>BNJV01002279.1_pt1 | contig 221522 bp, 316 predicted proteins | sample 8540591 | NCBI WGS metagenome assembly BNJV01 (sample SAMD00202457, study PRJDB9452) | human saliva metagenome | host: Homo sapiens
AATTACACAGCCTTCCTGAAACAAAGAACCTTTTTCGGGTTGTCGAGACGCCATAACACAAAAGAAACCCACCATGAGCGACCTGCACCATCACCAGACGCGCCATGCCGCTACCACAGCGAAACCCTGAGAAAGAAGCCTTTTGCCAGCCCGCAAAACCGCGTACCCTGACACGTCCGATTGGCGGATTGGGCGTGGGTTTCCTACACTGCCGTTGCCAAAGGCAGATCTCGCCACCGTTTCAGACGACCTGCAGAATTGTTGGAACGTACACACCGAGACCTTTGCAAAATTCAAAATCCCCTAAATGTCTTGGGTGGTAATTTAGGATTTTGAGGAAGTTACGAGGTCTCAATACTAAAGCAGAATCCGGTTTTCAGGCTGCTGAAGCGCTTAACGGCGGCGCGGTTTGGTCGCTGCTGCCGGGCGCTTCGGCGGCGGCGAGGTGTTGCTGCCAGCGGTTGCGATTGGGTGGCGGGTTCACGTGGCGCCGTTGGCAAAGGCGAACCGGTGTGCTCTCCAGAGATCTGCCGCGCCAGCCTCGATGTCGGCAGCGGGCACGCGGTAGTGCGCTTCGGTGCGTGCGGTTTGGGCGGCGGGGTGGATGGCGTTGCCGGTTGGTGCCGTGCCGCAAGGTCTTCGCGCACTTCCTGCGCCGAAGTTCCGGGCTTGTCGAGCCCACTCGAATACCGGTGCCGACGGATGAAATCCGTGCGCCGGAACAGCCCGGCCAGGCAGGCGATCGGAGGGCTGCCGATGCGTTTGGTACAGGGTGGCGTCGGCCGGGCGGCGCAGGTGCAGGCAGTTCAAGGGTCGTTGCGCCGCCAATGCGTGAGCAGAGAATGCAGCTGCGCCGACTTCGTCCTACGGCAGCATTTGGCGCAAAGCGCAGCATTTCATGTTCTTCAAAAGCTTCGGCGGTTTCGGCGTCGGCATCAGCAGGTGGCGAGCGGAGCGCTTGCGGCAGCATAGCCGGGCAGGGTGTCGGCGGTGGTTTTGGGGCGGCACAGAAGCCGAGCAGGTTTCCGCACGCCGGCAATCGCCAGCACCTGCGCCAACACGGCGGGATTGCGCACGCGTACGGAAAATGGTTGCGCGTATCGCCGGCGTGATCTGCGGCAGGGCGTGGCGCAGGCGCGGCCAGCAGCGCGGTGGGCAGCAGCTCGTGTTCGGCCACGGCGTCTTCGGTGCAGTAAATCAGGCTGCGGAGATCGGTAAGACGGCGCGGCGGCGGCGATCTCGCCCAGCTGCACGGATGGGTGGCGGGAACGTACAGGCGGGCGCCGAGTCGGTGCGGGATGTTGCATGGTGCTCCTTTGCGGCGGGGCGGATGTCGTGGCGGGTGGCGCGCGCAAACGGCCTGAAGGCGGGACAGGGCAGTTTTGCTTTCAGGCTGCTGCGACCAGGGCGCGCTGAAAATGCCGGGCTTAACGGGTGGCGGGTTTGCGGCGTTGAGAACGGAATGCGACAGAGCGGCTGCCGTTTTGTCAAGCAATAAAGCGACAGCCTGACAACCAATTCAGGCGGCGATGTTTTTCAGGCTGCTTTTAAAGTGGCAGGCAGCCTGAACAGCAAAGCGACGCCTTTCGGAGGCTGCGCTGCCGTTTGTTTCGCGGGCGGCCTGAAACTCTCACAGCTGGCGGATTGAGGAGACAGCGCGGTGAGCGATCAGGCTGTTCTTCAACGGTGCGTCCGCCGCCAGCTACGTGCAGGTGTGCGGTGTCCGGAGCGACGAGCGAGTGTCGCGCACCAGCAGCGGGCTTCGAGGCGGCGGCGGCGCAGCGCACACGGAGTGGATTCGCCGATGCCGGGTTTGATCGGAGTTTTCGTCGGTGATGGCGTAGCGCCGCACTGAAAAGCTTCGGCCGGATGGCGGCGGCTGGTGTCGGCGGCCGCCGCTGTGTCGGCGGGGCGGAGCGGCGGGCGAGCCGTTTTCCTGCATCGGGTCGCGCTGTGGGCGGTGAGTTCGCGGATAAAGGACTGCGACCGATCAAAGGTCTGAGACTCGCGGTAATAGACGCAGCCGTGCTGGGAAGTCGCGCTTTTCGCCGATTGGCTTCGTTGAGCTTTGCGGCGGCTGACCAGCCGCTGAGCGCGGAGGCGTTGGTAGCGCCGACGGAATCAGGTAGTCGTCGCAGGCGGCTTGTCGTGCCAGCGGTTGCCAGCCAAATCCGGTACGTACGGGCTGCTGTCGATGGCGGCGACGTGGCGGCGGTTAGAAGCTCAACGGCAAAACGGACGCGAGCTCGCCGGCTGATCGCGCTTTTGCCCGTCGGCCGTCGATAAACACCGGAGGCTGCGGCTGTCACGTGCCCTGCGCGCGAGAAATATGGCGCAGGGCGTTGGCAGTCGACTACCGCGGTCGCGGATGATGGACAGCGAATAATGCGGCACGGCGCGGCGGTGGTGGCTGAGCTGCATGTGCTGCAGCATCACGCCGACAGGGTGCCGGCGCGCGGCGAGCGACGCAGCACTGCCGGCGCATCGCGGCGCGCAGCAACCAGCGCGGCCAGCTGCGGAGCGGTCGGCGGCCGGCACGCTCGGTGACCGTTGCGCGCGAAAGGCTTTGAGCACTGAAACAGCGCAGGGATACTGCGACGAGAGCGGCGCGCTTCGGGGCTGAGCATTTCGCTTTCGTGGCAATGACGGCTGCCGCCCCGGATCGGTGCTTCTTTGTGCGCGGTGTCGACGGTTTCTGCTGATGGGCAGAGCAGAAACGCTGCACCTGCTGCGGCAGGCTGGCTGCCGTGGAAAGGGGCGTTTTGTCGGTCATCGTTGGGTGGATTCTGTTAGAATGCGGCCAGCCGCATACGGGCGACGGTAGCAAACCGACGCCGCGCTTTTTCAATGCCGCAGGCGCCGTTTCAGGCGCCTAGAAAAAGACGTGCAGCGCGGCGGCACCCTTTCCCCATTCGTTTTCCGCCGCAGCAGCCGAGCGCCGCAGCACGCTCCACAGGAAAGCATTCCCGCCACGAACCCTTCCTACAGGCATCGGTCGTTAACCGCGCCCAGCGACCAGGCTATGAAACCCCAACCGATTCAGGCTGCGCCGCCATTCCCAGCGCTGGCTGCCACGACCTTCAGCGCGCCCAAACCAGCACCGGCAAAACCGCCGCCATATGCCGCCCAGCCAGAGCGGCCAAACGCTCACGCCAACGCCGCACATCGCCCCGCCATGCACCCTGCGCATGCCAGTGCTCACGCCCACCCGCAAGCAACCGACCAGATCAGACGTCAACACCCAGAGCATACATCAAAAACCCGCTGCGCCACACCGCCTTTGGCGGCATCGGCACGAACAAACAAACCGCCGACCTGCGCGTCGTCCGAAACGTCGCCACCACGCCACCTGCTCGATCACGTCAAACGAAAAACATTAATCAAACAAAGTCGAAACTAATTGCTCAGACTAGCCGACCGTGCCGACATGAAGCCTTTACCGACGCATGCCATCAGCACCACACAAATGCTGCCGCGCGACACCAGACCCCGCTGTTTTCCGCCAACTTCCGCCCCGCACCATCCGCAAGCCAGCAGGATTTCTCACGCGCCGAAACCGTCAAGTGGCCGCACAAAACACCACCAGCCAACGCCGAACAACACGCTGGCCGTCGATACCGTGCGCAAACGCGACCTCGCCCGAGCGGCCGCTGATTCGATCCAGAACACGACCCAGTGATTGAAGTCCAAAACCAACCAGAGCGTCGATCAGGTCAGCCGCGATCTGCAGTGCGCCGCGGCCCGCCGCCCAAGCCCCGCACGGCGACACAAATCAGCAGAACCCGCCTGAAACCCCTCGCCCAGTTCAAAGAAGGCAGCCTGCACGTGCTGGCAGCCACCGATGCCGCCACCAGGCCTCGACATCGCCGAGCAGCCCTTTAGATCAACCATGACCCGCCCGCCCAGCCCGGAAGACCACGTCCACCGCATCGGCCGCAACCGGCCGCGCCGGCGCCGACCCGGCATCGCCACTGATGATGGACGAAAACTAACAGAAACGCCGAAGCCATCAAAGAGCTGACCGCCAAACGAACTGCCACCTCCCCGCATCGAAGGCTTCGAGCCGCCGGGAACAGGCGCAGCAGGCCGCCGCGGCAGCCCTGAAAACCGCGACAACCGCAAGCGTACCCCACCCGCCCGGCGACAGCCGCCGCGACGCCGTTCCGCCAACGCAGGCGCCAAAACTCCGACCCCGCTAGCTTCAGCCGCATCGCTGACGCGAATAACGACGCCGCCGCGGCCGCGAACGCCCGGCCTGCGCCCCTGCTGCAGCCGAACTACGGAGCGAACACAGGATGAAACCCAGGCTGCCTCCCAAATGGAAATGCAGCCCTGAAATTCATAAACTCAAGAATCTCAAAAGCCAATTTCATCTGAACGCCGTCATTCCCGCGCAGACACACTACTGTCGGAATAAAGTCCGCCGCCACAAACAAAGGTTACAGTCCAACGTTTTACAGGTAAACAAAAAACGTCAACCATCACAAACATAGAGAAACAATCTACAATAAACCGAACCTTATCAGCAATCATCAAGCCGTTATGAACGGATGCTTCATATACGCCATGTCCACACACAGGCCGACAAACGCTTTGGCAAAGGCTTCGGCTGCCAAAACACCCGCGCTCTCTGCCTGCTCTACGCCCGGCTTGGCCGCTGCGCCGGCCTGCGCACACTCGAGCAGTCAACACCACGGCTACGAATTACAGCAACTGGCAGATCGCCCCGACCACCTGCTCACCGGCGGCGGTCTGAGCGATGCCGCCGCCACGAAATCACTGCGAGCCACCGTGCTGGCGCCGGGCAACGAGTTCAACGCCCGCGAAAGCAGCCACCGCCGCCGTTTACCTGCAGGACGGGTTTCACCACCCTCGGCGACGGTTGGGCAGTTTACCGTACGGCGGCCGCTACGACCGCTAGCAAAGACGCCTACACCGGACGCCAACCAACCGCGCGCGACGCCAAGAGCCACAACAGTCACCTTCCGCGTCGGCGCCGGTGAGTCAGCGACGCGCTTCAGCCTGCGCGCTAACATCGCCCAGGGCTACCGCGTGCCCGGACGTGCGCGAACTGTTCGATCCACCGCGACCCGCGTCGAGCATGCAGCTGGGCGCCGACACCATCGACGCCTGCCTCGCAAAACCGCCCACGAAGCCTCTCGCCCGAATCGTCGGTCAGTTGAGCTGAACTGGAGCGCAGCGGGCAAGGCCGGCGCGGCTGTCCTACGGCGTCCAACCTGTTCCACAACCGGATGAAAGACCGCACCACCCAAGTCAGCCGCCCCTCCGCCAACCCCGCCTACCGCCGGTTTGAGCTACTACACCTTTGAAAAACGTCAGCAAGGCGCGCAGCCACGGCATCGAAGCGAACCTCGAACTACCGCATCACGCCGCAGCTTAGCGCCAGCTTCGACTGGACGGAGCTGCGCACCGCAACCAAGCCACCGGCCGCGAACTCGATTTCAGCCCGCGCCGCCTGGTGGCACCAGCCTCGAACTGGCAGGGCGAACGCCTGAGCGCGGGCGTGCAGCGAAACACGTCGGCCGCCAGCAGTATCAGGAAGGGCAGGCGTTTTACCGCACCAAGTCCCACACCTGACCAACCTCAACGCCGCCCTACCTTCTGGGCGCGCAAAAACAAATCCCGCCTCTACGGCGGCATCGACAATATGTTCAACCGCAAAGTCGACAAAAACTCGGCAGCGACGTCGGCACCTATTTCTACGGAGGCGTGAAATACGCGTTCTAGATCGCCATTCCGCTCGCCGCGTGGTGCCTTTTTCAGGCTGCCTTGTCCCCTGCAGGCAGCCTGAAAACATTGGTGCTGCTTGTCAAGAGCGCTTTACCTGTCCTTGCACTTACGGGCAGAAATCGGCATTATCGCGCTGGCTGCGCGGCAGCTTGCTGCGCCCGGAACCCAACGAAGGAAGAAATTTGATGGAAAAACAGCATATTCGTATTTTTCAGGCTGGCTGCTGCCGCTGGCTCTTTACCCTGGCGCTGCCGGCGTTTGCCGATAACAGCGAGTGGAAACGGTAAACGTGCAGGGTAAGAGCAGCGCCCGTGCGCCGGTAACCAGCAAAACCATTGCCCGCTCCACCGCCGTCAGCCTGCGCGATACGCTGCGCGACGAAACCGGCGTCCAGTTCGGCGGCAGGCAGGGCAGCACTTCGCAATGGTCAGCATCCGCGGCGTAGCCGAAGACCAAAATCGATATCGTAGTGGACAACGCCAATGCCGGCGACACACCGGTATTCCACCACCAAAGCCGTATGGCGCTTGATCCGGCGCTGGTAAAAATCATCGGTGTGGACAAAGGCACCGGCTCGGCCAGCGCCGGCATCGGTGCCACTTCCGGCCGATCCGCGCCACCACGCTCGATGCCGCCGACCTGCTCAAGCCCGGCCGGAACGTCGGCGCGCGCATCAATGGCGGCGTTTATTCGAATACTCGGTTTTTACCGCCGGCATCACCGGCTATGCGCGCTTTGACGCGCTCGATCTGCTTGCCGGCGTTAATTTCACCCGCCAGGGCGACTATAAAGACGGTAAGGGCAACAAAATCAAAGGCACCGAAGCAGACAGCAAAGGCTATCTGGCGAAAATCGGCTACCACTTCGACGAAGCCAACAGGGTAGTGCTCAGCCACCGCCGCGAAGAAGTGGACGGCGACCGCGCCCTGCGCAATGAGTTTGCCAACCAGCCGCCGATGCGTACCGACTTCACGCAGGACACCACCAATCTCGAATACTTCGGCCGCCTCGCTTTGCCCGCGAAATCGAAGCCAATATTTTCCGCTAGCCGTATCACCGACGACAAACAGCTGCTGAACCCCAACGCCCCGTACCGCGCGGCGTGCCGCCGATTATGAGCGGCAAAGTGCCGATGTACGGCGCCATCCGCACCACCGGCGCCAACTTCGGCCTGACCAGCGACATCGGCAGCCTGCTCACGCTCAAATACGGTATCAACTGGCGCAGCATCGCTGCGCACAACGCCGCCAGCAGCAGCCAGAAAAAAATCGACAGCGGCGTTTATCTCGAAGGCATCTGGCAGTTCAGCCCCGTTACCCTGACCACCGGCCTTCGCTACGACCGCTTCCGCTACACGCCGGAAAAAGGCGCCGCCCGCTCTGTCGGCCGCTTCAATCCCAGCATCGGCGCGGTATGGGATATCAGCCCCGCCTTCTCACTCAACGTGTCACACAACACCGCCAGCCGCAGTCCGCGCCTGCGGAAGCTATGCTGGCCTTTGCAACTACCCGCCTGGCCGACGATATCAAAGCCGCCCACGCCTGCACCGCCGAAGCCGGATCTCAAATTCCGCCATGCCGGATTTGCCGTTTCAGGCAGCCTGTATCGGCAGACCGTCAAAGACTACATCGCCCCGTCAATTACGTGCTGACCAACGGCGGCAAATTCACCACACCGGTTACGAACTCACCGCCGCTTACCGCTGGCAGGGGCTGCAGCGCCCGCGCCGGCATGTCCCACAGCACCCGCGCCTGAACGGCAAAATCGCCGACAACGCCGCGCTGGCTTTTCCGATGGGGACGCCAGTACCACGCCGGCCTGAGCTACAAATTCGCCCGCCCGCAGCTTGAAATCGGCTGGCGCGGCTGCCTTCGCCAAGCACGCGGCTGGTGCTGCACCACCAACCGCACGCGCCAAACCCTGTCGCCGCGCCGCGCGGGCTACGGCGTCCACGACCTGTACGCCAGCTGGCAGCCCCTGGCCGATGCGACAGCCTGAACGTCAATTTCTTTTCGATAAACAACATCGGCGACAAACAGTGTACTAGCCACAGCGAGACGCGATGCCGCCGTTTCACGGCAACGGCCCTGCCCGAAAGCGGCCGCGACATCCGGCTGGCGGTGAATCACCGTTTCTAACGCAGCTTAAAGGCAGCCTGAAAGCATCAAAACGGCTTTCAGGCTGCCTTTTTAAAGCTATGATTGAAAACACTTACACGCATGGGAAACCACCATGAAATATCGCGACCTGCGCGAATTTATCAAATGGCGAAGCGCAAGGCAGCCTGAAAGGATCGCCCATCCCGTGTCGCCGCATTTGAGATGACCGAAAATCGCCGACCGCGTGCTGCGTGCCGAAGGCCGGCGTTGCTGTGAACATGCCGTCAAGCCCGACGGCAGCCGCTATGATTTTTCCCGTGCTCGCCAACCTGTTTGGCACGCCCGAGCGCGTGGCGATGGGCATGGGCGCGGACAGCGTCGCCAAGCTGCGCGAAATCGGGCAGACGCTGGCGTATTTGAAGAGAACCCGAACCGCCCAAAGGCATTAAGACGCGTTCTCCAAACTGCCGCTGCTCAAAGACATTTGGAGTATGGCGCCCAAAGTCGTCAAAAACGCGCCGTGTCAGGAAATCGTGTGGGAAGGCGACGAGGTGGATTTGACGCCTGCCGATTCAGCATTGCTGGCCAAAGAGGATGTCGCGCCCGCTGGTAACGTGGGCTTAACCGTCACACGCGGGCCGCACAAAAACGCCAAAAACTGGGCATCTACCGCCAACAGTTGCTCGGCAAAACAAACTCATTATGCGCTGGCTCGCCCATCGCGGCGGCGCGCTGGATTATCAGGCGTTCTGCAAGGAAAAACTCCGACGCGCCCTATCCCGTCGCCGTAGTTCTCGGCTGCGACCCGCCACCATACTCGGCGCAGTTACACCTCGTGCCCGACACTTTGAGCGAGATACCAGTTTGCAGGCTTGCTGCGCGGCTCGCGCACCGAATTGGTCAAATGTATCGGCAGCGACTTTGCAAGTGCCCGCCCGCGCCGAAATCGTGTTGGGAGGCGTAATTCATCCCCAATGAAACCGCGCTGGAAGGCCCCTACGGCGACCACACGGGCTATTACAACGAGCAGGACTACTTCCCGTGTTCACCGTCGAGCGCTTCACCATGCGCGAAAACCCGATTTACCACAGCACCTACACCGGCAAACCGCCCGACGAACCGGCCGTATTGGGCGTGGCGTTGAAACGAAGTATTTCGTGCCGCTGTTGCAAAAGCAGGTTCCCCGAAATCACCGATTTCTACCTGCCCGAGGGCTGCTCCTACCGCATGGCGGTGGTGAGCATGAAAAACAATACGCCGGCCACGCCAAGCGCGTGATGATGGGCTGCTGGCGCTTTCTGCGCCAGTTTATGTACACCAGAATTCATCATTGTGGTAGATGATGATGTGAACGTGCGCGACTGGAAAGAAGTCATCTGGGCGATCACCACGCGCATGGACCCAGTGCGCGATACCGTGTTGATGGAAAACACGCCGATCGACTACTCTGGTTTTTCGCCAGCCCCGTGAGCGGACTCCGGCGGCAAAATGGGCTTGACGCCACCAACAAATGGCCGGGCGAAACCCGACCGCGAATGGGGGCGCGTGATTGAGCGCGATGCCGCTGTGGCGGCAAGGTGGAGTGTCGATGTGGGGAGTTGAGGGTTGTGATGAGTAAGGCAGCCTGAAAGTCGGATTTGCGCTTTCAGGCTGCCTTAATCATCAAATGAGCATATTGAGTTGAGGACCCAACAACTGCAGCGATGTCAAAAATATCGGGTTTTGCCACCCCGATCCACCTGCTGAAAACCCCAAAGCAGCCTGAGGAAACTCCATGCCCAGCAAAACCATCGTCCCCCATCGCTCTGTTATTCGCCGCCGCGCTCTCCCAAGCCGAGCCGCTGTATTTCTACCCGCAAAACGACAAAAGTCGGCGTGAAAAACCGCATCAGGGCGCATAGTGATTGCGCCGGACCCAGTCATGCGCGGACCACTACGCCGAAGACAAAAACGCCCCATCCGCGACCACACCATAGAAATCTGTTTTTCCGAACATCAACGAAAGACCGCGACGATGCCACTCGCTGCCGATGCGGGCGATGTATTCAGCCGCAGCGGGCAATATTTATATTCGCCCATCGAGTATGACAACGGCTGCGACTACTGGCAGGAAGGCATGCGCCGCTATGTGGAAAAACGGGCGCGTCGGCTTTGTGCGCCGCGACGGCAGCCGCGCCACGCCCCGCGCAGTGGGATTTCGCCACCGTTTGAACACGGCTATGCCACCGTCTATCGCGGCGGCTGGCAAAAAGAATGGACGGACGACGAACATTGGACGCTTCGCCCCCGCCGCGCCCGATGCCGTGAGCGAAGTCATCAACCACACGGCGAAGTGTAGCGCGGGAGGCAGCCTGAAAACAGCGGCAGACGACATGCAAACGGACGGGCTGTATTACCAACCCCTTTGCTACACCCCCGCACGAGCAGCGCATCGCCGACTATTTCAACCAGCCTGACCGCGCGTGCAACGGCTCGCGCTCTGCGACCATGATTTCGCCCGCCGATGCGGCACGAGCTGACACGTGCGTTACCACATCGTCGAACGCCCCAACGCCGCCCAGCCGTATTACCTTGCAGAGTGCTGCCAGATGGCGAGCACGCAGGCGACGCGCCGCGCGATGACGCGGTTTCTGGTGAGCGCGGACGGCAGCGGCGTTTCGTCCGCCAACGTCGACGTGCTTTCGCCGATGAATACGACGCACACATCCCGCTGCGCCGCTGGATACGCGCAAACGGCTGCTGTCAAGCGCGGGATTATCTGCGCAAAAATCCCCACAAAACCGCACCGCTTTGATGTGAGACAAAAATTGCGCCGATGGTGATGAGACGTATTAACAATCAACATTTTTAGCGGCTTTTTCGCCATAAAACGGCATCTGCCGCGTTAAAAATACCGCCTATGGGCGGCGCAGGCTCGCATTTTTGCCTTTACATCTGCCATTTTTGACGAAAAATCCGCTGCAAAAGTTAAATGTCAACACGCCTCAGGCAGCCTGAAAGCGGAAAATTCTGTTTTCAGGCTGCAATTGGGCATATTTATTATCCCGTCGATGCCGATTCGCCGCAGTACATGGTGCCGTATCCGCACAAACTGCCCGACTCACGGGGAAAATCACATTAAAAATCCGATAGAAAACAGTCTGGCATATCAGGGTGTGCTTGGCAAAAATATGCACGAATTTTGCTTGTAAATATTTATCCATTTAAATTCTGAGATGTTTCAGAGGCAGCTATTGCGCAACTTGTTTTTGCGCAAGATTTTTCTGTAATAATTTACAAAATTTTAAGAGAAAGTAAACAGACGTCATATTTACACTATGCTATGCCGTCATTCGTATTACCCATCCGCAAAAATAAATCCGCCCGCAATGCGTTAAGCTTGCTTGCGTAATTTTTGGATGGGCATCGATTTGTTTGCTTGCCATTTTGCCGGTCTGAAAACACGTTTCTATCGAACGAAAGGAAATCCATGAGTGAGAATACCGCGCCCAAAACCGATTACACCGGTTTAAAACGGTACCAGGGGATGATTATCTCCATTGGTATCTTCGTTGTATTGCTGGCGGGGTTGTTGATTTATGCCAGCCACATTTCCAGCGAGATTGAAGAAGACTCCATCCAAAGTTACGTTGCCGCCGAAATGGGTAACTCGTATGGCGAGTGCTGGAAAAACGTCCAGCTACTCATGCTCAATACCCACCAAGACCCGCGAAGCCCCGTGGTGCAAGGTGCGTTAAAACGCGCCAAAGAATCGCAAGACGTTTTTTCGCGTTCGCTGCAGGCTATGGCTGCAGGCGGCGATTATCTTTCCATTGACGGTAGGCAATACTTGGTGGACGCCTTCGATAAAGGCGAGAAAAAAGCCATGATGGAGGAGATGGTGAAAAATGGAAAGATTCCAAACTCATCGTAGATGCATATCTCAAAAAGCCGAAGACCCCACTGCCGATGCTGCTCTGGTTGATGCTGCGTTATTGAGTCTGCAAAACAACAACGCCCGCTTTACCGAAATCACCAATTTCTTGCTGGCAGACAAGCGTGCCAAATTGGAACAACTTTCCGCCCAATTAAAAAACGTAGAGGTTTTTGGTATCGTGGGTGCGGTGTTGTACCTTGCCCTGTTCTTGAGCTACTTCATCCGCAAACTGCTCACCGCTGACAAATTGGCAGATGAAGCGAAAAAGAAACCACCGAGATTATGGATACGGTAACTACCGGTCTGTTCCTGGTGGACAAAAACCTGACCATCGGTTCGCAATACTCCAAGCAGCTCGAAACGCTTATCGGCCAGAAAGGCGTAGGCGGCAAAAACTTGCTCGATGTGTTGGCCAGCTTCATCAATACTTCCGACTTGAACACCGCCAACGACTTTATCGGCCAGCTCTATAATGCGCGTACCAAAAAGAACGCCTGATCGCCTCGCTCAACCCCCTGATCCGCCAAAAAGTGAATATCGACGAGAAAGAGCGCTTTTTGGACTTCAATTTCCGCCGCGTTTATCACGGTAAGGACATTACCCGCGTGCTGGTAAACGTGGAAGATGTAACCGATGCCGTGCTTTTGGAACAGAAAATGGAGCAGGAGCGCGAGCAAAACGACGTGCAGCTGGAAATGCTCAGCACCATTTTGCAGGCCGATCGCGATTCTCTGAACGACTTTATCGCCAATACCAACCGCCACATCCAAAGCATTAATACCGTGCTCAAGTCGCAAGGCGAGGACAAGGTTTCGCTGCAGGGAAAAAGTGGACGCCATTTACCGCGAAGTGCACAGTATGAAGGGCGAATCGTCCGCACTGAAATTGAGCGGCTTTTACCAATATGGCGGAAAACTTTCGAGACCAACCTGAACCGTCTGAAGCAGATGCCCAAGCTGTCGGGTGAGAACTTTCTCGGCCTGGCGGTACAGTTGGAAGAATTGATCCGCCTGAACCACACCATTGAAGACTTGCTGGCGAAAAATCGGCGGTAATGCGCCCATCGTTCTGAAAGGCAGCGAAGCGGCTGCGACTCCGCGCAGCAACAACAGCCGTTACGCCATGTTTGTTGCCGACATCGCCAGCTGCTAATCACAAAGAAGCCGCCTTTACCTACAGCGGCTCGGAAAGCACCGGCAGCGATACGGTGGACGGCGTAATCGGCGAAATCGCCATCCAACTGCTGCGCAATGCAGTGGTGCACGGTATCGAAACGCCGGACGTTCGCAACAAGCGCGGCAAACTGCCCGTCGGCCACGTCCACATGAGCCTGCAGGAGCAAGGCGACAAATTCCTGCTGACTGTTGAAGACGACGGCAACGGCATCGATTACGACGCTATCGCCCAAAAAGCAGTGAATATGGGCAAGTACACCATTGACGAAGTGGCTAAACTCGACAAACGCAGTCTGGTTGCCCTGCTGTTCAGCCCCGGCTTCTCCACCGCCGGCAACAGCAACGAAGACGCCGGCAGGGGCGTGGGCTTGGACATTATCAAAGACCGCGTGGTTTCGCTGAAAGGAACGGTAAACGTCGCCAGCCGCCCGCAGGGTTACACCCGCTTCAGCTTTTACCTGCCAAAAATTGAGAGAAGGATTTAAAACCATGGCAAAACGCATTATGATTGTTGATGACTCAACGTTATCCGCAATCGCATTTCACGCGGCTCAAGCACAATGGATTTTGAAGTGGTGGCATCGGCATCCAACGGCGAAGAGGCCGTCGCACTGTACCGCCAGCACCGCCCTGATGTGGTTACGATGGACTTGACCATGCCGAAAAATGGACGGTTTGGAATGCATCTACCAGATTACCAGCATGGATGAAGACGCCAATATTCTGGTGATATCCGCCTTGTCGGACAAGGCGACCGGCATCAAAGCCCTGCAGCTTGGCGCGCGCGGTTTTTCTTTACAAACCGTTTTCCGACGAAGATTTGTTCCATGCGCTAGAAGAAATGCTGGAAGAGTAATTTCAGGCTGCCTGCACGCGGTGCTTGTGCGGGCAGCCTGAAAGCCATCCTGATTCGAAAACTAAGGTTAGAAAATGAAAGAAGAAAAAGTTACAGGTATTTATCGACGGCGTGCAGAAATACTTCGCCCAAATGATTATCGGCGAAGAATTGGTGGTCGGCACCCCCTATCTGATTGAAAACAAAATTCCTTCGGCTAAAGACTTTACCGGCGTGATTGCCATTTCCGGCAAAAACCAGGGCGTGGTCTAGTTCACCGCACCGCGCGAACTGCTCGAGCGGCTCTTGGTGATGATTGGCGAAAAAGACACCAGCGAAGCCCTGATGGTCGATTTGGTGGGCGAAGTGGCCATACCATTGCCGGCAACGCCCGCAGCGAATTTGGCGAAGAATTTGAAATTTCGGTGCCCATCGTATTGCGTGGTGCGCCCGACGAAATTCTGCTGCCGCGCAAAGACCGCTCCTTCGTTATCCCGATTACTTGGCGCAACCGCAGCCGCCATCGTCATCAGCCTGCGCAAATAGTTTCAGGCTGCCCTAACCGTTTTTTCAATTACACAGTAGAGAGAACTATAATGATTTCATTACGGCGTTTTATGTCCCTGGTGGTAATGTTTTTCTTTGGCAGCCTGCGGCGGCTCCGGCAACGGCGACAGCGAAACGAAAAGCGCATCGGCTGCGGGAAACCTTGTGGAGGATACCCGCCCGTGCAAAACGTATTTTTCCGAGTCCCGCGGCTTTGCGCCCTTTGTGATGGCGGATGCCGACAACCGCCCATCCGGCTTCGGTATCGATATTGTTACCGCCATCGGTGACAAACAAGGCTTTCAAGTAAACTTCGTTTCCCCACCCGTTTTGTGGGTATGCTGGAAGATTTAGGTAATGGTGCAGACATCGCGGTTTCCGCAATTTCAATTACCGACGAGCGTAAAACTATCGTTGATTTTTACCAACTCACGCTGAAACATCACTGGGTCTACGATTGTGCGCCTGAAAACAGCCCGATTACTTCATTGAACGACGTAAAAGGCAGAAAGATTGCTACAGTAGTCGGCACAGTGGGGGAGTCTACCTTGGCTAAACTGCAGGCCGGCAACGGTACTGTGGTTCAAAGCCCGTCTGTGTGGGAGGCAGTCCGCCAAGTGATGCTTAAAAGAAGCTGATGGTGCATTCGCCGACTTGGGTCCCTTTGTACTATTACTCCAATAACTACAAAGAACAAAAAGCTGCGTGTAGTAAGCGACAACACCTTGCCTAAAGAACATTATGCTGGCAGTGAAAAAAAGGTAATACCGAACTGCTCAACAAGCTCAACCGCGGTTTGGAGCAAATCAAGGCCGACGGCACCTACGATAAGATCTATCAGAAATGGTTCTCGACCGAAGCCCAAAAGCGCTTCGGCACCGATCTACCGACATCGAACAGATAACCGGCCGCCAGTTTTCAGGCTGCTTCAAGAAATTGAAGCAGCCTGAAATATGTGCGCCACGGGATAACGCAAACGTCGGCAAGATAGTCCTGCCCTTTACTTTTCATCGCGCAAATCGATCAGTTCCGTTCCCGCCCAATAATCGTGAAAGAAAGCGGCGGCGGCGGTTGAGCAGGGAACCCACGGCAGTATCCACCAGCAGTTGCTGCTGCTGCTGCGGTTTTGGGCGGGATGCCGCTGCGGCGCGAGGCCGGCGTAGGCCGCCAGCAGCAGCACCACCAGCAGCGCAGTGGCGGCGGCAAAGCGGCGGCGGTATTGGTTCAGCGTCGGACGGCTGCCCGTAGCGAGCGCTCAAACCGATGCGCCACACCCGCATCGGCAGCGTCTGCCCCTTCGCGCAGCCAGTTGAGCTTGAGTAGTACCACCAGCCGGCCAGCGCGCAGCAGGGCCGGTCAGCGGTCTGATTAAGGCGGTGGCGGCGGAAGAAGCGCACGATCAGGGTGTTGGCGATGCCCGCAGCCAGCCCGGCTGCCGCGCTGACGGCACCGACCATCAGGGCTTCGTAAATCGGATGACGCGCGGCGCGGCGCGCGCAGGGGCGGGACGGTTCATGGTGGGTTCTGTCGGAATGATTCAGATGGGAAAACGGATTTTCAGGCGGCCTGAAAGGGATAGCGGCCTTTCAGGCTGCCTGAAACTTGGGCTGTGCTTTAGGCGGAGGCTTCGTCTTTGACGCGGGTGGCCATCAGGGTGTGCAGCCGGCGTTTGTCGGCGCGGGCGACAGTAAACAGCGAGGCCGCCGATTTGGGCTTTTTCGCCGCGTGCGGGCAGATGGCCGAGTTCTTCCGATCAACGGCCGCCGATGGTATCAGCTTCGCTGCTCAAATCGGTGCCGAGCGTTGATGTCGGCGATTTCGGTGGCGGCTTTGATACGCCAGCGCTCGGCGGAAACAGGAAAAATATTGTCGGCGCTTTCGTCTTCGTCGAATTCTGTCTTCGATTTTGCCGACAATCTGCTCAATCAGGTCTTCAAAGGTCAAAAGGCCTGCTGATGCCGCCGTATTCGTCCACCACGATCACCATCATGGTTGCGCTGCTGCTGCAGCTCGGTGAGCAGGGCGTGCGAGCTTTGCTCTCTAGGCACGAACACGGCGGGGCGCAGGATGTTTTCCAGCCGGGAAATGCTCGGGATTCAGGGTGTGTTGAGCAGGTCTTTGGCGTGCAGGATGCCGAGCACGTGGTCTTTGTCATCGGCGATGACCGGAAAGCGCGAATGGGCGGTTTCAACGGCATAACCGATGATGCGCTCGATGCTGTCGGTGGTTTTGATGACGTCCATGCGCGCGCGGCTGACCATCGCGTCGCGCACGCTCATGCTGCTGAAGCGCAGCACGTTTTCAGTTGCTGCAGGGAGTGCCGGCGCCGATGGTTTTGCTCGCGGCGCCTGCCGCACATCTGCGAGGATGTCTTCGGTGCGGGCTTCGCGGCGGTGGCGGCCGAAACGGCGGCGCAGGCGCTCGAACAGGCTTTCCGGTTTGCCGGCGGTATCCATCAGGCGGACTCCTGTGCGTAAGGGTCGGGATAGCCCATTTGGGCGAGCAGGCGGGTTTCCAGCGCTTCCATGTCTTCGGCTTCGGCGTCGTCGATATCGGTCGTAACCCATCAGATGCAGGGGTGCCGTGCACCGCCAGATGGGCGCAGTGCTGGGTCAGGGTTTTGCCCTGCTCGGCGGCTTCGCGGGCGACGACTTGCGGGCAGATCGGCAAATCGCCGCGCAAGATGCCGTCGTCTTCCGGCGGCGAGGATTTCGCCTTCGTTCAGCGCAAAAGCTGAGCACGTTGAGTGGCGTAGTCTTTGCCGCGGTAGTCGCGGTTATAGGCGCGGGCCTCGGTTTCGTCCAAGAGCGGCAGGCCGATTTCGGCGCGGGCGCCGTCGTGCTGAGTGCCTGCCAGATCCAGCGGCGCCACTGCTGCGCGGCGGGCAGGCCGAGGAAGCGAGTCGGTCTTCGCTATGCAGCCGGAAACGTTGCTGCCAGATGCGATAAAAGGGATATTGTTTGGCTTGTTTTCACTATCGGAAATGGGTGGGATGGGTTTTCAGGCTGCCTGGGCGTTTTCAGGCAGCCTGAAAACATCAAAAGATTAGCTTCGCCGAGCAGCTGTTCGCGGGTCAGCAGAAAGACGAAACCGTCGCCGCCGCTGGTGTCGAGCCAGACAAAGGGCAGCTCGGGAAAGGCGGCTTCCGAGTGCTTCGCGGTTGTGGCCGATTTCCACCAGCAGCACGCCGCGCGGCTTGAGCAGGGGCGGCGGCCTGGTCGAGAATGCGGCGCACCGCGTCCAGCCCATCTTCGCCGCTGCCCAGCGCGATTTCCGGCTCGCACAGGTATTCTTCGGGCAAATCGGCCACCGATTCGGCGCATCGACATAGGGCGGGTTGGAAACAATCAGATCGTAGCCGCCGTCAGCCCCTCAAACAAATCGGTGTGGATCAGCTTGATGCGCTCTTCCAGCCCGTAGCGCTCGACATTGATTGCTGCCACCTCCAGCGCGTCAGGCTGATATCGGCGGCGTCGATTTCGGCGGCGGGAGTGAGTGGTGCGCCATCTGCACCGCCAGACAGCCGCTGCCGGTGCACAAATCGAGCGCGCGGTGCACCAGCTCTTCATGCTCCAGCCACGGCAGCGGCGGCTCGCCCGAAAGAGTTCGCTGATAAACGAGCGCGGCACCAGCACCCGCTCGTCCACATAAAAATCAAACTCGCCCCTGCCATGCTTCGTTGGTGATGTGAGGCGGCGGGGATGCGCTCGAGCACGCGGCGCGCCAGCACCGCCAGCACCGCCTCGCGCTCCTGCGGCAAAGTTCGGCATCCAGATACAGGCTCGAGGCGTATCGGGCGGCAGGTGCAGCGTGTGCAGAATCAGATAAGCGGCCTCGTCGTGCAGGCATTGTCGCTGCCGTGGCCGAAAAAGCCCAGCCTGGTAAAACGGCTGACGGCAGCCGCAGGTCGCGCGGTTTTCAGGCTGCCTGCGGCAGACAAACAATTCCCTGCATCTGGGCGGTGGGGTCGGTGGTCATGGCCGGCGGCTCCGTGGGAAAAACAGGGCGATTATAGGGAATATTCGCCGCATCCGCCACACGGCGGCGGCGGCAACCTGAGCGCCTGCAGCAGCGCTTTCAGGCTGCCGGTATGACGGCGCCAGCCGTGATCGTATATAATGCCGCGCGCATTCGGCCGCGTGCCGGACGGTTCATTCAACCCCATCAACCCGATGAAAAGGATATACGGATTATGAAACACAACCGCACTCTGCTTTTGCCGGCGCCCTGGCCGCCGTTTCCGCCTGCCGCCTGCGCAGCAGCGGGTTCAGAATAACGCTGCTTCCGGCGCTGCAGCTCCGGCTCCCTGCCGCTTCTGGCGCTTCTGGCGCTGCACCTGCCGCCTCTGGTGCCGCCGCCCCGCCGGCTTGGATACCGAAGCCCAAAACAGGTCAGCTATCTGATCGGCTACGAGCTGGGCAAATCGCCGGTAGTGGCCGAGCTCAAAAGACAACGGCGTCGAAATCGACACCAAAGTCCTGGCCGAAGCCATTGCCGAGAGCCTGGATGGCAAACCTTCCAAAAATCAGCGGAACAGCAGGCGCAGCGACTCTCGAGTCCCTGAGCAAAAAGAAAAGCCGAAGCCATGGCCGAGAGCCGGCGAAAGCCAAAGAAGCCGGCGAAATTCCTGGCTGAAAACAAAGGCAAAGAGGCGTGCAGACCACCGCTTCCGGCCTACAGTACAAAAGTCAACAAAGAAGGCGGCGGCGCCCAGGCCGCCAAAGGCGACAGTAATATCCGTGGAATACGAGGCCGCCTGACCAACGGCGAAGTGTTCGACACCAACAAAGGCCAGAGACGCTCGCCGTGCCGCTGGTGGACAACACCGTAATCCAAGGCTGGATCGAAGGCCTGCAGTTGATGAAAGAGGCGGCGATACGCTCTACATTCCCGCCAACCTGGCCTACGGCGACGCGCCCCAGCGAAAATCCCCGCCAATTCCGTGCTGGTGTTCGACATCAAAGTCAACAAAGTGGAAAAAGGCGCGGCGACTGCTGCAAGGCATGCAGCAACAGCAGTAAACCGCCAAACCGGCGAGCAAAAACGCCCGCGAATTTCGCGGGCGTTTTGCGTTCAGGCTGCCTGTTCCGTACCAAAAGCAGCCTGAAAGCCGCCAGTGGGCGGATTTCCGTTGCACGCCGGTTTCAGGCTGCCAAGCGAAGCTAAAAGCAGCCTGAAAGCAGAAAACCGCTTTTCAGGCTGCGGCGGATTTACCAGCCTTTGTGCTGGATCAGACTGTCGATCTGCTGCTGGGCTTCGGAGCGCGAGACCTTGGTTCAGAAAGGGCGCTGAGGCTGTCGTCTTCGGGGGTGTAGTCCACCAGTTTGGGGGCTTTTGACTACGTCGCGGGCGACGCTGTAAACGTTGCCGTAGCCGTCGATCAGGCCGGCTTTTTGCGCTCGATGCCGGTGTGTAGATGCGGCCGCTGAAGAGATCGAGGGTTTTCAGCTTCTTTAAGGCGTTGCTGCGGCCTTCGCGCACGGCTTTGATGAATTCGTTGTGGATCTGGTCGAGCATCTGCTGCCAGATGGCCTGCTGCTGCGGGGTTTCGGGCACGAAGGGGTCGCCCATGTCTTTGTTGCTGCCGGCGATGTGGACGCGGCGCTTGATGCCGGTTTGTCGATCGAGGCCGGTCGGATCGAAGCTGCTGCCGATAACGCCGATGCTGCCGACCGGGCTGGACGGATCGGCGCATAGATTTTGTCGGCGGCGGCGGCGATGTAATGACAGCCTGAAGCGCAAACGTCTTCGGCAACGACGTAAACGAGAATATTCGGATGCTCGGCTTTCAGGCGGCGGATTTCGGCGTAGGCGATGATTGAAACGACGGGCGAGCCGCCGGGGCTGATGGCGCGGATGATGATGGCTTTGGCTGTTGTTGGCATAGGGCCGCTTCCATGCGCTTTGCGCAGCATTCCACCTGGTCTTTTGTGCGGATTGCCGCCGATTTGGCCTTCAAGGCGGACAACGGCGGTGTGCTCGCTGCGGGCGGCAGCAAAGGCGAGGTCTTCGCGGTTTTGGCCTTTGCCGAATACCAGCGCCAGCACCAATAGGGAAAAACGCCGAGCTGATAAAGCGCCAGATGTTGCGCCACAGGCGCTCGCGGCGCTGTTCGTGGTAGAGCGGCGAGCAGTACGCGGTTGAGGTGTTTTTGTTCCCAGCTGCCGCTTGCTGCTTCTTCGGGGGTTCATCGGCTGGCCGTCAGGGCGGTTGATGCGGTAGTTCATTGTCGTTTCTCGCTGCTTGGAAAAGGCGCATTGTATAGCGAAAACGCGCGCGCCGGTTTTCAGGCTGCTGGCAAAAGCGGCGCGCATCGTCGAAACGGTAGCCTGAAAAGGGCGGCGGGGCAGGGCGGCGGACGGCACAGCCCGCCGGCGGCTCTCGCTATACTGATGCGCCGTTTTCCCCAACGGGCGCACCATGAGGTATCGGTGCCGGCCGCCCTATCTGGTGCTAGCTGATTGCTCGGACTGGTCGGCAACGTGAAATCGCGCTGCTGCCGTCCGCCGCGCCGCTGCCCAAAGACGGGCTGCCGGTGTCGCCCGATTTTGCTCGGCTGGCTGCGGGTGCTGGCCAACGGCGGCAGTGGCGCTGGTGGTGGGTTTGGCTTTGCTGTCGGTGCTGGCGCGAGTCGCGCGCGGCGGCGCGCGCCATCGGATGCTGGTGGTAAACGGCTGGCGGCAGACGGCGCTCTTAGTGTAGCGGTATTCGCCGCGCCGGCGCCTCTGTGGCGTGGCTGTGGGCGTTTGCCGACTTTGCGCAGGGGCGGCTGACGGTGTCTTTGCCGACCCGCGCGCTATCTGGCGGTCGCTATCTGCCAGCCGTGGCTGCTGCTGCTGGCTTATTCCGCCTGGCGCGGCCAGCGCCGTTTGCGCTCGCCGCCTGCCGTCGAGATGACCGCCGGTGGTTTGTGCCGCCTGTCGAGCCGCTGGAATAGGGCGTCTGCGGCTGCAGAATATTTTCAGGCTGCCTGAAAGCAATCGGGCAGCCTGAAAACCGAAAAGGAAGCACAATGAACGATTACCGTACTGGCCGTCGGCGGCAAAATGCCGCGCTGGGTGGACGAAGCGGTGGCCGAATATGCCAAAGCGTTTCACGCCGCGACATCCGCTACACGCTCAAAGAAATCAAGCCGCAAAAAGCGCGGTGGCGGCATCGGCGCGCGAGCAGGGCATAGCGGCGGAAGAAAACGCATACTCGAAGCGCTGCCGGAAAAACGCGCTGCTGGTGGCGCTGGACGAGCGCGGCAAAGCGCCGACTTCATTGCAGCTGGCGCAACGTCTGAAAACTGGCAGCAAAACGGCGAACACGTCTGCTTTGTGATCGGCGGTGCCGACAGCGCGAGCGATGCGCTCAAATCAGCGCGCCGCCTGCTGCTGCGCCTGTCCAGCCTGACCCTGCCGCACGGCATGGTGCGCGTGCTGCTGACCGAGACGAGCTCTACCGCGCGGTGTCGGTACTCAACAACCATCCCTACCACCGCGAATAGGCAGCCTGAAAAGCAGTCTGAAAGTTTTCAGGCTGCTTTTGCTGTTTGAACAACAAAAAACCGCCGTATCGGGCGGGTTTTTAGCAAACAGAGTAAACAGCAAGCCAGCGCTGCACTTTGGCAATGCAAAACGGCTTTTGTGGCGGGCGGCTTTGTTTTTAATGGAACACGCCTTTGTCGGCGATACGGTCGATCACTTTAACAGACTGGCGGTAAACTTCTTCGGCAGCGGCTTTGTCGCCGGCTGCAACGGCTTTCAACACTTTTTACCGCGCTGCGAAAGCGGTGCGCAGGCTGGCGTTGTGGGCACGGTGTTTCACGGACTGACAGGCGCGCGCGAGGCTTAGTGCTATTGGCGCATAAGTGCCTACTCTAAATACAGGGTTTAATGGTTTAATAAAAACGCGGCATTCTAAACATCCGCCTGCACATTGGCAAGCGGTTTGTCGTTTTTCCCGCGCGCTCGGCCGCTTGCGCGGAGCAAAAAGCGGCGTCGAGCGCAACACAAAAAGCGCCCGCAGGCGGCCTGAAAACGCAAATCACGTTATTGAGAAGTGCAAATACTGCAGAATCCGCCGTTTTTGTCTTAACGCCGCCGCGTGCCGAGTTGCCATGTCTCTACCAGCGAAAAGCCACGTTCCGTTCGAAAAGCTCGCGGAAGCCTTCTCCGACGCCCCTGATGGAGCGGGGTGCGCTGTGCAACACCGATTGAAGACGCCTACGCCGGCACCGAGCAGGAACGCCGATTTTCGGCGAACCGGGCGCGCCCGCGCAGCGGTGTGGCGGCAGAAGCCAGGTAACGGCGCTGTTTGATACCGCCGCCGATCCTGCCGCCGCGCTGGCCGCCGCCGCCGAACAAATCGGCGTACCCTGCCCGAATGGCGGCTCGAAAAGCTGGAAGAGCAAGACTGGGTGCGGCTTACGCAGTCGCAGTTCAGCCCCATCAAAGCCTACGCGCCTGTGGATTACCCCACCTGGCACGATTCGCCCGATCCGGAAGCGCTGAACCTGCGCCTGAGATCCGGCAGCTTTCCGGCACCGGCAGCCATCCACCACCCGCCTGTGCCTGCGCTGGCTCGACCAAAAACCGGCCGGCGGCGAGCGCGTACTCGACTACGGCTGCGGCTCCGGCATTCTCGCCGATTGCTGCGCTCAAGCTCGGCGCCGGCGAAGCGGCGGGTGTCGATATCGACCCGCAGGCCGTGAAAGCCGCCCGCGCCAATGCCGAGCAAAACGCCGTTCAGGCTGCTCGGCACGCGGACGAGCTGCGAGGGGGCGAACAATACGACATCATGCTGGCCAACATTCTGGCCAACCCGCTGCGGATGCTCGGCAGCATGCTGGCGCAGCGCACCAAAAAGCGACGGCTGCAGTCGTCCTTTCCGGCATTTTTGCGGGAGCAGGCCGAAGAATTGAACGCGGTTTACGCCGAATGGTTCGACATGCAGCCAGCCGTCGGCGACGAAGGCTGGGTATGCCTCAGCGCCGCACAGCGATAACCAGGCTTTAAGCGCTATGAACGAAATCAAAAATCAACTGTCCGGATTGCGGCAAGCCGCAAAGCTACAACCGCGTAACCCTGGTCAAAACTCGAGGGGCATGTGGTCTGTAAAGACTGCCTTATCATATGTTCCGCGTGCTCAAGCAGAGCCGGCGAAAAGCAATAAGCAGTAGAAACCGTGTGCCGTGCCCTCTGAGGCCGCCCAAAGCCGGCAAAAGCCGCGCCAAGCAGCCTGAGCAGATCCGGCCGCCCGAGCCAAGCCGGCAGCCGGCAAAAACGCAGCGGCGAGAATACCGCATCCCCAAAGCCAGCCGGCTGGCAAAGCCGCGGCGCAGAGCCAAGCGCACCGAGGTTTGCCGAAGTAAGCGCGCCGTTTGCGCTTCAATCTGCTCGAGCGCGAAGAGCAAACCGCCAACGTGCCGCAGCTGCTGCCGGCGAAAACGGCACCCGCACGCAGGCACGCACCCGCAGGGCGAGAACATCACCATCCATACCGACAATCTGGTGTTCACGCTGGTAGGCGATCCCCGCCGCCCGCAACCGCTCTCGCCCGCCGTGCCCAGCCAGCCGCCATCCCGCCCGCCCTGCCGCCGGCTGCCCACGAAATCAACTGGACCATTGCCACCATCGCCGCTTTTGAGTGTGCTGATTCTCCAGCTCTTCTATCTGATGATGAGTGTTCCCCTAAGCATTTAGCCAAAAGCAGCCTGAAAAGCTCGAAACTCTTTTCGGGCTGCTTTTCCATGTATGAAGATGCGCTAAAGCGCTGCCGTTGCCATTAGTGTAATGCGTTCAGCATACTCCCCGCTTTTTATTCACGCAACTACCGGTCTTTGCCATGAATCCTGTCCGCCAGTTACTGTATCCTGCTTGTTTTCTTCACTCTGCTGTTTGTATCGCCTTGGTGGCTGCCGGCAGCTATCTGCTGGCCGCCAGCGGCCATCAGTCGGCGTAGCCTGCCTTGTGATTTTCCTCTTGCGCCGCCTTCGCCTTTGAAATCGCCTGTTTGGCACTTTATCTGCGCGCCCGAGCCATCGCCGCAGGCGCAAAACCTCGTCCGCCGCAGTCAAAATGACAAAAACGGCAGACTGCTGCCGCAAACACGCCATGTCCGCCGCATTTTTCGGCGGCCTGAAAATATTGTTGAGGATGTTTTTCATGTTCGTGTATCTTATGGCAAAACTGGCACCGCAAAGCTTAATACCTTGCAAGCAAAGATGACTCGCGAGCCCAGCGCAGACCGCGGCAGAGATATTCATTCACATAGTGCTGTATGTCTGGAGATAAAACATGAAAGCAATCAAAGGTTTCACCCTGATCGAACTGATGATCGTAATCGCCATTATCGGTGATTTTGGCCGCCATCGCCCTGCCGCTTACCAGACTACATCGCTCGTTCGCCAAGCTACTGAGGGCTTTAAAAGCTACTTCTGGTATCCAGTCTGATATTGCCGCTATTTATGCACGATGCCAATACGCTGCCCTGATTAGCACCAATGAGCCGCTGAAAACTGCAGTAGCAGAACTGGTGGTAAATATTTTTGCCAGAAATACTGTGACTGTGGCTGCTGGCGCCAATCACCGTCCCTTCAATGCTGGTGCTAACAGCGGTAAGAACTTGATTATCACTCCTACTGCTAATGCCGCCAATGGTCGAGATTACTAAGTGGACTTGTGCTGGTACTATTGAAAATCCGTCTGCCTTCTTCTTGCCAATAATTGGTTAGAGGTGTGTGATTAAGAAGCCCTGCCTAGCAGGCTTCTTTTCAAAATCAGAATCTATTTATTAAAGAGAATAATGATGAAAAACATACACAGGATGAGCCGTGGTTTTTACCCTGATTGAACTGATGATTGTAATTGCTATTGTTGGGATGGCAGCGATTGCTCTGCCTTCTTATCGAGGATTATGTTGCCCGTGCTCAAGCATGCAGAGCAATAAAATCTGTGGAGGGATTAAAACCGATATCGGTGCCTATTGTTAGCAAACAGGGTGTTTTCCTGTTGCGGGAAATCTATTGTGAGTGCTGCAGGGGCGCTTAAAAAGAAAGTGTTTTTCTGCTGGCGGGTGCAAGTACAGCCTGAATAACGGCAGTATCGTTGCAACCTTTGTACAGGTGCCAATTCTGGTAAAACCGTAGTCATAGTTCCAACTCAAATCGAATAATCGACAGATCATTACTTGGCGGTGTGGAAGGAACCGTAGGGAAAGACTCGTTTGCCAGTACTTGTCAGTGATATAGCAGCACTTTTGTAATTAGGGGAAATTGTAATGAAAATTCAGATTCAAGGTGGCTGGAATCCATTTAGCTGTGTTCTGGTTTGGTTGCCTTGTGCGGACTGTGTTGAGTCTTCAATGTCTGGCATCGGATCCACTGCAAAAAGCAGTGGGCGTTACCGTATTTTCTTGATAATGCTGGGTATTGATGTGGTGTTGGGTCCTTTACTCCTCTGATTGTTGCCAGCAGTAAAGAGACGTTAAAATTTGACTTACTTGTAATTTTAATTATTCAGTTTTCTGCTTATCTTTACGGCATGTATAGCATTGCTATTAGTCGACGTCATATTTAGCATTTGATAAAGTAAGATTCGAAATAGTGCAGGCAGATACGGTTTCTCGCGATTCTGCTAAGGTCATACTTCGGAGTACCAAAATAACCCATGGTTTTCTCGCAGTGGCTTGCCGTTCGTCCTTACTAAAGATGTAGCTGAGACAAAACAGGCGCACTTTTTCTTGAACTCCAGAAGGTATCGGTCCTGCTGCAGGCTGATCTCTATCAGCCGATGAGACGGTGGCACATGGCGTGAAATACACACACACACTTTGGATGAGCTGGAAAAATACAACGACACAACAAGTCAAGCAAATTCTCGCCACTCACCCTGGGGCTGACAGCTACCAGCCGCTGAAAGCGCCGGCAGTGGATATGGCGGTTTTTGCTGGATAGCAAGCAGGGAAAATCATTGCCATCGTTGATTTGCGCCCATGGTAATGATGGTGGCACGGCATAACGGATATTTGGTACCGGAAGCGGTATGGCAAATATCCGTTTTTGCCTGTTTGCGCGTTTCAGGCAGCCTGAAAGACGTTTCAACGGCAAAAACGCTATACTGCGCCTTTTTTCAGTAGTGTTTTGTTTTCAGGCTGCCTGAAAAACTGTTTGGGAATATTTGAATGAACTTTCCACGCCGATTGGTTTCCCGCTTCGCTCTTGTGGGCGGCGGCTGTGTTAGTGTTGGCGCTCTTGGCGGCAACGGCTAAAGCCGGCGCTGCGTGCTGTTCGGTCGTCACCGCAATCGGCGGTGCTGGCCGCAGCTGCAGCAGGGTTTGCCACGCTACTGCGGATCGATATCAGGCCGGGCGCATATGGCGGGGATGGATTACCATTTCCTCGGCTTGAATCTGGTGTGCCTGATGGTGGGTGCGCCGGCAGCTTTGGATCGGCTCGGCCTGGGCGCTGCTGTATGCGCTGCTGCAACCCGAGCATGCGATGCTTGCGGCGCTGCCTTTTGAATGTGTTGGCGGTGGTGCCGGCCTGCGTGGTGAGCGTGGCCGTGCGCCGCACTGGTGAGCTAGGCTACAAGCATTTGTTTATCTAGTATTTTTATTTTTGGTTTTGTTGCCGCTGTGTTGGGCATGCTGCTGGCCGGCACGCTGGTTACGCTCTCTTTGCTGTGGGCGGGCGTGTTTCCCGCTGCGGTGTTGCGCGAGATCGGTGTATCCAGTGTTTTTCCTGATTTCGTGGGGCGAAGGATTCTTAAACGGCATCTTTACCGCCGTATTCGTTTTCGTTGCTGCCGCAGGTGCTGAAAACGTTTGACGACGCGCGCGCTATCTCGACGGCGGACCGCAGATTTGAAATAATGCCTTTTTCAGGCTGCCTTTGCGATAATAGGCGGCCTGAAAACCTCGATGAGGACATGTTTATGTATCTTCCCACAAAAAGCGGCCGTGGCTGCCGTGGTCTGAGCCGGGTTCGCGCTGATTGCCGCGCTGGTGCTGTTTTTCCACCTGCTGCGCGATATCCTGATGCCTTTTATCATTGCCGCGGTGCTGGCCTATATTCTGAATCCATTGGTGAGCCGGATTGAAAAGCACGGCATCAAGCGGGGTAGGGGCGGCGATGTGGGTGATGCTGTTTTGGTGTGCTGACGGCGCTTTTGCTGGTGATTGTGCCGATGCTGGCGGGGCAGATTCAGAAGATTGTGTTGCTCATTCCACAGATGGCCGATTATGTGCAGCACACCGCGCTGCCGTGGTTAAACGGCCATCTGGGGCAGCATCTGACTTTGGATGCCGACACCATTTCTACTTGGGTGCGCAATAACGCGCAAAAACATCAGCCGGCAACTGCAGCAGGCGATGCCCATGCTGCTGCAGCGCGGCTCGTCGCTGGCTGTCGGCCTAAGCAATCTGGTGCTGCTGCCGCTGCTGCTGTATTACTTTTTGCTCGATTGGGCGCGCTGGGAGGACGGTATCCGCAAAATGGTGCCGCGCCGCTATCTGGCCGCCTATAACCGCGTCGGCGGCAATATCGATAAAGTGCTGGGCGCCTTTTTGCGCGGGCAGCTGCTGGTAATGCTGATTATGGGGCTGCTTTACGGGCTGGGGCTGATGCTTACCGGTTTGGAATCCGGCTTTGCCATCGGTATGGTGGCGGGACTGCTGGTGTTTGTGCCGTATTTGGGCGCGTTCACCGGCCTGCTTCTGGCCACTTTGGCGGCGCTGCTGCAATTCGGTTCGTGGCACGGCTTGCTGACGGTGTGGAGCGTGTTTGCCGTCGGTCAGTTTTTGGAGAGTTTCTTTATCACGCCGAAAATCGTTGGCGACCGCATCGGTTTGTCGCCGTTTTGGGTAATTTTTCTTTGATGGCTTTCGGCCAGATGATGGGCTTGCCGGCTGCTACTCGCGCTGCCGCTGGCCGCGGTGTCGATGGTGCTGCTAGGAAGCCAGCAGCCACTACTGGCGCAGCGGTTTCTACCGCAGTACAGTAGGCGGCCTGAAAAGCCGGAACCGGCGCCCGCATGATTCGGCGGATGCCGGTTTTTGGTCTCAGGCCGCCTAAACGGGCAGAACGAATGCGATGCAGATTAAAGCCGAATCAAAACAGGCGAGCCTGAAATTCAGGCTGCCTGTTTGTTTACTAAGGGATTAGCGTTTGTCTTCGGCAACGAAGTCGCGGCGCGGGGAGCCAGTGTAGAGCTGGCGCGGGCGGCCCGATTTTCTGGCCTTCGCTGATCATTTCGTGCCAGTGCGAAATCCAGCCGACAGTGCGGGCGAGGGCGAAGATAACGGTAAACATGGACACGGGGATGCCGAGCGCGGAAAGTACGATGCCGGAGTAGAAATCGACGTTCGGATACAGTTTTTCTCGATGAAGTAGGGATCGCTCAGGGCGATGCGTTCCAGCTCCATCGCCAGTTTGAAGCGCGGATCATCGTGCAGGCCGAGTTCGTTCAGCACTTCGTCGCAGGTCTGCTTCTGCGATGGCGGCGCGCGGATCCATATTGCGGTACACGCGGTGGCCGAAGCCCATCAGGCGGTATTTCTTGGCTTTGACGCCTTCCATAAAGGAGGCTACGTTGGAAACGTCGCCGATTTCGGCCAGCATGTTGAGCACGGCTTCGTTGGCGCCGCCGTGGGACGGACCCTCAAGCTGGCGATGCCAGCGGCGATGCAGGCGAAGGGGTTGGCGCCGGAAGAGCCGGCCAGACGCACGGTGGAGGTGGAGGCGTTTTGCTCGTGGTCGAGCGTGCAGGATGAAGATGCGGTCGAGCGCGCGTACCAGAACAGGGTTGGGTTCGTGAGGCTTCGCAGGGGTGGCAAACATCATGTGCATGAAGTTTGCGGTGTAGGGAGAGGTCATTGCGCGGGAAATTGAAGGGCAAGCCGTTGGAATAACGGTAGCACATGGCAGCAATGGTGGGGATTTTGGAAATCAGGCGGTGATGGCGACCTTGCGGTGTTCGGGATCGGCGATTTCCAGGCTGTCCCGATAGAAAGGCGGACAGGGCGCCGACTACGCCGACCATCATAGCCATGGGGTGGGCGTCGCGGCGGAAACCGCGGAAGAACCAAGCAGCTGTTCGTGCACCATGGTATGGCGGGTAACGGTGTTGACGAAGGCTTTTTCTGTTCTTTGGTGGGGAGCTCGCCGTAAATCAGCAGATAGCAGACTTCGAGATAGTCGCTGTGTTCGGCAAGCTGCCTCGATGGGGTAGCCGCGATAGTAGAGCGAGGCCTGTCGCCGTCGATAAAGGTGATTTTGGATTCACGCAGCTGGCGGTGGACATGCAAACCCGGGATCGAGGGTGAACATGTTGGTGCTTTTGCTTCAGCGCACGGATGTCGATGACATCGTTGCCTAATGTGCCTTGCAGTACCGGCAGTTCGATGGTGTCAAAGCCCTGCGCCTTGCAGTTTTACGGTGTTGGACATCTCTTCGCTCCTTATAGGTTTTTACTTGGAGGGAACAGGCAGCCTGAAAACGGAAAAGACTTTACGACTGCCTGATTTTTCCAGCAGCGGCTCGAATTCGGGGCGTTCGGATTTCTGGTGTTGGTTGACCAGGGCAAGGAACTCTTGGTCAGGCAAATCCAGAATGTCCACAAACACGGCGAGTTCGTCGTCGCTGAGGTGCTGGAATCGGGTAGCCGTGAAGCGGCCGAGCAGGATATCGAGCTCAAGCAGCCCGCGGCGGTGAGAAAGCGGATGCGCCGTTTGGCGGTGTCGTCAAATTGTGCCATAAATAGACCCGTTTGGGGGCGGATTATTGTTTTTCGTTATTGCCGCTATCATTGTTTTTTCAGGCTGCCTGAATGCTTAAAAACACAGGCAGCCTGAAAGTTTTACACTGCCCGTTTGAGCATGATTTCTTTGATTTTTCCGATGGCGCGGGTGGGGTTGAGGTGTTTCGGACACACATCCACGCAATTCATAATGGTGTGGCAGCGGAACAGGCGGTAGGGGTCGTTCAGGTTGTCCAGACGCTCGTTGGTGATGGTGTCGCGGCTGTCGGCGATGAAGCGGTAGGCGTTCAACAGGCCGGATGGGGCCGACGAATTTGTCGGGGTTCCACCAGAACGACGGGCAGGAAGTGGAGCAGCAGGCGCAGAGAATGCACTCATACAGGCCGTCAAGTTCGGCGCGCTCTTCCTGGGTTTGCAGGCGCTCTTTAAGTGGGTCGGCAGGGGTGTCGTTGACCACATAGGGTTTGATGGAGTGGTACTGCTTGAAGAACTGGGTCATGTCCACAATCAAATCGCGGATAACCGGGCAGGCCGGGCAGCGGGCGCAACACGATGGGCTGTTTCAGGCTGCGGATGTCGGTCAGGCAGGCCAGGCCGTTGCGTGCCGTTGATGTTCATGCCGTCGGAGCTGCAGATGCCTTCGCGGCAGGAGCGGCGGAAGGACAGAGTGTCGTCTTTGCGCTTTTGAGCTTGACGATGGCGTCCGAGCAGTTTGACGTCGGTGGGTTCGATTTCGAGTTCGTAGTCTTTCATGTACGGCTTGGCGTCCACGTCGGGGATTGTAGCGGTACACTTGCAGGCGGATTTTTTCCATTTGGTGGGTGTTCCTTTGTCAGATCCGGATTCTGCTGTTTCAGGCTGCCTGGAATCTTTGCAGGGCCGGTTTTTTTAATCTAGTAAAACGCGTTTGGCGGGCTTGATGTACTCGACGCGTCAGCGGTTTTGGGTGTGAACCGGTTTGTAGGCCAGACGGTTGTCGGCGGAGTAGAACAGCGAGTGTTTCATCCAGTTCACGTCGTCGCGCTCGGGGTGGTCGTCGGAAGCGTGGGCGCCGCGCGATTCTTTGCGCGCTTCGGCGGCAATCACAGTGGCTTTTGGCCACTTCCATCAGATTGTCCAATTCCAGCGCTTCGATGCGGGCGGTGTTCCACACCATGGCTCTTGTCGCCGATTTCGGTGTTTTTTGGAACGCTCGACCAGCGCCAGCACTTTTGTCCACGCCTTCCCTGCAGCAGGTTTGTCGGTGCGGAATACGCCGGCATGGGATTGGACGGTGCGTTGCAGCTCGCCGCGCAGGGCGGCAAACGTCTTTCGCCGCCGGTCTGGTTGTTCAGGCGCTCCAAACGCTGGCGGGTCAGCTCGCCCGCATCGGCGGGCAGCGGCAGCCATTCTTCGTGTTCGCCGATGTATTTGATCATACTGTCGCCGGCGGATTTGCCGAAGACCACCAAGTCCAGCAGCGGGAGTTGGTACCCAGGCGGTTGGCGCCGTGCACCGAAGCGCAGGCGCATTCGCCGGCGGCATACAGGCCGTTGACCACTACTTCGGGATTGTCGCCCTGCGGCGCAAACGACTTCGCCCAGAGTAGTTGGTGGGGATACCGCCCATCATAGTAGTGGGTGGTCGGGCACCACCGGAATCGGGTCTTTAATCGGGTCGATACCGGCAAACTGGATGGAAATCTCGCGGATGCCGGGCAGCTTTGGACATGATTTTCTCGGCGCCGATGTGGTCGATTTTCAGCAGCACGTGGTCTTTTGTTTTTCGCCGCAGCCGCGTCCTTCAAGAATTTCCATCGCGCATGGCACGGGAAAACCACGTCGCGCGAAGCCAAGTCTTTCACGGTTGGGGGCGTAGCGTTCCATAAAAGCGCTCGCCGTTGGCGTTAAGCAAAGATGCCGCCTTCGCCGCGCACGCCTTCGGTAATCAGCACGCCCGGCACCGGCCACGCCGGTGGGGTGAAACTGCCAGAATTCCATGTCTTCCAGCGGAATGCCGGCGCGGGCGCAGATACCCAGGCCGTCGCCGGTATTCATCAAAAGGCATTGGTGGACGAAGCGTAGATGCGGCCGGCGCCGCCGGTGGCAAACAGCACGGCTTTTGGCGTGGAAGATATGACATCGCCGGTTTCCATTTCCATTGCGGTTACGCCGACCACGTCGCCGTTTTCGTTGCGGATCAGGTCAAGCGCCGTCCATTCGACGAAAAACTGGGTGTTGGCGCGCACGTTTTGCTGGTACAGGGTGTGCAGCATGGCGTGGCCGGTACGGTCGGCCACCGCGCAGGCGCGTTCCACCGCGCGTTTGCCGAACTCGGCGGTGTGGCCGCCGAAGGGGCGCTGGTAGATTTTGCCGCTTTCCACGCGGTCGAAAGCGGCATGCCCATGCTGCTCGAGTTCGATTACGGCGGCCGGTGCGGCGCGGGTCATGAAACTCGATGGCGTCTTGGTCGCCGAGCCAGTCGGAACCTTTGACGGTGTCGTACATATGCCAGTCCCAGCGGTCTTCCCGACGTTGCCCAGCGAAGCGGAAATGCCACCCTGCGCCGCCACGGTGTGCGAGCGGGTGGGAAAACTTTGGACAAAACGGCGGTGTTGACGCCGGCTTTGGACAGTTGCAGCGCGGCACGCAGACCGGCGCCGCCGCCGCCTACGATGACGGCATCAAATTTGCGGATAGGATAAGTCATTTTTTCAGCCCCAGATTACATGAACGGAATACACGGTGCAGGCGACAAGCCAGATGATGGTCAGGCAGTGCAGCGCCAAGCGGATGCCGAAAGGCTTCACATAGTCCATCCACAAATCGCGGATACCGACCCAAGCATGCAAAAACAGGGCGATAAAGCTCACTTGGGTAAACAGTTTCACCCAGGTTTTGCCGAAAAACGCCTGCCATTGCGAGTAGTCTTGCGCACCGGCGAGACTGAACAGGAAAAAAACAGGAAAAACAGCGAATAAACCAGCATGACTACTGCGGTAATGCGCTGCATCGCCCAATCGCGCAGACCGTAATGGGCGCCGACCAGTTTGCGGTTTACCATAATGCCACCCCAAAATCAGAGCCGAAACGAAACCGCATACCAATACGGCTTTGGCGCTTTTTGCGCGCAGGCTGAAGCTGCACACCTTTATCGGCGTCGATCAGCAAAAAGCGGATGCCGGCGCACAGGTGGTGCATAGAAGCCCCACAGCAGGCCCCACAGCATCAGTTTGATCAAGGGGTTGCCGCCCCAGGCTTTATAAGTGGCAAAAGGTATCGCCGCTGCTTAAGGAGCCGTGCAAAAAGTGCCAGCAGGGCGGGCAGGGCGAAAAAGAGAAGCACGCCGCTGATGCGGTGCATAATCGAGACGATTCCCGGAATCGGCAGGTGCCGCGAGAGCACCCGCAAATCCAGAAATACAGGTCGGTTTTTGGTCTGCATTTCGATTCGCTTTTGATCAAAGTCTTACTGATATTATTCTTTGAACTTATTGAACTTAAAACAAAGCGCTAGAGAATAAATCCGGCGCTTGGCATTAACCCCACATTATGCATAATTTACATTGTTTATCGCTTATTGAATAGTCTTGATTGGGAAAAAATTTTTGCTTGTGCCGTCGCTGCTTGGGGCTGTTGGAAATGTAAAGACGGCGGCAAAAGGCGGGCAAGCTGAAGTTTTGGAGATTAAATAAATAATTTAAAAGAATAATTTATCTGATAATGATTGCCAAACTTGAACTTAATCGCATTAACTAGGCAAAAAGGATAGTTTTTGGCTAAAGCCGGGTTTTTATTTTTGCAAATGTATTGCCGGCGGCGCTGGCAGCAGAAAATTGCCGCAAAAAGTTTTCAGGCTGCCGGCCTGTTCTTTTGCGGCAAATCAAATTTTTGTCGGTTTGCTCAGAAGGCTTCGCCCACTTTCACGCCGCCGGCAGTGTCCTGCGAGTGAAGATAAGGCGGCACAGACCGATTGGGCAGCCTGAAAGTCCGGGTCGGCAGCCAGTTTTTCCGCTTCGGCGCGGCTCAGGGTGCAGGCCATGTTTGCCAGCGCGCGGCCAGTTTTGCGTTTTCAGGCTGCCCTGAAATCTTGGCGCAGCTCGTCCACCAGATCAGGGCGGTTGCACACCAGCACGATGTCGCAGCCGGCGGCGAACGACAGCTGCGCGCGCTCTTGATGCCGCCGGCGCCGCAGGCGCCTTCCATAGTGAGATCGTCGGAGAAAAATCACACCGCCAAAGCCCAAATCGCGGCGCAAAACCTGCTGCAGCCAGTAGGCGGAAAAAGCCGGCCGGCTGGCTGTCGATCTGCGGATAGACCACATGGGCGGGCATCACCGCCGCCATACCCTCTGCGGCCAGTTGGCGAAAGGGCAGGGATGTCGGCGGCCAGCTCGGCGGATGTGCGGCGGGTCTTCGGGCAGTACGTGGTGGCTGTCGCCGCTGACAAAGCCGTGGCCGGGGAAGTGTTTGCCGCAGGACTTCATGCCGCCGCGGTTTAAGCCCTTTTGCAGCGCCAGCGCCAGCGCAGCAACGGTTTCAGGCTGCCGGTGGAAGCTGCGGTTGCCGATAACCGCGCATTGCTGCCAGTCCAAATCGAGCACGGGGGTGAACGACAAATCGACGCCGCAGGCGGCCAGCTCGCCGGCGAGCACCCAGCCAACCTGCTCGGCGGCTTTTTCGGCGGCTTCGCGCCCCTGTTCGTCCCACATTTTGCCCAGCGCGGCCATTGCCGGCAGGCGGGTGAAGCCGTCGATAAAGCGTTGGACGCGGCCGCCTTCGTGATCGACGGCGATAATCAGCTCGGGCATGCGCAGCGATTTGATGTCGGCGGTGAGCGCTTTGAGCTGCTCGACGTTTTGGAAGTTGCGGCGAAACAGAATCACGCCGCCGATGGCGAGATCGAGCAGGCGCTCGCGCTCTTGGTCGCTCAGAGTGAAGGCGGCAACGTCGGCCATTACCGGGCCGCGCGGGAGATGGGGTGCAGTCATGGAGATGGGTTTGGGCTAAGGGTTGGGGAAACGGTTTTCAGGCTGCTTGAAAGCGGCTTGCAGGCAGCCCTGAAAAAGCGGTTTGCCTGTTCAGGCCGCCCTGTAGCGGCGGGACTTTGGCAAACAGGCGGTGGAAGTTTTTCGGTGCTGGCGCGGGCGATGTTTTTCCAGTGTGTCGCCGCGCAGTTGCGCGAGAAACTCGGCGGTGTGGCGCACATAGGCCGGCTCGTTGGGCTTTGCCGCGGTAGGGCACCGGCGCCAGAAAGGGCGAATCGGTTTCACCAGCAGCCGATCGAGCGGGCAGTAGCGCGCAGCTTCCCTGCACGTCGGCGGCGTTTTTGAAGGTAACGATGCCGGAGAAAGACAGGTAATAGCCCATGTCCAGCGCGATTTTTCGCCACGCGCAAATCTTCGGCGAAGCAGTGCATCACCGCCTGCGGTGCGCGTGTTCGCGCAGCAGTCGCCATGGTGTCGTCGGCGGCTTTGCGGGTGTGATAATCAGCGGCAGACCGCTTTGCTTGGCCGCTTCGATGTGGACGGCGAAGCGGCGGTGCTGCCAGGCCAGATCGCCGCTGCACCAATGGTAGTCCAGCCCGGTTTCGCCGATGCCGACAACTTTGGGATGGGCGGTGCGCTCGATCAGTTCGTCGAAACTGAATTCGGCGGCGGTTTCGCTGTCGGGATGGATGCCGACGGTGGCGTAAACGTGGTCGTACTGCTCGGCAATGGCCAGCACCTGCTCGAAGCTGTCGCGGCTGACGCTGATGGCCAGCGCCCGCACCACATTATTGGCGCGCATATTGGCGAACACTTCGGGCAGGCGCTCGCGCAGGCCGTCGAAATTCAGGTGGCAGTGGGAGTCGATAATCTGCATAAGCGAGTTCGGGCGCGCGCCTTTCAGGCAGCCTGAAAAAGCGGCGCGGAATAAAAACGGCGCATTGTGCTTTTGATTCGCCGGCATCCTGCAAAACCCCAATCCGCGCGCGGCAGGCAGCCTGAAAGCGCCGATCCGCTTTGCCCGCGCCGCTTTTCAGGCTGCCTGCCGTATGTGGCGGCGCGGCGTTTCAGGCTGCCTTTTATGCTAGAATCCGCCCCTTTGATTTTCTTCACGGAAGCCTTGAAATGAGTTTGAAATGCGGCATCGTCGGCCCGCCCAACGTCGGCAAATCCACCCTGTTTAACGCCCTGACCCAATCGGGCATCGAAGCGGCAAACCACCCCTTCTGCACCATCGAGCCCAATGTCGGCATCGTCGAAGTGCCCGACCCGCGCATGGCACAGCTGGCGAAAATCGTTAATCCGCATGCAGCCGGCGATTGTGGGTTTGTCGATATCGCCGGCCTGGTGGCGGGCGCGAGTAAAGGCGAAGGCCTGGGCAACCAGTTTCTCGCCAATATCCGCGAAACCGACGCCATTGTGAACGTGGTGCGCTGTTTTGACGACGACAATATCGTCCACGTTTCCGGCAAGATCGATCCGATTGCCGACATCGAAACCATCGGCACCGAGCTGGCGCTGGCGGATTTGGCGAGCGTGGAAAAAGCCATCCAGCGCGAGGCAAACGCGCCAAATCCGGCGACAAAGACGCGCAAAACTGGTCGCCCTGCTCGAGAGCCTGCTGCCGCATCTGAACGAGGGGCAAACCGGTACGCTCTTTCGGCCTGGATGCCGAACAAACCGCGCTGTTGCGCCCGCTGTTTTTGCTCACCGTCAAACCCGCGATGTATGTGGCCAATGTGGCCGAAGACGGCTTTTGACAACAATCCGCATCTCGACCGCCTGAAAGAGCTGGCTCGCCAAAGAAAACGCGCCGGTGGTTGCCGTGCGCGCGGCGATGGAAAGCGAAATTGCCGAGCTGGAAGACGACGAAAAAGCCGAGTTTCTGGCCGAAATGGGCTTGGAAGAGCCGGGCTTGAACCGCCTGATCCGCGCGGGCTACGATTTGCTCGGCCTGCAAACCTACTTCACCGCCGGCGTGAAAAGAAGTGCGTGCGTGGACGATTCACAAAGGCGACGCACCGCGCCGCAGGCTGCCGGCGTGATCCACACCGACTTCGAGCGCGGCTTTGATCCGCGCCCAAGTCATCGCTTACGAAGACTTTGTGGCGCTGGGCGGCGAGGCCAAAGCCAAAGAAGCGGGCAAAATGCGCGTGGAGGGCAAGGAATATGTGGTGCAGGATGGCGATGTGATGCACTTTTTGTTTAACGTATAGCGCGACACCGCCGCTGTATCCTTTTCAGGCTGCTTGCAAAGGCAGCCTGAAAAACTTCGTGCAGCGTATGAAAAGCCCGCGACGGAATCGCATCCGGCGCGGGCTTTTGCTGTTGCTGCAGGCGGGTTCAGGCTGCCTGAAAAACTACGCTAGCGCTGCAGGGCTCCACCGCGGTGGTTGGCGCTGCGGATTTGCTTGAGCAGGCTGCTGCGAATGTTTTTTAAGCGCCTGCACGGCTTTTTGCTGGTCTTTGTAGTCGGCGGTGCGCACACGCTGGGCAAGCTGCAGCGAGTGGAATCCTTTTTGTCGGCGCTCTGCCAGTATTTGAAGGCGTTGATTTCCATGGTGCCGTCGTTGGCAGCGCCGGTTTTCAAGTGATAAAGTCGATCACGGCAATGTTTTGCTGGGGATCGTGGGTGATTTCGAATTTGGCCTGCGGGTTGTTTTGGCGCAGGGTAACTGCCAGCGCTTTGGCCATGGCGGCGGGGTCGTTGTTCAGCTGCGGCATTTCTTGGTAGCGGATACCGATGAGCCTGCTCCAGTTTTCGCGAAAGATTCGCCGTTGGCAACGTATTCTTTGAGGCCGGTTGCCGTGTTCCATCACGCCGACAAATTCTTTGCCGAAGGTTTTGCCGTCGAATTTCACCGGCGCCGGTGCAGCATAGGCGGCCTGGCCGGCCAGCAGGGCGCTGAGTAATAGGGCAGAAGACGTTTCATAAAAAGCTCCCTGTATGGGGTTGCGGGATACCGCCGCCTCGCTTTATCCGGGGCGGTGGCGGCGCGTATCTTAGCGGGATTTTTCCGGTGCCCGCAAACGGGTTTGGCCTGCCGCGTTTGGCGGCTGCCGGCAGCCTGAAAAGGGATTAGGGTAATAAAAAGATGGACGGATTGAGATGTTTCTATTTAGACAAGGAAGGCACTGCGCCCCTGCGAAGTGCGCGGTGCTGCGATGGTGTTGGCAATCGTGCGCGAGCCTCGACCATGCGGCTAAAAATTTTCCGCTCAATGAAGCGGATAAGCTCTTGTTCGCTACGAATGGTTACCAAATCGACCTGCGAAAGCTGGGCAAACTGTTTGAGTAGGGCGAAAAAATTCGAGGATTTGTTCTTTCGTTTTTACGGTGGAGAGATGTTCACGGTTGAGTACGTCAACTCCCTCGTTAAGCTCAAGCGTGATGTAGATTTTTGACGTTCGTTTTGCATGAAAATGCCCCTGTGGTTTTACAAAAACACACAAGGGCGAATCTCGCTTACGATACGATTCAGGCTGGTTTGTCAAGCAACCGCCTAAGATACTGTCCGATTTGACTTTTATTGCTTGCCCTCATGTGCGGGGCAAAAATAAGCAGCCTGAAAACTTTTCAGGCTGCTTTTAGTGTCTTCAGCGCTCAGACATTTGAGGCTTGGCTTTTTGTCGCGGCTGAGACATTTTGATCGCTGGTAAGCGAAGAGCGAAGCGCCGCCGATGAAGATCAAGTCGGCAAAGGTACGAATCCAGCGGAACAGCTCAAGAAGCCTTGTTGCATGAATTCTTCACTGCGGGCATACCACAGGCCGTGGGTGATGGAAGCTGCGGCTGGAAGATACCTACCGGCAGCAGGCTGCTGACAATCATCAGGGGACAGGCCGCCGTTGAGCATCCAGAAACCGGTGGTCATCAGTTTTTCATTGTGGGTGAAGTGCGGCTTGATGTAGCAGCCGACCATCAGCACGAAACCCAGAGCCAGGAAGCCGTACACACCGAAGAGGGCGGCGTGTGCGTGCACCGCGGTGGTGTTCAGACCTTGCAGGAAGTACAGGGTGATCGGCGGGTTGATCAGGAAGCCGAACACGCCGGCGCCGAGCATATTCAGAAAAGCTACGGCAGCGAAGCACATCAGCGGCCAGCGCAGACGTTTCATCCACGGAGCGGCATGCTGGTGAGACCAGTGTTCGTAGGCTTCGATGGCCCAGCAGGATCAGGGGAACTACTTCCAGTGCGGGAGAAAGAAGCACCGGCTGCGGTTACCGGAGTGGTGGTACCGGTGAAAGTATAGGTGGTGGAAAGTACCGGGCGCACCGCCGACCAGAACAGAGCTGCCGGCAACCAGTGAAGCGGTAGTGGCGGGCGGTAGCTGACCAGACCGAGGTTGTAGAACACGAATGCCAGGGCGGCGGTGGCGAATACTTCGAAGAAGCCTTCTACCCACAGGTGAACCACCCACCAGCGCCAGTATTCCGATCACGGCCAGAGTGGTGTGCTCGCCGTAGAGCAGAGCCGGGGCCGTAGAACATGCCCACGCCGACGATGGAGGCAACGAAGATGGTCAACAGGTTTTTGTCGCCGTTGGCTTTGAAAGCGTTAACGGTACAACGCAGCATCAGGAACAGCCAGAACAGCAGGCCGACGTACAGCAGAAGCTGCCAGAAGCGGCCGAGGTCGAGGTACTCGTAACCTCTGGTGGCCGAACCAGAGTTCAGGTGCGGAGGCATGATGTGGGTATGGCGAAGAAGTTGCCTGGTAGGGAAACTGGCCACCACGATAAACAGGGCGATAAACAGCAGGTTTACACCAAGCGTTGGCCTTTGGGGTCTTTGCCGCCGTTGACGATCGGGGCGATAAACAGACCCGCAGTCAAGAAGCCGGTGGCAATCCAGAATAGGGCGGACTGCAAGTGCTAGGTACGCGCCAGAGAGTAGGGCAGCAGATCAGACAGCGGAATGCCGTAGAAAGAGTGGCCTTCAATGGTGTAGTGGGCAACCAGACCGCCGAGAAGGATCTGTACGATAAACAGAACTACGGTCAGCGCAGCGCTATTTCCACGGGCTTTTTGCGACGGAGTCAGCGCGATTTTTTGCCAAGGGTCGGCAGCCGGAGCTTCCGGCTCTTTATCGTGCTTGCGCAGGAAGTGGTAACCCCATACCAGGAAACCGATACCCATCAGCAGGAACACGAAAGAAGCGAACGACCACATGTAGTTTTCAGTGGTGGGAACGTTGTTCAGCAGCGGTTCGTGCGGCCAGTTGTTGGTGTAGGTAAAGGTGTGGCCCGGGCGGTTGGTGGAGCTGGACCAGCTGTCCAGAAGAAGAAGTTGGTCAGCTTGTTGCGGAAGCTTGTGCGTCGGGCAGCGTGTTGTTTTTCATAGCGAAGGATTCGCGGGTTTTTTCAAACGCCGGATCGTCGCCGTACACGCTCAGGTAGTAGGGGGTGATGGCCTTGATGGCTTTTCAGACGGGTTTCAGACAGTACCACGGTACCGTCTTCGCGCGGCTGGCTCTGGTTGCGGTATTCTTCGCGCAGAGCGGCCAGCAGGGAGGCTTGTTCGGGTTTGCCCAAGTCGGCGTATTTTTCTGGAATTTTTCTTCGGCAGAAATATTCAGCCAGGCTTCGGCTTCACGGTGCAGCCAGTCGGCCGTCCAGTCCGGCGCCTGGAATGCGCCGTGACCCATTACCGAACCGACTTCATACCGCCGGTGCTCTGCCAGGCAGACTGGCCGGCAAGGATGTCTTCCTTGGTGATAACGGTTTCGCCCGATGCGGTAACGTACTTATCGGGGAAGGGGTGCCTGACGATACACTTCTGTGCCGAGATAGCCGAGTATCGAGAAGGTCACAATCAGTACGGCAATCAGCGCGTACCAGAGTTTTCTGTATTGACCCATTATGTGCTCCTAGTTTGACAAACAAATAAGAATTTTTATCATTCATAAATCATGAATGTTAAGGGATTATACCACGAATTCAAAAGCGGAGTGAACCGGATTTATCATTTGCGAAAAATATCTTTAAACTCAACTCTACTTTATTACTCCTTTTTGGCGGAGTGTGTGGTATCGCCGCATTGGCGGACAATAGCGTCATGTTTAAAAGCGTATTTAAGCAAAATCATAAACTTCAGTACACGGCTTCACGATACTACCCTTTTGCTGATAAAAATTTGATTTGCGTCAATGTGCTTTAAATTGCCTTTAACACATAATTTTTCACAAACCGACACAAGCCGTTTTAATGATAAGATTGCGGCTCGAAAGTTTTGTAGTATGTCAATAAAAGGAACCTGGTGTAGTTTATTTTTCATCATCTTCTTTATAGAGAGGAACCACTATGAAGCAACAAACCCTTTTGGCAACTCTGATTGCCTCCTTGTTTGCATTGGGCGCGTGTAGCCCGCAGCCCTCTGCGGATGCCAAACCCGCAGCTTCCGGGCAGGCGGTCGCTTCGCCGGCGGAAACCGCTTCTGCCAATACTGCTGCTTCTGAAGCCGCTTCACAAGTAGCTGCAGCAGACAGGCCGAAATTCCGGAAGATCAGCTGGAAGTGATCGATGCGGTGATGACCCATGCGCCCGAAGCGCCGCCTCCCATCGAGCGTAACCATGCCGCCAAAGTAATGGTGAAAATGGAAGTTCAGGAAAAAGTCATGAAAATGGCTGACGGTGTCGAGTACAAATACTGGACCTTCAACGGCAGCGTTCCCGGCCCGATGATCCGTGTACGCCACGGCGATACCGTAGAAGTGCAGTTTGCCAACCGCTCCGACTCTACTGTTCCGCACAATGTGGACTTCCACGCGGCAACCGGTACCGGCGGTGGTGCCGAAGCCACCTTACCGCTCCCGGCCACGTTGCTTCCTTCCGCTTCAAAGCGCTGCAGCCGGCCTGTACATCTACCACTGCGCCACCGCGCCTGTGGGCATGCACGTGCCAACGGTATGTACGGTTTGATTTTGGTTGAGCCCAAAGGCGGCCTGCCCAAAGTGGATAAAGAATTCTACGTTGTTCAAGGCGACTTCTACACCAAAAGAGGCAAATACGGGTGAAGCCGGTCTGCAAGACTTCGACATGGAAAAAGCCATCAAAGAGCAGCCTGAATACGTTGTCTTCAACGGCCACGTGAGGCTCGATTGCCGGCGACAACGCCCTGAAAGCCACTGCCGGCGACAAAGTGCGTATCTTCTTCGGTAACGGCGGCCCGAACCTGGTTTCTTCTTTCCACGTTATCGGCGAAATCTTCGACACCGTACACGTTGAGGGCGGCGACTTGATCAATAGAAACGTTCAAACCACTCTGGTTCCGGGCCCGGTGGTGCGGCAATCGTTGATTTCAAAGTCGACGTTCCCGGCAGCTACACTCTGGTTGACCACTCCATCTTCCGTGCCTTCAACAAAGGCTCTCTGGGTCAGTTGAAAGTTGACGGCGAAAAACCCGTCTATCTCACACCGGTCAGCTGACTGAAGGCGTATACCAAGAAGCCGGCAAGTCCGCTTCTGATGCCGCTACAGGCAGCCAGGCTGCTCCTGCTTCAAAGCCGCGGGCAGCGAGACCGGCTAAGAAAGAAGCCGCTTCCGAAAAAGCTGATGCCGGCAAAGCCGATAAATCCGCCCAAATCAAACTGGGCGAAGCGGTGTACAAAGCCAACTGCATCGCCTGCCACGGTCCGGAAGGCAAAGGTGTAGAAGGTGCGTTTCCTCCGCTGGCCGGTTCCGACTACCTGAATTCCGACCACAAACGCGGTATTCAAGCCGTAGTCAAAGGCCTTAGCGGCAAAATCACCGTAAACGGCAAAGAGTACAACAGCGTAATGCCCGCTGTGGCGCTGAAAGACGACGAAGCAGCCAACGTGCTCACTTTCGTACTCAACAGCTTCGGTAACAAAGGCGGCCAGGTAAGCGCTGCCGACGTTGCCAAAGCGCGCTAAGCGTCAGCCGTTAAAAAAAGGGGGAAGGCAGCCTGAAAGCAAGCAACGGCTTTCAGGCTGCTTTTTTCAACGCCATCCGATAAACTGCCTGCTGCTGCCGTTTGCGCCGTATGCTGGCGGCAGCTGCCATAGTAGCAACAAACACCGCACCCTTGCCGCAAGGCTTTCAGGCAGCCTGAAAGGGAAAAACCATGAAATACCCGACCCTTATCCTGCTTATTGCCGCGCTGGCCGTGTCCGCCGCAGCCGGTGCCACCGATACCGCCAATTGGCGGCTAAAATCCCCGGCGACAGCTACCGGCCGCTGTATTTGAAAAAGACACGCCGCTGATTCCGGTTAAAGCCTTTTCTAGACAAAACCGCCGTTACCAACCGCCAGTTTGCCGAGTTCGTCAAAACGCCATCCCGAGTAACGGCGCGACAAAGTGCGCAAACGCTATGCCGAAACTCGACAAATACCTGCGCCACTGGGTGAAAAACGGCAGCGGCTACGCGCCCAAAAGCAGCGATTTGAACAAAACCCGTTACCCACGTTTCCTGGTTTGCCGCCAATGCCTACTGCACCGAGCAGGGCAAACGGCTGCCGACCATCGACGAATGGGAATATGCCGGCATGGCTTCGGCGCTGAAGAAAAACGGCACCGAAGATGCCGAATACAAACGCACGATTCTCGAATGGTATGCCGACGGCGGCAACGGCCGCTGGGCGAAGTCGGCAAAGGCCGGCCGAACTACTGGGGCGTGCACGATATGCACGGCATGATTTGGGAGTGGACGGAAGACTTCAACAGCAGCCTGCTTAACGGCGGCAGCAGCGATAGCCAAAGACATGTTCTGCGGCGGCGGGAGCGCCAACAGCACCGATCCCGCAATTATGCCGCCTTCCTGCGCTTCCGGCATCCCGCTTGAGCCTGAAGCCGAACTACGTTTTGCGCAATCTCGGCTTCCGCTGCGCGGCATCGCAGTAAAGCTGCCACAGCGTACGGTTGATGGTTTTCAGGCTGCCTTGTCCGCAAAGGCGGCCTGGCACTCATTCGGCGTCTGCCCAAACAAAAAGCTGCCTGAACCGGCAAACGGTTTCAGGCAGCTTTGTATTTTGGGTATGGCGCTTTTGCCTTAGGGCGGCGAAGCGGCGGGCGACTTCGTCCCAATTAACGATTTCCCAGAAGCCTTTGAGATAGTTGGGGCGGCTGTTGCGGTAGTCGATGTAGTAGGCGTGTTCCCACGTCGCAGGTTAAAAAGCAGGATGTTGTCGCCGGTCAGCGGGGTAGCGGCGTTGGAAGTGGAAACCAAGTCAGATCGCCGGCCGGCGTTTTCACCAGCCATGCCCAGCCCGAGCCGAAAGTGCCGGCGGCGCAGGCGTCGAAGGCTTCCTGGAAGGCTTCGAAGCTACCCCATTTGGCGTCGATGGCGGCGGCCAGCTCGCCGCTGGGGCGGCTTTAGCCGGCGGGCGTGAAACCCAGCCAGTAGAAAGTGTGGTTCCAGGTTTGCGCGGCGTTATTGGAAAATGCCGCCGGACGATCTTTTTAACGATCTCTTCAAAGGCAGGCCTTCAAACTCGGTACCTTTAATCTGTTTGTTCAGATTGGTGATATAGGTTTGAGTGGTGCTTGCCGTAATGAAATTCAGGGTTTCGCGGGTCAGATGCGGCGCAAGCGCGTCCAGGCCGTAGGAAGGCTCGCGGCAGTTTGTGTTCCATATTGTGCTCCTAATGATGGATGTTTTATTTGCTTTTGGTAGTGTGCAGACTAGGGCTGCGGGCGGCATTCTACCGTTTTTGGCCGCGGCAGATAGGAAGCGGCGGCCACCCCGGCGCTGCTTTCAGGCAGCCTGAAAGCGCTGGCCGCTGATTTTTGCCGTTTTTGGCGCAAATATAATCCGCCGTTCTATTATTCGAAGCACAAAATCTTTCCCCACCGCAGCCGCATGTAGAATTTCGCGCTCCCGATGCCGCCGCGTGCGGCATCCGATTCAACTCACCCCGAAAGGAACACATCGTGGCACGTCTGCCCGTCCACACCGTCGAAACCGCTCCCGAAAGCGCCAAAGCGCGCGTAAAGCCGCGCTGAATGCCAACGGTTTTATCCCCTAACCTGATCGGCGTGCTGGCCAATGCGCCCGAAGCGCTGGCGTTTTACCAGGAAGTCGGCAAGCTCAACGGCGCCAACAGCCTGACCGCGGGCGAAGTGGAAGTGGTGCAGATTATCGCCGCCCGCACCAACGAATGCGGCTTCTGCGTGGCCGGACACACCAAGCTGGCAACCTTAAAAACTGCTGTCCGAGCAAGCGATTAAAGCATCCCGCGCCGTCGATTCCGCCGCTTTCGACGATGCCAAACTGGCCGCGCTCTCCGATTTCACCCAGGCGGTGATGGCGAAAAAGGTGCGGTTTCCGATGCCGAGCTGCAAGCCTTTCTGAATGCCGGCTACAACCAGCAGCAGGCGGTGGAAGTGGTGATGGGCGTGGCGCTGGCCACCCTGTGCAACTACACCAACAATCTGGCGCAGACCGAAATTAACCCCGAACTGCAGGCCTACGCCTAACCGAGTTTTCAGGCTGCCTTTCGCGGCGAAAAGGCAGCCTGAAAAACATTCAATCCTTTCAGGCTGCCTTTTAATCCCAATAGGCAGCCTGAAAGCCCACCGCAAAAGGAAACCCCATGTCCCAATCCGCAGAAACCCTGTTGCACAACATTGCCAAACTGGTGAAAACCGATTTGAAAACCGCTGGTGGAAGACATCGACCGCAAAGGGCTGTATCCCGAAGACTTCCTGCGCAAAAGTCGGCGCGGCGGGCGGGTTTGCCGCCGTCGGCAGTCCCGGAAAGAAGGCGGCAGCGGACTGGGTTTAGCCGCGCAAATCGGCGTGCTGCGCGAAATCGGCAAAAAGAATGCGGCGCCACCGCCTTTTCCGCCTGGTGTCAGGCCGCCTGCGGCTGGTATCTGCACAAAGCGCCAATGCAGCGGTTCGGGGAGCGCTATCTGGCCGACGTGCTGTCGGCAAAAGTGCTGGCCGGCACCGGCATGTCCAATACCGTCAAACATCTGGCCGGCATCGAAGAGCATTTTCTCAAGGCCGAGAAAAGCGACGGTGGCTATCTGGTCAGCGGCGTGCTGCCGTGGGTGTCCAATCTCGGCGACAGCCACATCTGGGCGAATACCGCGCAAATCGGCGACGGCTATGTGATGTTTATTACCGGTGCCGGCCGCGAAGGGTAACGCTCAACCTGCCCCGAATTCTGCGCGCTCGAAGGCACCCGCACGCTGGCGCTGCGTTTCGATAAGGTTTTCGTGCCGCATGAAGACGTGCTGGCCGGGCCGGATGATTTTGCCGCTTACATCCAATCGATCAAAGCCGGCTTTATCCTGCTGCAAATCGGCATCGGCGCCGGCATCATCGACGGCTGCCTGAAAGAAATCGAGCTGGCCAACGTCGGCAGCGGCGAAGTCAATTTCTATCTCGACAACGGCATCGACGAATTGCAAGAGCGCGCACGACGCCCTGCTGGCCAAAACCATTCGCCTGGCCGATGAAGCCTGGGCGAGCGCAGTGCCGGCCTGCTCGAAACCCCTGCAAACCCGCGCTGCCGCCGCCGAGCTGTGCCTGGACGCCGCCTCAATCCGCCGCGCTGCACAGCGCGCCAAAGGCTATCTGATGAAAAGCCCGGTACAGCGCCGCGTGCGCGAAGCGATGTTCGTCGCCATCGTTACCCCGCGCTCAAACACCTGCGCAAAGAGATTTCGGATTTGGAGTTTGGCGGGAGTATTCGACTGAGTCCCGCCCCTCAACTGGCAAACGAAAAAGCAGCCTGAAAACCGTGCGGTGCGGTTTTCAGGCTGCTGAGGGTTTGGGACAGGACGGCTTTGGGTATGGCGCCATCGGCACAAAAACCTATTCCGTCTATGGTACGGGCGGGACGGGTAAATGCTTTCAGGCTGCCTGTTGGACGGTGCAAGGCAGCCTGAAAGGTGTTTTGACCGTTAGCCGGCGAGGGTTTTTCCGGTTGGGCGGATTCGGTTTTTCGGATTCGACTTGCGCTGCCGGATTTTCCTGTGTGTCGGTTTTGGGCGGTGGCAGTTTGGCTACCACCGTTTTCCGGCTGGCTGCCCGCGCTGTCGTCGTTTGCCGGCGTCTGCGTATCGGTTTCCTGCTCGGCGGCGCCGCGGTGTGCAGGCTTTGCCCGACCCAGTGCTGCAGGGCGGTTTCATCGGCCAGCGCGGCGGCGGCGACATTGACATAACCTTCGTACACCGTGCCGTTGCTCACCACCGGCCGGCAGGGCGGGCTGGGATAAGGCTTCGCGGTAGCGAGTCGGCATCCAGCCGGCACATCATGCCGGCACCGCCCACCGCCAGCAGCATTTTTGCCGCGCATACGGAAGACAGGGCGCCGAACATATCCTGCTCTTCCACGCCGGTTTCGGCGGAGAGAAGATGGCGGACGCGGTCGGCGAGTTGGGAATCGTAGGCGGGCATAAGCGTCTTTCAGGCTGCCTGCGGGGCGGGTTCGGCCGCCTGCGCTCAGAGGGTGTAGGGTGGGGCGCTCGTTGTGCAGCAGGCCGGTGAGGATGTTTTCAAACAGGACTTTGGCTTTGATGCTCTGTTCGTCGTCGGTAAACGCCAGGCCGATGCCGCGCGGGCGGCCACCGGGGCTGGGGTGGGCGTTGATCCAGCAGACTTTGGTTTTAACGAACAGTTTGTCGGTTTTGTTGCCGACCAGCTCCAAAACCAGCAGCACTTCTTCGTGCATCTCGAAAGTGTCGGTGGTGGGCAGGAAAAACGCGCCGTATTCGAGAAACGACATATAGCTGGCGTAGATAATCGGTTTGCTTTCAGGCGCAGGTTGAGCATGCGGCCGGGGGCGGATTGGGCAGATTGGGCGGCGTGAGGGGGCAACGGAACTCATGTTTGTCCTTAATCGGTTGGCAAAAGGCGGCGCGGCGGCCGCGGCGGGTGGGTTTCAGGCAGCCTGAAAAGCGAAATTCAGCGTTTTTGCGCTGAAACAGCATCAGGTATTTGCTGAGCAGGGCTTCGGCTTTGCAGCCGCACGTTCAGGCTGTGGCGGCCGTAGGGCAGTAGGCGGTTGAGACGGTCGGCAAAGCCGAACAGCGCATCCGGCGCGGTTTTGCCGGCGGCCGCTGAGAGCGCGTCGGCGCAGGCGGGTGAGTATAGCGGCGGCAGACCGTGCTGGGCGAGCGCCATATCGGCCAGCCATTTGTGCAGCCATTCCAGCAGCAGGGCGAGCGGCTGTTTGTGGCGGTCGAATTCGGCGGCGTAATCGAGCGCGGCCAGCAGGCGCGGGGCGGCGAGAAAATCGAGCAGCTGCCGGCGCAGCGGCGCCCAGTCTTCCGGTTCGTCAAACAGCGGGGCGCCGCCGTGAAAGGCCAGTTCGGCTGCGGCGGCTTCTTCGCTGCCGCCGCGCCGCTCGCGCAGAAAAAGCCAGCGCCTGTTTGTGCGTGGGCAATGGCAGCGGCAGCTGGCGGCAGCGGCTGCGGATGGTGGGCAGCAGGCGGTCGCGCTGGTGGCTGACCAATAAAGAAAACCACCGCTTCGGGCGGCTCTTCGAGCATTTTTCAACAGCGCGTTGGCGGCCTGAAGATTCATGCTTTCGGCGGGGGCGATCATCACCACCCGCCGGTTGCCGCGCAGCGAGCTGTGGGTGAGCGGCTCCAAGATGGCGCGCACGGCGTCGATTTTAATCTGCTGCAGACGGCGAGGCGCCGCTCTCGCCCTCGGTTTGGTCAGGCTCGAGCAGGTAGAAGTCGGGATGGCTGTCTTGCTCGAACAAATGGCAGGACGGGCAATGCCCGCAGGCGCTGTGGTCGGCCTGCGGCTTTTCACACAGCAAGGCTTGTGCCAGGCTGCGGGCAAATTCGGTCTTTCCGGTGTTTTCGCGGCCGGCGAGCAGCCAGGCGTTGGGCTGCTGCTGCCAGTGTTCGGCAAGCCGCCGCCATGCGTTGCGGTGCCAGGGATAAATCATGTTTCAGGCTGCCTGCAGGGGTTTAGTCGCGCGCGCTGATTTGGTCGGACGGCGCGACTTCGTGCGGATTGATGCGCCTCTCGTCTTCCTGTCCCAAACCGATCAGGCGGCGCAGGCGGGTCATATGGCGTTGACGTCCAGCCTTGCCGTAGCGCTGCGCTTCCCACAGGGTTTCGGCTAGCGCGTCCATCATCGCGTGTTCGGCGGCTACCCAGTCGCCGCCGTTTTTGCGGCACAGCTCTTCATGGATGGCGCGGATGCCGGGCGGCTGGTCGATGGCCGCCTGCTCTTGCAGCGACAAATGCAGCGACAGATGCAAAAAGGGGTTGGTTTCGCCGTCTTCCGGCAGCCAGTTTTGTCGAGATAGTCTTCGATATTGTCGAGATAGCGGCCGTATTCGGGATGGGCTTCCAGAATACGCAGTGCTTTTGCTGCAGGCCGTCCAGCGCGAGGCGGGTTCAGGCGCTGCTGCCAGACATGGGCGAAAAAGCGGCGCACGTCGTGGGTATTGACGTCGTACATGGTGGCGGAATCCGGTGGTTTGGGTGGCGCGATTATACGCGAAATCAAGATGCCGCCGCTTTTCAGGCTGCTTCGATGTGCGTATAATCCGCCTTTCCTATCTGGGGGCGATCTTGGTTTCGACGGGGGTTGCGAAGCAGATGCGGGCATACCGGGGTCTCGAAGCCCGTTAAACACTGAACTCAAATAGTCGCAAACGACGAAACTTACGCACTGGCCGCCTAAGGCCTGCCGTTGCAGCAGCTGGTCAATGGGCTGTAGCGAAAGCTACCGCAACGTCATTTCACATTGACTGGCTTTCCGTCGGGTTGCTTGGCGGGGAGCGAGATTTAAGGTAACTGGTTTCTTGAAAGCCTGTTGGTCGGCGCGATAGAAATAAGATTTCCAAATAGACACAACTCAAAGTATGTAGAACGCTTTGTAGAGGACTTTCGGACGCGGGTTCGATTCCCGCCGCCTCCACCAGAATCAGGCAAACCGGCCATTGAGGCCGGTTTTTGTCGTCTGCCGTTTTCAGGCTGCCTGAAAATGCCGTCAGGCAGCCTGAAAACGGCGGCGCGGGCGGTATTTCCGCAGCCGGATTGGGTTATACTTGCGCCGATTTTGCACCGACGAGGATAGACGATGTCCCAAACCAAACCCGCCGCCCCGGCGATGTACAAAACCAATGCCGCTTTTGCCGTGCTGTTGTGCGGCATGGTCGGCTATTTTTGTTTTCTGGGGGCTGGGCTACACCAACCACAACCATGTGCCGCTGTTTCTGCTGGCCACCGCTTTCGGCGTGTTTATGGCCTTTAATATCGGCGGCAACGATGTGGCTAATTCTTTCGGACGTCGGTGGGCGCCGGCACGCTGACCGTGCCGCAGGCGCTGATTATCGCCGCGGTGTTTGAAGTGAGCGGCGCGGTGATTGCCGGCGGCGAAGTGACCCATCCACCATCCCGCAGCGGTATCGTCAATCTCGAATCGCTGCCGCTGCGCCCTTTGGACTTTGGTGTTCATTATGATGTCGGCGCTGCTGGCGGCGGCGCTGTGGCTGCTGTTCGCCACCAAAAAGGGCTGCCGGTTTCCACCACCCATGCGATAGTCGGCGGCATCGTCGGCAGCTCGCTGTGCCTGGGTTTTCTGCTGGCGGCGCCCGCAGCAGCCCGTGGGCGATGGTGCAGGGGACAAAAATCGGCACCATTGCCGCCTCGTGGGTGCTCTCGCCGCTCTTGGGCGGGGCGGTAGCCTATCCGCTGTTTTCGCTGGTAAAAATACGTGCTTGACTACAACGCTTCCATCGAAGACGGCTCACAGCGATCAAGGCCGAGAAAAAGGCTTTATAAGGAAAGCCACAAGCACCGCTTTGAAGCGATGGACGAGCAGGAAAAATCGAAATTACTTCCGCAATGGCGCGCGATGCGCAAATCTACGGCGAAAACGATTTGATCCCGCCGAACTCGAATCCGTTTACTACCGCGGCCTGTATGCCATCGACAGCCGCAAAAACAGCATCGACGCCTACAAGGCCATGTATTCGTGGGTGCCGGCCATTTCCGCCATCGGCGGCATGGTGATTTCACGTCGATGCCGATTTTCAAAGGAGCTGAGCAATCTCAAGCTCGGCGTCAGCACGCTGACCAATACCCGATTATTATGATGATTGGCGCCGCCATCTGGGTGGGTACCTTTATCTACGCCAAAACCCTTAAGCGCAAAGACATCAGCAAATCCACTTTCCCTGATGTTCCCGTGGATGCAGGGTGTACACCGCCTCCGGTTTCGCTTCAGCCACGGCGCCAACGACATCGCCAACGCCATCGGCCCCTTTGCCGCGATTATGGACGTGCTGCACCGGCAGCGATCGGCAGTGACGCCGCCGATGCCGCCGAGGCCTGCTCACTTTTCGGCGTCGCCCCTGATTGTCGGCCTGTGGTCTATCGGCAAGCGTGATCAAAAACCGTCGGCAAGGGCTGGCCGAGCTGCACCGTCTTCCGGTTTCGCCGCCGAGCTGGCCGCCGCCTCGGTGGTGATGGCCGCTTCCGTGTTCGGCCTGCCGGTATCCAGCACCATATTCTGGTCGGTGCAAAGTGCTCGGCATCGGTTTGGTCAACCGCAATGCCAACTGGAAAATGATGAAACCCATCGCCCTGGCGTGGTGGTTACCCTGCCGGCCGCCGCGCTGCTGGCGGTAATCAGCTTTTTCGCCCCTGCGCAGCATATTTTGAGGCACGGGCAAGCCGGTGCACCGACGGCTTTTCAGGCTGCCTGAAAAGCCGTTTCTCGCTGCCGAAAAAGCAGCCTGAAAAACCTTTGCGCGTCTTTCAGGCTGCTTAAAAAGCGTTTACAATCCGCCCCCTTTTCGTTTTCAGGCTGCCTGAAATCAGGCGGCCTGAAAAGTTTCCATCCGCGGTTCGCAAACCTCCCCGCGTTAACAAAACCAGGATAATCCATGAGAAATCCCCAAGAGCTCGACGGCATCACGCTGCTCGGAAACCAGAAAACCGAGTACCGCGCCGACTACGCGCCCGAAGTGCCTCGAAGCCTTCGACAACAAACATCCGGGCAACGATTATTTCGTCAAATCTGGTCTCGCCCCGAATTCCACCAGTCTGTGCCCGATGACCAGGCCAGCCCGACTTCGCCACCATCGTGATCCGCTACATTCCCGATGTGAAAATGGTGGAAAGCAAGTCGCTCAAACTCTATCTTTCAGCTTCCGCAACCACGGCGATTTTCCACGAAGACTGCGTCAATGTGATTATGAAAGACCTGATCGCGCTGATGCAGCCCGAAATACATTGAAGTGTTCGGCGAATTTACCCGCGCGGCGGCATCGCCATCCATCCGTTTGCCAACTCATGGCCGCCTGGGCACGCCTTTGCCGATTTGGCGCGCGAGCGGCTGTTTGCGGCACGATATGCAGTAAATCCGTGCCGTTTCGTTTTTCAGGCTGCCTGGAAACCCTTTTTGCGAAAGTTTCCGTTTTATGAGCCATTATGTACCGCCATCCAGCAGCGCCGCGCGTTGGGTGGCTGGTGCTGTTTCACATCATCGTGATTGCCGCCAGCAACTATCTGGTGCAGTTTCCGTTTGACTTCACGCTGCCCAACGGTTTTTGTCGTGCACTCTCGACTTGGGGGCGCTGAGTTTTCGTTTATCTTTCTCGCCACCGATTTAACGGTGCGCATTGGCCAGCGTCTGGCGCGGCGGATTATTTTTGGGTGATGCTGCCGGCGCTGGTGCTTTCTTATGTGCTGTCGGTGCTGTTTGCCGACGGCGCGTGGGCGAGGGCTGGCAGGGGCTGGCGGTGTTTGACAGCGTAGTGTTCCGCATTGCGCTGGCCAGTTTTTCCGCCTATGCCGTCGGCCAGCTTTTGATATTTTCGTCTTCAACCGCCTGCGCCGGCTCAAATCGTGGTGGGTGGCGCCCACCGTATCCACTTTTTGCCGGCAATGCGGTGGACACGCTGCTGTTTTCGCCATCGCTCACGGCGGCGCCAATGCCTTTATGGCGGGCATTGGCCGCATATCGCTGTCGATTATCTGTTCAAACTCAGCATCTGCACGCTGCTGTTTAGTACCGGCCTACGGCGTGCTGCTCAATATCCTGAGCCGCCGCCTGACCGCCTTCGCCACGAAGAAGAGCTGCCGGCGCCGGTGTGCGCTGCCGGCGAATAGGTGCTATCGGCGGCAAATGCGGTTTCGCGCGCGGTTTGTGTTATCCTGCGTGCGGAACCGTTTTCATTCGCGGCTTTCAGGCTGCCTGCAACGGCTTTCCGCCTTTTTCTACAACCGAGCTTAGGGAAAACACCATGAAAAACGATTTTGTGCGCGCTGCTTGCCGCCACCGCCGGCATGCCGCCACCGCCGCGGATTACCAAATCGACCCGCACCACGCCAACGCCCGTTTTGCCATCGACCACTGGCACCCAGCACCAATGTCGGCGGTTTTTACCAGCTTGAAGGCACGGTGAAATTCGATGCTGCCAAACGCAGCGGTTCCATCGACATCACCATTCCAGCTGAACAAAGCTGCAAACCGGCTCCGAGCATTTCACCAAACACCCGCTGTCGGCCAATATTTTCAACGCCGAAAAACATCCGAACATCCGCTTTTGTTTCGGATAAATTCCATTTTCGTTGGCAAAAAGTCAGCGCCGTATCCGGCCGCCTGACCATGAACAGCAAAACCCAGCCCGTTACCCTTAAAAGCCAACAAATTCAACTGCTACCGAAAAACCCGATGAAAAAGTCGAAACCTGCGGCGGCGATTTTTCCGCCACGCTCGATCGCAGCAAATGGGGCGTGAACTATCTGGTTGATGCCGCGCGACCAAAACCGTCGGCATCCAAATCCAAATCGAAGCCTTTTAAGCAGTAAATCCGGCTTTTCAGGCAGCCTGAAACGCGCTTTTGCCTTTCAGGCTGCCTTTTTGCACATCGCACGGCAAAAATAAACCTTGTCCATTCAAAGGCGTTTGATTTTTCTTGCCGCGCGCCGCTTGACGAAAAGTTTCCCACGCTATAATGCCAGCTTCTTTCCCGATAGCTCAGTCGGTAGAGCGACGGACTGTTAATCCGCAGGTCCCTGGTTCGAGCCCAGGTCGGGAGCCAGATTCAAACCACCTGATACGTTCGGGTGGTTTTCTGCCCTGATGGCGTGCGTAAAACCAAAAAGCAGCCTGAAAACCGGATATGCGGTTTTCAGGCTGCTTTTTGCGTGGCGGCTATTTTGCTTTTTCAAACGCTTCCTGCGCCTGTTTGGCGCTGTTGATCAGCTGACGGGCGCCGCCGGCGGAAAGCGTAGGCGGCGGGCTGGATGTAAACCACCTGGCCTTTTTCCACGCGGTGGTTTTCGGCCACCAGCGGGTTGTTGAGCACGTCTTTGGCGGCTTGCCTTTCTCGCCGATGGCGGAAAGTGCGATCGAGCACAAACAACCAGTCGATTTTCTCTTTGATGTATTCAAACGAAACCGGCTGGCCGTGGCTGCCTTCTTTGATGGCGGTATCGACCGGCTCGACGCCGATGTCTTTATGCAACCAGCCGCCCAGCCGCGAGTTGGCGCCGTAGGCCGAGAGTTTGCCGCCGCTCACGGTCCTGAGCGCTTTGCCCTTGCCCTCGCGCGGCTTTGGCATCGAAGGCTGCCGAGCTTCTCTCAGTGCTTTGGCTTCGGCTTCCTTGCCGAAAACCGTGCCCAGCGCGGCGATGCGCTGTTTGGCGCTGGCAACGGCATCGGTGTTGTCCACCGTCATTTCGATGGTGGGCGCGATCTGGCTGAGCTGGTCGAAGGCTTTGGCGGTGCGGGCGCCGGTGATAATCAGCTGCGGGCGGTATTCGTTGAGCGCTTCGTAGTTCGGCTCGAACAGCGTGCCGACGTATGCGGCTTTGGCCACGGTGTCGCGCAGGTATTCGATGCTGGTTTCTTCGGTGCTGGCGCCGACATCGCCAATTCGCCCAGGGTGTCGAGCACGCCCCAGTCGTAAACCGCCACCCGCTCGGGCTTGAGCAGCACTGGGCGGGGAGCCGCGGTTGGTGTCGATATTGACCATGCGGCGGCGCTGCCGCAGCGATACGGCAGTGGTAGTGCCGGAAAGCGCATTGTCGGCCGGCTGTGCCAGTTGGCCGCAGGCGGCCAGGGCGGCGGCGCACAGCAGGGCAGTTAGGGATTTTTCATGTGGCTGCTCCGAAAACGGCCGGCGCGGCTTTCAGGCTGCCTGCAAGCGCCAAACGGAGCTTAGCACGAAGCGGCAACGCGGCGGCACAGGTTAAGGACGTAACCATACCACGCCGTACTCGGAAATGAAAACCTTTCGCCGCTGGGCGTCCTTTGCCGGCAGCCTGGACCGCGCCTTTGCCCGGAGCTTTTCAGGCTGCCTGCCTCGCGCGTATGAATCACGATCATCCGCTATAAAATGCACGCCCTTTTGCGCCGACGCGCCTTTTATCCGGAGAAACAAATACGATTTACCGTTTGCCAGCCACAGCCCGCGCCGATGCGGGCAGCAACCTGTCCGCCTCCCGGCACGCCCGCCGCCGGTGAAACCGCCGCGCTGCTGGCGGCGAAAACTCGACGACAAAACCAGTTTTTGCCGCTGCCCGACTCGCGCTTTTCAGGCAGCCTGAAAGCCGCCGCACCGCTGCGTTTGGCCGACGATAATATCGAAAACCCCTGCAAAAAGGCGCCGAAGTCGCCGCCGCCTAGGTGCGAAACAAGACGCGCTGAGCATCGACTTGCAGGCGCGCTGGACGCTGCCGCCGCTGCCCGCGCTGCCGCCGCGCTGCTGCTGCTGGCGCTGGGCGAAGCAGTTTACCGTTTTCGATCATTTCAAAGCCGAAAAACGGCCCGCCGCGCTCGCGTGAAAGCCGAGTTCGTCCACGCCGACACCGCCGCACTTCAGGCTGCTGGACGAAGCCGACGCGCTGCTTTACGGCATCAATCTGTGCAAAGACCTCGCAATATGCCGCCCAACGTCTGCACGCCCACTTATCTGGCCGAGCGCGGCAAGAGCGAAGCCGAGCAGTTTGGCGCCTGGCAGAAAATTCTCGGCGGCGACTACATCCGCGAAAAACATGCCGTCTTTTCGGTCGGTGGCCAAAGGCAGCGTGCAGGAACCCGCTGCTGGAACTGAGCTGGCAGGGGCGTCGCCGATGCCGCCGCGCGCCGGTGGTGCTGATGGGTAAAGATTGACCTTCGACAGCGGCGGATCTCGCTCAAACGCCAGCGAAGCCATGGACGAGATAAATACGATATGTGCGGCGCCGCCAGCATAATCGGCACTTTTTGTTGCCGCCGCCAACGCGGCTGCCGATTAACCTGCGCGCGGTGGTCGCCACCTGCGAAAACATGCCCTGACGGCGGCTCGTGCAAGCCAGCGACATCAGTTGCCACCATGAACGGCTACCGTCGAAAACCTCAATACCGACGCCGAAGGCCGCCTGGTGCTGTGCGACGCGCTCACCCATGCCGAGCAGTTCCAGCCCGTCGCCGTGATTGATTTGCCACCCTCACCGGCGCCTGCATCATCGCGCTCCGGCCGACATCGCCAGGCCTGATGGCCAACCACCAGCCGCTGGCCGACAGCCTGGCCGCCGCCGCCAAAGCTGCAACGACAAAGTTTGGCAGCTGCCGCTGTTTGCCGAATACAAGAGCAGCTCAAATCCAATTTTGCCGACCTGCAAAAGCATCGGCGGCCGCCCGCCGGCACCATTACCGCCGCCGACGCACTTCGCGCATCACGCAAAACCACCACTGGGCGCATCTGGACATCGCCGGCTCGCGTGGAAATCCGGCAGGAAAAAGGCGCCACCGGCCGCCCCGTTCCGCTGGTGACGGTTTCTGCGCGAGCGCGGCAGCCTGAAAACCGTTTTGACCCGCAGGCGGTCTCTTTCAGGCGCCTGAACTTCGGAAAGCGACACCATGAAACTACGCCAAACCCGTTGCTGCAGAAGTCGAAGCCGCCTTTTGCAGCAGGCCGCATCGGCGGCAGCTCGATTGTTTGCAGCCGGCCAAAAGCCCCGAGTTCGGCGATTTCCAAATCCAACGGCTGATGCGGCGCCGCCAAAGCGCTGAAGCACCCCGCGCGAGCTGGCGCAAAAAGGTAGCCGACGCGCTTGCAGGCAGCCTGAAAATCGACAGCGCCGAAGTGGCCGGCCCCGGCTTTATCAATCTGCGCCTGAACGCCGGATTTCTTGCGCAGCAGGTCGAAGTCGCGCTCAACGGCGAGCGCTGCGGCGTCGATCAAACCGATGCGCCGCAAACCGTGGTGATTGATTATTCGTCGCCCAATCTGGCCAAGAAATGCACGTCGGCCATCTGCGCTCGAGAGCATTATCGCGACAGATCGCCCGATTGCTCGGCTTTCTCCGGCCACCGCGTGATCCGCCAAAACCACGTGGGCGACTGGGGCACCCTAGTTCGGCATGCTGGTGGCCTATCTGGTCGAGCAGCAAAAAGACAATGCCGCGTTTGAACTTTCCGATTTGGAGCAGTTTACCGCGCCGCAAACAGTGCGTTTCGATGAAGACCCGGCTGCCGACGCCGCCCCGCGACTATGTGGTGAAACTGCAGGCGGCGATGAAAACGTGCTGGCGCTGTGGAAAACAGTTTGTCGAGATTTCGCTCGGCCACGCGCGAGGCAGTTTTACCAAACTGCCTCTGCCTGCTGCGCAGCCTGAAGACGTGCGCGGCGAATCGTTCCAACCCCGATTTGCAGCCGGTGGTGGACGAATTGTCCGCGCAAAAAGCTGGCGGTGGACGACGACGGCGCCAAAGTCGTCTTTCTGGAAGAATTCCAAAAACAAAGAAGGCGAGCGGCCGCCTTTATCGTGCAAAAAGCAGGGCGGCGGCTTTCTTTATTCCAGCACCGATTTGACTGCAGTCCGCTACCGCGTCGGCACGCCAGCGCCGAGCGCCTGCTGTATGTGGTGGACAAACGCCAAAGCCTGCATTTCGAGCAGCTGTGGTTACCGTTGCCCGCGCCGGCTGGCTGCCTGAAAAACGTCCGCGCCGAGCACATCGCCTTCGGCACCATGATGGGCAAAAGACGGCCGCCTTCAAAACCCGCTCCGGCGACACCGTAAAAACTGGTCGATCTGCTCGATGAATGCCGTCGAACGCGCGCGCCGCGCGGGTCAACAGAAAAACCCCGAAGCCGATGCCGCTGCGGTCGGCCGCGCCGTCGGCATCGGCGCCGTCAAATCACGCCGACTTGAGCAAAAACCCGCAAACTAGCATTACGTTTTCGACTGGGACGCCATACTCGTTTGAAGGCAGCACCGCCCCTCACCTGCAATACGCCTATACCCGCGTGCAAAGCCTGCTGCGCAAAGCAGGCGATTGGCAGCATGATGCCCGTATCGTGCTGGAAGAAGCCGCCGAAACAGCTTGCCTTCGAGCTGCTGCGCGCGGCGACGTACTCAAGCCGCCGCCGACAACGCCACGCACCGTCTGGCCGCCTATCTCACGCAAACCGCCACCCTGTTTTTCCCGTTTCTAGGAAGCCCGCCCGATACTCAAAGCCGACGCCCCCGCAGCGCAACAGCCGCCGCGCCTGGCCGAGCTCGCCGGCCGGGTGCTGAGCAGGGCTTGGGAAACTCTTGGGCATCGAGTTTTGGAGACGTAGCAGGTGTCGAAAGCGGCGCCGCCGCTGACGCAGACCGCGGCGCCTTTGATCGGCCTGCCGGTATCGGACGCGCAAACGGTTTTGGCCAAACCCAAAAGCAGCCTGAAAAACGGAATTCCCGTTTTTCAGCATGCTCAAGTGCGCGATGTGGCACCCTACCGCGTGGGTTGGATACTTAGTATCCGACATTTCTCGTTCGCCTGAATCGCCGCCCCTTCGCTGGCCGTCGACCGTTCGAGTCGACCTACGTGCTGCCTGTGCCGTTAAAACCGCTATGCAGCAGCCGGTGTGTTTATCGAAACGGCGGTTCCGCTTCGTAGCGGAATCAGCCACTAAGGCTCAACGTATTCATTCAAGCGGATGTGCAGTCCCAAATCACTGGGATGTTTCCAAGTTGGCAACCAGTGCCCTAACTTCCCAGACAACCACATTAAAATTGCTCTTTATCCAGTTCGGTAAAGGAATAAAACCCCAGTAAGTAAGATTCTTCTTTAATCATTTCATGAAGTTTGGGATGTTTCGTAGCAACGCCCAATCGCAGTTCCCCGATGCATTCCCAAGCGCTGCTGTTAATGTATTCTCCGAATGCCGTAATCCTGATTCGGATGTCCCACGCTGAAGAAAATGTTTTTGCCCATTTTTATCTCGCAACAGATATTTGTGCCAACGCTTTAAATACGGCCGCATGGGTCGTGATACTTGTATCGACATTTCCCGTTCCCCGCCCAAATGCCGCCCTTGCGGCCGGCTGTCGACCGAGATGATTCCGACCTATACAACTGCTTCAGGAATGGGGCAGCCTTTCAGGCTGCCTGTTCACAGCAAACAGCCGCAGCGCCGAATGCGATAGCGTGCCGCCGCGGCGGTAGCCACAGCGCCAGCATGCCTGCCAGCAGCAGCGGGCTGTTGGCGGCTACCGCGCCGGAAAAGCCGAGCGCAAACCACGGCAGCGCCAGCGCCTTTGTGCCGCTGGCGCGCCGCCGCCGAAACGGCGCATCAGCCACGGCAGCGCCAGCGAGACAGCGCGCACGCACGCGGATCATTTTGGTAATCACCGCCATCGGCCGCTGCGCCACTTGTGCACGCTGGCGCCGGTGTGCCCCAGCCGAGAGCAGGCGTCGGCCGCGACCGCCGGCGGCAGCGCGCCGCCGGCGGATAAACAAACATCGCCAGCGTGCCGAGAACACCTACCACTGTCGCCACCACGCCGCGCCGACTTGTCGGCCACTTTTGGCTTTGAGTACAGCTGCGCCGCCGCTGCCAGCCGCCGCGCCTCGTCGCTGCCGTCGCACCAGCGCCGCCGTGCGCGGTCGTGTCAGCCGCCGCGCCCAGCCGCGCCAGCAGTGCCGCACCACGCTCACGATCGGCAAACAGCGCGGCCAGCCCGGCAGCCAGCTTCGCACTTAAGTGACTTTTGAAACCGTAAAGCACGATCTGCCACTGACCGCCGCCCGCATGCCGACGGCAACGCCTTCCCCGATGCTGCGCAGCAGATGCGCGGCCACCGTGTTGCCCAGCGCCATGCCAGCACAATCGCCAGCGTCAGCGAGGCTGACGCCGCTGCGCGCCAAGCGGGCAGCGCGGCCGGGCCATGCAAGCTCGGCGGTTGCGGCAGGCAGCTGCCATAAACGGGAAAGCAGCGGCATGGTGTTCTCTGATATTTGTTGTACTTGTCGAGTCATTAAGGCGGCTGCAGGCATTGCAGAAACAGCACATGGCGCAAATAATCGGCGCACCAAATGCTGATGGGTTTTCAGGCTGCCTTGTGCGTAGGGTAAAGCAGCCTGAAAACCCGCTGCATCGTCATTCCGCCTGCGCGGGTATGGCGGTGGTCAGCGCTGCGAAACTTTCAGGCTGCCTGGCGGCGGGCGGTATTACGGAAACATGTTGGCAAGCAGCCTGGAAACGCTTTTTCCCCGCCCCGCTTTGTTCCCCTACCGCGCACATGCGTTTCATATCCTGTAAGGATTATGATTAAAACAGCAGGAATAGTGGCGTTGCCGCGCTGTATTTTTGTCGTTCAGCGCGTTTCTATTGTCGGTATTTCGCTCCGTCATCGCCACCGGTGGGCGGGTGGCTTTTCCACCTCCTTGCGCTCGTCGACCTCGCAGCGTTTCAGATCCGTCTGACGGTTGGCGGCAGCAACGTCCGCATTGGCCGTGCGGCAGTCCAGACGCGTCATTGCTCCAGCCGCAGCCGAAATGAGCAGCCAGCGTGCCGTCGTCTTTTGCGTCAGTACCATATTTTTCCCGCATCCGAATCAGGCAGTAGATTTCTTTGCCATAGTTTTGATTGTCTTCCTTAACGATTTGACGACCGCGATTTTTCACCATTCTTCAGCGCTCTATATCGCCACCGCCGCGGAGCAAAACGCCAGCAGGCTGATACCCAAAAATATTCTGCATTTCACGGTGGTTGAGAATCGGCAACGCCCAGTGCCTGAAAGGCCAGCGCCAGTATATTGTTTTTTTTTTTTTACCCAAACCTTATTTAATAACCGAAGAGTTCACTGCAGAAATCTGCGTCGAAAGTCGAACGCCAGCTGCTTTCGCGCTGAAACCGTTCTGCCAATGTTTCCGGAATCTCGCAACTGATCCGCTTTTCAGGGCTGGCCCGCGGCAATGCCGTCCGGCAGTCGCGACAGGCTGTTGGGCAGGCAGGCACGCGATGAGCCCGTTGCGCTGGCGCGCGACGCATGCGCGCGATGCGCGCAGGGCGGCGGGTGGAGCAGGCCGTGGCGGCGTAGTACAGGACCGCCGGTAATAAAGCGCGTGGTGTGCAGCCAGTTTGGCAGCGGCAAACCCAGTTGGCCGCGCGCCAAGCGCGCACGCGGATGTCGCGACATTATATGCAGCACGGCGGCGGCGAGCAGGCTGCCGCCGCAGGCGTACAGCAGTATCGGCGGCATCCCACCGTGAATGCCGATGAGCAAACCAAAGGTACGACAGCACTGCCCGCGTGATGAATAGAGGGGTATTGATGGCGGCAAGAGCCAAACGCCGGCAGCGGCGATATCAGGGCGCTGCCTGCATCGCTGGCGCGGTGGCGCCGGCGGATATGGCGGGCGTTTGCGCGGTTTGCGCCGCGCCAGTCGTTGGCGAGATTGAGAGGATTTGGCATGAAACACAAACACGGCCGGTGCGCGCCGGCGGCGGCCATAGCGCAGCGGCTAAGCGTTACTGAGAACGCCGCGGCAGGTGTGCGGCGAGTTGGAAAACTGTTTCATCAAAGGGAAAAAGCAGCCTGAAAGCGGGAAAGGTTGATTATAGTTCAGCCTTGTCGGTAGTCGCGCTCGACGATTGCCTTGTGAACGGGAATTTGCCGCATCAATGCCCGATTCCATGAAACGGCGCTCCAGCGCGGGGCAGGGAATTACGCGGCAGCCGGTTGTACTGGGAAGCAGGCGTTTGTACTCGCCGTCGTCCGCGTTCGCCGCGAAACGTGGCGGCCAGTTTGGGCGGGATAAAACAAACGGGCAAGTGCCAAAGCAGCCTGAAAGAAACGCCGCGCGCAACGTTATTATTGCGTAGTCCGCTACGCTATCCCCGCAGGCGGTAATGCTGAAAACAACCCGCCGCTGGATGTTACCAAGATTCCCGCCTGCGCGGGAAATGACGTTACCGGGCTTGCGGCGGAGTTTTCAGGCTGCTTTTGGTTTTCAGGCTGCCGCCGTTTTCCAACCGCACGCCACCGCCAAACCGCCAATGCGTCAAACCGGCAAGTGGAGTATTGCACCGTGCCGCCTGTCAGGCGTATACTTCGCGACGCCAAACCATAAGCGCGAAGCCAACGATGAGCAAACTTCCTCAGCTAAAGTGGCGTAGTCTCGAACCTGTCCCCGTCCGCGCAGTATTAAAAGATCAGCTGTTCAACCCGCCCTTTGTCAGCCTGCCACCGCCATTTTAACCCGCGAAATCCAGCCCACAGGTGTCGGTGAAAACCGGCGGCTGCCGCACCCATCACCAAACCACCACCACACCGGACCTGCAACGATGCTGATGGCAAACCAGCAGCACGCCAGCGCGCGGCGCCAGCTGTTTCGTAGGCTGGGCGCGCAGGCTCATGCGGCCCAAGCCAGTATGAAGTCCTGTCCGCATTATCAGCGGTTAAAGGTATCGGCATGGAAACTCAGTGGCACTTCGGCCTGCCTGAAGAAGGCATGGCCAGACTCGCAAGACGCGGGGCTGACTATTACAACCACAACTTCGACACCCTCGACCCTGAGCGCTACACCATCATCCACACCTGCCGCCGCCAAGACCGCAGTATGGACACGCCAGCAAAGTGCGTGCCGGTTTGAAAACTGCTGCGGCGGCATCGTCGGCATGAACGAAAGCTGCCCCGAGCGCCGGCCTGATTGCCAGCTCATTAACTATATCCGCAGCTCAGAGTTGATCAACAACCAATTGCGAAAGTGAAGACGCCGTTTACGGAAGATTTGATTGACGAATTCGCGCACCATCGCGCCATGCAAAGCTATGCGCCCACGCCACGCAGCGCGCCGAAGCCGCGCATGGCGCTCGCCGTTGTCCGATTTTCTACGGCGACAAACCCCGACCACCGACACCCCGAAGCCGACAGCGACCGCCTGCTGATGGTGTTCGACGTACCCGCTGCACAATACATATCAGCAGCCTGAAAGGCAGCCTGAAACCGACGGCAGATATCGCCGCCGCACTGCACAAGGCTGTTGCGGCGCAGGGGCAGGCGGCAGCTTGAGGGCTGCGCGGCTTTAAATGGCGTCGATATTACCGCGAGGCAGCCTGAAAAGCGTTTAGTACCAGCGCTGCCTGTTTCGGCACACGCGTTATTTTGGTGCGGCAGGGGCGCAGGCGCATGATTCCAACTGTTCTAGGCTGTTTCGGCGCGTTTCCCGCTGGCGGGCGCGCCGGTTTTGACCGATAAGCGACGCATGCGAAAAACTGATACAGCGTCAAAGTGCAGCGCTGGTTAGAGGCGCGGCCACGCCGAGCAGGTATGGCATGGCAAGGCGGCGCAAAAGCGCCAGGAGAAAGTTGCAGGTGGAACGCTGGCCAGCCAGTGACGAGGAAACCACGCCGATGGCCGAGCAGTTTAACCGCCGCCAAGCAGCGCGAGCAGCGTTCAGGCTGCGTTATGGACAGAGGTGTTAAACCTTTGCGTTCCAGTCGCCAAGCAAATGGCCTGGCAAAACCAGCATTTCAAATCCGCCTGCAAAGGGCGCGTACTACGACGGTGCAGCCCGCCCGACCAGAGCAGCTGCATGGTTATGGCGATCATGTTGTCGCAGCGCAGCGGTGGGAAAAAGGTGCGCATTTGTCGGCGCTTTGGGCGCGGTTTTCTTTCAGGCCGCCCACCCGGCGCGCAGTTTCCAGCGCTGGCGCGACGCCGCCGGCCACCACCAGCGTGCGGTAGCCGGTCGGCATGCCCGGCGGGCTTTGCGCACCAGCACGTCGCACACGGCGTCTTGAAAGGCGCGGCAGATGTCGTTGCGCACGGAATTGGGCAGAAGCGTGAGGCGGCGCGGGCTTTTTCCACGGCGCAGGAGCAGGCGGTTTTGGTCCGAAAACTCATCTGCAAGCCGCGACGCATCGGCGGGGAGCGAAAAGGCGTCGGCGTGCTGAGCCGCGCCAGCTTCGGAGATACCAAGTCAGGGTACGGTTAGTTTATGGTTTTATCGAGTTTCGCCGGCGGCGTCGTCCACGCTTTCGCCCAGTATAGGTAAATGCCACGCTGCGCACCGCCATAATTGCGGCTGCCGGAACCAGCAGGGCGACGGAAAGGGAACTCGGGCGTTCGTCGGCCAGCAGCGGCGAGAGCAGGTGGCCTTCGAGATGGTGCGCACCGGCACCGGTTTGCCGAGGCGTCAGCGCGTTGGGCGTAGGAGGCGCTGGCGAGCAGCGCGCCTGGTACAGCCTGCAGTAACGGCGTCGATGTCGCCGTAAGCTGCGCGCCGGCTTCGGCCAGGCAGGCTTGGTAAGCGGCACCAGCCGGCGGAGGTCGCGGCTGGCCACCGCACCACGCCGCATCGCGGCGTCATCTGCAGCGCGTTGCCGATCAGGCCGCGTCGGTTGCAAAGTGGGCGACGCCGGTTTCGTCGCAGGAGTGATCGATGCCGAGGACCAACATAAAGTAAAAACTGAAACAAGGCAGCCTGAAGGCTGCCCGCGTAAGTGGGAAAGCCAGCGTCATTGGCGCACCAGGCGAGCCATTTTGAAACAGCCTTCTGGCCGGCAATCACCAGTGCCAAAACGGCGGCTACCCAGAAGTCGCGTCGCCTTCGAGGGTGGCGCGTAGATGCCGGCTTCTTCGAAAACTGGCGGCGCGCCGGCGGCGTAGTCCCACAGGTCGGCCGCCGTGCATATAGATGTCGAAGCGGCTGGCGGCCAGATAGCACCAATCAAGCGTGCTGCCGCCCAGGCAGCGCAGGGGTGCCGAAAGGGGCGAAACGTCTGTTCAGGCTGCTGACACGGCGCGCAGGCGTTTGACGTCGATGCCCGCCAGCGCTTTCTGCAGGCGCTTTTTTCACGCGGTGCAGCGCAGTTTGACGCCGCCACGGAGCCGCACGCGCGTGAAAAACATCTCAGCAGGGTCGAACACCGCCCACCCGGCGCGTAGGGCCGGCGCGGATCAGCGCGCAGGCAAAATGGGGCAGGCCGTTGATTTAGAAACGACAGTGCGCCGTCGATCGATCGATTCACCCATGTTCGCGCTGCCGCGCCAGAGCCGCTGCTCGTAAGTCATCCTCTCGCCCAACACCGGCGCAGAGCATCGATAATTTCAGGCAGCCGCTCGGAAAACGCCGCTCGCGGCTTAAGTCCGCTCGACAGCATGCTGCCGGTCATCTTGCGCCTCGCCTGCCCGTTTAAAAACGCGGCACTTCCGCTGAAAAGACCGCGAACCAGCCTTCGTCTGCGGTAACCGCGCGCTCTTTACAAGATATTATCACTTTCCACCCCGATTTAAACCGCTCGACATCTCGATGCCCAGCCGGCAGCCAGGCCGAACTGCCCGAGCGCGGTGCGCGCCACACAAGTGCTGCGGCTCACGGCGACGCGCTGACCCGTTTGACGTGCGCCGCAGCGCAGGCAGAGCTTTTTGTCACCCGGACGGCGCAGCGCCCGCGCGTCGATGCCCCCATCGAACGCTGACCGCGAAAGCCCGCTGCACATCACCCCTGACAGCCGTTTCTGCCGGCGATGCATGGATTTCACCCTGCAAAAGCGTTGAACTCGGCGTGGCGGCTATCCAGCCGCCGGTGCCTGGCAGCCGCTCGGTGGTACGCCCGGCGAGCGCGCCGACAAACGCCAGGCGCGCTACAGCAGGAAATCGCCACCTGCCTGCGAGCAGCGCGGCAACCCGTGCTGCAGGTGCCGCTGCTGGATCTTGCCCGCCGCACTCGATGCGCTCCGACAGCACCGCGCTGCGCCCGCTGGCCAGCCCGCACCAGGCCGCGCCGCTGTCGTCTTTCTGGCAGCCTGAAAGCTGCCGCCTGCAGCCGATGGTCGCCCTGAGGGCGGGTGGACGCCGCAGGAAGAAGCGGCGCGGGAGCGCGTTTCGCCGTTTTACGCTCGGCCCGCGTTCTGCGTACCGAAACCGCCGCGCTGGCCGCACATCCGCGCTGCAAACGCTGTGGGGCGACTTCGGCGCCTGTAGCCTGAAAACCGTCGGACCGCTGTTTTGAATTATAGCTGGGTCGAAACCAACGCCTTCAGGCTACGGTTTTCAGGCTCGCGCCGGGCGCAAAGCAGCCTGAAAGTGGAAACGCGGCTTACCGATTTCGTGTGCGCCGTCGGTGTTTTGGCGCCGTGGTGGCAGGCGCTCGGCGGTGCCGCACCGCGGCGAAGCCGAGGATTTTTTCTTCGCCGCAAAGGCGGCGCGCACCTGCTCGGTGCCGACCCACAGGTCAGTGATCCAGATGCTTTGCCGCCTTGTCGGGCAAGCTGCAGGGCGAAGTGGAGCAGGCGGCGCTCATTTGCCGTCTTCTATTCGGGTTTGCCGCTTTTGGGCTGGGTTATCACGGCGATAATCATCGGCGCGAGGTTGATGACTTGTGGGTTTTGTGGCGCGGGTGTCTTCGCCGAGATTGAGCTCGTCCACCGCTTTGAGCAGGGCTTTGGTGGTGCGGCTCACTTTTTTCGCCGTTGATCACGATAAAGCGCCACGGAGTAAGGCTGCTGTATGGGCACCTGGCTGGCGGTCGGCGCCAGTTTCCTGAGCTGCAGCCCGTCGGGGTGGGGCGGTGGAGCGATTTGGTGAGCGGCGGTGTGAGCAGTCTGAGCGTATCCATGGTTCTTCCTTTGATGCGGGTGGTGGGAACGGGCGGGTGGTTTTGTGGGCCGCTTTGGTGCAAAAAGCAGCCTGAAAGGGCGTTAACCGATGCGGTAGTGTTCCCAGGCAGGATCGTATTCAACGGCTTCGGCGCGCGAGGCGGCGTAGCGGCGGCACAGTTCTTCGGCGGCTTCGCACAGCGCTGGCGGTGGCGGCACACACGGTGCGGCGGCCGGCTGAGGTTGCTGACGCTGAGGGTAGAGTTTCGTGGTTTCGCGGCGGCATCTCAAAGGCATCCCGCAGGCGTAGGCCTGTTCCAGCGTGTCGCCGCCTTCGAGCCGGCAGGATACGGAAACAAACCACGGCATATCGGCGCGCCGACCAGCGGGGCGGCGGATTCGTTGCGGATCAGCAGGCTGCGGCCGCTTTCCGGTCGCACTGGTAGGCGGTGTACCGCCATTCGGCTTCGGGATAGGCGGCCGTCGCGGCCGAGCGTCCGCTACAGTTTGTCGAGCTGTTAGCAGTTCGGTGAGCGGGAAGGCGTTCAGGCTGCCTGTTGCAGAAATCGACGGCGCCGATTTTGACCGCTGCCGCCCATTCGCCGATGATGTGGTCGAGCAGAACCAGCGCGGCGCGTTGAGCGATCCTGCTGTTGCTCGGCGGCACGCGCGGGCGAGCGAGTATCCAGCGCGGGGTGTTCGTGCCACAGGCCGATGGCGGCAGAAACTTGCGGATCACAGGCGCAGGCCGTTCACTTTCGATGCGCCGGCGGACGGCTGGCGGAAAGGCGTGCACCGGCCAGGCAGGCCATGCGAGGCGTGGTCGGCCAAAAGCTGCAATCTACAGCGGGAAGTTGGCGGTTGCGCCGTCGGCGGTGAAAATCAGGTAGCCCGGAAAGCGCCGCTGCCGTCAGAATTCCAGATGGACGTCAGCGGTGCGTATCGAGCGGGCGGTTGCCGAAATCTCGCATGGTCTGCAGGGTCGGCATCGGCGGCGGGCGGCTGGCGCGAGTCGTCCCAAAAATTTTGCGCTTGGCGGCACAGGTTGCGGATGTATTGCGGGTGCGGCGGCGTCATCGGGGGCGTAGCGTTTCAGGCTGCCTGAAAGGCGTGCAGACGGTTGCCTGCAGGGCTGAGCCAGACAGCATAATGCGCTGACGGCGGCATCGCGGGCGCTGCGCCAGATGCCTCGAGACAGGTGTCTTCGCCGGGCGGCGTGCTGTTTTGACCCAGCATCGGGAGGCGTTGAGGCCGGTCAGGATGACGCTGCGGCCGGGTCTCGACCAGCTTCATGGCAACGTTGCGTGGCACACGAAAATATCAGGCGAGAACTCAGCACGCCGTATTGCCGCTGTCGAGTTCGGTAAGCAGGGTGGGCGCGGCCGATGATGTCGGCGTGGTCTTCGTGGCCGATCCACGCCGATGATGCGTAGATGCCTCAGGAAACCGGCATCGGGGAGAAAATAGCGCCATGGACACGGTCAGCAGCGCTAAAGGGTTTCCGTGGGTAATGACCAGTGTCGCTCATCATCGGCTGGGTTCCGTGGGCTGTGGTGCTTTTCAGGCTGCCTGCGGCGGCGGCGTGTTGCGCTTTCAGCATGGGTGCGCGCAAACATCAATGGCCGGCCGGTTTTTAACGCAGCGGGTTGTGCCGTTTTTCGTGGCCGACGGTGGTCGTGCGGCCGTGGCCGAGGTAACGGTGGTAGGCTCGGGCAGCGTGAGCGGTTTTTCGCTGATGTTGCGGATCAGGGTCGCCGTGGTTGCTGCGCGGAAAACCGGTGCAGCCGACGGTTTCTGTAAACATGGTACGTCGCCGGCCACCCAGCAGGCCGGCTTCGGCGCGAAGTAAAAACACAACGTGGCTGTGGCCGGGATGTGCAGCGTCGAAACGCAGCGGCGACGCTCAGGCAATCGTCCGCCAGCCATTGCTGCATTCGAAAGCGGGCGATACCGGAAAGCCGTATTCGCGGGTGATGACGGGCAGTTGTTCGAGCAAAAAGCGGTCGTCGGCATGCGGGCCGAGCACCGGCAAATCGGCCGCAGGCGCGCATCAGTTCGCTCGAGCGCCGGCGGCGTGGGTCGAGATGGCTGCCGTGGGTGAGCCATACGGCTTCAGGGCAAGGCCGCCGCGGCAGATTTCTCCTAAAAAGGCACGTCGCCGCCCGACATCGCAGCACGGCTTCGCGGCTTTTCGTCAGTCCCGTTGTGCAGTGCCTTCAGCGGAAGCGTAACGGCGTAATATCAAAATGTGACATGGTGAAGCGGGCGGTTTGTGTAGAAACGGGTTTGTGGTTGCTGGGCTTCAGGCCGCTTCATAAGGTATAGGCAGCCTGAAAGCAGGCGGATTCGTTTTTCAGGCTGCGCCTGGCCAGCGCGAAGGCGGCTATATAGTCGGCTCTGTCGCTCAAACTCAGATGCAGACGCGGCTGACCTTTGCTCGGCCGTGCCACGCAGCGGCTTCGCAGAAAAATTCGGGCCGGCTCCAAAGTGCGTTGTACCACGGTACCACCGGCGCGCGCAGGCCGGTGCCGACGATGGAAAAGGCTTTGGCAGCAAAAACGCTTGGCCAAAAGCGCACGGGATCGGCGGCAAGTTTGATGTCTTCCTTTTCCACCGTCGTGAGAATGCGCCGGGCAGGGCGCGGCAGCGTATTTTTTATATATACGCTTCCACCCGCTTGATGGCGAGAATGTCGGTGCCGCTGATTCCGTAAACTGGCGGTTTTTCCTTGTCTTTTTTTGGTTTTCAGGCTGCCTGAGTTCTAGCGCGATTTGCTGCGGGCGCGGCAGGTGGGCACGCTCTTTCACGGGTGATGGGCTGCGGCAGGCCGAGAACAGCGCCTGGCTGATCAGGGAATGGGCCGATATTGAGTTCGACGATTTCCGGGATGCGGGCGATGAAGGACATCAGGATGGTCAGCCCGTGGCCGGCATTGATCGTCATCCCCAGCGATGCGGCAAACGCGGCGCGGCGCGGCGGATGCGCTCGAGCGCCCTGCTCGCGCTCGCGGTGGTTCGGCGTCGGCATAGGCGCCGGGCAGCCTGATTACGCGGGCGCCAAACAAAAGCAGCCTGAATCTGCTCTGGTCGGCGCGATAAACAGCGACAGGCGGATGCCGGCGGCATGCAATCTGCCGGTAAACGGGCGACTTTTCACGCTGCGCCAATACGTCCAAACCGCCTCGGTAGTAACTTCTTCGCGCTTTTCCGGTACGATGCACACGTCATCCGCCGTACCGACAGTGCGTGGGCCAGCATTTTCGCTGGTCATCGCCATTCCAGATTGAGGGTTTCAATGCGCGGCGGATGGCGGCGACGTCGTCGTCTTTAATATGGCGGCGGGTCTGCGCGTGGTGTAATTGTGGTCGGCGCCGTGGGTTTCAGCAACGCGCGGCTTCCAACGGGCTGGGATGGTTGGTGCCGCGCGCATTGCGCAGGGTGGCGATGTGGTCGATATTGACGCCCAAAGGCAGCCCTGGTCGAACAAACCGCGCCAGTTTTGGCGGGAAAAATCAGCCGAAAGCAGCCTGAAACATGGCAGATGGCGCCTTTGGCGCGGCAGCGGGCGCAGCCGGCAGCGCCAGTCATGCTGCAGTTTTTTTTTGAAGCTAACAGTGTCTCGATTTTGAACCTTTGAAACAATCGCTTACTGCCGAAAAATACCGAATCTGCGGGTAAAGATTGACTTCTGTATCAAAGCTGTTTCATCCAGTCGCTTATAATGGCACAATTCAGATGGCAGCATTTGATTGATAGATGTAACCATCTGTTCATGGTTTCTTGATAGGTGTCGGTGGACGATAATCACACCTTTTTTGCAGGCGCGGTTTGCGCCGGGCGGCCAGCGCCTGAAAACGTCTTTCGTTATGCTTCCGGAAGGCGTTTTTTTTGGCGTTTGATTCCAATGTGCTCCTGCTGTTTCAAAGCTGGCGGCAGGGGTAGGCAGGGGCGTTTGAGGATGATGGAGCAGTCGGCCAGATCGTTGAACATGGCGACGAGGCTGTCCATGTCGCGGGTGCCAGTGGTCGAGCAGGTAGGAAAATCTGCGGTCGATTTTTGCACAGTGCCGCGGGTGAGGGCGGCGATTTTTCCGTTGCCGCCCAGCGGTTTGACTCCCGTAAACCAGGCAGTAGCTTTCCGGGCGTGGGTGCGCAAATCTCAGGCAGGCGGCGGCGGGATGTCGGCGGCGAGCAGCAGAGTACGCGGCCGCTGTTGCGCATGTGGTTGAAAATGTCGAACAGGCGGCCGCAGGCGGGGGTGAGGGTTTGACGTTGTCCGCCAGCGCGTCGGCTTGGCCGTCGGGGGCCGAGGTTGCGCCCGCCGTAGCGGGTGGTGCCGCCGTCGGCGGCGGCTTGGTTGTCCGCTCCAGGCTTGAGAATGTGGCTTTGCTGCAGCCGGGCGGCCCTGGGATGTAAACGCGTCTTTGGCGCAGGGTGTGGATCAGTTCGGCATTGGCGCGGCCGAGGGAATTTGGTCGAATTCGGGGCAGGCGGCGGGGATGCCGTCCAGGGGGATTTGGTTCACGTTTGCTCTGCTTGTTAGTTTGTTTTCAGGTCGCCTGCGTTTCAGGCCTGAAACGGTCTGCCAGATAAGGGATTGATGCCCGTATTGTTCCTGTGAACAGCTGCCTTCGACGGACAGGAATGGTCTGCTGATAAAGTCGATCAGCATGGCAAAGCACGCACTTTCAGTCCAAACAGGTCGATAACTTCGATAGGCGATGATGCGAATCTTTTCCGCGTCGAAGGGCGGCTTCGCGGACGATTTCGCGCTGGATTTCGTAACACACGGTCTGCGCGCGGTTTCAGGGTGGCCAGCCCCCGCGGCGCAGCTTCGTACAATACGTGGTTGTTCGCGGGTGCCGGTGCGAGCCCGACCAGGCCAGCCGGTGAAGCTGTTGAGGGTAACGCGGGTGCGGTCGAAACTGAGCGCGCCGGCCAGCTCTGCAGCACGGCTCACGGTGCTCAGGCTGGTCTGCGCTGACGCAGTTTGCGATACGATGCCGCTGAGATTGCGTAGACGCAGCTCGCGCGATGGCGTGGCAGGCTTCGAGATTGCCTTGAAACACGGTTTCGTCGAATTGCGCGCGCGCGCTGACGAAGCCGCCGGTATTGACGTCTGTAGGTCATCGCTTGGTGTGGCTTCGATAACTGTAGCCGCCGAAATTGAGATTGACGCGCGGCCGCAGCGAGCGGTTGATTTCGGCTTCGACGCCGTAGGTTTCAAACAGCGCTCGCTGGTAACAATTGCAGTTTGGAGGTAAGCGCCCTGGATCGTATTGACGGCAGAAATCGGCCATGAACAATTAAGGCGCGAATCGACGTAGATGGCGCGCGAGTGTTGTCGTTGAACATATCGCGCAGCACGCGTAGCTGAGCGGCAGTCGCGGTAAAGCAGGCTTTCGGTTGGTTTTCGATTTGCTGCGATGTCGCTCCAGAATTTGGGTCAGATAGTTACGTCAGCCCGCAGCCCGGCACGCTGGCGGTCACGCGCGGATGATAGCCATGGCAGGAATCGGCCGGCGGTGCAGTGCGGTCGACGCCGCTCGCGCGCAGGCCGCTGGCGTTCGTTCCGTCGTCGATACGCTGGGAAACGCCGAGGTGTACCGTCTTGCGGCAAGATGCACCAAAAGCGCCCCGCCAGCGAAATCGCGTGACAGGCGCGCGCCTTTGCTGTTGATGGATCTTTGACGACTCCTGCACCAGAATAGTCTCGCTCCTTCAAACAGCATCTGTTCGATGCGTTGGTCATGGCACGATCTTCTGGCGCTGTTCGAGCAAATCCATACGTGCAAAAGGCCGCACGCTCAGTCCGATGTCGATAAACGCTCTGCATCCCTGGCAGCACGCGGCGGACAACGCCTAACAAATATTGCCGACCAGACCGTAACCGCTGTTGCGCTCGATGTGCAGCTCTCGCAGATCGTCGCTTTTCTTCCAGGTGCGCCACGCGCGTTTCGCGGCGGATGTTTACCAGCACAGTTTCCGGCGTGGACGGACGCTGCGGGCAGGGGTATGGTTTCGAAGCGACACGGTAAATTCAAAAAGAGGTGTCAAAAATACTTTGCACACGCCGCAGGGCTTTGATGCGGCGTCTGCAAAATATTTTCAGGCCGCCTGAATAGCCAGCTGACGAGTACCGCTGCGCCTCAGCAGGCAGGGCACGATTATATCGCCAAGCAGCGGTTTGTTGGGATGGGAAATGCCGGGGAATCCAGCAGCACACCAGTTGAAGAAAAGGCCGGACTGTTTGTCAGTCGGCCTTTTATCAATCTTAAATTAATAGATTTCACGCTGCTAGAAAGTCGACGGATTTTGTAAGTGCCCAGTTCTGAAGGAAGGAATACTTCATCCAGGCGGGCATTACCGCCGGAGTCTTTTGGACAGCAGCCAAATTTTTCCGTCAACGGTTCTGAGCAGTTGCGGGTGGTCCAATCGCGTTATATTGAGAACGTTTGGTTGTATTTTCGGTATTCTTATCGAAGAAAAACCGCGAACCACGGAACCTGTAGTAGTACTCAAACGGCAGGCATCTCACCGGTAACTTGTGTTTTGGCACAGGTCAAAATCGGGTCTAGTCACCGTTAATCAAAGGCATTTTACGATAAAGTATTTACCCTGATCCAAAGAGATTGTAACAACTTGCTCATACTGGATGTACGCGCTTGCTTTGTCATCCAGCTTTGAGATTAACGGTTTCCAAATCCATATACCAACCGTCGTAATTGGTCCAATTGACTTTGTCGTTGCTCAGCGTGCCTTTTGACGTACCAGCCACCCGATGTTGCCGGTGCGTATCGTGGCGCGTGATTTGCGCAGCAGTAAAAGCCGCCGTTCGAAAGCAGCTGCCTGTCCGTCGCGCAAGCCGTAGATGCTTGCGTGCCTGTGGCATAGGTAGCTGCTTTCATCGGTATAGCCAACTTTACGCAAACCTGTACCAGTTGAGCAGCACGTCACCACGAGATTGCCTCTCTCTCGCACGTGGAAACTACGATTTTCGCGTGGAAATCGGCTGGCCCATGATTGCGTAGTGCAAGATTTTCTGCGCTGCCGCGTTGCACGGCGTTGCTCGTACGGTCGGGTCGAAGCGCCACACACTGCCTTTCAGGTCGCCAGCAGCATAGGCATAGTCGTAGATACGGTCACCGTCTAAATCAACGTAACATGCGGCAAATGCCGTTGACCGCTGGGTGTGCCGCCTTCTCCAGTGCTGATGAAGCGGAATGAGGGTCTGCCGCTTGTCTGGTCGATTCGACACGCACATAAATACCGGCAGGCTGCTTGCAGTGCAGGCAGTTGCCGCTGGCAGCATCGGTAGTCGAGCACCAGCCGCCATCGAACACGGCGCCCCAGTTGCCGTCGTGGAAACGGCCGAACACGGGCGTGCCATAGGTATTACCCAAGTTTCTCCAAACGGACTCGTTAAGGCGTCGAAAGACCATTCGCCAACAACATTTTGTTCGCTAGAAGGTTTCCGGGATCAGTCACGTCCAGCGTACATGAGTACGCCGCCGTGGCACCTGCAAGTCACTACATAATCCAAGTAAAGTGCCACGTGCCGTTATAGAACACATCGCCGGTTCCCTGCTGCTGCACCGCGACGAAGCCGTGGGCGCGTTCGGTTAAAGAAATCAGCAGGGTTTGCTGGGCTGTGCATGCGGGCGCGTCCGTTGATCGCATATAGGCAAAGCACTTTATCGCGTCGCCAGTATTGTCAAACCGCTTGGGTGCGGCAGGAGCTGGCTGCAAAACCGTGCAGGAAACCATCATTGGTAGCTCGGCATACACAACGTTCAGGCGGCGGGCGTTGGCCGTTGCGTAATCTTCAAAACGGCCCCACCCACAAACCCCCACCCCAAAAAAACCACCCAAACCACAAAAACCCCAACCCCACAACAACCACCCAACACCCCCCCAAACACCCCACCACCCCACCCACCCAACCAACCAACAAAACCCGCCTTAAAGCACACCCTTTTTCCTCAGCAACACCGCCAGTCAACCGCAACCAGCATCCCAGCGACTTCGCACACATAATCCGGGTTTTAACAATGTTTTGTGCAACTACGCTGCCGGGTCCAGTTGAAAGGAGTTATAGAAAGTTAGGTAAAACTCGTGATCTGCGAGAGACGATTTTCGAATCCGAGTGTATTTACTCGCACTGCGCTGTCGGACGAGCTGGCCGGTGCCGCCCTAAAAGCAGGTTATCACGGTTGCTAATGTGCTGACCACCGTCGCACGGCATAAAGCCGAAAGTGAGCAATTTGGGCAGGCAGCGCCCCGTTGTGGTTTCACTACATCGTAATCTCAGCAAAACCGGCCGGTACAGGTGCGCGATTAGCGGCTATACCTGAAACATTGGCTTTACGTCCTTGGTGATGCGGATACGGTAGAGCATTGCGCACTCGCCGTATCAGAACTGCACTCCCGGTATCGAGCCGGGAAGCAGCGCCTGAGCAATGTACTGCAGTTGCTTAAGTGGTTAGGACCGGTCTCAGGAAGAGTGCTGACGGTGTTTAACCGCCACGATTGCTGCCGTCCATTGCGCTCAATGTCAAAGCTCTCCAGCTGCAGATACAGTCGTGCATCCGTCTTGTCCTGTATGCGCGCTCCATCAGTCGTCGCCATGAGCTTGTGGCAAGATCGTTCTGCAGATGACACGCACTTCCCAGCGCTTCTGCGCTGCAATCTGCACAAGAAAGCACTCGCTGGCGTAGTGAAACTGTACCCGAGACGCCTTTTGCCGCGGATGCCGACTGGTACTGCGAATCCAAATCCCTACCAGCTGTGGTGTTGTCAGCTTGTTACACAAAGTTAGTCGAATCTCGTCAACGCCAATACGCAGTAGCGCCACCAACGCCGCTGCCGGAAAATCGCTGACGTTTGCGAGCAGGAGTAACCAAGCGAGCCACCGCTGGCACCAAGCGTCGCACGTGCAGGCATCGGAGAGGAAAGAAAGGTCATACTGCCGCACCGCTATTACCGCATGTAGAGGTGGTAAACGTAATATCCACGCTCTCGTTGGTGCGAAAAGGAAAAGATCGGACACGATGCCGCCCACACGTTGTATGCCGTCGTGCAGGAGTCAGACGCGCACTCGCAGCAGCGTCGCTGGTTTCCAGAGCAGCGAGAGAGTTTCGTTTGCACGGGCGAGCTCGCCACCAGCGTCAAAGCAGGCGCGTTGTCGAGTGCTAGCGTTTGGCGCGGCTGACCACCTGCGAGCGGGCATGTCTGCCCAGTGGCCGCCGCCCGGAGTTGGTCATCAGCCATTTTTCTGCGTGGTATTAGGCTGGGTAAAAGTCCTCAGAGATTACGATACCGTAAACTTTGATACGCTGCCGACGGTCATTGCTGCCGCCATACCGCCTGGCAGATGGGCTTGATTCTGCAAGAAGTTGCTCTGGCCTGCGTCCGGTTTTCATTTTATACTCCTCAGTTTTAAACTTGCTCTCGGCATTACGCGTATGCGGGATGCCCGGATTAAGATAAAGATATAAGCAAAACCATACCAAATTTAAGAAATATTAAAGGTTTTGTAGTGTTTTGGTTTTGCGTGGATAATTCTACTACATTTGCTTACGGGCAAAAGGATTTTGTAAATTTTATTTGTGAGGAGTGTTTGTGAACGCTCCGGCTGTTTGAGGATGTTTACAGTCGTCCGAATGCCGGTTATTTTTCGTATTGGTGCGGGTATTTTTGTTGTAATTTAATTTCATTTAACCTTATAACGTCAGACTTTAATTTTTAGGAAACAGATGTCGCTGAATCTCGGCACACAGAAAGCCGCTACGTGGACGAACCTATCGACATGCTTTACGCCCGCCGCAAGGTCGCGGTTTTTGCGGTCAGCTGCCGATTGCTGCCGGACTATCTGGCCGAACACGGCTGCAACGATGCCGTGCGCCAGCGGTTACGCAGATACGCACTTATTTTCTAACCAGGCCGCGCCGCTGCACCAGCGATGATGAGGAGCAGGACTTCCCCACGCTGTTGCGTTATGCGCCTGAGGCGGAGCAGGTGGAGGCTGAGCCCGGCATGCTGTTGCCGCACCGCAACTGGACAGTTTACAGAACCAGCTGCTGGCGGTGGTCGAGGCAGCCGCAGCGGGCTGATGATGCGGTATTGACTGACTTTACCGGCGGTTACGACCGGCATATTGCAGATTGAAGAGCCGCTACGTTGATCTCGGCCGCAAGGTGATACCGAAGAGCAGCGCCGCGCCATCGGCAAGATTATGGCGGCACGGCGGCGCGGGTAGTTGCTGTCTGCGATGCCGTTTTATCGTTTTCAGGCTGCCTGCGGATTTGACCGAGGCAGCCTGAAAATATCTGCGGGCTTGAAGAAGAGCCTGAAAGCGAAAACCGTTTTCAGGCTGCTCTCGACAAAAACGCGCCCAGAAAAATTATCGGGCGGCGTTTGTATGGCGCGAATCAGGACGACGGCGCAGACGGTGCCGATGTCCCGTTTGCGGGTTTTCGGCGATGTCGGCGGCGGCGGTGAAGAGAAACTATCAGTAGAGGAATTGAGCGCGGTTTCGCAGGGAGTCTGAATCACGCCGATGATGGTGCCGACGGCCGCCCACCCGCATGGCGGTGTCGTTGGAAGATCAAACAGGCTGCAGGCCAGCGGCACCAGCAGCAGCGAGCCGCCGGCCACGCCGGAGCGCCGCAGGCGCTGACGGTGGCGATCAGGCTCAGCAGCAGCGCGGTGGGAAAATCGACGACGATGCCTTTGTGTATGCGCTGCCGCCAGCGCGAGAACGGTGATGGTAATCGCCGCACCGGCCATATTGATGGTGGCGCCCGCAGATCGATACCGAACAGGTGTCCTTCGTGCAGATTGAGTTTTTCGCCAGCGCCATTGACCGGATATTGGCGGCAGACGAGCGGGTAAAGACGCGTGAAATGCCGCTTTCGCGCAGGCACAGTAGCACCAGTGGGTAGCTGCGGCGGGATTTTCAGGAACACGATCAGCGGTTCATTACCAGCGCCACAAACAGCATGCAGCCCACCAACACCAGCAGCAGCTGGCTGCACTTTAACCGCGCACAGCTGCCGCCACCGCCACCAGCGCAGCGCCGTGCGCGAGCAGGTAGAGAAACAATCGGGCTGCATACGGGTTTTGTGCTGTTATTTTTGGTGATGCGCGTCATCAGAATAAACACTAAAACGGTGCCACGCCTTTGAGCGCGCTGAAACAGGCTGCCGAAATGCCGGTAATGCCATCGCGTTTGTCCTTTTTGTTCGGCGCCGCCGCCTGTCGAGCAGATGGTGGGCAACCGCCGGATGATGCTGCTGGCCGCCAGGCCGATAACAATCTGCCAAATCAGGCCGAGGCGGGTTTGCGTTGCGTTGCGGGGGCGGTTTCGCGGCTTGTCCTTAATTGCCATGCATTGGCAGCGGATGCGACAGATATCACATCGCCGGCGGCTGCCTACACTTTCAGGCTGCCTTGCCGTGCAGGCAGCTCGAAAATACCCCGCCGCCGGTGTATTTCGCGCGTGCAAAACACGGCTTATTTTTTCGCCAGCTCGTCCAGCTCGATAAACGGCTTCAGTCCAGCACGATGTCCAGCGTATAGACAATGGCGGGAATGAAGAAAATACAAGTACCCACCACCGCCATGATGGCGGAAAACGCCGTCATTGCCTTCGCTGGCAAGGTAAACGGCCAACGGCGGGATGATGACGGACAGAATCAGCAGGGTTTGCTGTCGTTCATAGTCTTTTTCCTTTGAGATGGGACGGTAGGGTAAATCGAGTTAAAACGCGGATTATGTTTCGAAATTGCCAACGATTGTCAAACCTTCGCCGGTTTTGCCCGATATTGGCGGGTTTCGTGTCATTTTGCCGCTACGTGGCGCGTTGGTATAAAGCAGCCTGAAACGCCAAGGGGTTTTCAGGCCGCTTTTTCGGCTTGCTTATCTGCTGGCAACGGGGTTATTTCACCACCGTGCAACCACGGTTCACCCAGCTTTTCTGCTGTTGGGCGATGCGCTGGCCTTTGGGGGCGAAGGGCGCAAGACTTGGGCACGCCGGCGTGGACGAGCGCGCGGATGGCTGCGCTTTCACCGCCGGATACATCCGCGCACGGCACCCGCCTGCTGCTGCACTTCGGGCTTTGCAGATACTGCACCAGTTTGGCAGCCAGCGCCGAGCTGTTTGCTGTTTTCATACCGCAGCACCTTCCACCTGCAGGTAAACGCTGCCGGGCAGGAACAGACGCCATATTCGGCGTTTTCAGCTGCTCGCTGTAGTACACCTCGGTGGCGGGCTGGTGGCATAGTTGACCATCAGCGGCTGCGAGCCGCCGCTGAGCGTGAACTCGGTGTAATACGCTTCCGACCAGCCTTTGGTGGCTTTCACGCTGTTTTGGCGCATTTTGCCCCACCACTCAAAGGTTTTTGCCTGCCCAGCCCGCCGCTGATATTGCCGCAGAAACGACAATCCAATGGAAGTGCTGGGATTGCAACGCGCGGTAGCCCGTAGGCCGGTTTGGTCAACCGTCGAGACCTGCGGCAGCGGCAGGCCTTTTCCTGAAACCATTTTTTGTCGTAATTCAGGGTAACGAAGCTGTAATTGACCGCCAGCGCATAAGGCAGCGACGGTAACCGCGCGCCGGCGGCAGGCTGTTTGTCGGGCCGCACGCGCGCAGCTTTATAGACGGTGCGGTTGTCCAGCTGTACACCGCGTCGGCCACAGCGGGCTGCCGCGGGTCAGACCAGTGCTGACCATTCTGTTACCGCTGCCCATTTTGATCACCGTTACCTTGGCATCGTGGTTTTTCTCAAACTTGCCAGGCACTCGGCGGGCAATAAAGAGCCGCAAATGCGAGCTTGATCGCAGCTGCCGCGCAGAAGTGCGTGAGATGCGCGGCGGATAAATTTCGTGGCTATGCTCAAACGGCAAAGTGAGACGATACAGCAAAATACGGTTTGTGCAAGCTTGCTACAGCGTTATAAGCAGGGTGGATGTTTTAGCTTCGCAGAAACTCACTTGTCTGTTTTCGCGCCGCCTTGAAAACATTAACGCCGCCCTGATATCGCGCGATGGCGAAAACGGAATCATTTTGCCCTGCTGTTAACGCCCTGGGCGGCTGCACTTGGGAAACCCATCCAGGCCGGCCAGACCCGCCTGCGCCAGAAATACTCCCACCGCACCGGCATCTACTACACCGAAGGCGCCGCTTCACAAAACACCCACTACCACTCCGCGCGGCTGGTGCACGCGCCATTTTGCCGGAAAAGAAGCCGGCGAAGACGAAGAAGCGCCAGAAGCGAACCGTACGATGCCCGGAACATCCCGCTTGGCGGCGGCTTTGCGGGCGGCGGCTGGCGGCAGCGAAGAACTGCCTGCCGCCATCACTGCGGCTTGGCTGCTGCATCAGGGTTCGCTCACCGAAAACTGCGCGCCGCTGCGGCAGCCCGAAAGCGCGTATCGTGGGCAAGAACAGTCAGCAGCCTGAAAACGAACAGGCGAGTCGCGCTAAAATGAACGCTGGTTTATGAAGCCAAAACCGATACCGCGGTTTACCGGGGCTGAAACGGCAAAAGCCGGCGGCGTTGCGGCTGCGGCGTTCGAGCGTGTTTGGCTGCGCGAAGCGATGCTGTCGGCGATGCGCGTGTTTGGTCACCCTGTTGCCCGGAGTCCGGCGCGGTGCCGCCGCCGCCGCCGGCCTGACTGAGCTGGGCGACGAACCCATCGGCCCGTGGCTGTTTGCCCGCCGCACCTGTCGCCAGAGCCTGCAATGGCGGCGCGCGACGAAGGTGGGCTTTATGCCCGTTACCCATGCTGCTGCTGGAAGGCAGCCCGCCGCAGATTAGCGAGCTGTTTCGCCGCAGCTTGATTTTGCCGCTGAATGTTCTAGTTGCCTGAATCAAGGGCGGTATTTTCAGGCTGCCTTGTCCATGGGCAGCCTGAAACGCCCGCCCACGCCAAACCGTTTTCCTTATCGTCTTCTATATAGAGAAAGATTTGCCATGTCCGCCCTGCTTCCATCGTTATCCTTGCCGCCGGCAAAGGCACGCGCATGGACCCGCCCAAAGTGCCGCACCGCATCGGCGGCTAAACCATGCCTGGAGCGCGGTGATCGACACCGCGCTGTCGCCCAGCCGCGCGCATCAGCGGTAATCGCCACGGCAAAGACGCCGCGCATGCGGCGCGACGTGGCATGGGTGAGCGGGATCGAGCAGTTGGCACCGGCCACGCGCTGAAAACCAGGCTGCCGCAGCTGCCCGCCGACGGCCGCATCGCGCTGGTGCTCTACGGCGATGTGCGCTGATTGACGCCGCCACCCCGTAAATCTGCTCGATGCCGCCGGCGACGAGGTCGTACCGTCACCGGCGCGGCCGATCCCACCGGCTACGGCCGCATCGTCCGCCGGAGACGGGCGCGTGGTGGCGATTGCTGAAGAAAAGACGCCGATGCTGCGCAAAAGCCATCACCGAAAACCAATACCGGTGACTTCTGGTGCTGCCCAACCGCCATCTTTCAGCTGGCCGTTATGCAGCTAACAGCAACAACGCCCATAGGGCGAGTATTAATCGACCGACCTGATTGCGCTGGCCAACGTCCAGGGCGTCGCCGTGCATCCGCACAGGTGGGCCGCGTCTTATCTGGCGGCGGGCGCAAACACCAAACAGCAGCTAGTCGCGCGCTGAGCGCATTTTCAGCGCAATCAGGCCCAAGCGTTGCTCAAAGCTGGCCCTGCGCGATCCTGAGCGCTTTGATTTGCGCGTGACGGAACGACGCGCACGCCGCCCGAAGGCGACAACGAATTGGGCGACGGTAGGTACCGTCGGCGCCAACTGCGTGATCAAAATGCCGTCATCGGCGCGGCAGCATCGACGCGTTTTCGCATCTGGAAAACTGCTGTGATCGGCTGCGACGCCCGCACGCCTTTACGCCGCCTGCGCCTGCAGGCAGACATCGGCGACGAAGTACATCGGCACTTGCCGAAGTGAAAATAGCACGTGCGTCAACCACCACCGCATCGGCGACGCCGAAACGGTCGCGGTAGCAATATCGGCGCCGCACCACCGCAACTACGACGGTGAACAAATGCACCATAATTTGTTAGCGTATCGGCCTGGCACCATACAGTGGCGCGCCGGTAACGGTCGGCAGCCGCGCCACCACCGGCGCCGGCAGCACCCATCACCCAACCGCCCCGCTGACAATCTCTACCGTCGCCTGCACCCGCCAAACCGTTATCGAAGGCGGTGCGGCTGAAAAAACCGAAAATAGCCCTGATCCACTTTTCAGGCTGCCTGTCAACAAAGGCAGCCTGAAAACAAGCAGCCTGAAAACCAAACCCGTTCCGCACGAAAGGGAACAAGACACTTGCAGCAGGCGATAGCCCGCCTGATCGACAACAACGAGCTGTCCACCACGAAATGGCTGATCTGATGCGCTGATTATGAGCGCGGCCAGGTGCTGCCCGTGAGCAGATTGCCGCGCAGGCTACCGCCTGGCATTAAAGCGGAACCGTATCCGAAATCGCCGCGGATGCGCGAGTTTTCCGCCAGCGCCGGTGCGCGACGGCAGCGATCTGGTCGATATCGTCGGCACTCGGCGGCGACGGCGCGCGCACCTTCAATATTTCTAGCACCGCGATGTTTGTTGTCAGCGCCGCCGGCGCGCTCAGGGTGGCTAAACACGCAGCCGCTCGCGTCGTCAGTCCAGCGGCGCCAGACGTGCTCGAGCGGCTGGCGCTGACAATGCTTCAGCCCTGAGCAGGCGTGCCAACGATGCCGCATCGAAGCCGCCTGCGCAACCACCATAGCGCTATGCGCCAGCGTTGCCGCGCAAAGCGCCGGGCGTGCGGACTATGCTTCACATTCTCGGTCCGCCGATCAAACCCGCCGGCGCTGGCAACCAGCTGGGCGGTTCCACATCAATTTGTGCGTGGCATCCGTCGCGCAAAGCGCAGCTGGCCCGCGCATAAAGCAGGCACGGTAGCGACGGTTTGACGAAATCACGCGCGCAGCGCAACGCTTGAGTCATCAGGCAGTGCGCGAGTACGATGTCCACCTCAAAGATTCCTGCATGAGTGTTTATGCTGATTTGACGCACGACGCGGCACGATGAATGCGCGTCATTATGAAGCGAAGGGCGCCGCCTGCGCGACATCGTGCGTTGCTTAATGCCGCCGCCTTCCGCTCAGTGCCGCAACGCACCACCTGAAGAAGGCGCAAATGGCGCGCGAAGCCATCGACAGCGGCAAAAGCCCAAACAACAGGAATTTGTCGCCACCAGCCTCGCGCTGGCCGGCAAAGCGGCAAAGCAAAACCGCTAAACAACATCACCACACCCCCCCAAAACAGCGCAGGCAGCCTGAAAATCGAAAGGCAAGCGGTTTGATTTTAGTCAACACGGTGTCAGAATAACCTACAACCCGCATCGATGATTCCCAAGGTGAGCCTTAAAACAATTGCCCGCGGCCTTCGGGCAGTTCAGGCATATCCATCAAGACAAAAAGCAACCACAAGAAAATCCCGCGCTAAGAGCAGCCTGCTCCGCCAAATAGCTATGGAGCAACCAAACCAGCGCAACCACGCCCCACCGTTGAAGGCCAGAATGCCGGCGTGTCAACCTGAAAATACCGACAAAAAGACAACGTCCCCGTCCGCGTTCAACCCCACTGCCGGCAGCAACCGATGCACACCACATCAATGAAAACGGCGGATGAAATGCGCGAAGTCAAAAAACCACCGCTGCCCCCAAAAACCAGAAACCGAACCGGCGCACCACGTACGCGATGGATCCGAAACAGCCGCTGACCGTGGGCAAAACCCCCCCTACTTGAAAATCAAAACCACGTCAAACAAGCAACCGAGTTACGCAAAATGCAGGACACCAAACCGATCACGCAGCAATCATGGCGACACAACCACGTGGACACATCACCAACATACCGCCAGCACAAAAAGGCAGCCTCAAACCGCAGATCCGGTTCAGGCGCCAAGCCGCCCATACGCGCAAGGCACCTGAAAACTTTAAACGACAGCCAGTCGATATCGTGCAAATCACCCCACCCCGCACCACCCGCCAACAGAAGCATCGGCATCGCCCACCGCAACACGCGGAAGCGAACAGGCGCGCGGCGGTTTCGCCGCCGCAGTGTCCGTCGTGCCATCAACCGAACTCACAGTAGCCCTCGCCGTTTCGCGCCCCTCGTTACAAACAAGTCAGGCATCTTCCCAAACTGGTGAGTTTGTGCGCTTTTACCGCAGCAACCACTTTTCCCACGCCTGCCAGCGCCCACCGGTTCACCAAAGCTCAAGCGGCAAGAAAGAATACGGCTGCCGATACGTTGTTAATTTGACGTCTCTGCTGGATAACTGTTTCAAGCGCCGCGGGCAGGCAAACCTGAAACGACTAACCATTTTCACTTGCGCCGTAAACGCGGCCGAACAGCGCTGCCAGCGCCTCATGTTTCGCCGCAGGCATAGCGGTTCAGATCGCCCTCATGCCACCGACACGTGTCGGCCCGCGGGCGACGATTTGCAATTCGCGCAAAGATTGCGCATGGCGTCGAACTGCGCGCAACCGGCGGGTTGTCAGTGGCTTCGGCCAAGCACAGCCCGCTTAGGTTCCAACAGACACTCTGCGCCACTTCGCGCGCCAGCAGCATCTCACCGGGGGCAACGCCGTGTCGGCCGCTTCGCCGCTGATGTGATTTCGATGCAGACCCAACCGGAAGCACTGCAGGCGCGATCGCTCAGGCGGCGACGAGTTTGCGCTGCAGAGCCGCAGCCACGCCCTCGGCCACCGCCTGCTTTTGCTTGGACGGGCCGATAATGCGCCGCCGCGCTGGCCTTGAGCCGCCATTCGCGGACGAATTTTAGCCGAAATCGCGCCGACGCAAAAGCACGATATCGCGGCGGAAGAGCCACCGCAATCAGCCACCGAACCGGCATCCCCCGCCCGCCCGCTCGCCGCGCCGATGCCTTTACCACGCCAGCCTACGCCAATCCATCGCACTCTCCCAAAACAAAAAGGCGATTATACGCAAAGGCAGCCCAAAACGCTTTCCAGGCTGCCGGATTGTCTGCCCTCTCTGGATAAAATCGCCGCCTTTTCCGAGTCCTTTTCAGAAAACCGCATAACCGCACGCCTCTGCTGGCCGCACAGCCCAGACAAGCCCCGCGCCACGCCAACCACACAGCAATACACCCAATATGCGCATCGAGCTGTCGCTAGACGAAACCAGCGCCGCAAACCGCGCCAACCGCCCAATACGCCAAAACACAACCACCGCCACCGCATAATCACGCAATCACGGCGGCATGACCGATTGCTGGAAAAACCACCCAAAACCACGTAAGCAAGCCTACAACGGCCTGAAAAACACCCCACACCATCGCCATGGCACGCACCGCCGCCAATCCCACCAGCCAGCATCAACAGCCCGACAACGACTTCAACTTCAAAAACAAAACCACCGCCGCCGCTGCCATTCGGCAAAGTAACCGGCAGCATGGACGGTGCAGAAAACGCCAACAGCACGCAGGCCACCAGCGCAGCTTCTCCCGACGCCCTCAAACCGGCTATCAACGAAAAGTCCCATCCTGAAAAAGGCGGCAAATAAGTTTCAGGCAGCCTGAAGGCTTTCAGGCTGCCTTAGCCTTCACTATTTCCATCACATAGGACGCCGACATGAAAAATCATTGTGCTGGCTGTGCATTGTCTGCACGCCCTCTATGCCGCTTAGGGCTCGACATGACTTTCCAGCACCGCCAACTCTCACCATCAACTGCATTGCACGCTGATCGAACCAACGGATTACAAAAACTTTGGGCGTGTGATGCCAGCCGAGATACCCAACAGATGGATCTGTACTGGAATGAAGCCCAGACACCACATCGACAGAAACTCAGTGGATACCGTCAAATTGAAGATACCAACCCACTGCAAGCGGCAGGCAATGCGAAAAGACGTAGTGCAGTTTTGCAGGCTGCCTACTCCTACCCTTTTTCCCAACCCTTCCTGCAAGCAGTGCAGCATGATCAAACCGCACACTTCGAGCCCACGCACCGAACTCGACCACGATGAAAAGCCCGGCTACCGCCGCCAACTCTCGAGCAATATGCGAAGACGGCTACTTTACGATCATTTGATTTTCCACCGCGTTATCAAGGTGACTGCATTCCAGGGCGGCGGCATGGATCGAAAACATGGGCGAAAAAGCCACCCGCGAGCCGCTCGACAGAAGCGCAGCGGCCTGAAAACGACAAATACACCATCGCCGCCGCGCACCCAAAGCCCGCACGGCGCCTCCGCCAGTTTCATCAACACCAAAGATACAACACCTTCCTCAACCACCGAACCGAGCCTGCACGGCTGGAGCTACGCCGTATCTCGGCAAAAGTGGTCGAAGTCAGGACCAACATCAGATTGAAAACGTCACCACCAAACGCCACGGCTACCACGACGCGCCGGTAGAGCCGGTAGCGATTACCAAAGCCGAGATTGTCTAAACCGCTTTTCCAGCCGCCTTTGCCCAAAAGCAGCCTAAAAAACCCTGCCCGCCGCTGTGATTACGGCGCGGTTTATTTGTTCAAAATTACGCGAAAACCCGAAAAAAATTGGCGGAGGCACCCAAAAACCGCCACCGCGCATGCAACTGAGTAACCCAGGCAACGCAGCCAACGCCGAACACCACAAGATCCCCCACGCGAATGACGGTATTCGGGAAGGACGGCACCGAATGATGCCCTGAAACTGCCAGTTTTCAGGCTGCCTGCAGGCGCTGGCGAAACCAAAACAGGCACACCGCAACGCCACCCACATCACACATTCCGCAAGGCCGCATCGGAATCACACCGTTTCATCCCCGAGCCAGCCAGTTCGGCAAACAACCCGCCCCTCGTTGCCGAACAACCCAGCCTCCGCCGCAAGTCACAGACAAAAGACTGCAGCCGGCCGCCGAGCAGGTCGCCATAACCCGCCGCAAGTCCCACGCCAAAATCCACCGTTCGCAAATCTCAAAGCAAACCCCCATGCCCGCCGCAGCACCTGGGCGCGTAGGCGTCGCAGCGCCCGCACCACAATGCGCACACCGGCGGCAGCGGCGCTACGCACACAGTACCGACCCGGGTCCCACCGCCCCAGCACCACGCAGTCGCCCCGCTGCGGCAGCTTCGTTCCAGCGGAACGCCAGCAGCGCCAATATCCCACCGCCGTCGTTAAGGCCGCCTGCCTGCGCCAGCATCCGGCGTCGGCCGTCGCCGCGCAGCGTCGGGCAGCCGCGCCAGCAAACCCCAGTTTCAGATCGTGCAGTTTGTCCTCGGCACCAGACCCGCAGTGGCACCAGCCAGCATTCAAACAGGCATCCAAAGCAAACCCCCAGCACCGCCAACCAGCGCCGCCGCTCTTAGCCAGATAACAATTTGGCAAACTGCTCAAATCAATCAGGGGCGATTGATGTGCTCCTGGTATTTCCAGTGGCGGAAGCGACTGATAAAAAATTTCGGCGGCACAGCTTCAGCAGCCTGAAAATGAAAACAACAATACGTTCGGCCTATCTTTACATCAAAAAATTTATCGATATTAAATGATTCCTATGTTGGAGGAAGACCAACAACTGCTGTCCAATATCAAACAGGACAGCCTTCAACAATCTATATTTAAAACTTAAGAGGATAATCTTATCAAACCGACTTTAGCACAAAGTATTCTGGCAGCAACGTGCCGTTGCTCCCGCAGCCTGTGGCGGCGGGCGGCAGCAACAAACCTTCGACTGATTCCACCCCAATGTAAACCGAATCAGCCTGAAAACCCCAAACAGCCTGAAACCCCAAACAGCCTGAAACCCAAACAGCCTGAAACCCCAAACAGCCTGAAACCCCCAAACAGCCTGAAACCCCAAACAACGAAACCAAACAGCCACAAACCCCCAAAACAGCCTGAAAACCCCAAACAAACTGAAACCCCAAACAGCCTGAAACCCCAAACAGCCAAACCCCCAAACAGCCTGAAACCCCAAACACCTGAAACCCCAAACAGCCTCAACCCCCAAACAACTGAACCCCAAACAGCCTGAAACCCCAAACAGCCCAAAACCCCAAAACAGCCTAAAACCCCAAGCACCGAAAATCCCAAGCAGCCTGAAAATCCCAAAGCCACCTGAAAATCCCAAACAGCCTGAAAATCCAAACAGCCTGAAAACCCCAAACAGCCAAAAGAACCTAAGCAGCCTGAAACCAAACCACAGACTCTGCGGCATACTCAATGTCTAAAACAAGTTTTGTTCAAAGGCGGCAATGGTGAAAAAAAAATGGATGCCCACTTTAAAATGGCCCAAAAGCATTTAGCGGCTCCATTATCACATCGACAACAAAACTGTCCGGTAGTAACAGCCGCACCAATGCCAACGACCCAACGATTCGACAGCAACCAAACGTAACGACCGTATTGCCGATGTCGACTTTCTGAGCGTGAAAAAATTACCCCGACCGTCAAAAGACGATTTTCCTGATGGCGGTTTTAATGCGAAAATCCCGGTCGGCCAGCAAGGGCGGAGAGTGATACCAGCGATAAGTTTCAGAACTCGCTATAGCGTATACAACGATACTAACAATGTAAACCCATTTGTACATAAACCGTCATCATATGTACCCAAACAAGACAAGGTTTATACCACAGAAGCAGTGCCGTAATGGGTAAAGGGCAAACATGATGCACGCGCAATGCTGACCGCCGAAGTCAACTAAAGAAAAAGAAACATCACCTGAAGCTGCCAAACCAACGACAATCAGGAAAGTTCCCCAAATTTGAAACACCATCAGCGGCAATACATTTGCCGGTACTGAAAACGATGTCGAAACCCGTAGCGACCTCTTCAATAATGCCGCCCGGGATATGGGTAGTACTTTCAAGCGATTGATGGAAAAAAGGCTACAACGGTGCTTACGGGCAACCATACAATAAGCCCGAATCTTTCCAATTCTGCATTTCGCCTTATATGGTGAAAACCATAGCCAATTAAAGGCAGCCTGAAACAGGCTGCCTTTGTACGGCCTCATTTCGGAAGTGATTTTTACCTAGCGGAATATTGAAAACTACGTCGCTGCAATGAGACAGGCGAAAATCCAAAGTTACTCGGCAATATACTGTGCTGAAAATCAAAAAGAACCGCAATCCAAATCAATATCCTTTACGTTTGATTATTTGGGCTGTACTAGATAAGCCCTAAATCTCCACACTCACCGGCGCAGCACCACTTGTCGGCGGCGCGGGTACACCGGTAAAGACGGCGCGCATCAAGGTTTGGCGGAAAAGTGCGTGCCGTTGCCAACCCTCGATGCGCCAAAAACATCGACGTTACCATTGATCTGACTAAAGCTGGCGGCGGCGCCACAGACAAGCTTTCGGAATTTGGCGGCCAAATCAAAGGCAACACATTTGCCGGCGAGAAAACGGTATTGGAAACCCGCGGCGGCCGTTCTCGACATTATGACCTGGGCGCGTCTATCGTTGCAAAGCGGCGACAAAAGGCTATAACGGCGCATTCGGTGCAAACTGACAGCAGATAAAGCAGCCTGAGGGTTCCGCGCGCCCGTGCGTTTTGCGGGCGCTTATGTATCGATGCTGTCAGGCTGCCTGTCTTTTTCCGCTAAAAACTCCATTCGGCACCGACAAACAGCGTTTTCTGCGCCGTTCGGCATAGTATATTGCTGCGGGTGCGGCTGTATTCGTAGTTCAGCGTCGGGCGGATGCCGGCGTATTCCAGTCTGTCGTGGCTCAATTCAAAGGCAAAACTGCTTTCACGGTTCGCTGCGCTTCGGTGCTAAAAGCTAGCGATAGCGCGGTAACGGTGCTGCAGCGAAAGATGCGGTAATCCTGCTGCGCAGCCCGCCCAAAGCGGCCACGCTGCAACCAGCCGATGCCGATGCCGTGGCGGTGGTAGGCGGCGTGTTTTGCCGGTTGCGGATGCTTTTCTGCGCAGGTGCAAAACGGCTGTACTGATAACTGCCAAACAGTATGAGGCGCCGAAACGGTGCGCCAGCGAAAGATGCAGCCGCCAGGGCTGCCGTTGTTGCGGTAGAAAGCGCGGTCGGGTTCGCGTGCAGTGGTTGCGGTAATGCTCGAAAGATGTGTAAAGCTGGCTTGCCGGCGAAAACGCAGGCTGTGCGATGCCTGCAGGCCGATGCCGTGCGCCAGCATAGCGAAGCGATGCGGCGGTTGGTCGCCCGGGTTTGCCGTCAAATCGCTGCCGGAAAGCGTGCCTGGTAAAACGGCAGCAGAGCTGAAAGTCTCGCCGGCCATCGCGCCACTGCCAGCCGAGATAGGCGCGCGGGCCGGAATGCGTCGTCATATGCCGATTTAGTCGATAACTGGTGCCGCTGAAAATTGGCGCGAAAACTCGCAGAGAGTGTTCGTGCCCGCGCGTGAGTTCCACGCCCAGCCTCGTAATTGAGACCGTTGGCGGCAAGCGGGTCGCTCACGCCGCACAGGCGCAACACCACGGTCGATACAGGTGTCGAGGCGCATTGCTGCTATTGCTGTTTCTAACGCTGATGCCGCCTGACCAGCGCCAGCGCCGGTTTGGCGCGTACGCCCGCCGGTAGCGGCTGACATGCCGCTACCGGCGCTGCGGCAGTTCGTATCTGTGTTTGGGCTGAAATGTTCGGCCGCTTCGCCCAAGGCGAAGTTGTCGCGCGTGAAATCTCCGGCGGCCGCCAAATCCAACAGCACGCGGATCGGCCGGATCTTGATGCCGTGAAGCTGCCGGTAGCGCCCCACCGCATCGGCAGATCCTGTAAAGCCAGCAGTAATCGCTTTCCGCCCCTGCCAAGCAGATATGGGCGATCATGCTCGCAGCTTCGAGGTACAGCGCGGCAAGCGATGAGGATCGTCCGGCATTGCTGTCGCTGATTGCCCGCCGTCAAATGCGTCTTCCAAAATTTTCGCGGTGGGCGATTGGGAAAGTCATCGCCGATGACCTGCGGCTGTCCGGCCCGTCGTTTTTCAGGCCGCTCGGTGCCGCATCATTGCCGGGCCAGCGTGTCCAGCCATTGTGCTGCTGCACCTGCAGTGCGCATCGTCTTGCTTTCGTCAGGTTGCCGCCGCCAACTTACCGCCGGCATTAACAATAGCGCCACAGCATACCTGGCAGCGCGGCTTCTTTACTAGTAACATCAATCTACCTAAATTTAAAGGCAGGCAATTTCAAGCAAACTGCAATTAACCTGACATAATTTAACATTATTACCGATAATCCGTAATACAGTACTAGGCTTTATTTACGAAACATAAAAGCGAGAGAAACAAAATTACGAAGCTGACAGTAATTCTATCATCCGGCAGCATTGGGCGTTTTGAGCGCCGTGCCGGCGGCGGCATGTGTCTGAGCCACGGCGCAGTGGCAGTTCGCTCACTGGCGCAGCCACCGAATTTGGCGCTGTTGACTGCAGAATACAATGACAGTTAGCTACTATCCATACCACTCTCATCGCCATCAGGAAAATTGCAGGAAGGAAACATCTCTAAAGCATCAGTTTGCTCCTATGATGCAACCGCTGAATTTGTCTATCAAACACCGTCTGGCAATATTACGCCATTGGCCTTATACCGATCCACTACACCGACGGTCCTAATCCATCCTTTGGTTCAAAAACCAAACATTCCGGGCACAACCTTTTGTCCGAGGGTGGAAACCGTATGGCCTCGCTGCAGCAGTGCAGGGGCAACTTATGGCGTCCAGCCACCAAACAAGACTGTCTGAAATGGCGCGTGGTGGTGCCAACGGTGAAGTTGATCTGTTTGCTGGCGGCAGGCCGGCAGACCTCGTTTGGCAGCAGCGTGGCTCCTACACAAGGAAAAATTACCTCGCGAAGTATGGGCGGTACGCGTACGCAACGGCGAATTCGTTACTTCTAGCTACCGTCCGAAAACGGCAATCAACCCATTACTTATTCGCTGCTGACTGCCAACTTCAATACCAACAAACTCGGCGGAACATTGTTGTAACAAGGATTACGGCGCGATGTAGTATGAAAGACGCCAGTGACGGCATCAATTTTTCCGGCAGCGCAGAGTCTGCTGGGTAAAGCAGGAAGGTGGAAGGGAAATTTCTTGAAATTTGCAGAATTTGCGAACAAGACGTCAGCATCGGCGGCAGCGTTACCTTTGATGGCAACAAATCGCTGGATACCGTCTTTGGCGGCGTGAAAAAGCATCGACTGCGATCTGACTTCGGATGATGGGCCCGCTTTCAACATCAATTTCCGCTCGCTGGCTGTACACCGGCAAATTCCGGACTCTCATCACCATAAAGAGAAATTTGGCGTCTTCCCTTTAAGCCTGCGTACCGATGGCAGCCCGAATCAGCCAGCTTTGCTGCCGTTGCGGCAGACAGCAAACCTGCGGAAACCCAGCAACAAGAGCTGTGAAGCGGAAAGCATCGGTCGGACGCAGCCGCGAAACTCGGCGAAGAGAAAACCGCCAAACCTTAGACGAAAACAGATGGTTTCCGACGAAGGCGATTGGTGCGCTACGATCCCGGCGTTACTGTAGTCGAGGGCGGCTGCCCGGTTCCAACGGCGGCGCATCCGCGTGTGGATAAAGACCGCGTAGCAATCAACGCTGACGGTGGCGCAGCCGAGAGCCGCCCTTCCGAAGCTTCCCAGGAATTATTCGGCGCATACTGGCAACTTTAACGCCAACCGCAATACGTCCGAGCCGGAAAAACCTTCCGAAGTTTACTACCAAAGGCGCGGATTCGCTTAAATCCGGCAGCGGCGCATTAGGTGGTGCAGTCAACCACAAAACCAACCGCATCCGATTATAGCTCGAAGAAAACCCATTATCTGGCATGCAAAAGGCGGCTTATCAGCTGCAGCAGCCAGAAATTTTCCAGCATTACCGCCGCTGAACGTGGAAAGGTTTTGATGCGCTTTGTCGATACCCGCCGTACCGGCAGAAAGAAACCAAAGCCAACAGCGACGGCAAAGATGTTGCGCATGAAAAGACAGCAAGAAGCCTGAGCCCCAATGCGCGTACCAACTATGGCAGTATTGGCGTTGCCCGCAGCCAGCCTGATCCGCAAGACTGGGTCAATCACTAGCACCCTGTTTAAATTGGCTACCACATCACACCCAATAATTACTTGGGCATGATTTACGAAGATTCGCGCACCGACCGCAAAACCGTCGAGCTATCGAATATGTGGACGGCAAACTGGAAAGGCGAGCCCTGGGGACGTCCGCCACCGCAAGACGTCAGCTATCGCAAGCGCAACGGTATCGAATACCACAACCGGTTTTCGAAAAAGGCCCGTGGATTCGCTCGCTGCGCTATGACAGCCAAACCATCGACATGAACACTTTGGACATGGGATTTGCCTCGCTGACTATGCCAACAGAGGTATTAACAGCGATGTGTACCAGCTATGTTCCGCAACATCCGGCAGAAAACCAAGCAGTGGAGTGCCGAAGCGAAAACAACCGGACTGGTCGAAACTGGCTTCGGGCAATGCAATACGGTGCCGGCGGAGCTCCAATTCCAGCGGTAACGGCGACCACAGCTATTTTTGTCCGTCTGTGATCCCCATTATCAAACTTCCAACAGCCAAAACTGACTATGCTGGGTGGAAAAGCTCGTCGAAAACCGCTTTGTGCCTACTGGAACAACTCCTTCCAAACTGGCGGCCGCGGCCAATACCGCATCAATGCCGGCATCCGCGATGACAGCAGCAGCAGGCAGAAGACAAACCCTAACTACAGCAGCGGCATCCGCACCCAGCTCTCTCTGCTGGGCAGCAAGCGCAGCCACAGCGGATTCAGCTACGGTTTGGGCTTTGACTGGCGCTTTTACCCAAAATTTCAGCCTGTGGCAAACACAGTACCGGTTTCCGCGCCCCACTCTGACGAAACCTGGCTGTTGTCTCCCGCACTCGACTTCTTTACCTGAAAGCCAATCCGAGGTTGAAAGCCGAAAGAGCCAAAAACATCGAATTAGGCTTGGCCGTGCAGCGGCAAAGCCGGCCAGTTCAGGCTCCGGTTTCCGCACCCAGTACCGCGACTTTATCGAGCTGACCTAGTATGGGCGTGTCGTCCGACAATCCCAACAGCCCCAACTCACGCACTCTGATTTCCGATGGTACTGCGCTGGTGAAAGTCGCCCGTTTGGCAGAACCAAAACCGTTCGTGCGTGCATGGGTAAAAAGGCATTGAGTCTAACGGCACTTGGAAATTAGATAGCATTGGTCTGCCGTAAAGGTTTTCTCGCACCGGCCTTAACCCAAGCCATATCAGCGCAAGGCTACGCAGAACAATGGCAAGGAAACCCCGATAAACGCACTGGCGCCGTGACCGCGGTTTACAGCCTGGGTTACGATGCACCTTCCAAACGCTAGCATCAGGGTTACCTGACCCGCACCGCGCCAAAAAGCCCGCTGATACCGTACACAGCAACGACGACTTGAAATAATCCGTGGCCGTTTGCCAGCACAGCAAGGCATATACCCCGTTTGACCTGACCGGCTATGTTAATTTCGGCAAGCATTTCACCGTCCGTGCGGCGTGTACAACATCACCAATAAAAATACTACACTTGGGATTCTCTGCGCAGCACTCCGCGAATTTGCACGGTTAACCGTGTGGACAACAAAACCCATGCCGGTATCACCCGCTCTGCTGCTCCGGCAGAAAACTACAATCTGACTTTGAAGCACGTTTCGTCCCGAGTTCCAACCGCCAACTCCGATTGGCGGCTTTTCTTTTTCTACCATCCCTAAATAGGCAGCCTGAAAGCTCGATCTGCCTTTTCAGGCTGCCTTTTGGCGTTTTGCCGCTTGCTGCGGTGTCGGTAGCAGAATGAGGTATGTGGAGCAGCCTGAAAACCCGATAAACCGGTTTTCAGGCCGCTTTTGCTGGCTTTCGGATATCGGGCAGGTGTGGCGGTATCAGCCGAAGAAGCCCATTTTACTTGGACTCAGTTTTTCGATTTCGGGCGAGGGCGCGGCGGCGGGCAACGAAGATGACCAGTGGTCGCCGTCGGCGAATTTGAGGTCGTGGTGGCGGCCCATCGCCACTTCTTCGCCGCGCACCACGGCGGCGAGGTGGCAGCCTGAAGGCCATTTGACCTGTTCGACGCGGCGGCGACGGAGGGCGTGAGGTTTTTTGTCGCCGTGCACCAGCCGACTCGATGACTCCGGCAGCGCCGCGGCGCAGTGAGAGACGGCGGCAATGTCGCCGCGGCGGATGGGGCGAGCACGCCGATGGTGACTCGCGTGCGGCGAGACGACGATGTCGATTTGCTGCCGGTGAGCAGATCGACGTAGCGCGAGCGGTTGATGATGCTGATTGGCGCGGCGGGCGCCGAGGTTTTTGCCAGCAGGCCGGGCCATGATGTTGTTTTTCGCTCGTCGTTGGTTACGGCGCAGAAAAACGTCGATTTCGTCGATGTATCTGCGGGCAAGCAGCGTTTCGTCGGTGGCTCGAGCCGTGCAGCACCAGGGTGTTGTCGAGATGTTCGGCCAGCCATTCGGCGCGGGCGCCGCCTTGTTCGACGATTTTGATGTCGAAGCGGTTTTCCAGCTGTTTGGCCAGCCGCAGCCATCGCCGCCGCCGCCGGCAATCATAACGCGGCGGTTGTCTGCTCGCGCTGGAACAGCACGTTCATAATGGTGGCAGGATCTGGCGGCTGTGGCCGACAAAGCAGACTTCGTCGCCTTCCTGAATCAGGGTGACGGGCTGAGGCACAATCAGGCGCTGCCGCGGTAAAACGGCGCAAATCTGGCAGTGTCGGTGTTTCAGGCAGCATGTCGCCGATTTGAATGATGCTGCGCTGCTGAGCGGGTCGCTGCTGCGGGTCTGCACCACCATCAGGCGTGGCGAGTCGCCGGCAAAACGCAGTACCTGCAGCGCCCGCACATAGTCGAGCAGGCCGGCCAGATGGCGGGTAACCAGCCGTTCAGGTGGATGGAATCGGTTGCGGCTGAAGGCATCGAGCGCGGGATGTGCCCGTCTCGGCGCCGTAGTCGAGATAGTCCGACGAGCGCACGCGGGCGATGCGGTTGGGAATATTGAAAATCGGCGCGCCACTTTTGCAGGCCAGCAGATTGGTTTCGTTTCGCCGCGTAGCGCCAGCAGCATATCGGGTGTCGGCGGCGCCCACCTGTTCGAGCAGCACCGGCGAGGCGCCGTGCCGACTACGGCCTGCACATCGACCAGGCTGCCGATGTTGCGCAGGGCGTTTTCGTCGGTGTCGATGATGCTGACGTCGTTGTTGGGCATATTCGCCAGCTCCTGCGCTGATGGCGGAACCGACTCGCCGCCGCTTCAAAATCAGTATTTTCACGGTAATCGATGCGGTGTTTGCAGGCCCGAAACGTAAAAACGGAAAAGAAAGCAGCCTGAAAGTTTTTCAGGCTGCTCAGACGTGTTGGCATTCAACACGCCCCTAGGTCTTACAGGGCGCGGATTAAATCCCGCACCATCTGCGCCGAATGCACGGCGGCGGTTTGCAGGAAGGTTTTCAAAGCTGACCTTGCGCTTCGTCGGATGCGCTGTCGGACACCGCGCGGATAATCGCAGCAAAGGCTTTTGCAGGCGGGTGCAGGCTCAGCGATGGCGGCGGCTTCCATTTCCACCCGCCACGTCGGCAAAACGGCTGCGGATGCGTACCAGCTCGCTTTGCGTGGACAAAGCTGTCGCCGCTGACCACCAGCCCACGGCGCACCGAGGCAGCCTGAAAAGCGGCGGCGGCCTTTCGGCGGCGGCCATCAGGGTGCGTCGCCGTCAAAACACGCGGCGGCATGCCGGGCAGCTAGCCGTATTGGTAGCCAGCGGTAACGTCGGCATCGTGGTGGCGCTTTGGCTGCCGATAAGCATCGCTGATTTTCAGGGCCGTCGGCTGCGCCGCCGGCGCTGCCGGTGTTGATTACGCAGTCGGGATTAAAGCGCTCAATCAGCAGCGTGGTGGCGATGGCGGCGTTTTCACCTGCGATGCCGCTTAAGCAGCAGCACCATCTGCTGGCCGGCGAAAGTGCCGCTGTAAATCACGATGTCGCTGCTGAAAACGGTGGGTCTGCGGCGCTTCGAGCAGGTCAGGCTGTCGATTTCGCTTCCATCGCACTGATCTACGGCAACGGTGTCGATGCGCTCATGCGAAAGATTCCGTCCACCGCCGCGTTTGTCGAGCAGGTAGCGGGCGATTTTCTGTGCGCCTTCCATGCTGTGGCTGGCCGCCCAGCCGCATTGACGATATTACAGGCCGGGTACTTCGCTGGCGGTGCTTACGTCGTGCAGGTCGATTAAACCGAGCGCGTCTTTGGATATTCGGGTACCAGAAGGGTGATGTGTTGGCCTGGCAGCCCATCGGGCTGATACTCGACAACTTATCGGAATGGTTGCGCGAGAGTCTCGCCATCAGGTGTCTGGCGGAATGCAGCGAGGCGCTATGCGTCCAGTGGTCTGTAGCAGCCAGTACACGCGCAGGTCGTATTTGTAGATGATGTCGCCGTGGTCGCCGTCGGTAATGCAGGCGAGGCGCACAGATAGGGGCTTTGACTTTGGTGTGGTCGCGATTGAAGCTCTCGACGTACCATTCTTTTTCGGCGGTAACGCGTTCACGGTGCGTCCTTTTGGGGGTGGAGATGGAAAAGCGATTATAAGCGCGAAATCGCCGCCGCCATCGGCTTCTGTGGCTGCTTTTGGTCTCGGCCGTAGGGTGGCACACGGTACACCATTGCAGCGGTTGGCTGATGTCAGTTGGTGCGCGCGCGATTTCCCGTGCAACGTGAAATGGCGAGACGGTTTTCGCTTTGGCGGCATAACGGTGGCGCGGCATGCAAAAGGCAGCCTGAAAACGGGTGGGACTGGCTCAGGGCTGCTTTTCGGAGGCTCATAGGCTGCTGTAAAGGTTCAATTGCAGGTGGCACTGCGCGCGGCCATTGCAGCGCTTTGGTGGTTGGCTGCGCACGGGCGCACCCTGTAGGCTGTCGCGTGGTGCGGTTGCTGCGGCTTTTCAGGCCGCCTTCGGGTTTCAGGCCGCTTCCCGTACGGTGGTGGAAAATGTGGCGGTGCCGTCCGCTAATAAAGTTTTCAGGCTGCCTGCAGGGGATGCAGGCAGCCTGAAAAACGTAGTTTGGGCGGTGTTTAGCCAGCGTTTGCCGTGGCACTGCTTGTATTTCGTGGCGCGCCGCCGGGCGAGGGCCGTTACGGTGCACCAGTCACACTTCGTGCGCCAGCGCTGAGGCTGAAAAGCGCCGCCGTCTTCCTGCGTGGCTGAAGGGCGTCGCGCACGTCATCGTCGCGGGTTTCGCCGAACACCTGCTGCAGGCCGGGCGCTTCAGCGTGGACGGCCTGAATATGCTCGAGTGTGGCTCCACTTCGGTTTCGACGTCTCCTGCGGGCGCACCTGCAGGGAAATCAGAATCATCGCCACGCGTAGCTGATGCCCGCCCACAGGGTTTTGGAACATGGCGAAGGCTTCGCGCTTGTATTCCTGCTTGGGGTTTTCTCGCGTAGCTGCGCAGGTGGATGCCCCTGGGCGCAGATAGTCCATCGCCGCCAGATGCTTCGCGCCATTGCATCGCATGGTGCTCGAGCACGATGCGGCGCTCTCGAACTGGCGGAAAGCTTCTCTCGCCGACCATCCTCGACTTTTCGCGGTAGTCTTTTCCACCTGGCGGACTCAGGCGCCGCTTGATTTCTTTCTGCCTTTTCCAGCGTGTTGTTTGGCTTTCAGCCAGCCTTGAATGTCGGCATGGACGCTGAATTCGCCGGCCAGCACGGCTTCCGGGCGCGGGTGGAAATCTCCCATTGCTCTTCCAGCGCCGTCGGCAGCGCTACAGGCGATCGACCAGACGCCGACTGCACATCGGCGCGCACTTCGCGCGTATTCCGCCGACGTCGGCTTCGGTCAGGGATGCGTGGTTGCGCTGGTGGTAGATGACTTTCCTGCGCTGGTCGTTGGCGACGTCGTCGTATTCCAGGAAACTCCGCTTGCGTGCATATCGAAGCTGTGCCTTCCGTACCTTTGCGCCGCCGCTGGGCGCCTCGATCCGACGTGTGTGAGAATGCCGGCTTTCTGATGGCGCGACGCCGCGCTCGGGGGCGAGATGGTATCGAGAGAATGGCGGCGGCACGGTCGAGTGCGAAATAGGCAACAGTCGCTGGGTCTCTCAAACGACAGGTAGAAAACGGCTGGAGCGTCGCCCTGACGCCGGAGCGGCCGCGCAGCTGGCTGTCGATGCGGCGCGGCTTTCGTGCGCCTCGGTGCCGATGATGCAGGCGCCGGCTTCGAGCACGCGGCGGTTGTCTTCTTCCCAGCCGCTTTTCCAGCGCGACGATTGCGCTCGCCGTCCGACAGGTTTTCGCTCGCTGTGCGGATGGCATCGCTTTCGGTGCTGGATGCCGCTGCCGCCGAGCACGATGTTTGCGCCGCGGCCGGCCAGTATTGGTGGCGACGGTAATCGGCGCGGGTTTGGCTCGCCTGCGCGGCAAATCAGCGCTTCGCGCTGGTGTTCTTGCAGTGGCGTTGAGCATACGTTCAGTGGCAGTCTCTGGCCTTATCAAGCAGGCGCGACACCAGCCTGGAGTTTCTCGATGGTGGTGGTGCCGACCAGTACCGGCTGGCCTTTTCGTGGCAGGCTTGACGTTGCTGATCACCGCTTCGTATTTTCTTCGGCGGTGGAAGATTTGGTCGTTGTAGTCTTTCGCGCTTGATCGGGCGGTCGGTGGGAGGATCACGCTGCTCAGATTGCAGATATTCTGAAATCTGTAGGCTCGGTATCGGCGCGGTACACGGTCAGTACCGAGGAGCTTGCGTAAAGATGACGGAAGCGGTTTTGAAAAAGTGATGGACGCCAGCGTTTGGTTTTCGCGCGCTTGATTCTCAACGCCTTCTCTTTGGCTTCCCACCGCCTGGTGCAGCCCGTCCGACCAGCGGCGGCCGTCCATCAGGCGGTCGCGTGTTCGTCCACAATCAGCGATTTCGCCGCCCTTTGACCACATAGTGCTGGTCGAGATGGAACAGGCTGTGCGCGCAGGGCGGCTCATCAGGCGTGGCATCGTGCATGATGCTGGCGGTGGAATACAGCGAATCGCCTTCTTTGAGCAGATCCGCATGCGGATCAGGATGTCTTCGGCGTGCTCGTGGCCGGCTTCGCCTGCGGATCACCTGATGGGCTTTTCATCAATCCTCCAGAAATCGCCGTCGCTGTCTTCTTTCTCTGGCGCGACAGCAGCGGCGGCACCCTGGGTTCACTGCATCTGGTAGAGCTGACGCACGTCGTCGGCCTGGCTGGAAATAATCAGCGCGTGCGCTCTGCCGGATCAGAATCGAGTCTACTCTGTCCACCACGGCGAAATTCCAGCCTGCGCTGCACTTCACGTACTTGGCTCGGTCACCTGCATTGTCGCGCAGGTGAAATGTGGAAGCCGAATCTGCTGGAAAGCGAGGGTGATGTCGGCGTTATAGGCGGCCTGGCGGTAGAACGGCCTTGGCTGCTGAGGAATCACGCCCATACCAGGCTGAGAAAGCCGGTAGAGCGAACGATAACGCCAAGTCGCGCCCGGCTAAGTACGTTCACGGTAACTATGCACGCCTTGCTGGAGAGTGCGTTCCAGGTAAACCGCAGCGTGGCCACCAGCGTTTGCCTTCGCCGGCATGCATTCCGCGATCTTTTGCCGTGTTCTCATGTTGGTTGATCAGCTGTGTACGTCGAAATGGCGCATGCCCAAAGTCCGGCGCGAAGCCTGCGGCAGACGGCAAAGGCCTTCTGCAGGATGTCGTCCAGCGGGCGCCTGCGCGCCACCGCTCTTTAAATCTGGCGGTTTCGCCTGCAGCGCTTCAGATTACCGAGCGCCCGTATGGACTTCTTCCAGCGCCACTGGAAATGGCCTGATGTGAACCGCTTGAGCAGCCGGTCGTTGTGGCTGCCAAGATTTTTTTTGCCGGGATTGCTGTAGCATTGGTTTGCTTTTCTTTGTCTCGCGCTTAAGTATGGGCAAAACGGGCGGATTCTAATATAGAGTTATGCCGAGCGAAGCAATGCGCCAAAGCGGCTGTTGATTTAAAGCCGGTCGCCGCGATTTGTTTGGCAACAGCTGGAGTGTTTTTTGTTTTCAGGGGCTGCCCAGTACGGCAGGCAGCCTGGAAGTGGCGTTTAGCGGCGGCGTCTGCCGTAGCGTTTTCCAGCTGGCAAAATAGAATGGCTGGGCAGGAAGCTATCATGATAGCAGCGCCACGGTATAGGGCCGGCTTTATAATGTGAAGGGCTGAGATATGCTATACACTGACATCAGTTCGGGCCTAGGGTAATGGTTGAAACCCAGCGAGCGTCTTTAAGCAGCGTGATAAATTCGTTGCCCAAAGGCGGCAGACCACGCATTCGCCTGGGTGGCGGCTGATGGGATGTAGCGCATTGCCTGGCCGCAGCTCAACTTGAGCGAGCGCGCTGTCGGTCTGACCGCGCGGTCGATAGACTGGATGCCGGCGCGGAAATTTCGGTGATGTAGGCGCTCTGAGTTGGCGCCCAGCGCCAGCACGCTGATCAGGAAGGTCCGTAGTTTTGGCGGGAATATTTCCGGCTTCTTCACCGAGAATCCAGCCGCCGTCCGGATGCACGAAAGGGAAACCGCTACATACGCCCAAGGCTGCCTTTGCGTATCGGCAGTGCAGCCCTCCTCCCTCTGCAAAAGTCTGAGGCGGCGGCTAGGCGGCGGGCGGCGATAGCGCAGCGCGGTTTCAGCCGACAAGCGCCGAGACCGGCGGATCACGCCGGAGCGCTTTGGTCGGAGAGATAGGAGTGGTGGCGGAAGTCTTCGCGGGCGCAAACATTGGACAGATGGACTCTCGACAAAGGGCAGCGCTACGCACCCAAAAAGGGCGTCGCGGATGGCGATGCTGGTGTGGGTGTAGGCGCCGGCGTTGATGATGATGTAATCGTGTGAGTGCAGCTCGATGGATGGCATCGACGATTGCACCTTCGTGGTTGTTTTGGAAATGGTGAAGCGTGATGCCCAGTTCGGCGGCGGTGTCTGCAGGCGCGTAACCAGCGTATCGAGGGTGTCGCTGCCGTAGCTGCGGCTCGCGCAGGCCGAGCAGGTTGAGATTGGGGCCGTTGATCAGTAAAACGTTCATGGTTTTTCAGGCTGCCTGAAATGTAAAGCGAAAGGCAGTTAGCATAAATCGCAGCGGGCGGCAAAGGCATCCGCCGCTGCCGGCGCCGGATCAGGCTGCCTGAAAGCGGTTTCGCAATCGCTGTTTGGCGGGTCTGCTGCATAAAGTTGCGCGGTATGGTTTTGGCAAAGAGAAAATTGCCTATTGCATCCGCAAGGGTCCTGGCAAGGCGGATAAATTAACGTAAATTAAAACCACATGGCGCTACAAATTTGCGTCATATGCAAATCAGAAAAATCAAAACATTGAGATCATCATGACTCGACCATCACGCAGGCATTCAGGCAGCCCGTACCCTTAAGCAAGAACATGGCGAAGGCTGGCATGCCATCAATCCCGAGTTCGTTGAGCGGATGCGTTTGCAAAACCGCTTCAAAACCGGCTTGACATCGCCAAATACACCGCCGCCATCATGCGCCGCGACATGGCTGCCTACGATGCCGACCACGGGCAGTACACCCAGTCGCTCGGCTGCTGGCACGGCTTTGTGGCGCAGCAGAAGATGATTGCGGTGAAAAAACACCATCAATCGACTGCCAAGCGGCCATCTCTACCTTTCAGGGCTGGATGGTGGCGGCGATGCGCTCGCAGTTTGCGGCCTGCCGCCCGACCAGTCCATGCACGAGAAAACCGCAGTGCCGGGGCTGATTGAGGAACGCAGCTTCCCGGTGCGCAGGCGGATGCCCGCGAGCTGGATTTGCTGTTTAGCTCGCTTGATAAAGCCCGTGCGGCCGGAGACAAAGCCGCTGAGCAGGACATTCTTTCCAAAATCAACGGTTTTGAAACCCATATCGTACCGATTATCGCCGACATCGACGCCGGTTTCGGCAATGCGGAAGCCACCCATTCTCTTGGCGATGATTGAAGCCGGCGCCTGCTGCATTCAGATCGAAACCAGGTTTCGATGAAAAACAATGCGGCCACCAAGACGGTAGTTACCGTGCCGCACGCCGACTTCCTGGCGAAAATCAATGCCGTGCGCTACGCCCTTTTTGAGTTGCGGACGAGGGCGTGATTGTGGCGCGCACCGACTCTTTAGGCGCCGGCCTGACTACAAATCGCCTTCCCCGAAAAAGGCGATTGGGCGACCAGCGTACAACAGCTTCTGACGGCGAGGAAATCACCGATCGGAGCCAGATTCAAGCCGGCGACGTTATCGTCAATACCAACGGCAAAACCATCAAGCCGACCCGCCTGCTGAGCAAACTCTTTCCAGTTCCGCAAAGGTACCGGCATCGACCGCGTGGTACTCGACCGCATCACTTTCGCTGCAAAACGGCGCTGATCTCTTGTGGATTGAAACCGAAAACCCCACGTCGGCCAGATTAAAAGAGATGATGGACAAAATTGCGCCGTGATTCCTAACGCCAAGCTGGTGCTAACAACAGCCCGTCGTTCAACTGGACGCTGAACTTCCGACAGCAGGTGTTCGATGGCTGGAAAGAAGCTGGCAAAGACGTTTCCGCCTACCAGCGCGACAAACTGATGGGTGCCGAATACGACGAAACCGAGCTGGCCAGAAGCTGACGAGCGCATCCGCATCTTCCAGCGCGACGCATCGCGCGAAGCCTGGCATCTTCCACCACCTGATTACCCTGCCGACTCACCATACCGCCGCCCTGTCCACCGGACAATCTGCGGGCACATATTTTGCCGACGAAGGCATGCTGGCCTATGTGAAAGGCGTTCAGCGTCAGGAAATCCGCCAGGCATCGCCACCGTGAAGCACCAAAATATGGCCGGCTCGATATCGGCGACAACCACAAAGAATACTTTTGCCGGCGAAGCCGCACTCAAAGCGGGCGGCAAAGACAACACCATGAACCAGTTTTTCCTGATTTTGAGAAAAGAGCTTTTCAGGCAGCCTGAAAGCGCCGCAAGACTCGCAAGCCGCCTGAAACCCCTGCTTTGCTGCTGCGCTGTCTTCCTTTCCGGCGCAGCGGCGAAGGCAGGCGCAAGCCTGCATGTTTGTGAGGCAACTTCGATTTGGTATTTCAGGGCAGCTTGGCTGCCTGCTTATTGTCCGGCGAAAACGGGCAGGGTAGCGCGGCAGCGTTTTCAGGCTGCCCAGCCGTGGTCGAACGCCAAAAGCAGCCTGAAAAGAAAACAGGCGATGCCGCGTTGAATGGCATGATTAAGCAAAGATTGCAGGCAGCCTGAAAACCTGCAAACGGATGAGTCGGCACAAAAAGGACTCGTTCAATATAACCAGTCCTTTGAGCCGAAAGGCAGCCTGAAAAAGTTTTTGGGAACTGCTTTTTCAGGCTGCTTTGTGGCTTGCCGCCAGGCGAAAACTCAGCTTGTCGCCGTCGGCCTGCACATGAATCGTGCTTTCCGGTGCGCATAGCGGCCTTCGAGCAGCGCTTTGACCAGCGGGTTTCGATTTCGGCCTGAATCGCGCGTTTGAGCGGGCGGGCGCTGCACACGGGGTCGAAACCGGCTTGGCGATTAGGTCGAGCGCGGCTTCGTCCACATTCAGGCGCAGGTTTTGCGCGGCCAAACGTTTTTCCAAGCCTTTTGAGCTGGATTTTTGGCGATGCTGCGGATATTGGCCTGGTTCAAGCCGTGGAAGACCACCACTTCGTCGATGCGGTTGATCATTTCGCGGAAATGCTCTTTCACGTCTTCCATCACCACTTCTTTTCACCGCTTCGTAATCCTGCGTGCCCATCTGCTGGATGTGCTGGCTGCCGATGTTGAAGTCATCACAATCACGGTGTTTTTAAAGTCCACCGTGCGACCCTGGCCGTCGGTCAGACGGCCGTCGTCCAAGACTTGCAACAGGATGTTGAACACGTCCGGGATGCGCTTTTTCCACTTCGTCCAAAAAGAATCACGCTGTACGGTTTGCGGCGGACTTTGTTCGGTCAGGTAGCCGCCCTCTTCAGCCGACATAGCCCGGAGCGCGCGCCGATGAGGCGGGCGACGGCGTGTTTTTCCATGTATTCCGACATGTCGATGCGGATGAGGTGGTCTTCGCTGTCAAACAGGAAAGCCCGCCAGGGCTTTGCACAGCTTCCGGTTTTTACCCACGCCGGTGGGGCCTAGGAACAGGAAGCTGCCGTAGGGGTTGTTCGAGTCGGCAAGACGCCGAGCGGCTGCGGCGGATGGCGTCGGACACGGCGCGCACGGCTTCGTCTCTGGCCGACCACGCGTTCGTGCAACACTTCTTCCATTTTCAGCAGCTTGTCGCGTTCGCCTTCCATCATTTTGGCCACGGGAATGCCGGTCATGCGGGAGACGATTTCGGCCACTTCGTCCGCGCCCACTTCGGTGCGGAACAGTTTGTTGGCCTTTTTGCCTTCGGGATTGCTTTCGGCAGCCTGAAGCTGCTGGCCGAGCTTGGGCAGCTCGCCGTATTCGAGTTCGGACGCACGGGCAAAGTCGCCTTGGCGTTTGGCCTGCCTCGATTTTTGAACTCGATTTCGTCGATTTGTTTTTGATGTCGGCGGTGCTGCTGGACGCGGCTTTTTCCGCTTTCCAGATTTCGTCCAAATCGGCGTATTCTTTTTGCAGGCCGTCGATTTCTTCTGGTCAAATCAGCTCCAAAGCGTTTTTGCTGGCGTCGTCGCTTTTTCCACGTGCATCCGCTCCATTTTGAGCTGGATGATGCGGCGGTCGAGTTGTCCATCTGCTCGGGTTTGGAATCCAACTCCATTTTGATGCGGCTGGCCGCTTCGTCAATCAAATCAATCGCTTTGTCGGGCAGAAAGCGGTCGGTGATGTAGCGGTCGCTCAGATGTCGGCGGCGGCGACAATCGCCGGGTCGGTGATGTCGATGCCGTGGTGGATTTCGTAACGCTCCTGCAAAGCCGCGCAAGATCGCAATCGTGTCTTCCACGCTCGGCTCGCCCACCAACACTTTTTGGAAACGTGGCGCTCCAGCGCGGCATCTTTTCGATGTATTGGCGGTATTCGTCGAGCGTGGTCGCGCCGATGCAGTGCAACTCCGCCGCGCGCCAGCGCGGGTTTGAGCATATGTGTCGCGTCCATCGCGCCGTCGGTTTTGCCCGCGCCCACGAGGGTGTGGATTTCGTCGATGAAAATCAGCGTGTTGCCGCCGTCTTTGGCCAAGTCGTTCAACACGGCTTTAAGGCGTTCTTCAAACTCGCCGCGATATTTCGCACCGGCAATCAGCGCGGCCAAATCGAGTACCAGCAGGCGTTTGTTGCGCAGGCTTTCGGGCACTTCGCCGTTCACAATGCGCTGCGCCAAGCCTTCCACAATCGCGGTTTTGCCCACGCCCGGCTCGCCGATAAGCACGGGGTTGTTTTTGGTGCGGCGTTGCAGAACCTGAATCGCGCGGCGGATTTCGTCGTCGCGCCGATGACCGGGTCGAGCTAGCGCGTCGCGGGCGCGCTGGGTTAAATCGAGGGTGTATTTTCGCGGCGTCGCGTTGGTCTTCGGCATTTTGGTTATCCACGATTGTCCTCCTCGCATGGTGTCTATGGTTTGGTTTAGGGCGGCTTCGCTCACTCCGGCGGAGACCAGAAGCTGGTTGGTCGCGCCTTTTTCCTGCATCAGCGCCAGCAGGAAGAGTTCGCTGGCAATGTAGGCGTCGCCACGTTTGGCGGCGGCTTTTTCCATCGAGGTTCAAAAACGTTTTGCAGCCTCGCGGCTGGGCGGCAGTTCGTCACCCTTGGCCGCCGACGCGTGGCAGCGAAGCGAGCGACTGCGCCACGCTGCTTTGCAGGCGGCCAAGATCGGCACCGGCATTGGCCAAAAGCGCGCCCATGCCGCTGTTTGTCGTCGAGCAGGGCTTTGAGTACATGGCCGGCTTCGAGATAGGGATTGTCTTTGCCCAAAGGCCAAGCTGTGCGCCTGTTGCAAGGCCTGTTGGAAACGGGCGGTCAGTTTGTCAAATTGCATAATATTCCTTTTTTGTTGTGTCAAATCACTTCTGACGCGCTATATAAAGACGATGTGGGTGAAAACAAGGGTGCTGTGGATAAAGAATTGTTTTAAAAATTAGCCGCATAGAGTTTTCAGGCTGCCTGAAAGGCAGTTTGTGCTTGGCAATTTGGGGAAAAACCCACCATGATTCGCAGCTTTGTTTTTGGAAGCGTAGCAGAGCGGTTTAATGCAGCGGTCTTGAAAACCGTCGGTGTAACAGCCCCGTGAGTTCGAATTCACCGCTTCCGCCACTCCTTTTTCGATATCAGGGAAACGTGGCAGAGAGGTTGAAATGCAGCGGACTCGAAACCGCCAAGGGCGCAAGTCCTTCGTGGGTTCGAATCCACCGCTTTCCGCCAATATTTAGGATTCAGAACAAACAAGCCGGCAGCGCCAAGCTGCCGGCTTTGTTGTCTGTCGGATTCAAACGGTATCGGGGCGTTTTGGGTTTTTCAGGCTGCTTTGGCTTTCAGGCTGCCACAACAGCCTTTCAGGCTGCCTGCTTCGGGCAGCCAGCCGTTGGCGCAGCGTTGGCGCGGCGCGCAGGTTGGCGGCGGCGGCGACTTCGCCGTTTTCGTCCAGCGCCAGCGGCCAGTAGGGGCGGACGAAGGCGGCACGCGGGCTTCCTGCAGCAGCTTGGCGATATCTTTGCCGCCGACGGCCAGCCGCAGGGTGTCGCCGTTTTCAGGCTGCGGATGCTGCCGGGGCGGTTTAGGCTCGTCGGACAAGCCCCAGGCGGCGCGGCGCCAGCGCAGGCCGAGCGCTTCGGCGGCGGCTTTCAGGCTGCCTGAAAAATGGTCCCATTGTGCCACGGAAAACGGCCGGCAAAAATCGTCGGGCACCGCAAACAGCGGCCGCGGTCGGCGCAGGCATAGCCGACGCGGCAGCGGCCATTGCAGATGAGCGCCGGCGTGGTTTTTCAGGCTGCTTTTCAAAGGCGGCAAGACTGCGCGGGTTGGGGCTGCCAAGCGCGTGTTCGCGGGTAAAGCGCAGCAGCCGGCTGCGGCGGCGCACGGGGCTGAGTGCCTGCCAGCGGCGGCAGTCGAACACGCCCTGCGGGTGCAGCGCCCGCCAGTCGGCATCTTCGATTTTCGGCGAGCAGCGCGCGCCCTGCTGCAGTTGCGTGATGGCGGCGAGAATGTGGCGCTCGGCGTGTGGCAGCCGTGCGGAGAGCTGCGGCAGCAGGCAGTGGCGCAGCCAGTTGCGCAGCAGGGCGGGGTTGCGGTTGCCGTCGTCGTCCAGCCAGTCGAGATGCCGCGGCTGCGGGCATAAGCTTCGATGCGGTTGCGGGAAAAGGGCAAGAGCGGCCGTAGCAGGCGCACGGTTTGTTGTCCGCCGCCGTTGTCCAGCAGCCGTTCGGCAGGCATCGCCGATAGGGCGCGTACACGCCGCCGCCGCGCAGGGCGGCCAGCCAGAAGGTTTCGATTTGAGTCGTCGCGATGGTGGCCTAGGGCGACAAAGTCGGTGTCCAAGCGGGAGAAGACGGCATAGCGTTCGCGTCGGGCGGCGGCTTCGATGCCCCGTCCGCGCGGATCGACGCGGACAAAGGCAGCCTGGAAAGGGAATATCCAAGTCAGCGCAGTAGCGTTCGCACCAGGCTGCCCAGTCGTCGGCGCGCCGGATTGAGCCCGGTGGTGGACGTGGACGGCTGCCAGTTCGCCCCAGCTCGTCGCGGGCGCGGGCGAGCAGGTGCAGCAGCACCACCGGAATCGACACCGCCGCTCAGCGTAGCCGTCAGCCGCCGGCCCTTGAGATCGGGCAGCTTGGCGAGCAGTTCGGGCAAAGGTCGGCGGCACCGGCCACGGTTTTCCGGCGGGTTAAAGCGCGGCATCATAATATATCGCGCCGCCGCGTGAAACGGCTGCGCAGCTCTCGTGCGCCCCAAGCGGCTGCTGCGTGGCAAATTTTGCCGGTGGCGGGATACTTTTCAGGCTGCTTGGTGTTAGAAATACCGCGGCTTGGCTGCCTGCGGGCGGCATTTGTCTGTCTGGCTTTTTTGGAAACCCTTTGCCCATGATTCATATCGTTGCCTTTTTGATCGAGAATTTTTCCGACATCGCTGCCTGCCCGCAGGGACAGGATTTGGGCGAGATGCTGGAAAACGCCGGCTTTGCCGACGAAGAAATCGGCAAGGCGCTGATGGTGCTGGAGCTGCTGGACGAGCAGGGCGACATCGATACCGCTGCTTTTGACAGCACCGCGATGCGGGTTTACCACGACGACGAATGCGAAGTGCTGCCCGCCGAAGTGCGCTCGCTGCTGTATTTTCTGGAAAAACAGCAGGCATTAAAGCCGGCCGAGCGCGAGTTTGTGATTCACGCGCTGATGCATCTGCCTTTTGACGAAATCACGCTGGAAAACGCCAAAGTGCTGGCATTGCTGGTGTTGTGGGCGCAGCGCACCGAACTGCCCACACTGATTGGCGACGATTTGATGAGCGTGCTGCACGGCAAAGGGAACCATGCACTGACACATGCCGCAGGCAGCTTTGCATTTTGCCGCCCGACAAAGTGCAGGCTGCTTTTGACACCGCCCGCATAAGGCACGTACGCATTGCCGCACATACGGGCGAAACGATGATTGGAATTGAATATGAAAAAATACATTTTCACCGCGTTATTCCTGACCGCGCTGCCCTTTCACACCGCCAATCGCAGCCTGCACGATTACGCCCGAAGGCATCGGCGGCGTGAAGCTGGGGCAGACGCTGGCCCGTCAAACGCGCCTTCCGCACATGAAAGTCCGCAGCGAACTCGACGCGGAAGGTGTGGAAACGTGGCGGCCGCCCGTTACGCCGAACGCGGTGGTGTACGACATGTGGAAGAAGGCGGCGCGGCAGAATCGATTTTCTGAAACCTTTTTCCGCCGCCTGCCGCACAAAGACGGCGTTCACCGCCATGCGCCTGACGCAGGTTGCGCGCAAAAATGGGGGCGGCTGGAACCACATCACCATGAGCGAAATCGAAATGCGCCAATTCGCCCAATTTGCCCGGCAGCCTGCACGAATCGGCCTGGCGCGTGGAAGGCGGCGACTCGGCACGCAGGCAGCCGATGTGGACTGCCGCTGAACACGTCCAAAGCATCGCCCGGCGCAAAAAGTATTGAGCATACAGATTGCCTGCTGAACGAAGGTGCAGGCTGCTTTTTGCCGCAAAACCACCCTGCCCCCTTGCCAAAAACACCATATTATTAAGAATAATAGAGCTTCAGGCAGCCTGCACTTTGTATTGTCGAAATGCAGGCTGCTTTAACAACCTTGTTGAACAGAAGACTATGTCCAAAAACCTATTGATTGTCGAATCCCCAAACAAAATCACAATCCATCAATATTCATGGCGGCGATTTCGAAGTGCTCGCCTCGTTCGGCCAGTAGTGCGCGATCTGGTGCCGAAAAACGGCGCGGTCGATCCCGAGCACGATTTCGCGATGAAATACGAAGTGCCGGCCAAAAAGCAAAAAGCACATCGATGCCATCGTGGCTGCTGCCAAAGAAGCGGAAAACCCTGTATCTGGCTACCGACCCGGATCGGGAAGGCGAAGCCATTTCTGGCATATTTACGAAATCCTGAAATCCAAGCGCGGCATTAAGGATTTGGAAGCGCGCACGCAGCGGGTGGTGTTTCACGACGGCACCCAAAAAGGCGTTCAGGCTGCTCTGCAGCAGCCGCGCAAGCTGGATATGGACTTGGTCGATGCTCAGCAGGCGCGCCGTGCGCTGGACTATCTGGTCGGCTTCAATCTGTCGCCCTTGTTGTGGAAAAAGATCCGCCGCGGCCTGAGTGCGGGGCGGGTGCAGAGTCCGGCGCTGCGGCTGATTTGCGAGCGCGAAAAACGAAATCCGCGCTTTGAAAACGCCAGGAATACTGGAGCGTGCATCTGACAGCCACAAAGGCCGCACCAAGTTTTCCGCCAAGCTGGCGCAATGGCAGGGCGTGAAGCTCGAGCAGTTCTCGCTGCCCGACGAAGCGTCGCAGGCTGCCGTGCTGGCGGCGATGCAGGGCAAAGAAGCGAAAGTGGCCGAAGTTACCAAGAAAAGGCTACCCGCAAGCCCGCCGCGCCCCTATACCACTTCGACCATGCAGCAGGATGCCGTGCGCAAGCTCGGCCACCACCGACCGCACCATGCGCACCGCCCAGCAGCTTGTTTGAAGGCATCGACGTGGGGCGAGGCGTCCGTCGGCCTGATTACCTATATGCGTACCGACAGCGTAACCCTGTCGGACGACGCGCTCACCGAAATCCGCCACTACATCGACAACAAAATCGGCGCCGACTACTCACCCAAAGCCGCCAAAGTCTCATAAACCAAATCGAAAAACGCCCAAGAAGCCTCACGAAGCCGTGCGCCCGACTTCGGTTTACCGCACGCCCGAGAGCGTCAAGCCCTTTCTTTCCGCCGACCAGTTCAAGCTCTACCAGATGATTTTGGCAGCGCACCGTTGCCTGCCAGATGGTCGAAGCCGCTTTGACGCCACCACCAGTCGATATCGCCGTCGGTGACGGCGTATTCCGCGCCAACGGCCAGGTGCTGGTGTTTGCCGGCTTCTTTAAGCGTGTATCAGGAAGGCCAGGACGAAGACGACGAGAGCGAAGAGGGCAAAAGCTGCTCTGAAATGGCCGTCGGCGACCTGCCTGCCGGTGGATGCGCTCACGGCGAGCAGCACTTCACCCAGCCGCCGCCGCGCTAACGAAGCCACGCTGGTCAAAGCGCTGGAAGAATTCGGCATCGGCCGCCCCGTCCACCTACGCCAGCATCATCAAAACGCTGAAAGACCGAGAATACGTTATCGTTGACCAGCGCCGCTTTTCCGCCCACCGACACCGGCGAAATCGTCAACAAATTCCTGACCGAACACTTTCGAGCAGTACGTCGATTACGACTTCACCGCCAAGCTCGAAGACCAGCTCGACGACATCGCCAGCGGCAAACGCCAATGGATACCGGTGATGGACAAATTCTGGAAGGGTTTCCAAAGCAAATCGAAGAAAAAGAAGGCATCGAGCGCGCCAAAATCACCACCGAAGCGCTCGACGAAACCCTGCCCCAAAATGCGGCAAGCACCAGCTTCAGATCACCCGGCAAACGCGGCCGCTTCATCGCCTGCTCCGGCCACCCCGAATGCGACTACACCCGCAACATCGGCGAAACCGCCGAGCAGGCCGCCGAGCGCATCGCCCAAGACGCCGCCGAGCAGGCTGAACCGAAGGCAGAAGCGTCCCCAATGCGGCGGCCAGCTCGTGTACCGCAAAGGCCGCTTTCGGCAAGTTTCATCGGCTGCGGCAACTACCCCAAATGCAAATACATCGAGTCCAAAGAAAAAGCCCAAAGACACCGGCGTTACTGCCCGCAATGTGCAGGCCACCTAACCGAGCGCAAATCCCGCTTCGGCAGCCTGTTTTACAGCTGCAGCGAATATCCTGACTGCAAATACGCTGTCTCGCAACCCGCCGCTTGCCGAAGAGTGCCCCAACTGCCACTGGCCGGTGCTCACACTCAAAACCACCAAACGCTGGGGCGTGGAAAAGTCTGTCCGCAAAAAGAATGCGGCTGGAAAGAGCAGGTGGAACCGCCCGCCCCGAAGGAATAGACAGCCTGAAAAAGCAGCCTGAAAAGCTGAAGGCAGCCTGAAAAACCGTATTTTGAGTTTTAGCCGTAACCCGCTTCGCTACGCAAGCTGCCTTTTTAACTATCCTGATCTGCCGGACAAACGGAGCCGCTACGTCCCCCATTTCTCCCGATCCGGAGCGCTGCGCTAGCCCCAAAGTGTCGAAGCATATGAATCCGGTATCTGCCGCTCCGCCGCGCGGCAGGCGGATCGGCGCTCTATCTGGTCGATGCCCTGCTCAAAACGCTCGCATGGTTTCCTGATTTGGCCGTTTCTCGTCAGCGGTCTGCTGTTGTATCCGTCAAAAGACAGTGCCTAGTTGGCAGATGGCAACAGGCCGCGGGCTGGCGTGGGTGCTTACCGCAATGGTTTTGCTGCCGCTGCTGTGCCGTCACCATTTGCGCTACGCGTTTCGCGCGGACAAACCTTGGGCAAAATGCTGTTTCGGCTGAAAATCGGTGAAAACCGACGGCTCGGCGATAGGTTTCAAAACGGCTCGTGTGCGCGAAATTCTGTTTTGGGCGTTTTTACCGTTTTGGTATCAGGCGCATTGGCATTTGACACCTATTCCAGTAACAGCAAAATCGACGGGATATTTCAGTCTGCCTCGTTTTTGTTATGCCGATTAAAACATCGTCAAACTCATTTGCCTGATCCAACTGTGCCGGCACCGACCGCCGCACTCTGCCGGACAAACTGGCGGGCACAACGGTAAAGCGTGATTTCGCCGAAGCAGTGAAAGCGCAGGCGGTCTGAAAACTCCGTTATCAAAACGCCCGTGAACTCAAAATCACGGGCGTTGGCACATAAGAAGCGCTTTAGGCGGCGATTTTCTCGCACTCGCGGGCGCAGTTGGTGCAGGACTCGTAGCAGGCTTTGCACTCGGCATGGTGGGCGGCGTGTTTTTGCAGGCGGCGGCGCACTGTTTGCACGCTTCCAGGCACACTTTGGCCAGCGCCGGCGTCAGCGGCGAGCGTTGTCGCGGCCAGGTTTTGCAGCGCGCTGCACAGGGCGAGCATCTGGTTGGCGGCAGCGGCGCAGTCTTTCATGCTGGTATCGCCGCGGCTGAGCAGGTCGATGCAATGAGCCAGGCAGGCTTGACCGGCGCTCACGCAGTGGCCGGCAGCTGCGGGCGGCTTCGTAGGGATTGGCGGCCGCACCGTGCTGGTGGTCGTGCGCGCCGTGGTCGTGGCCGGGATGGGCCTGGGCAACAGCGGCGGCAACAGCCAGCGATACGGCGGCAGAGCCGCTGATAAATTGACGACGGTTCATGGATTTCTTGTGGTTTGTGAAACGGATGCGCGGCACTCGGCGCGCGCGGGCGCGAATTTAACATATCTTGATGTTTGTGAAAATCGAGTTTGAAAGGCAGCCTGAAAACTTTTTCAGGCTGCCTTTTACCCCAACACAGGATAATCAACATGCCCCGCCGTGCCACCGTCGAACATGGTCGTGTGGTCGTAGGTCGGGCATTTATGCTCGAATCTTGGCGAACAGGATTTGTCGGGCATAAATGCCCGACCCACGAACTCCGGCGTGGTCGGTGTGAGGCGGTAACGGTGATGCCGGCGGCGCTGCACAGGTGCAAATACCAGAGTTTGTGGCAGGCGAAACGGCGGCCAGCAGCATGTCTTCGGGGTTGTGGCGGTGTTCGTCGCCGCGAAAGGCGCGGTCGGACGAGCCGAAAAGGTCGGGTTTGCCGGCGATTTGACTGGTGTAATCGCGCGAATAGGCGGTGACGACGTGCCGCCGCTCAAATTACCCGTCCATTCGACGGTGGCGCGGTAGGTGTTGTTTGCTCATGGTGTCTCCTGTGGCTTGGTGGTTTTGCCGTTGAAACTGCGCTTTGAGGGCAGCCTGCACGGATTATACCGAACGGGCGGTGCAGTCGAATATTTGATTTGCCGTGCATTAAATGCTGGAGGCTGCTTTTTCAGACGGCCGCCTTGCCCGATTTATTTTTCTTTATTATCCAGCACTTTTGTTTTACCCGGAAGAAAGAACGCCATATGTCCATTTCCCTTTGTCCGCACTGCGCTTCTGGCCGGCCTTGTTTGCCTGTCCGCCGCCTGTTCCAGCCTTTGATTCAGCATGCAAAACGCTCATGTCGGCAAACCCATCGATATCGTTTACGAACGCTACGGCCGCGCGCCCGACACTGAACGCGTCAAAGTTGGCGAAAACCGCTATTCCTATCGCGTTTCACCTATTACCCCGGCGGCCGCGAATACCAAGGCAGCAGCCAAAACGGCCCCATCATCACCAACTACTACAGCGACGTCTGCTACGGCCAGCACAGCGACCGCACCTTTTTACCAATTCGAAGGCATCTTCATCGATTACCACTGGGCGCTCAGCACCATGGCGCGTGAATTGTAACAATTCATGTTATGGGACGGCCGCCCGATAAGTCCGCCTGAAAGCGCGAGGCTTCCACGGAGTTGAATAAAAAGCAGCCTGCACATTCACAAAACAGGGTGAGGCTGCTTTTTCGTGTTCAGTATGCCCGCGACAACATTTCCCCGCTTCGCGCAGGCTCAGTTTTGGCCATTTTGTGCCGGTGGCGGTCGATAAAGCCTTGTACCCATTCGGGATTGGTTTTGCTGTAATCACGCAATGCCCAGCCGATGGCTTTGTTGATGAAAAATTCTTTTTGCCCCAGATTGTTGCAGATGATTCTTTCCAGCAGCGCGGTGTCGGTGTGCTGTTTGCGGAGCAGTTGTGGTCGATGGCGACGCGGCGCAGCCAGATGTTGTCGCGTGCTCCGGCATGCCATTAGGACGGTATTGACTTCAGGGTGGCGCAGGGCGATGTCGCCGACAATGCGGTCGAGTACGTCGGCGCTGTCCCACCATGATTTTTCGGTAAATCGTGTTTGCAAACGCGGGATGTCTTGCGGGTCAGGTGTTGCTGCATCAGATATTCGAGCGCGGCGTATTGCAGTTCGCGGTGCGGGTCGTCCCAGCAGCGGCGCACAAAATTCCAATCGACCGGCTGTTTGGCGGCGTCTTTGAAAAACGGGCGGCACATGCGGGCAAGCTCTGGTTTTGCCGATGCCGAAATAGGCAAAACGGTGTTTCATGTATGCCTGCATGGCACGGCGTCCGGGATTGGCGTGTTGTTGCAGGACGGCGAGCAGGCGGTAGTCCATAGGTTTCCTATCTTGAAACGGACGGGTTCAGGCCGTCTGAAAGGGTTTTTGAATTGGGTAGGCTGCTTTATTGTAGGTAGCCTGAAAACGCTTGGCCGCTACTTCCAGCATTTTTCCATTCACCCCGCGCCCGTGGTAGGTTTCGGCATCAATCTCGAACACGGCTTTGCAGTGTGTGCATTGGAAATAGTGGGTCAGGAAATCGTACCAGCCGTGCAGGCGGCGGTTGCCCTGCGGGTCGGTGTCGATGATGTAACCGCTGCGGGCGAAGGTTTGAACATAGTCGGGGCTGATGCGCAGGACTTTGGCGTAGGCGAGGGTGATGTCGGCCAGCGTGCCGTCTGCCAGGCGGTCGGCGGCGCGCAGCAGTATTTTCGATAGTTTTTGCGGGGTTTTGATGCGGGCGGTGGGGCGCAGATCGGCAGTAATCGCACATGGTTCGAGCCTTCGGTGGGAGTGCAGGCTGCTTTTTGCTTTTCAGACGGCTTCTTTCCCTTCATCCCGCCATCACCCGAAACGTCAGATTAATCCGCGGCTCTTGGATGCGGGTGCTTTTCAGGATGGTGTGCAGCCAGTGTTTCTGCGTTTCGCCATGCATCACAATGAGCTGGGCCGTGTTCCAGCCACATTTCGCGTTTTTCCTTGCTTTCTTTTTGTGTTTGAAGGCGAATTTGCGCGTTGCGCCGAGGCTGAGGAGGCGATGGCGCTGTCTTTGGCCAGCCCCTGCCCTTCGTCGCTGTGCCACTGCCATGCCTTCGTTGCCGCGTGTAACGGTTGAGCAGGCAGGAGTTGAAGCGGGTTGGGGCTGATGTCGGCGATGGCGGCTTCCACGCGGTTTTTGAGTTCGGCAAGACGCCATCCCACGGCAGGGCGATGCGGTTTGCGCCGGAATAGCCGTAGTTGTGGGACGTGTCGCCGCACCACGCGACTTCGCGGCAGTGATGATGTGCTTGCCGGAATATTACGGCTTCGTCGTGCCGCCGGGAATATCACGCTGCAAAATTTCAAAGTGTCAACGGTCAGCTTCGGCGGCGGTGAAAATCCGTCCGAAATCGCTGACGATGCCGTCGTAGGGCAGAAGGTTGGCGTGCGGGTTGGCGGTTTTCGGGGAAGAGGTCAAGCGTCATCAGTGTCTCCCCATCTGCGCCAAATGGCGATTTTCCGCCCGCGTTGCCAGCGGTAGCCGCCGATGATGCCGCTTTCGCGGATGACGCGGTGGCAGGGGATGAGTAATGCAACGATTCTGCCCGATGGCCGTCCCAACGGCTCGCGCGCGGCGTTGGGTGAGCCCTATGCGCTGCGCCACCGTGCCGTAGCTTTGCAGGCTGCCTGCGGAATATTGAGCAAGGCCTGCCAGACTTTGAGCTGGAAGGGTGCCTTTGATGTGCAGGGTAACGCGGCCGCGCTGTGTGCGGAAGATGTCGGCGGCTTTGGCGGTGGAATGCGGTTTCGCCCGATTAGGGCGGGCGTTCGGGCATTCGGCGCGCACTCCGTTCAGGGCGGCGGAAGGGTCGTCTGAAAAACGCATGAAGCAGATGCCTTTGTCTGTTGCTGCTGCCAACAGGTCGCCGAAGAGGCCGGGAATCAGGTTGCAATGGATTGCAGGCCTGCGCCGCCGTTTTTGTATTCGCCCGGAGTCATCGATGCCGACAACAAGTCGTGCAGCCGCCCCGCGCCGCTCAGTCCACCGCCGTCGCGCCGCTTCCGCCACGCTTTCGCTGTTTTTCAGGGCTTCTTTGGCACGGCTAATGCTGATGTGTTGCAGCATTTTCGGCTGATGCCCGCCCATGCGGAAAAATTCGCGCTGTAAAATGTTCGGGACTGACGCACTGCCGCCGCCACTTGCGCCAAAACTCGGGCTGCTCGGCGGCATGGTCGTAAAGGTATTCGATGGCGCGGGCAATGCGCGTGAATTGGCGGTTTGATTCTGGGACATGGGGTTGTTTTGAAGTTTCGCGGCGTTAGGATACGCACAAAGCGGGCGGGGGCGACCCGATTGTTGATGGGGTTGTGGTTCAGACGATAGCAGCCCGACATTCACAACACAAAGTGCAGCGTGCTTTTATGCTCAGACTCGTCTGAAAGGCTACCTGAAAATGCAGACGCAAGCTACCCCGCCTGAAGTCATCACTGCGTGCCGCGGAACACGCGCCATTGGCCGTCGTTCCGATACGCAGCATCAAGGTAAACACGATTTCCTGCTCGCCCCGCGCCGTAGCCCAAACCATGCGGCGGGTGGCGGTAACGAATCCTGTGCCGCCTCGCACTTCGGCGATATTGAAAATGAATGGACGTGTAATCGGCGGCGCGCCCGCATCGCGGCGTTCGCGGAAAACCGCCATGTTCTGTTCGTAGTCGAACGAGCGCGTTGCCGTCCGGCTGGACGATAAAGATGTGCAATCAGGCTCGCAGCAACCGCCACCCGATTCGTCCAAAACGGTAATGGCAGCCTGCATCGCTCAAGGTGCGGACGGCGTTCATCAAATCTTGGTTCAAGGTCATTTCTTGCTCCTATTGTGGTGTGAAAACAGGATTATCGGCGGTTTTTATTGACGATAAATCATCAATCTACAAAAACACTTCTGCTAAAATCACAGCAATTTTTCATCTTTTACTCTTTAATAGAAAATGACCACATCAGTAATGAACAATTCTGGCGAAAATCTGAAGAATTTTGCAACGCCATGTTTAGAGAGAGATACCGTACGGATGAAACAGAGCCTCGTATATCGGCCACATTGATTATGGCGGATATCTCTTTCAGAGCATCACTCTGCCATCCTTACTCTAGCAAGAAATGGAAACTTTATATCTTCAGCCAGTTTGTTACGGTTGCAGTACGAAGCATTATGCGTGCGTATTGGTTATATTGGTAGTGCGAAAGACGTAACGTGTCGATGCCTCCCATCAACCAATTTCCGAACAGAATGTTAAGAAAATAGAGAATTGGATGCCTAATATTGCGAAAATGCTGGCAGATTTGAATAAAGCCGTTGACGCAGGAAAATTACCGAACAAAGCAGTTCAGTTATTTCAAGAATTTAGAGAACAGCATTAAGCCGACCAATTCATTCATACATGGTGGAATGCACGCTTTCAATCGGCAGCGGGATGGTTATATTGAACCCATGCTCATTCAAATTGTACAAAACTCTAATGGAATTCAGACATTAAAAATGTAATGTTGCAGGAACAATGTGTGATGGAAGTGGGTTATCTTTATTTCCCGATTGTCCAAATGCAGTATCTATATATGGATTGTTTACCATGGATTTAGATAAAATTATTCAAAAATTTTTACAATAAGGAAGTAACATCGTTATAGATTGCCGCCAATATAACTAAACATTTTAAATTTAAAATTATAATGCAAAACCCATTCAGACGACCTCCGTTTCTTTCGTTGCCGTGGTGGAAAACGGTGGCTTTACGGCGGCGGCAGTGCTGAAACCGACGAATTCCCGCCGTTAGCCGCAGCGTGAAACGCTGAAGCTGGTTGAGTGCGTTACCCTGCTCAACCGAACCACGCGCCAAATCAGCACCACCGAAGAAGGCGCGCCAGTATTTCCGCCCGCGCCAAAAAGATTCTGGAAGACATGGCGCAGGCAGCGGAAATGCGCGGCAAGCGGCGTGCCGCAGGGTTACTGCGTGTTGATGCCGCCACCGCGCTGGTGTTGAACCGCCCGTGTGCCGCCTCATCGGGGCATTTTGCCGCCGTTATCCGGTGGACGTGTCGCTGACCTCGTCTGAAAACCGCATCGACTGACTTTGAACGCAGGGTCGATGTCGCTATCACGCGCGGGACGGCTGACGATTTCGTCCCTGCGCGTGCGCCCCTTCTCGACAGCTACCGCAAAGTGGTCGCCGCGCCCGAGTATCTGGCGCAACACGGTACGCCGCAGAATCCATCCGAATTGGAACGGCACTGCTGCCTGGGCTATTGCGAGCCGAGCGTGCTGAACGTGTGGGACATCGCCTGCGACGACGGACAGGCACACACTGCTCCGCCCAAAAACTCTGCGCCGACAGTTGCGAGACGGTCAAACGGCTCTGCCTGTCCGCAAGGCATCGCCAGCCTGCCCGATTTCACGGTGGACGCGGATTTGGCGGCAGGACGACTGACGGAACTCTTCCCCGACCGCTGACTTGCCGTGCCGACCCCGTTCAACGCCGTCTATTACGCAGGACACGCCGTCAGCCCGAAAATCCGGGCGTTTGTGATTTTTGGCGGAAGAATGACGGATATACAGTGTTTGAAAATCGTCCAGCTACTCTGAGAAAAAGCAGCCTGCACTCCATCAACAAAGTGCAGGCTGTTTTACATGTTTAGCTTCGTTGAAATTCACGTTTTCAGCCAGCCTTCCCCACCGCCCGCTGCACCCCGAAAATCGAAGCCAGCACCAACACAAAGCCTGCCATCGATTTCGCGTCCATGCCCTGGCCGAGAAACAGCCAGCCCAGCACGAAGGCGCAGACGGGGCTGAGCAATCCCAGCGACGACACGGCGGCGGGCGGCAGTTTGGCGATACCGTCGAACCACAGCAGCATAGGCCAGCACCGCGCCGAACAGGCACAGATACAGGTAGCCGCCGAGGTTGGCCGCGCTTAACGCTTCCAGCGGCGGTTCGGTCAACAGGGCGACGGGCAGCAGGCACAGTCCGCCGATAAACAGCTGCCAGCCGGTGAACGCCAGCACAGGCAGTGAAGTGCGGCGGTGTTTCGTACAAATACACGCCCAAGGCCATCGCCGCCGCGCCCGCCAGTGCCGCCAAAATGCCCAGCGTGTCGTAGCGCGCCTGCGGCGACAGCACCAACAGCGCAATCCCCGCCACGCCCGCCGCCGCCCAGCCCCCAGCCGCTTTCGGCGGCATGGTTTTTGCCAATCAGCCAGGCGAACACCAGCACCATCAGCGTCTGCGTGGAACTCAGCACCGCCGCCAGTCCGCCCGGCAAACGGTACGCCGCCACAAACAGCAGTGGCCTGGAAAAAGCCGATGTTCAAAAACCGAGCAGGGCGACAAGCCCCATTCGCCGCGTTGCGGCAGCCTGCGTGTCCACGCCAACAGCAACAGTCCCGGCCGGCAACACGCGGATAAGCGCGGCGGTGAACGGGCGAGTTTGGCGGCAGAAATCGGTGGTGACGAGATAGGTGCTGGCCCCAAATCAGCGGGGCGAGCGCGGTGGTAAAATGGCAGCGGCGCGGTCGGGCATACGGGTGTTCTTTTGTGTGTGTGGCGTTTTCAGGAGTCCGAAGACCGTCTGAAAAACGGGATGGGGTGATGAGGCAAAGGGCAGCATCGCAGGCACGCACATCGGTTGGCTGAATCAAAAATCAGACCGATGGCAGCCTGCACTGGGTTTTGTGCGGCAGACGGTGGGCTGTACCAACCTGCTCTCTCCCTGTGGGGAGGGCTGGGAGAGAGGGCTTTTTGGGGTTTACTGCGATTTTGGGTGCAGGCTGCTTTTAAATTTTCAGGTAGCCTTTCCAGACGGCCTGAATATCTGTCCGAAAGGCCGTCTGAAAGCCTTATTGCTTTCGCCGCCCCGCCTTGACGGCAGCTTCGTTTCACCGCATTATGGCACAGCCGCCAGGCAGCGATATTCATTGTAATCCAATACATTAGGAGATAAAACATGACCGACGCACACAAAATCTACACCGCATGGACGCAGATGTGGAACGGCCATCTCGATATTGCCGACGAACTGTTGTCGCCCCATTTCAAAGCGCACCTGACCGCCGACTCCACCCCGCCGCCCGCACCCGTTACCGACATTGCCAGCGCGAAGGCCTGGATTGCCACCATCCGCGCCAAAGCCGATTTGCATTACGAACTCGTGCTCGGCCCGTTTTGCGACGGCGACATGATTTCCGCCTATTGGCGCGTTACCGCCACGCTCGGCGACAAAACCGCCGTCAAAGTCGGCACGGATTTCCTGAAAGTCAAAGACGGCAAAATCACCGACTGCTGGACGATGAACAACAACGCCGCATAAAGCGAAGCCCGATGGGTTTCAGGCAGCCTGCACGGGTTTTTGATAAAGTGCAGGCTGCTTTTTGCACGTTCGGCTTATAGGTCAGGCTAAATCAGTCCCAGCCTTCCAATCCCATCAGACTATCCATGCTGCCCGCCGGGGTGGTAAAAAGCCACATTCAGGCGGTTCCAGACGCTGATGGTGTTGATGACATGGGTCAACGCCACCAGTTCTTCTTCATCAAAACGAGCGCGTACCGCTGCGCGTAGTCCGCATCGTGAATACCCCGTTCGATGCGGGTCAGGTTTTCCGCCCATTGCAGCGCGTGCCGTTCTTTTTCGGTAAACAGGTGATTCGTGCCAAACGGCAAATGGTGCAGGCGCAGTTCTCGCTCGCCGTGCAGCTTGGCCTCTTTAACGTGCATATCGACACACACGCAGCCGCTGATTTGTGAAACACGCAGTTTCACCAAATCTTTCAGGGTACTATCCAGCGTGAGGCTGGCTTCCAAAGCCAGCAGTGCCTTTGCAGCTGTCAAGGGCATATTGGGAATATGTAAGCGCATAAGTCCTCCAAATAAATGAATAAGCGGGTGGGAAATTTGGCCTGCCGGAAACCTTCTTTTTCAAGTGCGAGGCTGCCATCGGTTGGGCTTTGATTTACCAAGCGGGAATGTCCATGTTGCTGATTTTCGGGTGGTTGTTTACCCGCACGCCACTCGAACAAGGATTGGCGGCGTTGGAGACGTGAAGGCCGTCTGAAAAGCGGGATGGGGGTGATGGGGCAAAGGCAGCATCGCAGGCACGCTCATCGGTTGGCTGAATCAAAAATCAGACCGACGGCAGTTTGCACTGTTTCAGGCAGCCTAAAACAGGCTACCTGAAAACTGGAAACTGCGTGCGTATCGCATACACACTACCCTAAGCGGGCTACGCTTGCTGCCAATCTGTGTTAGCCTTTTTAATTTTTATAGGTAACTGTCAAGCACCACAGAAAGCTGAGATAGGAAAAAAATGGCTTAAAGTTGGTATTATTTTAATAAAAATAGGATGACGAGGAGGTGTTTTTATGTCGACAATTAAAAATTGAAAAACCTCAGTTTCTCATATCATGGATATGTAAAAAACCTATATTTGAAAAATGTATCGTTTTCCTTTGAGACAAACTGGAAAAATAGGGTTGATAGGAAGAAATGGAATTGGCAAATCAACGCTATTTAAGTTGCTTTTAAAATGAAGAAACTTATCAAGGTAAAATAATCAAGGATGTTGAATTTATTAAATTTCCACCAAATATAACTGATACTTCAAAATCAGGGATTGAGTTATATAAAAGAACTCATGCCAGATGGGGAAGAATGGAAATTATTTAGAGAACTTAGTTTGCTCAATGTAGATGAGAACCTTGTTTATAGGAATTTGAAACGCTTTCTAAAGGAGAGCAAACAAAAATCCTTTTAGCTATTTTGTTTACAAGAGAAGATGGTTTTTACTTATTGATGAGCCGACAAACCATTTAGATATGCACGGCAGAAAAATTGTAAGTGAATATCTGAAAAGTAAAAAGGATTTTTTGCTCATATCTCATGATAGAGATTTTTAGACGGCTGCATCAATCATGTTATCTCTATTAACAGGAATTCTATTGATATTCAATCAGGAAAATTTTACATCATGGTATGAAAACAAATTGATGAAAGATCAATTTGAAATCAGTAAAAACGAGAAATTAAGAAGAGATATTAAACGGTTAAAAAGAAGCTGCAAAAGACAATGCCAAATTTGGTCTGATAAAATTGAAAAGACTAAAAAAATGGTGTGAAAATATCAGGCGTAAAAACCGGACAAAGGATATATAGGTCATAAAAGCAGCCAAAATGATGAAAAAGGTCTAAGAATTTGGAGAATAGGCAAAAATAAGGCAATAGAAGAAAAAAACAGAATTTACTAAAAGATATTGAAACGAAGGAAAATCTATTATTGCATCCGTTACATCATCGCAAAAATCCTCTAATATCGGTTAGTAATTTTATCATCATACTATGGAGGAAAAACAGATATTAAGGAATGTGAGTTTTGAGATAAAAACAAGGTGATATAGTAGCTATATATGGTAGTAATGGAAGTGGAAAATCGACCTTGATTAAAATTTTATTAGGTCTGAATCACGAGTATACAGGCGAGGTAAAAATTTAGCAAGTAATTTGGAAATATCGTATATCCCTCAAAGATACATCTGATTTAACGGGCAGCCTAAATGAGTATATTCATAAGCAAGATGTTGATGAAACATTGTGTAAAAACAATTCTTATAAAACTAGATTTTTCAAGAGAATTATTTGAAATGGATATGAAGAATTATAGTGATGGGCAAAAAGAAAAGTTTTTAATTGCCGTCAGTTTGTCAAAAGCCGGCTCATTTATTTGTTTGGGACGAACCCTTAAATTATATAGATGTAATATCCAGAATACAGATTGAGGAAGTCATAAAGGGAAGCAAAGCCTACACTTATATTTGTGGAACACGATAAGCGATTTGTGGAAAATGTAGTCAATAAAATCATACAATTATAAATGAAATAAACCATTAAAGTTCAGAACAAGGCTAACACGGAAACAGTAAATCAGAAAAGGTTTACTGTTTTTCTTAGCCAAAAACAGAAAAGGGTAGGTTGGGTTGATAAACCCCAATATTTTCGCCATGTCTAAGCCGTCTTCGTAGCGGGCTTTTTGGGCAGGCGCGCGGGTTCGCACGCGTTGTTTTTGCCGTGGCCTCTTACCCGATTAAAACGGAAGTCATGCTGATTGAGCCGAAGGCGAGTTCGTCATTGAATATTTCCATATCGTCCTGCGGTTCGCGCAGCGCGGCGGTGTAGAGCAGCGGCAGGTAGTGTTCGGGCGACGGTACGGGAAAGCGCGGCGGCGTCCCCTGCCGTTCGTACATGCCAGTGTGTCGTTGTCCCGCGCGGCAAGGGCGCGGTTGACGGCATTGCGGAAGTCTATTGCCCAGTCGTAGCCAGCGGCGGGTTCGCGGCGCATGGCGCGCAGGTTGTGCACGATGTTGCCGCTGCCGGCCACCAGCACGCCCCTGTTCGCGCAGCGAGCGAGTTTTTCGCCAAATCGAAATGCCATTGTGCAGGCTGCATCAGGTTCAGGCTGAGCTGTACCACGGGAATGTCGGCTTCAGGATACAGGTGTTTCAGCACCGCCCACGCGCCGTGGTCGAAGCCGCGTTCGGGTTCATTTCCACCTTTTCAGGCTGCAACAGCGAGCGCACCTGCCCCGCCAGTTCGGGCGAGCCGGGCGCGGGATATTGCGCAGCTGAGTGCTGCGGGAAGCCGTAAAAATCGTAAATCATTTCGGGGCGCTCGCCAGACGTTACCTGCAAACGGTTGCCGTACCAGTGCGCCGAAATCATCAGAATGGCTTTGGGCTTGGCAAATTTCTGCACGATGCGGCGGAAGCCTTGGTTGAACGGGTTTTCCGCGTCCAGCGCGTTCATCGGGCTGCCGTGTCCGACAAATAATACGGGCATTTTGTTCATGGTGTTTCCCAATTCGTTTTCGATGCCGATGATTTTACGGGAAACTTTTGCGCGAACCATCCCGTTTGGGGAAGAATATATTTTCTCGATAAGAAATCATTGGTCGCTTCAATGCCCCTCATGTTTTACTCTCGCGCTTTTTAAAGGCTACCTGAAAACATGGGTGGGTGCGTGATTGGCGCGATAAAAGCAGCCTGCACTTTGTTTTCCAAATGTGCAGGCTGCTTTTCAGATATTCGAGCGCGGCGTATTGCAATTCGCGGTGTGGGTCGTCCCAGCAGCGGCGCAAATCCCTGGAAGTTAAAACGGTGGGGATGCGATGGTAGCAGCGGTTTTTGGCAAGCAGCAGCGCGTTTTTCTTCTATGGTATCAAAATGAAGTTGAACCAACCCAGCCCATTGTGCCAGAACTTGGTGGTCAATCAATAAAGAGCAGGTCTTATGAATTAAACGGTTGGTACATTTTCAGCTCCTTCGGTGCGTTGTTTGAAAGTGTTGCCAGTATAGTTTCGGTTTGGATTTGGATAAATGGGGTAAAATGGATAACATTTTATCCGAATATGAAATAAAAGCAACCTGATGCTATTTCAGGCTGCTTCGCCATCTCTCAAACACGGTTTTACCCCACCGCCGTAAAACCGGGCTTCTCCCGCAGCCGCACTTCGCTGTCAAAATCGTGGGCAAACTGGGTAATTGTGGGTTTGCGGCGGCACAGTTCGCGCATTTTGGTGGTGGACTCGTGGTGTTGTTTGCCGTCGATGCACACGCCGTCGATGTCGCCGTTGAGCATATATTGTTCGCAAATGCGCATCGCCGCCGATGAGCACATAATGATCGCCCATATCCACAATCACGATTTGATGCCCGAGCGTATGCCGGCGTGGGCACAAAAGGCGGATTTTGCTCGTCTTTGGGTGAGTTTTTGGCTTTTTCAAAGGTTTCAAATGCGCCGTCTGAAAACGGGCATGCTTTTGAATTTGTTTGAAAAACCAGTCGAGGTAATGCATGGTTAAACAACCGTTGAACACCGCGTCTTTGGCTTCGATGGCATGTTTTTCGGTTTCGGTGAGCAAAAAAGTGCTGTTGGGAAAATTGGGAATGCCGCCCGCGTGGTCGCCGTGCATGTGGGTCATTACCACCCATTTCACGTTGAGCGGGTCAAAGCCGCGCGAGCGCAAAAACCGCGCCGACTTCTTCTTCGACTTTTCACGCCGCGCGTTCGCAAAAAACTGCATAAACGGATGCCACCACGGCTGATAGCCCGCATCGTTGGCGCGGCTGCGTTCGCCCGTGTCCACCATAATCAAGCCTTCGGGATGCTCAATCAGCCAGCAACCGATGGGCAGATGCGGCGACCATTTACGGTCGGTGAGTACGTCCATCACGCGCAAAGGCCGTCTGAAAAAGCGGGCGAGCTGGTGGTGGATTTTGATTTTGCACCAGCCGGTGGTCAAACAATGGTTTGATGCCTTTGCTCATCGGCGTGTTTTCCTTGCAGTGTGATTGAATGGGCGAGGATTGTACGAAGGCAGCCTGAAAGCCGATACCGACAAACCGGCGGCAAAATTCGGTTTAAACAGATAAAATCGCCCGTCTGTATGCTTATTTTCCGAAACAGCCGTGAAAAATTGATTTAAGAGTAGTCAAAACCCCACAGCCATTCGCAATGCCCTGCTCAATCTGCTTGCCGAACAGGATTACGGCGACATTACCGCGCAAGACATCATCGCCGCCGCGCAAGTCAACTCGCGCCACGTTTTACAAATATTATTCGGGCAAAAACGCGGTGGCGGCAGCCATAGATTGCCGAGTTCAAACAGGAATACGCCGCCAATCTTGCCGAACGTTTTGGCGGCAGACAATCTGCCCGACTTTTTGCAGCAATCCGCGAACGCATTGTATAAAAACATAAATTATTGCTTACTCTGTGGTCTATCCGTACGCCCAAGCTGCATCAGTGTGACGATATGCGCGATATGCTGCGTACCCATTTCACCGCGATGCAGCCTGAAACGACCGACGACTACCGCGCCAAAAATCGCTGGCAACGCTGCTGCGGAAAACCGTGCGCCATGAGCGCGGCGAGCTCGCTATCCGTGGCAGCGGTGCGCGACGAAAATGAAGCCGCGATACGGCTGTTGCGCGACACGGCAGCCTGAAAGGACATGGACTATCTAAACGAAATGGCCTTTATTCGTCGAAGTCGCCCGATCATCGAGTTTCAGCCGCGCCGCCGCCAAGCTCGGCATGCCGCAATCGACCCTGTCGCGCCGCATTGCCGCGCTGGAAGATGCGCTCGGTTTGCGGCTGTTCAACCGCAGCACGCGGCGCTGGAACTCACGAGGCGCGGGCGCGTATTACTTGGAACGCGCCCCTGCCGATTCGTTACCGAAGCGCGGCTGTTGCACGGCGCGTTGGACGATATGCGCGAAAACGTAAAAAGGCGCGCGCGATGTCGCTGCCCGTGGATTTGGCGTATCAGATGGTTACGCCGCTCTTGCCCGAGTTTGCCGAACGCCATCCGCTGCTGCGCGCCTGATTTTGACGTAACACCGCGCAGAGTGGACTTAATCGGCGAGCCGTTTGACGGCGATCCGCACCGGCAGGCTACCCGATTCGGACTACATCGCCACGCCGCTGGCAACGTTTTTCAGGCTGCCTTTACGCCGCGCCAAGCTATCTGGCAGAGCGCGGTGAGCCTGATCGCCCGACGGTTTGGCGGCGCACGAATGCCTGCGTTTCGGCAGCGGCGGTGCAACATGGACGCTGCACAACGGCGACACCCGCGCCACCGTGCGGCTGAAAGCTTTTCGGCGCAACAGCCGTGCGATCCGCCATATGGCGGCGGCGACGGGCATCGCGCTGCTGCCCGAGGTTTTGGTGCGCGAAGACGTGGCGCAAGCGCCGTCTGAAAAGCCGTATTGCCCGACAGCAGCAGATCGACGCCCGTTCACGCGCTCACGGCAAGCGGCTGCTGACAGCTGAACGATGTGGGCGTTTGTGGGGTTTGAAAAGAGAAATGGGCGGGAACGCAGAAAACGGCAAGCAGGGAACGAACGATGGCGTAGGCAGACAAAGGCAGCCTGAAAAGCGAAAGGGTTTTCGAGGCTGCTAATTAACGGGTCGCGACCCAACCTATCTTTACGATATCGGAGAATGTTGGGTTTGCAACCCGGCTACCTGTAACAAGCGGATTTAGTTGTCTGATTTGTCGCGCCCGATAAATTCATGCTTGATGAGGCGGCGCGTTTTCAAATCGAATTGGTTGAGATAGATATCGGCGGCGCAGCAGTTGGCATCTGCTTCGCCCGTTTGAGGGTCTTTGCCGAATTCGTTGTTTTTAAAGGTAGGGACTGAGCCGTTTAAGCGCACGCTTTTGGCATCAGAAAGCGGGTGTTGATATTGGAGAATAAGTCGTCATGCACCACGCGCCGGTTGCGGATTTCCGCCAGGCTGTATGCGTGAATGTGCCCGTGCCGCCGTCGCAGTGTTTGTGGCTGGGCTTGCTCTGGTAGGCGAAATAGCCTGCCGAGGAATGAGAACGTAAGCCGCGCCGCCATACTGGAAGGTTTTTCAACGGTCAAGCCGCATGCGCCGCCTTTTTGCACATGGTAGCGTTCCAAAATAGGCAGCAGCGGGCGATGATTTGCCCTGCCGCCAGGCCGGGGCGGCGGCGGTCATCAGGGCAAGGGCGGCGCTTAGCAGGATGGTTTTTGCACTGGAATTTCTTTTTGGAAAAATGGGTTGTCTGGGAAAACGGTATTTCAGGCTGCCTGAAACGAGCGGGAATGATGATTGTAATTTGTATGACGGGACGAAAGCGCAATATTGAACCTGCCCGCAAAAATGCAAAAGTGCCGTTTCGGGTGCCTGACTTTTCAGGCTGCCTGGGTCAGGCTTTTGCCGCACTTCGTCGGCGATGGCGGCGATGCCTTGTTCCAACGTCTCTTCGCTTTTGGGCGATGCTGATGCGGATGCATTCGCGGGCGTGGGGGTAGTTTGCAGTGTCGAAGCCGATAAAGAAGGGCTCGCCGGGGATGATGAGGGTGCCGCGTGCTTTGAGGCGCTGGTAGAGGGTTTGCGCGGGGACGGGCAGGCCGGGGAAGTTGAGCCAGAGGAAGATGGCGCCTTCGGGTTGGTGGATAAGCAGGCGCTCTTTCAGGCTGCCCTGAAAAGTGTTTGAGGATGGAGACGGCGAGATCGGCCTGTTTTTTGGTAGAAGGGCTGGATTTCGCGGCTGGAGAGTTGTTGCGTTTGCCGCTTTCGATTAAGGGGTGGCGATGGCGGCGCCGAAGCGGGTGGGGGCGAGGTTGGTGATGGCGTTTCAGGCTGCCGATGGCTGATGACTTCGGGGCGGCGACGACGATGCCGGTGCGCACGCCGGGCAGGCCGGTTTTGGACAGGCTGGAAAGCAGAGGATGATGTTGTCGTGCCAGTCGAGACGGGCGGGGACGTGGATGATGTCGGGAAGGGCGGGTCATGGGCGTTGTCGATGATGAGCGGGATGTGGTGGGCGCTGCAGCTCGTCGAGGCGTGCCATTTCGCTGTCGGTGAGGACGTTGCCGCTGGGGTTGGTGGGGCGGGAGCAGCAGATGGCGCCGATTTGGCCGTTTTGCAGCTCGGGCGGGTTTTCGAGGCGGGAAAGTCGACGCGGTATTTGAAGAAGCCGTCTTGGCCCTTGGTATTCGTGTGCGTTCGATTTGCGGGGGACAGCGATGAAGCGGGGCGCATCGATGTGGGCGTCGGCGTAGCCGATGTGTTCGGGGGCGAAGGGCAGGAGGATGGATTTGTCGCTGTTATCGTCAAATGGGGCCGCCGAACAGGTTGAATAGATGAGAAGGCGTTTTGCGAGCCGTTGGTGAGCGGGCGATGTTTTCTTCGCTGATGTCCCAGCCGTATTGGCGGCGGAAGTAGGCGGCCAGGGCGGCAATCAGGCGGGCGTCGCCCTGCGGGGTGGAGTAGTTGGCGAGGGCTTTCGATGGCGGCGCCGTTGTACGGCGATTGGCGCAGGGGTGTCGGCAAAAGGCCTGCTGCACGGCGGGAATGTGGGCGGGGTTGCCGCCGCCGAGCATATTGACGAGGTTTGCCTTCAGACAGGGGCGCGGCCGAGTCGTCCATCAGTTGCAGGATGCCGCTTTGGCGGGTGATTTTTGGCCGAATCGGAGAGAATTGCATGCGGGCGCTTTCGTGGGTAACGGAACGGCGGGAATTATAACGCGGATAAACCGCGGCAAGGCAGCCTGAAAAAGCGGCAAAGGCGTTTTCAGGCTGCTTTGGGCGGGGTATAGACAAAGCCAAAGGCAGCCGGCCTGATTTATAATTGCCGCCCTTAATCCGAAGGAACACAATATAGACAAACTGCTTGTTACCGCTGGCGGATTGCTATGCACCGGCCAAGCGCTTGCCGACGGTTTTAAGCTCCCTGCACAAAAACGCAATGCGCAGCGGCTGACCGATTTGTCGCTGCGCATATTCAATGTCGGCGAAATGGTGGCGGGTGAAGTTGCGAAGCGGCAGCCGACTCAGCTGCCGCCCGCCAAGTTTGCGTGCATCGAAAACGCAGCTGTCCGCGCAAGGATTCAAACGCTATCGGCAAGAGCGCGCCGAACGTTATGTGGTGGAATTTTCACCCGAGCAGATCGAACGGGATTTGGCGGTGTTTGACAACGAAGTGGTCGATGCGCTGCATAAAGCAACGAATATGGCAGATAAAGTTTGTAGTCAAACCGAATACCGACCGGCAGTGGGAGCAGTCTCTCGAACGGTGGTCGGATGCTCATAGCGCAAACCCTCGGCTTGAAAGCAAGGTGAATACCCTGGTAACGGACACGCGATATGCAGCGGTTAGTGGTTTGTCAATTTGCCCCGAGCAAAAATAAAAGACAGGGAAAATGCTGAAGAAGCGGGTGAAATCGTGGCAGGACATTATCTGCTGGGCAATGGAAAACTGCGGTGTGGAAATAAGCGATTTTCCCGATGATTCAGGCAGCCTGAAAAATAATTTGTGAGAGAAAAACATGAAACCCATTATTTCTTGCTGTTCTGGCTTTATTGATCGCAGCCGTCCGCTCTTTGCCGAGGCTGACTGTGCAACAGCAGCATCAGGCTCGGCAACTTGCCGAGTGTCGGTGCAAGTGCTGGATCTTGGCGAAATCCGCAAGCAGATGTTGCGAAAGAAATCCGCGCATGCGCGGGCAGGCAGACACAGCCTGCCTGCTGCGGTATGCGGACACCCGGGGTTTTTACCGCTATCAGCTGGAACGTGCCGAGCAATACGTTGCTGCCCGTCCCGCCGCGCATATCGCCCAAGATTTGGCGGTGCTGGACAGTGAGAACGGTAACCGTCCTGCACCAGCTTGCAACGGGCGGGCAGACGGATACGCTCTTGCGTAAAAACCGTAGTTTTTGCGCCATCTGATGCTGCTACGCGACCGAACCTATGGTGCGCTGGCGAACTGCTGAACCTGCCGCAAACCGGCGATGACCAGGCAGCAAACTGAAAGCGGGTAAAGACATGCGGCGACCGTTATTGGTCTGGATTCAGGCGCAGTGTCAAAAAGCAGAACTGAGCAAGCGGGCAGCAGCCTGAAAACCGCAAACTACGGTTTTCAGGCTGCTAACTGGCAGCGGACATGCCGGCGGTTTATGTCAGCGGCCGGTTTGTCCAGATATTGCGGTAGGAGACATAGCTGACAACCCGAGGCGGTATCGGAGCACGACGGCATAAACACGCAATAAGCCGACCACAATTCCTAGGTTGTTTTTCTATTCTTACCATTTCCCCCATTTTACTGTAAACAACAATATCGCCAGCACAAGTATTATCAGCAGGAAGCGCTCAACTGCACAATATTTTTCAGGCTGCCTTTCGAGGCTCATCTGTATGGCTTTGGCAGCGGGCATGCCTACGCAGCATAATCAGCGGCAGCGACATCCAGTTGCACAGGAAAAACAGTAGAATAAGGCCGACGCACAACCAAATGATTTCATCGCCGGTGCCGGCTGGCTGGCTGCCCAGTTTTCCGATGGCCATCAGGCAGGCAAATGCCACCAAGAGCCAAAACAGGTGCAGTCTGACCAGTGTCCATTCTGCGTCGCCAAACCCACTAAACAGGCGGCCGAAGACAAACGAGCGCTCTTCCGACACGCCGGCCGCTATTGATACCAATTCTGCTGCAAAAAGCAGGGGCAGCACCTGTATAAATAAAAATATCGCAACCGACAGCACGCCAGCCCACCATTCATGCTGGTTCATTGCGTTTTTTATATATGGTACGGACAGCACAATCATCAATCCCCACTTATGGATGCAGTGCGAAAATCATCAGCAATATCGCCAAAATCCACTGGGGCAGCCTGCCGCCGAGCAGCAGCAGCGTGTGTGCTTGACCCATATCAGGCTGTCGCTTATCGGCCCGCCACGAAGGCGTATCGAGCGATGCAGCATACCGTCGTCGTAGTTGCCGTAGCCGTAGCATGGTCTTCGCTCTCGCGCATGGTGTTTTCCTTGTTGTGTTTGCCGGTCGTCTGATGTTTAAAGGCAGCCTGAAACAGGTTTTCGTTTTCAGGCTGCCTTTATGCGTTTGGCACGGCGAAGCTGCTTGCCGTTTGGTCGAGATTGCCCAGCACGATGCGCAGCATGCGGCGGATGGGTTCGGCGGCGCCCCACAAGAGCTGGTCGCCGACGGTGAACGCGCTGATGTATTCGCCGCCCATCGCCAGAGCTTGCGGATGCGGCCTGACGGGCACGTGGACGGGTGCCGGTTACGGCGGCGGTGAGCTCGCGCATGCTGGCTTCTCTGGTGTTGGGGACGACTTTCACCCAGTCGTTGGCACCGGCGAGCAGGCTTTCGATTTCGGCAGACGGCAGGTCTTGTTGCAGCTTCAGGGTGATGGCCTGGCTGTGGCAGCGCATGGCGCCGATGCGTACGCGCAGGCCTTCGACGATGGTGCGTTTGGCGGCGACGTGGCCGAGGATTTTGTTGGTTTCAGCGTCGCCTTTCCATTCTTCTTTTGATTGGCCGTTGCCCAAAGTCCACGTCGATCCACGGAATCAGGCTGCCGGCCAGCGGCACGCCGAAGTTGGCTTTGGGGGTAGTCGGGTCGAGCGCAGGAAGTCGGAAACTTTGCGGTCGATGTCGAGAATGGCGCCGGCAGGGATTGGCGATTTCGTCGGCCACTTGGGCTGTGGATGGCGCCCATGCCCTGATCAGTTCGCGCATATTTTTGCACCGGCGCCGGAGGCGGCCTGTAGGTCATGGCCGAAGCCCATTCGACCAGGCCGTTTTGGAACAGGCCGCCGAGCGCCATCAGCATCAGGGAAACGGTGCAGTTGCCGCCGATGTAGTTTTTCACGCCGTTTTTCAGGCCTTCGTCGATGACGTTGCGGTTTAACCGGGTCGAGCACGATGACGGCATCGTCGTTCATGCGCAGGGCGGAGGCGGCGTCGATCCAGTAGCCGTTCCAGCCGGAATCGCGCAGGGGCCGGAACACGGATTTGGTGTAGTCGCCGCCCTGGCAGGTAACGATGATGTCCATCTTGGCCCAGCTCGGCCGGGTTGTTGGCATCCAGCAGGGGTTTTGGCGGCCTGGCCGAAATCGGCGCTGCGCCGCCGAGGGTTGGAAGTGGTGAAAAATATGCTTCGGGAATGCGGGAAAAATCGTTTTCTTCGCGCATGCGCTGCATCAAAACCGAGGCCGACCATGCCGCGCCAGCCGACGAATCCTACTTTCATTGTGTGCTCCTGTTGGGAAATCAGACAAAAACAGGCATTGTAAACCTTTAAACGGAAAAAGTAAGGCGCTCTTCGCAGCCGTAGGCTTTTCAGACAGCCTGAAAAACCGCAAAACGACGGTTTCGAGCTAGAAAATTGCCGATCGGGTGGGGAGTTGAACTGCAGTTGACGGCGATGCTAACGTAAATTAACGAAAACTGATGCGAAACTGTGCGTGTCGGATGGCGCGGAGATCTGGGCTGATGGTGCAAGGCATTGGCTTGTTTGGCGTTGCGTGGCGTTATTTTAAATGTTTTGCGTGTTTAGATAAATTGGTGTTTAATTGCTTTATTTCGTAGCTTTTTGTAGAAATTATTTTTGATTTTGACTGGTGATGTGTATTGCGGTTTATTCTGAATTTTTACTTTATTTTCATTGTTTTTAAATGGTTTAATTCGATATTTGACATGACTGCGGAAAAACCATTTCCCGGCTGTGTGTGATTGCGCTTTTAACTCTGGGTGGTTTAAAGTTAATAAATGTTAATTTAAGTTATAAAATTGAAAATAACGTCAATTTTGTTTGTAAAAATTTGTCGCAGATTCTTGTGCTTTACCAAATCTGCGGATATATTTGCGCCGATTTTTGCAAAAAGTCGACCAAACCCTTAACAGTACAAGTTAAACGAATCACCACCAAAAGGACTATTGCATGAAATATACCAAGCTCTACACCTGCCTGATCGCAGCCGCCGCGGTTGCCGCCCGATGACTGCCCAGGCTGCCTACAATATCTGCAGCAAGGACGGTCTGACCGTGGACTTTGGCAGGGAACGTAACTGCCAGTTCAGCAAAAACACAACAAATTTACTACAAACGACTCTGCCCGCTATTACTACAATAATGATATTTCCGATTGGGAAAGTGCGCAGGCAGGGGCATGATGTTGAGAGTTCCGACAGACGTGCACGCTTAGGGTTTGACCGTGGTTCTTCTTGGTTGCAGATTCGCGGCCAGCAGCGCATCAACCAAGATGTGCGTGCTACCGCCACCGTGCAGCTGGGTTACTACAAAGACGATTTGAACCTTTCTGCCGCTAATGTTGCTTTGGATTGGCGCAATCTCGGTAGCGTGACCCTCAGTAAGCAGTTCCTGCACTCCGGCTATGTTACCGCACCGATGCTTACTACCCGCTCGAATACTTCGGCAATTCTTCTGTCCGTGTTGATTACACCGGTGTACCTGAGTTGCGGGTGGGCGCTATCATCTCTTCGCTTCCCAGGACGACGTGACGCAAAACCGACAACACCAACGAAATCCGCGGCAACGGTATTTCCGCGTCTTACCGCCTGCGTATCGCTCCCGATCACAGCGTACGTTTTGCCGCCGGCTACACCCAAAGCAAACGCAATCCGAATACCACTACCGCGGACATCTAAAAGAAACACGCCGTGGCCGGCTCGGTTGAGTACAAATACCGCGATCTGACTGTGGCCGGCGATATCGGCCAAGAGAAGGAAAAAATCGACATCGCCACGCTGGGCGAAGCCAAGAGCAATTTCTACGGCGTAAAAGCCGAGTATGCTTTCCTCCGCGCTTCAAAATGGCGCAGGCTATGGTGTGAAAAACACTAAAAACAGCCGGATCGGTTGGTGCGTTCAACGAATGCCGGCTGGCAGGCTCCTGACTTTATCGCCGCCAACGAAGAGTACATCTTCCCGAAAAATCAAACGTAACCGCTACTATCTGAAAGCGGACTACGATCTGCGCGACAACGTAACCGTATACGGCAAAGTAGATTTTGAAAACACCAAAAACTACGTGGACGGCGAGCTGTTCTCAAACGCCAGCGCCGCGAGCTGACCGCCAGTATTTTCGGTAACCTTCTAAAGCGCCCCGCATCTGCAAAACCCATTTGCATCAAAACCGGAAACAGCCGTTTCAGGCAGCTTTCAGGCTGCCTGAAAGCGTAAAAGGCGTGCTGTTTCCCGGTATCTGACTTGTTGCGGAGAAATTCGATGAAAGAAAACAATTATCCCTGGTGCTGGCTGCGGCGTTTTCCGGCCTGTGCCTGAGCCAGTACGCCAGCGCTGATACGGCTACCGGTACCAATCCTGCCGCCAAAACGGCCAATCCCTATGCCGCCCATTACGGCTATCCCGAAACCCGCACCAGCCAAGACGAAAATCGACCGCTGAAACCGGCGAATACGGCGATCCCGGCCTGCGCTCGGATAGCCGCAATAGCACGGTCGGTCACGATATCCGCAAGCTCAAACGCAAAGACGACGGCATCGACCGCTACTACGGCGATGTATTGGTGGACAAATACCGCTGGCTGGAAGATGTCGAGCGCATCGAACCCGAATACCGCTACGAAACTAGCGAAGACCGCAAGCGCAACTATTTCGGCACGCTGTGGGAAGACCCCGAGCGCGAAAAACTGCGCAACGCGATGGAAACCGTGCACAACGAGCGGGGCGAAGTGGATAAATGGGTGAACGCGCAAAACGGAAGCCACCCACAACTATCTGAACAAAATCCCTATATCCAGGAAATCGGCAAACGCATCGACAAGCTGATGGACTACGAATACCTGTATTTCGACTACGACCGTGAATACGGCAAACTCCATTACGCCCGTTATCCCGACGGCTATTTCCGCCTGACCAAAAAGGCGCCGACGGCAAATCCCAAGTCATTCTCGACGAAAAGAACTTTCCAAAGACGGCTACACCCAGATTGTCAACTACGCACTCAATAGCAGCGGCAAATATTTCGCCTACGCCACCCGCGACGGCGCTTCGGATACCGACCACAAAAAGGCTGTATGTGCTCGATACCGAAACCCTGAAAACCCGCCACATCACCACCAATATCCATGTGGTGGATGCCGGCGGCACGTGCAGCTATCCGCTGGAGTGGAAAGACAACAACAATCATATTACGTCCGCTCACACGGCGGCTGGACGGATCTGATGCTGCACCGGATGGACAAAAACGAGGTTCAACGACCCGATTATTATGAAGGCGTCGGACTACGACATGACGCCAGACAGCTTCTGGATTGAAGATGACCGCTATCTGATGGTGCAGGGCTCTTTGGGCAGCATCAGCAACACCCTGCTGCTGAAGGATTTGAAAAACCGGCCGCTGGTTCAGATCCACAACCGCAAGATGTACGACAAAATCAACAAAGCGGATGCGTTTACCAACTATACCGCCGCTCAAGTTCGTCCGCCTGGATGGCAATTATATCTATGTGATTTCCGAAGATAATTCCGAATTTGGCGAACTTCGAAAAATCGACATCCGCAGTCCGCAGAGAAAAACGCGAAGTGGTGATTCCCGCGCGCGAAAAACCACCGCCTGACTGCCGGCGTGTACCAAAGCGGCCACTATCTGATGCAGTATTACTCTGCCGGTTACGATTCGCTGGCACTGTTTGACGAAAACGGCAAATTCGTCCGCGACATCACCCCGGTTGCCGGCGGCAGCATCAGCAGCCTGACCGCCTACGACTCCCGGCGACAAAGACGCCGAAAACAACCGCCCCAAAGGCACGCTCGCGGCCAACGAAAAGACTACAAGCGCTATGTGTGGTTCTACTACCAAAACAAGGTAACGCCGGCCACCACCTACCGCTACAACGTTGAAGAAAACAAATTCTTCGGCGTCAAACGCCGCGATACCATTCCTTTCGATACCGACAAATACGAAATGCGCACCGTATCCTATCCGTCCAAAGACGGCACCATGGTGCCCATCGTGATCAGCCACAAAAAGGGCTGAAACTCGACGGCAAAAACCCGACCATTCTCTACGGTTACGGCGGTTTCAGCGTTGATGCCTACCAGGGGCAACTTCACCACTGCAGCCGCAGCCTGGATGCAGAACGGCGGCGTTTACGCCACCGCCGGCCTGCGCGGCGGCAAGGGATGACGGTTCCAAATGGCACGACGCGGGCAAAGCAGCTCAACAAGCAAAAACGTTTTTTTGACGACTTTATCGCCGCCGGTGAATTCCTGATTAAGGAAGGCTATACCTCAAAGACTACCTGTCGATTTCCGGCGGTTCCAACGGCGGTTTGCTGGTCGGCGCGACCATGGTTCAGCGTCCCGACCTATTCCGTGTCGCCATTCCCGAAGTCGGCGTGCTCGATATGCTGCGCCACGACAAAATGTACCGCACCGACTACTGGATCAACGAGTACGGCATGGCCGAAGACAGCAAAGCGATGTACCAGAAACTGCTGTCCTACTCGCCGTATCACAATGTGCGCGACGGCGTCTGCTATCCTTCCACCATGGTGATGACGTCCAAGCGCGACGACCGCGTGGTGCCGTCGCATTCCTATAAATTCGCCGCCATCCTGCAGGAGAAGCAGTCGTGCATGCGGCCGGTGTTCCTGAATGCCGCCGAGCGCCACGGCCACGGTGACAACACCCGTGCGGAAACCAAGCGCGAGATGAAGGAAAAATTCGCCTTTATCCTGCACGAAATGGGCATCAAGTCGCTGCCGCCGATTCCCCGACAGCCCGCAGCCGGCAACCGATAAGGCGAAAAATAGCCCCGTCTGCTCCCGCAGATAAAGCTGCAGGCAGCCTGAAAACCCGAAAAACGGTTTTCAGGCTGCTTTTATCGGAACAGTTTAGGTTGGGCGCGGGAACTTTGGCAACTCGGCTTCGGTACAACGCCAAGCCGCTGAACTGGCCGTTTGCTGGGTGGGCGAGGTTTCCTTGCTGCCGCCCTTGCATCATGCGAAACCAAGCAGCCTGAAAACCGGATTGGCGGTTTCAGGCTGCTGATACAAAGGAGTTTTGGCGGCAAGGTCAGCGGCGCGAGTTCGCTTTCCATGGCGGCGATGTTCAGCCGGCGGTCGTTGATCTGCAGGGTAAAGCGTTGGGCGGCGCTGCTGTCGCCTTTGCTGCGCGCGGCGCTTAGGGCGGCTTCGGCGCTTTTAAAGCGCGGTTTTTTCGCGGCGGATTTCCTGCTCCAGCGCCTGTCGGCGCGACAGTACCGGTTTGGCGGGGGCGACTTGCGCCACTTTTCACCACCCGCGCCGGTTTGTTGATAAGGGCAGTCTGGCGCAGTTTGACCTGAGTTTTGGCGGCTGTGGCTGCTGCGGGTTTTTCCGCAGTGCCGGCGGTTTTGGCGGCGGGCGCCGAAGCGGTGGCGCGCTCGTCGGTATCGACGTCGCTGCCGAACCAGTCGCTGCGGCGGCTGCGCTCCGACCAGGCTTCGCTCTGACGCCACAGCGCGTCGATATCGTCTTCGGGCGCTGCGGTAGCCCGCGGATACGGTGCGCACCAGGTTTTTCAGGCTGCCTGCAGGTTGGCGGCAGCTTTGGTGCTGTCGCAGTTTAAGGCGTGGGCGGCAAAGGGTAGGGCGGACAATAAAGGCAAGAAGGGCGGTTTTTCATGTGCGGTCTCCGAATCAGGCGGCGCGGCGCTTTCAGGCTGCCTGCCAAACGGCGTGGTTTGAATGGCGGCTTTGGCGCCGGCGCGATGATCAGCCGTAGCGGCTGTAGAGCGTCCACAATGCCGAGGTGTGGCGCAAACCAGTAACAACAATGCCAGCTGGACGGCGCGGCGGTGGATGGCGCGTCGCCGGTGCGGTTTGAGCAGGCGCGGCAGCAGCAGGACGGCGGCGGCGCACAGCAGCAAAAACAGGCGGGGATTCATCGGCAGCTGGCAAAAGAAAGGCAGCCTGAAAGCAAAATAGGGCGGGTAAACGGGGCGGCTGCAGCCCGCTGCGCCGCTCAGGCTGCCTGATGGCGTGTCGGCATTGGAGCGGGATGCGGCGGCGGCCGCGGTGTGGCAGTAAAGATGCCGGAATGCCGGCGGGCGCAGGCGCGGAGATTAGTTTTCAGTTTGGCGGTGGCTGCTTTGTCCAAGCGGCATTTGTCAAGAATGATGGTATTGCTTTTCCGCCGTTGCGGTAGGAGAGTTTTGCCGCCGTCGGTCTGCTTCAGCGTGGCGGGGGTGGCGGGCAGGGTGGTCCACATGGTGCCGTCGGCGGTGGCGCTGGTAGATGTTGAGCAGGTTGTTGGCATCGGGCGCACGGAACAGGCCGGGGAAATATTGCCGTCAACTTTCACTTGGGCAACGATGATGTCGTTGCCTTTGATGCCGTACATTACGGTCATCGGTATGGTTTTTGTCTATGGTGCAGCTGTAGGCAAACCTTCGATTTTACTGTCGATGCTGAGTTCGTTGTTGTCGGCAATCAGGGGTCAGCGCTTTTTCTGCCGCCAGGGCGGGTAGGGCGGCGGCCGTCAGCATGGCGGCGAGGATATGGCGGGTGGTGTGTTTCATCGGAAATCTCCTGCATCGGAAGCGGCGGATTAAAACCAATCGGCGGGGGCTGTCAAACCGGGCGGCGGTTTTTGCTGCTTTTAGAAGTTTGACATTGCTTTGCATAATGTAAACCGGCGATCAGGCAGCCTGAAAGGCGCCGTCCGGTTTTCAGGCTGCCGGTGCGTGGCGGTGCGGGGTTTGGAAGCTGGGCTGGTGGAAGACCTGCATGCTGTCAGATCGAGTGCAGTTAGGCAGCCGCCCCACAGGGCGCCGGTATCGAGGGCGGCGATGCGTTTTTGCGGGTCGTTACAGTAGCCCAGCGCCGACCAGTGGCCGAACACAACGGTATGGCTCAGATGGCGGCGATTGGGGGCGTCGAACCAGGCGTGCAGCTCGGGCGGCATGTCGCCGTAGGTGGCTTTGAAGCGGAAATCAGTGAGCCGTCGGCATGCAGGTGCGCGCATGCGGGTAAAGACGTTGGTAATCAGCCGCAGCCGCGGATAGCCGGTCAAATCGGGCGACCAGGCATCGGGCGAGTTGCCGTACATATGGTTGAAAAAACGGCGCGGGTGATGGCCGCGCAGGGCGTGTTCAACTTCCGATGCCAGCGTTTTCGGCTTCTTCGGCGCTCCATTGCGGCAGAATGCCGGCGTGCACCATCAGATAGCCCTTGTCTTCAACCAGCAGCGGCTGCGCGCGCAGCCAGTCACGCATGCGGCGCAGGTTGGGGTGCTGGAGAATGGGGGGCGAGGGTGTCGTGGCGTTTGGGGTTGCCGAGCCGTAGCACAGCGCCAGCAGAGTGCAGGTCGTGGTTGCCGAGCACGATGCGCACGCTGTCGGCATGGTGCATGGCAAACAGTAGGCTTTCGAGCGATTGCGGACCGCGGTTGACGATGTCGCCGGTGAGCCAGAGCGTGTCGCGGCCGTGCTCAAAAGCCGATCAGCGCGAGCAGCGCCTGCAGCTCGCAGTAGCAGCCTTGGATATCGCCGATTGCGTAATGTGTCATAAGGAAAATGCCCGCCGGAAAAAGTGGTTTTGCAATGGGGCAATTTTAAGGCAAAAAGCACCGGCCAGCGAAACCGCCGGACGCGGCAAACGGCGGGTTTGCGACATGTCTATGGCGGCAGTTGGGCATTTTAATCGCCGGCAGGGCGGCTTTCTGCCAAACTGCGCGGCAGCTGTTTGGATGCGTTGTCGGGTTTTTCAGGCTGCTTTTGGGGATGGATTGAGTCGGATAAGGCAGCCTGAAAGGGTTCAGGACAGGGCAGGCAGCCTGAAAAGTTTGCTTTGCCGGCTCTGAATTTGGCGCTAACGGCAGCGGCGGCTGCGGCAAACGGCGCTATCCGTGTTTTTCAGGCTGCCTTTTTGTTGCCGGTTGCGGGCGGCGGCGTGCGGATAAATGCACGATAGCGGCGCGGCGTGCGGTTTTGTGCCGGAGTGGCGTTTCAGGCTGCCTTGCAGGATGTGTTAGTTTGGGTTAAAGTGCGTTACGGTTTTCCCAGCAGCCGTACCGCACGGCCGCTCGAGGGCAAAAGCCGTGCTGCCGCTGAAGATTCCCCCGCCGCCGGCCGAAGCGTTTTCAGGCTGCCGGGTGGGTTGGCGGCGGCAGCGCCGTCCGTTCCGCCCGTTGCGGCGGTTTGTCGCTTTTCAGTGCTTTCAGGCTGCCTGAAAGCCGCCGAGCTCACCATCTATGACGCAGAAAAAGTTTTTCGGCCATCCGCCGCAGCTTTCCAATCTCTTCCATATCGAATTGTGGGAGCGTTTTTCGTTTTACGGGATGCAGGCGATCCTGATGATCTACCTGTATTACGCGGCGGACAAAGGCGGGCTGGGCATCGACGAATCGCTGGCCGGCGACGTGGTCGGCGCCTACAGTGGCAGCGTGTATCTGGCCACCGTCGGCGGCGGCTGGCTGGCCGACCGCGTGCTGGGCAGCGAGCGCACACTGTTTTGGTCGGGCGTGGTGGTGATGGCCGGCCACATCGTGCTGGCGCTGCTGCCCGGTGTGGCGGGGCTGGTGGGCGGCCTGATTCTGATTGGCGCGGGCAGCGGCGGGGTGAAGGCGTCGGCCGGCACCATGGTCGGCTCGCTGTATGAGGTGAAGACACCCGGCCGCTGCGTGCGGGTTTTTCGATTTTCTATATCGCCATCAATATCGGCGCGCTGCTGGGGCCGCTGCTCACCGGCTGGCTGCGGAGTAAAGCTACAGTTTCCACCACGGCTTCGGCGCGGCGGCGGTGGGCATGGCCTTCGGCCTGTGGCGAGTACGGCCGCGGGCGCGGCAGGCTGCCCAAAAGCGAAGTGCCCAACCCGCTGCCGGCCGGCCGGCGCAATCTGGTACTGGGGCTGGTGCTGGCAGCCGTCGTTGCAGTGGTGCTGCTGGTGCGTGCCGACGTGCTGAACGTGAAGAATTTCTCATCGGCACTCAGCATACTGGTGCTGACGATTTCGCTGCTGTGTTTCGCGTTTCTGCTGGCCAACCGCAAAAGTTAGCGCCGGCGAAAAACGCCATATCGCCGCCTATATTCCGCTGTTTGCCGCGCTGTGCGTGTTTTTGGGCGCTGTGGTACCAGGTTTACACTTCGGTAACGGTGTATTTCGACAAAACCGTGCTGCGGCGGGTGGTGGCGCCAGTGGCTGCGCGGCTGGGCGCCGCTGGCGGCTCTGGGCGTCGATCCGGCCAGCAGCCGCTTCGAAATTCCGGTGGGCTGGCTCGCGTCGCTGCAGGCGATGTGGGTGATTGCGCTCTCGGGCGTGATGGCGGCGCTGTGGAGCAAAATGGGGCGCTTCCAGCCCAAAGCGACGGTCAAGTTTTTCGCTGGCGCTCTTGGGCGTGGGCGCGTCTTATCTGGCTCGTGCCTACGTCCATTCCGGCGTGCCGCTGCCGCTGATGCTGTTTTTTCGCTGGTGATTCTGGCGATTACCGTGTCGGAATTGCTGAGTTTCGCCGATTTCGATGTCGCTGATTACAAAAATCGCCCCCGCGCACTTTAAAACGCAGATGGTCGCCTTAAATTACCTGGCGTTTTCGCTGGGCTTCACGCTCGGCGGCAAGCTGTTCACACTTATTACGAAGCGCTGGGACAGGGGCGCGTTTCTATATGATGCTCGGCACCATCGGGCTGGCCGCCGGCGCCGTGATGCTGCTGTGCTCGCCCTTCCTGAACCGGATGATGAACCAACTCCGATTAAACGAAAGGACCACGCAATGAGCCACTCCCGCCCAACGTCTCACCGCCCTGCGCGCAGCTGATGAAACAACACCAACTCGACGCTTGGATTATCCCCTCCGCCGACCCCCATCTCTCCGAATACCTGCCCGAGCACTGGCAGACCCGCAGCTGGGTTTCCGGTTTTACCGGCTCGGTCGGCACGCTGGCGGTAACCGAAAAACGCAAGCCACCCTGTGGAGCGGACAGCCGTTATTGGGAGCAGGCTGAAAAACAACTGGCCGGCAGCGGCATCCGTTTGGAAAAACTCGGCTTCGGCCGCACCCATATCGACTGGCTGGCCGAGTGCTGCCGCGCAAACGCCGCCGCCGGCATCGCGCCCGACATGCTCTCTGCCGCCGGCCTGAAGCAGCTTCAGGCTGCCTTTGCCGCCAAAAACATCACCCTGCGGCTGGAGGACGACATCGTTAACGGCTTTTGGAACGAGCGTCCCGCGCTGCCCGATGCGCCCGTTTTTCATCCACGAAGCCGTCTATACCGAAGAGCGCCGCCGAAAAACTGGCGCGCGTGCGCCAGTTTATGCGCGACAAAGGCGCCGACCACCATCTGGTGTCTTCGCTCAGACGACATCGCCTGGATCACCAATCTGCGCGGCGGCGACGTCGATTACAACCCGGTGTTCCTGTCGCACCTGCTGATTGATGCCGAGCGCGCCGTGTTGTTTATCGACAGCGCCAAGCTCGGCGCCGCCGAACAGGCCTGGCTGCAGGAAGCCGGCATCGCCACCGCGCCTTATGCCGATGCCGCTGATGCCGTGTCCGCCCTTTCAGGCTGCCTGATGTACGATTCGGGCAAAGTGGCGGTATCGGTAGTCGGCCGCCTGCCCGAGAGCGTGCGCCTGATCGACCACATCAACCCCAGCACCCTGTTCAAATCGGTGAAATCCGACAAAGAAGTCGAATACATCCGCCAAGCTATGATTCAGGACGGTGCCGCGCTGTGCGGCTTCTTCGCCGAGTTCGAGCGCCGCATCGCCGCCGGCGACAAACTCACCGAACTGGATGTCAGCGATATGCTCATCGAGCACCGCAGCCGCCGCGAAGCCTATGTTTCTCCCAGCTTCGGCACCATCGCCGGCTACCGCGAAAACGGCGCCCTGCCGCACTACAGCGCCACGCCCGAAGCCTTCAGCCCGCTCGATGGCAGCGGCCTGCTGCTGATCGACTCCGGCGCCCGAGTACAAAAACCGGCACCACCGACATCACCCGCGTGGTGTCCGTGGGCGAAACCGACTGCCGAACAAAAACGCGATTTCACGCTGGTGCTCAAAAGCCCACATCGCCCTGGCCTGCGCCGTGTTCCCCGAAGACGCAAAGCGCCGATGCTGGACGCCATCTGCCGCGCCCCGCTGTGGCAGGCGCAATGCGACTACGGCCACGGCACCGGCCACGGCGTCGGCTACTCCTGAACGTTCACGAAGGCCCGCAGCTGATTGCCTACCAGGCATCGGTGCTCTCGCCGCACCACGCGATGAAAGCCAGCATGATCACGTCCAACGAACCCGGCCTTTACCGCCCGGGCAAATGGGGCATCCGCATCGAAAGCCTGGTGGTCAGCCGCCCCGTGGCGCAGCCAGCAGAAACCGAGTTCAGTCGTTTCTGTATTTCGAAACCGTAACCATGTGCCCGATCGATACCCGCCTGGTCGATGAAGTCCCTGCTGAACGACGCCGAAACCGCCTGGCTCAGCCAATATCACGCCACCGTGCGCGCCAAGCTCGAACCGCTCACCGAAGGCGAAGCCAAAACCTGGCTGATTGAGGCGCACCCAAGCGATTTAAAACCATCTGCCAAACAGCAGCCTGAAAGCGTCTTTCAGGCTGCTTTACCACGCCTACGCTCGTCTTGACAGCCCGCCGCCGCGCTCCTAATATCCGCGCCGCCCGCTGAGGCGTTTTTCCTAACAATCAAAGGAACACGACATGAGCGAACAATGGCTCCCCCACCTGATTACCGAAACCCCGCAGGCCGGCTTCGAGCTGGCGGTTACCCTGAGCCGCCGCGGCGTCAAAACCACCCAGCCCGACGTTGAAGTGCTGAAAAACTGCGCTCCGTTTACGCCAACGACGCCGACAACTGACCGCCGCTTCGCAGGGTTATCGCCATCAACTTCAAACCATCGCCGCCGCCAGCAACTACTGGCGCGGCTAAGCCGCTAGCGGAACCAAGCACCGGCGCAAAGGCAGCCTGAAAGGGTAGATCCCTTTTCAGGCTGCCTCTTTACCAAGAGTAGGGCAAGCGGCTATAATCGCGCCCGCCGCCCTTGGGAGTAGCCATCCGCGCGGCAGCGCCGCCGAACCTGTGTCAGCATCATTGCCTTTGGGCGTGGCGCAGGCATCTTTATCAAAGCCGTAAAGACAGGCAAGACTTAAGGGCATACCGTCAGCTCCGTTCGGGGGCGGGCGGTGTGCCTTTTGTTTCCCGCACGGTTCGGGCGTTTCTGATGGAAGCCTTTTTCTCTTCAACTGTCGGGGTGTTTATCGCCGAAATCGGCGACAAAACCCAGCTGCTGACTTTGTTTCTCGCCGCCCGTTTTGCCGACAAAAAGCGGTGATCGCCGGCATCTTCGCCGCCACCCTGCTCAATCACCTGCTCTCAGCCGTGCTCGGCGTGATGATCGCGTCGCGCATTGCGCCCGAAAATCGTGAAATGGACGGTGGGAATGAGGCTTTATCGCCGTCGGCCTGTGGCTGCTGGTACCGGACAAGGACGACGACGGCGACCGCTGCCGCTGGCTGAAATACGGCGCCTTTTTCGCCACGCTGGTGCTGTTTTTCCTGGCCGAAATCGGCGACAAAACCCAGATTGCCACGGTGCTATTGGCCGCCCGCTACGACGCCTGGCCGGCGGTGGTGGCCGGCAGCGTAATCGGCCTGATGGCGGCCAATGTGCCCGGTGGCCTACTGCGGCGAACTGGTGGCGAAAATCCCCGCCCGCGCAGTACGCATCACCGCCTGCGCCGTTTTCTGCGTGCTGGGCGTGCTGACCCTGCTGGGCGGCGGTCTGACGCTGTAAACGAGCGTTTGCCCAAAGCAGCCTGAAAACCGGATGGCAGGGGCAAAGCGCAAAAAGCAGCCTGAAAACGTTTTTCCGTTTTTCAGGCTGCTTTTGTGCTGGTTTTGTTTTCAGGCTGCCTGTTGTTGCCAAGGCAGCCTGAAAAACACAAGCAGCAGAGCGCTTAGGCCTTGCCGATAATCTGCAGCATTTGGGCGAGGATTTTCGGGTTGGCGGCAACGTATGTCGCCGCTTTCCAGAGCCAGCCGCTTTCGCCGGCGGGGTCGGTTACGATACCGCCCGCTTCCTGCACGATCAGGGCGCCGGCGGCGATGTCCCAGGGTTTTAGGCCGAACTCGAAAAAGCCGTCGAGAGCGGCCGGTGGCCAGAGTGCACAAATCCAGCGAGGGCGGCGCCTTCGTGGCGGATGCCGGCGGCTTTTTGGATAAAGGCTTTGAGGACGGCAAGATAGCCGTCGAGACCGCTGTGGTCGGTTACCGGAAAGCCGGTGCCGATGATGCGGCGGTTGATTTCGTGCGCGCAGCCACGCGGAGTGCGGCGCTCGTTCAGGTGGCGCTTTGCCGCGAAAGTGGTGGCGGCCGTTGCGCTCGGGGCGTAAACCAGCGCTTCCCGCAGTACGCCCTTTGTGCAGCAGGCGATGGAAACGGCGTACGTGGTGGCCGTGCAGGTAGCGGGTGGTGCCGTCCAGTGGTCGATAATCCATTTTGCCCCGTACGTCACGCCGCGGCTGCCGCTTTCTGCGCTGATGGTGGTGGGGTAGGCTTCGCCACTGCAATGATAATCAGCGCTTCGGTTCGGCGACGTTTGAGACGAAATCGTTATGGCCAGGTCCACGCGCAGGCTGTCGAGGCTGTTGCGCGCAGCATCAGGTCGCCGGCCGGGCGGGCGGCTTGTAGGCATGCTGAGGTGGGGTTGCGCCAGCTCATGGCGAATCTTCGGACGGCGGTTGACGGGCGCTTTCAGGCCGCCCAAAAACGGATTCCAGAAACGATAGGGCGCGGGACAAAAAAGTGGCGGATTTATAGAATGCGGCCAAGTTCCATAGCGTCGGAGCGTTTTCAGGCCGCTTTGAATCAGGGTTTGCCAAGTTGCCTGGCGCCAGCTGCCTGAGCGCCCAGGCGTTCGAAAATCCGGGCGGCGGTTGAGGTGTAACGCCTTTTTGGGCGAGTCTTTTTCCGGAAAGCTGAGCACGGTCGTCCTGATAGTCGATCAGCACGCGCCTGCCCTGTGCCAGGCGGCCGAACAGTGCCCGTCATGAGCAAAGTTTCATGATTTTTCCTGAATCAGGCGGCGCATCGGCTGCGCGCCCATCTGCAGGGTCAGCCTTTTGTCGGCTACGGCGGCGCAACTCGTCGGGTGAATGTACTTGACCCAGAAAGCCCAGCAGCTGGCCTGAGCTGCTGGAGAATGGTTCACCACGCGGCCAATAACGGCGGTGAGCGGGGCGCAGGGAATCACGTGGTCCAGTGCCGTAAACCGTGTGAAGGCTTTACGGGTGAGACGCATGTTGCCGCGTTGCGGTGGGAAGAAACTGTTGCCGCTGAAAGAGTGCTGGCGCCGGCGTTGGTGGTCAGCACCAGGGATGACGTTGCGAAAATCGGCGCTTTTGCCGGTGTTATGGTGAGCGCCGGCGTCCATCACCTGCAGCAGGACGTTGTAGATGTCGCAGGGGCTTTTTCGATTCGTCGAGCAAGAGCACGCAGCGTGGGTGTTTGCTGACGGTTTTCGTCAACAGCCCGCCCTGGTCGAAGCCGAGGCTCGGCGGCGGCGCGCCGATCAGGCGGAGACGCGGCGGCCCAGTATTCGACATATCGAAGCGCTCCAGCGGTACGCCCAGGAGGTTATGAGCTGTTTTATGACTTCGGTTTTGCCCATCGCCGGTAAATGGAAAACAGGAAGCCAGCCGATGGGTTTTTGTCGGGCAGGCCGAGACCGAGCGCGACATTTGATTATGGCGGCCAGCGCATCGACGGCGGCGTCTTGGCCGAAGACCATGTCAGGTTGCGGGCGAGATGGCGCAGATTTGTTTGTCGTCGTGAAACGGTTTTTCGGGAATGCGGGCGATTTTGGCGACGGTTTGTTCGATTTCGCCGCGACCGATTTCGCCGCTGCGGCTTTCAGGCTGCATGATGCGCTGGGCGGCGCCGGCTTCGTCGATAACGTCGATGCTCTTGTCGGGCAAAAGCGGTCGGAAAATGTGGCGGGCGGAAAGTTCCCGGCGGCAGCCTGAAGGGCGTCTTTCGCTGTAGTGCACGCCGTGGTGGCTCTCGAAGGCGGGCTGCAGGCCCGCGCAGGATATCGACGGTTTCGGCAACGCTGGGCCTGCTGATGTCAGATTTTCCGGAAAACGGCGGCTTAAGGCGTGGTCTTTCTGAATATGGTCGCGGTATTCGTTGTAGGTGGTGGCGCCGAGCAGCGCAGCCGGCCTTTGGCCAGCGCCGGTTTTGAGCAGGTTGGAAGCGTCCATGCGCCGCCGGCGTTTTCGCCCGCGCCGATCGAGTGTGGATTGACCGACGAAACAACAGCGATCCGAGCTGCTGCGCCAGCTCTTTTGAGCACGGCTTTGATGCGGGCTTCAAAGTCGCCGCGGTATTTGAGGCCGGCCAAAGAGGGCGCCCATGTCGAGCGAAAAACGGTGGGCCGCCAGCGCTCGGGCACCTGCCGTTTTCGATGCGGTAGGCTCAGCCCTTCGGCCAGCGCGGTTTTGACTGCGACGCCGGCTTCGCCCACCAGCAGCGGGTTGTTTTGCGGCGGCGGCACAAAACCCTGCATTGCCGCTCCATTTCGGCTTTGCGGCCGATCAGCGGGCTGATGCGGGCCGGCGCGCACTTCCTGGCTGAGATTGACGGTGTAGGCATCCGGCGGCTTGGCGGTCGGCGGCAGGTCTCGTCGTCTTCGTCATCACCGTCGTAAGCGGTGTCTTCTTCGTCGGTCAGACCGTGGAGAGGATAGCGCAGCAGCTTGTAGGGTGAGCGACCGCAGCTGCAGGAAACAGGAAGCGGGGCTGTCTTTTCGATCGAGACCGCCACCAAAAGATCGACCGCTTCCAAAGGCTCCCTGCGAGACTGCTGTTATGGATGATGGCGCGCTGCATCACCCGCTCGAAACCGGCGGTCGGCTGCGGCTCGCGGCTGCTGCCGGCCGGCAGCGGCGTGTGTTTCGCTGATGCTCTCTGCAGCGTGCACCGCCAGCAGGGCGGTGTCCGACGCCGCAGGCATTCAGGGTTTCCGCCACTTTGGACGAATGCTGATTAGGGCCGAGCAGCAGCTGCTCCGAGTCCGACCAGTTCGTAGCGTTTTTCTTTGGTAGTACGTGGTAGAGACGCTCGATTACTTCTTCCAACTCTTTGCTGATCATCAGATCTCTCAACAATGCACATCAGCGGGTGGCCGGTCGCTTCGGCCAGCGACAGTACCTGCTGCTGTTTGGTTTGCGCGATGTCGCGCGTGTAGGTCTGCACAAGCCCCGCCCTTCGGTGCACCTGCCACATCACGCGCTCGGCCGTATCTTCGGGCAGCAGGAAAATTTCAACCAGCACCGCCACCACAGAAATCCATCGGCGTGTAGTCGTCGTTGAGCAGGAAAACGCCGAAGCGTTTTGGGCGGGGCGGTTTTTCGCGGGTGGTTTGCAGTAAACTGGGGAGAGGCTCATTTTTGTGTCGGCGATTGTTGTATTTTTGTGTTTCATTTTAATGAAAAACCGCTTTTGCCCAAACAAAAACTTACGCATGGCGCCCAACACAGGTAAAAAGCCTCGACAGCAAAAAGCGCGCCGTACAGAAAAAGCCTGTTTGAGCGTTAAACCGAATGAAACTGAATTTTTGGCAGCTCGACGGTTTGCTGTTTAATTTTGTAGAAAGTAGCATCACATGGCAACAGGTATTGCTTAAATGGTTTTAACGACGCCAAAGGCTTCGGCTTCATCACTCCCTGACGAAGGCGGCGAAGATTTGTTCGCCCATTTCTCCGCCATCAATATGGAAGGTTTCAAAACCCTGCAGAGGGTCAGAAAGTTTCGCTTTGATGCTCACCACCGGCCCCAAAGGCAAACAGGCTGCAAACATTCAGGCTGCCTAAGCACCCTGAAATTTGCACACCGGAAACGCCCGGGCAAAAGGCAGATTGCAAAATCTGCCTTTTTGCTTTTTCAGGCTGCCGCAAGCCCCGCGGCAGCACCTTCCCTTGCAAAAGCGCCGTGTTTTGGTATGATGCCCCGCAGCTTCGGCACACGCCGCCGCGCCCTGCGCGCGCTGCCGAGCCGGCGCTTCAAGAAAACACCGCAGTCCGCGCATCTGCTTTCAGGCTGCCCGAAACGGATCCCGCATCTTTCATCTATGGAGAACCCACTATGAAAACCCCAATCCGTGTTGCCGTAACCGGCGCCGCCGGTCAAATCGGTATGCTCTGCTGTTTCGCATCGCTTCGGGCGAAATGCTCGGCAGAGCCAGCCCGTGATTCTGCAGCTTTTGGATCTGCCGCAGGCGCAAAACGCCGTTAAGGGCGTGATGATGGAATTGCAGGATCAGCGCTTTTCCGCTGCTGGCCGGCATGATCGCCACCGATGATCCCGAAGTAGCGTTTAAAGACGCGCAAATCGCCATTCGTCGGCAGCCCGTCCGCGCAGCAAAGGTATGGAGCGCGCCGATTTGCCGGACCAACGCGCAGATTTTCACCGTGCAGGGTGCCGCGCTCAACAAAGTGGTGCGACCGCAACGTTAAAGTGCTGGTAGTCGGCAATCCCGCCAACACCGCGCCTACATCGCCATGAAGTCCGCCCCGATCTGCCGGCGAAAAACTTCACCGCCATGCTGCGTCTCGATCACAACCGTGCCGCCAGCCAGATTGCCGAGAAAACCGGCAAGGCCGTTGCCGACATCGAAAAACTGTGCGTTTGGGGCAACCACTCGCCCCAATATGTACTGGATCTACCGCTTCGCCACCATCGGCGGCCAGAGCGTGAAAGACATGATTAACGACCAGACTGGAATGCCAACGTCTTTGCCCACCGTCGGCAAAACGCGGCGCCGCCATTATCAGCGCGCGGCCTGTCTTCGCCGCATCTGCCGCCAACGCCGCCATCGACCACATCCGCGATCGCGTCGGGCACCCAACGGCAAATGGCAACCATGGGCATCCCGTCCGACGCTCGACATCGAGCACCATTTTCGGCTTCCCCGTTACCTGCGAAAACGGCGAATACAGGTTGGTGCGCGACTTTGAAAATCGACGACTTCAGCCGCGAGCGCATCAACATCACGCTCAAAGAGCTGGAAGACGAAAGCGGGCGTGGCGCATCTGCTGTAAGTCCGCGGTACATCCGGTAATCAAACTGAAAACGGCTTTCAGGCTGCCTGAAAAGCCGTTTTGTGAGTTGACAGCAGCCTGAAAGCTTTCAGGCTGCCTTGGGTGCGGTTTGAATCAAGCGACGTCGTTGCGCGAAGCAATAACCTTGTCGATCAGGCCGTATTCGGCGGCGGCCTGGGCAGACATGAAGTTGTCGCGGTCGGTATCGCGCTCAACCCGCTCCAGCGGCTGGCCGGTGTGCTGGGCGAGCAGGCGGTTGAGCGTGTCTTTCACTTTTCAAAAGCTCGCGGGCGTGGATTTTCGATATCGACGCCTGTCCGCTCAAACCGCCGCGCGATCAGCGGCTGGTGGATCATCACACGGCTGTGGGCAGGGCGAAGCGTTTCGCCTTTATGCCGCGCGGCCAGCAGCATCGCGCCCATGCTGGCGGCCTGGCCCAGACACAGGGTCTGCACGTCGGGCTCGACGAAGTTCAGGTGTCGTATATCGACATGCCGGCGGTTGCGCTGCCGCCGGGGCTGTTGATGTAGAAACAGATGTCTTTGTCGGGTTTTCGCTTTCGAGAAACAAAAGCTGCGCCACCACCAGATTGGCGGTGTGGTCGTTAACTTCGCCGACCAGAAAGATAATCCGTTCTTTGAGCAGGCGCAGTAGATGTCGAAAGGCGCGTTCGCCGCGGCCGCTCTGTTCGGATAACGGTGGAATCAGGGTATTGTTGCGGATGTCGGGAATCCATATCGTTTCCTTGCTGCGGGTTGGTCGGGAATGGGAGAAGCGGCTTTTTCAGGCCGCTGACTGGGGAAAAGCACCGCGGCCAAATGGCTGCAGGGTCTGCTGCAGGGTTTCGGGCGGCGGTGCTTCGGCTTTTCAGGCTGCCTTTTCAGGTCGCTTTAGGCGGCGGCCATGATTTTCGTCAAAAGACAGGCTTTTTCGGTGGTTTTGGCTTGCCCAGTACGAATTCGACGACGTTGTTTTTCCAGCGCCAGATTGGCCACGCCACTCAAGCGGCTGCGGTCTGGCAAAAGTACCATTCGGCCACTTCTTCGGGGTCTTCGTAGCTTTCGGCGAAATTCCAGCACCAGCTTGCGGATTTGTCCGTCGCCGGCGTGCAGTTTGTTTTTCCAACGATAACCGGCAGCAGCGGGCCCGAGCGCCACGCGTTCGGCGCGCGCTCGCGGCCGACATCTCGGCGGGCTAGTTGAGCTGGGCGGGGATCCATGCGCTGCGAAGCCAGGTTTTTCTTCATGTCTTCGGCCAGGCGGGCGGCTTCTTCGTTCACCAGCAACTGCAGCGGGAAATGTGGCTTTGGCGCGGCGCGGCCAGTACCGCGTCACGGTTTTGCCGTCCACGCGGCGTTTGACTCGCGGGCAACGTTTTTGCGGACTCTCGCGCATTTTCACGGTGTCGCTGTCTTTCAATGCCCGAGCGCGGGCGAACTGCTCGTCCACTTCGGGCAGCACGGGTTCGGCGTATGCAGTGGTGATGGCGAAAAACGGCGGTTTTGCCGGCAACGCCCTTTACCGTGGTAGTCGTCGGGGAATTTGACTTCAACGTCTTTCTGTTGCCTTCTTTCAGGCCGCTGACGCCGGCTTCGAATTCAGGCAGCATCTGGCCTGGCCGAGATACGAAGGTAGTTTTTGGCGCTGCGCCTTCAGCGATGCCGTCGATGGTGCCGGCAAAGTCGATGATAACGCGGTCGTCGTTTTTGCGCGGCGCGCTCGACGCGGTTGTAGCGGTGCGCTGTTTGCGCAGGACGTCGATGGTTTTGTCCACTTCGGCATCGCCTACTTCGGCGGTGGTTTTTCTATTTCCAGCGCGGAGAGGTCGCCGACTGATTTCGATAGACTTCGTACACGCACACGGCTTGAGTGAATCGGCGTTTTCCTGGTTTTCCAACCGTTCGATGCCGGTCAGGGCGGCACGCGCAGGTTCTTCGCCTGACGGCTTCTTCAAAGGCTTCGCGCACGGCGTCGTTCAATACGTCGTTCTGGATGCCGGCGCCGTACATGGAGGCGACCATTTCGGTGCTTTGCCGGGGGCGAAGCCGTCGATGCGCACGCGGCGGGCAGTCTGTTTCCAGGCGGCGGTCGGTTTCGGCGTTTACCGCTTCCCATGCCACGGTAACGGTGGTTTTGCGTTCCAGAGGGTTCACTTGTTCGGTCTGTTTTGCGCTCGCGGCGGCCTTTCTCAATTTAGCGTTCGGTGGTTTCAAAAACGCGCGAGTTTAGCACTAATAAAAGTTTTTCAGGCAGCCTGAAAACACATAAAATACCCGTTTTTCATGCACGGGCACACGCGAGATGCTCGTGTACCGCATCTTCCATGCCGGCAACCATGCCGACATGCTCAAACATTCACCCCTGTTTCTGACGCTGGAATGACTTTCGGCCGCAAAGACAAAAGCCCTATTGGTGGCGTCGACACCCATGCCGGCGCCGGACTGTACGCGCTGATTCCGGTTTCGCGCATGGGCGAATACCGCGACGGCTGGCTGCGCGTGCGGCAGAAAACTGCCGGCCGATCTGGCGCGTTTTGCCGATTTCGTGGGCGAAAGGCAGCCTGAGCTGCCATTGCGGCTCGCCGGCTGGTCGCCGGCTGCTGCGGCGGACGACCGCATCCGCTGTTTTGAAATGCACCCGGCCGACTTTCCGCTGCTGGAACGACCGCGTGCTCGCCGCGGCCGCCGCGCCCAAGTCCGCTGTGAAGACGGCTATGGCGGACTGCTGCGTCGTCTGCCGCCGCCGCCGCGCCGCGCCGTGGTGCTGGTCGATCCGCCCTATGAGGCGAGGACTACCGGCGGGTGGTCGATACGCTGAAAGCGCGCTTAAGCGCTTGCCACCGGCTGCCATCTGGTGTGGTATCCTGTTTGAGCCGTGCCGAAAAGCCGGACGTTGCCGGAAAAACTGGCGGCGCTCTCGCCCAAAACGTCGCGCGCCGAACTCACGTCCGCCGCCCGCAGGCCGACGGCTTCGGCATGCACGGCAGCGGCATGCTCGTTATCAACCCGCCTTTATGTGTTGAGCGGCGCAGCCGCGCGAAAACCTGCCTGCGCTGACGCGGCTGCTGGCGCAGGATACAGACGCGCATTTCGTGCTGGAAACGCAGGGTTTGGATTGAACGGCACGCGCCGAAAGGCAGCCTGAAAACCCGGCGGCGGTTTTATCGAGCGGCAAAACGGCATGGCAAAAGGGTTTGATGAGCTTTAGGCTGCTTTTCCGGTGGAAAAGCAGCCTGAAAGTTTTGTTGAAGGCGTTTTGGAATGGTGCCGCTGTTTAGGGCGCTGCGTTTGGCTTGGGGCAGGCGCCGTTTTGCAGGGCGCTGCAGCAGGTGTCGAGAATGCGCTCGGCGGCGGGCAGGATGTCGAACTGCCCGGGATTGCAGTTCCAAATGCCGATCAGGCCGGCCACGCAGCTTTGCAGATACAGGGTGGACAGCTCGAGATCGGTGTCGGCCGGCAGCAGGCCGCGTGCGGCACATGCTGCATCACGCTGCGGGATTTGGCCGTGGCCGATTTCGTAATATTTTTCCACCAGCTCGGTAATCGCCTGGTTGGCGGCTGGCTTCGCATTTCATACAGCGTTGCAGAATTTTTGGTGTCGTCCCTGTGCCATGCGTGCGAAAATGCCGAGTATGCTTTTGGCGCAGATGCGCCACAGATTGTCGGAGGCTTTGGCTTCGTCGGAGTCGAAAGGCTCGGTCAGCGGGGTGAAGTAGCATGCGGAACAGGGCGTCGAACAGGTCTTCTTTGTTTTTGAAATGCCAGTAGAGCGCGCCGCGGTAACGCCGGCTTCTTTAGGGCGATTTCCCGCAGCGATGAGCGGGTTACGCCGTTGCGCCAGAATACTTCCAGCGCCGCATCGAGCAGATGCTGGCGGGTTTTTAGGGCTTCGGTTTTGGTTTTGCGCATGGTGGTTTGCGGTGCTTGGTTAAGAAAATGGTAAAGACTGAATCTGCCAGCAGCCTGTATGTATAATGCCGCGTTTTTGACAGAATGTAAAAACCCCGATGCGCTGCCTCGAGAGCTCAGGCAGCCTGAAACATTTAAAACCTTGTTAAACAATCTATTGAAAATCAGGAAAAATAAAATGACCCACTCATCACGCGGCCGGCGCCTGACGGTGCTGGCGTTGTTGCTGCCGCTGGCATTGGCGGCCTGCCCGAATAAAAACGAAGAGCGGCAAAAAGCAAATCGCCGAAAAACTGCGCAGCTGCAGCCTGAAGTTTCGGTGCTGACGGTAAAAGCCGAAGACGTGCTGCTGGAAACCGTGCTCGGCGGTCGGCTGAGCGGTGCGCACCGCCATCGTGCTGCAGGTCAGCGGCATCGTGAAACGCCGCCTGTTTGAAGAAGGCTCGTCCGTTAAAAGCCGGCCAGCCGCTTTACCAGCTTGACGATGCCGCCTACCGCGCCAATCTGGAAAGCGCCCGTGCGTCGCTGCTGTTCGCGCAGGCTGCGCTGGCGAAAGCCAATGCCGATGTGTCGCGCCACCAGCTGCGTGCAGGCCGATGCCATCAGCGCCAGGAGTGGGATGCGGCGCTTACTCGCTAAGCGTTCGGCCGAAGCGCAGGTGAAATCGGCGCAGGCGGCCATCAATGCGGCGCAGGTCAGTGAACCATGCCTATATCACCGCGCCGATTGCCGGCATCATCGGCGAATCGAAAGTCAGCGAAGGCGCGCTGGTTACCGCCAACAGTACCCAGATGGCGCTGATCCAGCAGAACGACCCGATGTATCTCAATATCCAGCAGTCGGCCAACGAGTAGCTGCAAACTGCGCCAGCAGCTTTCCAGCGGCGAGCGCTGCTCAACGAAGCGATCGAAGTCGGCGTTGAATTTGAAGACGGCAGCGAATACCCGCACGAAAGGCCGCCTGCTGCTTTACCAACACCACGGTGGACGAGAGCACCGGCCAGGTTAATCTGCGCGCAGCGATTCAACTGAACCCGATTCCTGATGAGCGGGCTGCATGTGCGGGTGAAACTGCCGGTATCCGGCGTACTCACGCCTATGTGGTGCCGCAGCGTGCGGTTACCCGCGGCAAACCGACACCGTAACCATTGTCAATGCCCAAGGCGGCTTCGAGCCGCGCACAGGTGAAAAATCGTGGCGCAAAGGGCGACACAGCTGGATCATCAGCGAAGGCCGAAAGACGGCGATAAAGTGGCGGTGGACGGCACCATGATCGCGGGCATGCTCCATTCCAAGAGCGTGAAAATCAAAGAATGGCAGCCTGAAAAGAAAGAAGCCGCATCCGCGCCCGCCACTGCGGTTCAGGCTGCCTCGCCCGGCTGGCTGCGGCGTCCGCGCCCGCAGCTTCGGTGTCGGCATCCGCACCGGCCGCACTCGTCAGCCCAATAAACGGAGTGGAACATGGCAAGATTCTTTATTGACCGCCCGATTTTCGCCTGGGTGATTTCCATCTTTATCATCTTGGCGGGTATTTTGGGCATCCGCAGCCTGCCCGGTATCGCAATATCCTTCGGTGGCTGCACCCACCATCAGCCTGAAACGCGACCTATCGGGCGCTTCGGCGCAGGTCATGGAAGACAGCGCGTGGCGGTGATCGAGCGCAGCATGCACGGCATCGAGGGCTTGGACCACATTTCAGCGTCCGCCGACTCCAGCGGCTGCGGTTCGGCATCGCTGACCTTTAGCCGAAAACCGACGAAGACGTTGCCCAGCAGGAAGTCGCAGAACAAGCTCTCCGAAGTGCTGAGCACGCTGCCGGCCACCGTGCAGCAGTATGGCGTCAAGGTTTCCGAAATCGCGCCCAACTTCCCGATGGTGCTGTCGCTGGACTCGCAAACCCAGGAAGTCGCCGTATGGCCGACTCACGCCCAGCGCAACATCATCCCCGAGCTGCAGCGCGTCGAAAGCGCGTGGCGTGGTGCGCATGTTTGCCGCCCAACGGGCGATGCGCAAGGTTGATCTGCGCAAAAACTCAAAGGCTACAACTCGACCTTTTTACCGACGTTTGCCGCGATCAACGCGCAAACGGGCTGCAGATTTCCGCCGCTCGCTCGGCGCTCTGCCGGCAGTGGAAGGCAGGGCTTTACCGCCGCATTACCGCTGAAGGCCAGCTCAGCACGCCGAAGAGTTCGGCAACATCATGCGCTGCGCAGCAAACAGCGAGGGCGGCAACGTCTATCTGAAAGACGTCGCCCGCATCGAGTTGGGCTCGAGAGCTACGCCCGCTACCATGCGATCTGAACGGCAAACCGGCGGTGGGTATTGCGGTCGATGCTGTCCAACAGGGGTAACGCCACGCGCCACCGCTGCCGCCGTTAAACGCGCGGATGGGAAAGCTGAAGGAATTCTTCCCCGGCGACATGCAGTGGGAAAGCGCCTTACGACACTTCGATTGCCGTCGTCATTTCGATTGAGAAAAGTGGTGCAGACGTTGGCCGAAGCGATTTTGCTGGTGTTTGTCGTGATGTTTATCTTCCCTGCAAAACATCCGCTATACCCTGATTCCGACCATTGTTGTACCGATTTCGCTGCTGGGCGCGTTCGCCTGCCTGCAATATCTCGGTATGTCGATTAACGTGCTGACCATGTTCGCCATGGTGCTGGTGATCGGTATCGTCGTGGACGATGCGATTGTGGTGGTGGAAAACGTGGAAAGGATTATGAGCGAGGAAGGGCTGCCGCCGAAGAGGCGACGAAAAAGCCATGTGCGCAGATTTCCGGTGCGGTTATCGGTATTACCGCCGTGCTGATTTTCGGTGTTTATCCCGCTGACCCAGTTTGAAGGCGCGCGGTGGGCAATATTTGACCGCCAGTTTTGCCGTTCCGGCATGATTCTGGCAATCGCCTTCTCCGCCTGGCGTTGACGCTGACCCCGCCCTGCGCGCCACCGCGCTCGCCGGTGGAAAAGGGCATCATTTGGAAAAACGCGGCTTCTTCGGCTGGTTCAACCGCATAGTTTGACGCCGGCACAAACGCTGGCGGAAGGCGTTGTCGCCAAAACCCTGCGCAGTTCTGCCGCCTCGATGGTGATCTGGCTGGCCGTCGGTGCCCGGTGCGGTGTGGATGTGGCCCGCCTGCCCGAATCTTTCCTGCCGGTTGAAGACTCCGGCAACTTTATGGTCAGCGTGCAGCTGCCGGCCCGGCGCTCCAAAGCGCGTACCGACAAAACCATCGAAGCGGTGGTGCGATGGCCAAAGAAGAAGTAGAGAGCATCATCACGGTATCCGGTTTCAGCTTTTCAGGCAGCGCCGAACACAGCCATCGACTGTATCGCTCAAGACTGGGACGAGCGCCCCTGGCCCGATCCATTCGGCCAGCATCGTTGCCCAAATGCTGATGGGCGAATTGATGACCAGCGGCGCCGTCAAAGACGGCTTCGCGCTGGTAGTCAACCCGCCCGCCATCCGCGAGCTGGGTAACGGCGGCATCGAGTTCTACCTGCAGGATCGCGAAACAACAGCGGTCACGCCGAACTGATGGCCAGAGTAACGAACTGCTGGCGAAAATGAGCCAGAACCCACTGTTCTCCGGCCCGCGCAACAACGGCCTGCCCGACCTCGCCGCAGCTCGAGCTGGAAATCGACCGCAAACGCGATGGCGGCGCAGGGCATCAGCATGACCAGTGTGCGCGCCACCCTTGCCGCAGCCCTGGGCGCGGCTGCTATGTCAACGACTTCCCCAACAACGGCCGCCTGCGAAAGTGATGGTTCAGGCCGAAGCATCCGCCAGCGTGCAGGAAGAAGATGCTCCAGCTTCACGTGCCAACGGCAGCGGCCAGCTGTTCTGTCGTCTTTTGTCAAAGCCAAATGGTGCCGGGCGTCGAGCAGAGCTCTGCGCTTAACGGCTGGTCCGCGCGTGCAGATGAGCACCCAGGTCGGCAACGGCTCCACCGGCCAGGCGATGGCCGAAATCGAGAAAATGGTCAAAGACCTGGTGGCGGTTACAGCGTCGAATGGCAGGGCTGTCGCGCGGAAGAAGCCAGCTCGTCGCAAAAGTTGATGCTCTACGGCTTTCGCCGCGCTGTTTGTATGGTGCTGGCGCGCTGTGCGAAAGCTGGTCGACTCTTTGCCGTGCTGCTGGTCGCCCCGCTGGGTCTGTTCGGCGTCGTGTTTGCGTTGCCAGCCGCAACCTGTTCAACAACAGCGTCGGCATACCGGTGGCCTTTGCCAACGACATCATTTCACCGTCGGCACGATTACCGTGATGGGTCTGAGCGCCAAAAACGCCATTCTGATTATCGAGTTTCGCCAAAGACCTGCAGGTCGAAGGCAAAAGCGCGCTGGCCGCGGCACTCGAAGCGGCGCACCTGCGCTCGTCCGATTCTGATGACTTCGTTTGCCTTTTATTTTGGGCGTGGTGCCGCCATACTTCGCTTCTGGCGCCAGCTCCGGCAGCCGAGCGCCATCGGTACCACCGTATTCGGGTGGGCATGACCATCGGCACCCCTGTTGTCGGTATTCCTGGTGCCGGTGTTTCACGCTCCGTGGTGCGCGCCTGCAGCCGACCCGCACGAGCTGGAAGTGGCCGCCGCCAATGCCCACCTGCACAGCGAAAGCCACCAAGATTCCGACAGCCACAACCCTTTTAACTTTTCAGGCCGCCTGAAACCAGGCAGCCTGAAAGAGAAAGGACAACCATGAAAAACCACATTCAAACCGTCCTGTTGGCCGTCAGCACCGCCGCCGTTTTGTCGGCGTGCAATCTGGCGCCCAACACCAGTAGCCCAAAAGTCGATCTGCCCGCCGAGCAGTTCGCTACGACGCCCGCGACAACGGCGTCCGCGCCGCCGCCGTCGGCTGGCAGGACACTTTCGCCGATCCGTGCCTGCACCGCCTGATCGAAATCGCCCTGAAAACAATACTGACCTGCGCACCGCCAGCCTGAACGCCGAGCAGGTGCGCACCCAGTACGCCATCGCCCGCGCCGACCGCTTCCCCGGCTTGAACGGCAACGGCAGCGACCCGCAGCGGCAACGCCAATGGCGCCGGCAGTTTTCAGCGCCAGTTTGGGCATCGCCTCCTGGAGCTCGACTTGTGGCAGGGTGCGCACACCAGTCAGGCCGCGCTGCAGAGCTACTTCGCCCGAGCACCGCCGCCCGCGACGCCACCCATCTGGAGCCTGATTTCCAGCGTCGCCAAAGCCCACTTCAACGAAATTACGCCTGAAGACGCCATGAAGCTGGCGCAAAAACGTGCTCGACAGCCAGCAGGAAACCTGCCGTCTGGCTGGGCTGCGCCACAAAGCCGGCGTGATTTCGCCATCGACCTGCGCGAGCAGGAAACCGTGATTGAAAACGCCAGGCCTTTACGCTGCCGCCGTCCGCGCCCGCGAGCAGGTACGCAACGCCCTCGAGCTTCTGATCGCAGAAAACCGCCCGGACGATCTGCCCGCGCCCTGCCGCTGGCACAGCAGTTCAATATCCGCAACCTGCCCGCCGGCTCAAGCTCCGAAGTGCCGCTCAACCGCCCCGACATCCGCGCCGCCGAGCACAACCTGCGTCAGGCCAACGCCAATATCGGAGCGCCGCGCCGCTCTTTCCCCCACCACGGTCTCACCGGCAACTTCCTTGCGCAGCGAACTGTGAGCAATCTGTTTGAACCGGCAGCCACCAGACTGGTCGATCGGCGGCGTAATCAGCGTACCGATTTTCAACTGGGGCAAAACCAAGGCCAATCTCGATGCCGCCAAAGTCGCCCAGGAAAAACCATCGTCGCCTCACGAAGCCGCCGTGCGCAGCGCCTTCCGCGACGTGGCCGACGCCCTGGTGGCGCGCCGCCGCGCCTCACCAGCTGCCAGTACCAGGCCACCGCGCGCAGGCCAGCCAAAGCCGAACGCCTGCGCCTGATCCGCCTGCGTTACAAACACGGCGTTTCCAGCTCGCTCAACCTGTCGACGCCCAGCAGGGCAGTGTATTCGGCTGACAGTACCCTAGCTCGTCCACCCGCCTGAATATGGCCGAGAAACCCTCGCCGATCTCTACAAAGTGCTCGGCGGCGGTCTCAAGCGCATACACCCAGGACGACGAACAGGTGCGCCCAGCTCAGCGAGTCGGCGACGCCCTGCGCCGCCGAGAATGGCAAGAAAAGCAGCAGCGCCCCGCAGCAGCAGTAAACACCACTCTGATGAGGCAGCCTGAAAACCGGTTTTTGTTTTCCAGCTGCCTTTTGGTTTTCAGTTGTAGCTGGGTCGCGATCCAACATATCTTTGGTATCGGAAAATGTTGCTTGCAACCCAACCTACCTATTGGGGCGAGGGAAGGGAGCAAGGTATGCGGCGGATGGCGTCTAGGCTGCCTGAAAGGCTGTTTGCGTAAGCCCGCGTAAATTTACTGAGAAAATTGTCGGCCTATGGCGTATTGTGCGGCGGGTTTTGCAAAATCCGCCCCTTTGCGTCCGCTGGTGCCGCTTCGGTCTGCGGGCGCCCGCACACGCCGCAGGCAGCCTGAAGCTGTCCGCCCGTTTTCTGGCCGTGCCGCCACCGTATCGGCGGCCGTTTGGCGCGCAGGCGGACGGCGCCGATACGGGTTTTCGAGCCGCCGCAATACCACAAAATACAAGCGATTTTTATGCTGTTATGGCTGGCCAAGTTCAGCAACGTGTCTCCGGTGCTGATAGTTTACCACACCGCTCCGCGCGGTGATGGCGGCGCTGACGGCGCTGGCGTTCAGCCTGATGCTCAGCCGTGGACGATCCGCAAGCTGACGGCGCTGAAGGCTGGCAGGCCATCCGCAGCGACGGCCCGCAGACGCATCTGGTCGCCGGCACGCCGACGATGGGCGAGGTGCTGATTCTGCTGTCGATTACGTTGTCCACGCTGTGGGGCAATCCGTCCAATCCTTATCTGTGGATTCTGATCGCGCTGCTGGGCACGGGTGCGCTGGGTTTTTACGACGACTGGCGCAAGGTGGTTTATAAGGCACCTCAACGGCGTGTCGGCGAAATTCAAAATGGTGTGGCAGACGGTGGTGGCGTAGCGCCGGCGCGCTGCTGTTTTCGATGTTGACCCGCTCGGGGGCGACCAATATCCCGATCGTGCCTTTTTTCAAGCAAGGTGGCGCTGCCTTTGGGCGTGGTCGGCTTTGTGGTGTTGGCGTATTTCACCATTGTCGGCACGTCCAATGCGGTGAAACCTGACCGACGGCCTGGACGGGCTGGCGGGCGTTTCCGGTGGTGCTGGTGGCCGGCGGGCTGGCGGTGTTTGCCTACGTTCCACCGGGCACGTTAAGTTTGCCGGATATCTGCAGCTGCCTTTCGTGCCGGGCGCCAACGAAGGCTGGTGTTCTGCGCGGCAATGTGCGGCGCCTGCCTTGGCTTTTTGTGGTTCAATGCCGCGCCGGCGCGCAGGTGTTTATGGGCGATGTCGGCGCTGGCGCTGGGCGCGGCGCTGGGTACCGTAGCGGTAATCGTGCGCGAGAATTTGTATTGGTCATCATGGGCGGCCTGTTTGTGGCGGAAGCCTTGTCGGTGATGCTGCAGGTGGGCTGGCACAAGAAAACCACGTATCTTCCTGATGGCGCCCATCCACCACCCGCTTCGAGCAAAAGGGCTGGAAGGAAACGCAGGTGGTGGTGCGCTTTTGATTATCACCATCGTGCTGGTGCTGGATCTGGTCTGAGTACGCTGAAAAATCGTTAGCAGCCTGAAAACCCGTTTCAGGCTGCTTGGTTGAACATAAGGAGAAACGCTATGGATGCTGATGCCGCTCGGTGTTCGGCAAACTGCAGGAGCATGTACATGAAGAAACGTCGGCGCCTGGCAGTGGGCGCTAGCCTATACGCTGTTTGATCTCGGCGACCCAGCTGTTCGGCGGCAATGCCAATCTGTGCTTGCCCTGCTGATCAGCGCGGTGCTGGTTTTCTTTATGCCCGGGCGTATTTCGCCTGCTGCGCTATTTTGTCGACAGCCCGATGGTATGGCTGCTGGTGTATGCGTCGGCGGTGCTGCTGCCGCCGCTGATTGCCCTGAACGCGTTGCCGCGGCGCGGCGCGCGCGATGCAGCCCTGGCAAAACGCGACGCACAATGTCTTCTTCGGAAAATAAGATTCAAACCGCGATTTGGATGATCGGCATGGCGCTGTTCGGCGCCTTCGGCTAGTGGGGCTGGAAGTTTATCGACTGCCGCCGGCAAAGCGCCGAAGCCCGCAGGCCGGGCAGGGTGCTTCAGCGGCGTCGCAGATGCGCTCGGGCGGCGACGGCTTGCGCCCGCATCGGCTTCGGGCATCAACTACGGGTCTTCGGCCGAGAGCGTCAGCAGCGGGCAGGACGTCGCCATCGAAGCGGGCGAGTTCTCCTACCGCAGCGGCCGCCTGCGTGCTGCTGTCGCTGCGTAACAGCGGCAGTTTCGCCGTATCGTCGGTGTGATGTGGGCCTGACGCTGCATCTCGACGGCAAGGCCGATGCCAGCCGTCGGCATTCCGATGAAACTGTCCAGCCTGCTCGCGCCCGGTGGCGAAACCGTAATCGCCGTGCCGCTGGATGACGAAAAATGGTGGCGAGATGCCGTGCGCCAGGCCGGCTCGCGACGGATGACGGCACAGATTGTCGCGGTGGGCGACGGCGCTATCAGGACATCGACCACCCGCAAACCGGCGCCGCGGTTTCCTGAGCCAAACCGACCGCCAACAGAATGGGACCGCCCGCCGAAATTCCGCACCACGTCCCGACAATGGCGAAGCGCGGCGGCGGAGCGCGCTAATCGACAGCGAACCGCGCATCGACATGCCCGCGCCGAAAAGCCCCGCCGCCGGCGAGCCGGCCGAGCAGCGGCTGCCGCGTGCAACGCGCCGGCACCGCATCGATTTGAACGACGACGAAGCCGTTTTCCCGCCTGCCCGACGAGCCGGGCGTGATTTCGGTAGAAGTGCGGAAGGGCGCAAAATAGCCCGGCTGTTTCAGGCAGCCTGAAAGCAAAATACCAACACGGATTAAAACCAACAGCATGAACTGGCAAAACCGACACTTCTGGTCGCCGGCATCGGCGGCAGCGGCGTTTCGATGATCGCCATCGCGCTGAAGCGGCGCCGCCGTTGCCGCCTACGACGAAAACCTGCCGCCCGAGCGCCGCAGCGCGCCCAAGAGCGTTTTCCGAATCTGGACTGCTTTTCAGGCGCCTGAAAGAGCGCGCTGGACAATCGGTTTCGACACGCTGGCGCTCAGCCCCGGCATCAGCCGCCGGCAGCCTGAAATCGCGCGCTTTTGGAAGGCGCGGCGGCCGCGTGCTCGGCGATGTCGAAATTCTGGCGCAGATTCTGCGAAGCGCGGCGATCCGGTGATCGCCATCACCGGCAGCAACGGCAAAACCACGGTAACCAGCCTGGTCGAGTCACCCGTGCCGCGAAAGCGAGCTGGATACCGTGGTGGCCGGCAGCATCGGCTCTGCCGGTGCTGGAAGCCGAAACGAGCGCGGCGGCAAAAAGCCGACGTGTGGGTGCTCGAACTCTCCAGCTCCAGCTCGAAACCACCACCAGCTGAATGCCGCCGCTGCCGCGGTTGCTCAATATTCGAAGATCATCTCGAGCGCTACGACGATCTGCTCGACTACGCCCACGCCAAAGACCGCATCTTTCGCGGTAGCGGCGTAGGTGCTCAACGGCGACGATGGTTCTGCCGCGCCCGATAGCCGCAGCAGCCGCCGCGTCGAATGGTTTTTCGCTGAAGCAGCCTGAAAATTATTGGTTTGACGAGTCTTGCAGGCAGCCTGAAAGCCGGCGGCGACACTTTGCTGGCACAATCGCAGTGCCGCTGCAGGGGCGGCACAATCAGTCAACGTTGGCAGCGCTGGCGCTGTGCGAAGCCATCGGCATGAACGCGCCGAACTGCTGCGCCATGTTGCCGGTTTCAGCGCCTGCCGCACCGCGTGGAAAAATCGCCGAGAAAAACGGCATCGACTTTTATCGACGACGAGCAAAGGTACCACTGTCGGCGCCCACCGCCGCAGCGGTGACCGGCCCTGATCCGGCCGCTGGTGCTGATAGCCGGCGGCCGGGGCAAGGGCAGGACTTTGCGCCGCTGGCGGCTGTCCTTAAAGACAAAGGCGCGCGCGGTGTTTCTGATCGGCATCGACGCGCCGAAAATCGCTGCCGATCTGGCCGCCGCCGGCATTACCGGCGAATTTGCGCCGATTTCTACGCAAGCGGTGCGCCGCGCCTGTGCGCCGCCGCCCGCAGCGGCGATGCTGCTTTTGCTGAGTCCGGCCTCGCGCCAGTCTGGATATGTTCCGCGGTTAGCGCACCGCTCCGGTATTTGCCGCCGCCGTCGCCGCCCTTTAAGGCAGCTCTGAAAGCGTTTCGCCCGCCCCGTATTGGCCCTGCTGAACTCCGATTACCCGCTTTTTCCACACTGCCCGACGGGTCGAAATCTGTTTAACCGCAACCTGCAGAAAAACGAGCGACGTTACGACCAAACCCTGCTGGGTGCTGCTCGAGCCATGCTGGGCTGGGGCTGGTGATGGTGTTTTTCGCATCACGCATCGCAGCTCGATCCCCACAATCTCGACCGAGCGTACCGTGTAGTCTGTTCGAAAGCAGGCCAAGTTCAGTGCTGTTCGGGCTGGTGCTGTGCGCCTATGTTGATTGCGAAGGTGCCGATGGATTTGGCAGCGCTTGACCAAATACATTTTGGTAATGCTGCTGCTGCTGATGTCGTTTCGTCCTTTTGGGCGAAACGGTAAACGGCGCCCGCCGTTGCTGTCGCTGGGTTTTATCAAAATCCAGCCCAGCGAGCTGTTAGCTGGTAACGATTAGTGTATGGCGAGCTTTCTGAAGCGCAAGCTCAACGTGCTCGACGACTTCAAGCGCGTCAGCTGGGTGGCGCTGCTCACCGGTGCGTCGCATCGGCCTGATTTACGCTACCCGCGACTTGGGGATCGGCGCTGGTGGTGTTTGCGATTGTGGTGGCGCTGCTGTTTATCGCCAACCTGCCGTGGCGCTGGTTTTGCTGATTCTGGGCGCCGGCGTTTCGCTGGCGGTGCTGGTGATCGCCACCACCGATTTTTCGCCTGCGCCGCTTCGAAGTGGCGCTGACGCCGTGGTTGATGCTAACGGCACCGGCTTTCAGGACCAGTCTCGCTGCTGTCGATGGAAAGCGGCGGCCTGTTTGGCAAGCGGTTTGGGCAAGGCGATTTTCAAACGCGGCTTCCTGCCCGGAAGCGCATACCCGACTTTATCTTGGCGGTAATCGGCGAAGAATTGGGGCTGATAACGGTGGCGCTGTTGATTTTCACCTATCTGTGGATTGTGTGGCGCGCGCTGAGCATCGGCGAGACGGCGCGCGACCAAAGGCATGTATTTCAACGCCTTTATCGCCACCGGCATCGGCGCGTGTGGGTGGCGGCGCAGAGCTTTATCAATATCGGCGTCAACATCGGCCTGCTGCCCAACAAAGGGCTGACCCTGCCGCTGGTTTCCTACGGCGGCTCGTCGCCGCTGGTGATGATGGCGGCCTTTACCATGCTGCTGCGCGTCGATTACGAAACCCGCCGCAGCATGCGCGGGTTACGACGATGACTCGACCCGCGCGACGAAAGCAAGCGCAGCCCAGAAGCAGGGCGCAGGGCGAAAACATGGGCAAAACTCCACCTTTTATGCGTTGATGGCCGGCGGCACCGGCGGCCCGGTATTTTCCCCGCGCTGGCGGTAGCGGCGGCGCTCAAAGAACGCGGCTGCAACGTAGTGTGGCTCGGCAGCAGCGGCGGCATGGAAGAGCGGCTGGTGCCGCAGCACGGCATCACGCTGGAAACGGTGGCGATGAAGGCGTGCGCGGCAACGGCCTGCTGCGGCTGGCGCGCGCCGCGTGATGCTGTTTAAGGCCGTGCGCGCCGCCCGCGCCGCCCTGCGCCGCCATCAGGTCGATGCCGTGATCGGCTCGGCGGCTTCAGTTACTATCCGGGCGGCGTTGCCGTCGCGCTCGCTAGGGCTGCCGCTGATTGTCCACGAGCAAAACGCGGTGGCCGGCCTGGCCAACCGCAAGCTGGCGAAAAACGGCGGCGCGGGTGCTGTCACGCCTTCCGCAGGCCTTCCCCAACCGGCCCGACGGCCTGGTCGCAATCCGGTGCGCGCCGATATTGGTCTGCCCGCACCGCAGGGAGCGCTTTGCCGGCCGCGAAGGCGAGCCTGAAAATCTTTGTGGTCGGCGGCAGCCTGGGCGCACGCGCGCTCAATACCATCGTGCCCGCTGCGCTGGCGCTGCTGCCCGAGCGGCGGCCGCAGATTGTCCACCAGTCCGGCCGCGGCAATCTCGAAGCGTTAGCAGGAAGCCTACCGCCAGGCCGGCGTAGCGGCCGAGTGCGTTGAGTTTATCGACGACATGGCCGCGCGTGTACCGCGATGCCGATTTTGCTGCATCTGCCGCGCCGGCGCGCTGACCGTTGCCGAGCTGACCGCCGCCGGCGTCGGCGCGCGTTGCGTGCCCTTCCGCAGGCGGTGGACGACCACCGAACCGCCAACGCCCGCTTTATGGTGTTCCTGCCGAAGCCGGCGGCCTGCCGCAGGCGAGCTTGATGCCGCCCGTCTGGCCGCGGTGCTGGCCGGACTCGACCGCGCCGCCTGCCTGCGCTGGGCGCAAAACGCCCGCGACGCTGGCGATGCCCGACAGCGCCGAGCGCGTCGCTGATGCCGCGCTGGCCACCGTCAGGGCAGCCTGAAAAGCAGGCAGCCTGAAAAGCGTTTTCAGGCTGCCTTTGGTTTCGTCTTTCCTGTTTCCGAACACCTGTGCGCATTATTTCCGCTAATCTCAACGGCATCCGTTCCGCCTACAGGCTTTCTCGATTACTCGCCGCCGCAGAGGCTGGATTTTCGTCTGCGTGCAGGAACTCAAAGCACAGGAAAGCCGATTTGGCCGACGACATGAAACGCCCGCACGGCATGTACGGCGCCTGGCATTGCGCCGAAAAACGCGGCTACAGCGGCGTTGCCCTTCAGCCGCCGCCAGCCCGACCGCGTGCAAACCGGCATCGGCGTGGACGAGTTCGACCGCGAAGCCGCTTCGTGCGCGCCGATTTCGGCCGCTTAAGCGTGGTGTCGCTCTATCTGCCGTCCGGCAGCAGCGCTGAGCGGCAGGAAGCCAAGTTCCGTTTTCTGGACGTTTTTCTACCCGATGCTCGATGCCATGCACGGCGAAGGGCGCGACATCGTCATCTGCGGCGACTGGAACATCGCCCACCAAAACATCGACCTGAAAAACTGGAAGGCAACCAGAAAAATTCCGGCTTCCTGCCCGAAGAGCGCGAATGGATGGGCAAAGTCATCAACAGAATTGGGCTGGCACGACACGTGGCGCGAGCTGTATCCCGAAGCGCCCGGCTACACCTGGTGGAGCAACCGCGGCCAGGCCTATGCCAAAGACGTCGGCTGGCGCATCGACTACCAGATGGCCACGCCGAACCTGGCCGCCGCCGTCCGCAGCGCGTCGGTTTACAAAGACGAGCGTTTTTCCGACCACGCGCCTTTGGTGGTCGATTACGACTATTCCCTATAAAGCCCGCCCGCGCGTTTCAGGCTGCCTGAAACGCGCGGGCGCTATCCACGCCAAGCTGCAACCCAGCCCATGCATTTTTCCGATCTCGAAAGCCTGACCCTGCTGATTGTGCGCGACGCCGGCGAGCCCGCGCTGTGGAGCGAGCGCTGGGAATACAGCTATCCGATGGTGCAGAGCACCGCCTGCTCGGCTGCCCAAAGCATCGAGCAATGGCAGCGCGGCGTTCAGGCTGCTTTTGCCGCCATCCGCGGCAACGGCGCGGTGATGCTGGTGGCCTACGGAGCCGGGGCGCTGGCCGCCGCCGCGTGGTATTACCAAACCGACACCGCCGCCCAGCGCCGTGTTGCCGGCGTGATTTTGGTGTCGCCGTCGCGCGCGAAGCCTGGCAGGACGACGAGTACCACACTCTTGCGCGCTGCCGTTTCAACTGCAAAACCGCGCTGGTTATCGGCGGCGGCGACGAGCGCAGCCCCGAAGCCTGGGCGCGGCAGCAGGCGAACAATGGCGCGCCCGCCTGCTGGTATCGCCGCATACGGGGCGTTTGAACGGCGAAAATGGGCGGCTGGCAGTGGGGCATGCGGCTGATGCGGGAAATGCTGATTTATTAGACTTTATTAGGCGCGGCGGGAGCAGATTTGCCGTTTGCGTGCAGCGCCGGCGCGAAAAAGCAGCCTGAAAAAGCGGCAGCCGTTTTCAGAGCTGCCGCTGGGACAAAGAAATCATTGGCGCACCCGACTGGGATCGAACCAGCGACCTTCAGCTTCGAAACGACGCTCTTCCAACTGAGCTACGGGTACCGCGCAAAACGGGCGCAAGAATACCCGAAAAACGCCGTTTGGCAAAAAGCCTGCGCTCGCCGCCCGTATTTTCAGGCTGCCGCCGCCTGTTTTTGATGCACGCCAAAATTTCCGATTGGAAAGGCAAGGCGGATTGAGTATAATCGCGAAAATTCATGTTAATGTAAATTAACTTTATACAAAGAAAGCCGCAACCGCTTTGCCGGCCGGCTTTGCAGAACACTCCACAATTACCAAAAACGGTGAGGCCCGATTAAATGAAGAACCCGAAAAACAAGCGCAAGGTTCGGCGCTGATTACCCTGCTGGGCGGCATCCTGATTCTGATAGCCGTGCTGTTCCTGCTGGTCAAACTTGCCACCACCAAATACGAAGGCGACGTTGCCGAAACCACCGAAAGATGCCACCGAAACCCGCATCATGCCCGTCGGCCGCCTGGTGAGGGCGACGGTACCGAGCCCGGCCAGCGTACCGGCCAGCAGGTGTTCGACAAAGTCTGCGTCCAATGCCACGCCGCCGACGCATCCACCGCCTTCTCGCCCAAAAATCACCCACAACGACCAATGGGCGCCGCGCATCGCCAAAGGCTTTGACGCCCTGCTCAACAGCGCCATCAACGGCTGGCGGCCCCGAAAGGCGGCAATATGCCCGCCAAAGGCGGCGCGTCCGACCTGACCGACGAAGAAGTCGCCCGCGCATTGGTTTAGCATGGCCAGCAAATCCGGCGCCAACTTCAGCGAGCCGCAGGCCGGCGGCGCAGCCACCGCTGCCGCATCCGACAGCGCCGCTTCGAGCGCCACCGCCGATGCCGGTGCCGCCGGCGAAGCGCCCAAAGCCGAAGGTAAAGCGAAGCCAAAGCCGAAGGCAAAGCGGATGCCGCACCCAAAAGCCGATGCCGCCGCCGGCAAAGCCATCTTCGACCAAAAACCTGCTTCGCCTGCCACGGCGCATCGTCCGCCATTCCCAATATCCCGCGCATTACCCACAAAGACGAATGGGCGCCGCGCCTGAAAGCGGGCAAAGACACCGTTTACAAACACGCCATCTCCGGCTTCAACGCCATGCCCGCCGCGGCGGTAATCCGGATTTGAGCGACGACGAAGTCAAAGCCGCAGTCGAATACATGCTAAGAATCCGGCCTGTAAAGGCAGCCTGAAAAAAAAGGCACCCCAAATAAAGCGCAATCCTTGGTGGCTGCGCTTTGTCTGTAAGCAGCTTTCAGGCTGCCTGCGCGGATTATCGGGCAGCCTGAAAACCGGTTATCCGCTATCAAGACTACAGCAGCAGGCAGCCTGAAACACCCGCCAAGCGGCACCCGCAATCCGTTCACAACTGATCATCAAAAGGAAAAACCATGAACAAAGCACTTACCGGCAGCCTGATCGGCATCGTTCTAATCGGCGGCGTCTCGCCGGCGGCAGCTACTATATGGGCAGCCGGCTCGAAGACAACTACCGCAACAGCTTTAATCTCAACGACAAACGTTTCGCCGTTACGCTCAAAGACTTCTCTATGGGCCCCTGTCCGGCAAAGCCGCGTGGACGGGCGAAATCACCCCCGATTTGTGCGATCAGCCTGAAATTCATCGTCCGCGGCGAAGACATCCTGCACCGCAGTCTTACCGGCTACCGCGTCGAATCGAAAATCTATCTGGTGCGCCCCAAAGACAACAGCGCAGTTTTGCTGTTTGACACCGATACCGCTATCGGCTGGACGGGCGATATCGACGGCAGCCTGAAAGTGCCCGCCGGCAGCCATGCCGACGGCAAACCGGCGATGAACAGCGAAGGCGATTTGGCCGTTACCCGCGACGACTTTCGCATCGAATGGCAGCAAATCAGCGGCCGTTTCAAAGGCGGGCGCCAAGATGGCGAAAACCGAAATCCGCTCCTTCGAGCTGAGTATGCCCCTGGTGAAAATCAGCCAGGCAGGCGGGGATAGCGCCGAGTTTGAACTGAAAAACCTGAATTACTACAACGATATCGGCATCAGTACCTTCGGCAGCCGTCCGGTATCGGGCAGCGACAAACTCGATATCGAATCCTTCAGCTTCACCAACAGCAGCGGCGATATGCGTTTGAGCAACCTGAAAATGGGCGGCACGCAAACCGCCGACAGCAAAACCCTGTCCTACAATTGGAACGGCGACATCGGCCGCTTTTCTTTTGGCAGCAGCGACCAGTTCGGCAGAGGGCGCTATTCCATCGACAAAAATCCATTTAAACAGCCACATCAAGGGTCTGAACATCGCCGCGCTGGAAAAACTGCACGCGCTGCTCAAGCGCCAAAAGCCAGACCTGCGTGCCGCGATGAAGAGCAGACGCGGGCGATGCAGGACTTTATCGTCGAGCTGGCCAAAAACGGCAGTAAGCGCCGAATCTAAAAAGCAACCAGCTGTCCTTCAACGGCGGCACCGCCACCGCCGAGGCCCAAGCCAGCCTGCCCGCCGGCGACTACACCGCGGAAAACCTCCCGAGCAAAGCATGGGAAGCCCTACGCTACAGCGCCCGCGCCAGCATCGATAAAGCAGATCGAGAAATCGCCAGACTCGAGAAAAAAAGGCCAAGAACCCAGCGACGAAGAAATCGCCGAAAAGCCGTTGCAGAAATCGTCACACTCACCGGCGGCCGCGAAGGGGCGACAAAAATCGTGATGTCGATCGAGAAGCAGTAAAAGCAAGCAGACAAAAAGCAGCCTGAAACGGTTCGGATGCCGTTTCAGGCTGCTTTCGTTACGCACTAAAGGCGGTGCGGCTTTCAGGCTGCCCGCTGGGCAGTCTTTTGTTTTTAGCGGATAGCTTGGGTGTCAAAAGCCAACATCAGCAGGGGGTTGCGCTGCATTGTTGAGTCTTGACCCAAGCCGCAATACCGCCAGACGGTGCGCGGTGCGCACCCTACAGCCGGACGGCAACGGTGCCAAACGGCAGCGGATGGGAGCGCCCGCGCACCGAAAACCAGTGCCGCCTGATCGCCTTTTATCCCATTCCAAACCCGAAAAAGGCAGCCTGAATACGCCAAACCGCCCTGCAAACGGTAGCTCCCTCTCCCATCAAAACGGGGAGGGTCAGGGGTGAGGGGCAAACGTTTGCGCTGCTAAACCAGCGTTTCTGTCGAAACGCCCACTCAACCCTCCCGCGCTTGGGCGCAGGGGAGGAGCAAAAGGCGCCGCGGGACGGACGGTTTCAGGCTGCGTTTGCTGGGTCGCCGTCTGAAAGCCAGTCTGAAAGGTTTTCAGCTGCTTTTTGCTTTTGTTGCAAGGCAGCCTGAAAACCGTTTCAGCGCTCGGCAAACGCTGTGCCGCGAAATACCCGTTGGGGTTGCCGCGCTCTACGCGGTACAGCGATTTGTGCGCGGCGGCGGCCTGTCTGGCGGCATCGGCCTGGCATCGGGCGGCGAGTTTCAGCGCGAGCAGTTCAGCGCGCGTTTTTGTTGGCGTGCTGGCTGCGTTCGCTTTCCACGCGCACGCTAATGCCGCTGGGCGTATGCGTGGCGCGCACGGCGGATTCGGTTTTGTTGACGTGCTGGCCGCCTTTGCCGCCGGCGCGGCAGGTTTGAAAACACGTCGTCGGCAGGATTGCCTGTGTCGTGTTCCGCGCGATTTTCAGGCAGCCTGAACACGCCGATATACCAGTTTTTGCGCGGATGGCGCAGGCGCACGGGCTGTCGCACGCCCATTGCAGCGTGCCCTGCCAGCGCTGCGCGGTGTCGTCGGCCAGGCAGCCTGAAAGGCGGACGATGGCGGAAAGAATGCCGTGCCGGTCGGCGGTTTCTTCCAACACTTCGGCCTGCACGCCGGCCTGCCTGGCTTCGCGCAGGATTTGCGCCAGCACGAAACGGGCGAAAATGCGGCACTCGGCCGGGCCTTGGGCGGTGGAGATTTTGCAGGGTGGCGGCGCCGTTTTCAGGCTGCCTGAACGGGATATTTGGTGTCATCGTCTGCTCCTCTCAGGCTGCTTGGCACGGCTGCCGTCTGCGTCGTCGTCGCCTTGGCCCGGCGCATTCGCCGCCGGTTTTTGTAGGTTAAAACCGGCTTTGAAGCGCGCCACCAGTTCAATCAGGCCGTGCGCGTGCACGGCAGCGATGATGCTGTCGATGTTTTTGTAGGCCTGCGGGGCTTCTTCGCTAAACCAGCGCTTTGTCGGCGCAGACGACCAGACTGCCGAAGGCGGTGCGGCGCAGGCTGTCGGCGGAGTATTTGTGCGACAGACGGCCTTTTGCATTCGCTGCCGCTGCCATTTGCAGCCGGCGCCGTGGGCGAGCGAGTTGAGCGCGGATTCGGTGTTGGCGGCAGGGGGCGGCGAGATAGCTGTAGTCGCCGCGTGAGCCGGGTATCAACGCACCAGGCCCTGATCTGGCGGGCGTGGCGCCTTTGCGGTGCAGCCAGCCGCTTTCGCCGTCAAACTCGGCGGCTTCAAGGAAGTTGTGGTGCATCGAGCAGGCATTCGCCGTTGCTGTGAAGCTTGTGCGGGATGCGTTCGGCAATCAGCAGGCGGTTGGCGCGGGCGAAAGCGAGCGCGGACTGATGCTCAGCCAGATAGGCTTGGGCATCCGGCGCTGTTGTCGGCAAGGCCGTGGTGGCCGAATGCTTCAGACGTGGCGGCGCAGGATGTCTCCGCCCAGCCCGCGCGAGCCGCTGTGGACGAGCAGTTGCAGCGCGTCGGCGCGAAAACGCTCGGGCAGCAAATCAGTGCGGTAAACGGTATCGACGGTTTGCAGCTCGGCAAAATGGTTGCCGCCGCCAATGGTGCCCAAAGGCAGCCTGAAAGGGGAATCGGGCAGGATTTCGTTGATCCGCGCCTGCCATCTCGCCGCCCAAAGGCGTCGTCGATATTGCCGATTTGTTTGGCGAGTTTGGCAGGTTGCTTTTTGGCGGCGGGAACGGCGGTTTGCCAAAATGCCGTGCCGCAGCCGATGTCGCCGCCGATCAGTGCGGGATAAAAACGGCCGACGCTGAAAAAGGCTGCGCGCCGATCGGGTAGCCGCGTCCGGCGTGCAGATCGGGCATGCCGGCCACGCGGCGCATGGCGGGAAGACGGGCGGTGGTTTCGAGCTGGCGCACGGCATTGCCTTCCAGCCAGGTATCGGGGTGGAAATTAGGGAGATGTTTGGGATGTGATTGCCCATATCGGTACTTTTCCCACGCCGGGGCAGCCTGAAAGCCGTTTTTAAAAACGTCAGGCGGCAAAAACGCGCCGGTTGCGGCGGGTTTTGACCAAGCGTGTAATGAAAAATTGGGGAAAGCAGCCCGATGCGGGCAGGAAGATGCTGCCTGGCGGCCGGGCTGCAAAGAATGATTGGGAGACGGTTTGCGTGTTTCATGGTCTGTCCTTTCTTTGCATGGGTGGGAAAAGGGCGGCATCTTAGGGGCAAAAGCGGCGGCGGGCAAGTTTGCGTGGGGATTGGGCGGGGGCGAAACGGGTTGGGTTGTCGCGGCAAAGCAGCCTGAAAGCCGCGCCGGTGCTGGGGACGGGCGTTCGGGCGGCGGGTGTGGCGTTTGCGCGACGGCCGCGCCGTGCCATTCCCTGCAACGGGCGGCGGCACGAGGGGCGGGCGCTCGCTATAATCCGCCCCTTTAACGATTTTCAGGCTGCCTGCCACCATGACGCCACGATCCCTTTGCCTGATTTGGAACGGCTCGACGACCCTGCCGTCCGGTCTTTTGCCGCCCAAGCGCATGCGAAAACCCTGTCGCATTTCGCGCAGGGGTGCGGACTACTGAAGCGCTGAAAGCCGACATCACCGCCGCGCTGCAGGACGAGAACCAGATTCCGTTTTGTCAGGAACACCGCGCGCAGATGTGCCACTTCCACCAGAGTGCCGAGCATCCGAAGGCGTGTACCGTGTGTGTAGCGCCGCGTCTTACTGCAGCGGGCTGCCGCGGTGGCGGGTGCTGTTCGACGTGGCGGCTTTCGACGAAATCTTGGGCGACGATGTTTTATCTCGACGGCGTTTCGCATGTGTCGAGCAGCCTGAAAAAGTGCTGCTGTCGCTGAGCATCGCCGGCGGCGATACCGCCTACACGCATCGAATACGACCTGGCCGCCGGCACGGCTGGTGGAAAACGGCTTTCATTTTCCCGCCGGCAAAAAGCCACATCGCCTGGCGCGACGCAAACAGCGTGTGGGTCTGCCCGCGTGGGACGAGCGCCAGCTCACCGAATCGGGCTATCCGCGGCAGGTATGGCTGCTGCGGCGCGAGCAAGTTTTGCCGAAGCCGAGCCGGTGTGCGAAATGGACGCCGCCGGCGTGATGGTGCACGCCTGGCGCTATCTCGACGGCCAGGGCGCGCCGATTGATCTGATTGAATCGTCGCACGGCTTTTTCAGCGAAAAACCCTATTACCAGGTCGGCGCCGATCTTCAGCCGCAGCCGCTCAAGCTGCCCTGAAGACTGCGACATCACCGGCTATCTCGGCGGCCGGCTGCTGCTGCACCTGCAAAGCGAATGGCGCCGCGCCAACCGCAGCTATCCGGCGGGCAGTCTGGTGGCGGTGAAGCTGTCCAAAGGCCAGCTTGGCGAAGCGGAACTGCTGTTTGCGCCCAACGAGCGCCAGTCGCTCGAAAGCGTGAAAACCACCAAGCGCTTTGTGGTCGCTTCGGTGCTCGACAAGGTTTCAGGCAGCCTGAAAGCGTGGCGGCTGGACGCCGACAGCTGGCACGAACAAACCCTGCCCGCGCTGCCCCAAGGCGCTTTGGAGTTGACCGACCAGCCGTGGGGCGGCGATGTGCTGTATGTGGCCGCCAGCGATTTTCTCACCCCGCTCACCCTGTTTTTCGCTGGATTTGCAGGGTGATGGAACTGAGCGTGTTGCGCCGCCAGCCGCAGCAGTTTGACCGCGCCGGTTTGAGTGTCGAGCAGTTTTGGGCGGTATCGGCCGACGGCGAAAACATCCCCTATTACTGGGTCGGCAGCCGCCGCAGCGTCGATACGCCGACGCTGGTTTACGCCTACGGCGGCTTCGGTGTGTCCGAGCTGCCGCACTATCTGGGCAATATCGGCCGCCACTGGCTCGCGCAGGGGCACAGCTTCGTGCTGGCCAATGTGCGCGGCGGCGGCGAGTTCGCCCATTGGCACCACGCCGCCCGCCGCGAAAACAAACACAAAAGCACCGATGATCTGCTCGCCGTTATCGCCGATCTGCACCGCCGCGGCCTGTCGTCTCCCAAACGCACCGCCATCCAAGGCGGCAGCAACGGCGGCCTGCTGAGCGCATCGGCCTTTGTGCGGCAGCCTGAAAGCATCGGCGCGCTGGTGTGCGAAGTGCCGCTGACCGATATGCTGCGCTACACCGCCTGCAATCCCGCGGCGCCAGCTGGATCGAAGAAATACGGCGACCCCGACGGCGAAACCATGCACCCGTATCTGGCGCGCTGTCGCCTACCACAATCTCGATGCCGAACGCCGCTACCCCGCCGCGCTGATTACCACCAGCCTGAGCGACGACCGCGTCCACCCCACCCACGCCCTGAAGTTCTACGCCCGCCTGCGCCAAAGCCAAGATGCAAACGCCTGGCTCTACGCCCCCACCGGCGGCGGCCACACCCGGCAACGGCACGCAGGGAAGAAACCGCCGCCGAGCTGCAGCCTGCATCCTGCGCTTTCGCAGCAAAGCATCGTCGCCGCCTGATTGCGGCGGACAACAATAAAGCAGCCTGAAAGCCGATTTTTGGCTTTCAGGCTGCTTTAGTCGAGGAATCAGCGGCGGATCTGCCGTTTGCCGCGGGCTGGGGATTGCTTGGCAGCCACCGGTTTTTCGGCGCGATTCATATTTTTGCAGAATCTCCTTCCATTGTCTGCGTTCGTTAACTAAACCCAAGCTCTTTAGCATCAAATCTCTCTACCGGCACCCGATCATCCAGATGCGCATCAGCAGCTACAATATCGCGCAGAGCTTAATACACAAAATTATATTTGCTCTCCGCCAGCGGCAGCTCGGGCACAATAATGGCTTCAAGTATTGGTCTTTGGGAAACGCGAATTCACTCCCCAGAGCCCTGCCTGCCGTCTTGATAGGTAATTAAGACAAACAGGCGGTGTTCATGGAATCAAATTCCGATTGGGGATTGGGATAGCGCCAGGCGTGGATGCGGTTCAGTCTGTCGGCAAATTCGCCAAAGCGCTCGGGTGGCAGAATAAAATGTGCCATATCGCTATATGTGTTGTCATTCACCGAAACTTTATCCACCAGCAGATTGGTGCCGGGCGGCAAACCGATTTCAAACGGCGAATAGCTGTTTTTACATCACGCTCGACAACTATACCGGTAGGGGTGGTGCCATTCCGCCGTAAAAACTTCAATTGACGTAATGCCCTTATCGGTCAGCGGCAGAATCTGCTTGAGCAGGGTACCGCGTGATAGCAAATTCTTCGTTGTTCTCTTTTATGCCCTGATAAGCGATTGAATATTGTCGCGCGGATGTTTACGCTTTGCTCTTCCAACTCTTCAAAGCTGGGATACTGCTGCTCGGGCGTGGCCATCAGCTTGTCCCAGGCAGCCATATTGCGGGCGATTTTGGCTTCGTCTGCCGGGTATGCGCTGTTCTGCTAGGTGCAGACGCAATTTGGGTTTTCAGGCTGCCTGCTGCTTTCAGGCTGCTTTGTTTCAGCAGCGGCATGTGGAATGCAGACGGCAAGCAAAAGGGCGGCGGCGGATGCGATAAAGCCGGTGGTTCACGGTGTTGCTCCAATGTTTGGGAAAGCCGGATTATAAGTGTTTGGCAGCAGCCTGAAAGCCGGGCAGCCTGAAAACCGTTTGTGATGGCTTTCAGGCTGCTGCTGAACTGAATTTGCCGCTCACGCTGCAGTTTGCGCTGGGCTGGTGGTTTCATTGTCCATCTCGAATTTTTTCTCCACTGGGTAAGTTCACTTTGTTCGTCATTATAATCATAAGGCTCGCGCATTACCGGCACACGCTCATCCAAATGCTGCATCAGCAGTACAATATCGCGCAGGCTGATATAAACAAAGTCATAACCATCTTTTGATGGCGCAATTCTCTTGTGGCCATCGCGCTCAAATGGTCATAACGGTAAACGGTAATTTGCACCTAGCACCCATATTCTGCCGTTTTTATAGGTAACGGCAATCATCAGCCGTGCTGCATGGATTCATTGAGGCAGGATTCGGATATTTCCATACCCGTATATTGTTCAGCATGCTAACAAAATTCGCTAAAACGTTCGGGCGGCAGCGGCCGGAAATTTGCCGCATCACCCTGCAAAAATTCCTTTTTCTCCAGCAGCCGGTTGGAATCGGGGCCATGGAGACGATAGTCAGAAAGATTGCATACTTCAAAAGGTACGGACAACATGCATATCTGTCGGCTCTGTGCGCATTCCTGCATAGTTGATTTCGATGGATTCGATGTCTTTGTCCGAAACCGGCTGTATCAGCCTTAACGGCACGGCGTGTTTGGTAAACAACCGGTTTTCTGCGGTTTTACGGTGACTTTTCTGTATTGGGCGGTTGCTGCTCGGGCGTGGCCATCAGCTTGTCCCAGGCGGCCATATTGCGGGAGCGATTTTGGCTTCGTCCACTTGGTGTTTCCTTGCTGGTTTCAGGGGTTGCGGTTGCGGCTTGGGTTTCAGGCTGCCCTGTATCGGCGGCGTGTGCCGTGCAGAAGGCAAGCAAAAGAGGGCGGTGGCGGATGCGTAAAGCCGGTGGTTCACGGTGTTGCTCCTGATGGTGTTGGCGGGGAAGCCGGATTATAAGTATTTGGCGGCAGCCTGAAAGCCCGAGCAGCCTGAAAAACCGCTCCGCAGGTCGGATTCTCGAATCCGACGGCCGGCCACGAGGGGCGGCGTGCGGGCGGTGGTAACAGCACATGCGGATACGGGTATCCGGCCTACAGCAGAGCGCCGCCGCGATGCGCAAAAGCAGCCTGAAAAGCCGTTTATGGTTTTCAGGCTGCTTTTAAACCATCGGCATCCGTTTCAGGCTGCTTGGCCTGTGCCGGCGGCCGGCAGCGCGGCGGCACGTTCGATTTGTTCGCGCACGCCGTTTGCCAGCCGCAGTTGCGGCCGCGACTGCTGCAGGCAGTTCAAGCCTGCTGCCAATCGCGGCAGCCGCCAGTGGCGCAGCAGCCAGACCATCGCCACCGCCGCGCTGCGCCCCAAACCCAGCGCGCAGCACAGCAGCACCGCGCCGTCAGTTTTGCCGCAGAAAGTTTTTGCAGCGCATCGGCGGCGTCGCGCAAAATCGGCGGCGGGCGGCGGCACGGTATCGAGCATCGGCACGCAGAGATAGTGCGGCGGACGCTGCAGCGAGGCTGTTCGGCGCAGCAATCGACGGCAGCCTGAAAAACGCGGCTGCCCGGGCGCGGGGCGCAGCGCGTTCAGGCTGCCCAAATACAGGCAGCCGCCGGCGGCTAAACGGCATCGCACGAGGGCATCTGTTTGGCGCGCAACCAGCAGCGCGCGCCCCACAGGGCTGCCAAGCTGTGCGGCAGAAATAATGTTTTGCCGCCGCGGCGGTCGAGCCGTCGGCCTGTTTTTGAAAACGCCGCCGCGCCCAAAGCCGCCGTGAAGCGCGGCGGCCAGCGGGCAGGAAACCGCCGCCCACAGGCTCCACAGCCATGCGCCGCCGGATAATGCGGGCGGGGCGCATAACAGGGGCGGCGGCCAAATAAAGCCGTGCCGGACGGCGGTAAACCGCCGAGCGCGCCCGCAGCGGCGAAGTGCCGTCCGGCCACAGCCACAGCACCAATGCGCCGAGCAGGGCGCCGGTGGCAAGTCGATAAAATGATGCTGCCAGGTCGTCGGCTACCGACAGCGCAATCAGCGCAAACCATGCCCTGCACCGCCTGGCCGCCAGCGTTCAGGCAGCCTGAAAGAAAATAAAAGCGCCCGACAATCACGCAAACGCCACATGCAGCGACGGTGCCTGGTTGTACGGGCGGTCGAACTCGGCCACCGCGGCAAACAGCGTCCCGCCCAGCCGTCCGCTACCGGTTTGGCGGCGGAAAACTGCAGCAACGGCAGCAGGAAAAACGGTAGGGCGAGTTAGCTGCGCCGTCCACAGCCGTGCTAGATAGCGGTTTTGCTCCGCCTTGCTGCGGCAAAGAAAAAAGGCCAGCGCATACAGCGGTGTGAGCGAACAATAGGGCAGAATGCTCCACGCCCAAAACGGTATCCGCGCTTCCCAGCCGAACACGATTTCCGGCACGCCGCCGCGTTGCACAGCCAGATGGTTGGGCAGGCCGTAGCTCAGGGCAAACAGCAATCCCGTTGCCTCGAGCGCGCACAAAGAGCGGAAAAAAGACGGTTTCATGTTTTCAGGCTGCCGTTTTGCGGATGGATGGACGCGGCAATGTAACACAGCCGGCCGGCAGCCTGAAATTTGTGCCGCATATCATTCTGTTATTGACCGGATGCTTCCAAAAATAATATAATTCCGCTCTTGTCGGCATGGTGTCGGCAAGAATTTTTACTCAACAGGAAAAAGTAAATATGCCTACTATCAACCAATTGGTACGCAAAGGCCGTAAAAAGCCCGTGTACGTAAACAAAAGTGCCCGCACTGGAAGCATGCCCGCAAAAACGCGGCGTGTGCACCCGCGTGTACACCACCACCCCGAAAAAACCGAACTCAGCTTTGCGTAAAGTCTGCAAAAGTGCGCCTGACCAACGGTTTTGAGGTGATTTCATATATCGGCGGCGAAGGCCACAACCTGCAAGAGCACAGCGTGGTACTGATCCGCGGTGGTCGTGTAAAAGACTTGCCGGGTGTGCGCTACCACACCGTTCGCGGTTCTCTGGATACTGCCGGCGTGAAAGACCGTAAACAAGCCCGTTCAAATACGGTGCCAAACGCCCGAAATAATCTGATTAAACCAACTGGCATCGGCGGCCTGAAAGGCTGAGCCGAGATAAGTGAATGCCCCGCTGGGTATTCATGGGTCTGCCCCAACTGAAGATATTTAAGGAATTAAAATGCCAAGACGTAGAAGTCCCCAAGCGCGAGATTCTGCCCGATCCGAAATTCGGCAGCGTGGAGTTGAGACAGAATTCATGAACGTGCTGATGATCGACGGTAAAAAGCCGTTTGCCGAACGCATCGTATACGGCGCGTTGGAACAAATCGCCAAGAAAGTTTCCGACAAAGAAGCCATCGAAGTGTTCAACGAAGCGATTAACAATGCCAAACCCGTGGTGGAAGTGAAAAGCCGCCGCGTCGGCGGTGCCAACTACCAAGTTCCTGTTGAGGTTCGTCCGGCACGCCGTTTGGCTCTGGCAATGCGCTGGGTGCGCGACGCCGCCCGCAAACGCGGTGAAAAATCCATGGATCTGCGTTTGGCCGGCGAGTTGATTGACGCTGCGGAAGGGCCGCGGCGGCGCAATGAAAAACGTGAAGAAGTACACCGCATGGCCGAAGCCACAAAGCCTTCTCCCATTTTCCGTTTCTAATTTGCAAAGGCTGAAAAAATGGCTCGTAAAACTCCGATTGAACTGTACCGCAACATCGGTATTTCCGCGCATATCGACGCGGGTAAAACCACCACTACCGAACGCATCCTGTTCTACACCGGCCTGACCCACAAACTGGGCGAGGTGCACGACGGTGCAGCTACCACCGACTATATGGAACAAGAGCAGGGAGCGCGGTATTACCATTACTCTGCTGCCGTAACTTCCTACTGGTCGGGTATGGGCCAAGCAGTTTAAAGAACACCGCTTCAACATTATCGATACCCCCGGGACACGTGGACTTTACTGTCGAAGTAGAGCGCTCTATGCGTGTGTCTCGACGGTGCGGTAATGGTTTACTGCGCGGTTGGCGGCGTACAGCCGCAGTCTGAAAGCTCGTATGGCGTCAGGCAAACAAATACAAAGTGCCGCGCCTGGCCTTCGTAAACAAAATGGACCGCCAGGGTGCCAAACTTTCTTCCGCGTGGTCGAGCAGATGAAAACCCGTCTGCGCGCCAACCCTGCTGCCGATCGTGATTCCGTCGGCGCCGGGAAGACAATTTCGAAGGCGTGGTTGATCTGCTGAAGATGAAAGCCATCATTTGGAATGAAGCCGACAAAAGGTACCACCTTTACTTACGGCGACATTCCTGCCGATTTGGTTGCGACTGCCGAAGAATGGCGCCAAAACATGATCGAAGCTGCCGCCGAAGCCAGCGAAGAGCTGATGGACAAATACCTGGGCGGCGAAGAGCTGAGCGAAGAAGAAATCGTTTCCGCTCTGCGTCAGCGCACGCTTGCCGGTGAAATTCAGCCGATGCTGTGCGGTTCTGCCTTTCAAAAACAAAGGTGTGCAACGCATGCTCGACGCTGTAGTTGAACTGCTGCCTGCTCCCGACCGACATTCCGCCGGTTCAGGGCGTAAACCCCAGCAACGACGAAGTCGACAACCGCAAAGCTTCCGACGAAGCTCCGTTCGCCGCTTTGGCATTCAAAATGTTGAACGACAAATACGTCGGCCAGCTCACTTTCATCCGCGTTTACTCCGGCGTCTGTCAAATCAGGCGACAGCGTGCTGAACTCGGTTAAAGGTACCCGCGAGCGTATCGGCCGTCTGGTGCAGATGACCGCCGCAGACCGTACCGAGATTGAAGAAGTGCGCGCCGGCGACATCGCCGCTGCAATCGGCCTGAAAGACGTTACCACCGGTGAAACCCTGTGTGCCGAGAACTCTCCTATCATTCTGGAACGAATGGAATTCCCCGAGCCGGTAATCCACATTGCGGTTGAGCCGAAAACCAAGGCCGACCAAGAGAAAATGGGTATCGCCCTGAACCGTCTGGCCAAAGAAGACCCGTCTTTCCGCGTGCGTACCGACGAAGAATCCGGCCAAACCATTATTTCCGGTATGGGCGAGTGCACTGGAAATCATCGTCGACCGTATGAAACGCGAATTCGGCGTGGAAGCCAACGTGGGCGCTCCGCAAGTGGCCTACCGCGAAACCATTCGCAAAGAAGTCGAATCCGAAGCCAAACACGTCAAACAGTCCGGCGGTAAAGGCCAATACGGTCACGTCGTCGATCAAAATGGAACCGATGGAACCCGGTGGCGCAGGCTACGAGTTTATCGACGAAATCAAAGGCGGCGTGATTCCGCGCGAATTCATTCCGTCTTGCGACAAAGGTATTCGCGACACCCTGCCTAACGGCATCGTGGCCGGCTATCCGGTTGTGGACGTGCGCATCCGTCTGATTTTCGGTTCCTACCATGACGTGGACTCTTCGCAGATCGCGTTTGAGCTGGCTGCTTCCATGGCTTTCAAAGAAGGGCATGAAAAAAGCCAACCCCGTTCTGCTTGAGCCGATTATGGCGGTTGAAGTGGAAACGCCTGAAGACTATATGGGCGACGTGATGGGTGACTTGAACCGTCGTCGCGGTATTGTCTTGGGTATGGATGACGACGGTATCGGCGGCAAAAAAGTCCGTGCCGAAGTGCCGCTGGCAGAAATGTTCGGTTACTCCACCGACCTTCGCTCTGCCACCCAAGGCCGCGCCACCTACTCTATGGAATTTGCCAAATACGCTGAAGCGCCGGCACACGTCGCCGCCGAGTAACTGCCGCCCGCAAAGGGTAGCAAACTCCGTCAGGGCAGCCTGAAAACGCAAAATACGTTTCAGGCTGCCTGATATTTGTTCTTTAATGATCTTTATATGAAGGAATTAGCTCATGGCTGAGGAAAAATTCGAACGTAGCAAACCGCACGTAAACGTTGGCACCATCGGTCACGTTGACCATGGTAAAAACCACACTGACTGCAGCGCTGACCACCATTCTGGCTGAAAAATTCGGCGGTCAGGGCCAAAAGGCTACTGACCAGATCGACAACGCCCCGGAAGAAAAAGCCCGCGGCATTACCATTAACACCTCACGTAGAATACGAAACCGAAGGCCGCCACTACGCCCGTAGACTGCCCCGGACACGCCGACTATGTGAAAAACATGATTACCGGTGCCGCCCAGATGGACGGCGCAATCTTGGTATGTTCCGCTGCCGACGGCCCCATGCCGCAAAACCCGCGAACACATCCTGCTGGCTCGTCAGGTAGGCGTACCCTACATCATCGTCTTCATGAACAAATGCGACATGGTTGACGATGCCGAGCTGTCGAGCTGGTGAAATGGAAATCCGCGACCCTGCTCTCCAGCTACGAATTCCCCGGCGACGACATCCCGATCATCCAAGGTTCCGCACTGAAAGCCCTGGAAGGCGATGCCGCATACAAAGAAAAATCTTTGAACTGGCCGCAGCTCTGGACAGCTACATCCCCACTCCCGAACGTGCCGTAGACAAACCCTTCCTGCTGCCGATCGAAGACGTATTCTCCATCTCCGGCCGCGGTACCGTGGTAACCGGCCGCGTAGAACGCGGTATCATCCACGTTGGCGATGAAATCGAAATCGTCGGTTTGAAAGAAACCCAAAAACCACCTGTACCGGTGTTGAAATGTTCCGCAAACTGCTGGACGAAGGTCAGGCGGGCGACAACGTCGGCGTACTGCTGCGCGGTACCAAACGCGAAGAAGTCGAGCGCGGTCAAGTATTGGCCAAACCCGGCAGCATCACCCCACACCAAATTCAAAGCCGAAGTATACGTACTGAGCAAAAGAAGAAGGCGGTCGCCATACCCCGTTCTTCGCCAACTACCGTCCCCAGTTCTACTTCCGTACCACCGACGTAACCGGTGCCGTTACTCTGGAAGAAGGCGTGGAAATGGTAATGCCCGGTGAAAACGTAACCATTACCGTAGAACTGATCGCCCCGATCGCCATGGAAGAAGGTCTGCGTTTCGCTATCCGCGAAGGCGGCCGTACCGTTAGTGCCGGCGTGGTTTCCTGTAATCGCTAATCGAAGGATACCGAATCAATGCCAAACCAAAAATCCGTATCCGTCTGAAAGCCTACGATTACAGCCTGATTGACCGCTCCGCGCAGGAAATTGTTGAAACCGCCAAGCTGTACCGGCGCCGTTGTTAAAGGCCCGATTCCGCTGCCGACTCAAAATCGAGCGTTTCAACCTGCTGCGTTCTCCCCATGTGAACAAAACTTCGCGTGAACGGCTGGAGATCCGCACCCACCTGCGTCTGATGGACATTGTGGATTGGACCGACAAAAACCACCGATGCCCTGATGAAACTGGATCTGCCGGCAGGCGTGGATGTAGAAATCAAAAGTCCAATAATTGGTAGCTGAAACACCGAACGGGTTTCCCGTTCGGTTTTTGTTCTGAGTAGATGGGTAAAGGGTAAGCGGAGAAAGTGGGAAGCGATGAACAAATTGACGCACCAATATCCGAAATGTTTACAGAATACGCAGACGTTCAATCCGTTTATCCAAGCTGGGATGCGAGCTCAGCCATGTTTGGGCGTGCTTGGCATCGGATTCGCCGGAGATGCCCATTGTCGTAATATCTTGCCGCAAACAGCCGCCGCGACCACGCAGGCGCTGCAAGGCGCAAATCATTTTCGGCACGCCGACCAAACGGGCGGCGCCAACATCGGCGCGGTATTCGCGCACGCGGCTGAAACGGTAAACGATTACGCTGGCAAAAAGCCGAAGAAAAACTGAAAACCGAGATAAGCGGCGAAAATACACTCCGCCAACCAGCCGTTGACCAGCTCAAGTTTTGCCGCCATGCGGCTGACGGCATGGGCGGGAAACACCACCACCGTATTCACCACACCCTGCATCAGCGCCAGCGTGAGCATGTCGCCGTTGCCGATATGCGCTACTTCGTGCGCCAGGACCGCTTCCCGCTTCATCGCGGCTCATATTTTCCAGACCGGTACTTATCGCAATCAGCGCGCGGTTTCGGCTGCCGCCGGCGGCAAACGCATTCAATTCCGGCGAGTGGTACAGCGCCACTTTGGGCGGCTGCAAAATCCCATTGTTGCGACAAATCCCGCACGCATTGCAGCAGCCATATTTCCGTATCGTTTTTGCTTGCCAACCACTTGGGCGCCAACCGAATTTTGAGCCAAAGTTTTGGAAAGCAGCACGGATATTAAGGCACTGGCCACCGCCAGCAGTGCAAAATAAAACAGGCTCGAGGCGTGTTTACACCGCTGCTCCAGCCTAAAGTGCCAATACCGCCCCAGTTGCAGCATCATCGCGGCAATTGGCGGCAAACAGAAAAACGCGTTTCATGTGGCGTGCACCCTGCGGCGGATAACCGCCTATTATGTTTATGGAAAACAAATTCGACAGCGGCGGATTATGACAGCAAATGCCTAGAAAAACACATGTTTTTCGGCAAAACTGTGCAAAGCCGTTTTCAGGATGCCCCAAAGGGCGAACCCCTTGAAATCGGGCATTGTGCGGTTTTGGGAAGAAGCGACTGTTAACCGGCTTAATTTTTCTTTACATCATGCCTGAAAACGTAAGGGCTGGGCGGACGATCCGCAAAGCCTTTCAGGCTGCTTGGCGGGAAAAGCAGCCTGAAAAAGCCGTCCGGTTTCCGAACGGCTGTGGCAGTGTGTGTTTTGGTGCGTCCCTTTGCGCCTAGCGTACGCCTTTTTCAGCAAATCTTGATAACCGCCGTGGTTGCTGACTGGGTGTAACCCATTTTTCAGTTCCCGCAATGCGGCTTCGGCACGGCGGCCGCTGCGGCAGTAAAGATTGATGGCGCGTTTTTATTGGGGCTGACGGCGGCGATTTTGCCGGCGATTTGGTCAACGGGAATATTGACGGCACCCTGGATATGGCCTTCGGCAAATTCTTCAGGTGTGCGCACGTCTATCCAGATGCCTTTGGCTTTGGCAGGCTGTGTGGCGGCCTTGGCGGCAGTTTGCGGCGCGGCCTTCGGTGCAGCTTTGGGCAGCGGCAGACAGCGGCAACGGCGGCAAGCGAGTATCAGGCGGGACATGGTTTTTCATGGCGGTTCTCCGTGTGAAATATGAAACGGCGCGGATTGTAGCGCGGACAGTTCGACCGTGCCAGCGCAGCCGGTTTTTGCAGGCAGCCTGAAAGCGGTCAAAACCGGTTTTCAGGCTGCCCGTATGCCGTTGCGCTTTAGCGTTAGCTGTCGATGGCTTTCCAGCGCGCGCAGGGGCGTAGGTGTAGGCAGCGCCGGCGTTCAGCGAGATGGCGGTGGCCAGTGCGCCGGCGATTTCGCTGTCGGTGGCGCCGGCTTTGGCGGCTTTCTCGGCGTGTACGCTGATGCAGCTTTCGCAGCGGGTGGTGATGGCGACGGCGATCGCAATCAGCTCGCGCGTTTTTCGTCCAGCGCTTCGGCGGCAGCGGCCTGTTCGAGCGCGCCGTGAGGCCTGCAGCATTTTTCGGATGGTTTTTCGCCCAGCGCGGCAAAAAGATTTTTCACATGGGCGGTGTGTTCCGGGCCAGCTGGCAAACATGGTATTTCCTTTCGTGATTGCGTTGACGCTGCGGATTATGGCGATAATCTGCGTATAATAATCTGCAAATCGTCTCAAAGAATGGTAAAAACGATGGATGTGTTGGACAAACTGGTCGAGATTGGCGCAACTAGCCGGCAGCGTGGACACCCAATGCCTGTTTCAGGGCGCATGGTATGTGCGCCACGAAGCCAGCCGCGTGCGCGGTGTGGTGCACATCGTTACCCGCGGTTCGGGCTGGATTAAGATCGACGGCGAAAACCAGGCGCGGCTTTTTGCAGCAAGGGCGACATCGTCTTTTCCCGCGCACCGCCGGCCATGTGCTCAGCAGCAGCGCCGGCTGCGGCAACTGCGACGACACGGTAGAGAGCAGCCGGCAAGGCGCGTTTACCGTGAAAAGCAGCAGCGGCGAAGGCGGCCAAATGCAGCTTTTCTGCGCCCGTTTCGAATACGAGCAGCAGGCCGAACTGATTGCCGGCCTGCCCGCTATGCTGCGTTTGAATTTGGAAAGTCCCGAGCTGTGCTATCTGGTGGAAATGCTCAAAGGGTGAAGCCGCCGGCCTGCGGCAGGGTTCGACTTCGGTGGTAAACGCGCTGTCGGCGGTGCTGCTGGTGCTGATGTTGCGCGCCTATCTGGCGCAGGAAGGGCAGGAGCTGCCCGACGGCGCTACTCAGACTGGCCGCGACAAACGCCTGCGCGGCCTGATCCAAGCGGTGATCGAGCAGCCTGAAAAACCGTGGAACGTTGAAGACATGGCCGCTGCGGCCAAAATGTCGCGCGCCCACCTGATGCGCCTGTTCCGCCAGCAAACCGGCAGCAGCCCGCATGCCTTTGTCAGCCGCATCCGCCTCGCAGCAGGCCGCGCTGCTGCTGAAGCAGCGTGCCGATTCGGTGCTGTCGATCGCGCTGTCGGTGGGTTTCAGCTCGGAAACCCATTTCGGCAAAGCGTTTAAAAAGAATACGGCATCTCGCCCGGCCAGTACCGCAAGCAGCCGCAGGAAGCGGTGGCGGACGGTGGCTTTGTGATTTAAACGGCCCATCCGCAGCGGATGGCGGCATGGCGCCGATGCCAAAAGCAGCCTGAAAGATTTTTCAGGCTGCCCAATGCCCGGTGCTGCCGCACAGCAAAAGCAGCCTGAAAGCCGCGTATCCGGTTTTCAGGCTGCTTTTTAACCGTTTCGGCTGCGGTTTTACACCGGCTTTTGGCCGTCGGTTTCAAACTTGAGCTGCTGGTGGAATTCGCGCGCCTGCCGTTCGGCCTGGCTGCCGAGATCGTCGAGCATCAGGGCGACGTATTCGGGGAAAATGTAGATCGAGCCGAGCTTGGCGCGGGCGGCGTCGGTGGCGGGTTCGAGGCTGGGGATGGCGACGCTGCGGTCGATTTCGCCGTCCCAGGGAATGTCGAAATGGCGCTCCTGATGGCGGATAGGCGTGAGTTCGCAGGGCTTTGCGGTGCAGCAGGATGCACAGTGCTTGGCCGCTGAATACGTCGTAGAGCCAGGCATCGCCGCGGTCGTTATTGAACAGCAAAAAGGCGGAGGGTTCGGCGGTTTCAAAGCCGGTGGCGGTTACGATAGTCCTGGCCGTCGAGCGTGTGGCGCTCGAGTACGAAGCACTCTTCGGTGAGCGGGGTGCGGCCGTAGCGCTCGCCGGCGGCGTAACATTCTTGGGCGTGCGACCAATTCTGGTATTTGGCTTCTTTGGCGGCGGCGTTGCGAGCAAATCGGACATCTGCCCGCCTTGTTTGCTCTGGCGCTTTTTCGTCCTGCTTGCGCAGGTGCTCGAGGGTTTCTGCGGTGGTGTGGATGTATTTCATTAGGGTTCCTTTGCGGGTTTTCAGGCAGCCTGAAAGTCGGTTTGGGCTTGATAGGTTTTCAGGCTGCTTTGGTATGGGAAAAGGCAGCCTGAAACAGCTTTCGAGGCTGCCTGTTGGTGCCGGTTTAGGCATCGATATTCTGCGCCACCAGCGCGTTGTTGTTTCGATAAAGGCGCGGCGCGGTTCGACTTCGTCGCCCATCAGGGTAACGAATACTTCGTCGGCGGCGATGGCGTCTTCGATGCGCACTTTCAGCAGACGGCGGACGGTGGGATCCATGGTGGTTTCCACAGCTGCTCGAGGGTTCATCTCGCCCAAGCCTTTGTAGCGCTGGATCATCAGGCCTTTTTGCGCGCCGGAAAGCAGCAGGTCGAGCGCGTCTTCAAAGGAAGCAGCCTGAAGCGGTTCAGCATCGCCTTTGATTACTTGCAGTGGCGCGGAAAGTTCGAGCGCGGCGAGTGCGGCGGCGGTGGAGGAAAGGGTTTGGTAGGGCTTTACTGTCGAGGAATTTCTGGTCGAGATAGCTCACCATCACGTTGCCGTGCAGCTTGCGGGTGATTTTTCAGGAAGTGGCCGCCATCTTGGCCGGTGATGTGTTCGAGCGCCACTTCTTCGTGCTGCAGCACGGCGGAGAGCGCGGCGATGGCGGCTTGGGCGGCGGCTTCGTCAGCCAGGCTGACGGCGGGCACGTCCAAGAGCGCGCGCAATACGGCGGCGTCGATCACGCGGCTTTCTTGGGCGATGGTGCTGCGGGCTTTCAGGAATTTGCGCGCGGTTTTGGCCAGCTCGGCGCCTTCGAGCACGCGCTCGCCGGAAACGATGCGGGCTTTATCGACAGCCAGGCCGAGCAAAAATTCGTCTTTTCGGCTTCGTCTTTCAGGTAGCGCTCCTGCTTGCCGTGCTTGGCTTTGTAAAGCGGCGGCTGGGCGATATAGACGCAGCCGCGCTCAATCAGCTCGGGCATTTGGCGGTAGAAGAAGGTTAGGAGCAGGGTGCGGATGTGAGCGCCGTCCACGTCGGCATCGGTCATGATGATGATGCGGTGGTAGCGCAGTTTTTCCAGATTAAATTCTTCTTTGCCGATGCTGGTGCCCAGCGCGGTAATCAGGGTGGCGACTTCCTGGCTGGCGAGCATTTTCTCGAAGCGGGCTTTTTCCACGTTCAGGATTTTGCCTTTCAGGGGCAGGATGGCTTGGAATTTGCGGTCGCGCCCTTGTTTGGCGGACCGCCGGCCGAATCGCCCTCCACCAAGTAAAGCTCGGACAGCGCCGGGTCTTTTTCTGGCAGTCGGCCAGTTTGCCGGGCAGGCCTAAGCCGTCCATCACGCCTTTGCGGCGGGTGATTTCGCGCGCTTTGCGGGCGGCTTCGCGGGCGCGGGCGGCGTCGATGATTTTGCCGGTGATGATTTTGGCGTCGTTCGGGTTTTCTTCGAGAAAGTCGTGCAGCGCGGCGCTCAAAACTTCATTGACCACGGGGCCGATTTCGCTGGAAACCAGTTTGTCTTTGGTTTGCGACGAGAATTTGGGATCAGGGCAGTTTTCACCGACAAACGCAGGTCAGCCCTTCGCGCATATCGTCGCCGGCGGTTTCGATTTTGGCTTTTTGGCGATTTCGTTGGCTTCAATGTATTGGTTGATGGTGCGCGTCATCGCTGGCGCAGCGCGGTCAGGTGGGTGCCGCCGTCGCGCTGCGGGATGTTGTTGGTGAAGCACTGCACGTTTTCCTGATAGGGAATCGTTCCACTGCATGGCGCATTCGACGCTCATGCCGTCTTTTCTCGCCGAAAGCGTAGAACACTTTTGTCGTGCAGCGGCGTTTTGTTGCGGTTCATATACTGCACGAAGCCGGCCACGCCGCCGGAGAAGGCGAAGTTTTCGTGTTTTCCGTCGCGCTTGTCGGTCAGCTCGATGCCGACGCCGTTGTTTAGGAAAGAGAGCTCGCGGATGCGCTTTGGCGAGAATGTCGAATTTGTATTCCACCAGGCCGAAAAGGTGTCTTCGCTGGCGAGAAACTGCACGCGGGTGCCGTGTTTGCCGGCCGGGCGGTCGCCCACCACTTTCAGCGGGTTCGACCGCTTCGCCGTTGCGGAATTCGACAAAATGCTCTTTGCCCTCGCGCCAGATGGTCAGCCGCAGCCAGTCGGAGAGTGCATTGACCACCGACACGCCCACGCCGTGCAGGCCGCCGGAGATTTTGTAGCTGTTGTTGTCGAACTTGCCGCCGGCATGCAGCACGGTCATGATCACTTCGGCGGCGGAGCGGCCTTCTTTGGGGTGGATGCCGGTGGGGATGCCGCGCCCGTTGTCTTCGATGGTGATGGAGTTGTCGGAATTGATGGCGACGGTGATTTTTTTGTCGCAGTGGCCGGCCAGCGCTTCGTCGATGGCGTTGTCCAGCACTTCGAACACCATGTGGTGCAGGCCGCTGCCGTCCTGCGTGTCGCCGATATACATGCCCGGGCGCTTGCGCACGGCTCGCTCTTCAATACCTGAATGCTGTCGGCGCCGTGTGCGGCGGTGCACCGTCTGTTCGGTCATTTTCGTGTCTTTTCCCAGCCGCCCGATCAGGCAGCCTGAAGAGGGCGGATTATACCCGAATTCGGCAGGCTTTTCAGGCGTAGCCAGGCAGCCCTGAAAAGACGGGCGCCGCTTTCAGGCTGCTTTGTCGTCTGCGCGATGAGGCGTCGAGCACCGCCACCGCATCGCGCGCAGCGACAGGCTGTAATGCTCGCGCAGGGTTTTGATATCGGCAATGCGCCGGCCGCTGAGATGTTCGGCCATCAACGGCGGGTTTCGTCGGGTGCGGCGTCAGAAGCGTTCGCGGCGCTGCGGGCGGTAGCACCAGTTTCCATGCCAGCCACCAGTAGGCGGCGTTGGCGGCCCAGCAACCACTGGCCGCCGGCGTGGCGGCATCGCCGATCCGCCACCGCAGGCTACAGGGCGGTGATGGTGGCAGACGAGCGAACGGTTTGCAGTTTCATCATGGCGGCGGCTTCATGGTTTTCCCTCGGTAAAAACTGGCGTGCGGCGATTAGCCAGTCTTTTCAGGCTGCCTTTGGCAGCGGGCAGCGTGCTGTTAAATTCCCGCACTTTTGACAGACGGCGTTTTATCTGCGGGAGAAAACCATGAAAAATACCATCATCATGCTGTTGGCGCTGGCGGCGATGACCGGCTGCGGCGGTAAATCTTCGGGCAAGCTGCCGGCCGTTTGCGCCGACGCGCCTGAACGAGTATGCCAAGCTCGACCAGGCGCAATGGAAACAGCTGGATCTGTCGGTGCAGCTGGGTTTGGGTGCGGTGCTGGAGCAGGGCGGCGGCAGAGGGAAAAGGCCGCGTCTCGGCCTGGCGGCAGAGCATGGCCGACCGCTATGCCGTTACCAAAAGACCTGCAGGGGCGGGAAGCGGCCGATGCGATGCTGGAAGAAACCGAAACGCAATGTAAGGAATGGCGGCAGGCGATGCAGTCTGCCCAATAAACGCCCGCGCCGCCCGCCACCGCAAGCGGGCGGCGGTTTTTACCCTGAAACGTTTTTCAGGCTGCCCGCATACAGGCAGCCTGAAAACATCAACGCAACCCTAAAGGAAACATCATGCGAACAGAAGCTCTTATTCGCCATATTTCAGGCTGGCTCAAAAGACTACGCCGACGGTGCCGGCGCGCGCGGTTACGCCGTCGGCATTTCGGCGGCGTCGATTCGACAGTGGTGTCGCGCTGTGCGCCAGAAGCGGCGTGCGGCTGCTGTGCATCGATATGCCCATCCGCCGAAAGGCCGACCAGCTCGAGCGCGCCCGCAACCACATCGCCGCGCTGCAGCAGCAGTTTTCAATGTACGTGCCATCAGCGCCGATCTGACGCCGCTGTTTGAAGAATTCGAGGCGCGGTGTGGCGCTGCCGGATGCGGGCAGCAGGAGCTGGCGCTGCGTAACCGCTCGCGCCTGCTGCGCATAACTGTATTACTACGCCCAAACCGGCCTGCTGGTGGCCGGTACCGGCAATAAAGTGGAAAGACTTCGGCGTCGGCTTTTTCACCAAATACGGCGACGGCGGCGTCGATGTCAGCCCGAGTGCCGATTTGCTCAAATCGCGGGTATACCAGCTGCCCGAAGCGCTGGGCGTATCCGAATCCATCGCGCTGCGGCGCCGATCGACAACCTGTGGGACGGCGAGCGCACCGACTGAAGAAACAGATGAGCGCGAAGCTATCGAGCTGGAATGGGCGATGGCGCAGCATGAAGCAGGGCAGGGCGCGCGAAAGGTTTGCCGGCCGCCGGCGGCTTGGGTGTTTGACATTTACGTCCGTCTCAACGCGCCGCCCAGCACAAAATCCGGCCGATACCGGTGTGCCGCATTCCTGCCGAACTGTTGGATTGAACCATGCCGCCCAAAATCGTTTTTTTCGATATCGACGACACGCTCTATCTCAAACACGAGCGCCGCATTCCCGCTTCCACCCGCGATGCACTGCACCAGTTGAACGCGCGCGGCATCATCACCGCCATTGCCACCGGCCGCACCCCGCCGTGCTGCGAGGCAATCCGCCGCCTGATGGCGATACCGGCATGGAGATGTTGGTGGCGATAAACGGCCAATACGTCGAATACCGCGGCCGGCCGCTGGCGCAGTTTGCCATGCCGCCGGTGCAGGCCGAAGCGGTTTCAGGCAGCCTGAAAGCGCGCGGCATCAGCCACGGCTTTGTTTCCGCCGAGCGCATTGGCGTGGCGGCCGCCGATCGACCGCTGCACCATCGCTCAGCGATCTGGCAATTCCCCTGAAGCGGACAGCGGCCATGTCGGCCGCGAACCGGTGTACTCAGATGCTGGCCTTTTGTCGAGCTGCGACGCCGAAATCGCCGCGCTGCTGCCGCAGCTGAAAACCGTGCGCTGGCACCCGCAAAGGGTGGACATTATCCGAGCGCGCCGGTTCGAAGCCCGCGGCATCCGCGCCGCCTTGGATGTGCTGGGGCTGGAAATGGCCGACGCCGCACTGGCCTTTGGCGACGGCGAACGATCAGGAAATGCTCAAGCCGTCGGTTTCGGCGTTGCCATGGGCAATGCCCCTGCCGAACTCAAAAGCCGTTGCCGCCACGTCGCCCCGCCGCCGCCGAAGACGGCATCGCCCGCAGCTGCGCGAGTTGGGTTGATCGATTGATGGATCAGCTAGGGCCATAAAACGAAAACACGGCAAAACCGGCTTTCAGGCAGCCTGAAAGCCGGTTTCGCGATGCTCGTACACCGGTTTCAGGCAGCCTGAAACGCGGGCGAGGTTGTTGACGATCTCAAGCCAACCTTTGACGAGCACCCGATTCGCCAGTTTTCCTTGGTAACCTTGACTTTGTAGCTTCTTAGCGCTTTGGCGTAGAAGAGTGGCCGCCAAATACATTGATTTCGCAAGTAAACACGCGCTTTACGATGTAGCCGCCGCCGGTTCGGGCTCAGGGCTTGGCCTACCGTCAGATGGGTTCCGGGCGGCGTAGTTTGGCCTCGATCAGCTTCGCCAGCTTGCGCACGGTTTCCTGATTGGGCGGGACAAGGTAATGTCGCCGGTGCTGCGTATTTAGCCGGCAAAGGCGATGGCAGCCACCACCAAAGAAAGTTAATCAGTTTTTCTAAGTCCATTAGTCGTTCCTTTCGTATCGTAAAAACCAACAAGTTTATCCGCTAAACATGTGGCGTGCCAATTCTGAAGTTATTCCGCTTTCAGTACCAAACAAATCAGTCTGGCCGGCGGCCGTTTCATTGTCTGCCCTTTCAGGCTGCTTGGCGCTTCTTCCGCCGCCTGCCGCCGTTTCTCCGCCAGATACAGGCCGTTTGCTGCACCAATTCCTGCGTGCCCTGATGCGCCAGCGCTGATTTCAAACAGGCGCGGGGTTTTCGGTGTCGAAAGCCGAAACGGTCGTCCGGCGCGAAGACTGCCAGCCAGTGGCTTCAAGGAAGAGCGGCTTTGCGCGCGGCAGCTTCTTCGGGGCTGAGCATGTCCAGTTTGTTCAGCACCAGCCAGCGCGGTTTGTCGCAGAGTTCGGCGTCATGTTGCGCAGCTCGTTGACGATGGCCAGCGCTTCGGCGGCGGGATCGACGCTGTCGTCAAGGGTGCCAGATCGACGACGATGTAGCAACAGGCCGGTGCGCGAAGTGTTTGAAAAGCGGTGTCCCAGCGCGCCTTCGGCGCCTTCGATCAGACCCGGGATGTCGGCCATCACAAAGCTGGTTTTCGTCCAGCCGCACCACGCCGGGCTGGGGTGCAGGGTGGTGAAGGGAGATAGTCAGCCACTTTCGGGCGGGCGGCGGAAACGGCGCTAATCGGCGTTGATTTGCCGGCGTTGGGCATGCCAACAGGCCGACGTCAGCCAGCACTTTCAGTTCAACAGCAGGCGGCGGCTTTCGCCTTCTTCGCCCGGCGTGGCCTGCTTGGGCGCGCGGTTGACCGACGATTTGAAATGCAGGTTGCCCAGCCCGCCCGCTTGCCGCCGCGCGCCAAGCGAGACGCGCTGGCCGTGGCGGGTGAGATCAGCGACGGTTTCGTCGGTGTCGATGTCGCGGATCAGCGTGCCGACGGGCATTTTCTAGTTTCGATGTCGTCGGCACCCGCGCCGTAGCGGTCGGAGCCGTGGCCTTTTCGCCGTTTTTGGCCTGGTAGCGTTTGACGAAACGGTATTCCAAGCGTGTTGGTGTTTTCGTCGGCCACCGCAAACACGCTGCCGCCGCGTCCGCCGTCGCCGCCGTCAGGGGCCGCCGCGCGCGTCTGAAATTTTTCGCGGCGGAAGCGGCCGCGCCATTGCCGCGCCGTCCGACCGCCACTTCGATTTTTAGCTTCGTCGATAAACTTCACAAATCTCTCTCGAAGGGCTTTTCAGGCTGCCTGAAAACCCGAAATGGGAAAAGCAGCATTATACGAGGAAGCGGCACGGGGCTTTGGCTATAATCGTGTGCTCGGCAGAGCAGCCTGAAAGGCGGGAAGCGAGGCTCAGGCTGCCTTGCCACGGTTTCTGGCTGCGGCCGTCCGCCCCATAGTCACGGGCCGCGGCCGGCTGGCGACGGTGGTGAGTGGCACGCGGCGTGAGTTGATGGCAGCGGCCAGACCGTCCGGCGGCGTCCGGCCTGCGGCGTGCCGGAGATTCGAGCATCTGTACCACCATATGCTGCACCTGTTCTTTGGCGCCTTGCGCGCCCGACCACCGACTGCTTGACCTGCAGCGCGGTGTATTCGTAAACCGGCGCGCGCGCAGCGCCAGCGCCGCCAGCGCCGCGCCGCGCCGCCTGGCCGAGCATCAGCGTCGCCGCGGATTGACGTTAACAAACACCTGCTCCACCGCCGCCTGCGCGGGACGGTAGAGTGGCGATCAGCTCGTCGATATACTCGACGATCACGCCGATACGACCGGCCAGCTCGTCTTTGGGGGATGGTTTTGGTATGCAAGCCATGAAACCTGCTCGCTGACCGATAACGTCGATAATGCCGAAACCGGTGCTGCGGCTGCCGGGGTCGATGCCTAAAATTCTTAAGGGGCGCTGGCTCATGGCGGAACGGAAAACGGGAAAAGGCGGCGATTATATAGGCGAAAAGGCAGCCTGAAAACTGTCAGGCTGCACGCATAATCCGCCCATGAACGCCCGATTCCGTGACCTTGCCCTGTTCTGAAAAGCCTGCCGCGCTGCCGGGGTGTGCCGCATGATTGCCGCGGGCGGCTCGTTGCTGTGTGTGGGCAAGGCGGTGAACCTGAAGCGGCAGTGTCGGGCTATGTTCCAGAAAAACTGCGCCGGCCACTCGCCGCGCGTCGCGCTGATGGTCGAAGCAGGTGGCGCGGGCAGGAGTTACCGTTACCCGCAGCGAGGCCGAAGGCGCTGATTCTGGAAAAACAATCTGATTGAGTCGCTGTCGCCCAAGATACTATTCTGTTTTCGCGACGACAAATCCTCATCTATCGGTGCTCTCCGGCCATGAGTTCCCGCAGATGGCCTACTACCAGGGCAGCCTGAAAAAGCCACATATTTCGGCCCCTATCCCCAACAGCTACGCGGTGCGCGACAGCATCAGTGCTGCAAAAAGTCCAGCTGCGCACCTGCGAAGACAGCGTGTCCGCACACCGCGAGCGCCCCTGCTGCACCAGATCAAGCGCTGCTCCGCGCCCTGCGTGGGCTGCGATTTCGCAGGAAGATACGCGCCAGCGTGGAAGAAGCCGCCGCTTTTTCTCAAAGCCGCACCGATGTGCTGAGCCAGACTTTGCAGCGCAAAATGCAGCAGGCCGCCGCCAATCCTGCAGTTTGAAGAAGCGCGCGCTACCGCGACCAGTTGCAGAGCGCTGGGGCTGGTGCCAGAGCCGCCGGTTATCGACAGCGCAACCCCAACGCCCCGCACAATATCGACATTCTCGCGCTGGCAGTAGAGCAGGGGCGGCGTGTGCATCAACTGGACCAGCATCCGCGGCGGCCGCCACGTCGGCGACAGCTTTCTTCCCCGACAGCCCGCCACGATCCCGATCCCAACAGCCAGGACTACGCCGAAGCTTCGCCGCGCAGCACTATCTGGGCAAAACCAAACGGTTTAGGTCATCAGCGAAATTTCAGGCTGCCTGAAAAGCCTGCAAAACCGTCAGCAGCGAAGCACGGCAAAAGCCGTCAATTCGTTCCAAACACGCGCGGCGAGCGCAAAGTGTGGCTCGACATGGCGGTGCGAACGCCGCCTTGCCCTGTCGCGCCACCTGCGCAAAACAGCAGCCAGATCCGCGTCCACCGCCGCGCTGGCCGAACTCATCAGCTGCCCGAAGCCCGAACTGCAGCGGCTCGAATGCTTCGACATCAGCCACACGAGGGCGAAGCCACCGTCGCCTCCTGCGTGGTCTACGACGAAAGCATGCGCCATCGACCAATACCGCCGCTACAACATCACCACCGCCAAAGCCGGCGACGACTACGCCGCCATGCGCGAAGTGCTCACCCGCCGCTACGGCAAAGCTCGCCGAAGCGAGGCCAACACGAAACGATGACGCTGGCGGACCGCCTGGTGCTGATCGACGGCGGCAAAGGCCAGTCGCCATGGCGCTCGAAGTATGGGAAGAACTCGGCCTGAGCATCCCGTGGTCGGCATCGCCAAAAGGCCCCGAGCGCAAAGCCGGCCTCGAAGAGCTGATTATTCCCTGCCCTTGGGCACCAAACCGCAGCCTGCGCCTGCCCGACACCACCCCGCCCTGCACCTTTTGCAAACCGTGCGCGACGAGATCCACCGCTTCGCCATCACCGGCCACCGCAAAACGCGACAAAGCCCGCATGCATCGTCGCTCAACGACATCGCCGGCATCGGCGGCAAACGCAAAAAGCCGCGCTGCTCACCCGCTTCGGCGGCCTGCGCGGTGTCCAGACCGCCAGCAGCCGACGATCTCGCCCAAACCGAAGGCATCAGCACGCGCACTGGCGGAAAAAGATTTACGCCGCGCTGCACACGCATGCGTAAATGCAAAGAGGCAGCCTGAAAACGGTTTCGAGCGGTTTTCAGGCTGCTTGCGGCGAAACACCGTTCAGGCAGCCTGAAACGGGTGTTGTGCGTTTGAGGCGGGTTTAATGGCGCCGCGCTTTGAAAGCCGATCAGGTGGCGGCGGTGGCGGCCCAGGCGCCGGCGATGCCGAGCAGGCAGACGACGATCAGCACCATTACCGTTTCCCACCAATAGTACGCCACTGCAGATGGATGCCGTAGGGCTGGAAAATCTGGGTAATCAGCGGGCGGGTCTGCGCCATCAGCCAGGTGCACAGGCCAAAGGCCGAGCAGGGCGGACGCCCAGGCTCTGCCGGGCGGCCTGATAGAGAAGAGGCGGCGCACAAAGGAAGAGGGCGCGCCCAGCAGTTTGGTGGTTCGATTTCTTCTTTGCGGCTGAGAATCTGCAGGCGGATGGTGTATGCGCCACCAGCGCGCACAGGCAAAAGCCAGCGTTACCGCCGAGAAGCAGAAAATCTGGTTGGCTGTGTTGAGACGGTGCAGAGTCTGCATCCATTCCTGGTCAAGCTGGGTGCTTTCCACCATCGGATGGGCGGCAAGGTCTTTTTGCAGCGCGAGCACCGCCTGCGGGTCGGCGTCGGCGTCGCTGTTCAAAGGCGATCGGGCGGCGGGTTTTCGTCGAGCATCGACACCACTTCCTGCGTGCCCATCGCCGCTTTCATTTCTTCCAGCCCTTCGGCTTTGGCAACAAAACGCTCTCCTCTTTGCCGCGGGTCGCTGGCGAGCAGTTTTTGCACGGCGTCGAAACCATCCGCGCCGGCGGCACTGCTGTCCATATGCAGGGTGATCTGCGGCACGCCGCTAGCGTGCGCACGTTTTTGCTGCTTTGCACGCCCAAGTGAGCGTTAGCGGCAGGGTCGTGGCGATGGCTTGAGCATGGCGAGTATCATCAGCGCGCGGCCAGCGGCTGTTTGAAGAAATAGGCGGCGGCGCGGCGGGCACTTTCCCGGTGGAGCGACAGATGAATTCATGATGCGAACCTGCCTTCACTGCAGGCGCAGGATGCGGTGGCCGTAGTCCTGCATCAGGGGGTTTCGTCGTGCGCCGACACGATGACGGTGGTGCCGGCTTCGTGAAAGGTTTTTGAACAGTTCCGCCAATGTCGAGCGCGTAGGCGCGGTCGGGTTGCGAGGTTCGTCGGCAATCAGCAGGCTGGGCTGGTGGACGACGGCGCGGGCGGCGTGCACAGGCGCTGCTGCTCGCCGCCGGACAGGCCGCGCGGGTCGGCGGTTTCGCAGCCGCCCAGCATTTTTCAGTCGCGATGCGGGCGCGTTTGTCGGCGGTTTTGCGGTCGTAGCCGATAATCACGCAAAGGCAACGCAGCACGATTTCCAGCACGTTGCGGTCAAACAGAGATTTTGTGGTCTTGGAACACGATGCCGATAATGCTGGCGCGCTGCTAACTGGCCTGGTTGTCGAGAAAAGGCGAAGCCGATGTCCTGTTTGTTCATCAGCACGCGGCCGCCGCTGGGGCAGTGTGATGCCGGAAATCAGCTTCAGCACCGTCGTTGCCGGCGCCGGAATGGCCGGCGATGAAAAATCATCTCGCCTTTGGCAATGGCGAAGCGACGTTTTTCAGGCCTGAGAAACCGCCCTGATAAGGTTTTTGGATGCGGATTCGAGATCAGATCATGGATCAACACTCCCGTGTTTTTCAGGCTGCCTGCAGACGCGGGCGCAGGCGCAGGAAAGAGTGGCGGTGCTCTGCAAAGCGGACTGCGCGCCGCCCGACTGCTGCCGCCGGCCGCTTGGCGGCGCTTGCGGCAAAAGCGCCGTTAAACAGAAATTGCCGTATTAAGGCAAAGTTTGCTATAATCGCGGCTTTTCGCGCAGCAGCGGCAGCCTGACAGGCGGCCTGAAAAGAGCCTGCGTCAAGGCGCCACGCCAATCCGAAACCAGACGGGAGATTTATCATCTTTGCACAGAACGCGAAGCACGTGTCAACGGCGAAATCACCGCCAAAGAAGTGCGTTTAATCAGTGGCACGGGCGAACAGCTCGGCGTGGTATCCGTGAAAAGAAGCCCTCGCATTGGCCGAAGAGCGGGACGTGGACCTGGTGGAATTTCCCGCCAAACCGCCTGTGTGCAAGCTGATGGACTTTGGCAAATACAAATACGAGCAGTCGAAAACGCGACGAAGCCAGAAAAACAGAAGCAGGTGCAGATTAAAATCAAATTCCGCCGGGCACCGACGAAAGGCGATTATCAAATCAAAATGCGCAACATCGTGCGCTTCTTGAACGAAGGCGACAAAGTCAAAGATTACCCTGCGTTTTCGCGGCCGCGATGGCGCACCAGCAGCTGGGCGCCCAACTGCTCGAGCGCGAAAGAAGATTTGGCGGAAATCGGCGCGGGTGGAGCAGTTTCCGAAAATGGAAGGCCGCCAGATGGTGATGATGGTTGCGCCGAGAGCCTATAATCCCGCGCTTTCGCATCCGCCGCGCGCGAGGGCGTTTTTCGGCGGCAAAAACCGTGGCAGCGGGTTTCAGGTGCGGACTTTGCGGCATCTTCGATGCCTTATCCTATAAAGTAACGGAGTTTTCCGCCGCCTAAAATGAGAAACCAAATCCAGCGCGAAAAAACGCTGAAAAGTGCTGGGCAGCGGCGTGAAAACGCGCCCACGCGTTCAAACGCCACATTCTGACCAAGAAAACCACCAAAGTCAAACGCCAGCTGCGCGGCACCTCTATGGTGAACGACCGCGATTTGGCTTCTGTTCAGCAAAATGTTGCCCTACGCTAAGGAGTTGACATGCCACGCGTAAAACGCGGTGTAACCGCACGTGCCCGTCATAAAAAGTATTAGCATTGGCCAAAGGCTACCGCGGCCGCCGTAAAACGTCTACCGCGTTGCCAAGCAGGCGGTAGCGAAAGCAGGCCAATATGCGCCTACCGCGACCGCCGTCAGCGCAAACGCCAGTTCCGCCAGCTGTGGATCGCCCGTATCAATGCCGGCGCCCGCCAAAACGGCCTGTCTTACAGCAAATTCATGAACGGCCTGAAACGCGCCGCTATCGAGCTGGACCGCAAAGTATTGGCCGACTTGGCCGTATTCGACAAAAGCCGCTTTCGCGCAGCTGGTTGAAAAAGCCAAGCCGCTCTGGCCTAATCCGCCGCAGCCGCAATGATTTCAGGAAACCGTTTTCGGTTTCCCTTGTTTATCGTGGCAGCTGTACCGTGCGTGCATGCCTGCGACTGCTTGACCGGCGAGGGCAGGGGCGGTGGGGTATTGCCGGTTGCGTTGCAATATGAGCGCGACTTGCCATAGCGTATCCGCCGCCAGACGAACTAAAAGACGTACGACGCTAATCGGCTTTTCAGGCTGCCGCTATTAATGCGCGTCGGCAAAAATCAAACGTGGAAACTCGCCGCAACCGCGGACTCTTTCACGTTCGGGTTTTGGAACTTACAGCCTTCACTGCAGGCCTTCTTTGGCGTAGTCCAGTTCGGTGCCGTCCAAATGACGTGGCTTTTGGGATCGACGAGATGCTTTTGACGCCATGTCCAAAAACCAAGTCGTCCGGGATCGACGGTGTCGGCGAATTCGACGGTGTGAGGCCAAGCGAGCAGCGGCCATATGGTTTTCACGCCCATGGCGCACGCCTTCGCCTTTGCCGCGTCGAGAAAAGTCGCGGATGCGTTCAACGGCATTGCTGGTGATGGTAATCATAATTTTGCCCTTTCAGAATGAGTGTGTCCGATATGCGGGCGATTATTGTACCGCAAACAAGGTTTTCAGGCTGCCTGAAAAACCACAGCCGAAGTGCGGGGAATCCGGTGTCGCGGTTTAGTGCGACGCATAATCTGGCGCAGAAAGCTGGCGCGCGCGTTCCGGTTTTCCGGTGCGGTGAAAAACTGCTCAGGCGTCGAGGTCTTCGAGAATCTGCCCCTGATCGACAAACACGATGCGGTCGGCCGCTTCGCGGGCGAAGCCCGATTTCGTGGGTAACGCATCATGGTCATGCCGCTGAAAGCCCGGTTTCCTTAATCACTTTGGTACGCCGCCCACCATTTCCGGGTCGTTGAGCGCCGAAGTCGGCTCGTCAAACAGCATCACGCGCGGCTCCATTGCCAGGCCGCGGGCGATGGCGACGCACGCTGCTGCTGGCCGCCGGAGGCTCGGTGGGAGAGCGTCCGACGCTTGTGCGCCAGTCTACCGTTTCCGGCAGCGCACGCGCTTTTTCTTCCGCCGCCGCCTTGCTCCAGGCGCTTGACTCGACCGGCGAGAGCGTGATGTTGTCGAGCACGCTCCAGGTGCGGATGGGAGATTGATGCTGGAACACAAAAGCCGACTTCGGTGCGCGCAGGCGGTTGAGATCGGTTTTCGGGTCGCCACGTTGACGCCGTCCACCCAGATTTCGCCGCCCTGCACCGGCTCCGAGCTGGTTGACAGCGGTGCGGATCGGCGATCGATCTGCCGCTGCTGCAGACGGGCACCACCACTTCCGCCTTTGCGGATGTCGAGACTGACGCCGTTGATTACATGCGGAGTTGTTGAAATGTTTGTGGACGTTTTGAAAGCGACCACGATGTCGGAAGCGGGTTTTGCCATGGGGTTCTCCAAAGTGGGGCGGGCGTTTTTCAGGCTGCCTGCGCGGCCAGGCGGTTGCTCAGGGCAACGCGCGCGCTCGGGCGCGACGGCTTCGGCGCGCGCGCGCTGCTGCGGGTCGATGCCGGCGGCGGCCATGTCTGCTTCGCCGGCCAGCCCGCTCCAGATTGTTGCGCAGGGTTTTGCGCCGTTGGGAAAGGCCTGGCGCACCAGCGATGCGAAGCCGTCGAAATCGGCGGCGGTGCCGATGCGACCTCTGCGGAATCCATGCGCACCACCGCCGAATCGACCGGCGCGGGCGTAAACGATTCGGGCGGTACGTCGATCAGTTTTTCCATATCGAAAAAATACTGCAGCATCACGCTCAGGCGGCCGTAATCGTTGCTTTTCAGGCTGCGCCACCATGCGCCGGGCTCCTTCTTTTGGCATAAAGTGCATGTCTTCGATTTCGCCGGCATGGGTGCTGAGCTTGAACAGCGGCGGCGTGGAAATATTGAGCGGGTTGCCGACGATTTTTTGCGCCCGGGCGCATGAAAATCAGGCGCAGCACGTCGCCTTCATTGGTTGGTTTGGCGGCAAAGGGCACAATGGCGCGCAGGTGAGCGATGATGTCGCGGTCGATTTCGCAAACGTGCAGCCGGTTCGGGCGGCGGCACGGCAACTCGGTAATCGCCGCCAGCGGGGCCGATTTCGATAACGGTGTCTTCGGTGCGGCCGCACGGCATTGACGATGTCCTGAATGATGCGCGCACGTGTCCTGCGAAATTCTGGCCAGCCTTGCGTGCCTGATGGGGTTTCATGGAAATGCCGGGAAATCAAAGGCGCCATTATGCAAAAAGCATTGGCACTGTGCTGCGAAACGGCTAAAACGGCCGAAAGGTTTTCCAGGCTGCTTTTGGTTTCAGGCTGCCTTTATTTGGGTTAAAGCGGATAACAGGCGGCCTGAAACAGTTCTTTCACGCCGGCGCTCGAGTCCGTCGAAAAAAGCGACAGGGTGTCGGGCAGCCAGCGCAGGTGGCCTGACCGCCGCCGCTGACAAAGCGCAATGGCCGCCGTGTTCGGGCTGCAGCAGGCAGACGCTGGGCAGGACATCGGCGGCGGTAGGCAGGCTGTCGGCGGGAACGAGGATCGTTGCGCGCGTTCAGCAGCAGCGTCGGCACAGCAATGTTTTTTCAGCAGCGGCTTGGCGGATGATTGGGCGTAATAGTCGTGTATCGGCAAAACCGTGCAGCGGCGCGGTGTAGCGGTTGTCAAACTCCGCCAGCGAGCGGCGAAGTAGCGGCAGCCGGCCGGCGCACTGCCCATCAGCGTGTGCATGAAATAGGCGTGTAGAGCAGGCGTGGCGCTTTCGAGCAGGCGGCTGCCAGCACCCAAATCAGTGGTGAAGACACCGTTGCCGCAGCGGCGAGCAGGGCAACGCTGCTTGTTCGCCAAGGTATTTCGCCGGCACGGTACCGCCCAGCATGGAACCGCATAAATTTTACGATGGCGCTGCCAGAAGCGCGAGCATATCGCCGCTTCGCGGCTGGCGCGCCGCTGTGGTAAAAGCCGTTTGGACGCCACGCCGCCGCAGGGCGGAAATGGGCGACCACGCCGTGCCAACCGGCTGCGCGTGCATCAGTTCGACGGCGTATTAGCGGTGCTACTGCCTTCGAGCCAGTGAAACAGCACCACCAGCGGCGCGTCGGGGTCAGCAGCATCGAAACAAAATCGTAGGCGGCCAAATCTTCACCGTAGCTGTCGGGCGGCAGCTCGCGGCGGTAGGCAGGTGGCGACTGCGGGGCTTTGGCGTACAGCGTTTGCGCATGGCCGCCCTTGAGCCAGGGCGGCGCACATGCAGCAAGCGGCAACTGTTGCAGCAGATCGTGCGGATTCATGGCAAAACTTTGCGGTAACAAAACGGCGGCCAGTATAGAAAGCGCGCGGCGGCAGCGGCAAGGGCAACCCTGAAAACTATCTGGCGCGCGAAAAAAGGCGCTGCTCATTCTTTTCAGGCTGCTTTCGGGATTACAGGATTCGCCGGCGGGCGGCAAGGGCTTTCAGGCTGCCTACGGCGCGCCTGCGGCAGGCGGTTATCGGTTTTTCATATGGCAGAACAGGCAATTCTTGTAAGACTACACGCCGCAACAAACCGCCTGTGCCGGCACAGGCGCAGGCAGTTCCACCAGCCGCCTTAACTAATGGAGAATGGCGCAGGCAACCTAGATTCCTTGTTCCTTAGATCAAACAGCGCGACGAACCAAACCGAATTCCACCAAGCCGTCGAAAGTCTTCGGCAGCCTGCAGCGCTTTTTGGTTCGAAAGACCCGCAAATACCTGCAGCACGGCCTGCTGGGTGCGTATAGTCGAGCCCGAGCGCGGCGATTATGTTCCGCGTCTCCTGGGTGGACGACCAAAGGCCAGAGTGCGGAATCGAAACCGCGGCTACCGCGTGCAGATGAACTCCGCCATCGGCCCCGTACAAAGGCGGCCTGCGACTTCCACCCGCACCGTAGACTTTGGGCGTGCTGAAATTCCTGGCTTTCGAGCAAAGTGTCAGAAACGCGCCTGACCACCCTGCCGATGGGCGGCGGCAAGGCGCTCCGACTTACCGACCCCAAAGGCGATCCGGACGCCGAAGTGATGCGCTTTCTGCCAAACGCTTTATGAGCGAGCTTTCACCGCCACATCGGCGCGGACTACGACGTTCCGACCCGGCGACGCATCGGCGGCGTGGGCGGCGCGCAAATCCGGCTACCCTGTTCGGCCAATACCGACTCGCCGCAACGAGTTCGCCTCCGTCCTCACCGGCAAAGGCCTGACCTACGGCGGCAGCCTGATCCTCGTCAAGCCACGGGCTACGGCACGGTGTACTTCGCCCAAACCACATGCTGAAAACCAAAGGCGAGGGCTTTGCAGCGCAAACGCGTGGTGCATTTCCGAAGCGGCGGCAACGTGGCAATACGCCGCCGAGGCCCTGCAGCTGGGCGCGCAAGTGCTGACCGTGTCCGACTTTCTTCGCTTTCGTCAAATTCCCGATTCAGCGGCATGACCGAAGCCAACTGCGCCGCGCTGATCGGCGCAGTGAAAAGCAGTGCGCCGCGAGCGCCTGTCGGTGTTTCGCCAAGAGCAGGCCTGGAATGCGCGTGAGCCAAACGTCCGTGGGAAGCGTGGCCTGCGACATCGCGACTGCCCTGCGCCACACCCAGAAACGAGCTGGACGAAAACGACGCGAGACTGCTGGCCAAAGCGGCGTCGAAATGCCGTGGCGAAAGGTGCGTAATGCTCACCCGCGTCCACCCTACAGGGCGCGGTGGAAGCCTTTCATCGGCGCGAAAATCGCGTACGCGCCGGGCAAAAGCGTCCAACGCGGGCGGCGTGGCCACTTCCGGCCTGGAAATGAGCGAGAACGCACATCCGCCTGTCGTGGAGCGCCGAAGAAGTGGACGCAGCGCCTGTTCGAGCATCATGGAGAAACATCCACGAAAACTGCGTGGCCAAACGGCACGCGAAAGGCGGCTATGAAACTGTCGCGTCAGCGGCGCCAGCGTCGCCGGCTTCAAAAAGTGGCCCGAAAGCCATGCTGGCACAAGGCGTAATCTAATCCCCGCCTAAACGCGCGCGATTGGTTTCGGACTCTTCAAGAGCATCCGGTGCGCCGCGATTTTGCCGGCAGGGCAGGGCGCAGGCAGCCTGAAAGCCAGTTTTCCGGTTTCAGGCTACTTTGATGCGCAGTTTGCTGCCTCGGCAGGTCGTAGGTTGGGTCGAGCCCAACAAAATCTTCAGCGTTAAAAATGTGGGTTTGGCAACCCAACCTACCTGCCTCAGGCTGCTTACCCAGGTTGCGTGGTTTGCTGCCCGCAGGCAGCCTAGGTAAACAGACAAAAAGCAGCAGCCTGAAAGCGCAATATCGGCTTTCAGGCTGCCTGATTCGGAGCGGATGCCGCTTTAGAAGCAGTATTTCGCGGGCATTCACCGAGCTGTGCCCAGTGCGAAGCACGGATGTGCTGCAGGGCAGGCCGAGCTTCCAGTTTTCGCTGACGCTGTAGGCGCGCCGGCGGCAGGTTGAAGCGCGTTTTCTTGTCGCTGCTGTCGAGCGCAACGCTGATGCGTGTTTTTCGCAATGGTGGCATGCTCGGCGGTTTGCGCTTTGCAGATCGCGGGCAAGGCCGGCTTTGCCGAACACGGTCAACTGGTCGTTGAACGAATACAGCGCGCTGATGCCGAGTTTGGCGGCGGTGGCTTTAGTGTTCATGCCATCAAGATACTGGTGGCGGAAACATCGATGTTTTGGCGTACCTTGGCGTATTGCGGCGAACTCGGGTTTCCAGCGCCAGCGATGAAACGCCAAAAAGGTTTTGTTCACGCCCGCGCGAAACTGTAGAGAGCTTGCCACGTCCTTGAGCTTGTTCCAGCCCAGCGTGCCGTAGATGCCGATGCCGTGCGGCGCGGCGGCATAGCCGTAGCCGAGATCCAGGCCGTAGCCTTCGGTTTTAACAGTTTTCTCAACGCTGCCGAGCATTCGTCCCAGCGGTTGTCAGAAGCGGTTGGCGCCGACGGCGAACAGGTGGCGCTCAAAAGGATTTGGACGCCGACGCCGATACCGTAATCGCGGCTTTGCCGGAAATGCCGTCCATTTTCAGGCGGGAAGCGGAGCCGGCATCCAGCCATACCGCGCCGTTTTTGGCCGGCCGCTTCGCCCAGTTTTTCCGGCAAAGCGCTCGTTCTGCATCATATCGGTGTCGATCTGGATTTATTACTGGCTGTGCAGATGGGTGTCGGTGCCTTGGGCAAACAGGGTTTCAGTCGGCCTGCGGCTTTGGGTGTAAACGCGGGCGGCGGCCAGTTGCCCGTCGTTCGAACTGCTGCTGCTTTGGCCCGGTCAGCAGCGAACACCTGCTCCAACGCGGGCGTACGTGGCGCCTTCGTGAGCGGATGCGGTACCGCACAAACTTCGTTGCGCTTGCTTCTGACGGTGATGGCGCTGCTGTTTTGGTTTACCTGGTTTCAATCAGGCCGTTGGTTTTGTCGTTGCCCCAAGCTGCCATTGATGTTTTTGGCGGTGGCGGTTCAGTTTGGCCGGCTTTGGTGGCGTAGCCGCTGGCAGGCGCCGGTGATGTTCAGCACGCTGTTGCGGAAATGTCGGCGCGCCGCTGGCTCGCCGAGCCGATGACTTTGTCGAGCGTGCCGCCGTTGAATTTCAGGCTGCCGTCGATGTAGAAATCGTTGTTGGTTTCGGCCGAGCGTGCCGCCGTTGATTGGACGTCGCCGCGCTGCTGATGCAGGGCGTTCTGGTTAGCGCCGACGGTCAGCCGCCCGCCCGCGGTAACGACGTTGCCGGCGCGGTTTGTTGCCGGCAAAATAACGACCCTGCTAGTTTAGTTGGTGCCGGTGTAGCTGTTGTTGCCGGTTAATACCAGCGATGCGGCGCCGTTTTTCACGATGCCGCCGCCTGCCGCTGATGTCGTTGTCGAAAATAGTATTCCGCGTTTTGCCGGCCACATTGAGGATTTCCTGGCCATTGACTTTTGCCGTAGCCGCCCAGCGCGCGCGCTTCGTTGAAATACCGACGCCGTGGGCGCTGTCGTTAACTGGCGCCAGCGTCATCGGTGGTGCTGATCAGCGTTTTTCAATTCGGCGCCGCGCATCAGTCAGCGCGAACGGATGCGCGCGGCGATGGCGAAACCACGGCGTTGGCGTTGGACGGCCAATGGTGCCGCCGGTTTTTTAGTATTGACGTCGGTTACATTGTGGAACTCTTTGGCGGCGATGCGGTGGTCTTTGGTGATGCAGCGGTTTTCAATCACCGAACCGTCGAGATAAACCGGTGGCAACCAGCCAGGTACTACCAGCTCGCGCGCCAGCGTGTATTGATCGGTAGATGGCGGCGTCGATATCAGTTGGCTTTGCCGTCGTTGCCGGCGGCGAAATATTTTCAACGGTTCAGATTGGCAACCGGCTCGTAAATATCCAACGCATAATCCTGCTCGCCGGTGGAGAAGGAATGGTTGATAACGGCGACATTGTCGCGTTGCTCGAAGCGGCTTCGATTTTGATAATGTCGGCATCGGTGCTCTGCGGTACCCGCCGACGGCGATTTGGGCTGCGGCACCGTGCTGCATCATCACTTCACCATATTGGTGCCGTGGCTGTTCAGGCCGCCGTTTTCAAATCGGCCGTCGGTTTGGTGTCGACTTCCTTCACGTACGCGGGCATCGGAGGTGGTCATCTTTGGCATCGACTTTAGCGCCGGCCTTGCGGGCGATGGTCAGATCGACGCCGCTGTCGGTAAACAGGATGGTGGTGTCGCGGCCGTCGGCCTGGGCGCGGTCTTGTTCGGAGGATTTTGGTAGATCTTTCTGCTGACTGAAATTGCCCGGCTGCGGCTGTTTCAGCCGGTTGGGCGTGGGGTGGCGGTGCGGTTGTCGCCTCGCGCCAGCAGATGGCGATCGGTTTCGTTTCGCGGTGCTGCGGGACGGGATGGTGTGGCAGGTTGTGCGTTTTGAATGATGCAGGTGCGCGGGCGGCGCAAAACATCTTCAAATGCCGGTTGGGGATGACGCCGTTTCATCGGGCGCGTTTCTTTGCCGCTGCTGCCGCTGCTCGGCCGTAGGCCGGCAGCTTCGGCTGCCACTGTGCTGAAATAAGAGTCTGTTATGCCTGCCCTGCTCAAACATCCCGATCGACGGCCTGCTCAGTATTCCGTGGTACCACCGATCGTGCGCTCAACCGCTTATGTCGCAGCGGTTCAGAAGCAACCGCGCGCGATTTGTCGCGCTGCTGCGCGAAGTGTGCCGCCGATGCCGCCGCCATTGTGTGCCCGGCAGCACCGTAACGCCGACGGTGGCGCCAGCTGGCGCGCGGCAAGCGCTGCCTGATTGTGCGCAATAACGGCTTTTGGTTTCCGCTGGTCGCAGATACTCGAGCGCGGCGGTTGTGACCGACACGCGGGTGCGAGCGCCCGCCGCATTGCCGAAGGCGCAGCAACCTTTGCGCCAGCGCCGATTGCCGAAGTGGAAGCCGCGATTGCGAGTTCCGCCCCGATATCATCTTCGCCCGCATGCCGGAAACCGCTTCGGGCATGATGCTGCCGCCGGACTACATCCGCCGTCTGGCCGCCGCCCGCCCATGCAGTTGGCGCGCTCACGGCAATCGACTGCATCGCTTCGGGCACATCTGGCTGGATATGCGCGGTTTGGGCATCGACATCTTGCTGACGCGCCGCAAAAAGGCTGGAGCGGCGCCCTGCACGCGGACGGTAGTACTGTCCGAACGCGCGGTGCAGGCGGTGCCAGAACAGCGAGATCCGACAGCTTCGCGCTCGGTTGAAAAAATGGCTCGTCATGCGCGCTATGAACGGGGCCACGCCTACCACGCCACCTGCCCACCAGTTCGCTGCTGCGCCTGCGCGACACCATGCTCGAAGCGCGCCGGATCGGTTGGGGCAGCCTGAAACCGCCAGGAAGACTTGGGACGCGGTGCGCGCCCTGCTGGCGGAAAATGAAGCGCCAGCGCCGCCGCGCCCGGCTTCAAAGCGCCCGGCGTGGTGGTCTGCTACACCGGGCGGCATCCTGGCAGCCTGGCCTTTGCCGTGGCGTGCAGATTACCGCCGGCGTGCCGCTACCAATGCGGCGCGAAGGCGCCGACTTCGAACCTTCCGCATCGATGCATTTCGGTCTCGACAAGCTGGCCGATACCGGCCGCACGGTGCAACTGCTGCGCCAGGCGCTCGAGCAGGTGCCGCCGGCACAGCCGTGAATGCGCCCGGCGGGCTGTGGCACCGCCCTTTCAGGCAGCCTGGCAGCCTGAAAGGGCGCTGCAACCTTACCGGGCCCCCCCCCGACAGAAGGCGAAAATGAGCTTAATCGAATTAAAAGTCCCCGACATCGGCGGACATGAAAACGGACATCATCGCCGTGGAAATCAAAGCCGGCGATACGGTTGCCGTTGACGACACCCTGATTGAAACCGACAAAGCCACCATGGACGCAGCGGAAGCGCGGCGTGGTGAAGAGTGAAAGTCAAAGTGAACCACAAAATCCGAGGCGGCCTGATTGCCGTAATCGACCGAAGCGCTGCCGCCAAAGCACCCAAAGCCACAGCCGCCCCCGCGCCTGCCGCACCAGCCTGAAACCCCGAAAGCCGCCGCTCCTGCGCCGCAATTGCCGCATTCAGCGGCAATGCCGATGCCGAATACGATGTGGTGGTACTGGGCGGCGGCGGAATACTCACCGCTTTTTGCGCAACCGACGAAACGAAAGTCGCCATCGTCAGTCGTACAAAACGCTCGGCAGCGTGTGCCTGAATGGGCTGTATCCGATAAAAGCCTTGCTGCGCAATGCGGCGGTGATTGTTGATGAAACACCTGGCTGCCAACGGCATCAAATACCCCGCGCCCGAAATACGACATTGATGACATACTGCGCAGCTGCGAAAAAAGTGGTCGGCAAACTCACCGGCGGCCTGGCCGGCAGCCAAAGCCCGCAAAGTCGATCTGATTCAAGGCAAAGGCGAATTGTCGGTGCCAACCATCTGGAGAAATGCAAACTGATTGTAATACGACGGCGCGCTTACCGAAACCGGCGCCAAAAACCATCGCTTTCAAAAACGCCATCATCGCGTGACGCCGCGTAGTGAACCTGCCGTTTATCCCGCAAGACCCGCGCATCATCGATTCCACCAGCGCGCTCGAACTGCGCCAAGTGCCGCAAAAATGCTGATTATCGGCGGCGGCATCATCGGCTCAGAGAATGGGCACGGTTTACAGCACGCTGGCTTTTACGCTTGGACGTAGTGTGGAAATGATGGACGGCGATGCGGGGCTGAATTCGCGATCTGGTTAAAGTATGGGAAAAAATGAACGCCACCGCTTCGACAACATCATGACCAACACCAAACCGTGGCCGTGGGGAAGCCGAAGCAGACGGCATCTATGTGAGCTTTGAGGCGAAAAAGCGCCCAAGAGCCGCAGCCTTTACGTTTGGTGCTGGTGGCCGCGAACCGCGCGTAACAGCGGCAAACTCTGCGGCGCGGAAAAAAGCCGGCGTGTGGCCGTAACCGAGCGCGGCTTTATCGAAGTCGACAAACAAATGCGCACCAACGTGCGCATCTACGCCATCAGCGACGTGACAACTGCTGGCGCACAAAACCGTACACGAAGGCCGTTGCCGCCGAAAACTGCGCCGGCCACAAAGCCTATTTCGATGCCGCATGATTCGGCGTCGCCTACACCGACCCCGAAGTGGCTTGGGTGGCGTAACCGAAGAAATCGCCAAACGCGACGGCATCAAAATCCACCAAATCCGTGTTCCGTGGGCGGCTTCCGGCGCGCCATCATAACGGTAACCCAGCCGCGACAGAAGGCTTCACCAAGCTGATTTTCGACGCCGAAACCGGCCTGATTATCAGCAGCGCCATCGTCGGCACCCATGCGGGCGACATGATCGGCAATCTGCCTGGCCATCGAAATGGGCTGCTGCGACGCCGAAGACATCGGCAAAACGTCACCCGCACCCGACGCTCGGCGAATCCATCAGCATGAGCGCGGAAGTGGCGTTGGGTGTGTGTGCCGATCTGCCACCGCAGAAAAAGCCAGCGTTTGAGTGTGAAACGTGCAAAAAGGCAGCCACGAAAACCGGTCCGACGGGTTTCAGGCTGCCCTTATCCGATGTCAAAAACCGCGAAAAAATGCGTGATACTGAGCAGCCAGCGCCGAAACCAGCTGCAGACTTTCACGACAGCGACGGCCTGTGGAAGGAGCACCGCTCGAAGACGTCTACCCACGGCCTTTGCCCGCAGCCCTGACCGTGATTGATTTTGCTGAGCGCCGCCGCAAAGCCGCAGCCGCCGCATAACGCCGCCATCTTGCTCTCGCGCGCCTGCAACGGGGCTACGACACCCGCATCATTTAAAACGTCGACGATTGCACAGGCGCGCCAGCGGCAGCCGCAGCGTACTGCACTCTGCACGGCGAGCTGAACAAGCGCAGCAACGCCGACGGGCAATCATCCGGCTGGCAGGGTGACCCAGCAGCCGGGCGACTGCGACAGCCAGGCCGACCGCTGCGCGCATATCGTCTGGTTTGGCGAAGAAGTCCCACGCCGGGCGGGCGGTGCAGTGGGTGGAAGCGGCCGATAATGCTCATCGTGGTGGGCACATCGCTCAAGTCTATCGCCGCTGGCCTTTTGGCCTGCGCGTGCCGACGCGGACATCCTGATCGACCCCAAGCCAACCTGGGCAGCCGCCGCGTCAAAATCATCCCCAAACCGCCTGCGCCGGCGTACCGCCGCTGGTGGAATGGCTGTTAACGAGGCAGCCTGAAACCTTTACCAAAACCCCAAAAGGCAGCCTGAAAAATAAAAGCAGCTTGAAAACCGTTTTGCGGCACAGGCTGCCGCCATCTGCAAACACAAAATATTGCACGTCAGCCCGGCGGCGGTGCCGGTGAGCAGGATTTTGTTTCCTGTTTCAGACGGCCTTCGTCGAGCGCCTGGCACAAGGGCGAAGGGAACAGGCGAGACCATATTGCCGTATTGCGCTACGGTGTCCGATGTGCCCTGTTTGACCCGTTTTCCATCATCGTCGCGGGGCTTTGCTGGCTTCCTGATGGGGGATGACGAGGTCGATGTCGGCCGGGCTTAACCGTGTTGCGCCCAATTCGGCTTAAACCAGGGCGGGATTTTTGACGGGAGGTTTGAGCACTTCGCGCCCTTTCATGTATCAAACAAAAATTCGGCGGGGTCGCTTTGGGTGTAACGCTGCGGCGGCAGGCAGTGGGCCGCCGCGGATTTCAGTGCTGTGTGCGCCTGCGACCAGGGTGCTGCGGCGGCAATCACGCCTTTCAGCTGTTGTGGCGGATGACAACGGCGACGCATCGCTAAACAATCGAAACTCTCGCGCTGGGCGGGATTGAGTACGCAGGAGGCGAGATCGCCGGCGACAATCAGTGCAGTGCGGTAGCGGCCTGCGGCGGTTGGTACGACAGGGTCGAGCGCGGTGATGGCTGGTGCAGGTGGGTTGACGTCACGCGGGATGCTTGTGCCTTGGGCGATTTGTTCGTGAATCAGGGCGGCGGTGCAGGGGATGGGCTGTACGCCCACGGCGGCGGCAGGCGATGCAGTCCAAATCCGGCGGCGGCGATGCCGGCTTTGGCCAGCGCCTTTGCGGGCGGCATCGCACATCATGCCGAGCTGGGTTTCGCCGTCGGCGGCGCGGTGGCAGGTTTGTGCGCGAACTGCGCGCCGATGCGGACAGGCGTATTGCCCAACCGATGATTTCCAGTTGTTCATATTTTTTTTCTTTCGATGCGTTTGAGCTTGCGGTTGTCAGGCTGCGTGTGGGGATAAAGCATTGATTGCACGCCCTCGATGCCGTATTGCGCCATCAGTTTTCAAACCGGCAAACAGTAGCGCTTTGCTGCTGTCCGAGGCCGTCTGAAAGGGCAATTTCGGTATAGCTGTCGGTTTGGCGGGCGCGGTATTCGCGGATGCCGTCAACAAACGGTAATAAGCGGCGGATGAAGTCGGGATAGATTTCTGCCGGTAGCGCCCTGCCGGTTTTCAAACACAAACACATCGTCCGTGCGCCCTTCGGTTTGACCGGCCAGATACGGCGACCGCAAGCGAGTTCGCGGCGGATGTGCAAGGATATCCGTTGGGCGGTAGCGCACGAAGCCTGACGGCGTTTGAGATCGGCGGTAATCACGGGGATGAAACTGGGTGTCGTCAGCGCATTCGGTTTCGACCATTGCGATGTCTTCGTCAGATGCAGCGTGCCGCGGCGGCAGGTGGCGGCGAAAAGCCTTCGGTGGCCTGGTAGTTTGATCGATAAAGGCCGTCTGAACGCGGCTGGCGATGTGTCTGCATCGCGCGTTTCAAAACTTCGGCCACCGAAGCCGGCTTTGCAGGCTGATTCAGACAGCGCCCGTTTCTGAAAATCCGCCAAACGTGCCAGCGCTTCGAGGCAGGCGCAGCAAAATGGTGGTGCATCTGTTTGCCAGCGCGTCCAGATGCTGCGGCGGCGGCATATCGAAAAGCAGAAACGCCAAAAGGCGCGAGATCCAGCGTTTGATACGAGATTGTTGTCGGCACGCAGGAAAAAGGCGGTGCGCTGGCCGAACAGCCTGCCCTGCGGCGGCATTTTAGCCAACACCGCCGCCGCCCACATCGCCTGCTCTTCGGGCGCGTGGTGAGAAACAGGCCGCGATGCGATGTGCCGGAAGACAAACCCACCGACGCACGCGGCCGTGCGGGCGAAAAATCGCAGCTGCGCGCTCGGCTTCGAGGGCAACGCCAGCGCTCTTCTTTGCCGATGCCTGCGTGTTGAGCGCGTCAAAAGTTATCCATCATCAGGGTTTTGTCCATCTGAAAGCGGGCAAAAGTCGATGCCGTTGCGAAAATACGGCGCATGCCGTCCTAGACTCGAGCTGCCTTTTGAGCGCGTCCTGCTGCCAGGCGGAGTTTACGGCGGCGCGGGTTCGGCAGGGGAAAGCCAGCAGAATTGCGGACAAAGGTGGAAGGAGACAGCCACAGCCTGATGCATAAGACCGCCGATGTATTCGGGCGTGTCGTGGCTCACCAGCACGCGGATGCCGTCTGATTGGACGGTTTTTGCGCAGGGCGGTGTTTGGCGCGTTAGGCGGTAAAGTCTCGTCTTGAATCAGGCGCGGGATGCGGCATCTGGTCGGTCAAGCGCGAGGCGTCCTGCCCCAGCACACGTCGGCGGCGAGAAGAGATTTTGCCATTCGGGTACAAACCGCACGGCTCGCGCTGGCGCGGCCGTCGAGCGCGACAGAAACAGCGAGCCGTCGCCCAGCTTTCGATCGGCGCTGGGCGCGGCAGGAAAGGAGCCGTCTGAGACGCCGTTTATCGGCACTGATTCGGGCGCGCTGTCGAAATCGTCGGAGCAGAAATTCGGGAAAAATTAATGACGCCGCTTGTGTTTTCGCGATGGTGTCCCAGCAGCCCTGCGTGAGCAGCTGGGCGGAGCATGGGGAAAAGATTTGAGGGCCGCCGATGCGGAATCGAGGTGTGGGTGAAAGCAATAACGGTATCAATCTCTTGCGCCGCGATGCACGGCAGCGTGACGCGCGGCAATGGGCTGTCTTCCGGCGCGGACGCATAAGTGGGGTTGATGGCGCGGTAAATCAGTATTTCCAATAAAAGCGGTTGAAGCGCAATTACCGTAACCGGTGTCATTGGGATATGGCGCGGAACGCGGTATTGTTTGATCAGAAGCTTGCACGCCGGCCTGGAATACGCGTTTGCTTGGGATGGCGGCGGAAAATGTGTTGCAGGTGGTTGACGCGGTAGCCGCAGGCAAAATAGCGGACCAGTTCAATCAAAGGCTGTGGCGGACATAGTGTTCGATTCCTTGCGCGATGCGGATGCGCGGCTCGTGGCCAGATCGCGCCGCGCTTTTTCGATGTTGAGGGTTTGGCTGCAGCAAGTCAGCGGGCGGGCGGTGCGGCGCGCGTGAGCGGCTGGCTCTTTGCGGATGCGCAAAAATTGATAGGTTTTTCCAGTACATTGGCCGCTATCCACAGCCGCGCTGCAGCCACGGCGCGGGTGCGCATGGTTTGCCCCGCAGCCTGACCGCGCCAGCAGATCGGCAAGGAGCTGCGGCTCGCCGTTGGTGATGTTGTGAGGCTTGGTTTAACGCGAGGCCCGCATGCCATAAAGCCAGATTCAGCGCGTGGGCAACGTTTTCCCACGCCGGTCCAGGTCGGTCCAGGTGTCGGCCGCCGTTGACCAGCGGGGATGCCCATGCTGCGGTTGCGTGCGAGACGAGGCGCGGGATGATGCTGGTGTCGCCCGCCGGCAGCCGCGCGGGCGGATAATCGCTACGGCACGCCGCTTTCGCGCACCATCTGCTCGGCCAGGATTTTACTGCGGATGTAGTGGTTGAGCCGGTTGTCGGCGGGTGCGTCGGTTTCGCGCAGGCCGGTTTGGTCGCGCGGGGCGGTGTAAATGCTGGGTGAAGACACAAACACGCAGCCGCCGGATGCCGTGTTGCAGGCGGCCTGAAAGCACGTTTTGCGTGCCCAGCACGGTGGCGCGGTAAAATCGCCAGCGTCACACGCTCGACAAAGCGCCCGAGTGGATGCAGTAGTCTGCGCCATTTAGCGCCTGCGCCACCGCAGCTGCGTCCGACAAATCGCCGCACACGGTCTCGATGCCGTATTCGTGCGCCAGCTGCGCCAGCTTTTCCGACTGCGCCGAGCCGCGCGCACGCTGGCAGCCTGCCTGCGGCAGCTCGCGCGGCGCAGCCGCCGGGAAAACCGGTCGCGCCGGTGATCAGAAACCTTTGCCATTGCTCCACTTTCGTTTTCAGGCAGCCTGAAGAGATTTCCAAGCTGTTTACAAACCGTATTTTCCAAATATTGCGTCAAACCGTTGCTCAGTCTGCGACAGATGCCACACCGCCCGCCGCCGCAGCGCAGATGGCGACCACCGCCACCGCCGTGTATTCAAAGCAGGCACTGCGCCGCGCGTTTTACCCAAACAGGGGTGCGCCGCTGCTCAAATGCTGGCGCAGATCGCGTTCGGCACAATAGCGGGCGGTGAGATGCCGACAAACGCCGATATAGCGCTTCGCTTTGGGGGCGAGGCGCAAATCGTGGCCAATACGGGCGTGTCAGAATGCCGTTTTTCCACGATCGTGCCTGCACAGCCTGCCGCCACGCCGCCTGAAACGCGCTCCATCAGATACAAATCCATCCAGGCCGCGCGCGACACCGTTTCTTTTAAAACACAAGGTGGTAAACTGCATATTGCCGGCCGAGTATTTCCCCGATACAGCGCGTTGTGCACGCGGCCGAGGCCGATCTGAAAATCCCGCATCGGCGCTTTCACCGTCCAAGCTGGCGGGCGGTAGCGCCCGTCGTCAAAGTTTCAAATCGCGCCGGTTGTCGCGGCGGCGCAAAAGCCTGCCGTTGGTCGTCCACCAGATCGTGGCGGCTGCCAGCAGCAGCCGGCAAATCACGCCGCCAGCTTGTCAGCCAGTCCGGCGTGGTGTGCGAAAGCGTTGAGCGAGGCTGCAGCATCCAGCGGCGTATCGTTTGGCGCAGCCGCAGTGGCGAGACGGCGCAAATCGGCAGAGCTGCGCCGCGTCCAAGGCCGTCTGAATACAAATGCGTGGACAAACCGGAAATTCTGTATCCCTGCCACGCGGTGCCGCGTCGCCCAGCGCAGCAGCAGCGCAAGCGGCATCATAAATAATCCCAGCAAGGCAGCTTCGAAAACGCGGCGGCAGCGAATTCGTCCCGCGCCGCCGCACCCGTGGGCGCGGCGCCGCGACACCGTCCACGCCTGAGTTTCGTCCGCTGCGGGCGATGGAAAGCAATGATGCCCTGTTCGAGTAGGCGCTTTTTCGCTGCCGTCGTTGCAGCAATCAAATCGCGGCTGGGATAATCGGCAGGCAGGCGGCGCAGGCGCGTGGTTTAATTTCGTTGCCCGCCCCGTTCCATTCAATATCCATGGTTGTGGCGTCCGGTAAACGCGATGCCTTTGCGCCATGCGCGCCATGCAAGTTTCTGCGGCGAGAGCGCCGTCCGTAGGCAGGTATGTCGGCCCAGCATCCCGCGCCGCCGCGTAATCCGCCGCACTTGCCAGGTAAAGGTCGCGCCGTGCCTGCCGTGCAAACAGCGGCCACGGTTTTGGACTACCGTGGCCGCCGTGCCGTCGCTGCCGCTGCAAAACCGCCACAGGCCGTCTGAGTCGACAAAGCGCCTGCAGGCAGATGAATGCCGCTGGTTGAACGCGGGTTGCATTCAATCACATAAATTTCATGGTTTGGGCTGACGGTAAAATCAAACGCCGCGCCGTGAAACCCATTTTGCGCGGCAAACGCCGCCACCGACTGCCTCAATGCGCGGCTCGTCGATGCGGCGGAAATAAGTCGATGCCGAGCCGTTGATCAGATACATCGGCTCGTACACCACCTGCGCCGCCACCTGTCCGCGTTCGCACACCGCATAGCTGCACAGAGCCTTGCCCGCAATGCGCTGCTGCTGCACCCACGGCGCGGCGGCACTAATCGGCAGCGCCGCGAGTTTCAGACGGCACGGGCGCGATTTCACCTGCGCCCGAAACGGCTGTACGCAGCGAACACCGAATCAATGAAGCGAAAAATTAGTCTCTGCCGCCGATTCCAGCAGCCGCGTTCGGGAAACACACCCCTGCGCCGCGCGGCAGATAATCAAAAAACCGCGCCTTGGTGCAGCCCCAGCAACAGATCGCGCGGCGGCATGAAGCAGTTTTTCGCTGCTCTGGTTCGAGCGGCGCGCCAGATGGAAAATATCCTCGCGGGTGGGACAACCCAATCTGCCTGCGCCGTCCGCCATGCCGCCGCATAGCCCGCAAAATCCGTGCGCGGCGCGGGAATGCGGCAATAGCGCACCTTCCGGTTATTTCGCGCAGCAAAAGCCTACGGAAGCGCAGGCTGTCGCACAAGGTAATGCGCTCTGCGGCTTTCAGGCTGCCTGAAACAACGGCAATCCAGTCCAAAAACCGCAGGCGCACGCGGGCAGGTGATGAGAATGTTCATATTCGGGTGTGACCGGCGGCTGAAAGTTTGCGGATGGTTTGGTGAGGCAGCCTGAAAACCGTTTGCGACTCAGGCTCTTTTGAATGACTATTTGCTATTAAAGCCGTGCCACAAAAGCAGTAGTACCAGCGTGTCAAACACGCCAGACGGCAGCCGCCAGCGGCACGGCACGGGCTTCGGGCGTATCTGCTGTTGGAAAAACGCCGGATCTTTGTTAAACAACGTGCGGCACAGGCATAACGACCATGAGCAACGAAGAAATCTAAAAATAAAAAATCAGGGTGATGCGCTTGGCGGAAACGATACAGATAGCAGAAATATACCAATGGCGTAGCAAAACTGCCTTGGATAAACGATCATAAACGCTCCCAAGATTCCACATACCTATATTTTCAGGCTGCCCTACCAATACGAAAGACTGCGCTTTTTCCGCAGCCTTTCTTTCGTTCTCAATGCTTTCAGCAGCTTAATTGCTGACGCGCTCGATATTAGCGCCGACGCCGCGCAACAGTTTCGATGTGCTCGTAGCCGCGGTCGAGATGGTAGATGCGGTCGACGATGGTTCGCCGTCCGGCCACCAGTCCGGCGATCACCAGGCTGGCGGAGGCGCGCAGGTCGGTGGCCATTACCGATGCGCCGGAGAGTTTGGCGACGCCGCACGATGGCGGTGCCTTCGGCTTCGATGTCAGCGCCCATGCGGTTGAGTTCGGGCACGTGCATAAAGCGGTTCAAAGATGTTTTCGGTTACGGTGGCGCTGCCTTCAGCCACGGCGTTCATCGCCATAAACTGCGCCTGCATGTCGGTGGGGAATCCCGGGTGCGGCGCGGTTTGATGACGACGGCTGGGCAGCGGCGGGCATGTCGATGCCGATCCGGTCGTCGCCGGTGCTGATTTGGGCGCCGGCTTCGCCCTGGTTGTCGAGCACCGCGCCCACGTAATTGTGCGGCGCGGCAAACGTACGTAACTG
>BNJV01000476.1_pt1 | contig 220480 bp, 236 predicted proteins | sample 8540591 | NCBI WGS metagenome assembly BNJV01 (sample SAMD00202457, study PRJDB9452) | human saliva metagenome | host: Homo sapiens
GCGCAGCAGATTCACCGACAGCACCGCCAACTTCGGCAGACGCTCCTGCAGCCACCCCAGCTGACGGCGAATAGGCACCAGCAGCTTCTTCGAGCGCAGCACAAACCGCACCATCAGCTCGCCCGTCTCGGATGCGGTCACCAGAATATTCTTGAGCTCACCGCGCCGGGCCGGAATGTCATACGGGGTCAAATCGGCACGCTGAATAAGCTCGTGCAGCACCGGGATAGCGCGCTCAATCGGCTCAATATAGAGCGGGCATTCGCTTAAATCGGTGGCGCGCCCCGAACGATAATCTACGATGCCCAGGGACGGGTTCTGCGCCGAACCGCCCACCACCAGCTTCGCCTTATTCCGAAAATGCGCCTCGTCGCTGGCGACAGGTTCCAGCCAGGTCAGGTGAGGGTAGGCCGCAAGAAGCCTGCGCGCATTGGCCTGTTTCGCCGCGAGCTGGGCGGGGTACGGGGTTTCGATGCTAGTGCAGGAGCGGCAAAGACTCTCACGGTAATAGGCGCATTCCATAGCCCCACCATTCTACCCTGTGGATGCGCGGGCACGGGTAACCCGCCGGGTGGCACTGCCGCTATGCTGTTCTCCCCTGCACCATCGCAGGCAAGGCGGCGGAAAGGCTACGGTTTCTTTGCTTTCTTCTGCTGACCCGCCTTAAGCACCGACCTGTACGACCGTGCCGAGAGCACGGAGGTCTCCGATAAAACCGATAACACGCTCATGAAGCTCAGGCACGAGGCAATGGACAGCGAAGAAAAAGCCGAGCCGATAGACCCAAACGAGAAAGCCGAGCCGATCGAAAACGCCGAATTTACGGAGCCAATGCTGCAGAATGAGTTCACCGACCCGATGCTCAGAAATGAATTTCGCGAGCCGATGCTCTTTGCGTTTTGGTCGGAACGGGCGGGGGCATCGGGGGCGTTGTTTTCGGAAGATTTGGAGGTGGTGTTAGGCATCATAAATCCAGCATACCGCGCGGCTCGCCCATCCCGAACGAATCACGGCGCACGTTGCAAGCAATCACGCATACGCGCGAACAGGTGGTATTGTGCCGAAAAGGTAGGATTTCCTACCTGCTCGGGCCAAAAACCACCTGCTCGCGGCCCTGAGAGGAGAAGAGCATAGACAAAAAGCTCTCCGGCGTGGGTTCCGTACCCGGCATTGTGCCGGTCAGGAACCCACCCCGGAGAGCTTCAACATACTCCCTCAGTCGGGAAACGTTACATCATGCCGCCCATCGGGTCAGCAGCCGGTGCCGCAGCGGATGCGGGCTCAGGCTTGTTCGCCACCACAGCCTCGGTGGTCAGGAACAGACCGGCAATCGATGCGGCGTTCTGCAGAGCGGAACGGGTCACCTTCACGGGGTCGTTAATACCCGCAGCCATAAGGTCTTCGTACTCGCCGGTTGCAGCGTTCAGACCGGTGCCCTCGGGCAGAGAACGAACCTTATCGACCACCACGCCGGGCTCAAGGCCAGCGTTCGTTGCGATCTGCTTCAGCGGCGCATCGATAGCCACACGCACAATGTTCGCGCCGGTTGCCTCGTCACCCTTCAGGTCGAGCTTGTCGAAGACCTTCGCGCCCGCCTGAATCAGTGCCACGCCGCCGCCGGGGACGATACCCTCTTCAACAGCTGCCTTTGCGTTGCGCACAGCATCCTCAATGCGGTGCTTGCGTTCCTTCAGCTCAACCTCGGTTGCCGCGCCAGCCTTGAGCACAGCCACACCACCGGCGAGCTTTGCCAGGCGCTCCTGCAGCTTCTCGCGGTCGTAGTCGGAATCGGAGTTTGCGATCTCGGCGCGAATCTGTGCCACGCGGCCCTCAAGTGCGGCGGCGTCGCCAGCGCCCTCAATAATGGTGGTTTCGTCCTTGGTGACAACAACCTTGCGTGCCTTACCCAGCATCTCAAGGGTTGCGGTATCCAGGGACAGGCCAACCTCTTCGGTAATAACCTGACCGCCGGTGAGGATCGCAATATCAGCCATCATAGCCTTGCGACGGTCACCGAAACCGGGTGCCTTCACGGCAACGGACTTGATGGAGCCACGCATCTTGTTCAGCACGAGCAACGCCAGAGCCTCGCCCTCAACATCCTCGGCGATAATCAGCAGCGGCTTGCCGGACTGCATGACCTTCTCAAGAACGGGAACCAGATCCTTCACGTTCGAGATCTTCTGGTTGACCACCAGGATGTAGGGGTCTTCCAGCACGGCTTCCTGACGCTCGGGGTCGGTCACGAAGTAGCCGGAGAGGAAGCCCTTATCGAAGCGCATACCCTCGGTGAGTTCCAGGTGCAGGCCGAAGGTGTTGGATTCCTCAACGGTAATCACGCCTTCCTTGCCGACCTTCTCCATAGCCTGAGCGATCAGCTTACCGATCTCCTGATCGCCCGCAGAGATGGATGCGGTTGCCGCGATCTCTTCCTCAGTTTCAACTTCTTTCGCGGAGTCGAGCAGGGTCTTGGTGACCTCCTCAACAGCCTTCTCAATACCGCGCTTGAGGCTCAGCGGGTCAGCACCAGCAGCCACGTTGCGCAGGCCCTCACGCACGAGCGCCTGAGCGAGCACGGTTGCGGTGGTGGTACCGTCACCTGCGATATCGTCGGTCTTCTTGGCTACCTCTTTGACGAGTTCGGCGCCAATCTTTTCATAGGGGTCTTCAAGCTCGATCTCTTTGGCGATGGAAACACCGTCGTTGGTGATCGTGGGTGCGCCCCACGACTTCTCAAGCACGACGTTGCGGCCACGGGGGCCAAGAGTTACCTTAACGGCATCGGCTAGAGTGTTCAGTCCGCGCTCTAGACCGCGGCGAGCTTCTTCATCAAAAGCAATAAGTTTTGCCATGTGGCGATATCCCTCCTGGACGTTTCGAATGGAGCGCTCAGGTTTTCCGGTCTGCCGAAGCAGATTTTGACACCGGTTTTAGCACCTGAAGGCGCCGAGTGCTAAAAACAATTTTGGCACTTGGTGCGCCCGAGGGCAAACATTTTGAGCGCCGAATTTAGCTTAATCGCCCTCAGCGCATTCTTGAGGCACGCGGAAAGCCGCAATGGGGTGAACGGGTACGGCTTCGCGTGCGAATGCATAGAGCGGAAGCACCAGTTTCGAGCGCCGGGCGATGTTATATGCGAGCGCATAAGACTCATAGAACGTACCCGAAACTAGCGGGGATGATAAACGGTACCGCAAATCGCGGTATCAAGCCGGATGATGCCGTTTAGCTGTAGTCGGCGGCAAGCACCACCACAATATCGTTCTCGCCCAGAATCGAGGCGTCTGAGCTTTCCTGAACCGTCGTGATATTCAGGGTTTTCGCAATAGCTTCGGCCTGCGACTTCTTGGCCTCGTCCTTGTAGTAGACCGTGCTGGACTGAGGCGGGGTGCCCGACCAGTTTGCGGTTTCGGTAATCGTGTAACCCTCAAGCGCGGCGCTTGCCTTGGCCGCAGACCCGCCGGGTGCGGATGCGTTATAGACCGCCACGTTCGCATCCTTAGCCTGCTCGGATGCCGAGGCAGAGGGCGATGAAGACTCGGAGGGCGAGGCGGGAGCGCTGTAGCTCTTGGCACGTGCGGCGGCCTCGGGCGAGCTGCTGCGCGGGTGGTTAATGTACATGGCGCCGCCGATCACGAGCGATAAAATACCGGCGACGACAACGGGAATAATGCCTTTGGGGCTCTTGGAAGGGTCGTCAATTACACCGCGGTATGTTCCACGGCGGGCGGTATTCTCGTCGATGTCGTCGAATTCATCGTGCGGGTATTGGCTCATGACTTCCCTAGGTTGAGTAATAGATGTACCGCTCTGCGCGGTGGAGCCCTGCCAAAGCTCTCTCTTACAGGGTACCGTATGGGGCTTTATCCGTCCTGTTCAGAACAGCGTGCGCTCATGCACACATCGGTGCGGCTGCCTTTAGCTGCGGTCGCGAACCTCGCGCAGGCGGTGCATCAGGATAGGTTCGGCGGCGATCACACGCTGGCTATCGATCATCGTGTTGAGCTTCTGGTAGTAGGCGATCGGGGTGAGCCCGAGCGCGGTAATCGCCTTCTCTTTGGTGCCCTGATACTTCCAGTGTCGTTTTTCCAGGGCGATCATGGCACGCTCTAAATCGGTGAGGGCGGATTTTCGCGTGTTCTCAGTTTTTTTCCGCCGGTCTCGCGGGTCTCAGAAGTGTCGGGGGCAGAAGACGCAGGCTGTGCTATGGGGCTGGGTTCAGGGCTATCGGCGGGGACTGCCGCTGCGGGTTCGGCGGCATCGGAGCCGCCAGCAGGCGAAGGTTCGGGGGTTTCCGAAGAAGGTATAGGCATCTGGATTCCTGACGAACATAGGTGGTCTACATGAACACTTTAGAGTATGTTGGTTGAAGTCACCGTGTTATCAGAGTCAAATTTTCTCAGGGAGTATTTTCATGACGAACCCGCCGCTGACCGACATTATGAGCGAAGATTGGGCGCAGGCCCTCGCGCCCGTCGAAGATAAAATCCACGCCATGGGCGAGTTTTTACGCACCGAACACGCGGCGGGACACCGAACTTTTCCCACAGGTCAGAATATTTTCCGCGCATTCTCACGCCCCATGAACGAGGTCAAGGTGCTGATCGTGGGGCAAGACCCCTACCCCACCCCCGGAAACGCGATGGGGCTTTCGTTCTCGGTGCAGCGGGATATGCCCCTGCCGAAATCGCTCATCAATATTTACCGGGAACTTTCCGACGATTTGGGGATTGAGCCCGCGCAGCACGGCGATCTGAGCTCGTGGTCCGATGAGGGCATTATGCTTATGAACCGTGTGCTCAGCGTGCGTGAAGGGGCCCCAGGGTCGCATCGCAATAAGGGGTGGGAAGAGGTGACCGAGTGCGCTATTCGGGCGCTGGCAGCACGCAATAAGCCCCTGGTCGGGCTGCTGTGGGGTGCGGATGCGCGGCGCACCGCCCCGATGCTGGAACCGTACCCGTGTGTGGAGTCTGCGCATCCGTCGCCGCTATCGGCGCATCGCGGGTTCTTCGGTTCACGCCCGTTCTCGCGGGTGAATACGCTGCTGGTAGAGCAGGGTGCGGAGCCGGTGGACTGGACGGTCAAGTAACGCGCATCCGCCCACTCATACCTACATACAAAGGCTCTTTATTCCACTGTGGAATAAAGAGCCTTTTTAGCACCCCGCATCGGGGAACGTAAGAACCACGGATGCGCTACTCGGCGGCCTCCGCGGGCACATTGCGCGGAACCGCGAAACGCTGCAGCAGATACTGCATCAGGTAGTTGCCCAGCGTCACGCCCGCCGCCATCGCAATCACAATCGAAACCGCCGAAATCATGCTCTGGATGCCCCAGACCACGTTCGTCTCAACCGTCAACAGGTACATGCCGCGGAAGAACGACAGGCCCGGCAGCAGGAAGGTCAGCGCGGGAATCGAAAAAACCGCCTGCGGGGCATGCAGTCGGTATGCCACGTAGGTGCTCAGCATGCCAATTACGAGGGCGGCAAGCGCCGTATTCGCACGCCCAGAATCGACCCCCACCAGGTAGGTATACAGGTTATAGGTCACCAGGGCACTACAGGTAATGAGTACCAGCCACCCCAGCTTCACGAGCTTCGTGTGCAGGGTAATCGCAAACGTAACCGTCGCCGCCAGCATGAACACCGAGAACGTAAGCGGCGAAGGAAGATCAAACCGGGTCTGCTCAATATCCAGAATCGGGCCGCCAAACAGGCTAATCGCATTCACCGCCGAGGCGATGCCGATCACCAGGCCCAAAGCTCATACCCGTCGAAACGAATCTTCCCGCCGCGGTCACCGGGAAACCGTTAATCGCATCCTGAACCGCGCCCACCAGACGCGAGGTCGGCAGGAACATGATCAGCCCGGCGGCAACCACCAGAGGCGCAGAAATCGACTCCCCCGGGCGGCGAATCATGGAATGATCCCCACCCAGCCAAATCGCCAGGAAGGTCAGCAGACCCGCGCTTGCCGCCATGCGGAAAAACGTGGGCATGCCAATCTTATTGAGCCACTGAATCAGCAGGTACACGGGAATGAACACGATCGCCGCAGCGGTTGCGGTAGACCAGCTCGCCCCCAGCGCCGCCGTCAGCGTGGTTGCGCAGCCAATATTCGCCAGCCAGGTAATCAGCGGCGGATACGGTTTAGGATGGTTCGTAATCTCGCTCAGGCGAAGGTCGGCATCTTCCAGAGTCATGCCGCCCTCGGTAATATCGTGAATCAGTCCGTAGGTAGAAGCGAGCGCCTCATAATTCTCGGTAGAGGTGCGCACCACGCGCACGAGCGTATGGGTGAACCGGGAATCGGCACTCATGGTTCGCGAGCTGATGCGCGACTCCATATAAATATCGGGGTCGGAGGTATAGTTGATGGTCACCGACTGGTTGGTGATATTGACGTCCACCGAATCGAGCCCATACGCCGAAGACACCGCGATAATCGCCGAGTCTACGTCCATCGCATCCGCGCCATAGTAGAACATGGCCTCCGCCAGGCGCAGCGTGAAATTGAGGGTGTCGCGGGCGTACTCTTTCTCGCGGTACAGAGCCTCACACTGGGCGCGTTCTTCGCGTTTGGCACGCGGGGTAAACTGCCGCTGGGCGATGCGCGCCGCACCGCGCGGCGCCAGGTGTGCCACCGCCTGGCCGTCAGCACGCACGAAGGAACGCAGGGTGGTTCGCACGCCCCACCGCCCGCCCGTGCCGCGCCCGGCGGGCATCGTCGTAGTGGGTACGGATACCGGGGGCGCGCTCGCCGTGGGCTCTACACCGCCGAACCGCTGTGCCGCATGCGAATTGGGCACCTGCGGGATCATGCCCGTCATGGGGACGGGCTGGGACTGACGGTATTTAGCGACCTCCGTGACGATATTGCTGGAGGTCTGCGCGGGCGGCTCCTGCGGATGGGGTATCTCAGGCGGCACGCTCTGCACCGCCTGGATTACGGGTTCTTCGGGGATTTCCTCGTAGGGTATCTCCGGCTCGTAGGACATCTGTGGAGCCTCGTCGAGAGGCATACCGGATTCGTCGACGGGAAGAAGCTGGGTGTCGTCCGTATCGGTTTCCACGCCGTGCGCCGCCGCAACCTCGTAAAGCGCCTCACGCGCCTGCTCAGCCTGCTCGACCTCCTTGCCGCTGTGGGCAAGAGCCTCACGCAGCTTGGAGTCGTGCACTTCGGAGAGAGGCACGGCGAAGAAATATCCCGGGCGGCGAATATTCCTCGCGTTCTCATCGGCTGGGTTGTAGCTGTGCTCCTCGGGGTTCTTCGCCATAGTATCCCTTGATCGTGTTGCGTGCTGGTGCGCTGTGTGTACCGGTGAGTGGCGTGGCGGTGCGGCGTTTCCTAGTAGAAGGAATAGTGGTGTTTCTTCACCCACAGGCGAAGCATCAGCCGCTCCACACCGGCGTTCCAAAGCTTATATTTGAGCTCTGAAATAGGCTGATCGTAAACGCCCACGAAGTCGGTCACGTTCTTCGTGAACGAAGTTTTGAACAGGCCCAGACCGTAGTAAGGGTGTTCTTTATTCTTGAGTTCGGCGGCGGGCGGGGTGCCGCAGAAGTCATAGGTGCTGATCCCGTGCTCCTTCATGAGGTCGGTAATCGCAGTCCACTGTACCAGATGAGAGTCGCCGTACTGTTTACGGCGCGGCTTAGAACCGCCGTCTTTATAGGTGCCCTTCGTACCGTAGTTGATCACGTAGGCACCCACGGAAGGTTTGCCGTCTTCGTAGGTGAAGTAGAGCCTGCCCTGCCCCGCGTTCTCGAAGGCCCTCCAGAAGTCGCGGTAATACTCGTAGGGGCGCAGCAGAAGCGAAACTTTGCCCTGCCCCACGGTATCCATAAGGGCATACATGGCGCGCATATTTTCGTCGGTGAGCTCAACCCGTTTGACCTCGCAGCCCTCACGGGTGGCGCGGCGTACAGCGTTACGTCCGCGCGAAGACAGCGACTTAAGCACCTCTTCCTCGGTACCCTCGGTAGAGAGGATGGCGGTGTAGTCATTCGGCTGAATATCGGCGGTACGAACCAGCTCGGTGCCCGCAATGACCTGCTGGGCGTGCTCATCCGCCACGATTTCAGGTTCGATCTTAACGGCAAAAACACCCAATTTCTGCTCGGTAATCAGGCGGCGGTTCGCCTGCAGCAGGGCGGGCAGCTCATCGGCACCGTGCACCGCCGGGCCTTTGATGAAGTACCAGAGTTTGCCCAGCAGCGGAATATTCTTCTCGAACGCCAGGCTGTAGCTGGCGAAAGGCTGCCGCTCGCCGTCACGATCGACGGTGCCTTCATACACGATATAGCGGGGTTTCCACCCGTAGTCGGCTTTGACTTTTGCGAATGATGCGGACTGCAGCAGATTTCCGCCGTCCGGGTTGGCGATCACGTGGGTATCCCACTCCTGAATTTCTGCTGGGGTTGCAAAACGTGCCGTAATTTCGTGCAAGGGTCTCTATCTCTCGTGGGGTGGTGGGTGTTCCGAACGTTTTTCGCCCGCGAACCTTGTGCGGTCTTTTTTTGATGCGCTCGCGGCGCACGCACGCCTTAAGTCTAACAAGAGGCGCGGCGATTGGTGCATCGGCGGGGTTCGCCTCGTCTAAAAAGAGTCTTGATGCGAATAAAGAGTTAAAAACGCCGCTTTATTCGCATCAAGAGCCTTTTTATGCCCTTTCCGACCCGATCGGGCGGGCTGGGGCATGAGGTAAGGGAACAAGACCGGATGCGCGCCCGAGCCTTAAAGCAGGTATCCCGCCGCACGTGAAGCGACGGGATACCGGTAAAGCTGGCGAGAGTCGCCGGAAAGATTACTCTGCGTCGTGGTCGGTTTCGAGAATCTTCTTCAGGGTCTCTAGAGCTTCGTCTGCGCCTTCACCTTCTGCTCGGAGCACCACACGGTCACCGTGCTTAGCACCCAAGGACATCAGGGATAGGATCGAAGCCGCATCCATTGCCTCGTCTGCGGGCTCGCCTTCGGCTGCAATGGTGACCTCAACGGGGAGGTCGCCAGCTGCCTCAGCAAAAATTGCTGCGGGACGTGCGTGCAGACCAACGCGGCTTGCAATAGTGGCAATAACCTCTGCCATGGTTTTTCTCCTTTGTGAAGGAATCGTCTGTTATCGACTCCATGTTTATCAAACAGGAGGATGCACCCCCTGTTTTCCTGCCTCAATTGTACAGTTTTACTCACCGTTTGGGGACCAATGCCTCACCCGATCTTGAAATAAACTTTCAACACTGGATTAGCCTTTTCTCCACCGGGTTTGAGGCGTCTTCTAGAGGCCGAGCTCGTCCAGAATCGGCAGCTCAGCGCGGGCGGCAGCCTTCGCCTCGGCAGAGGAAATCTGTTCCAAAGCCTTGTTGGCAATATGGCGTGCCTGCTCCAGGGTCACCGACTTGAGCACCGCCGCAACCGCGGGGATAGCACCGGCGTTCATCGAGAGGGTATCAACCCCCAGACCGACCAGCACCACGGCCAGCGCCGGATCGGCGGCGGCCTCACCGCAGACGCTCACATACTTCTTCTCGCCAGCGTTCACCGAAGCTCGCTTAGCGCCCTTGACGGTCAGCTTAATCATCTTTAGCACCGCAGGCTGCCACGGGTTGTTCAGGTGAGCCAGATCGCCCAGCAGACGGTCTGCAGCCATCGTGTACTGGGTCAGGTCGTTGGTGCCGATCGACACGAATCGACCTCACCCAAAATCGCTTCAGCGTTCACGGCTGCGGCGGGGGTTTCAACCATCACGCCGTGTACCGGCAGGCCAACCTCCTTGAGCATTTTCGCAAAGTTGCGAGCCTCGGAGGTGGTCGAAATCATCGGTGCCATAACCCAAATATCGGCGTCGGAATCCTCGGACGCCTGCTTGATAGCCTCCAGCTGGCGGGTCAGCACGCCGGGTACGGTCCAGTCGGTGCGGAAACCGCGCACGCCCAGCGCCGGGTTTTCTTCGGGATTCACGTTCAGGAAGGGCAGAGGCTTGTCGGCACCCGCATCCAGGGTGCGAACCACGATGTGCTTGCCGGGGAAGGCATCAAACACAGACTTGTAAGTTGCCGCCTGGGCCTCAATAGACGGCTCGGCGTCGTGCCCCAGGAAGCCAAATTCGGTGCGCAGCAGACCCACGCCTTCAGCGTTCAGGCTGGCTGCTTTCTCGGCGGATTTGCCGTCGCCCACGTTCGCGTAAAGTGGCACGCGGGTGCCGTCGGCGAGCACGCCTTTACCGTCGAAGTCGGCGATAGGTTTGCGGTTAGCGTATTTTTCGGCGGCTTCGCGGTCTTCATCGGTCGGCTCAGTATTGACGATACCCGCGTTCGAGTCCACATAGACCTCGGTGCCGTCTGGAATATCGGTGACGCCCTTTGCCGCCACAATCGCGGGAAGACCCAGGCCGCGCGCCAAAATCGCGGTATGCGCCTGCGGACCACCGTCTGAAGTGATCAGGGCGATCACGTTCTTTGGGTCAAGGGTCGCGGTATCTGCGGGGGCAAGATCAACTGCGGCGAGCACGAAAGGCTCCTCCGCGAAGGGGATGCCCGGCGCCTGCTGACCGGTCAGTTCAGCTACAATACGGGCGCGCACATCGTGAATATCGGTGACGCGCTCAGCCATGTAACCGCCAAGGGCCGCCATCTGGTCGGCGAACGAGGTTGCTGCCTCCCAAATCGCGCGCTCAGGTGCCATCTGCTGAGTCTCAACCAGCTTTACGGCGCTCTTAATCAGGGCGCGGTCGGTCGCCATCTGCGAGGTCGATTTGAGCACGGCCTTGCCGTCACGACCCGCGTTTTCGGCGCGTGCGAGCAGGTCCTCTTTCACGCGAACCGACGCATCTTGAATACGTTGACCGGCCTCTTCGGGGCTTTCACCGTCTAGGCGTAGACCGGCTTTAGGCTCTTGAATAGGCTCGGGCATCTGTAGCACGGGACCAATAACGCGTCCGGCATAAACACCGACGCCTTTATATGTAGTCATGAAGTTATATCCTTCGTGTTGGGTTCTCTACAGTGTAACGCTTATGCGGCGCTCTTCGCTGGGGTCTCGGTCGCAGTCTGCCGCGACTTCGCGCCAATCGACTTCAGCAGCACATAGGTGATGGCGGATACGACGGTACCGGCGACAACAGCGAGCAGGAACATCGGAATATTGTTGCTCAAACCAATAATCCAGATACCGCCGTGCGGTGCCGGGGATGCCACATGCGCATTCATCGAAATAGCACCGGCAATCGCGCCGCCTACGATGGAGGACGGGATCACGCGCGCCGGGTCTGCTGAGGCGAACGGAATAGCCCCCTCAGAGATGAAGGATGCGCCCAGCAGCCACGCGGCCTTGCCGTTTTTCACGCTCGGGCTCGGTGAAGAGCTTGGGGCGCAGGGTGGTGGCAAGCGCCATAGCCAGCGGCGGAACCATGCCGGAGATAATAACGGCTGCCATGATTTCCTTGTTCACATCGGCACCCGAAGAAAGCCCGGCGGTTGCGAACAGATACGCCGCCTTGTTGATGGGACCACCCAGATCGGATGCCATCATGGCACCCAGAATCAGGCCGAGAACAAGAGCGGATGCGCCAGACATGGAGGTCAGCCAGTTCTGCAGGGATTCGAGAACCCACGCCAGCGGCGCGCCCAACAGCAGGTACATGATGCCGCCCGCAACGAGTGAGGTAATGAGCGGGGTAATGACCACGGGCATCATCGAACCGAGCCAGCGCGGCAGTTTGAGGGTGCCTAAACCGTAGGCAATCAGACCGGCGAGCAGACCGCCGACGATGCCGCCGAGGAAGCCAGCCTTCACGGCAACCGCGACGGAACCGGCGATAAAGCCGGGCGCAATACCGGGGCGCTGCGCCAACCCGTAGGCGATAAAGGCGGCGAGCGCGGGAACCATCAGGTCAAGACCGAACTTACCGATGGTCTGCAGAACCGCGCCCAGGTAGAGGGTCCAGTGGGTGTCTCCCAGGTTGTAGATTGTGGCGTTGGCGAGGATTTTTTCGGTATCGACATCGCCCAGGTTCGGCATGGTGATTGCTTCGAGGATGAAGCCCAGAGCCACGATAATGCCGCCGGCGGCGACGAACGGGATCATGTACGAAACACCGGTCATCACGGCCTTGTAGATGCGCGAACCCCACGAGCCTTCGGCGGCTGAGGAAGCGTCTTCTCCACTGGATGCGGCGGCACTCACGCGCTTGCCGTTGGGGTTTCCGCTTCGGCGAGAGCCTCCTCAATCATGGCCTGCGGTTCGTCGATGCCGCGCTTCACGGGGGCTTCCACATAGGGCTTACCGGCGAAGCGGCTGCGGTCGCGCACGTTCACGGAGACCGCGAAAATGACGGCGTCGGCTTCATCAATATCGGCTTGGGTGAGGGTTTCGTTCCCGGAGGACCCCTGAGTCTCCACCTTGAAGTCGTAGCCGAGGTCTTCCGCCGCGTATTTGAGGGCATCCGCCGCCATATAGGTGTGCGCGATGCCGGTGGGGCATGCGGTGACCGCCACGATTTTCTTGGTGGCTGGCTTCTCGGATGCACTCGCTTCTGCGGAGTCGGTCTGTGCCGCTGCAGCTTGAGCGGATGCGCCTGCACCCGCCTTTTGCGCGTTCGATGCTGCCGAGTCGGCGGAGGCGGGAGCCTTCTTCGGAGCGCCGGTGCCGAGCGCATCGTTCACGAGGTCTACGATTTCTTCGGGGGTTTGTGCCTCACGCAGGGAGGCGGTGAAGCTCTTCTTCATGAGCGAACGCGCCAGCGTGGAGAGCAGTTTCAGGTGTTCCTGGTCTGCACCATCGGGGGCGGCGATGAAGAAGATCAGATCGGCAGGACCGTCTTTCGCGCCGAAGCTCACGCCGGGGTTGGGGCGTGCCATCGCGAGGGTGGGTTCGGTGACCGCCGCGCTTCGGCAGTGCGGAATGGCGATACCGCGGGGATGCCGGTGTCGGTTTTGGATTCGCGGGCTTCTGCAGCTGCGTACAGCTGATCGTAGTCGGTGGCACGTGAGGCATTGACGACGGCGTGCGCGAGCTTGCTGATGACGTCGAATTTAGTCTCTCCCAGATTTTGGTCTAGGAGCACCAGCTCTGGGGTGATGAGCTCAGACATAATACCCTCCTCGGGGCGTATGATGCGGTGCGCCATGACGCCTATGCGGGCGTTTTCAGTACGCACTCAAGATGTCCGTAAATATGTTGTTTTTAGTGGTTGACCAGGCTATATGCTATATGCCTGATATGGAATATAAGCTAAACGGAAAGCTGCCTTAGGGTTACTTTCTCGGGGGTTGTCATGGCTGCCGAAGGCATGTGTGTTCCGGGCAAGGATGCTGCCGCCGAGCCATGCGCAACCGCCTGCACGAGGCATTGCTGCGGCGACTCTCCCCGCTCATAAGCATAGAGGAAACCGGAGAGCGACGAATCCCCGGCGCCCACCGTGCTGCGCACCTTCACGGGTTCATGCTGTGCATGCCAGGCACCTTCGGCGGTCACGAGAACCGCGCCGGATCCGCCAAGGGTTGCCAGCACATAGGGAATGCCGTCATTCACCAAGGTTCGCGCGGTACGTGCAGTCAGCTCGGGGCTCGACTCCAGCTCTTCCCAGTTCTCGGCGCCGGTCAGCTGTGCCAGCTCCTCAGAGTTCGGCTTAATCAGCGTAGGCTTTATTTGCCCCGCGACGGTGGCGATCAGCGGCGCCTCAGAGGTATCGACGGCGATCTTGCCCTCATATCCGCTGGCGCGCAGCTTTGCACACAGTTCGGCGTAATATGTTGCATCCAGTCCGCCAGGGAGCGAACCGGCGAGTACCACCCAATCCGCGTTTTCTGATTGGGCGATCACGAGCGCATCCAGGGCGTCGCGCAGCTTAGGGGTGAACTCGGTACCGGGGGCGTTAAGCTTAGTGGTCGTGCCGTCCGGATCAACCACGGTGATATTCGAGCGGATAGGCTCACCCGTGGGCAGATTCGCAAACTGCACGCCGCTCGCCGCAAGGGCGGTCAGCACGGGGTCGGTAGCCTCTCCCGGAACCACCGCAACAGTAGGCACCTGAGAAGTATGTAAGGCACGCGAAATATTGACCCCTTTACCGCCGGGGTCTTGAACCGCACCTACGGCACGCTGAACGGCGCCATGTGCTAGAGGGGAACCCAGTTCGATCGTGCGATCCAAACTAGGGTTAGCGGTGAGAGTCAGAATCATGCGATGAGCACCTCCACATGAGCGGCTTCAAGAGCCTGAGCAAGCGCACCATCGGGGGCGCGGTCGGTGATCATGGTATCGATATTCTCGAAGTCAGCAAAGCGCACGAGCGATTCCTGCCCAAACTTTGCTGAATCGCACAGAAGCACCACGCGCCGCGCCGATTTGCAGATCGCGGTCTTCACGATGGCCTCATTCATGCCGGGGGTGGAAACACCAAATTCGGCATCTATGCCGTTGGCACCAAGAAACGCAATGTCGGGGCGTACCGTAGCGAAGTATTCGGCGGCACGAGCACCAATCGCCGCCCAGGTCATCTTGCGCAGCTGACCGCCCACAAGTTCGAGGGTGACCCCCCTCTGCCTCAGCGAGTTTGACTGCAATGTGCAGGGCATGGGTAATAATGATGCGGTCGCTGCCGGTCTTGAGACTAAAGTTTTCTGACCCAATATAGTCCGCCAAAATCTCAATGGTCGAGCCAGCGTCAAGAACAATCGAACCCACATCAGAGTCACGCAGATACTCATAAGCCTTCGCAGCGATGCGGCGCTTCTCGGGAGTATTCATGCCCTGACGTGAGGCAATAGAGGACTCTAGGGAAGTAGACTGCTCAACGGTAACGGCACCACCATGCACGCGGCGCAGCTTACCCGCTTCTTCAAGGGCGGCAAGGTCTCGTCGCACAGTCTCCATGGTGACGTCATAGCGTCGAGCGAGATCAGCACCGTTAACGCGGCGTGCAGAAGATACCAGCTTCGCAATTTCGGCACGACGTTCTTCAGCAAACATATGCGCACATCACTTTCAAGGTATTGGGTGTGGAGCGAACGAACCGTTCCACGCGAATTCTTAGGTCTGTGTATCATGGCGGAACGGCGAATGCGTATCACCACTCAAGACAACAGTCTTGACCTTGATTTTATGTGGGTTTATGTGGGTGCGTCAAGATAACCCACGGATAAATCATCGAATTTTTGTGAATTTACCCTCGAAACCACACTTAAGGTCAAATAATCCACAACAGACACACACTGTTCACCCCACAACGCATCTAAACCCACACCGGATGCGCAGATTCTGAAGGTTCGGGCGCGAGTAGTTTTGATCTGCCTTGAACCACAAAGGTTTTCTAGTGCGTGGCGCGTTCAGGATGCGCAGGCTTACGCGAGCGCCTAGGGCTGTCGCCATCGCCGGAGCGAAGCGAAGGCGTGGTGACTAGGTGCCTTGTCGAGCGAGTGTAAGCATCCATATCCGTGAACTACCTCTTACCCCAGCGCATCCAGAGACTATGCACACCCCAGGCGGTCAGAGAACCGACAAACGCACCCGTCCCGTTCATGAGCACGTCTAGAGGGTCGCCGGTGCGTTCGGGCATCGCCGTTTGAATGAGCTCGATTCCGGCACTGACCGCCACCGCGCCCAGAGTGATTACCCCTACCTGCGCCACGGGCGGGTGCGACAGAACAGCAACAGCATGAGCAGAAACCCACCGGGGGCAAACATAATGACATTCGAGAGCTGTTCGATGCTTGCATAGGTGATAAACCCGGGCAGCCAGCCCTGGGCGTGACCGGTATCGATAAGTGAGGTCAAGCGAGAACCAGCCTCGTTATCGTCCACATGCTGCGGGGCGAACACGATTGCGGCAACGGCGACGCAATACAGGGCAAAAAGCGCCCATCCGGCCGCCCGGAACACTCTGCCAGATCTACCAGACAAGACGACCCCGCTCATCAAACACCGTGCTCTCATCAAAGGCAAAAAGCCCCTTAAGATCGACCTCTAAAGGCTCAGCGTTCGGCACAGTCTGCGTATGCTCGTACCCCTGCGCCGCCGAAATAGCGCGGCGAATCAGGCTCCCGTGGCTCACCACGATGATGCGCTCCCCGGGATACTGGCGCACAATCTCACGCAGAACACGCACAGCACGCACATACACATCGCGTTCGGTCTCTACCTGCGGATAGTAGCGGTCGGGGGCGCGGCGCTCGGGAACGGGAATATTCACGCCTTCGGCGGCACCATAATCGCGTTCCACCAAGTCAGGGTAGGTTTCACTGACCGGAAGCTCGAAATCCTCACCCACCAGCTGCGCGGTCTCATAGGCCCGCGACAGCGGTGAAGAAATCACACGGTCATAGTTCAAACCCAGGCTGCGCAGCTTCGCCCCGGTTTCACGCGCCTGTGCGCGACCGGTGTCGTTCAGCGGAATATCGCTGATCCCCTGCATGAGCTGGTTCTTATTCCACTCGGTCTGTCCGTGGCGAATCAGCGTGAGCGAACCGCCCGCCAGGTTCTTAGGGAAAGGTTCGGCGTGCAGCTTAGGCTGGCGGTTAACCAACACGTGGGCATCAATCGCATCGTCAAGATAATCGGTGGGAAGCTCGGTGAGCGAAGCATTCGGAGGAATCGGGAACATGCCGTCAATCGTCTCGTAGCCCTCATGCTCGCAGCCTTCCAGAAGCACAGTCATCGTCACCGCAATCAGCATGCCGTGGGTAGCCACCACAATGTTCTTACCCTCATGCTCGCGGCGCACCCGGTTCAGAGCGGTCAGGGCGCGGCTCACTAGGGCCTCGCGCTCCTCAACCCCGTATTTATGCCCATCCGTGCGGGATGCCGCCACCAGCTCAGGGGTTGCAGCCTCACCCTCCAAATCACCGAATGAGCGTTCTTCTAGCCCCGCGTATGCGCCCAGATACGGCACCCCAAGTGCCTGGGCAACAATTTGCCCGCTCTCCGCCGCGCGCTCAAGCGGGGACGAAACCACACCGTCAATCTGCACGCCGCGCTGAGCCATCTCACGCAGCTGCGGCACGGCACCCCGAATCTGTTCACGCCCCGTATCGTTCAGTGGAATATCGGTTCTACCCTGAAACCGGTGATTTATATTCCAGTCGGTCTGCCCGTGCCGAAGCAGAAATCTTACCGGGCGTTTCAGCGTGTTCATGGTGGGTCTGTGCGTCAGTCATGGTCTTAAGTATGGCATCATCCGCACGATTTAGAGCCGTATCCCAGAACACGCCCCGCTCATCCTTAGGGATGACAACCCGCACAAAACCCGGCGTTATCGCTGTATTTTTCACTCCGCAGACGGATAAAAACGCCCCGTCTCCCTTGGAAAAATGGATGCTATGAATACTTCTTACACCTCATACGCACCCGTTATCTCGGTGCGCAACCTTACCAAATCCTACGGACAGCACACAGTACTGCGCGATATTTCGCTCGATATTTACCCCGGCGAATCCGTGGCCGTTATGGGACCCTCCGGTTCCGGAAAAACCACGCTTCTGCACGCGCTCTCCGGCATTATTCGCATAGACTCGGGCACCATTCAGGTGCTCGGCGGCGGACCCGAGATACCGGGCGGGCGCGTTGAACTCGGTGCCCTGAGCGAAAAACAGCGCACGAGCCTACGCGCAAACTCCTTCGGATTCATCTTTCAGCAGGGGCTTCTCATCCCTGAGCTCACCGCAGAAGAAAATGTCTCGCTCGCCGCCATGATCTCCGGGGTATCGCGCGAGCAGGCACGCGGCGCATCCGCAAACCTGCTCGCCCGGCTGGGGCTAGGCGATATGTGCGAGAAACGCATCGGCGAACTTTCCGGCGGGCAGGCACAGCGCGTGGCGATTGCGCGTTCACAGATTACCGGTGCGCCGATTACCTTTGCGGATGAACCCACCGGCGCACTCGACAGCGTGACCGCCCAAGAGGTCATGGATCTTCTGCTCACACTCGTTCCGCAGCAGGGTAAAACCCTCGTGATCGTCACCCACGATCCGCAGGTTGCGGCGCAATGCTCCCGCACAATCCATCTGCACGACGGGCAGATTGTGCAGGATAACCGGCAGGATCCCACCGCGCCCGGTCAGCAGGGCGGGGATTCGGTACAGTATCGGGTTCCCGCGCAGCCGAGCCAGCCGGTACCGCCTCAGGATGCGGCACCCGCTCCTTCCGCGCAGCCGGGCGTCTTCCAGCCTGGGAACCCCGCGGTAAACCCGCCCCAAACATACAACCGGGTTTCCGTACAAACCCAGCCCCCCCGCGAACGTTCGCTACTCCCCCGCCCATGCTCCGGGCACGGCGCACGCCGCGGCCTCACGCAACCATGCACCAGCGCCGTATAAACCCGCCCGACGCCCCTTCTGGATGCGCGGCCTCCTGGGGAAAGGCGCCTAAGAATGCAGACCTTCAAACTTCTCGCGCGCCGCACCCTGCCCACCTCACAGGCGATCCTTCCGGTGCTTGCGTTTGCCGCATCTGCGGCGCTCTTTCTGCTGATCGCCGGAGGTATTCACGCCTTCTACACCTGGCTGGGCGGGGATGCCAGCACGGCCACCTCGGTCGAGGCGGGATCCGGCACCAAAAACACGGCACACACGATGCAGCCGCTATACCTGATGCTCGCCTGGATCAGCGGGTTCCTGCTGCTCACCCCGCTCTTCACGCTCGGCGCATCCGCAGCACGGCTCAGCGCACGCCGCCGCGACGACCGCCTGGCAACCCTGCGGCTGCTGGGCGCCTCCACCCGGCGGCTTACCCTCTACACCATGCTCGATTCCGTGATCTACGCTGCGGTTGGGTTCGTGCTCGGGTTTATCGTGTACCTGGTTCTGGTGCTACCCTTCGGGATGCTGCGTTTCCAGAACATCCCGCTAGGCCCCGAAAATATGCTGCTGCCCCTGCCCATCGTGCTGGTCTGCGGGTTTGTTAGCCTAATCATCGCCGCAACCAGTTCGCTCTTTGGGCTCTCGAAGGTGACCATCAGCCCGCTGGGGGTACGCACCCGTTCGGATAAGCCGTCCCTGGGTAAACGCGCCCTCATTCTGGGCTGTGCGCTTCTAGTGGTGGGCTTCATCGGGGCGATTGCCTCCCACATTATGAATCTCGCCGCTGATTCGATGGGCTCGAACGGGTTCGTGTTGGTACTAGTAACCACCATCATGTTTGGGCTGCCGATCCTGCTCACGATGCTCGCCGTAGACCTGATTGGCGGGTTCGTGGTGGGCCTGTACGCCCGCATTCGGGTTCGCACCGCCCGCACCCCCGCAACCCTGCTGGCATATCGCTCCATTTTGGAATCGCCGCGCGCCGCCTGGCGGCAGGTCTCCGGGGTTGCCATGACCACGTTTATTGCCGCTTTCGTGGGGCCGATTCTGGGCATGGTCAATTCCGCGCCGGGTGTGGAAGAAGGCTCGGCGGAGTCCTATCTTATTGGGGATATATTGCAGGGTCTGGTGCTGGTGCTGTTCCTCTCCTACCTGCTGGTGGCGCTTTCGGCGCTGCTAAACCAGTCCGCCGCTATCTATGAGCGCAGTTCATTGTATTCTTCTCTGCGGATGATGGGTACCGAAGCTGCGGTTTTGAAGCGTTCGAGGCGCATCGTAGTGTTTGGCCCCCTGCTGTTGGTGAGCTGTATGTCTGCGGTGGTGGCACTGCCGCTATTCGTGCTGCTGCTTGGTTCGGCGCTCACCGAGACGGGGCTGCTGTACACCGCAGCACTGGTATTCGGCTCGATCGCGATGGGGCTGGGGCTGGTATTCGCAGCGTTGGCGGCAACCGGGCCCGTTATGGAGCAGGTCAGCCGCAAACCGGTCTCGGCGGTGTAGCGTTCCCCTCCCATTGTCCGCGAGCAGGTAGTTTTTGTCCCGAGCAGGTAGGAAAATCCTACCTTGTCGGCAAAATCCTACCTGCTCGCGGGGATAAACTTGTGGGGATCAAAGAGTCTTAGATTATACCTTTGCGCCGAAGCTTTCGTTCCACACGTGCCGGATGCAGCACATCCTCCCACGTGAACCTCACGAAATCCCACCCTTCCAGACGAATGGCGTCCTCACGAACTTTCTCATCCAGAACATCCTGCCCGCTTTGATATTTGAGCGCCCCATCAATCTCCAAAACAAGGCGCTCTTTCACGAGAGCCGCATCCACTCGATAAACCCCACGATGCGTTGGAATCTCGTACTGCTGCACCGGATTGAACCCCAAATCTAAAAACGCCAGACGCGCCAGGGTCTCGGCTGGCGATTCCGATAGAGGACTCATAATATCGGCGATGTACCGTGCTTTACGGGCGCCCCGTACCCGTTTGACCTCACTCAGCGCTTTATGAAGTCTGCTATAGCTCAGACGCGCTCCCCGCCTCTGAAAAGCACTTTCAACGATGACGAGCCCCTCACGAATCGGGGCGTCACGGGCGCATCCGATGAGGGCGGTAATAGGATCAACAACTGTCAGGGAATCCCGACCATATCTAAGTGTGATGGTCGAAGATATTACGCTTGAGTCATCTTGTCGATATACCACTCCCGCACGTTTGGCTCCTCCACATCCACGTACCTGAACATTGTGTGGAGCGCTCAAAAGGGCACACGATAACGCGACAGCCGCACTGTAATGCGTGAAAACAGGGTTGTGCAGGGTGCGTGAATAAGCAATAACTCGGGCAAGATGTTTCTGAACGGGAAATAGCTCATCCCATACTGACTTTTTGATATATTGCCCAGGCGCAAGCTTAATAATCTTTTCTTGCCGTTGCCAGCGTGTAATAGTGCGTTTTGAATATCCATTTTCTATAAGTTCATGAACGCTTTTGATATGGATACTGAGGTTTTCGTTGTCTGTCATGCTGCTATCCAAGCATATTTTGCTTCCCGACTACGCGTAGAAAAGCCCAATCTGTGGATAACTCGCAGCAATATGATGGTTGCACGCGTTTTGGGACATATTTTCAGCGATGTGCATAGAAAATCATCACAATATGACGCGCCTGTCCCTCCCGCGAGCAGGTAGTTTTTGTCCCGAGCAGGTAGGAAAATCCTACCTTGTCGGCAAAATCCTACCTGCTCGCGGCATACACTAAGCGTTAAGACTAAAACTCGAACGGGTTGAGAATATCGAGGTCCATGCCCTGAAAATCTGCAACGTTACGAGTCACCAACATCATATGATGTTCTCGGGCAGTGGCGCCGATCAGCGCATCGTATTCTGATTTCTTATGCGGCACGTGGAGTTCAGCGCAGGTGAGAGCAACCTCTAAGAAACCGGCAGGATGCGCCCCGCAAACTCCGGCGCAAGCTCATGAGAAAACCACTGCTGCAGAATCTGAGCCTGGGCCGCATCTTTACGGGCATGCCGCAGGATTCCTGTGCGAATCTCCATCATGCTAATCACGCTGATATACACGTCGTTCACGTCTACGTGTTCCACCCAACGGCGCACCGAAGGATGCATTCTGCCCGAGCGGTATTTACGCAGTTCGGAGATCACATTTGTATCGGCAAGGTACACGGATTAGTTCTCCTCGCTGCCGAAAAAGTCGCCGTCTTCTGCGAAGTCTATCTCGCGGTGAGGATTTGGGATGCTCGGTTCGCGATCAATATCAAAATCAATCTCGCCCGCCTCTGCCGACATGGTGGAAAGCGCATCCGCCAAGGAACGCCGAGGTTGCGGTTGGGCCAGTCGTTGATAGTCTTCAATACTCAAAATAACGTTGGTCGGTGTGCCGCGTTTGGTAATAAAGACGGGTTCTTCTGCGGCGAGGCGCAGGGCGGCACTGGCATTCTGGTTAAATTCACGTGCTGATACTGTAGTCGTCATAGTTTTCTCCCCAAAATCCAATTGTAGTAATGTTACTATATTTCAGAATACCGCGAGCAGGTAGGATTTTGCCGAAAAGGTAGGATTTTCCTACCTGCTCGGACCAAAAACCACCTGCTCGCGGAATAGGAGTAATAGGAGGGCAGGTGTGAGAAGATGGAGACATGTTTGAACACACCGTGCCCGCATCCTGGTTCCCCCGCTGCGCAATCTTCGACTGCGACGGGGTTCTTCTCGATTCCGAGACCGCCTGGAACCGCGTGCAGCGCGAACTCTTCAACCGCTGGAACATCCCCTTCAGCGACGACCTCGAAGAGCAGTTAACTGGGCTTTCCGCGCATCAGGTTGCAGAAACGCTCGCCCGTCTCTCATACACCGGCGACCCTAACAACACCCAGGAATACGCCCAGCATCAGCACAATACGCTCACTGAACTTGCGCGCATCGAAGCAGATATTATCAACGCCGGTGTGGACCTCGTACCCGGTGCCCAAGAATTCCTCAGCTACCTGGGCGAGCATATGCCCGTGGCCGTCGCATCCAACTCCACTGCAGGCATTCTCGACACCAAAATGCACACCTATGGGTACGCCCCGCTCGTGCGCACCTGGGTCAGCTGCGACGACGTTCCCCACGGCAAACCCGCACCCGATATCTACCGGGAGGCGGCACGTCGCCTAGGCTTCGCCGGGCCGGATGCGCTCACGATCGAAGACTCACCGGCGGGCGCGCAGGCGGCACGAGACGCCGGAACTAAGGTTCTTATTTACGCACCCCACGGTAACTTTGCGGTGGCACCGCGCGGGTTTGGGCACTTCGACACATTTACCGACCCGCAGCTTTGGCGCACGGCGCGCGACTGGGTGGCACGGCTGGAGGATTCGGCGGTGAAAGCATCCACAACCCTGATGGCGGAGAGCTAAAATGACACCTCAGAACCCGGGTAAAGATGCCCGCAACGAGCAGAATTTTTGGCGACCAACCTGAGAAGAACTCAGAGCGAAACCGGGCTGAACAGGCTCGCCCGAATCAGCATGAACAAACCTCGCGCGGGCAGTATCAGAGCGGGCAGGGGCGCTACGGTTTGCGCTTTGAGAACATGAGCGCCGAAGAGCTCGAATACTACCGCCCGTTCTGGGAAGAAAAACCTGACCCGGATGCGGTTCCCCCCGAACTCATCGACCACCTGAAGGTGCGGGCGCGCCGCCGCCTGGTGAACGCCCTCAGCCTGATTGCCGTGGCGGTCGGGGTAACCCTCACGCTCTCGGGCATGCTCTCAGGTGCCCTGTACCTTTCACTCCCCGGTGCTCTCGCCTTCGGAGCAGGCATCTTCGGCTGGGTCGCGGTGCGCCGTCGCCTCTTCGCCTGGCTGCGCCTGCCCGGGGAGAGCGCGCTCAAACGCGGCGAACGAAGCCGCTGGTGGATACTGCCGCATGTGCTTGCGGCGGCGGGAACCGCATCCATTCTGGGGTGTTTCTCGGTGGTGCCGATTATTTACGCGCATGTGGACGATACGCTTAGGCGCAATCACATCGTCATGTGGGGCGAGATCGGCACGACCCTGCTGATTTTCGCGGCGCTCATCTACGGCATGATGGCGCTCGGCGAATACACGCAGCAGGACGACGACGAACGGGTGCTGCGCCCCACCGACTACGCCCAGCAGAAGGGCACATCCGGCGATGCACCGCAGATTCCGCGGTACCGTCCGGGGATGCTCAACCCGCGTCATAAAGACGATTCCTCGTCGTAGCGGGCGGATGCGGTTACGGATATTGTGATGGGCATGGGCGGGTGGTTTCCCGCCTCAGCCAGTGAGCGACCGGATGCTCGCGTGATTGGACGCCCGCATCACCACCATGCTCCAGCTCAAACATTGCCCGTTCGCTGACGCTCACGACGCAAAACTCACAACTCGCATAGATGATGCGGGCTGCACTATACACTCATAAGCCCAAACATAACTCAAGGGGTTTCCCACGAAACACGATTGCTTCATGGGAAACCCCTTGAGTGTGCCTAATCCGGCGAATCCTAGCGGCGCAAAGCCTTCTTCGCCAGCATATTACCGATGAGCTGCACGAGCTGCACCAACACGATAATGACCGCAACCACAGCCCAGGTGATCTGGTCCTGGAACCTCTGGTAGCCGTCAACGATAGCGACCTTACCCAGGCCGCCGCCGCCCACATACCCGGCCATGGCCGACATATCGACCACGCCGATCACGATGAAGGTGTAGCCCAGGATCAGCGGTCCGAGCGATTCGGGGATCATCACGGTGAACAGAATCCGCAGCTTGGAGGCGCCCATCGCGCGGGCAGCCTCAATCACGCCAGGGTCGATCGAGACCATGTTCTGCTCCACAATGCGCGCAATAGCGAAGGATGCGCCGAAGGTCATTGCGAAGATCGCCGCGTTTATGCTAGACGGGTCTGTACTACCGCGCTGGTGAGCGGTCCTAAAGCCGCGATTAGAATAATGAACGGGATAGGCCGCACGATATTCACCAGAACGTTCAGCACCGTGTAAGCAAACCGGTTCTGGAAGATATTTCCGGTGCGCGTGGTGTACAGCAAGGCACCCATGATCAGACCGAGAAGACCGGCAATCACCATCGTGACAGAGACCATGTACAGGGTATCGAAGATGGCGGGAACCAGCTTATCGGGAATGAAGGTATCCCAATTCACCGACCGGGTTGATGCCGCTAACGGCAGAGTAGTCACAAGTGCAGACATTAGCGCACCTCCTGTACGCGGGTTACGGTCTTCAGCTCGGCAACCGCGGCATCAATACTCGTCACATCGCCAAGAAGTTCGAGGGTGAGGGTTCCGTAGGCTTTCCCCTGCAAGGTCTCAATGCCGCCGTGCACAATATTGAAGCGCACGTTCCGCGAACCCAGGTACGCCAGGATTTTGCCGAGTTCCTGGTTGCCTTCCACGATCTCGACGTTTACCAGGTAGCCCTTGTGGTTCTTGCGCAGCGCGGCAGCCGCATCGCCGGTGGGGCTCTGCTTGACGGTGGTCGCCACGAATCGTTGCGCAACCTCGGTCTGCGGATTCGAGAAAACCTCGTACACACTTCCGGTTTCGACCACGCGGCCTTCTTCCATGACCGCCACACGATCGGCGATCGAGGAAACAACATCCATTTCGTGGGTAATCACGATGACCGTAACCCCAAGCTCACGATTGACCTCTTTGAGCAGCTCAAGCACCTCATGCGTGGTTTCCGGGTCAAGAGCACTGGTTGCCTCATCCGCCAACAGCAGGGAAGGCTTCGTAGCGAGCGCACGGGCAATACCCACACGCTGTTTCTGCCCACCAGAAAGCTGGCTCGGATAGTATTTCGCGCGGTCTGCCAAGCCCACGAATTCGAGCATCTCCTGCACGCGTTTGGTGCGTTCTCCTTTGCTCCATCCGGCGACCTTGAGCGGGAACTCCACGTTTTGGGCTACGGTGCGCGAGTTCATGAGGTTGAACTGCTGGAAGATCATGCCGATATTGGTACGGACTTTTTGCAGCTCAAGGTCACGTTTACCGGAAATCTCGAAGCCATCCACGGTCAGGGTACCGCTGGTGGTGCTCTCCAGCCCGTTGATCAGGCGCACCAGGGTAGATTTACCTGCGCCCGAGTAGCCGATAATCGCGAAGATCTCGCCCTTCTTGACGGTGAGGGAAACGTTTTTGACGGCGGCAACTTCTTCTTGCCCTTGCCGAAAATTTTGGAGACGTTATCAATCGTGACCATAGGTTCGGCACCGGTATCCGCTGCGCCGGGGCTGATGAGGGTGTTAGTGCCCTCCGATGTGGTGGCGCCGGGCTCTGGGTTCTTCGCCCACGGGGCTGCCTGTTCGCTCACTGTACGCTCTCTTTACTCTCGTGTGTTTTAGGGCTGAAGCGGAATACGCCGGATGCGCTCGTGCTCGGCGGCGCGCATCCGCATGTATTCACCCCAGGGACGGCAAAGGCGGTAAGCCGGTTTTCGCCTGGTTTTCAGGGAAATTCCGGGTTACCGCATTTACCGTGTGCACTCATGCACGTGTCTGTTTTACTTGCGAAGCGCCGATTCTTCTTTCTGCAGCGCCTGCTTCAGTTCGTCCTGGGAGAGGTTCACCTCAACCGCAGTGTTCTTGGAGTCTTCCTTCACGGCGTCCTGCACGGGCTGGGTGTGGAAGATTTCGACGACCTTCTTGTAGGTTTCGTCGTCTACCTTATCCTTCTGCGCCACGAACAGGTTCACGTAGCGGCGGGCGTCGGGGTTGTTGGGGTCGTCCTGCGCGAGGGCGTCCGAGGGGTTCAGGCCCGCATCCGCCAAGAAGGTGTTATTGATGACGGAGGCGTCCACGGAGTCCAAGGAGACCACGGTCTGCGATGCGTCCACGGGGGTAACCTTGACCTTGGACTTCTCGGTGTCAATATCGTCGTGGGTGGGAGTGTGCACGTCAGACTTGAGGGTTACCAGGTTCTGGGCCTTCAGCAACAGAATGGCGCGTGCCTCGTTCACGGGGTCATTCGGGACGGCAATGGTACCGTCCTGGGGAATTTCGTCTACCTTCTTGTGCTTCTGTGAGAAGAGAGCCATGGGGTAAATATTGGTTGAACCGACGATCTGCAGATCTTTACCCGAGTTCACGTTGTAGTTCGCCAGGTATGCGATGTGCTGGAAGCGGTTCAGGTCGGTATCGCCCGATTCCACGGAGGGGTTGGGCTGGTTGTAGTCGGTAAATTCCTGGTATTCGATGTCGATACCCTGCTTGGCGGCTTCTTCCTTGAGCACGTCGTTAGCTTTCTCGGTGCCGACCACGCCGATGGTGACCTTCTTGTTACCGCTACCGTTGTTCGAGGAGGAACCGCAGGCGGCGAGGCTGAAGACGAGAGGTACAACTGCCAGTGCAGCAACAAATTTCTTCACGGCTATGAAACTTTCTGTTGTTTGGGTTTACGATGCGCCACCACGTGCACGGTTTAACTCCTGTGCGGGTGGTTCCCGGGTTTCCGGGGGGTGTTTACCCATTAGAGCATGCCCCCGGGTGTGGGTGGTAGTTATTTGACCCCACTGTGACACACTCCGTCACCCTCGTCATATTTCTTAACATTTCGGAACATGCAGGGTGTGAGCCAGGACTCGGGCGGGTTATCAGGCTTCCCTTCCGGCTCCGCGAGCAGGTAGTTTTTACCCCGAGCAGGTAGGATTTTCCGACCTGTTCGGCCATATCCTACCTGCTCGCGGGTAAGTCTGATACCGACAGGGATGCGGCTGTTGCCACAAATCCGCCCTCGATAGCCCAGCCGCCGGGCAGAACCGGAGCATCCGGCATAGTCGGGATGCGCGCCGTGAAGGTGCCGCGCGCATCCTCTCCCCTGCGCCCCGCCGCAGATTCGACATCGCAGGCTACGGAAATATCGCTCACGTCAAACCCGCGAAAGCCCAGGGGGTACCAGGTTTTGAGCGCCGCCTCTTTCGCAGAAAACAGCACCTTCGAGTAGACCCCGAAGGCAAACCGCCGTTCTTCGTCGCGCACAATAAGCTCGTGCACGGCGGCAGAGAGCGGCACCGCGGGTTCAACATCGATCCCGATGCCCGCATAGCGGTGTGCCGAGGCGACCGCCGCCGCACGATACCCGGCGCAGTGGGTCATGCTCCCCACAACCCCGGCAGGCCAGGCGGGCGAACCATCGGCGCGCGGCACGAACACGGGCTCGGTCGGCGGTTCGGTGAGCTCAGGTTCCCGCAGGTACAGCCTCTTGAGCGCCAGCCGGGCGCAGGAACGCGCCGTAGTCGCCTCGCGCACGCGCTTGGGGACGGCGCTGGCGAAATACTCCCGTTCAGCATCGCGAAGGTGCCCGAAATCGCCGGTGGTTTCTGCCACGCATATATCCGGTGGAAGCAGGCTTCGCATCAGCGATTCGCCCGAGTTCTCGGCGGTGCTCATATGCTCAAGCCCCCGCGAATTTTCGGTGCCGCCCGTGTTCTCGGAGCCCTTCATATCGTCAAACGCTGCATTCACGCGGTTCACCATACCATCACCGCCGCATCCGCTGAGGTATTGTGTCTAATCAAAGGACGGAATTTCGCCCCGCTGCATGGCGTGCACCGCATTGCGGAAATCCTCGGTGAGCACACCGCGGGCGAAGAATTCGTGCTCGGCGTGCATATGTTCCTCAAGCTCCACAACATAGCGCGCGGCCAGCATAGACTTAGCGGCGCGCACCGTATGAGAGGCCGAACCGGCAATCTGCTCCGCGAGCTGTTCGGCGCATGCGTTCAACTCACCCGGCTCCGACACCCGATGCACCAGCGAAAGCTCCTGCGCACGCGCGGCACGCAGAACAGGCTGGGTATATAACAGCTCGGTAGCGGCGCTGAACCCGGCGTAGCGCGGTAAGAACCAGCTCATCCCGCCGTCCGTGGAGGCCCCGATCATGCCGTAGGCAATATTGAGTTTGGTGCGCGGTTCGGCAACACGCAGATCGCATGCGAGCGCCAAGGACATGCCCGCCCCCGCCGCCTGCCCGTTAATGGCGGCGATAAAGGGGATAGGCGCGGCAACAATCCCAAGAATAATGTCTTCGAGCAGGCGCGCGAGGTCGCGGCTGTACGCTAAGGATTCTTCTTTTTCGCGCGACATGCCTTCGGCGAAGTCATCGTAGCTGCCGCCTAGACTAAAATCCTGCCCGGCTCCGGTGAGCACGGCAGCTTTGAGCGTGTCGTCCTCGTGCAGCCGGTTGAGCATCTCGCGCAGCTCGGTCGCCAGGTGGCGGCTGAGGGTGTTGCGGTTTTCGGGCTGATTCAGGGTCACATACGCGATGCTGCCGCGGCGTTCGAGGAGTACGGCGGGGTTATCTGCGGTGTTGTTAGTCATGAAGTACCATCCGAACTGTGGCTGTTGTGGCGGGTTTGCTCTGACCTTTAACATGCACGGCAACACGAATTTCGGCGAGGGTGGCATCCCCAAAATCTTCAGCGCTCACGATTGATGCACTGCCGCATACCTGCGAGTCCACCGGCACGGCGTTGCGGAACCTGGCGGCGCTCACCCCGGCGTTCACGAGCATAGAGGTGCCCTCTGCGGGGAGCAGCTGCCCGGCGAAGGTGATGGCGAGGCTCAGCAGATACGCCCCGTGTACGATGGTGCCGCCGAAGGGGGTGTGCGCCGCGCGGTACGGGTCTGTGTGAATCCACTGGGTGTCGCCGGTGAGCTCGCCAAAGCGGTTGATGTTCTGTTGGCTGATGCGCATCCAGGGGGTTTCGCCCAGGGGTTCGCCGATGCGCGCGCTCAGATCAGCGGTGCGTTCTGCGGTCATGATGCGTCTCCGGCGGCGTGATCGGCGGCAGTTTGTACGTCTTCGGGGGTGATAGCGCCGCCTGCGCCGGTTCCGGTGACAGTTTTCAGATCGACCCCGAGGGAGCGGGCGAGCCTGCGCACGGCGGGCGAAACTTTGGCACCCGAACGGGCCTTACCGCCTTGAGTTTTGGCGGATTTTGGCGGCAGCGCGGTACCGGTGCCACCTGGTTTGATGGGCATTTTGCCCCTGCCCACCAGGTGTTTACTCTCTCCCGCGCCGGGTTTGGTGGGGAGCTTAGCTGCGACGGAACCGGTTGAATCCTTCGCGGGGGCTTCTGCACCAGCCGTGGGCGCCTGGGTCTGCGGGGTGGGGGTGCGTAGCTCGATGAGGGGCGCATCCACATCGACAACCTGACCGACCGGTTCGAGCAGACGCACCACGACGCCCGCGACCGGCGAGGGGATTTCGACCGTGGATTTAGCGGTTTCGACTACTACGAGCACCTGATCCAGCTCAACCTGCTGGCCTTCGCTGATGAGCCACTCGATAATCTCGCCCGAGCGAAGCCCCTCCCCCAAATCCGGCAGGTAAAAGGTGAAGGGGTAGCCGGAAGCGTCGGAACCCTTGGACGGTAAGGGTTCGGGGCTTGGGGCGGATGAAGCGTGCGGTGTATCAGTCATGGCGTGTTTCTCCTAGTCGTTCTCGGCGTAGAGGGTTGCGATAGCGCCCAGAATCTTCTCTTCGTTCGGCAAGTACAGGTGTTCCAGCCCGGGTGGCGGATAGGGCACGTCCAGGCCGGTCACGCGCTCTACGGGGCGTTCTAAGTAGTCGAAACAGCGTGAGGTAATGCGCGCCACCACCTCGGCGCCGAATCCGCCGGTCTGCGGGGCCTCGTGCACCATGACGGCGCGGCCGGTGCGCATCACGCTTTCGCATACGGTGTGTTCGTCGAACGGGGTGAGGGTGCGCAGGTCGATCACTCAACGCTGTACCCGTATTCGGCGGCGGTTTCGGCGGCGGCAAGCGCCATCGGTACCGTCGGCCCGTAGCTGATGAGGGTTACGTCCTCGCCGGGGCGGCAAATTCGTGCCTGCCCAATCGGCAGAGGGTTCGCCGAGGTATCAAGGTCACCCTCTTCCCAGTACAGACGCTTGGGTTCGTAGAAAATCACCGGGTCGTCGCTGCGAATCGCCTGGCGCAGCATATGGTAGGCATCTGAAGGGTTCGAGGGGGTGTACACGTGCAGCCCGGGAGTATGCGCAGCATACCCCTCCGAGCTGTCGCTGTGATGCTCCACGGCACCCACCCCGCCGCCGTAGGGCATGCGCACCACCACGGGCATGGAAAGGTCGCCGCGCGTGCGATTGCGCATTTTCGCCAGGTTGCTCACCATCTGTTCAAAGGCGGGGTACCCGAAGGCGTCAAACTGCATCTCGATCACGGGGCGGAACCCGTACATCGCCATGCCGATCGCGGCCCCCATAATTCCCGCCTCAGAGATGGGGGTGTCGAAGCAGCGTTCCTCGCCAAACCGTTCGGTCAGCCCGTCGGTCACACGGAAAACACCGCCGAGGGTGCCTACGTCCACGCCGAACATCACCACGCGGTCGTTATGCTGCATTTCGTGGCCCAAGGCCAGGTTGAGGGCGCCCACCATTGAGGTTCGCTGCACCGCATCCGAGCGGGATTGGGTCGATTCCGGCGCCTGAGGTGCGGTGTCAGATGCGGTCTTCGCGTCGCGTACCTGAGTATCTGCTGCCTGCTGGCTCATGCGTTTTCTCCATTCTGCGCGGCGTGCTGTTGTGCGTACTCTTCGGCGACGGCGCTCAGGGTTGCCGGCGGGTTCGCGTATACGTGGGCGAAAAGGTCCTGTGGGTCGGGCATCTGCAGCTGCATCATGCTGGTGCGGGCCTCGGAGGCGATCTTTTCTGCGGCCAGGATTGCGTTTTCGATATGGGTCTTCGCGTTCGGCAGGCGCTGGTACATCTTATGCTGAATGCGGGTGAGCGGGTCACGCCCGCGCCACTGCTCGACTTCTTCGCGGCTGCGGTACCGATCGGGGTTGTCGGAGGTCGTATGCGGCCCCATGCGGTAGGTCATCGCCTCAATCAGGGTGGGGCCGCCACCGGCGCGGGCACGCTCCACGGCTTCGTGCAGTCGGGGGTACACCTGCTCAAAATCGTTGCCATCAACCCGGTATGCGGGTATGCCGTACCCTTCTCCCTTCGCGGCGATACTTGCCGCGCGCATCTGCCGGGATACGGGGGTTGAGATAGCGTACCCGTTATTCTGCACGAGGAAGACGACGGGTGCCTCGAAGACGGCGGCGAGGTTAAGCGCCTCATGAAAGTCGCCTTCGCTTGTGGAACCGTCGCCGCACATCGCGAGAGCTACCGTGGAATCACCGGCGAATTTTGCCGCCATTGCCAGACCGACCGCATGGGCGGTATGCGTGGCGAGCGGTGTTGCCTCCGGGGCGGTATGCGTTTTCGTGGGTGCATACCCGCAGTGCGAAGACCCGTGGAAGGGCGAGAGAACTTCGGCAAGATCGATACCCCGGCTCATGACGGCGACCGAATCGCGGTAGGTGGGGAAAAGCCAGTCGGCGGGTTCTAAGGCGAGGGCGGCGGCAACCTGGCACGCCTCCTGCCCCAGGGATGAGGGGTACGCCCCCATATATCCCTGTTTGGCGAGGTTGCTCGCCTGCTGATTAAAGTGCCTGCCCGCGAGTATGGCGGCGTGGGCGGTGATGAGCAGGTCATCGCTCACACCGTTCTGCACCTGCTGCGGCGGAGATTGTAGTGTGTTGGGCATGTTAACGCCTATCTGTCAGTCCCCTCATAAAAGCTCTTTTTGATGAGGGGTGTGGGTGGCATAAGAGTGAAATACGGTGGCGGATTCTAGCTGCGCACAACCGGGATGCGCCCCTGACCGCCAGCGCTCAGGCGGTGGTTTTAAACCCGATCACGCCCGCGCCCCAGGTGAATCCCGCCCCGAAGGCGGTCAGCGCCAGCAAGTCTCCCGGTTTCACGTGCCCCTCCTGCTGCCCGACGGCTAGGGTAATCGGGATGGAGGCGGCAGAGGTGTTCCCGTACCGGTCGATATATGAGAGCACTTTGGAGGAATCCCAGCGCAGCCGCCGTGCGACCGCCGCCATAATCCTGCCGTTGGCCTGGTGGCAGACCAGCTGGTCGATCCTCTCCGGGTCGATACCGCACGAGTCGAGTACATAGGTGATTTCCTCGGACATCGCATCCACCGCCGCCATATAGACCTCGGCACCGTCCATCACCACCTGCTGCGTGGAGTCAGAAATATACAGCGCCTGCGCCTGGCTGCCGTCGGAACCGAACGAACACATATAGGGGTATTCGTCCTCGCTCACCTCGGGGGCCGCCTGTACGATAGCGGCACCGGCACCGTCGGCGAAGAGTACCGCCGTGCCCGCATCCTCGGGGTTAGTCAGGCGTGACATCGCATCGGCACCAATGACGAGCGCCCGGTCGATACTGCCCTGCTCGATTTTTGAGGCGGCGTAATCGAGGGCGTACAGGAACCCGGAACATGCGGCGTTCAGATCAACCGCGCCCACCTGCGGGGCGCCTAAACCTGCGGCGACGACGGGCGCGAGCCCCGGCGAAACCTGGTCAGCGGTTGTGGTTGCGGCAAGCACAAAGTCGATTTCTTCGGCGCTTATACCGGCATCCGCAAGTGCCTTCTCGCTCGCTTCAAGCGCCAGCTCGGCGAGAGTCTGCTCCTGGCGCAGGTGGTGGCGCTGGCGCACTCCGGTGCGACTGGCAATCCATTCGTCGTCCACGCCGAGCGCGGCGAATTCGCTGTTTGGAATGGGGTCATTGGGCACGGCGGCGCCAACGCCCGAAATTGTCACACTCATGGTGCCTTTCTTGAATTTCTACATAAAGGTGAATCGGCTGCGTGCCTTAATGGCGCTGCCCTGATTCACGGTGATCTCTGTCTGATAGGTGTCGCGGTGTTTCTCGCACCGCAGCAGATTGAGGGTTGGAATCTCGGTGAGCTCCACGAACTCGAAAAACTCGTGGGTTTCTTCCGCCACGCGCAGGTTCGCGGGGTCTTCCCCGGTACGATGCGCGAGCGCCGCCACCGCGAACTGCCGGGCTGCGCTTGCCATCATGAGCCCCGGATAGTGATCCAGCGGGCGGTCGAAATGCCGTGGCGGTGCTGTGGGCACGATGCGGCATTGGGCTAGTGCGGGGGTTCCCGGTGGGTTCTGAGGAGACAGTTCCGAGGTTTTCTCCCGCGGCTCTTCCACCTGTTCCTGGGCGGTTTCGGTACCGTGAGCCGTATCGTTATGGCGCACGTCTCCGATCAAAACCTGGGATGCGTCGCTCACCCCACATAGGTGCGCGGGGGCAGCCTGCACGTGCCCGTACGGCGTTCCCCACACGCGCACAGCCTTCGGGGGTTCGGCGGATGCGCTCCCGGCGGAAGCCGCATCCTGGATTTCTGCGGTGTCCCCGAGTTCACCGCGCAGTTCCTCGAAGGTATCGGCGGTGAGGAAGAGCGCCGCGCCGTCGCTTTCGGCCAGGCAGGTATCGCCCGCCCAGAGGGTGATCGCCCCGCTGATCGCATAGCACGGCTGCCCGCGCCTGCAGCGGATGGTGCTCACGGGAACGTGCAGGCTCAGTTCGATCGGCTCGTCTGCGCCGGTTGTGTCGGAGCCGCGAACGTCGCCGCCCAGAACATGCGGGGGTGAACCTCAGCCCTGCGCCGCGAAGCACGAAATGGTCGGCGGATTTCACGCCAAGCGCCTCGCGCCCGAGCGCCTCGATCCCTTGGCGGTGCAGGTCTTGCAGGTATTCCACATCGGTCACGCTCAGCTTGACTGGCCCGCTCACATCGGGGGCGATGCGCGTATCGTACCGCAGGAACACGCGGTATTCCCCGCCATTCGCCGGGTCTTCGGCGGAGGGTTTTTTTCCGCTTGCGTGAGGTCCGCATCGGGTGCCGTTCCGGGGGCAGGGTGGTAGGCGCATCCGAGAACCGCCGCGTATCGCGGGTCTGCGGATGCACGTCCCGCCGTCGGCGGCGCATCCTCGGGAGGCTGCCGGGTACTCATGCGCGTATCGCCAGGGTCACGTTGTGCCCGCCGAAGCCTAGGGAGTTTGAGAGCCCCAGCCTTTTAGGCGTGCCGTCCTCCGCGTTGAACGTGCCGGGCGCTAACTCCTGCGGTTCGCCGCTGATGCGCACCCGCCCCAGCCGCTTATCCAGGTTTTTTAGCCCCAGGGTGGGCGGTGCCTGCCCGTGCCGAAGCGCCTGAAGCATGGCGATGGTTTCGACGGCGCCCGCAGCCCCGAAGAGGTGCCCGATTGCCGATTTCGTGGAGGAAACCGGGATGTCCTCAAGAGCCGTGCCGAACACCTGCCGCAGCACGTTCACTTCGGTCGTATCGTTCAGCTCGGTTCCGGTGCCGTGGGCGTTCACATACGACACCTGCTCGGGGGTTGCCCCCGCGGTTTCAAGCGCACGGTTGAGGGCATAGGCCGCATACTTGCCGTTCGGGTTCGGTGCCGTAATGTGGTGAGCGTCTGAGGAGAGCCCGTACCCTGCGATTTCGCCCAGTACCTCGGCGCCCCGGGCGCGGGCGTTCTCGGCTGATTCGAGCACGAGAATACCTGCCCCCTCCCCCAGGTTGAAGCCGTTGCGCTCCTCATCGAAGGGGGTCGAGTTCCCGTCGGGCGAGATAGCCCCGGCGGCGTTGAAGATAGCGCGGGTGAACCGGGTGGTTCCCGCCTCTGCGCCGCCTACGACGGCCGCATCCGCCTCGCCCAGCAGAATACTGCGCACACCGGCGATAATCGCCTGCGCCCCCGAGGAGCACGCCGTGACGATTGCGGTTGTTTCGCCGTGCAGCCCGTGGCGCATGGAAATATGCGCGGGCGCGGCGTTCGCCATCATCATGGGCACGGTCAGCGGCGAGACTTCTTCGGCGCCCTCGGTGTGCATCACCAAATGCTGCGTTTCGAGGGTGTCCAGCCCGCCGATAGCGGTACCGATATAGCAGGTGATGCGCCGCGCATCGCACGGCAGTCCGCCGCCCCAGCCCGCCTGGGCGATAGCCTCATCGGCCGCCGCCACGGCAAGCTGGGTGTACCGGTCCATGCGGCGCATCTCGCGGCGACTGAGCGGGTTCTTCACGTCAAAGTCGAGGCATCGCCCAACCTTGCCGCCCAGCCCGTTCTCGTTTTCGTCGTTCAGCCCGCTCAGGCCCGCCACGGCACGCTCATGCAGCGTCTCGGCGCCAACACCCAGCGGGGTGACGGCACCGATTCCCGTGATGACTACTCTCGTACTCACTTCTCCTGTGCCTTTTCACGAATAATATCTACGGCATCCTGCAGGGTGGCGGCGTTTTCAAAATCCTTGGGCTTGACGGGAATCATCAGCTGCTTCTTGACCGCCTGGGTGAGCTCAACAACATCCAGGGAGTCGAGCCCCATCGAATCGATTTTGGCGTCGAGCTTGACGGTGCTGGCGGGCACGCCCATGTCGATCACCTGCTGGGTCACGAACTCTTCCAGGGATGCGGTGTTAACGGGGGTCTCAGTCATGGTTCTCTCCTCATGGATTATCTGGTGTTTTCTGTGGTTGGTTATCTTGTGTTCACGGCGGGTACCCGTGAACTCATCCGGCAAACGGCGGGCTTACTCGGGGCGAGCGCGAACCTAGTTCAGCGAAAACGCCTGAGCGCTCAGCCCGCCATCTACCGCAATGCTCTGCCCGGTAATGTAGTCGGCGCGGTCGCTGGCAAGGAACGCCACGCACTCGGCAATATCGCGTGCCTGCGCGGGGTCGAGCCATCGGCACGGCGCGCTGCACCGACTGGGTGAAGGTTTCAACCTCTTCGGTCATGGAGGTTTCAACGAGTCCGGGGCATACCGCGTTCACGGTCACCCCGCGTCGCGCCACCTCGATAGCCATCGCGCGGGTTATTCCCAAAATTCCGCTTTTCGCGGCGGAATAGCTGCCGGTTCCGGCGATTGTCCTCCCGGCGAGAATCGAGGAAATGTTGATAATTCGCCCAAAACGTGCGCGAATCATCGGCCCCAACGCTCGCCGAGAGGTACGAAAAACCGAGCTTAAGTTTGTCGAAATCGCCGCATCCCATTCGTCGTCGCTGAGCCCCGCAACCAGCCCGTCGGAACGAATTCCGGCGTTATTGACTAGCACGGTGACCTGCCCTAACGAGTCTTCGAGCGCATCAAAGGCGTCATCAACTGAGGTGGTGCTGGTGACGTCAATTTTGATAGGCATCGCTGACACGCCGCACTCGCGGATGCGCCCGGCAACCTCTTCGGCACGCTCGATTCCGGTGGCGTAGCCGACGGCTATATTCCATCCGTCCTGCGCCAGTCTGAGCGCGATTTGTGCGCCAATATCTCCCGACGCTCCGGTGACGAGGGCGCATCCTGGGCGCTTCTGGTGTGTCATCTGACTCCTTAGGTTTGGTTCTTATGCTGCGGCGGGTTTACGGCGTATCGCGTGCCGTGGTAGTTCGCCGCGCGGTGCTCAATAGCGTTACGTGGGATGCGTGAATGCGTGTTTCGCCCGTGTTTTAGGCGAAGGCGGCCTGCCCGGCGTCTGCGGGGGTTGGGTACTCGGAGTTGAGAACACCGATCTGGCGCAGCAGGCCGAGCTCATCGCGCCCGCCCCAGTGCTCGATTGCCTTGCCGTCTTCAACGCGGAATAGGTGCAGATGGTGAATCTCGAAGGGCTTACCGGTGGCGGGAATACCCATGAACTCGCCGGTGTGAACGCCGCTGAACTTGATCACCATGGTGTAGTGCTGACCGTCCGCGCTTGCCACGATCTTCTGGGGCTTCCACGAGGCATCGGAGAACGCCTGGTTCATGTATTTCGCGGTTGCCAGGTACCCTTCGGGGCCGCCGCCAACGCCTTCGCTCGCCTCATGATCGACGAAGTCGGGGTGAATGTACTTGCGGGCGGTTTCGATATCCATGTTCGTGAAAATCTCAGCCACGCCGAGGGCAACGGTGCGCAGGTCTTCGGGCATCTGCGCCATCATGTCTTCGATAATATTTCCCCACTTACCCATGGGTTTTCCTTTCGTTGGGTGACCTTCCGGTCACGGGGTTTAAACTGTTTCCTCTGCCGGTGAGAGCAGGGGGTGCAGCTGTTTCACGCACTCTTCGGTTGTGGTGAATTCGATGGCATCCCACCCGGCTGCACGGGCGCCTTCGCAGTTACGCGCAAGGTCGTCAATGAGGATGCACTGCGCCGGGTTCACTCCGGCAAGTTCTGCGGCGTACTCGTAGATACCGCGCTGCGGTTTGCGGTATCCGACTTCGAAGGAGAGCACGATATCGTCGAAAAGGTCGGGTTCGTTGAGCATGGCGCGCCAGTGGTTATCCCAGGTGGGCACCATATTTGAGATCAGCCTACCTTCACGCCGTGCGCCTTGATCTCGTGCAGGTACGCTACCCAGGATGCGTTGGGCTCGCGGTCGCGGAACCAGTCGTCGGCGAGGGTATCGAGCTGGAACGCTCCGCCGACCTGTTCGGAAATTTCGCTCAGCCATTCTTTTTCGCTCATCAGGGGCGTATCGACGAGTTCCAGCGGGTCGGTGAGGTTGTGGTTGCGGGCGACCGCTTCAAATCCCGCGCGCAGCTGGGACTCGGTGAGCCCGTATTTCTGGCAGAAGACGCGCATCGTGTGGCTGACCGGCGGGGTGAGTACTCCGCCGAAGTCCGTCCACACATATTTCGTGGTGTTGTATTCGGGCGACATAAAGGTCCTTGTCATCTAGCTTTTGAGCGCGAAATCCGCGATCTGCCGGTTATCTTGTTCAACCACGAATTCCCCGGGCGCGGTTGCACGGATCTGCACGGGTGAATCGAGTTCTGCGAATGCCAGGAAATTCCCGCGGATTGAGGAAATTTCGGGGGCGTGCTCGCTATCCGGGCGGGTTGCCAGGTAGAGCTGCCGTGCCGCCTCGGTCAAAATTTGCATGGTGATGTGGTCGTAGGCGTGGTCGAAAAGCGCCTTATTCGCCACGTTCGGGGTCACCTGCGCAGTCGGGGTTTCGGTGGTGTTCAGCTGCGAGATCACCACGTTGAGGGGGTTGCGCCTGCCCACACGCTCGGGGGCGATGGGATCCTGCACGTCTGTGAAGGTCAGCTCGTGCAGGTTCGCGGTCGTGGGCGGCGGGGTGCCGCGGTATTCGCTGCGCAGCGCCTGCAATTGGTTTTTGGTGAGAATGCGCCCGCCACTGAAGTGCTCGGCGATCACCCGGTTGCCCATGATGAGCTGCTGGTAGCACCGACCGGAACGCGGGGCACCGCGCCGAATGGAGGTCCAGTCGAAGTAGTTGCGAATCAGCAGGTTGGTATCTTCGGGGTTTAGCGCGGCGATTTCATGCGGATAAATCGTGAGCCCAAACTCGTTGGAGATCAGGGTGTTTCCGGCGTCTACACCGACTTCGTGGGCGCTGGCAATCGTCGCCTGCCGCGCAATTTCGAGCAGCAGGAGCGCATCGGGGGTTCCTTCGGCATCGTTGTAGATGCTGTCGTGGAAAGAAGCTGTGCGATGAGGGCAGCTGCGCCGCCACGAGCACATGCTGCGCGCTCTGCCGGCGAATATCCGTGAGGAAAACTTCGGAAACCGCCGCACGGTGTACCTTATGGCGATCGACGGTACGGTCATAGTGCAGATCTTCTATATCCGGGTCTATCGTGATAGTTTCGTCGAGCTCTGGTGCCGACTCGTATATGAGGGTCATTGCCCCCTCCTTTGGCTGTGGTTGGTGTATGTTGCACGTGGTTATGGGGTCCCGTGGGGCTTACCGCGTGCGGGTGAGTAAGCTCCTTGGGTGTGCGTTATCGGTGTTGTTATGCCCTGCCGCTGGATACGGGTAATATGGTGAAGATTCTCAATATCAAAAAGATATAAGTACGGTCACTGTGGTGTGAAGGTGTGATGATCCCTTGATATTCCTGCGGATTCACGATGGATGCGGGCTGCGAAAGACCGAAAGCGCAGCGCTTGTCTATCCCGGCGTATACCTGGGGGTGCACCGCTGCCCGTGAGGTTGGGTCAGCGAGGATCTGAGTGTCGGAAGGCTTCGAGTGCTCAGGCAGCGCACCGCATCGTGCGTTATCTGGCGTCTGTTATGAATTCTGCTGATTTCGTCGGTGTTCATAGCGTTCATTCCTTTTTCATCCCTACCGTGTGGGTAGGAGATACCATCGGAACGTTTCGGAAGTTTGAGTTAGGTTCTGATGGTTGTCTGTGGTTGGTTGAAAAATATGTGCAGCTGGCCTAAGGCAGCTTAGCTGCGGGTTCTGGTTCTGGCGCGACCGCTCGTTCGACGGCGGGTTCGCCAGTTTTGGGAAGCACGGTGAAGACGGCAACAGCACCCAAAAGACCGACTGCCGCACCTACCCAGCACGCAGCGGCTACGCCTCGGGGCGATTGTGCCGTTGCGGTGGCGATTCCTATACTTCCCATCAGCGCGATACCCAGGGCGCCGCCGAGCTGCATAGCAACATCGGCAACCGCCGAGCCCGCGCCGGTTTGTTTCTTGGGGGTCGATTCAATGATCGAGTTCACGGAGGCCGGGGCGCCAAAACCCACACCCAGCCCGAACGTGAAGAGCGCTACCACAACTGCCCGCTCTTGGGCGAGGGACTGATAGCCAGAAGCACCATGCCGAGGGCGACCATGAGAGGGCCGGTGGCTGAGACGGGACCCAGCCCGAACTTTTCGACGAGTTTGGGCGAGATCGGTGCCACGAGAACCGCCGAACACATGGCGAGCATATGCAGACCGGAAATAAAAGGGTCAAGCCCTAGGACGAACTGCAAATGCTGAGTCATGATGAACAGCCCGCCGAAGACCCCGAAAAATACCGAAGAGATCGTCAGCAGCGGCCCACCGAACCGGCGGTTACGGAAGACCTCATGGCTGAGCATGGGCGATGCGCTGCGGTGCTCCCACACGATGAAGATCAGGCTCAGCACCACACCCGCAATCAGCAGGGTCAGCGTCAAGCTTGAGGTCCAGCCTGCTTCCGGGGCGGCAATGATGCCGTACACCAGCAGGGCGGGCCCGAAAATCGAGAGGATCAGCCCAAAGAAGTCCAAGCGGGAAGAGTGCTTTTTTGAGGATTCCGGGGCGAGCATCAGGCATGCCAGGAATGCCACGGCAATAATAGGCACGTTAATCAGGAAAATTGATCCCCACGAAAAACTTTTGAGCAGCAGTCCGCCCACGATGGGACCGAGCGGAATACCCAGCGAGGACATTCCTACCCAAATTCCGAGAGCTTTAGCACGTTCATGGTCTGGAAAAATATCACGAATAAGTGCTAGGGTCGAAGGCATAATAAATGCTGATCCGAGACCCATAATTACTCGTGAAAAAATAAGTACTTCTGCATTAATAGAGAAAGCCGCCAATATTGAACCAAGCAGCAAAATAAACATACCGGCTAGAAAACTTAGTTTATGTCCGATTCTGTCGGCGAGACCGCCGAAGAAAAGCAGCGGTGCGGCAAATGCAAGTGAATAGGCTGCAACAACCCATTGCAATTGTTCACCCGTTGCCTGTAGACCAGTCTCCATAGACGGTATAGCGACCGCAACAATGAGCGAATCCAGCCCGGTCACAACCAGCGCTAGGCACATAAACCCGAGGATGACCCAGCGCTTGGGGTGGGGTGTAGTCACGCTCATTTTTGGTCCTTGAAGTGGTTGGAAGACATAGCTATATGTAACAGTGATGTCTCAAGTATACAGTTCAAATTTGGTCTGTCAATCGTTTATTTTCACTATTTACACGTCAATTATTTATATATATTTATTGCCGCCCAAGAAATAAAATTAGTGTCGCTGTAAATTATTAAAAGAATTGAGAGAGTGAAGGTTTAGTTTTTATATTTTCCTTGTAAATACTTTCATCAAAACTCCCCGGCAATTATCGCATAAACCTACCGCGTTGTGTTGAGCGCATAGCATAATCCCGTCCCGTTCACCACGGTCCGTTCGCTGTCTGCAGCAAAGGCGAGCACACGACGAGAACCCCTTGTGTGGGATGCCTTACGCCCCAAAATTTTCGGTGCCAACATGCGAACGGGTCGGTTTCACCAAAAATTATGGGAAAACCGACCCGCCCGCGTGTCGTATCGAATTCTGAGGAAGATCAGGTCGCAAAGCCGAGCTGATATACAGCAAAGACGTAGCCCTTAGTTACAGCCTAGTAACTCAGTCCTCCGGGAACCTCGTAGTCTTGTAGAGCGTATCTGTCAGACCAGATCCCGCATGATCCGATCGTCCCGCTGCCGTCCTCAATGACCACCAGGCGATGGTTGGTGTATAGCGGTTCAGGTGCTTGTCGGTCTTGGTGAGCCCCCGAAGTCTTCAGCTCAAACTTCTTCGGTATGGCTTTACCTCAGATACAGCAGGGTGACTTTAAAGCCTTGGTGAGGGTGAGCTTATAGGTTTAGTTCTCAGCCAACCCAACCCTATGCTCGTCAGGGAGGCTAAGAGGGTAACCAATTGTAGGCGGTTACTCCGGTGGTACGGCAAGGAGGCAACGGTTTCTTCTAGGGCGTGTTGATGGGTTAGTTGGTTTTATAGGATCCATCATACGTCGGCTGGTGAGGAGCCGTTTGTTTCATGTGTGGTTAGAGGTGCTGACTAGCCTTATAAATAACGCTCTTTGAACAGTGGAGAACAGTGCCTGTCGGAGTATGTATAATCCACATTATAAATATTAAAATACAAAAGTAGGCTCCTCCTACCTAAAAGACTTAGGTGGAGATAACCTACTTTTCAAAAATATTTAATTCATATTAAAAATATTAATACTATATGAAGCACCTGAATATAAATTAATTATTCATCCTTCATGAAGGCCATAAATGCAGGACCATCAAAGAAAATGGTCGACGCTACAATTTTACCATCTTTTACGGTAAAAAATTCAGGAACCTCAAAAATTCGCGTGGCACCGGCAGGAGATTGCGCGGTGTAACATGCTATGACGGCTGCTTTGTCTCCTTCGGTAATAAGCTGAGAAAGCTCAACTTTTGTGGTAGCATCATAGAAACTTCCCGCACTTTGAAAGTATTCGTCTTTGTTGAGTTTTTGTTCTGTAGTGTTGAAGCCGTAGGCCATAGTATCACTAATGTAATCCTGCCAGTTTCCGGCATGGATAGATGCAAAATAATCCAAAACGGTCTGCTTGGTAGTCATTCGTTTAGTCTCCTCACTAAAATATAACAGACGAAAAGATGTGGTGTGGGCAACCCACCCACTTAACCATAACAGATATATTCCCGTTATTAGGGTAATAACTACATATATAATTCACCTAAACCTTTATGCACCTAAATCCGGTGCACTTTGCGGCGATCGACCGTACGGTCATAGGCAAGATCCTCTGCAGCATAATCGATAGATAAAGCTGTCGGCTATAAGTGCTTGATCCAGGACTTCTGCGGTGGGGTGAGAGCCACGAACGCTGTCGGCTAATCCGCCGAAGAAAAGCAGCGGTGCCGCGAAGGCGAGCGAATACGCCGCCACAAATCATTGCAGCTGCTCACCGGTGGTCTGCACCCCTACCTCCCCATCGAGGGGATGGTGACCGCGACAATCAGGGAATCTAGGCCCGTCACCACGAGCGCAAGGCACATAAATCCAAGGATTGCCCAGCGTTTGGGATGCGTTACGCCCCAAAATTTTCGGTGTGTCCGTCTGCTATGCACTACGAAGCGGGGGAGAAACAAACCAAAGTCTGCTTCTCCCCCGCTAGAATCTATGGGCTCATAGTGAGTGTTTCTGGAACCTCGTAGTCTTGTAGAGCGTATCCGTTAGACCAGATCACGCACTACCTATTCTGAGTAGCCAGTCAGGGGCCTTCACCGATTCGGAAGCTTTAGAGCTTTTCCTGAAGAACCCGTCATGGTAGAAAACCCCGACATCGTACCGCGCTGAATCTTATCCTTGGGGAAGCGAAGAAAGATACATAGCCCTTTCCTCTTCCCTGCGCTTGCGCAGCCCCGGGATGAATTCTCCGCCAGCGTGCGAGTATTGCAGCATAGCATCCCCGGCGGCCTGATAATTTCCCTTGTTCGTGAGTTCGAGAACATCACTCGACTTAAAGGTACCCGCGCCCAGGTTGAAGGTGAATGACACGAGCGCATCGTATTGCTTCTGAGTAATTTCACGAGTAACAGCAGAATTCACAGCAGCTTCGGTAGGCTTCAAATCTGCGCGAAGGATCTCCTCCCCTTCCTCTTCGGTGATATGCTGCCCCTCATAAACGGGGTATTGCTCAATACTGGGCGCACGGGTCGAATGCCCGTAACCAATCGTGAGAACGCCCGCCACGTCGTAGTAGGCGTCACTCCTGAACCCTTCTTTCTCTTCCAAGAAGGCAATTCCGTCAGGTGATATCTGATGCATTGGTATCAACTCCTCTGAAGAATAATTACGATTTCATTAAGAGGTTCCGGTCCCCACCGTAACTAAGGATTCAGAGCCATGCAAGAGGTATGACAGGCAGTCTTCTGCCTTGACGCTCGAACTCGCAGTTGTGCCAGAGTGTGTTTTTAATCAAACTCCCCGCTGGCGATTAACTGTTCACGTACCTTACGGCGCAGAATCTTGCCGAGCATCGACCGGGGCAGATCGTCCACCGCCACAATCTTGCGCGGCACCTTATAGCGGGTCACGCGCGCATAGCAGTGCTCGCGCAGCGCATGTTCATCAACCGCGTGCCCTTCGGCGGGAATCACGGCGGCGACCACCATCTCTCCCCCGCTGGCCTGCGTATACCCACGACCGCCGCATCCGCCACGGAATCGTGCTGTTTCAGGGCGGTTTCCACTTCGGTGGGTGAAACGTTGAACCCGCCGGTAATGATGACTTCCCTTAATGCGGTCCACGATCTGGATGAAGTAGTCTTCGTCCAGGCGCACAATATCGCCGGTGCGCAGCCAGCCGTCAGCCGTAATGGTTTTCTGCGTGTCTTCTTCGCGTTTCCAGTACCCGGCGAAACATTGCGGGCCGTGAACCCACAGCTCGCCCTCTTCGCCGAGCGGCACATCCTGAAGGGTGTCGGGGTCTACCACGCGAATATCGGTTGAGGGGAAGGGGATACCGATTGACCCGGCACGGCGCGTATCGTTGAGCGGGTTGCATGAGACGAGCGGCGCGCACTCGGTCAGCCCGTACCCCTCAACCATGTACCCGCCGGATGCGTCCTCCCACTCTGCCACCAGCTCGGGCGGCAGGTTCATGGCGCCCGAAACCGCATAGCGAACACCCTGCAGCGAGATACCCTGATCTTTGGCGACATCCATCAGACGGCGGTACACCGGCGGTACCGCGGGCAGAATCGTGGGGCGGGTCTTCTTCATCGCCTTAATAATCAGACCCATATCGACGGTTGGGAAGAGCACCAGCCGGGCACGGCACAGCGCCGCAATCGTCACACCCAGGGTCATGCCGTAGGCGTGGAAGAGCGGCAGCACCGAGTAGATGCTCTCGTTATCGCTGGGTTTAATCCAGGCTTCGCCCATACGCCCGTTCGATTCGAGGTTGCGGTGGGTGAGCATCACGCCTTTGGGCAGTCCGGTGGTGCCGGAGGTGTACTGCAAGAGCGCTACGTCGTGGGCGGTGGGCCGTTTGAAGTCGGGGTTGATCGGCGGGCTCTTGAGAAGCTGCGCCCAGCTGGTGGTTCCGGGGGCGGCTCCTTCGAGTTTTTCTCGTGAACTGCGCGCCTTTTTGACCGGCAGTTTGAGCGCCGCGCGGGTGAGGGCAGGCATCGCTTTAATAAGGTTCACGGCGTAAATATGTGCCGGTCTAATATCGTCGGGAAGGCCCGTAATATGCCCAGAAATTTTATCCCACACGATGGCGGCCTTCGCGCCGTGATCCTCAAACATGTGCCGCAGCTCGGCGCCGGTGTAAAGGGGGTTATGTTCCACGACAATCGCACCCAGGCGCAGAATCGCATAGAAGGCAATAATATGCTGCGGGCAGTTGGGCAGAATCAGGGCGACCCGATCCCCCCCGCCTGCACCCCGGCCAGGCGCAGCCCTTCGGCGGCGCGGTCGATCTGACTGCCAAGTTCGGCATAGGTGGTGGTTGCGCCGAAGAATTCGAGGGCAACCTTGTGGGGAACCTCACGGACAGCATCGTCAATCAGGTGACTCAGTGAGGTTTCGGGTAGGTGAACGTCTACGGCGACGCCGGGTGAATAATTTTTGAGCCAGGGGCGATGCGCCAGCGGGTTCTGCCCGGAAGCAGCATCAGGCGTGGTTTGAGCGGATGCGGGTCTTTGAGATTCCTGCGCGGGGGCTTGGGCATCGTGCGGATGCGAGTCGTGATATTGCGGGTCAGTCATGCTTCGATTGTGCCTGCTGAGACCTGTTTCGCTCAACCCGCGACGCGCTGTGCGCGCCCATTCTGCGTTCGTTCCGCCCCATTCCGCGAGCAGTATTCGAGGTTTCTTCGACCATACACTCGCTCCCACTTGCGACGTCTCTATATACAACGACGTACACCCCGTGCATCAGCACATATCGCAATGTTACGGTGGAGAATATGAGTGAGAAGTCTTTCGGCAATAATCCCACACAGCAGAATTCGAGCTCGCAGATCTTGGCAGCGGGCACCGCACGCCCGGCTCTTCCTCTCCGGAAACTCTACGGTATGCGTTTGGGATTAGCAGGTATAACGCTTGCGCTCATGGCTCAGACTTTTCTTGCCATCTTTTATCCGAGTTCTCTCAATTATTTCCCGGTATATACATCCTCACCTATCCTCGTTACTGTGCTCTACTGGGGTCTGCAGATCACCGCGACAATATTTTATCTGCGGTCACGGTATTTAGGGTTTATCCTCGGAGCCAATATCGTGGGTGCGCTGCATCATGGGCTTGACCTCTTCATGCTTATCTTCCTGGGGATTCTGTATCACCCGGACGGTATCGGTCATTATCTCGAAGGTGCAAACGCTGTATATATAATTGCTTACTGGCTCGGACAGGCTGTTACCCTCATCGACTTTACGCTCTGCATTGTCTTTATCATCGTGCTCATGCGTGTATTTCTCGCCGCAGCCAGAGCACAGTTCAGCCCTAGCGCCTAGCCCAGTTCCCTGTGTTCAAGCCCTAGTTGAGAGCACTATGCAGCAAGCCTGCATCCGATGGGGCCTTTCTGAGATACTAGGTGTATGAGCAACAGGCATGACATTACCGACGAGCAGTTTAAAAAGCTGCTCCGAGAAATCTCGAAACGCTTCGCCATTCTGGGCGGCATCGTGATTCTCATCGGCTTAGCAATTATCCTCATTATGTACTTCTGGATGGGAGGGACTCACTCATGAGCAAGCCCAACCGCCAGAACCTCAGCGAGGCTTTTGAACGCATGACGGCGGGCAAAGCCTACCGCTCTACCGAGGAGAATAAGCAGGTCGGCGATTCTATCTACCAAGCGGTCAAGTTTTTCGAGCAGTACTATGCGCGCGGCGAGCACGCCCACGGCATGCAGGTGCTCCGCGACTACTTGGGCAGCCTGGGCGAGCATACCCAGATGCGCCCGCCGGTTGCCTTCGATTTTGGGGTCAATACCCATATTGGCAAGTATTGTTTCTTCAATTTCAACACCACGTTCCTAGACGTAGCCCCCATTACCATCGGCGACTATGTGTTCGTCGGTCCCGGCTGCCAGTTCCTCACCCCCACCCACCCGATTAATGTTCAGGATCGCATCAATTTTTGGGAGGGCGCTCTGCCGATCACGGTAGGCAATAACGTGTGGATAGGCGGCGGAGCCATTATTCTTGGAGGCGTCACGATCGGCGAAAACGCGGTGATCGGGGCGGGGTCTGTGGTCACGAAAGACGTGCCCGAGAACACGATCGTCGCCGGTAATCCGGCGCGCACTATCCGCACGATTGACCCGCAGCAGCGACCGGCGCATCCGCACCAATACAGCGACCAGGAAATGACGCAGGCGCAGGAATTTATGCGCGCCTTGAAGCTGATAACTTTTAATATCGCTCAACTTCCGACCCTTAAACTGAGCGCCACAAGCGCCACGGTTTTTATGAGCATATATAGATAAAAATTCTCAGATGCCAACCACCGATATGGAGGAGACCATGACATCTACCCCAAAGAATACCTCAGGTCCCCATCGCAATACCCCTGCTGAAGAAAATACCGCTCACGCGAAGGATAAAACGAACCAGAGTGAGCTTCGGGAGAGCTCTCATGACGCATGGGACGCCGCTTTTGAGAGCGACGACCCGACCGTCGTGCTCTCCCCCAAGGATGTACCGGTCGATGATATAGCCGAAGAGAAAACCCGTCCTCTCTCTGCCGCCGACCAGCGGAAATATCTTGAGGAAAGTTCTTCATCCGCCAATGCACAGGTGAAGACTGATGCGGGTACCGCCAAGGATCGTTCACGCGATGGCGATTCTTCCTTCGGCTGGCTAGAAGATTCCGACGAGTCTGCCGGCAGCGACTCCGTGGATCAGTTGCGCCCCGCCGTGCCCAGCAGCATGGTTACCTACAGTACGGAGGCGCTTCCCCCGCTCCCCGAGCATCCCACGACGCCCAGGGAAGGCGGCGACAGTAATACCATTGTGGCTGTGTCTACTCCTTCCCCCGCGCAAAATTACCTCATAGAAGACGGTGAGGATACCGACGAGCACGCCCCCATTCTTACGGCGGCAACTGCGTTCGAGCTTCAGAAAGCACGCTACGGACGACTTCAGGTTATTCCCGGGTTAATGGGTTGGTTCGCCGCAATGGGCGTCTTGCAGTTTTTGCTCTGGGTTACGGCAATCGTGGTCGAGGCCAATCACGGAGCCCCCTACGATTCCTTGGCTCCTATTGTGCGCGGGTTATTCTCGGGGAACGATGCGCTCGCTCTCTGGCAGGGTATCGGAACCGGTGCCGCATACCTGGTGGCGTACTGCATCGGCGGGTATGTGGCTGGCCGCATGGCGCGGTTCTCCAGCACAAAGCAGGGCATCTCGGTGTGGCTGTGGCAGATCATGATCATATTTGCAGCAAGCCTGCTCACCTATTTCACACCCCAGGTTTTTCAGGGAGGCTCCGCAAACCTTTCCGTGCAGTGGTATACGCAGCACGGTACGGCAAGCGCTATTCTTTCGGTTGCGTTGGTTCTCTGCATCACCTTCATCGCTGCGGTTCTGGGCGGACTGATGGGCGGTCTCTATCACCGTCGTGTGGAACGCTACGCACAAAACTATGTGGACCAGGAGTTATAGCGTTTCAGGCATATAACCCATAGGGAATATAGTGATTGGGGCAGGTTTCGTGACGACATGAGAACCCTGCCCCCCTGTTTTTGTCTGTACGATATGGCTATATGCCGATACGGGAATATTCCAGAAACAGAATATAGTGGCGGGTCAGAGACCCCCGAATACTCAAGGGCGCCGAAGGAAGAGAGTCCTTCGGCGCCCTTGAGCGTTACTGTACTTGTAAGCGCTACATATCCAGAAGCATGGCAGGTTCTTCGAGAATCGCGGCAACATCCGCCATAAAACGCGCCGAGAGGTCGCCGTCTACCACGCGATGATCGAAAGAACCGCCCAGCGTGGTTACCCAGCGCGGAATAACCTCACCATCAACCACCCAGGGCTTCTGCTTAATCGTGCCGAAGGCAACGATCGCCACCTCGCCGGGGTTGATAATCGGGGTTCCCGTATCGATGCCAAGCGAACCGATATTCGTAATCGTCAGGGTTCCATTCGCCATCTCGGCGGGCTGGGTCTTCCCCTTCGCGAGCACGAGTCGTCAGGTTATTCAAGGCGATCGCCAGCTCACGCAGAGAGAGCTCTTGCGCATCCTTGATATTCGGCACCATCAGCCCGCGCGGGGTCGCCGCCGCAATGCCCAAGTTCATAAAGCGCTTGATCTGAATCTCGCTGTCCGTCCACGTAGCGTTCACCTGGGGGTTCCGTTCAGCCGCCCAAATCACGGCGGCGGCAAGCACCAACAGCGGAGTTACCTTCACGCCCTCGAAGTGGCGCGACTTCTTCAAACGCTTGATAAATTCCATGGTGCGCGAAGCATCGACATCTACGAAAATCGATACATGCGGGGCGCTAAACGCCGAAGAAACCATAGCCTTCGCGGTTGCCTTGCGCACCCCGCGCACCGGAATATGCTGCATACGGTCGCCCTGTGCGGACGGGGACTGCCAGAAACGCTGGCTCGTGGATTCCTGCACATCGTTAAGATGCGCCACATAGTTCAACAGGTCTTGTTTCGTCACCTGTCCGCGCGAGCCGGTGGCGGTCACATTCGCCAGATCGACGCCCAGCTCTTTTGCCGCCAAGCGTACGGGTGGCGCCGCCAGCGATGGGCGGTGCGGCACCGGCTCCTGCGTCGGCTGTGCGGTTACGACGGGCCCCTCAGCCCCGCCCTGAAAACGCTGCACAACCGTATTGAACGGGCTGTTTTCCACGAATTTGGAGGCGCGTTCGGCAAGCTCGCTGAAAAGCCCCTGATTGCGCGGCTCGGGTGACGAGGGGGTATGCGCCACCGGCATCTCCTGAGCGGGCGAAGCCTGGACCTGCGGCTCGGCGTTCTGGGCCCTTGCGGATGCGGGGCGCTTGCGGGCGCGGCGCTTCACCGAATCGGCCTTGGGGCCCGAACCCACGAGTGCCTGGTTACCGCTCTCATCCTCATCAGCGGATGCGGCGGGCGCATCCTGCGGTTTGTCTGCGGTGGATGCGGCACTGCCGGAGATCGCGATAATAGGCGTCCCAACTTCGATCGTCTCGCCCTCGCTCACCAGAATCTTCTCCACGGTGCCGGTGTAGGGCGAGGGCAGTTCCACAACGGATTTGGCGGTCTCGATTTCGACGAGAACATCGTTGATGCTGACCTCGCTGCCAACGCTGACTTTCCAGGTGAGGATCTCAGCCTCAGTAAGACCCTCACCCACATCGGGGAGATTAAAAATCTGGGACATTTTATGCCTTTCGCTAGGGAATATAGCCTGTCGGGAATATTCTTCGCGGGTTATATAAGGAATATGGAATATACGGGTTTAGTATTCAAATGAGCGATCAACGGCTTCGAGAATACGGTCAATATCGGGCACATATTCGTCCTCCGTGCGCGGTACCGGGTACGGAATATAGTAACCGCCCACACGCAGCACCGGAGCTTGCAGGCTGTAGAAGCAGCGCTCAGTGATCGCGGCGGCAAGTTCGCCGCCCATGCCCCCGAAGGTCGGCGCTTCGTGGGCAACAATCAGGCGCCCGGTCTTCACCACGGATGCTGCGACGGTGGGCACATCCATCGGAGAGATCGACCGCAGGTCAATGACTTCGATCGAGCGTCCGTCTTCGACGGCGGCCTCTGCAGCGGCGAGCGCTACCGGCACCAGCGGACCGTATGCCACGATGGTCGCGTCTGTGCCTTCGCGCACCACCTGCGCCTGGAACGGATCAAAGTCGGTGTCCGCAAAGTTCACCTCGCCCTTGAGCCAGTAGCGGCGTTTGGGTTCGAAAATAATCACCGGGTCGTCGCATTCAATGGATTTGCGGGTCATCCAGTAGGCGTCATGCGGTGAGGACGGTGTTACGATGCGCAGCCCGGCGGTGTGCGCGAACAGGGCCTCGGGCGATTCTGAGTGATGCTCGACCGCCCCGATCACGCCGCCGTAGGGAATACGGATCGTAACCGGAACAACGTATTTTTTGTCGCTGCGGTTGTGGATTTTGGCGAGCTGGGTGGTGATCTGGTTGTAGGCGGGGAAGACGAACCCGTCGAACTGAATCTCGGCTACGGGCCGATAGCCGCGCATCGCCATGCCGATGGAGGTGCCCACAATACCGGCCTCTCCGAGGGGAGAGTCCATCACGCGCTTCTGCCCGTGCTTTGCCAGAAGCCCTTCGGTTACGCGGTATACGCCGCCGAGTTTGCCGATATCTTCGCCGATCAGCACGACTTTACGGTTATCTGCCATCGCGTCGTCGAGGCCGCGAGTGATCGCTTTCGCCAGGGTTAGGCGCTCAACCTGTGCATTCTGCTCGCTCATTCTTAGTCCTCCTCGAAACCTGCGACGTAGTTGCGGTAGAACTCGCGTTCTTCTTCTACCTGAAGGTGTTCTTCGGCATAGGCGCGGTCGAAGAATCGGTCGAATTCATAGGGTTCGGAGGCAATCGCCGCCTCGCGCACCCCGTTGGCAAGCTCTTGTGCTTCGTCGGCGAGTTTTTCGAAGAAGGCATCATCTGCGTGCCCGTTCTCGCGCAGATATTTTTCCAGGCGAATCAGCGGGTCTGCGTTCAGATACTGCTGGAGTTCTTCGTCGTCACGGTATTTGGTGGGGTCGTCGGCGGTGGTATGCGGACCCAGGCGGTATGTTTCCGCTTCGATCAGTACGGGGCCTTCGCCGCGGCGGATTTTATCGAGCGCGTAGCGGGTGGCGGCGAGGGTACCGAGTACATCGTTGCCGTCAACGCGCAGCCCTTCAAAGCCGTAGCCTTGGGCGCGGGTTGAGATGGGCACGCGCGACTGCACGTCGAAGGGTACCGAAATAGCCCAGCGGTTGTTTTGCACGAAGAAGAGTACGGGGGCATCGTAGGATGCGGCAAAGACCATGGCCTCGTGGACTTCGCCTTCGGTGGAGGAACCGTCGCCGAAGTAGACGCCGACGGCGGGTTTCACGGTGTCATTCTCGGGGTTGGTGGCCTGCCCTTGACCTGTCTGCAGCTGCCCGGTTTCCGCCGCAATATCGGCATCAAAGTTCAGGCCCATAGCGTAGCCGACTGCGTGCGGAATCTGTGCGGCAAGCACTTTGGTGTAGACGTGGAAGTTATGTTTTTAGGGTCCCACCCGTGGGTGTGTGAGCCGCGGAAAACCGTGATGAGTTCGCGAAAGTCCACGCCGCGGGCAAAGGCGACCGCGTGTTCACGGTAGGAGGGAAAAATATAGTCGTTGGGCGCGAATGCCAGTGCGGAGCCGACCTGCGCCGCTTCCTGCCCGCGGCTGGGCACCCACAGAGCCATTTGCCCTTGCCTCTGAAGTGCCGTTCCTTCATCGTCGATACGGCGGGTGATGTACATCAGGCGGTAGGCTTCGCGAAGCTGTTCTGCGTCTACGTCCTGCACATAAGAGCTGAAGGTGGGGTTCTCGTGTACCTTGCCGTTCTCATCCATCAGCTGGATGCGTTCGGGTACTCCCGGATATTTTTCGTTCTCGTGCATCAATCCTCCACGCAGATACGAGCTGTCCTTCACGCCGAGCGCACGCAAAGAGTTTCGGCACGCGGGGCGGAAGGCTTGGGCATATTTCCTCTTATTTTACTCGCTTAAGAACGAAGTGAAGGTTTATTGTGCGGTTTTCTATGCTTTCCTTCTGGCGTAATGCACCGTCCCGTGTGCATGTTGATTCGCGGAATACTTACGTGAGCGAGGAGCATTCTAAGTGTTGTCGCCGAGAACCCACACGGTCTCTTCCCGAGCCCTCGGCGACATAGCTCAACCCCGCGAGTTGAGGGAGTTTAGACTCTGTGCGGGAACTGCTCGCAGATGCTGATGAAGCGGTCATTTGCCTCGTCTTCACCGATGCTCACCCGCACGCCCTCGGAGTCGAAAGCTCGCACCGCTAGGGCGTTAGCGCGCGCCAGTTCGGTAAATTCCGCGGTGTGTTCTCCCAAGGGGATCCACACGAAGTTGGCATAGGTTTGCGGGATGTTATACCCCAGCTCGTGCAGCCGGGCAACCACGCGCTCACGCTCGGACACCAGGTGTTGTACACGTTCCATCACTTGATCTTCATGTTCTATGGAGGCGACGGCGGCGGCCTCCGCCACGGCGGTAACGGCGAAGGTTGTGGCACTCACCCGCAAATACTGGGTCAGCTGCGGATGCGATACCGAGTACCCCACGCGAAGCCCCGCAAGTCCCTGTGCTTTCGAGAAGGTTCTGAGCACGATCACGTTCGGGTATTCACGGTACAGGCGCAGACCGTCCAGCGGCGCATCTTCCCCGTCGGGTACGGGTGATACCGTGCAGAACTCGAAATATGCTTCGTCGAGCACCACCACAATATGAGGGGGCACCTGCGCTAGGAACTCGCGGATTTGTTTTTCGGTGACGGCGGGCCCGGTGGGGTTGTTAGGGGTGCACACCAGGATCACGCGGGTGCGGTCGGTGATCGCATCGAGCATTCCCTGCAGGTCGTGGGCGCCGTTGGGCAGGTTCGGAATCTGCACGCTTTTTGCGCCCAGCAGCCCCACCAGAATGGGGTATGCCTCAAAGGAACGCCAGGCGTATATGACTTCGTCCTGCACACCGTCCGCATCGACTCCGGCAAACGCTTTGAGAATCTGGTTGAGTGCGCCCAGGCTTCCGGCGCCTGTCACGATATTGTCGACATCCAGGTTGAACCGCTTGGCGAGCGCTTCACGCAGCTTCGTTGAGAGCGGGTCTGGGTAGCGGTGTACCGCATCGAAGGTGCTGAGGATTTCGGCGACCTTGGGTACGGGTCCGAGAGGGTTCTCGTTAGAAGATAGTTTGTACTGGGTTAGCCCGGCAACCTGCGGCGCGGGTTTTCCTGCTACATAGGCCGGAAGGTTCGCAAAAATATGGCGCGGGGGAATCGGTGATGTCTGCGGTTGGTGTGATTCACTCATATCCACAGTATAGTGCTCGCCAACCTCCCCGCCCCGGATTTTCGCGCTAGGTCACGCGGGTTTCTGCCGATCGGGCGCGGTTGCGTTTACGCCGGTGCACCCAGGAGCCTGGGGTCGTGTGAGGTGCGTATCTCGGGGTCTGGGGTGTTGGTGGGCATGCGGCTACCGGTATCGGCGGGGGTTACGGTCTCACCATCGGGCTGCAGCTGATTCTGCGGTATGTGCAGGTGTGGTGCTTCGGCCGGGTTGCTCATCAGATGCTCTCCCAGCGGCGGCAGGTACCCTTCCTGTGTTTTCAGGTCAAGGTTCGGCAGCAGGTTTTCGCCTCCGCCCGTGCTGTGGGGTATATCGAGCTTGGGCAGGTGCAGGTCATCCAGCAGGCGCGGCGCATAATACGGTTCGGCGTGGGAGCCTGCCCCGGAAGGTATGATCCCTTCCCCGTGATGGCTGTACGGCATGGGTTTTGGCCCCGATATGTTCTCCAGTGACTCGGGCGCATGCCATGCTGCAGGTGAGTGTTGGGTATCTGCGGTACCGGGGTTCTGCACCGGTGCGGGCAGTCCCGAAATCTTCGGGTCCGTGTAATCGACAGGCTTTCGTGGATCAAGTGCATCCATACTTGGTTTCAAAAAATCGGGTGTCCATGACCGTGCCTTATCTTGGGCCCAGTCAGCCCCTATATTTCCAAGTACTTGAGGGTTTACACCACGCTCATTTGATAATGTTGCGGCTCCGCTCTCCCATAACGAAGGCCCTCCCTCAGAGGTAGCGTTATAGACATTTCCGCCTTCGTAGGTGTAGTTACCTTGAGGGACAGCCGCCATAGGTTTCTGCGCGTTAGCATCCCGTTCTAATGATTCACGATAAAACCTCATATCGTGAGTCATTTCATGTGGTTTAGGATCGCCGCCCTGGCGAAAACTTCTGCGGTCAGTAATCACGGTCGAGTCACCTGGGCGTTCCTTCCACGTCTGGCCGCTAATGATTGCGGGGATAGGATCGCCCTTGTCTTTGGTTTGATGCACGCGGAAGGTCTTATTTCCTCGGTCTGGTAATGCTTGTACGGGGCCGCCAAAAGTGTACACATCGCTCACGTGGTAGCGTGAGGCAAATTCGTTGTTATTGGCGGCGTTATAGGCGATAGCTGCGCCTTGGGAATGTCCCACAAGAATCACATCATCGGCTGAGGTTACGCCTTGGTCTCTTAGCGCACGGTCTAGGGCGCGCATCATGATATGGCTGTTTTTGGATAGAGGCGTTCGGGGTATCGGCGCCTATCTGCAGGGTGCCTTGGATACCGTCGGGTTCGCCAGGTTTATTGGAAAAAGTCCGTCCCTGGAATATAGGCGTATACGATTTTGCGGCCCGGTTTGGGGGTCTCGGTATACCTGTACCTCAATCCCCGAGTAACCCTTCCCGTCTTTATCTTCGCCTTCGTATTTTTTTCGAGAGGTCTCCCTTGCTTACACGCTCCATATTCTGGGCGATCTCGGCGCGGGTGCGAGGCATTTTATCCGTCGGTTCTGCCTTATCACGATGCCAGTTCTTGAGTTCACCGCGGTTCTTGTTGTCCTGTTCTTTCTTCCCGAGCCACGGCATTTTCCCATTCACAATTCGTTCGGCTATCTCACGGGGAATACCCATTTTTTCGAGTCTTCGCGCTATACGCCTGCGCGCCATCTCTGGGTTTGCACGCATATCCTGGTAGGCGGTCGCCCCGAAGAGGGTAATCGCCGTCAGTGCGGAAAAGCCCATAATATAGGGGTTGCCGCTGCGCATACCCCACCCGAAAATGCTCTCTGCGGCACTATATCCAAGCTCGTACTTTTCCCAAGACCACATGTCGTTGAAGGCGCCTTGCGGATGCATGAGCGCGTTGCGTATCCACTCTTCCTGCGACATGCCGTTAGGCATCTTCCCGTCCTGAGTGAGCCCGATGCGGTTGAACAGTCCCTTCGCGGCTTCTTCTGCCTGATGGTAGCCTTTCGAGCAGGCGTCTATTGCACTGGCGGTTGCCTCCAGCTTAACGGCCCGCTCCCCCAACGTCGCTGCGGCAGAGGTGGTCATGACCGAGGCTTGCCGCCCGTGCTCGTTGGTGCCGAGAAAAAGCATGAGCTGCGCCGCGATACCGCCCATCGGCAGGGGTAATGACCCGCAATCGCCGCCTAGCTGGTGTACATTCTGTGCGAGCTGCGGCAGCTCTTCCAGCAGAACGCTAATGGTTTTATCGTCCCCACCGGCTGCTATCTGTTGTCCCGGAGTGTTCATCGTGAGTCCTTCCCTGTTATCTAGCGATTAGTGAATGCCCGAGCTCTGCAAGAGCCCGGTGGGAACCTGCGAATAATTGAGTAACTGATCCAAAGCATGCTGAGCGTTCAGCGCGCCGGAGGATTTGATGATGTCTGCGGGGTTCAGGTTGTCGAGGGTATCGGCGGTGGTGTTCAGCAGGCCTTTGAGCATTCCGTCTAATCCGGCGGCGGCACCCAAAATAGTGTTTGCTTGGGATTCCAAGGCTGCGGCAACTTCTTCGCCAGCGCGGCGGGCATCCTCGGCTGCGTGCTGTACCTGCTGGTGAGTTTCGGTCAGGCTTTTTCGTGCTGGTCTAATGCGTTTCGATAGGCTCTCCCGGCCGAGGATTTCCAGTGTTCGGCACGCATACCGTGGGCTTTGTGAAGCATCGTCTGAATGCTCGCAGCATGCTGTTCTAAGTTGGCGGCGAGTTCCTGACCCTTACTGCGCGCCTGCCCCGCTAGTCCTTGCAAAGACGCCGCAAAACTGGTTGCGGCGCTGGTACCGATCCCCATGTCACCGGCGGCACGCAGAATATCTGCGGACGTGGGCGGCTGCGCGCCCGGGGGAACATCGCCGGTATGCGGCTGGGGCGTTGGTGCGGGTGCGATGGCTGTCATGTCTTCCTCGTTAGCTCTTTGTGTACGGCGGGCGGCTCCCGGTGTGCGGCCGCAGGGGTACACCTGAGTACCCGTGCGCGTGACCGATGCTGTGGCTGCTGTACCTGTTTACCTTCACCCTAGAAGGCTCGGCACAGGTTAATACCCGCTCTCTCAGCGCTCTGTGGATAACCTGTCGTGGCGGGACACTTTTCCTCGTTATCCACAGGTTATTTCTCCCGATTTCGTTGGATGCGCGCACTCGCATGACCGAATATGACATGGGCCCGCACAAGCGTGGCAGAGCGCGCATCCCATAAATAACGCCTTAGTCGGAATCACAGGAAGACATCCCAAAATTCCGCGAGACGCTGTGCTCAAGACAGACACGGCGCCCCAGCCGCCATAGAAGACACCCAATCTGACCTTTTACGCCAAAACGTGCGAAGATAGAGGTATGTCTCACCCTGAAAACACGCTCCTGCCCTCGGGAAGAATCGACCTGGGCACCAGTAATCTCGCGCTCGGTCCTCTCGATGGGCGTTACGCCCCTGTGACCGCGCCGTTAACGAACTATCTCTCCGAAGCCGCACTGAACCGCGACCGCATCCATGTGGAAGTCGAATGGTTCATATACCCTGTGCGAGCATGCCGTTCTTCCTGGACTCACGCCGCTCACCGATGAGCAGAAGTCCGGTTTGCGTGCTATCGTGACCGAGTTCAACGCCGATTCCGTCACCGAACTCGCCGAGATTGAGGCGGTCACTGTTCACGATGTGAAGGCCGTCGAGTACTATATCGGTCGCCGCCTTGAAGCGCTGGGGCTAGGGCATTTGGTTCCGCTCGTGCATTTTGGGTGCACCTCCGAAGACATTAATAACCTCTCCTATGCCCTGGGTATTAAGGACGCGGTCGAGAACGTATGGCTTCCCGCTGCCCGCGATCTGGTGCAGGTTTTGCTCGATCTCGCCGAGACCGGCAGAGATGTTCCGATGCTCTCTCGCACGCACGGCCAACCCGCAACCCCCACCACGCTGGGCAAGGAAATGGCTGTGCTGGCGTACCGTTTGAAGCGCCAGATTTCCCATGTTGCCGCCACCGAGTTCCTAGGCAAGATTAACGGCGCGACGGGCACCTATGCGGCGCATTACGCCTCGGTTCCGGGGGCTGACTGGCAGGCTATTTCGCGGGGTTTCGTGGAGCATCTGGGGCTTAGCTGGAACCCGCTGACCACGCAGATCGAATCGCATGACTGGCAGGCGGAGCTGTACTCTGATGTGGCGCATTTCAACCGTGTGCTGCATAACCTGTGCACCGATGTGTGGAGCTATATTTCGATTGGCTTCTTCCGCCAGATTCCGGTGGCTGGTGCTACGGGTTCTTCGACGATGCCGCATAAGGTGAACCCGATCCGCTTTGAGAATGCGGAAGCTAATCTTGAACTCTCCAATGCGATCTTCGATTCGCTGGCATCCACGCTGGTGACTTCGCGTTGGCAGCGTGATTTGACCGATTCTTCGGCGCAGCGCAATATTGGCGTGGCGTTTGGGCATTCGGTGCTGGCGATTTCTAATGTGATTAAGGGTCTGCAGCGTCTCGATATTGCCGCCGACGTTATTGCCGCCGATCTGGAGTCCAATTGGGAGGTTCTGGCGGAGGCCATTCAGATGGTTATGCGCGCGGAGGCAATCGCGGGTACCCCCGGCATGGAGAACCCCTATGAGCGTCTGAAGGAGCTTACACGCGGTCATCGGGTGGATGCGGTGCGCCTCAAAGAATTTGTGGGCACTTTGGGTCTGTCGGCCGAGGCGCAGGAGCGGCTGTCGAACTTGACCCCGCATACGTACAACGGCATCGCCGCGCAGCTGGTGGATCACGCGAAGGATGCGCAAGGCTAAACTCCTTCGGCTCCTTTTTCCCGCCCCCTACGTTCTAAAAAGGCTCTTTATTCACATAAAGCGGTTTTTCCAATGCTTTATGTGAATAAAGAGCCTTTTTACGGTTCCGGCAGGGGCTATAGAACACCCATTATTCGCCAGTTTTCCACCTCAACACAAAAAGTTGTTAGATTAAGGAGGGTCTAATCTAACAACTTTTCGCACTTTGACGGAAAATTGTTAGATTAGCACCCCGCTAATCTAACATCAACTACTCCACCTACAGAAATTCAGCAGATTACCGCCCCTAATGAACCATAACGTACCTTGTGGAACGACCTTGTCCTTCCTGCCTTAGAGTACCTTCATCGACTAGAGCGTCTAAAGCCCTTTTGGCGGTACCGCGGGCTATATGCGTCAGCTCCATCAAATCTCCCGTTGTGATTGCACCGGTGAGGTCGCACCAGGTCCGAATCACATCGTGCATAGCCTGCGAGGATCGTGAAAGATAGGGCAGCACATAGTGGTCGTTCTCGCCCCGAGCATTCTGAGCAAGGTTAAGCGCACCTTCGCCCAGAACCCACACCTGTTGCTCTTTAAGACGGGTTACCAGCGGAACACCCTCAATAACGGTCTGTTCGGCAGCCCGCAGCGTGAGCGCCGCTGATTCTTCAGAAGATTGCAGACGTTCGGCCAAAGTTTTCAATGTGATAAAAGGGTGCTGCATCAAATAGCTGAGAATAATAGCGATTCCCACGTCTTTCTGACGTGCGGTGGGAACAATCGCAGATACGACCTCTAGTACAGGCAGTACTGGTGTTCCTCCCACGAGCGTACATTCAATATGCGAACCCACCACTTCCGCGAAGATAGGGGGCAGATGCCCAAGAACCATCATGGACTGGTACATCCGATCAACCCCCACCCCCTGTTTCTCGACAAGGGTCAGGGCACGGAACAAATCGGCGAGTGCGGGGTATCGTGCAGAACGATTACTGAGCACATTATCCGCAGTAACTCCACCGTAAAATCCGCCTGGGCTTCGCACCACGAGGGTATTATCGAGTGTAATCCAGCGGATATCGGTAGGTTCAGAGCTGTTCCAGTCGCGGTGAATAATGCCGTTGAGAATAGCCTCGCGCACAGCGTTTTCGGGAACCTGCCGGACTGTGCGGTGCGCAAACCCGGTGGGAAGCGTAATTTGTGTATTCACGTTTTGCAGAGCCTGCTCGATCTGCCGTATTTGTTCCAGCAGCGGCAGGTCAGCGTCGGGTCGCACAGTATTGAGGATTGACCCGGCGGGAACGTCGAAGATAGTGAGTTCAAGCAGGGTTCGGGATGCGGGGCACAGGGTGAGCGCGGCGGCTTGCGAGAGCTTTCCATCGGAACGCAGTGCGCCCAAACGCTGCAAGACCTCACGGTCCGTGAGGGCTGTATCGGCTCCGAGCAGGGCGCGCACATAGTTCATGGTGGAGCGTGGAATATCTTCAGGCGTGTAGCGGGTGCTTTGAGCCATTTCGTCGTATTCCCGCATATTTTCACGGTGTTCCCACCAAAGGGAACGGTCAATAGGCTTGCAGTGATCCCCAACGCGCCACCGCAGCTTATTGCCGGTATCATACACAGGCTCTTTGGCCTGGGGTACGTAGAGAACCAGCACGCGCAGACCCTGGGCTCCGCCAAGGTGGTGTTCCACAATATCGGGGGCGACCTGTACCGCCTCATCAATACGCTGGCGCAACCATTCAGTATCAAGCTCGGTTCCCAGTACCGTTCCATGACTGTCTTCAACACCTAGGATCAGAGCGCCTCCGCCGGGTGTATTGGCAAAGCAGGCGACTTCATCTGCAAGTTTTGATGCTGCTTCAGCGTTGCGTGTTTCGCCGGGCAGAGAATACCGCCAGCGCCTCGGCGTCCTGCTTCCTCTTTGAAATCTATGGATGCGCTCTCCCGGTTTGCGTGAAGCTGCCCGTCTCGATACGAAGCAAGGATTTCGGCGACCTGTTTTTCAAGGTCTCGCCTGCGTTCCGAAAGTATCATGCCGTCTCCACAACAGTAGGTTTCAGGGTGGTTGGAGTGTTCTTCTTGACCAACGTCACCACCAAGTCTACCTAAAAACACAAAAAGTTGTTAGATTAAGGATGCTTTAATCTAACAACTTTTCGCACTTTGACGGAAAACTGTTAGATTAGCACCCCGCTAATCTAACACTCTCCCGTGTATGTCTCGTGAAAACCGCGGCAAAACGGGCACTCTTACCCGCGAAATACCGGCAGGCAGGGGCAAGGGGCTAGTTTCTTCTAGTTCCCCATCGTCTTGCGATGCTGCGCGCCAGGGTTCTGCAGCCCGTGAGCGTGCGCATCGTGGTTCTTCGTATCGGCCTTGGTGCGCTTGAACTTACTGGTCAGTGCTCGCGTAACCTTGGGTCCGTGAGAGTTTTTCTGCTCGTCAGACGTAAACTTGGGGGCACGCGGAGTAAGCATCAGCTCAGCTGGGAAAAACGCGGGAGCATCACCAAACGCATTACGGGCGCTCTTAACCACGTCACGCCCCAGCGCCAAGTTTGCGCCACCGCCGACCACCGCACCCACGCCAAACGGCAGGGCACGCCCCAGCAGAGCTCCGCTCTGGCGGGTCAAGAAACGCTTGATAAACATATTGCGAATCGTGCGTTCCACACTAAAAGTCTTGCCCGCCGACTTACCGCCCAGCAGCATGCCCCACCGATTGGAAACACCGCTCGCCTTCCCGGTCTGCAGCAGCACGGTATTCATCAGCTGCGAGCCTTCTTCGCCGAGCATAATCGCCATCACCATCGAACGTGCAACCTCGGGGTTCTCCACGTGCACGCCGTGCAGCTCAGCCACCGCCTGAGCGAACAGTGCGGTCCTTTCCAGGTACCCGCCAACCGCGAGCGCCGAAAGGCTCATCGAGGTCACGGTTCCGATTCCGGGCACGAAGGCGGATGCGCCCGTCACCCCGCCGATCGCGGTCACGTCACGCAGATAGTTGCGTTCAAGGCGCCGCAGAATCTTTTCGGGGGTTTCATCCGGATGCGCCGCCCGCAAACTTTTCACCATCGACAGCGCCAGGGGGCGCTGAACGCGCAGAACGGTATCAAGCGTTTTGGTGAGTGCCGGGCGGGGATTGCCGTTATCGTCAAAAAGTGACTTTTTCGGGTCTAGCATAATGTCAGTAAAGCACGTTTTGACTCAAAGTAGGTACCGCATCCTGCAGAAACGGTGCTTATTCCGCCCAGCGAGTATTCCGCCGCGTTCATGACACGCCCCTGGCTGGAATTTTAGTGCGTCAAGAACTACTTTCCCCGGCTCTACCTGTGCACACTACATATGACATAAATCTTGCCCGCTAACCCATCGGTACGGTATCTACGCCCAAGCCCAGACCTGGTATCTCAAAGCGGCATAGCTCTTTCCGCCGTTTATCTTCGGCAGGTTTCATAATGGAGTAAATTTCACGGTATGACTTTTTAGTTCGGCTTTTCGCCCCGAGGGCTTAGAATTGAGCTAGGTTACACAACACACTCGTTCACTCAGGCGCTCCGACGCGTCTTCTGCGGTGTTCAGCAATGGCACTAACACCGGCCTTCACACAGTAAGGAACCTATATGTCTGCTCCTGCTTCGGCGCGCTCGCCACTGGCAACTCAGGGCCTCGGTATGGCGTATGCTATCGGCGCCATCATTTCGGCACAGTTCGGTTCTGCGCTCGCTAAGACGATGATGGGCGATCTGGGCGCGTGGGGCGTGGTGGCTCTGCGCATGATCACCTCGTCACTTCTGCTGTATCTCTTTTTCCGCCCACAAGTTCGTCAATGGACGCGCCCGCAGTGGCTTGCCGTGATCGTCTTGGGGGTTGCGCTTTTCGGTGCAAACGCTTTCTTCTATGTGGCAATTCAGCAGGTTCCGCTGGCGATCGCGGTGGCTATCGAGTTTATGGGTCCGCTCGTGTTGGCAACGGTTCTTTCGCGAAGAAAACTCGACCTGATCTGGATTCTTCTTTCCTTTACCGGTATGGCTATTTTGACGGCAGAGTCGCAGTCAAAGCCCGAAGATTTCGCACTGATAGGTATATTTTTCGCTATTCTCACCGCCGTTTCTCGTGCCGCCTATATTCTGGCAACAGAGCGTGTGGGCGCCACAATTCCGGGGATGGGCGGTATGGTGATGGGCAATCTTGTCTCCACACTCTTAGTTATCCCTTTCCCTTTCTTCATCACGGGCAATCATTTAGGGAAAGTTATCACCGACCCCGCCTTACTGGCGCTTGGTTTTGCGATGGGACTTCTGGCATCCGCGCTTCCCGCACTGGGCGAGATTTCGGCGCTTCGCATGCTCCCCTCGAATGTATACAGCGTGGTGCTTTCGCTGGAACCTGCCGCGGCGGCGCTGGTGGGCGTTATTATTCTGCAAGAACCCACCGATGCGGTGCGCTGATTGCAATTGCGCTGCTGATTACGGCAAGTATCGGGATTACGATATCGCACGCTCGGGTGGAACGCCGGGCCCTTGAGGAAGGTACAGCGGAGACAATTACGCACTTCCTGCCTGGCGCGGTTGACAGCATCGGCGCCGACCTTGTGCAGAAGACCGGGGTGATTACCCTTCCCACCACCGAGCAGATCAAGCTCGACCGGCAAGCTAAGGAAACCCGGTCAGAAGGCTCCTCCCCAACGTAGAATATACTTCGCATTTAGGGTATGCCCTAGGTTACAACAGTACGCAGGCTGCGTTACCATTATTCGCATACCGCCGCCTGTTGTCGTTGTGATCTAGGAGGTTTCTTGACCAGCCTCACCCCTCATAGTCGCCGCAAGCGCCCCAGCGTCGGCATCATCTTTGTGATCATCTCGTGCCTTTCTCTGCAATTCGGCGCGGCTTTCGCGGTGCACCTTTTTCCGCTTTTTGGTCCGTGGCTCGTCACAGTTCTGCGCCTGCTTCTCGCCGCGATCACGGTAGGAGCGGCGGTCTGGATTGCCGGGCGCTGGCGGGCGCATCGGGCAGGTGCACAAACCGCATATATGGCAGTACCCGCGACAACATCCGACGGGTTCTTAGGCTGGTCTTCCCGCCAGTGGCGTGCCATGCTCATTTTTGGTGTCACGCTCGGGCTCATGAACGGCTTCTTCTACAATGCGCTGGCTCGCATCCCGCTCGGGCTGGCGGTGGCGGTCGAGTTTACCGGTCCGCTCGTGCTGGCCTCCATCCTCACGCGGCGTAAACGCGACCTGGTGTGGGTATTCTGCGCGGCGGCAGGCATGGCGGTACTCGGTTTCGAAGCGGTACACGGGCAGGAAACGGACCTGCTGGGTGTACTATACGCCCTGATTGCGGGCGCATTCTGGGCGCTCTACATTCGCTCAAGCGCCTCGGTCGGCGAACTCGTGCCCGGTGCAAGCGGACTCGCCATAGCAATGGCCGTGGGTGCCATCTGCGTGGTCCCCGGAGCCCTGTTTTTCCCCGGCCCCGTAGCGCTCTGGAGCGTTACGCACGATACCCAACTGGTGCTCTTCATCATCGGAACCTCCCTGCTGGCATCGGTCGTACCGTACAGCAGCGAGTTGGCAGCCCTGCGGCACCTTCCCGAACAGGTCTTCAGCGTGCTTCTCAGCCTGGAACCGGCGATTGCGGCGCTCGCGGGGTGGGCGCTGTTAGGTCAGGAAACCGGTCTGATGCGCTGGGTTGCGATTATCCTGCTGATCACGGCAAGTATCGGAATTACCCAGACAACTGGGGGTTCGGCGCCTGCGGACGAAACTTCGGATTCTTACCAGAGGAACGAGCCTCCCGAGCATACCTCTCCCCTGCCGCTGCCGGAATAAGCCACAGGATACTACGCTGCGTGCCGGGTCGGTTCTGCGACGGGCAGCGTGGGCAGCTATTGCTCGGCCAGGTACCCTAGAAAATCCCGCAGTTCTTCGGTACCCAGCACCTCCGCCGGATGCGGTCCCCGCGCGAACAGCGCATCGGCGGTGTCCTCGTCGAGCTCGCGTGCGGTTGCGATCAACACCAGGTTCCCCTCGTGCTCACCGCTCAGCATGGAAGAATCGCACAGGCACCACACATGTTCGAACGTATCCAATAGGGCGCGCGCCTGACCCCTGGAAGAAGGGCAGCCCGGCATCATCGCCCACGTTCACGGCGAGTACCCCGCGAGCGCTCAGAAGCTCACGCAGCTCGGCGTAGTAGCCGGCGTTGGCAAGGTGCGCGGGCGCATCCATGCCCGTAAAAATATCAAGAATAACAGCGTCGATCCCGCGAAAAACACCGCCGTCGGATGCGGCATGAGCGCCAAAAAGCGCGGGAATCTCGGGGAGTACGGCGCGCGCATCCGCAACCACGAACTCGCACCGGGTACCTGCGGGCAACGGCAGCACCTCGGTCACAAACCCCATCAGCTGTGGCTCATAATCGACGGCCACTTGCGAAGACCCCGGGCGCGTGGCCTGCACATAGCGGGCAAGCGTGAGTGCCCCGGCCCCCAGGTGCAGAACCGTCACGGGTTCGCGCGAAGGGGTAAGTACATCCAGCACATTAGCGATGCGCCGCAGATACTCGTAAAACACGACGGTCGCATCAGCAGCATCAACATGGGATTGTTCGGCACCGCCGATCTCAAGCACATAGCCGTGCTCGCTGAATCCGTCCTCAAGAATGCGACCGCGCTGGCCGCTCACACTCAGGTGAACACCCAGCACGGCACGCTCTCGTTGTCTTTCATCCATCACGAAAGACTAGCTCAGCCCTGCGGCTTTCTTGAATTCTTTGACCATATCCTCAGCGGAGGTCGAAGAGTCCACATTCTCAAGAGGCTTATCGTTCACCGCGAATTGGGGGGTGCCCTTCACGCCGATCTTTTGGCCGTACTCAAAATCGCCCTTGATCAAGTCGATGGTTTTTGGATCGACCAGGTCAGTCTTGAATTTCTCCTCATCCAACCCAAGTTCCTGAGCATAGCTGAGGAGAACTCCCGCAAACTCGGTCTGCTCGGTAATATCCTTCCAGCTGTCCTGAGTTTCAAAAAGCTTATTCGCCATCTCGAGGTGCTTACCCTGAAGCTCTGCCGCCTGCACGGCCTGCGCGGCGGCAATAGCATTCTTGTGAATTTGGGACAGCGGCATATTGCGCACGGTCACATTCATGGTGCCCTCAAGGTCTTTGGCAACCTTCTCATAGGTGGGTTCGGCCTTGGCGCAGTAGGGGCACTGGTAGTCGGTGTACAGGGTCACGGTGGGCGCACCCTGCTTGGGGGTGTTGAGGTGGTATCCAACCTCGTCACGCTCGCCAACTTTGGTGGCGGTCATTTTGGCGGAGTCACCCGAGGCCGAAGCCGAACCGGATGCGCTTGCCTCTCCCCCGGCGCTAGCGCTGCCGGAAGCATCGCCCGAGGGAGCGCTGCTTGCTGAGCCGCTTGAGCTGGCGTTAGAGCTTGAACTACCGCTTGCGGATGCACTCGACCCGGAATTTGAGGTGGCGTTACCGCATGCGGAGAGTACGACTGCGAGAGCGGGTACCCCGAGTGAAAGCGCGGTACGGCGATTGAGCATAGATGTCATGAGGGTTCCTTTACCGTAAAGATAATAGACTTACCTTTCATCCTCCCATATCTTGCGGGGGAACGCACCCCTTTCGAGTTATGGGTCATATTCGCCCTACCCTGTAATCTCTGCTAATATTGGCGATGGTATACGCGCCATATAGGTCGTATATCGTGTGCCTCCTTAGCTCAGGGGTAGAGCATTTCCCTCGTAAAGAAAAGGTCGTGGGTTCGAATCCCACAGGGGGCTCAACGTAACCCGTCGTCTTCTGCCAGCGGGCAGAGTGCGGCGGGTTTTGTGTTTCCCATCTACGGATTACCCTTGAAAACCCGTACAATAAGGAAAGAGTTTTACCGTTTTGTTTGCACTTCGAGAGGGGCATCATGCGTCATAAAAAACAGACCCAGCGTTTTGGGTTGGTATTCGTGCTTCTGCTGATACCGTGCTGTGCGCTGTGGTTCTTTTATCGATGGATTTTCGGTGAAGACACCATTATTGCCGTCCCCATCGTGCTGGGGGTTGTGACCTCCTATATGTGCGCCTATGCCTTTACCGGCGGCAGGACTCCGTACAACTAGCTGCTCACGACGAAGCTGTACCGTATAGAGAACACGTGAGCCGCGCATCCTAACCTGAGGCAGGATGCGCGGCTCACGTTTATATGCCAAGACTTTAGACGTTGGCGCGTTGGGCGTCACTTTCGGTCTTTCCCCACAGCCCGTAGACTTTGGCGAGTTCTTTGACCTTCTTGGCGCGCAGGTAACGCGGCAGATATGAGCCGTCGTGCGGTCGTCAATGGGCACGTCAAGCATTTTATGCGCCTCGGCGATTTCGTGGTCACTCGGCGAGAATGCCTGGTTGATGGTGTCTGCCTGATCGGAGTCAAGAGTGAGTTTGCCGGTCATGCCGTGGGCCGTGGCGTAGGTGCAGGCTTCAGTGAGTGCCGCCTTGTACTTACCCACGGATGGTCCGTCGATAGGACCGGGAATACCGCCCAAAGTTGAAGCGATCACGAGTTGCGAGCGCACATAGGCGAGCGCCATGGGGGTGTCGCTGGAACCGGTATCGCGGCGGTAATCGCCTGCTCCGAAGGCGATGCGGAAGGTTCCGATAGCGCTGGCAATTTCGACGGCGTTGTGCACCCCGAGAGCCGATTCGATGAGCGCGATGATGGGCGTTCCGGCGGGCAGTTCGGAGGCGGTGCGGTCGATATCGGTCGCGTGTTCTGCGGTGGCGAGCATAACGCCGCGCAGACCTTTGGTGTTTTTGAGGGCTTTAACGTCTTTCCACCAGTGCTCGGTGGTGATAGCGTTGATGCGCACCCATGCGACCACGCCGGAGTTGAGCATTTTGACGACTCGACTGCGGGCTTCGTCTTTTTCGTCTTCGGGGCACCCGTCTTCGAGGTCTAGAATAATGGAGTCTGCTTCACTGGCGAACGCTTCTTCAAAGTCTTTTTCGGCTGAATTAGGGCGCACAAGAAGCCAGGAGCGAGAGAGACTGGGGCGTAGCTGGCGCGCACGTTCATTGCGATGGAATTCGAGCATTGGTTGGTCTTTTCCCTGATGTGCTGGTGTCCGAGCTTTTAGTGTAGGTGTCTGGTCCATGATGGTTATACTAAGCTCAACCTTAGTTAAGGTTCTAGTTACCTCATATCGTGTGGGTTTTTACGCGGATTTATATGGTTTTATGTTGGATAACTCGCGGCATGAAACCCTCAAAAGACACTAAACCCCCGAAATTACCGGGGAAATTATACGGAGCCCGCGACTACACAACTATTCGCACATCGCCGCTAGTTTCACGTTTATGACGTTAAACCGAGGTTGTCTGCAGAGACAGGTTTTCGTTGCGCGCCTGTGCAGCTTTTTCATCACATGCACGGGCGATCAGGCGTTCCGCATTCTCGACATGCTCAACCACACTCTGCACGCGGCGCTCTACCGTAATCTTGCGGTGGCACTGCACACTGCACTCGCCAAAGCACCGCGCCATCGCCAGCGCCTCAGCGCAGAGGGCTACCGCATTACCAGCTTTCGAGAGCGCCCGATGCAGATCCGAGAACGTACCCTCAGGGGAGGCAGGAATATCCATGCCATCACTGGGGGCAATACGCTGCGCTTCCATCGCGACGGCACGAACCCGCGGAATAAGATCGGCAAGAGTATTCGCATCCGGCACGATAAGTTCGATCATCTCGGTATCGGCAAGGCGTTCAAGAACCTGATGGAAACGATCAATACCGCGAATAAACCGGTCGTGCGCACGACGCCAGAGACCACGCCCAAGTTCCGCATCATCACGCCGTGATTGCAGGAAATCTTTGAGTCCCATAGCCCCTCCTCATGCTCAGCCGGTCGTGCGTCTAGAAAGCTCTATATACTTAGGGTACCCTAAATCTCGTTTTGGTGACAGGATGTCGTACAAAAAATGTTGATATGGGATTAAGCTCTCGAAAAATTCGCGCATTTAGCCCGGCCAAACCGGCACAACACGACTTACATCACACGCAAAACAACCTTGCCGCGATGCTGCCCCGCATCAAAGTACTCATGGGCCTGCGACGCCTGCCACCACGGGAATTCACGATCAAGATTCGCCGAAAGAACGCCACGTTCGAGCAACGGTAACACGTTCTCATGTACCCCTGCCATAATTTTTGCCTTCTCATCCGCAGACCGTGCCCGCAAAGACGTACCGTGCACCGACAGGCGCTTCGTCAGCATAAGACCCAGATCAAGTTCCGCGCGGCGGCCGCCCTGCACGGCAATCGTTGCCAGATGCCCGCCATCGGCTAAAGACCGCAGATTATCTTCCAGGTACTTTGCGCCTACCACATCAAGAATATAATTCACGCCGTGACCGGCACTCTCACGCTGAATCACCTGACGAAAAGACTCCGTGCGGTAATTAATCGGATGCGCCCCCAACGCCCGCACCACCTGAGCCTTCTCGTCATCACCGACCGTCGCAAAAACCCGCACACCGGCGGCGCGCGCCAGCTGAATAGCATGCATACCCACACCTCCGGTACCGCCATGTACCAGGAGCGAAGTCTGCTCATCTTCCGCCGGGTTATTCTGCGCAGGATCAAGGCTCATTCCGCACAGAAGCACCAGATTCGAGTACACCGTCGCGGCAACCTCCGGGATGCACGCTGCCTCAACCATGCTCATACCCTTAGGAACGGGCAGGGTATGGCGCACATCTACCGCCGCATACTCGGCGTAACCGCCGCCAGCAAGAAGCGCCATGACGCGCTCGCCCACCAGAGTGGGATCAACGCCCTCACCCACAGCCTCTACCACACCCGCGATCTCAAGACCGTATACGGAGCTTGCCCCCGCGGGAGGCGGATAATGCCCACGCCGCTGCAGGGAATCCGCCCGGTTCAGCCCGGCGGCATGCACCCGCACCAAGACCTGCCCGGGTGCAGGGGCAGGAATCGGAACCTCAGAGAGCGTTAGAATCTCTGGATCTCCATGTTCTTTCTCGACAATGGCGCGCATAGTAGCCTCAACAACCTTCTTATCTGTATCTTCCTGCACCGAGAGTAGCATGTGTTCTCGGGGCATACCGCAATGTTCAGATTTACAGAAAAGCATAGAACATGAGATAATCGGCGGGTACCTTTTCCGCTCAAGGGCGGAAAATACCGGGATGGTTGTCCGAGCGGCCGAAGGAGCTGGTCTTGAAAACCAGTAGGCGGTAACCCCGTCTCAAGGGTTCAAATCCCTTACCATCCGCACACTAAAACCCCGCGATGCGCCTGATTTTTCAGGTGTATCGCGGGGTTTTATCTAGAATCTGCAGCTTACGTCGACCAACAAAAGACAGCGCAATACTCACTACGCTCAATAAGCCACCGACTCATTGCGCCAAGCAGTATAGCCAGCATTCATTTCACATATTTAGCCAGTAAGACTTCCCTAATGCAGGAAACTACGGCAACAATGCAAAACCGATGGCAAAAATCCCAGACCTGCAGCGCCTAGAACAAGAGAAGTAATGGAATAGATTTTTATGCGTTTTATCTGCAAGCCCTGATGGGAACTCTGCAGGATCAATTCGTCGGCGGGTACGGCTGCTGGTAACCCTGCTGAGGGTATCCGCCCTGCGGGTTCTGCTGAGGCTGAAAGTTATAGTTTTCGGACATTACTATCCTTCTTGGGGTAGACGATCCTATCGTTGCACATAAGATCAGTTTTATTATCGGCTTTATTTACTGTACAGGGTTAAAGATAAGTACACGCTTTCCAACATGCCGTGTTAACAAATCCATACCAACACCGTGTACGTGCTAAAGCGCCCAGATCATGCACGATAAAGCCCCGCTGTCCTCCCGGCATCGGGATTCTGCGGGGCTTCCACGGCTGCTACCGAGTGCTGGCTATAGCGGCTATCACGAACGCCACCATCGGAATAAAGAAGAACAGAGTCTCAATCGCCCCCAGAGACAGGGCAATCCAGCTGGTGGCAAGGCCGCCTCCGGCGGGAACTCCGGCGCGTGAAGCCTGAGCACCTTTAACCGCGCCCCAGATCCCCAAACCCAGTGGAATCACACTCGTGACCCAGAAGAGGGCGATCACCAAACCAGCAATGCCCAGCGCTAAAGAGGTTTGTGCTGCCTGCTCACCGGCAATCTGCTGCGGGGTTTTGGGGACAACCGCCATCATGGGCATGGGCTGCACATATACCGGCTGCTGATAGTAGTGTTGAGGAGCAGGCTGTTGGTAATACTGTTGAGGGGCGGACTGGTGATAGTACTGTTGAGGAACAGTTTGTTGATAGTCCTGCTGTCTAGGAGCGGGCTGCTGTTGGTTCTGATAAAGCTTAGTGTATTCGGGCAAAGACTCAGAGAGAGGGCGAGTTTTCTCGTAGGCGTCCTCACCCTGCTGGGGGTTTTGCGACTGAGACGGTTGCTCTCCCGCGGGATACTCAGACATAGCTATTCCTTTCGGTGACAAGAAGCGACAACTAGACCTGCCCACTGTCTACCTGCTGTAAGGAAATATCTGGGGAACCGTTTTCAGCCTGCGTGAATGGGCGTGGCGATAACTCTAACTATAGCGCGTTGTTTTTCGCTCATGGGGGAAGTTTGGTCGGCAATTCCGAATTGACCAGCCTGCTTACTCCCGATATTCTTATAGGGATGCACTCGTTTTGTGCACCGTGGAGACGTGCCAGAGCGGCCGAATGGACTTCACTGCTAATGAAGGGTCGGGGTTGAACTCGACCGGGGGTTCAAATCCCCCCGTCTCCGCCAAAGAGCGAACCCCCGAACCGTAAAAGGTGCGGGGGTTCGCTGCGTCCTAGGGGCGTAGGGCATCAGATTTTTGCAGTCTGTCTTATGATGCAGCTTTGTTTCCGCCTGGCTAACCTTGCCCTCCCAGTCGAAAAAGCTGCGGTTCAGCGGAAGAAAGAACGGGGGCGCAGTGTGCCGACTGCGGGTAGGAATTTAGAAGCTCATAAAGTCGATGAGACGCGCATCCGCACCGTCAAGAAGCGCCCACTCCCCCGGCACCTCAAAGACTGCTACGGACGAAGGCGAGAAGCCATAGGAAGCGTCCATCAGGGAATTGTAGTCAGAGTCGGGGCTCGCAAGCTGTAAGGTCACATCTTGCACCGCAGGCAGATGCGACACCACCATAAGCGTGCGCACGCTCTCAGAAACCCCGTTAATGCGCGCCAGTACCCGGGATGCAGGAACCTCGTACAGCCCCTCGTCCAGGTGCGGAGTAGGTGCCTGCTCGCCGAGCGCATCCGAAATCCAGGTGGTGGTCTGCCGGGTGCGCAGCGCCGCCGAGGACATCAGCTGTTCGGGAATATAACCCTTCTGCTTGAGCCAGGAGCCCGCATCCGCAGCCTGACGATGCCCGCGTTTAGTCAGTGGGCGATCAAAATCATCCATACCCCAGTCGGCTTCAGCATGACGCATGATAATCAGGCGCTTAACGTCTCGGAGTGAGTTCTCAACCATACCTTCATAGTACAACGTAGGCGCCCCGATACGCCGGGTTGCCTCGTGATAGCGCGCCACAAAATCGGCATGCGAAAACCCCGCGCTCTTAAGAAAAAACGCGGGGTTTCGAGCGTAAAAAGACTAGATGGAGTATTCGGGGGCGGCCCACACCACAACTTCGGGATGCTCAAAGAACCTGTACCCCTGACCGCGCACGGTACGCACGGTTCCCGAAAGACGCCCCAACTTCGAGCGCAGACGCCGAATATGCACATCAATGGTGCGTTCGTGGGGATGCTCGTCCCCGGCGCTCCAGAGCGACTCCAAAAGCTCATCGCGCCCCACGGTGCGGGTGGAGTTCTCAACCAGATGCGCCAGAAGCTCGAATTCTTTGAAGGTGAGCATAAGTTGTTCCCCATCAAGGAACACCTCACGACGTGCCAAATCGATCAGAACGCCATTGGAACTAGGAGTTGCGGGCGGCTCGGCTTCCCGCGCCTGCTTGTGCAGCTCCGCCTGGTAGAACACAGCAGTCGGATCGCCAAGCGCATTGCGCACAACCTCAAGATCGCTGCCCTCCGCATGAACGGGAGCCAAAGCAACGGCGGCATAGGATTCGGCCTCAGGTGCCAGATGGTGTGCATAGGTTCGCAAATCCTGCACAATACGCACCAGCGATGTGCCGTTGGCTGCGGCAAGTTCTTCGTTGAGCCCCACATACAGCACAAACCCGCGCGCCTCGTTCTCCTGAGCTCCTGTCTTCTGGGCGCCCTGCTGATCCCCGGAGGAGAAGGTCATCGGGCGCAAAGTAGCTGCGGACCCTTGTGTGCGGTTCTGCTGCGGCACTTGACGCTTTGCAGCACGACCACGCTGGGAGATGTGGACGTATCCAGGTACTGCACCTGACATTGTTCAACCTTCTCTCAAGATTTGTTGCGTACGGGTCCCTTGATTCTGCATGATGCGGAATGCTCAAACACCGCGCGGTAAAGGCGGCGTTTCCTTGCTATCAATATTTCTATTATTTGACTCATAAATCAAGCAACTTGGGGTATCTGCGACGTTCTGCTCGCAGCTTCACACCCTCGTGAACTTTGATTCAGTGCCGGGAAACGACGCTGACAAGCACCGTTTCTCCCTCATATTATACATGGAGATTCGGAACCGATACCCCAAAAAGCCGCACTCTCAGCGCTCCTGACCGCATACGGACCGGGCGCAATTTCCACGTTCTGGAGCGGAGGCTCCCAAGGGTACCGGCGACTCGTGCACTACTAGTGTTTTTCGCCGCATTCGCAGATGCATGTGGTGAAGGGGGGCACACCGCAGTATGAAGGTGACAAGGAACCGACGCTCCGCGTGCAATCTCAGAATCAAGCCGCCAAAGCACATGTTTGCGGCACCCGACGTCTAAAACCGCCCGCGCAGAATCGTCAGACCCTTAAGGATGCGCTACTGCGCCAGCCCATAGAGACGGTCGCCTGCATCGCCCAAACCGGGAACAATATATGCCTTTTCGTTCAGGCGCTCATCTTTAGCGGCAAGGAACAGGTCAATATTCCGCAGACCCTCAACGCCCTTTTCGAGGGCCGCAATACCTTCGGGGGCAGCAATCAGGCAGACGCAGGTGATGGATTCGGCGCCGCGTTCGCGTAGGAATTTAATAGCCTCAATCAAGGTGCCACCGGTAGCGAGCATAGGATCGAGCAGGTACACCTGGCGACCGGTCAAATCTTCGGGCAGACGTTCGGCGTACGTGACAATATCGAGGGTCTCTTCGTTACGGGCCATGCCCAAAAAAATTCCGACTTCGGCGGTGGGCACCAGGCGAGTCATGCCTTCAAGCATGCCCAGCCCGGCACGCAGAATCGGCACAACCAGAGGCTTCGGGTTAGCGATAACGGTTCCCATCGTGCGCGCCACCGGGGTTTTCGATAGGGACGCTGCTCAACCCGAATCTCACGGGTAGCCTCATAGGCGAGCAGGGTAACGAGTTCATCAACGAGCTGGCGGAACGTGGGTGAGGGAGTGTTTTTATCGCGGAGCACACTAATCTTGTGCGCCACCAGCGGGTGATCAAGAATCTTAATACGCATACTCTCAGTTTACTCTGCCTACTGTAGCGAGTGCTGTTTGCCGGTTACTACAGTTTGCCGTGCGGGTGGTCCAGAAGATACTGTACTCCACTATTGGTTTCGATGGATTCCTCAAGTTTTCGCCGGTCATCAGTGCTATACGGTTGAGCCCAGCGCCCTTCAGTCATGCGGAAAGCCAAGTGGAAAAGGGATAACTGCGTAGAGGTTTTTAAGGGGCGGATAAGAGTTTTTCTACCCCGAAATTCTTTAATGATGAGCTTATCGCTGTGTGGTTTAAAGATGTACTCAGAAATATCTGTATAGGGTATATTCTTCCTTCGCCCATAAAATTTTCTCACGGTAATTCCTTGGGAATCTATGCGCACATACACATCACTGAAAGATTTGTGAATATATAAGAACAGAATAGAGGAAATAGCTATAATTACCCAAAACATAGGGGCAACAAGCACCCTAGGACCTGATGTTATCGATCCCCATATCAAGAATACAGCGACCAGCAAAAAAATAATATCAATGACTACTACAGAAATTTTGTATATCCAATGGAGCCGAAATATCACCTCTTTCTTTAGCTCAAAAACAGGAGGTTTTGTGCTAATAAAACGAGGTATTGCTGAAGCTGCCAATGATATAATGACAACAGGAAGAACCGGTATAAGGGCTCGTATTAAATCTGTCAATTCCATAGCTAAATACCTATATCACCGTTCTATAACACAAGGGGACCAACTCATAAGAAGTTCACGAGCCTTCTCAGGCTTATCAATAAAGTTCTGAAGCAGTTGTTGGTCTTCTGGATCTGCACTTTTTGCCCAATAACCATTCTCAACCCGAAATGTCAGTTGTGGAATCAACGAACCAGAACCTGTTAGTAAAGGGTCAAAACGCAAGGTTTTTCCATGATTAGTTTTCACTACAAGCCACGTAAGACCGTAGATCCCCCGTGTCTCGTATGAAAACTTTGTAATGTCTTCGTATGATGCATCATAAGAAATTGACAATAAATTACCCCAAGATATACCTTCGGTTGTTGTCTGTAAGTAGAAGTTCTTGCGATCCAAATATAGCGCCAAACTAATATACCAACCACCGCTTACCAAAAATAAAAACCAAACTGGAGCATTTTTAAAATTCGGATCATATTTAACGAGCAAGATACTTATCAAAGTTATTATACCACACAACACTAAAACTACCTTTGATATAAAACCAGAAAAACCGTCTTTAGTTCCACGGTATGGAAATTTATAGCATAAGTAATTCCAATTTCTATGCCCCTTAATAATTAATACACAAGATAGCATTTGAGTAACAGCAAGGACTAAAGCTATATTTAATATCATTTCTTTAGACCCTTCAATAAATAACCTGCGGTATCTTTTGCTACACTTTTAATTTCGGCTGACGTGCTACTGCGACCTGATGCTTTCAACATACCTTCACCAGATTTACGAGCTTCCTTGGGCTTCAGGGCCTCACTTAACCCAAGATTCGCATTAGCGGTGCCATAAGCACCAGCAGCATTAATAGTCCCTTTAACTAATGCTTGCGAGCCCCTACCCATATTCGGAGCAACGCCAGTAATACCACGATTCAAGCCGCCAGTAAATGTTGACACCATAAAACCAGTCCCAGCGCCCGCAGAACCAGCACCAAGATATGCAACGGGATCAAAGTTTCCACTTGCCATTGAGTTATAACGGTAAGTTTCGGCAGTACTTACCCCGTTAGACACAGTGCCCTTAGCAACATCTTGTGAATACTGACTTGAAAGTGCTTTCCTCATAGGACTTAACTTTTGTGCCTTTTGCTCAGCAATTACCCCCTTACTCGCAGCTTCTGCTGCTTTTTTACCTTTACTTGCTACGTTGGCAGCTTTAACGCCTCGTTCCACCTTACCAATAGCTTTCATACCGGTCGCTGCGATACCACCAGCAAGACCTGAAACGCCACCTATTAAGGCTTCACGCCCAATCGCAGACCAATCCAGGTTTTCCCTTCCTTCAAGCTTCTGCATGAACATCTCAGACCCTGCCCCTAAAAGAGCACCGCCCAAACCACCAGCTAAAATACCTATTGGACCAGCAAACGAAGCCACAGACAGCAACGCACCAGCAACTATCATGGTACCGGCTAATACCCATTCTCCGACGTTGCGAACACCTTGCCAGAACTTATCGTATTGTTCTTGCGAGTATTTCTGAAACTCATCCGGCGACATCGGCTTCAGACCCCACGGGTCCATTAGTCCTACCGGGTTGTTCCCGCAGAACGCATATACATCCGCGAAGAAACCAGTACCCGGCACCTGGGCCAGCGGGTCCGTCGAGAGGAAACGCTTCGAGGCACCATCAAAGACGCGGGCACCCATCACATCCAAACCCGCACAGACCCGGCACCGGTAAACGAGAACCCGTGAGCTGACCGGCAGCATCATAGGTATACACCACCAGTCCGTCGGCAGATGCGCCCTGCCTGTTAAGTGAGGACGAAGTTTAGCCCACGTGAAATCTCCCGAGGCGCTCTGCCTACTGCGAAACTCGAGCCCGAAATCAGGACCCCCAGCAGGACAATACTCTTTCCCGTACCCACCATGAGCTAACCCCGAAACCACAGGCACCTCTAAAAGACGCTGCACCCACAATTTTTCCCGAATATACTGCACGAGTATTTCAGCGTCCTGAGTATTGTTCGGATCAGCCCAATACCCATAATCCACCCGAAACGCCACCTGAGAACCCACATACCGGCACGGTTCCACACGCGGTTTAAACCGATACACCACCCCTGCGGTATCGGTGAGCTCAAAGAGCCCGTTCTCATCCCCTAATAGGGTGAAATAACTAGAGTCAATCTGCCAGTAGTGCAGCACCTGCTTACGTCCCCGGTTATTGACCCTCATGAGTTTCTCGGGCAGGATTTCCCGGTACGAGACCCTGCACACCCACAAACCCCACACCACAGAAGGAAAACCCACAATAATAAGTCCTAATTCAACCCATTCACTTGTGGTATATCCAGGCTTATGATCCTGTGAAACAAGAGTCGCGATAGTCATAAGGCCCAAAAGAGAAGCCAAAAAGAGTAACAGCAAAAGCGCTACCCATAAGAGCATTTTGATGAACCACGAGGCTTGTAACCGCACCGACGCCAATACCCGTACCACAGCCCGAGGGTCAGAGGTTTCTTCTACCACCTGCTGGGTTTTCTGCTCACGATCACGCCGGCGCCCTTCAAATACTGCTGAGAGCCAAAACGTCCCCACCACAAAGACTAGGCAGAAGAGACCAAAGATAAGTTCACTGCTCATCAGCAGCTACCGTCCCTGATGTGCCGGTCTGAAGAGTAGCCCCGGGGGCTTCGGATTCCCCACGAGCATTTTTAATGTTGCCGCCATAGGTTTTTGCCCCAGCAGTGAACCCAGATTTGATGCTATTCACCCCAACCTTATGAATCATCTTCTGCGCCTTCTCCTCCGGACTCATCTTTTGGTCTAAACCGATAGATATGGCATCAGCACCATTACTAGTAATCCAGTCATTAGCGTAATTACGAGTCCAGGGGTTATTTAATTTGCTGGCTGTTTTTCCTGTTTCTTTTGCTAAATCTGATGAAGCAGTCATCCCTTGGTTTGCACCACCACCAACTGCACCAAACACAAAACCACCAGTAAACCCCATGCCAAAAGCCGATAGTTGGTCTGTACCATTCCAATTATCAGTTGTTGCGGCATATTTCACCGAAGAAGATGTACCATCTTTTACGCCTTCTTGGAGCCCGCTGCCTATTACCTTAGCACCAAGTTCATCAACGCCGCCTTCGAAGGTTTTACCGTAGAGTTTGTTACCAACCCAATTACTTGCCCCATTAATAAACTTACTATTCCTGAACGCAGAGACAAGCTTGGTGTTTCCTATACGGGCAATACCAGCGTTGATTTTATCCGATGCTTTCACACCCATTTGTACAACACGAGAGATTTTACCCGCTTTCTCTGCCGTTGCTAGGCCCTTTGCCACAGTAGCGCCCTTCGCAAAAATACCGCCGACTACACCACCGGCACCACCGGCAAGACCACCAATCAGAGCATCTCGACCAACAGCGCCCCAATCAACATTCTTACCTTCCATCTTTTGGGTAATCACCGACATGCCGCCGCTCATCAAAGCGCCCGAAGCAGCACCAAGCAGTACCATACCCAATGGTCCCGTCGCCACAGCAGCAGCCGTCAGAGCAAGACCTGCTACTACCATAATCGCACCAGCAGCCCATTCTCCGACGTTGCGAACACCTTGCCAGAACTTATCGTATTGTTCTTGCGAGTATTTCTGGAACTCATCCGGCGACATCGGCTTCAGACCCCACGGATCCATCAGTCCTACCGGGTTGTTCCCGCAGAACGCATATACATCCGCGAAGAAACCAGTACCCGGCACCTGAGCCAACGGGTCCGTCGAGAGAAAACGCTTCGAGGCACCATCAAAGACGCGGGCACCCATCACATCCAAACCGGCAACACGCACAGACCCGGCACCGGTAAACGAGAACCCAGCGGGAAGCATAGATTCCCACACACCGCTATCATCCGCACTCGGGGTACGCGGAAGACCGGGAATATTCATCCCTTGAGCATCCGGTGCAGAACCCAGTATGGACGGCACAGCCCACGGGTCAAAACCACCGGCAATACCAACCTGGGAGAAACCACCGTCAGACCCGGGAGCAGGCATGCCGCCAGCACCTAAATCTGTGGCATAGCAGCATCCGGATCCCACAACAACGGCACCGAAACACCATTCACCCCGGCTACCTGGGCAAGTTCACCAGTCACATCAGTTACCATACGAACCCGTGATGCAGCTTCACCACCGTGAGCAGTCACATACGTATCCGTTACCGAGGCCAGCCCGGAATACGCGCCCCAAGCGTACTCACGAACCCGTTGTACACCCCTGTCATTGGTGATAATCTCACGGGTACGTTCACCAGCGGCATTGTACTCATACGTGGTCACTGTCGTGGACGTATGCTCCGCTGTACGGTCGGTAGCAATAATTTCGGTGAGTTGGTTCAAACGGTTATAGGCGAACGAACGTTCACCCGACAGCACCCGCGAAGGCTCCTCAGATTCGCCCGTGCCACCGGAATGACGCCAAGTGTGCTCAGAAACCATAAGCCCGGCCTCAAAGACCCACTCAAACTCCAGATCACCAGAACGAGAACCCGTGAGCTGACCGGCAGCATCATAGGTATACACCACCAGCCCGTCGGCAGAATCCAAGCCCACAATACGACCCTGCTCATCACGAATAACCTCGGTACGCTCCACCGAATCCGCCTTCGCTGTGTTCTCGCGCGAGTACGAGCACACCAGACCGGACTCACTATCAAACTCCCAGCGCGAGATGATGTCGCCCAACTGGGCACGGATCAGCCTGCCCATCGCATCGTAGGAATACTGCGCCGCCGGGCTCTCACGGTGAGCATCTTGATCAGCGCGTGACATACTCACCACGCGACCAGCACCATCGTAGGCAATCGCAGTCTCACCGTACGGGGTCACCATGCGCGTGCGGTAACCGTCGGCATCGTACCCCAACGTGAGCGTGTACGCGCCCGTGTTCGTGAAAGTATTCAACGCCTGAACCTGCGCGTCTACATCCGCCGTGCCAGAGGACGCACCCGAAGTATCGGTCATCACGCTCGAGCGTGAACGTTCTATCAGCAAACCGCGTGCATCATATACAAACCGATGCTGCACAAACGCGTCCTCAGACGCATTACCGTCAAGGGCTTGAGCGCTGGCGTAATCGCGCACCCACACGGTACGACCCTGATCCTCAACCCCAAACTCGGCAGCCTTCACACCATCAACACAGGTGTGCGACAGGCGGCCACCGGCAGCATAATCATAAACGTGCGTATACTCGCGTACACCATCGTGAGCACGAATCAGACGACCTGCAGCATCATAGGCGTACTCCTGCACCGACTCATCATCCGTGCCCGCAGCCTTGATAACACGTACCAGACGATCTAGCGCATCGTACTCATAGTCGGTCACCTGACCGGAAGCATCGACAACTCGGCAAACTTGCCCGGTTGCGGTATACGAGAAATGCGTACGGAACCCCAGACCGTCCGTTGCCTGAATAATCTGACCGGCAGCATCGTACTTGAACCTTCGCTGCCCGAAAGAACTATCGCGCACACCAATGAGGCGACCGCACAAATCGTACTCGTACGATGCCACACGCGCACCAGATTCCACACCGGTCACTCGGCCACATACGTCATAGGTGATCTTCTCAACCGTACCGTCAGGGTTAACACGCTTAATAATCTGCGAAGCGGCATCATACTCCAGGCGAGTTATCGCCCAGGCAGAAGGCTCAACAACCCGCGAAACCCCCTCTTCATCGGTGTAACGCTCAGGAGCATCCAGACCAACAGCATGAGAGATCACCCGCCCGGCAGCATCATAGTCATAGGTCTCGATACGGCCTTCAGCAGAAATTACCCGCAGCACACGCCCAGCGCCATCACGTTCACAACGGGTCAGACCACCGGCAGCATCAAGAATCTCAACCGGGCGACCTGCGGCATCATAAGTGATGAACTCGCTCTCAACATCGGCCTTCTTCGCAGAAGACCCGCCCCGGGCACGCTTCTGCTCAGACGTAACCCGACCGAAAATATCCGTATGAATGAACGAGGACGAGAACGCATCCGCGATCTCCTCAATACCGCGCTGACGATCTACCCTGCGTTTAATTTCAACGCCGGTAGCATCCGTCACCGAAGACAATTCGCCGTTCAAATCATAGGAATACCGGGTGACAGCGCCGCTCGGGTCAGTAGCCTCAACCAGCTGAGACAAACCATCATAAACGTAATTCCATACGGCACCGCTGGCGGTAGTGAGACCAACAAGGTTACCCCATGTGTCAAAAGTGCCTTCGGTCGTATGACCTAGCGGGTTGGTGACACTAGCGATTTCCCCGCCTGCATTGTAGGTAAACCGGATAGTGGCACCGTAGGGATCCGTTACCGAAATGGGGAGATTTCCACGACTCCAAGACGTATTGGTGCTGTTACGTACCAGCGAGGGAAGGGATTCTACGGCAAACTCGGGGTACGCAAAAGTCCAGCGGGCACCATCTGCGTTTTCGATACTTGCAAGCGCACCTGAAGAATTGTACGTCGCCGTACCGCGACGACCAAGCGGATCTATAACCCCAATAACACGTCCGTGGTCATCACGTATCAAGGTTGTAGTATTACCCGCACCGTTTGTCACGAGGACGAGATCACCGTAAGCATCGTACTCGAAGGTTGTGGATACACCCGTTGGGTCAGTGACTCGGGTAAGAAGACCCCTGTCGTCCCAATCATAAAGCGTCTGAGCACCGTCTGCGTCAATCACAGCGCTTGGGTTTGGGTTCACCGAATCCGCATATTCATAGCTCACGGTCATTGGCGTACCCAGATTGCGGGGATCACGTGCATCCCGCACAGATACGCCGGTTATGCGATCGTGTTCATCCCACCCGTAAGTATAGTCGGTACCCTCGGGGGTACGTTCACGCTTCAGCCTGCCTCGGTTATCGAATACGCGCGCGGTCCTAGAACCATCGCGCTCAGTAATACCCACACGGTTTCCGAAAGAATCGTACCGCATGGTCTGTCGACTGCCGTCGGTGGCGGTGATTCCGATCAGACGTCCCTTAGAATCGCTTGTCCAGAGGTTAGAGTTATCCCCTGTTTCAGCATCCGCCACAATAGTAACCAAGCTCGGGGTATAGGTGTATGAAACTTCGCGCCCATACTCGGTGAGCTGGTGAACTACCCGGCCCAGTTCATCGTAGGTGTTGGTAACCTCTACAATCCCGTTGGCGTTGATAACCTCACGGATAAGTCCAGCATCCGTGTGAGTATACGAACGGACACCCGCATTTGTTGCCACACTCGTCAGATACTCACCCTCATACGAATATTCGGCAGCCATTAGCGGCGTATCAGCTTCGGCGCCAGTCGTGTTGTAAGTATAAGCACTAATCGGGCGATACTCGGGAGCCTCAGTGCTTTGAACTAGCTCTTCATAGTCCACACGAATCCCGCGCTGGGATCCTGGATGCACCAGATCTGTAACCTGCCCCTGCGCATCACGGAATGCGACCACAGTATTTGATGGGTGCCCATCAGTAGCGCTCACCCAATCCCCAGAAGCGCTGAACCCAAAGGATTCGTGAGCGTTATTCATCACGATCCAATAGAAGGGTTCCTGCGTGAAAGCTTGAACTGCGGATTCATCTAAGCCACGAGAATTCTTGAGCTGTTGCTGTGTTTCACGCTGCAAGGCTTCGATACGCGCATACGCATCAGAGCCCGGTTCTGCCTTTGTCAGCCACCATGCTTCCCCAGAGGCACGCGCGAATCCTTCACCTTCACGCGCGAACGTGAGGATGCGCCCATCGGCGGTAAACCATGATGCTTTGTCAGCATCAAATTCAAGACGCTGATCCAGAGTAGAGGACCATCCGATGCCAAACACCCGAAGGAATATCTTGCGAGTTAGTCACAGCCAAGCTGTTATACATACGTTTCAGGTTCAGATTACGCGCAAAAGTTCCCGGGAAAGAAAGGTCGGTTTCAGGCTCAATGAAGTTACCCGTTGCCACGTTTACCGGATCATTTGCGAATCCGGAAGTAGGGATTTCGCCCGTGACCTGAGCGGGATGAACCTCGATTTTCTGAACCTGAGGAGCACCAGTTCCACGCTCCTGCATACGCTGATCCAGATATGCATTCGAGACGGTTTTGATGTTACCGGTGCCAGACCCAGCATCCCTAAAATCCTGGGCAACTCCAGAAACCCAGGTATTGACCTGGTTGCTCTGTTGAAGCCACCCCGCCATGCTGTTGATTGTTTCGCTGATATCGAGCGACCCGTGATGGCACGAACTTGTGTAGGTGTTTAGCGCATTCGTAATGTCGGTATGCTTGAGCCCTGCTTCGTTGTCGTAGGATACACAGGCAGTATTGTAGCCGTCGAGGTTCTCTGGAATAGCAGAGGAAGTGCCGCCGGATGCATCAGGGGCGCCAGCATTGACATCGCGCTGCGGGGCAGAGCCGGGCTCAGCAGGTTTCGACGGGTTGGGAGCATAATCGGGACGGTGTTTGTTGAGAACAACACCATCCCAAGTTTGCTGCAAACCGTTGCGGTTCTCCCACTCCCGGGCTTTCTTACGGTTTTCGTTTTCAACATGTGCGCACTCTTTGATGTAATCTACCAGCTTCGCGCCATAACGGAGCATCGCCACAACGTTGGCGGAGTTATTGGCAAGTTGTACGTGGCACATATGAAAGTCGTGGGCGTATTTGCCCTCAAATTTATCTCGTGCAGTATCAAAAAGACCGTCTCGCCCGCCCTGCTGGGTTTCGATAGTGTCTGCGGCAGAATTCAGCGCATTTCTGAGGTTATCGGATGCCCCATCATCAAACTGAACGTCAGGCATAGCGCGCGGCTTATCAGCCGTGCCGATACTCATGTTGTCGTCAACAGAGCTTTGCGGAGGATCAACATGCTTGAGCTCAGGCATAGGCGCAGGCTTACCGCCCAAAGAACTTGGTGAACCGCTGTTTTCAGGGGCGATAGGTTCAGGGTGGACGTGCGGCATAGCTGCTCCTTGTGTGGTTGTAGTTATATCAACGTAGATATAGTTAATGTTTGTGAGTGTCACAGAACACTGTATAGGATATATTTACCCTAACCTTCACATAAGGGTTAGTCAAGGATATTCGTCATGAACAGTACATTTAGGCGCGGCATGTCGGGCTGCTTCACTCACGAGGTTGTTACCGAACCATACACGCGTAGGAACGGGTATGCACCGGTCGAGTACAACCAACCTGACCTTTAAGGGGTGATGTTTAGATTTCTACCTCCGGCAGTGTAGGCACTGTACTCACTCACGGGAAGTCCTGGCTTAAAGGTCGAAATCATAAGTTATTGGTAGGAATAATAGGGATAAAGAGTATAAGGGGCCTGGAGAGTAACAGCAATGGGAAACTATATTTACTATTCCCTCATCTTTAGTGGCATCGTTATCTGTAGTTACCTCTCGTATCGAAGCGAGAAAAAACAAAAGAACTACTATCAGAAAATAACCTCGGCGTATGCCATGGACTGGGGTGCCACACCGTCCTCGCAACGTGTGCCAACATTCGGCAAGGCAGGAGAAGACTCGTCTGCTGAGGGAAGTGCTGTGCATAAGAATGAGCGCTCTGATACTTTGGGAGAAACTCCTGAATCTGTTCCTGCTAGGGATGTCGAGGAGTTCGTGGAGAGTTTTACGAATATTGTTCAGAGGCGGCCTTTATTGTTCCCTATTGCAGGATGGGCCATGATGATAACAATCATATTTTTTGTAGGCTATATTATTCTAGCTTTTATTGCGAGAAGACCTTCGGAAGAATAAAAACACGACTCTGCGGTCGGTATTTGAGAAACTTAAGGAAAGAAATGATTCAGATTCTTGGGGTAGGAAGCCTCATTCTTTTCGGCATATCGTGTATATTTCTACTATATGCTCAGCGGAACTGGAATTATCGGAATTTGAAATACCCGTACCGGGGCACAAAAGATAAGTTCCAAGGAATTCTTGCTAATATTATACTTTTGCTATCGTCTATCCCTATTATCATTCTTTCACTCATAGGAATTTATATCCCAGAATACCCTGGGACAGTTATATTTTTACCAGCGATGAATGTAGGGTGGTACTCTGGTGTTTATTATTACCTGAGTCGAAAGAATTTCTACCTGTGGACTACCCCGGAAGGGTTTTCATGGTCGAACACATGGGGTAAAAAATATCAAGCAACCTACCGAAACATTCATAAATATCGGTATTACGCCCGTGAGGGAGATCTAACCTGGATGATACTCAAAACACAGCACGGTACATTACGCTTCGACCCCAAACTCACTAATGCCGGTCTTTTAATACCTCAGCTTGCCTTCCGCCTCACAACAGGGTATTGGGCTCAGCATGATCACTCAGACGATCAAGACAAAATCCAATGTTTTTATGACGATCCAGAGGAAACACAGGACCTTGTAATGTCTTACTCTGGTCTTACCTTCAAGAGTGAGGAAAGAATATAGCAGAAGGTGCATTCTCAGGGGATGCTCTCATCTCTGTAAAATTCTTTTTAGAGAAACAGGATGACCTTCATAATAATAAGATTAATAAAAACATTCTGGTAAGGAGGCGATAATAGTGACAGATATTATCAGGCTTATGATACCTCTTGTTGCTGCAATATTACCTTCGCTGGGGGTATTGATAGCTTCTAAATTTGTTACTACTAAAATAAACTATTATAAGCTTGAAGATGTGGTGACATATCGCCTTAAAATAGTGCATAAAATTGCTGCTGTTATATCATATATATTTTTTGTTTTTATAGTATATATCTATATAACTCTTTATTTGTATGCTGGACTGGAATTTGTGACCGTATGGCCGATATGGATCCCTTTGGCAATATATATCATGATTATTATACATATTTTTCGTAATTATAGATATTCATACATCACTATTGATGATGAAGGTATTACATATAAGGTTTTTATGGGCAGAAAGAAGTATATTTCTTATATGAATATTGCAGAGTACAATCTTAAGCCTTACCAGGATCGTTTTATTTTACGTAGCAGTACAGGTAAAAAAGTCGTGGTACGTCCTGTTGGAATGTCTTTGCAACAGCTCCTGTTCTATGTTTCTTTTCGTGTCACTGAGGGTCGTTGGCCTCGTCTGGATTCAAGTATTGATCGCAAAGCTCTGGAAGATTCGCTTGGTTCTAATTCTGGTGTTCTATACCTGCTGGAACATCCGTGCGAGAAGATAGAGTAGTACATGCACCCGCTAGTCCACTAGTCCTTAAGGAGAAGGCTCAGAAGATGATTCAGAAAGTAGGAATTAACACGATCAAAAGTGCTGTTACTGCTGGGGCGAAAACCTATGGCGGCAACATTAAAAATGCTCGTGGGGAATCCGAAGCCCCCGGGGCTACTCTTCAGACCGGCACATCAGGGACGGTAGCTGCTGATGAGCAGTGAACTTATCTTTGGTCTCTTCTGCCTAGTCTTTGTGGTGGGGACGTTTTGGCTCTCAGCAGTATTTGAAGGGCGCCGGCGTGATCGTGAGCAGAAAACCCAGCAGGTGGTAGAAGAAACCTCTGACCCTCGGGCTGTGGTACGGGTATTGGCGTCGGTGCGGTTACAAGCCTCGTGGTTCATCAAAATGCTCTTATGGGTAACGCTTATTTTGCTGGCGCTTATGCTGTATGCCATGATTCAGCTGAGAATCAGCGGGGTACCTTTAGATACAGGAGACTGGGTTGGTATAGGGCTGCTTATAGTCTTTACCCCTGGTGCTGTGTGGGGTTTGTGGGTGTGCAGGGTCTCGTACCGGGAAATCCTGCCCGAGAAACTCATGAGGGTCAATAACCGGGGACGTAAGCAGGTGCTGCACTACTGGCAGATTGACTCTAGTTATTTCACCCTATTAGGGGATGAGAACGGGCTCTTTGAGCTCACCGATACCGCAGGGGTGGTGTATCGGTTTAAACCGCGTGTGGAACCGTGCCGGTATGTGGGTTCTCAGGTGGCGTTTCGGGTGGATTATGGGTATTGGGCTGATCCGAACAATACTCAGGATGCTGGAATACTTGTGCAGTATATTCGGGAAAAGTTGTGGGTGCAGCGTCTGTTGGAGGTGCCCACTGTTTCGGGGTTAGCCCACGAGGGGTACGGGGAAGAGTACAGGCCTGTTGGTGGGTCTGATTTCGGGCCTGAGTTTCGTATTAGGCAGAGCGTGTCGGGGGATTTCACCTGGGCCACAAACTTCGTCCTCACCTAAGCCTATGGTTCCATAAGCGTGACATGCAGAAAACCCGCCGGGTCTTAAGAATTTTAAGACCCAGCGGGTTTAGTTATGCGGTGGTGGAGGGATTTGAACCCTCGTTGGCTGTTACACCAAACATCATTTCGAGTGATGCACCTTCGGCCGCTCGGACACACCACCAATAGGATATGATTCTACCGCATCCGCCCCAAGGGGGCAAAAAACTCCACCCCCTCGCTCGGTTCCATCCAAGGTGTTGGGGACGCCCCTCAAATCCTTAGCGACAAGCGCATCATACCGCTTATTCTGCCTGAGGATCTTAGTTCCTCACCCAGGGGGTTAGCCTTCAGTCAAGAGCGAACCCATAGCGGCTGTGCACCCCAATATCGCCTGAAAGCCGCATCCGTCAGTGCCGAATATAGCCGTCAAATACCAGCATGACCGCACGGGTGGAGTCCTCGATGCTACGCTGCACCCCGTGTATCTCCCGGTCCATCGCCAGCATAAAAGTAGCACCAAAAATAGAAAGCGCCAACGCACGTGTATCCTGGGCGGTATCGATCGTGTAGCGGCTGCGCAGGGCGCGTACCTGCGACTCTATGAAATCCAGGATTTCTTGGCGGTTGTCCACCATTGAGTCGGTCCAGGCGTCCAGCCCCTTCCACACTTCGCTCACCCAGAGCCTGGTGAACCCTCGGTGTTCGTGCAGATAGGTGAGCGCCGTGGAGATGCTTTTGCGCAGCCCTTCGCGCGGGTCGCTCTGAGCGACGGAAGCTTCGCTCATGCTCTCCACGAGCAGGTGCGTGCCGTATTGCAGAAGCCGGTCGATCATGGTTTTCTTCGACCCGAAGTTGTAGTACACGGTGCCTTTGGAGACCCCGGCGCGTTGGGCGACCTCTTCAATGCTCACGTGGGCGCTTCCCCGATGCTCCATGATCTCCATCGTGGCGGTGAAGAGTTTGCGTTGGGTTTTGCCGGTGCGGCCCGGTCGGCGTGCGGGGTTCGGCGTATCGGGCATGGGGATGGTTCCCTTCGTGGCGGGTGCTGTTCTCTCCATACTAAGGCCCTACACCGTGATTTCGGGGATTAGTTTTTTCAGGGACCAGATGCGGTCACGGCGGGTTCCCAGGTACCCCAGCACCAGACCGGCGGCACCCCACAGCAGCAGGTACATCATGATCGGCATCAGGCTGGATTCGTTGATGCCGTAGCTGAGCCTGCGCATACCGGTGACGGCGTAGCCCATGGGGAAGAAGTCGTGCATCCACCTCATGGCGTGCGGCAGGGTTTCGTAGGGCATGGTGCCGCCCGCCGTGATGAGCTGCAGGATCATAATAATCAGGGCTATGAGCTTGCCGGGCGAGCCGAAGAACACCACCACGCCGTGAATGAACAGAGTGAAGATCGTTGCGACGAAGCAGAGGAAGAGGAAGGCAAGCCACGGATGCGCCATCTGGAATCCGAGCCCGAATTTCACTGCCGCGAACATGAGTACTGCCTGGGCGATACCGATCAGTCCGAACGGCAGCCAGCTTCCTAGGATGATGCGCGCTGTCGGTGCCTTTGAGACCAGTGCACGGTTGTTGAGCGGGCGCAGGGTTTGCACGAGCATCAGGCCGCCGATCCACAGGGCTAGGCACATGAAGAACGGTCCCATACCCTCGCCGTAGTTACGTCCGTTGGCTAGGGAACTGTGTTCGAGATCCACGGGTGAGGACATGACGGAGGCTACGTCTTTTTGCTGTTCTTCGTTCAGGTTGGGGATTTGGCGGGTGCCGTTTTGCAGTCCGGTGGAGAGCTGCCCGGTTCCGTCTTTGAGCTGTCCCGCGCCGTCGGCGATTTGGCCGGTGCTGCTGTTGAGTTTTCCGGTGCCGTCAGCCAGCTGAGATGATCCGTCCTGCAGCGTGGTTGCGCCCTCGTGCAGTTTGTTTTGGCCGTCTACGGCTTCTTTTTCGCCATCGGCAAGCTGCTGTGCGCCGTTGTGCAGGTTTCCGGTACCGTTTTTGAGTTCGCCAGTGCCGTCGGCCAGTTGGGATGCTCCGTTATTGAGGGTGGAGGCACCATCGGCAACTTTCCCGGTGCCGTCAGCGAGTTTAGCTGAACCGTCCGCTAGGGTGGCTGCCCCGGAATCGAGTTTGGTGATGCCGTCGCGCAGTGTTCCGGCACCCTGCGCTACCGCCGTGGCGCCGGAATCGAGCTTATCCACCCCGTCAATCAGGGTACTGAGTTTTTGCGCTGCAGCGGATTCCCCGGTGGCCACACAGTTGTCATTTTTGAGGGTTTGCAGCTTCGCCAACACATCTGAACCGGCTTGTCCGTGCTGCGCTAGATGGTTTTTGAGTGCCTGATCGTTCGCGGATGCTACAGCCGATTTCGTCTGTTCGGAATTGATGTTGGCGACGATCGCGTCGGCGGTTTCCTGGCTGATGGAGCCGGATTCGACGAGAGGCGCTAGTTTCTGCCGGGTGTCCTCGGCAACCTTAGACACCACCGTATTTGACAGATCTGTGCCGAAATCCCCGCTTGGGGCGGAGGTGTCGATTGAGTTCAGGTTTTGGCACATGGCGGTGAGCGTTCCGGGAAGTTGACGCACCCCGTCCTGATCCAGTGCATTCTTGAGCGAATGCGTTCCGTCGGCGACCTGCTGGGCACCTTGGGCGAGGTCGTTCGCGCCTTTCTTAAGGCTGCCAGTGCCGTTTGCGAGGGCTGCGGAGCCATCCGCCAGCTGGGAAGCGCCGTTATGCGCGTCAGAGGCACCGTTGGCCAGGGTTGATGATCCGTCAGCGAGCTTGACCGCACCGTCATTGACTTTTCCGGCACCCTGGTTGAGGGTGCCCGCGCCGTCAGCCAACTGGGACGAACCGTCGGCGAGCTTATTCTGCCCTTCGATGAGCCTACCGGAACCATCCACCAGCTGCCCGGAACCATCCGCGAGCTTGACGGCACCATCGTTGAGGGTTCCGGTTCCGTCAGCGAGTTGGGTCATCGCATCGGAAAGTTTGACGGTGTTCGCGTTGATTTTGTCGGCGCCGTCAGCTGCCTCATTCATTTTGCCGTGAATGGTCGTGAAGCTTGCCAGCAGAGTGTTCGCCGTTTTATCCCCCACCTTGGAGGCCACGGAATCCCGCACGGCTGTTCCCGCCTTCGTCACGATGTTGGTGAGCACATAGTTATTGGCGTCGTTCGTGATGATTTCCAGCCCGGCGGCCTGCGGGTTAATGGGACCGGTGTTGCCTTTCTCATCAGGTTTGAACGAGCCGGTACTCACGAGCCTGGCCGAGAAGTCTTTCGGAATCACGAGCGCAAAATCATAGGTCCCGTCGCTCACGCCTTGGACGGCCTTATCACGGGTCTCTACGCTCTTCCAGTCGAAGGTTCCCGCATCCAGCAGGCTCTTTTTGACATCCGCACCGGTGTTCAGATCGTTACCGGAGGCATCTTTCGCGCCCTCGTCTTCCACCACGAGCGCGCCCACAATACCGTTCACATTCCCATAGGCATCCCAGTTGCCGTACAGGTACAGTGAACCGTACAGCAGCGGAATACACGACATAGCAAGAAGCACCAGTACCGGAAGCACCCCGGAGGTTAGACGCTTAAGTTCGACGAGCGCAACACGAAATACACTCACAGTTACTGTTCCTTCTCTGCTGGGTTCTTCGGGTTTGATAATTCTTCGAGCTGTTCTTCGTGGTCTTCGGGGAAAGGCTCGGATACTTCGGATGCGTTCGCCGCCGAGTCTTCCTGCGGTGACCGGACGGTCTGTACCTTCTCGCCCGGATCCTCGCTCTCTAGCGTCTCGCGATCGTTCGGGTCGCTATGATCGTCGTCGTGGTGGTGGTCGCCGCCGAGCAGGTCATCCAGGGACGAGTCGGTTTCCTCCCGCGCAACGGTAAGGCGGATACTCTCGCGCGCATCCTGCGGGGTTTCTTCAAGGTCTTCGTGGGCGTCACCAACCACGGCAGTTTTGCCGTCCCAGCTTTCGGAAATATGCGGAACTACGGCGATCACGGCACGCGGATCGTCTTCGTTTTCGGCGAGTTCCTGTAGATACGGCAGCCACATGCGGGTGTGGTCCAGATGCCGTGACGGAGTATCAAATACCAGAAGATCGGAGCGGGTATGCGCCGCTAAAGCGCTCATCAGACGGATATTCTGCTCACCTGTAAGCTGTTCGGTCCAGAGCCTGTCGAGCTCGCCTAAATCGTTCTGCTCCAGCCAGTGGCTTGCTCGGGGCCGACCGAAGAACGGCAGAGAGTACGAGAGCATTTCGGAGACGTAATCATGCACGCGCATATGCACTTCGGGGGCGGTAACTTCTGGGGAATCAATAATGTCAGAGATACTGCGCAGGTGGCGCAAACTGACGGGGCTTCGGTGGTCCCAGCTGAGGGTTCCGCCGCTGAGCTTCAGCCGCCCGGTAAGGCCTAAGCTTAGGGAGGTGCGTTCAATCTGGCTGTCGGCCTGTATCAGGATGACTTCGCCGCGTTCCACCGTGAAGCTGGTACGACCGAAGAGTGCCTTATGGCGGCCCCGAGCCCAAATATCGTCTGCGGTTAACATGTGTGCTGAACCTTTAAATGAATACGTGTCAGGATTCTTGGCGCGTACCCGCGTTAAGTGGCACGCAGGACCCTGAATTACCTCATCTATCGTAGATCCGCAGAAACAGTGCACATGACCATTTCTTGACGATTTCCGATATTATTTTTGAAATTTATGGATTATTTTTCAAAGAAAAAGCGATTTTCGTTCAAATAAGGAGGGAAGTCGTACCGGTCCCTTTCGCTTCCTCTCTCCCCTATCGTCCTCCTTGTCTTCTCCGAACAAAAGGCTCGTGATGTGAATAAAACGTTGGAAACCGTTTGATCACATCACGAGCCTTTTATGAGGGCACAAGGATTTTAGGCAAAAAATACCCAGCGGCTTAGACCCCCTGATGCGGGCGGCGTGCTTCAAAAAATGTGCGCATCAGCCCGGCACATTCCTCGCGCAGCACCCCGGCGTAAACCTGCACATCAAGCCCTAAACGACGGTCACGGAGAACATCATATTGACTCCCCACCGCACCCGTTTTTTCTTCCCAAGCACCCATCACCACCGTGGGTATGCGCGCCATCAGAATCGCCCCGGCGCACATGAGGCATGGTTCAACGGTCACTACGAGCGTGCACTCTTCCAATCGCCAGGTCTTAAGATGCTGTGCCGCCTGGCGGATCGCGTGGATCTCAGCGTGCCCGGTGGGGTCATGATCGTGTTCGCGGCTATTGTGCCCCGAGCCGATAATTTCGCCTTCGGCATTTACCACCACCGCGCCGATAGGTATCTCACCGGCGCATGCTGCGCGCTTTCCTTCGTCGAGAGCCAGGCGCATCCAGCGTTCATGCTCAGCCAATGTCGCAATGGTGCTGAGAGCTTCACCGTCACCGGCGTGAGCACCACTATTGTTATATTCCATATCGCCTATATGTCCTTGTCAAAAGCTATATATTCCTCATGAGAAATACATATTCTCAGTGTGTCACACCCAGCGCGAAGGGGTATACGGCGGATGCCCCGCCCGCCCGCAGCCGCTGCGCCAACACGGTGATACTCCAGCGAGAATCCACAATATCGCTCACCAAAAGCACAGGCCCCGGATGCTCACGCAGCCTCTCAATTACCTCAGGCGGAATCTGGTAGGAACGCATGACATCGGCACATCGGAAAACACTGTTACCGCCGAAGAAACGCGGTTCGGCAGCCAGCTCAGCCTCGCCCAAATACACAAGTTTGCCGACATGAGCCAGCCCCTCCCCCAACGAGTGCGCTAACGTGGGACGCACCGGAGACGGTACCGTGAGTACGGTTTCGGGGCGGCCGGTTTCACCCCAGTCCCATGCCGCAAGGACCCGCACGCAGGCCTGCCCGAGGGCTTGGGGAACGGGCGTATCGAGAGGTTCCCCGGATTCGTCGGTCGCCAAAAGTTCACGCACACGGCTGCCCCACCCCACATCGCTGAGGCGTGCCAGCGCGTAACCCGGTTCGGCGCGCTCTGACACCGGAATCTTACCCTTCGGCGCGTTCTCCCCCGCAAGCTCCTGCAGCCCAGTAGGCCACATGCCGCGCGGGGCTATTTCTACGCCAACCGCGTTGAGGGTTCCTTGAGCCTGCTGCACGGCGCGCTCAGAGACCTGTTCGGGGTACCAGGGGCCCGCGCACCTATCGCATTTTCCGCACGGAGCCGCCGTGGTATCGTCCAGCTCGTGTGCCAGAAAGACCATGCGGCACCCTTCGGTACTCTCGTAGGCGAGCATGGCCTCTTGCTCCCGAACGCGCGCCTGCGCTACGGCACGGTATCGTGGCGCATCGTAGCTCCAGGGAGCACCTGTGGAGTACCAGCGTGAGCCGATCTTGCGCACCGCATCCTCAACATCGAGTACTTTGAGCAGAAGCTCTAAGGTGCTTCGGCGTAACTGTACACGTGCCTCCAGCGCGGGTATAGACAGCCCATCGGGCTCGACAGCCAGCGCCTCACACACGGCGTAGGCGTTCTGTTCGTCGGGCATGGATGCGGTCGCAAAATACTCCCAGATCGCGCGCTCTTCACGCCCGGGCAACAGAAGTACATCCGCATGGTCGGTGCCGCGACCGGCACGGCCCACTTGCTGGTAGTAGCTCACCGCCGAAGAAGGTGCCCCAAGATGCACCACAAACCCCAGATCGGGTTTATCGAATCCCATACCGAGGGCACTTGTGGCAACAAGTGCCTTAACCCGGTTGGTTTTGAGGGCTTCCTCGGCTTCGCGGCGTTCATCGGGATCGGTTTTTCCGGTGTACGCAAGAACCTTGTGCCCGGCGGCTTGCAGCAGTCGTGCGGTGTCTTCGGCGGCGGATACCGTCAGGGTATAGATAATCCCCGACCCCGGCAGCGTATCAAGGTGTTCAACCAGCCAGCCTAGACGCTGCGCTTCGTCGGGCAGCTGCAGCACGCCCAGCCTCAGAGAATCGCGAGTGAGCGAACCGCGCAGCACCACAACATCCTCAGGGCTGGCGCCTGCGGCAAGCTGCTCGGCAATATCGCGGCTTACACGTTCGTTCGCGGTTGCAGTCGTCGCGAGTACGGGGACGTTCGTATCGAGCTCACGAATAAGCGCCCCGATGCGCCGGTAATCGGGGCGAAAATCGTGCCCCCAATCGGAGATACAGTGCGCTTCATCGACCACCAGAAGACCAAGCCGCGGCTGCAGATAAGGCATCCATTCTTCACGAAATGCGGGGTTATTGAGTCGTTCGGGTCCGATGAGGAGAACGTCCAGCTCGTTTGCATCAAGGCGGGCGCGTATTGCCTCCCATTCGGTCACGTTAGCGGAGTTCACCATAGCGGCACGAACCCCGGCACGTTCGGCTGCTTGCACCTGGTCGCGCATGAGCGAAAGCAGCGGGGAAATAATGAGGGCAACCCCGGAACCTTGGGCGCGCATCAGAAGCGCCGAAATAAAATACACGGCAGATTTTCCCCAGCCTGTACGCTGTACCACGAGGGTGCGGCGGCGGTCGGTGACAAGCGCCTCGATAGCCTCGAACTGCCCGGGGTGAAAGCTCGCATTCGGGTTTGCGGTGAGCTTTCTGAGCAGGGCTTGGGCGTTTTCATGGAGTGTTGGCATGGGGTTCCTTTGTGAGGGGTTTCTCCCATCATGGCAGATTTCAAGGTTCCGCACATGCTGTACGGTTACCTCGTGCATGCAGGTTTGGGAATACTATAACGGTCACGGAATATATGGGTACTGACTTCACTATCCTTTATATTCTTCATCGGGCATAGACGCCATGATTCCATCAGTTAGCCAGGCTCATGAGGCAGGTTCACACTCTTAATCGTTTCTCACAAAGAATCCCGGTAGAATATTGCGAGACACTTCATAGCTTCCACATATTTGCCTTAGTGGTCTCTCAGGCAGACCGCATAGGATTGTGTGCAAGCACCGCGCGTGCCTTGTGTTCGACTACTTCAGGATTTTTCTATGGCTTTTTTTATCCCCGTACTTCTTGCCCATCTGCCGTTGGGGCTCCTCGGTTTCAAGCTTGAAGATGTGCTGATCAGCACCGGTCCGTGGGTTCTGGTGGTTTCGGCCATCATCGTTTTTATCGAATCGGGCGTGCTGTTTCCGGTGCTTCCGGGCGACTCTTTGATCTTCGCTCTGGGTATGCTCCACGACCGCCTGAATCTGCCACTCTGGTTAGTATTCCCGGTTCTCATCATCGCGGCGGTAGCTGGCGGCGAGATCGGGTATCAGCTGGGTGCCCGCTATGGCCGTAATCTTTTCAAAGACGATGCAAAAATCCTGAGCACCAAGAACCTGCACGCCGCGGAAGAATTTTTTGCTAAACGAGGCGGTTTCGCGCTTGTTGTAGGTCGCTTCGTACCAATCGTTCGTACCTTTGTTTCGCTGGCGGCGGGTATTTCTTCGTATCCACGCCGCAGGTTCAACCTCTGGAACATCCTGGGTGCCGTCCTGTGGATTGGTTCTATTGGCATGGCAGGCGTACTGCTGGGCGGAGTTGAGTTCATCCACAATAATATTGAGATGCTTGCGGTCATTATTGTGTTGGTTTCGGTTCTGCCCGTGACTTTTGAATACCTGCGCGGCCGTTCCAAAGCCAAGAACGAGGCAGCCGAGTAGGGGCGCCTAAATCTCAAACTTCTGCGTATGCATAAGGGGGCGGCGAATACAGACTGTATCGCTGCCCCCTGCTATATGGCTTATATTCTTATCGAAGCATATACCCTAATGGTTATAGGGTTGGCTACCCTGCTGCTGGTAGGGATTTACGCCACTCTGATTCTGCTGGTACATACGCCAGATGCGGCTCTGAGCGGTATACTGCGTAGCATCACGCAGCACCATGAACACGATAATGGCGCCCTGCAAAACCGTGGAGAAGATTGTCATACCAATTGACACAGGGTCGTTCATCGTAGAATACGGGGAATAACTTACCGACCCTGTGCCGGCACCCATGAGGATCATGATCAGGGTAATCACACCGAATGCAGTACCAATACTACTTAAGACCAAAGCTGTAATACGCGCCCAGTGTGCCCTTTGGCGTAAAAATAACCGATAACGACCGTAAGAGCGACTATGATGACGGCTATCAGAATGCCAACAACAATACTCGTTGTTATCAACGAGTCTGAAAAGTTGACGCTACTGTAGTTCCCATACGGAGAGTACTGGTTCTTCTGCTGTTCGAGCAGGGCATTCATCCTGTCTCGAAGGGTTACCGAGTTGTAAATACTTGATACCAGGGCATAAAGCGCATACCCAAAGATCAGATAAATACCTGTTTTTACTACCGTGCTGGGTTCGGGTTTTTTCTCTGGAACAGACATATAAGCACCTGGCTGGTATGGCTGGCCATAAGGTCCTTGAGGCTGTTGGGCGTATGAGGGCTGATACTGCGGATCTTGATAATAGGGATTTTGGCTCATGATGTGTCCTGGTGACTCTTATCGTGTGTACCGGTGTTATGTCTGCGGCGGTCGTATGCATTCCAGCAACACTTCTATATGCTGCAAAAACGCAAAACGCTCGCCGTACTTCAATGGTAATGTACGGCGAACGTTTCCGCGCTGTTGAGGGCGCATCCGGGTGTCAGTAGGTTAGTTCAAACGGTACCCATCACCATTGTCGTACCGGTTATTAGGATTCTGCGGTGCGGGGTTTGATTGTGATTGCGGGTTCTGTGCCTGCGGGTTTTGTGCAGCCTGACCGAATCCTTGCTGAGGCTGGGATTCTGTGGGCTGTTGAACGGGCTGCGGACCCTGATCCTGCCGATAGCTGCGCCAGAGGCGGCTATCGCTCGTGTACCGGGAAGCATCACCACGAAGCATGAAAACCACTACCGCAATCTGCAAAATAATGCCCAATACAAGAACTACGTATACAGCAGGGCTGATAGATACCTGCTGCGCCCCATCCATCTGAGATGTAACGGACTGTACCAGCGACTGGGCGAGTAGGGTGAGCAAGAAGTAGAGCAGATCACGAATGGTACCAATAATCCCCAGGACAAGGGCGGTAATGCGTGCCCACCCGTGACCCTTAGAGTAGAAGAATCCGAGGAGAATAGTAAACGCAGCAAAAATTGCACTGATGACATAGCCGAGTCCCATCGAAGAGTTTACTTCGGTCGTCTTGCCGTTCTCCGTATGGTATGTCTGGAACCCGAAATCATCCAAGCCAACAATGGCTCGCATGATCATATACAACGCCACGGCGTAAATCAGGTAGGTGCCGATCTTGACGACGGTAGTGGGCTCAGGTTTCTGCGTTGGCACGGGTGCGTATTGAATCGCCGGGTGCATGGGCGCATTGGGATGCGGCGGCTGGTATGGGGGTTGTTGACCATAAGGATCTTGACTCATGGCTCCTCCTCAACAATGTTTTTTGTGGTTGGGCTACGGAATTCTCACTTCGATCGTTGAGAGTTCCTTAAAAGAATGTTCGTCGTGCCCCCGTCTGAGGTGCACGACGAACATTGTTAGGCATGCACGAAGTGCATCAAACCTATGAAATTTTCAATCTCTAATTCAGATTGTACCCGCTATTGCCCTGATGGTCTTGGGGATTTTGCGGGTTTTGCGGCACATTATTCTGCTGAGCCTGCGGATTCTGAGGAGCTTGCGGGTCATATCCATACCCCTGCTGCCCGTTCTGAACATGCTGGGCGTTATGCTGTGCAACGGGTGCCTGTCCCTCGGATGCGGGCACGGCTAGAGTGCTGGCATCGACGGGCTGGTTCTCGGGCTTCTGGGCTTCTACCGCGCCGTAATATTCCCGAGCCTTTCGCATATATTTGAGGGTTGTTGGCAGCCAGATCAGGATAATCAGAAGAACCTGGATCACGATAGAAGCTAGTTCGAGATAAACCCCAAACTTTATAGCGGAGAAAAATCCTTTGTACTTCTCTGGGAAAAGGGGATCGCTTATAATTTCGTCAAAGCTATTAACGTTATCCAGAGCCTCTGGCATTCCATTAGCATAGATCACTGTAAAGATACCGGCTACAGCAGTAAGACCGATAGCCGAACCTAGACCTCCTTTTTTCATATTTCTTGCCAGAGTAAAGAAAAGAAGGGCAATTACGATGCCAAAGATAATCCCTCGGGGACTAGAATCAGTAATTCCAAGTTCACTTTCGCTGATGTTATACTCTTGGGCGAAATTTTTTGCCTGCGGATGTAGGTAAAGCCCCATAATAATATCGATAATCCGCAAAAGAGCCGCAATAATACCCACGATGAGAACGGCGACAACAGTTCCTCGGTACGCGGGCTTCTCAGGAAGTTCAGCGGCGGGAGCGGGGGCGTTCCCATACATGGGCTGACCGGCGGGTGCGGGTTGTTGGGGGTAGCCTTGGCCTCCGGAAGGCTGAGGGTTTTGAGGCAGAGCCGGGTCAGGTCTATGCTGCTCGCTCATCGGTGGTACTCCTTTGTTCTCGGTTACCGTGTTAACGGCTGTATTACGAGCATAGCGGAGCCTTAGTTTCAGATCATACATTATTGACCGATGTCGTGAAATATTTTTTAATCACGCCGAGCTCAACCTGATATTTCGTCATATACGACGAATTTTTGGACACGCCCGATCTCGAATTTTATTCGGGAAACACACCCTTCATCAACCGCAAACCATCGCTCCCGAATTCAGAAAAGCTGACGCGCCGCCATTGGCTCAGGAACATAGCCCGGATTTATCTTGTAAATAGGCTCCCAGAACCTATGGCTAACAGTGCGCGCATGCCTGACGGTAGGCGTTGCTCTCACGCATATACAGGGTAACGCTGGCGGGGAACATCAAAAATCCTAACAGCACTAGGTGCGTCAGTGCCGCCATGCTCAGCACCACAACTGACAAATATGACCCCGGAATATCGGGAACGGCGGGGCGCAGCCAGCTCAGAGTCAGCAGGGAGGTTCCCAAGGTCAGCAGCGCGAGTGAAACCAGCAGAGCACGCGCCAGCGCATACCCCCGAAGAATAAAAATTCCTAGAATAACGTGCAAGAAAACATTAGCAATAGTCAGAGCGTTACCCAGAGCAAAATTTTCAAAATGCCATGATGCCGTCAGGTATATGGTGCGAAGAATAGCAATCATCATGCTGGCGCATGCGGATATCTTCACCGCACGGGGTACATAGGGGCGCTCTAAAGTGGCTCTTGGTACGGGCGAATAATTCACTATATTCTCTTCACCCACATACCCAGAGGCCAGTGTTGTTATGGAGTATTCAGAGCGTACAGCACTGTCATAGCTCATCGGCGGTATTCCTCCTAGAGGGCTGCGGCATTGTACGAAAGCATCTAAGGTCTTAGCTGAGTGTTACGAAGAACCTCCACAACCTTTAAAGCACACGTTACAGGTTCATCAAGCAATATGACAATACTCTAGGTTTTTGGACTGTGTTTTAATATTGAAAAGCGTCGATTTAAGGCGCTTATAGTTTCATTATTTATCGGTCAGATACCCAGAAATAAAGGCTTTATGGACATACAAGAAATTATTTACGCGCAACGAGATCAGTTATAAAAAGGGTGCTGCGGCATATATTTAACATATATGCCGCAGCACCTTCACGAAGTAAAACTCTTATATCCTCAGGGAGCTAAAGCTGCTGCTCTCCAGAGGAAGGCTGATTCCCCGGTGCCTGCCCCGGATGCGGTGCGGGTGCCGGATATGCATAGGGCTGCGGCATTCCGTACGGGTTATTTGCCTGGTTCCGCGCCCGCCGCACCGAAGTACGCTGGCGAACATACCTATTCGCGGGCGGCAGCCACATCAGAATCAGGGGCAGAAGACCCACCACCAAAATGGAGATATAGATGATGACAAGTCCGAAAGCTTGACCCCGAAGATCCACCAAATCCGTAAAATTGGCAAACTCGTTGTAGCCTACGATCGAGTCCATCAGGAAAAGCATGACTAAGAGCGTATTCAACACTGTAAAAACCGTCAGAACAATACGCGCCCAGTTGTATCCCAGGAAAATAAAAATTCCGAAAAAAATGTAGATGATGCTGAAGAAGATACCAAAAACAAAACGGCCTACTAGACCGACCTGCATATCTCGAAGTTCATAAAATTCCGGTTTAGCAATGAACTGTTGATAAGCGCTCTCCCCCAACGATTGACGGAGCGCTTCTATCAGGGTGTTCACCATAGAGGCCATAACGCCGTATTCGATGACGCGCAAGATGGGCATCAAGATCGCCAGGATGAGGACAGACAGCAGCAGAATCGACATTTTCGGTTTTACGGCTGATTCCGGCGGCATGGAAGGTGACGGCGCCGCCTGATGCACCGAATTCTGCACATACGGCTGCGAGATCTGCGGGTTTACGGCCTGGTTCTGCCCATACTGATTCTGCGGCTGGTTTGGGTATGTACCCGATGTCTGTGGAGCTTGCGGCAGCTGGGGGTCTGGGCCGGTTGGCCTGGGGTATTCATTCATCGACAATAGTCCTTACGGTTATAACGGGGTGAAGCACCGCATTGGGCTTCTTTCGAGAATAGCGGAAAGCGCTCACACTGCCTAGTATCTAGGCTATGAGTTTGTACCTTTAGTCTGCTCTTCCGAAGCTGATTCCGTCTGAGCCTCAAACCGGTCGGCGTAGCTCTTACTACCCACCTCAAGCGCCTTTTTAGCTTTCCAATAAGCTTTACTATTCCGCATATACACGTTCACGGGCGGCATCCACACGAGAACAACCAGGCATATATTCGCCAGGAAAAGTAGCATATATACGGCCACCAGAGCCCCTAAATACCCCTGCGCATTCGCAAAAGCCGGCGCCTCTGGATTGGACATCGTATAAGCCTGCCCCAAAGCGCTCATACCACTCATCAGCACGCCCAAGGAAGCAAGAATAGTCAGCAGAATACGACCCCAGTTTTTCCCACTATTCACGACGAGCCCAAAAAGAATATAAAGCAGAGCAGTAGTTAGCACGGAAAGAAAATGGAATGTGAGCGTTGAGTTTAGCTGCGCCTGTGCAAATATTCCAGATTTCATCTGCTCAAGAGACATATCACCATACGCAGGTACGTATGTGCGCGATTGATGCCATTTAAAAGCCTCGCTCAAATATGAAGACGTTAGGACATACTCCACAAAACGCAGGATTGGGCACACGGTAGCGGTAAAAATTGCGAAGACAAAAACAAAAGCAGGTCTTTTAGGCTCCTTAAAGGCAGCAGCGAGACCTCCTGGATTCGGTGCTGCCATATGAGGCTGATACGAGGGCGTGCCTTCCGGCATGGGCGCGGCAGAATATGTCATGGTGCAATCCTTACACGGGTTTTATGAAATTTATAGTGTTACGTGAATACTCTTTTGAGCATACTAAAAAGTTCTTTGAACACCAGCATTGTGGTTCTCTTATGAACCGAACCTTGGCGGCTTAGACTCTGCCGCTGCTAGCTGCCGATCGCGGTCTGCCCGTCTACGACTGCTGCCCGGGATACTGCCGCCCGGCGTTGGGGTTGTAACCTCCTGGCTGCTGCCCCGCATAGTAGCCTGGCTGAACAACGTGATATGCATATACCTGCTGATATTGAGTCTGTTCCATTAAACGCGCCAGCCGATATGCCTTGAGTTTGCGTACATAACGATTAGCCGGACGAAGCCACATCACAATTATCGTAAGCAGGTTAACCGCGCAGAGGGCAGCATATAGAATCACGAGCCCCCTCATATACCCCTGTACCTGTGGATTTGTGAGATCCCCTCAATACCTGTCTGTGCGGCATTAAAAGCCCAGCATTTGAAGGCGCTCACAATAATCCCAATAACGGCAATAATTGTCAGCATAATACGCGCCCAATTCCGCCCCACATATGCGAAACAGCCGAAGAGCAGATAAAGACACGAAGACACAAAAACAGATACCAGCAAAAGGGCTGCCTGGGCGCCCGAGAGTAAAAATGCGGGAACCGCAATGGCCTCGCGATCAATATTCTCTGCATACTGTTGGGAACTTACCCAGCGTGCCGCCTCGTTCATTAACGATGCACTGACCAGATACTCTATGATCCGTAACGCGATACATGCCAAAGCACCCACAAGAACCAGTGTCAGTACGAATGTTCGTGCAGGTTTTTCAATCTTAACCGCGTTATTGTCATATATGCCCTGAGGGGCAGCTTGAAGGGGAACTGTAGGATTCTGCCCCTGCCCCACCGCCATATGCTGCTGTAAATGCTGCACATAAGGGTTTGAAGGCTGCTGGGGTGAGGGGTCTCCTGAAGCCGGATTTGGGTGGTTGGTCATCGGCGATTCTCCTTGAGGTTTTAGCTCAATAGAACTGTGAACTTATTTCTGAGAGTAGCCGACCTCAAGGGCGGTTTGCAGTATTTACACCCGTATTCCATATGTGGAATATTTCTCAGCAGGTTTTCTGCGATATACAAAAGGTACCGCACCAGAGCAGAAAACATCTGGCACAGCACCCTCAAAATACTCTCTCACCTGTATATATTCCAGATAAAGAATATATTGTGGGGTGGTTTAGAACATCAGGGAATCCTCACGCTGCTCGGCACGCCATAGGCTTCGCGCATGCATGTATTCGCGGGCGGCGCGGCTCCAGATCAGTCCAAGAGCGATAACGCTCATCACAAGATACGGCATGCCCACATAAAGAGGCACATAAAGCGGCGACGAGTTGGAGTCTAAGAGGAACTCTACTTCCTCCATAGGAGCCCCATTAAGACCGGCCATGATAACGCCCACCAGCAAGAGCACAATAAAGGTGCAGAGCATTCCCAACAGCAAGGAGGCAGTCAGCACATACGCAGCCCACCTATGCCCGCGTAAATACGCAAATAACACCACCACATGAAGCGCCATCAGCACGAAGGTAGCCATCATGAAAAATACGAGGGGGAGCTGGTCTTTGAGCGTCAGAAAAGTTTCTGATTCCCAGAGCGATACGCCCTGCAGCGGCACCGTAACAACCCAGACGATATACGAGATCAGAATGTACGCCCACATCCCTATAAATATCGTCATGATGAGGGCTGCCAGAGACACCTGAAGGGGCCTTATAGGCTTGCCCGATATTTTCGACACTAATACCGTGGCCCGATCGTCATGCGGATGCTCTGGCTGGTTTCCCACCCGGATTTTCCCCTCTCGTACTAGTTTCTAGTGTTAGATTAGCAAGGTTTGCCAACAAGAGACAGAAACAACGCCGCCGCGCATGTCATATCGCGTCGCGCAACCACACGGTGAGTCCCGTACAGATGTTTACGAAGACTAGCGAATACTCAATGTTGGGCGAGCAAGTATCGCACGCAGAGTATTGAACTTATACAGGGTTACACTCAGCAATGCGATTTCAAGAAGCCATAAAGCACCCAGCGCGCAGAGCACAATCATGGGGTCAAGACCCAGTGAAATACCATCCCAGTTTAAGACGAGAAGTAGGAATGTGATGGGTGAAAGTACTAGTCCAACACCGATAAAGCAGATCAGCGAAAATATTCCCCACACGGAATATACGGATGCGTCCGAGGCGTCTTTGGGCGGACGCGCTAACGGCCATACCTGAACAACGGCGTAGATTGTGATAATCAGCCAGAACCCCCACCCCATATTGGTGGTGTAGCGTGCAATAATAGCGCCTTCAAATCCCCAAGAGAGCGAGCACTGCTAACCGGACACCAATGGTGATGTTCAGAGAACGTCGTCGTGCATTTATTGTTTCAAGGCCTGCCTGCATTTGAGAGAATGCGCGATCTGGGTTCTTCGGCGTATATGCCTGATGTGGAATACTATTCCGTCGCGGCGATACATCCTGCTCAACCTCTTGTGAGGTTTGTGATGGGGCAGGTTTTGATGCAACGGATACTTCCGAAGAACTAGGCGCTGGCGGCGTCGGCGTGGGGGCGGGAATAAAACGTGGGGCAGGCGCATCCTGAGGCGCCTGAGGCTCGGCAGTTTTCGATTTCGTAGCTGCCCGAAGCGCCTGACGAACCGCACCCTGTTTCTTGGGCTGCGGCGACTGTGGAGCTGGTTCCGGCTCCCCCGAATTCTGTCGTGCATGCTCAAGGGCGTATGCGGGCGGCGCTGCCGGAACCGCGTGGCGAATCGGTGCCGTGTAGCGGGTGGGCACCGCATCCTGACCGGCCGGCGGGGCTTCGCCCCGAGGCGAAGCATCTTCGGCGTTCATGCGGGCAGAAGGAAACGCATCGGCATCATGCACGCGAGATTCGTGATCCACAGCAGTTTCCTCCTCCCCATATATCCTAATCCTAAGGATTTATACGGATTTTCCGACGTATAAATTCCCGAAGCCGCATGAGTTTTTTATCTACGCATACCCTATCACGGTTGGTAGGTATTCTTCGGGGAATATATACCTCGTTTCATGCGCGATGCATACACAACAAATACGATCGAGAAAGCTAAATCAACCGCAGGTGCAACTGTCGCCAGGAGGGCGACTAATGCCCCTCTACCCCCGTTATGTCCCCAGGTCGCCATACTTCCAACTGCTATGAGTAAAACTAGGGCTCCTCCCATAGTTCCCAAGGCTGAAAGTACAATCCCAATAATGTTGATAACGCGCACCATCAGATAATGGCGGTTATTTTTAACGGCTAACCAGCCAAAAATATTGCAGATTGGAAAGGCCGCGATAAATATTACTAAAATATACCCAGGTGCAACGACTATACGTTCACGTGCAAGACATTCATCCTGATTCAACGCCCCTCTGCACGAATCAAACGTGTCATTAATACCTGAAATAATACCCATCGCATACAGGGCAAGAAGCACACCTACAATACCTAGACGCACCAGATATATCGATGCATATTTCTGATTTCGGAGTTATCAGGACCCGTTGATAATGCACCAGAGTACCCGAAGGTACCCGGCACACCGTACGCTGCAGACCCGACAGTATAGGGGTTCTGGGGTACTGCATAAGCGGGCACACCAGGCTGACCCTGTGCAGGATAACCCGCCGACAAGGCTGGATGCGCCACATGGTGTTCCGCACCCCGACCCATCGACTGTATATCAGAATTATTGCCAGATACGTTTTCTACCGGCTCGTGAGCCACATTTTACCTTTCACGCCAGGAGCACTCGAATGGGGCACGGTGTGGCACCCCGCAGTGGTTATACACCGGGTTTCGTGAAGTAGTCCTTATGGTTCATCCACGAGGCATGCCGGACGAAAATAATCGAGAAAATAAGCTCTGCCACGGGTACTGCCCCAGCCACGAGGAATATGATAAAAATGGCAAGTAATCCCGAGGATCCAAACGCCGTTATCATGGCTATACCGCCCAAGAGCATTAAACCAGCAAGCACAATCCCCAAAGACGAAAGCACAATGCCAATAATGTTAATGACAAGCACCCTCACGTGGTGCTGATTTTTCCTAACGGCAAGCAGCCCAAAAATATGACATATCGGGTACGCGATTAAAATGATAAGGAAAATCGACGCCCCCGTGATTGCTGAGGTGTTATCCTCACGGCATACTCGCTGCGGAGTATTCACTCCATGAGTAGCTGCCGGTTCCGCAGTCGCTAAGTTCGATGATCGCACCGATAAGGTTGAAAGTCGTCGCAACAATACCGATCGCAATAAGAGCACCCACAATACACAGGCGCAGCAGGTACATCAGCGAACGTTTGCGGACAATCTCATCGTGCGGGTTTGCCGGATATGCAGTGTACGGGTATGCGGTTGGGCTCGGCACTGCATATCCCGAATATCCGGGTACGACATGCGGATTCGCATAGGGATTTGGAGGCGTCGATGGACTCGGCGCAGGATAGCCCGGTTGTAACCCGACATACCCTGGCGCTGACGGAGGAGTCTGTTGGTTCTGGGTGTTGCCGGAGTTGTTGGGGTTTTGTTTATCCTCGGGTGAGGGATCCGACTTCGCGGTGTGCTCGCTATGTTCGTGCTGCGATGCGCCACCGGTTCCGTCGGTTTTATGCGCGGTGCTGTCCCCCGAATGATCGTCTACATGCGACGTTGCCGAAGATTCCTGCGGCGCAGTTCTAGGTTCCTCAGGCTGACGGGAAGAATCATCGTTTTTCATGGGGTCTGTGCTCATATGTACATCCTCGTTACCGGTAATTTTTGTGTAGCCCGGCGCGCGGGTGCCTCGCTACACCAACGTTGGGTTATGTCATACACTACCACGCTTGCAGGGAGTAACGGCTGCAATCACGGCACGTTGGGGAACGGATGAGCTCAAGAACTCATTATGGTATATCCGAGTCTGAGCGGGGTGTGCCCTGTGCTTCGGTCTTAGTCAGCGTGTGGTCGTTGACTGCCTGGTCTTCAGGCGGAGAAAGTTCTTCTGACAGTTCGCGAGCCTCTTGGGCCTCACGTTCGGCACGGGAGGGGGAACCTACGGAAGATCAGGAAGACAAATATGAGGGAGCATAAAATCTCGATCACGAAGGACGCCATAATCCAAATGGTCAGAATGGGGTACGAGCCTCCCAAGAGTTTCCACAGGGTTCTTGGCCCGTGAATAAACACCAAAATATAGGCGAAAAATCCGGTGATAACGGATGCCGCCAAGGCGCTGAGCAGGTTTCCCACCATGACGAGCCCCATAGATTTATTGCGCGCATACGCGACCGCAAACCAGCCGTGCAGAGACAGGTACATGAGGGGAACCGCGCCGATAGGGTCAAGCCCGATAGCCTCGAAAAAATACACCAGCGTCAGTGCAGGCACCACGAGGAAAAGCATGCGGACAAGATACAGGCGCCGCACGGGTGGCGGCGTGGAACAAGCCTGATCCCAAAAACCCGGGTTATATTGTTCGCTCATAGCTACCCTGTCTGCCGCTGGCGTTGTGAAGCACTGCCGGAGGCGCCATCGAGAAAGCACTCAATACTACGGTACGAGATGAAACTGAGATAACGCTGAGATTTACGCCCTGTTTACTGAAGCGTCACCAAGAGCTTGCAGAACGCAGCAAAAATTTCAGAGTTTATCCCTCGAAAATCCCGCGGGCACGATCCTTACGCACGGTGTGTGCCGGGAAAATTCGGCCACTCATGCTGATATAAACGCCCGGTTCCAGCAGGTTAAGTGCGGAAATCGCAGCCCCCAGGTTGAACCCCGCATCCGAATGCGCCATGACCGCCGGCTGCATGGCACCGGTCAGCACCACAACCTTTGATCCCAGATCGGCGTGCTCGGCGATGTATCGGGCGGATTCGCTCATTGTGTCGGTCCCGTGGGTGATGAGAACCTGGTCGTGTTCAACCGCGTTGAGGGCGGCAACGAGTTCGGCGCGGTCTTCGTCGGTTATGTCCAGGCTGTCTTTGCCGATGAGCGCGCGAATATCAAAACGAATGTCGGTGAGCACTCTCGACAGCACATCGTGCGCGGCAGGCTTGCCAATATCGAGGGTGCCCGCCACCGAGTAGAACTTATCGATAGTTCCGCCGGTTGCCAGGATAGTGATAACGTCCGGGTTTTTGATGGTGCTCATGGGCGCGGGCTCCTTAGGGGCTGAAACATCGCCGGGGTGTATCTTTGCCCCGGTACCGCATATATTCTAGGGCATTGACGGGTATTTCTTCATGCCTTGTGGGGCACGGGAATGTGGTGCTGGGCCGCGTGTCATTGGCGGGCGTAAAATACCCACCCGGGCGTGGAGGAGGAGTCCGCCCGGGTGGGTAAACCTTATAGCATGCGCTTATCGCGGTGGTTAGTGATTGTGACTGACCCGACAGCACTTACGAATTTTGCTCCGCCGTAGGTGCGGCATATGGCACGATCGTTCGCACCGACGTTGGCCCTTCCGCGGGGCTGCTGACGAACATTTCCCCGTCGAAGGTGGCGAGCCTGCGACGAATGCCTTCCAACCCGCCGGATGCTTTGCTGCCCAGCGCATCCTGTGGGATACCGCCAGTGCCGTCATCCTGTACTTCCAACATAATGAGCGATTTGCCCTGCGTGATACTCACGGTAATATTTTGGGCGTTCGCGTGTTTGACGGCGTTCGTCACCAACTCCGCCGCCGCGAAATACAGCGCGGTCTCCAGCGGTTCGGGCAGCCGCCCGGTCAGCGTGCTCGTGAATGTAGTCGGTACCGAGGTGCTGGCACACAGCGAGCGCACTGCCTCATTCAGCCCGCGGTCCGCCAGCAGTGGCGGGCGAATACCCCGCACCAGGCCGCGTAGCTCCTGCAGGGCCGTCACCGAGCTGTTCTGTGCTTGGGAGAGCATCTGCTGGGCGCGTTCGGGGTCTTCTTTCATGAGTGCGGCAACCTCGTTGAGGGTCATGCCCATGGAGACTAGGTGCGCCTGAACCCCGTCGTGAAGGTCGCGTTCGATGCGTGAGATTTCGTCCTGCTGAAAGTCTAGGGCGTCGTTACGAGTGTCGGTCAGGTGGCTGATGCGCTCACGCAGCACCAGTTCGGAGGGGCGCCCCAGCACAGGCTGAACCCAGTAGCCGTAGGCCTTCAGCAGAGGTCGGGCGATGATGAACGCCAATGGGATCTGGATAATACCCATGATTCCGGCATACCAGTACGCATTGGGGGTGGTCATATCAAGGAACATGTAGTGTGGTCCGCCGGGATCAACGTCAAACAAAGGAGCGAAATAATGCTGCCCCATCATGAGCGCAACACCCCACACACCGCTGAGGAATAGCGAGATTGGTAGAATCCCGAGGAATGTACCCACGAAGACATTTACAAAGTGCCAGAGAATATCGCGCAGCACCAGACTATCGCCCAGCCGGGCGAGGCTTTTGCGGGGGTTGATCGAGTATTTACCACCTTCTACGGGTTTGTACCCGCCGATCACCTCAACTCCGGCACGGTGGCGTGCGGTATTGCGCTCTGCCTCTGCATTGAATTTCATCCAGTTCAGCATGAACGGCAGGAGCAGGAAGCCAATCCCCACCAGGCACAAGCTGATGACGACGCAGAAAAGAGCGAAAACATAGACCTCATAGATGGCACGAATGAAAACACCCGCCATGAGAAGAATAGTTTGCCCGCGCCCGGGCGGATTGTAGTCTCGCCCAGATGTCTGGGTGCTCAGCGGTTTGAGATAGGAAGGCCGCGAGCTGGTTGAATCCGGGTTGGTTGGCTCCGGGCGTGCGGGCGCGGAACCGGGCTGAGGTTTGGAACTCGACTGCGGGTCCGTGTACATCCGCAGGATCGGTTCGGCAACGTTTTCGGTGGGCATCGTGCCGCCTCCTGTCGGTAATCCGTGGTGGTGTGGTTGCGTTTCCATATAATTAATAGTGTCACCGAAGAGCTGGCTCCGTCATGGGTGCTGGCACCACCTTTTTCCGCAACGTTGTATCGGAGGGCGGATGCGCATCGTCATAGCCGAAGACCAGTTTTTGCTCCGGCAGGGGCTTGAGAACCTGTTTACCCGCCACGGTTTTGAGGTTGTTGCCGCCGTGGATGATGGGCCGTCGCTCACGGATGCGGTGCTCACCCACCGCCCAGATGTTGCGCTGATCGACATTCGCATGCCGCCGACCTTCACGGATGAGGGTTTGCGCGCGGCGGTTCAGATTCGCAAGCAGATTCCGGGGCAGCCGGTGCTGATTCTTTCGCAGTATGTGGAGCGCCTGTACGTGGATGAGCTGCATATGGACGGCGGTTTGGGTACCGGCTACCTGCTCAAGGATAGGGTGTTTGACGATGCCGGGTTTGTGCGCTCAGTCAAGGCGGTTGCCGCGGGTGGCGTGGTGGTAGACCCGGAGACCCTCAAGGAGCTGATGGAGCATCGGGCGGTGCAGCAGCGCTTGGAGCGGCTGACTTCCCGCGAGCTTGAGGTGTTGACCCTCATGGCGGAGGGTCTGTCAAACAGCGATATTGCCGAGAAGCTGTTCGTAGCGGAAAAGACCGTGGCGAAGCACATTAACACCCTTTTCGCGAAGCTCGACCTGCCCGATACGAACAGCAACGCCCGCCGCGTGCAGGCCGTACTGCATCTGCTGCGGAATGGGTGATACTTTCGGTTTAGCCTGGTTTTCTATTCGGCGAGTTATTGTGCAATGGGCGGTTATTTAAGCCGCCCGATAGACTTCACGATTGTAATTACACAAATGCTTGAACCGGTCTTATGCACCGCGTATAGTCGCCTACTACGGAGCTAAACCTGATGGAAGGAGTACATTGATGCGCGCAAACTACCCCGAACTCGCCCCCGAGTCCTATAAAGCAATGATGGCGTTAGAAGGTACTCTCACCCTGGAAACCGCTCTCAAAGAGCTCGTCAAACTGCGCGTCTCACAGATTAACGGATGCGCTTTCTGCACCGATATGCACGCCAAGGAGGCCAAACTCAACGGTGAGCGGGAGCTGCGGCTGTATCATGTGCCGGTTTGGCGGGAGTCCAATCTCTTTACTGAGAAGGAACGTGCAGCCTTGGAATGGACCGAAAAACTAACTCGCCTAGACGGCGGACATGTGACCGATGCAGATTATCAGGAGGTTCGCCAATACTTTGATGACAAAGATCTGGCAGAGCTCACCTTCGTGATCACCGCTATTAACGCTTGGAATCGTCTGGGCGTGGCATACGCCGCCGTTCCCGGAAGTGCCGACAAAATGATGGGTCTGGATAAAGCAGGGCTGGAATAAAGAATCTGTTACACGATCCGATCGGGTCTGTCTGCAACCGATTTAGCCTTGTGAGCGGTTGTGAACTAATACATGGTTTACATAGTTAGGTTTACTTCTAGCGTTTTTTACATTATTTCTTGATATTTATTTTTATGGCAGATATATCCACTAATATACCAGCACGACTCAAAGGGTCTTCAATAGCATGCATATCACTAAAACATGCTCCCGAAGACCCTTGAGTCGAAAATATATTTTATTTTCAGAAATCTAATACATTAAATAAAATGCAAAAGATAAAGGTGCATTAGTTACCGTGCTGCCGATAGGGGAACAACCGGTAAGATATAGCTATGCTTCCAAACCGTGACGGGATAGGAAGCCTCACTCGTCGTCATGTCGCCCTGATCGTATGCAGTAAGGTGAACCTGGTACTTGTGGCTCGGGTTAATCTTAGTGCCATCAACGTTCACATGCAGGTCAAAGTGTCCATCACTACTAATGCTAGACCCGCCTGCACTGGTGCTAACGTCATCATCAACGACGTTCCCGAACTCATCAAGCTCCTGAACAGTCAGAGAGTAATTAAAACTGGGGTTATTATCGTACCAGACACCTCGCACATTCAGAGCATTGTCAGTTTTCTGCGAGTCAATGAATCCGTCAACAGAGTCGATCACAACAAAGATGCTCTCTACAGGAGCACTAGGCTGACCTACCTGCCTCTGACCATCTTGCGATGCAGAATTCGAGTCGTCCTGAGAAGCGTTAGCGCCTTGCTGCTGGCCCTGCGATGCGCCGTCAGATGCAACCTGCGTAGCACCACCCTGAGCCTGCTGACCTTGACCATTAGTACTCTGCTGCTGACCCTGTGCATTCTGGGATGCAGAGCTTGCACCCTCACCCTGAGGACTTACAGGCGCTGCATTTGCCTGCGCAAGCGGAAGAACCGTCACACCCGCAAGGGTGAAAATAGCAGCACCGGTCATAGCCGGACGAGAATAGCGAAAAGCCATCATAAACTCCATTCATCGGTGACATGAACAATTCAACCCTAAACATAATTCAGGACCGAGATACAAGAGATATCGAAGAATCATCACAATAATTATTCTGAGAACGAAATTTTTTACACCAATATAGGCTATAGCGGGTTAACAGCTCTGAACAGTTCAATGTATTTCATTCATCGATGAATGGGATACTGATAAATGTAATATATTACTAGATTTAAGTATAGAATTTTTAACATTATTTCTTGATATTTATTTATGGCAAATATGCCCGCTAATGTGCCAGCGCAACTCAAAGGGTCTTCAACAGCATATATATCACTAAAACATGCTCCCGAAGACCCTTGAGCCGAAAATATATTTTATTTTCAGAAATCTAATACACTAAACCAAATGCAAAAGATAATGCGGTGTATTAATTACCGTGCTGCCGACAGAGGAACAACCGGAATGTAGGTACGGTTCCAAACCACGATGGGGTAGTACGCGTAACTCGCCGTTAAGGTATCCCGATCGAACGCATCAATGTAGACTCGGTAGTGGTGGTTCGGGTTAATCTTAGTACCATCAACAATCGCGGATATACCGAAGTCCCCATCCGAATTAATGCTAGACGCGCCGCCGGTGCTAACGTCATCATTAACGATGTTCCCGAACTCATCAAGTTCCTGAACACGCAGGTCGTACTCTACACGGTCGATATCATCGATCCCCGTAGTCTCTACAGTCAGAGAGTTATCAGTCTTCTGCGGGTCAATGAATCCATCGACAGAGGTGATCCCAACAACCGCAGGGGCGGAGGGCTGGCTCTGACGGCTCTGATTATTCTGTGACGCAGACTTCGAATTTGAGCTGCTCTGGGATGCGGGTGCACCCTGAGCCTGCTGACCCTGGCCATTAGCATTGGCACCCTGCTGCTGATCCTGAGATGCACTAGGCTGGCCCTGCTGCTGGCCCTGACCATTCTGAGATGCAGAGCTTGCACCCCGACTCTGAGGAGCCTGCTGACCCTGACCGCTGGCATTAGTACCCTGCTGATCCTGAGATGCGCTAGGCTGACCCTGCTGCTGTTCACCGCCGGATGCAGCTTGCGAAGGATCCTGTGCCGCACCGCCCTGTGTTGCACCATTCTGGCTCTGGTCACTGGCGTTAGCACCCTGCTGCCGACCCTGACCGTTAGCACTCTGCTGCTGACCCTGATCCTGACCGTTCTGTGCTGCAGAATTTGGCTGTCCCTGTGTGGCTCCAGAACGTGCCTCATCCTGAGGGCTTGCAGGCGCTGCGTTTGCTTGCGCAAGCGGAAGAACCGTCACACCCGCAAGGGTGAAAATAGCAGCTCCGGTCATAGCCGGACGAGAATAGCGAAAAGCCATCATAAACTCCATTCATCGGTGACATGAACAATTCAACCCTAAACATAATTGAGGACCGAGATACAAGAGATATCGAGGAATCATCACAATAATTATTCTGAGAACGAATTTTTTACGTCGATATAGAAATATTCGAAGTTATTTAGTCAAGGTTTTATAAAAAATTTCTCCATTAAGTTTTTACAGAAAAATATAGCTCTGTTTCTCACAAGCAGATTTGAGTTAAATTCAGGATGGCAAAAATACTCTCAGTTTCGATAACCATAGAAATCACGTGGTGTCAGTAGTTACAGAGGCTCTATATATAACTAGGTGCTGCACTCCCCTGGTCTAAAAAGAGCAGGGGCGGCAGGCTACCGGAACCGGCTCCCGATATGCCGCATCGCCTGCACCTGCCGACTGGTACGATGCGCCGCCCGCACCATCCGCGAACGCTTCAACGCCTGCAGCTCATCCTCGGCACGCTCAAACTCACCCCGCATATGCGCCTCCCATGAGTGCATGCGATCCGAAAGCGCCCACTCGGTGCCTTCGGCCAGCGAAGTCTTCAGCAAAAGCTCACGCACCGCACTGTTAATCGTCTCTAGGGACGGTTCCAGGGCGGGAACCGCCGCAGCCACAGAAATACCCTCCGGCATATGCGCCTGCCTCTCCCCGCGCACAGAGGCCGCAAGATACTCACGCCACGCGTGAAGCAGCGCGGTCACTGCCTCATGCCGCACCCGCAGCTCTTGGCGTTGCCCCCTGCTGAGCGAGAGCGCAGACGCAATAAGCTTCTCGGGAATGTCGGTGCCGAGCATATGAAGCGGAGTCATAAAATTCTGCATCCCGTAATGCCCCATAACCCCGCAAATCCGCATTTCGGTAAACGCATCGGGCACCAGCGCAACCGCAGGAATACCGGCGCTAAGGCTAAAAACCGCGGGATGGTACCGGTCGGTGATATTCAACGCGGCACCCTGATGGATGCGCACCGTCGCATCCGTGTGCAGAATCGGTATCAACGTTGCAGGGGATGTCATGGATGCGGCAACCAGTTCATGCGCCTTGTAGTCACCGGTGCGCCCGCCCTCCGACGCCGGATCGCCCATATGCCCCAGGAAGACCGCCGCCAGCCCATATTCGGCGTAAATCTTGTCTAATAAAGCGGCTAGTTCATGTACTTTGCTCCCCGAAACCTCGTGCACCGTCACGCACACATAACGCTCGGGAAGCTCAGGAACCTCAACCCGCGCATCCGCATAGTCGAGCGTCATCTCGGGGGTATGTGCCCGGTAGTCGCTGGCATCATCCACACCCGCAAGCGCCTTAAGATCGTGCTCGCGGCACCACTCGTAGGAGCTGCGCTCGCGCACCGCCACCGAGGTTGCCGAACGCAGCATACGCAGCAGAACTTCCTCATCGCGCGGGGAAAGCACGGGACCAATCGACTGCCCGGAAACAAAGACCGGAATCTTCGCATACTGCGCCACCAGTGCGATAGCGGCGCGCTCATACAGCAGCCAGCCGTAGCGCGAATTCAGGTTGCCGCCGCCGGAGATGACGACCGCATCCACCGATTGAATACCCTCTACAAAATCGCGGATCTGCTGCGCCGACGGGCAAAAGTCGGGCAGATTCGGCATAAAGCCGCTCACCAGAAACTCTTCGAGGCGTTCCAACGTGATCTCGCGCTCGGCAGGCGCCCACGGGAACAGCAAAAACGGCATATATTCGTATGCAGACGAACCCCTGGCCCCCAGATAACGCCTGCTCTGATCGGCATCACGGGTTGCTAAAATAACCTGCATTCCTGCATCCGCCAGGTATTCGGCGGTGCTGATCGTCATGGCCTCGTCCCCCACATGGTAGACGGGCTGACCAATATCGCCGACAACAAGAACACGAGTCATATGCGTACCTATTTGCTTGATGAATCTTTAGGCGAAAAAACGGCACGCAAACGCGAAAGTTTGCCACTCCACGACATCGCCCGCTCCATGCGGTGCAGCCGCTCACACTGTTCCTGCTGCATAGTTTCGAGACGTTCCAAACGTTCCTGAACGTCTTGAAGCGCCTCCAGAGTTTCCAATAGACGGCCGTCAAGTTCGTTCGTCAGGTGCGCCTGGTAAAGGTAGGGCCCGATATGCGCCCCGGCGGCAAGGTCTTCACGGATCGCGTTGGCGCGCACCTGCGCATCAAAAATACGATGCTGCTGCTCGTGGCTCACGCTGTTGGCGGCAGAACCCGTCGCATTGGGGCGTTTGCACCAGTACGCCAGGGGCTCGTCTAGAAGCTGAACTTCACCGGCCATGGCGGCGCGCATATTGAATTCCCAGTCGCCCACCACGGGAAGTTCCTCATCAAAATACCCCACCTTCTCATGCAGAGTGCGGCGATACAGCACGCCGATCGGAACCGCGCGATTGGTGCGGAATAGGAACTGCAGCCCCATAGCAGGCAGATCTTCATGGAAGGTGCATTCGTTCAGAACAATAAAACCGTCCTCGGTTTGCCGCTCAAAACGCTCGATAATCCGTACCACGCACATATCGGCGCCGGTCTCATCAAGGGTTGCGACGGTACGTTCCAGGAATTGGGGATCCCACAGGTCATCATCGTCGTGAATGGCGATATAGGTAGACTCACTGGAACGCACACCCAGGTTAGAGGCCGCCTCCATATTACCGCCCGCAGCATGAAGAAGAACGGTCTGCGCCGCAACCGGGCTGCGGTCAATAATCTGCTGAGATTCTTCCTGATTTCCGCCGTCATCGACCACGTACACGGTGTATTGCGTATACCGTTGCTCGGCGATGTTCTGCAGGGCACGTGCGAGAAAGACCGGGCGATCTTTCGTGCGTACAATGACGGCGACAGAGGAAAACAAAGCTCTCCAAAGAATATATAAGGCCTGTGCATAAGGCACCTAGGGCGGAAATATATAGGGTTGTCTAGAATTCTACGGAGTTGCGCGGGAATAAGCGAGCATTCCAGCCCACATTAGGGGTAAAAATTCTACCCAAATATGCCATCAAGAGCCATCATGAGGGCGATCGCACACAAAAAACATGCCGGAAGCGTGACAAACCAGGTCAGCATAATGTTCGCAACGATCTTCGGCTTCACCGAGTTAAACCGCTGATTCACCCCAGCCCCTAGGGCGGATGCGGTCGCCAGGTGCGAAGACGAGAACGGCAGCTGCAGCAGGAAGTACCCGAGCGCCTGCATAAGAGCCGTGGTGCCTTGAGCTACCGCGCCGCGCATCGGGTCTAAGCGCACCATACGGTAGGCGAAGGTGTAGCCGATGCGCCGCCCACCTGTGAGCGTGCCCGCCGCCAGAGCCAGCGCAATAGTGAGCACATGCCAGGGGAGAAGATCCCGCGTGGGAAGCGGAAAAACCGCACCCAGCACGTGCAGCACCAACAGGTACAGGTACCCGGTCTGCATACCGTGCAGAAGCGAAATTGCGGATGCCGACACTGCCAGCACCTCACGCGAATGCCGGTTCACGCTGCTGGGCGAAGAACGGATAGCTAGTCGGTAAAACGGGAGCACTAAAAGCCAGGAGAGGAGGAAAATCAGGGGCGGCAGGTAGAGGAGCGGCAGCAGGGTGGCATCGAAAATCGCGGGGATAAACCGTGAGCCTTCGCCATCAACCCGGGCATACCACGCCACCCCGGCAAGGGCGCCGATGAGGGCGTGCGTTGAGGAAGCTGGCATGCGTAAGGCCCAGGTCGCCACACCCCATAAGGCGGCGGTGATAAGCGCGGCGGTCAGCCCCGGAAGACCCAAATGCCCGCTGGGAACGGCAATCCAGGGCACACTCATATCGGTGATCAGCAGATACGCCGCAAACACCCCGATACCGTTGAACAGCGCGGCGGTAATCAGAGCCGCGGTATCGCCCATCGTGCGGGTGCGTACCGGCACCGCGATCGCATTGGAGGCATCGTGCATGCCGGTCACAAAAATCGCGGAAAGAAACGCGCCCACACACAGAATACTGAGCAGAACCACTAGGACTCCTGCACGATAATACGCCCGATCTCAGAGGACACGCCGCGCATCGCATTTGCCGCTTCGACCAGTTGGGCAATGAACTTGGTGTACCGGCGGTAGCGTTCCATCGGGAAGCGTTCGGCGAGTTCTGCATCGTATTCTTCGGCGGTGCGAACGGCTTGGCGCGAGATACGCAGCATATCCATCCAATAGTTATCCAGGCCCTTAATATCGGCGAGCTTGGGAATTACTGCCTCGGTCAGCACCGCCTGCCGCTGGATAATGTCGAGTATCGCGGTAATATGCGGGGCAAAACCGTCAATTTTGTGCAGATAAAGGATGTGCGCGGCACTCGTGAGCTTTTCGACCGCGTTCGTGAGTTTGCGGGCCAGCGTGTAGAGGTCTTCGCGGGGTACCGGGGTGGCAAATGAGCTTCGCACGGTGGTGAGGGTCATGAAGAACAGGTCGGTCGAGTTCGCCTCGTGCACCAGCATGCGGTCGAAGAGCTCGGGGTATTCGGAGGTAGATGAGCCAACCATTTCGGAGAGGAGCGCCGCCGCCTCCGCCACCTGCACCGAGATTTGTGCAAGCGAGGTGAGTGAGCTGTTGGCTTGTGGAAAGATGCGGTGCAACATAGTTACAGTCTAACGCGGGTGTGCTTAGGGTGCGCGGGTCTGATACTTCCCGCGCGGCGGCTTGAGAATACAACAGCGGGAAGGCTGCATGATAGCCTTCCCGCTGTGAACGTTAGCGATGTCGGGCTGGGAGCGCCTCTCGGCGGAAGGCCGCTCGAAGCGGCAAATGATTTGGAGCCCGGGGCTACCTATTAGCAACCCGACATCTTGTCTTAAATTATCCGCCCGCGCCGAGCCTCCGTCAAGGTACATGAGCTCTAAGCAGAACACCCGGCATCAGTTCCGAATCCTGTATTTTCCCGGGATTTGATAGCGCGCGAGTACCGTGCGGGGCTACAATGCTTCGAGTCCGCCGCTTGCCCGCCAGTGCGCGGCGGTCGCCTCCAAATCCTCGGCGATTTTCACGAGTTTTCGGTATTGTTCGGGCACGCGGAACATGCGTTCAATGCCTTCGCGGCGAACCTCATGACTGGGCGGATGCACTCCCTGCGGGTTACCGGACAGTCGGCTAATATCTGCACGCTCATAGTTGAGACGCAGCCCCAGTGCCACCACACGCGCGAACGCCGCAAAACGTTCGAGAGCTATATCAATATCGCCGCTGTAGAGCCCGGCCAGAATTTTGTCCGCCGTTTTGACGACCTCGGAGGCGCCCGGTGGGTCTGGCACCCCCGCCAGCAGATGCGAACGGTAATCGGCACCCATACCGGTGGAGAACGCTTGTGCGGTGGCCTTTGGGTAGCGTCGTACCATGTCGCGCAGGGAATACATGCGCCATAGCGCCCCGGGGAGGGAACGCGCGGGTGAATGAGACCAGAGCTGCGCAAGCGCCTCAATACCGTATTCGTCAGTGAAGTCTATGAGTCGGGCGGCAACCTCCGGGTCAGAATTTTGGCGTCCGCGCTCCAGCAGAATGCGAGCAGACGTATGCGCCGCCTCATCACGGGCGGCGGGATCTTCACCGCCAACGCGACGCTCAAACTTTTCGCTGGGCTGAGATACTGGGCGATGATGTGCACGATGAGCCATAGGTGTTTAGTGTAACGGGCAGGGCACGAGTTTTTCGAAGGATTCAGCCGGACGAAAATCATATCTGCGAAGGCGACTCGTGACGGATTTGTAGTGTATAGTAGATGATGTCTTCGCGTTCACGCGGGACGGCGCGCCTTTAGCTCAGTTGGTAGAGCTACGGACTTTTAATCCGCAGGTCGTGGGTTCGAGCCCCACAGGGCGCACTCTTCACCAGAAAGAATCTGGTACGTCGCTCCGTTCGGTACAAAGCCGATCGGGGCGACTTTTCGTTTATTTCTCCCCTGTCCCTCAATATATGAAGGCTCAGGAACCCGTGCAGAGACAATGCTGTCTCCAAGGAGATCACCAACAGTTAGATCAAGCGCACCAGCAAGTGTAAATAACTCATCCAAGCTGAAGTTTTGTTTTCCCTCGAAAGCCGGTCTGACACGCCTGCCTGCGTAATCGCAAGAATATTTGCGACATCTTTTTGAGTCAGACCAGCTTTTGCAAGTAACCCTCGAATCTCGCGGGCTACGGCTTCTGTTGCAGTATAAGTTGCAGTATTACTCCCAAGTTATTGGAGTGGCTGTATGGGCTGAAGCTAAAGATCAGAAGCTCGCTCAACAGGCAATTGGTGGTTTTATGGCTTTCCGCTATGCCTGTAGGGCAGCGATACCAAAGCGAGCGCCCATGACTATTTGTTTACGCTGGTGTGCAGGTGATGACGATGTTGGTGGTGTAGTGCCCGTGCCCATCGGTCCCTCCGCAGGTAATGAGGCGCAGGAGTTTGGGGCCGTGGTACCCGAAGGTGTCTTCGGGTAGGTCTCGATAGGCATAGGAGCGGCGGTTGAGAACACGCCAGTTGGTGATTTCTCCATGAGTAGTGGATGCATAGACGGGGTCTCCTACATTCAGGAGCGTGATGAGCGACATAGGGAGCCATAGTATTGTTGTCATAGTTCACGTGCCCAGCGATAACAGAGGGGACCTTCAGGATCTTCAAGCGAGGCAGAAAAGTTAGCGAGCGCGGCCTGGTGCGAGGGCGGGAGGATCATTTGTGGTCTGGAGTATTCGGGGGTTTGGGTGAGTCCTGTTTCGGTGTAGGTGATGTTGAGTCCGACGGTTGGGGCGGAGAGTGTGCTGGCGTGTTTTTGGGCTGTGATGCCGTCGGTTTGGAGGGTGCGCTCGTTGGGTGCGGGCTGGTGTGTATCGGGAGCGGGCAGATTTAGCCCGGTAGTGATGTTTACTTTTACCGGGTGTGTTTGATTGTTATCGTCGCCTATGTCGGTGATGTTTGATGGTGTCGGCGATGTGCTGGTGCTGTTCGTTGGGATAGTGCGGGGTGTTGGTCCACCATAGTGTGCCGACGCCTGTGATGCCTAGGGCGCCTGCGCTGATCAGGAGGGTTCTTCGTGTGATTTTTGTGTTCTTTGATTGAGTCTTTGCTGCCTGAGTGGTAGAGCTTGAGGTATTTTGTGGCGACATGTGTTTATTCCTTAGCATGTTTTAGGGGTTTACATTACTATTTATGCATATACTAAAGCGTCGCAATAATTTTTACACCAGAGAAGGTGAAAAAATGAAAACTCACTCATTCACAGTCAAGACGCTCGGCACCGTTCTGCTCCTTAGTACAGCCGTGATCGGCGGCAGTACCGCGAACGCTGCACCCGCCGTAACAGGAGACATCCTGGCCGCATACCAGCAGCCACAGGTTAGAGCTTCCTTTGGCCCTGCACGAGATATTGCCCGCTGCAACCAGAACGGCGGGTGTCTGCAAGTCTTCCGTCACGGAAAAATCTACCAGCATCCCCAATACGGCACCCACACCGTACCCAATGGCCCCATCAGCCGCTACTACGAGCATCACGGTGGGCACATGGGTGTTTACGGGTACCCGACCTCTAGCGTCACCGCCACCGCAACTGGGACAACCCTGACCACCAGTAACGGAAACCTACTACACCTTCACCGAAACCGCAGGTGCAGTCACTGTTGCCGTATCAACCACACCGCCCGCCTCACCCAAACCAGCACAGCCTACACCAGCCCCTAAAACGCAGCCCATTGTAGAGCGTAAGACCCTCACTGTTGAACAACAGATCCGCGATACCGCCCAAGAAGCCTTCGGTACCGCAGGCGCGCAACCCATCAGCGATATTTACAGACCCTTCCCCGAAGATATCCAAGTCCAACGCTTCACGGGCGGAGTCATCACCTACACCAAAGCCGCCGGACCCATCGCTATGCACGGCATGGTCTATGACCACTGGTGGAAAGCACGAGAATATTCCGACTTCAAAAATCGAGAAGGACTACCTACCACCTGGCACAAAACCGGCGACACTATCTACACCCAATTCGAGCACACACAACTTTATTGGGATCCCCACACCCGCCTCGCACGCACCACACAAAACCTCGGCCCCCACGATGCCCTCACCATCGGAGACTCCCAAGTCTGGGATAACTCCTGGGTAGGCCAAGGGCTCCGTGCCGCAGGCTACACCCCCACCATGTACCGATGCGGAGGCACCGGCTTCATCGCCGACCGACCAGGAACCTGTCCCTCATACACTGACGGCGTGATCAATAATAAATGGGCACTACCGTCAGGGAACCCCGGCATAATCTACCTTGACGCCTCAGGCAATGACACATACCACAACTCCCAAGAATCTGTGCGGGTCGAAACAGTGAAAACCATTGAGAAGCTCAAGCAGATGTACCCGAATAGCACGATCGTTTTAGGCGGTATTCTTTCCAAAGAGCAGCCTCATCATGCACGCCGTCACGCCTACAATGAAGCCGCTCGCACAGCGGCCACGCAGACCGGTGTTCTTTTCCTGGATACGCGCGGCTGGCTGACGACTTATAGGCTTTACCCGTATATGGCTGATGATTTGCACTTGAAGGATCAGGATCAGTGGCGTCTGGCGGATCCGTTCAAAAACGCTTTGAAGAACCTTCTAGCCACCCAAAACATCTACTAAAAAATCCTAAAATAAAATGATAAAATATATCCATCCATCTGACCGTTCAGCTTCTCTGTCTCATCATGGTGAGCACAGAGGCGGGCAGTGAGGTGGCTGAACCCGATCCGGCGTAGTGCCGGTTTATCTAATCACTCTATCTATCACTACTCTCGTCTAGGAGAATACTCACTCATGCGAAAATTCAGTGTCGTCTCTAAAGGACTGACTTCTCTATCCCTAACTGCAGCAATTGTTGCTGCCCCTCTTACTTTGACGACGTCTGCGACTGCTGTGGAAAACACTCCTAATGCTGCCGCAGTATCGCAGCTCTCTTGTGGGGAACCCAATATTGTGCTGGCGATGGATGAGACCTGGTCTTTTGGCGATAACGAGCAGAATCAGAAGGCAGAGGGCATTAAAGCGTTTCTGAAGGAGTACGCGAAGATCCCGAACGCGAAGGTCACCATGTACCACTTCGGGCAGATGTCCCCGGCCTTTAACCAGATCCTCACGGTAAATCTCTCCGATGAGGGGGCTTTGCAGAAAGCTCTCGACTTTGTGCTTAACTCTGAGCAGCGTGCTGCTACCGCTCATCAGGACTTGCCTGATGCGCTCAAGGGCTGGACCGATAACTGGTCGGGAACGAACTGGGCTGCTGCTCTGAAGACCGCAGCAGACCAGGCTGGTCCCTTCGATGCAGTAGTGCTGGCTACTGATGGGTCTCCCAACAAGTATGTGGATGCTAACGGTAACTATGTCAATGGTGGCTCCAACACGTTCTCCCAGCAAGCGTTTGACTCTGCTAAAGAGCAGGTCGCCAGAATTACTGGCTCCGGCACGAAGGTGATTCCCCTGTTCATTAAGACTAAGGAGAACTCGCTTGGTGGTGCTTATACCCCCGAGCGTGAAGTGCAAACCACAAACGCTATCAAGGAAATCACCGGCAAAACTAACCCCATGGAGGGCGTAGACTACATCACCTCCGCTACGGATTCCGATGCAGTCGCTAAGGCCTTCTACAATGCCGCCACCGCGACCTGCCCCACCGATCTGAAGATCGAGAAGCATGTAGATCTCACTCAGGTACAGCCCGGTCAGGAAATCACCTACACCATGACCGTTAAAAATGCTGGCGATTGGGATGAGCCCGCAGCATCTGTCAAGGATGAAGGACTCGTCATTACGGACGAAAACGGTAAAACTATCACCGGAGAAAACCTCACGATCTCTAACCCCACCAAGGGAACCGCATCCGGGACCGACTGGACCATCGGTGAGCTCAAAGCAGGCGAAGAAGCAACCGCAACCGTAAAATTCACGGTCCCTGCTGAAGCACAGGAACTCGTCAATGGCACCATCACGAACTCCGCCTACATCACCGGTGTGCGCGACCCCTACGACGGCAACTCCCGCGTCCCCAACGACACGTTAGATGCGGATACCGACAACTGGGATAACGCAACCTCCGCATTCTCTCCGCTAGCTACCAACGTGAAGGTGCATAAAGAGTTGGCAACCGATGTCGCCAATATCAAACCCGGTGACACTATCGAATACAACGTTCAAATCATGAACGATTCCTCCACCGCAGAGCCAAACTTCATCTTCAACGAGTTCCCTAACACCAAATATTTTGAGCCTGAAGCCACTATCAAGAACAACGGCCGTGGCACCGTCACCGGCAACACCTGGATGGTAGGGAACGTCAACGCGGGAGAGACCATCACCTTCACCGTACAGCTCAAGGTCAAAGAGACGATCAATATCGACGAACTTAAAGCCGGTATTGAAAACGCGGTTACCGTCACAGGTAGCTATGATCCTAAGAAACCCAACCCTAAGGATCCTGGCAACCCCACACCGCCTACCCAGTGTGAGCCTAACCCCACTGTCGCAGCGGATACCGATGGCTGTGATGTCGTCGTGACCCCCATTAACGAAGACGTCCGTATCGCTAAGACCGACACGACCGCAGAACTTAAAGCGGGGGAACGCGCAACCTTCAATTTTGACGTCGTTAATAAGGGCACCCACACTGCCCATGACGTATACGTCTCCGAAGGGGAGCTGAAGGGTCTGGATGCTTCTACGCTTCAGTGGGGCGAGAAACCTTCAGCAGGTAAGCTCGTCACGGGTGCAGAACTCGTTAAGCTCGGTGCCGCCAAAGCTGATGCTGTCGAGGCTGATAAAAAATACTGGTACATCGGCGACCTCAAGGCAGACGAAACGGTCACCGCTACGGTCTCCGCAGTAGTCGCTGACGATGCCGACGAAGTCGAAAATACCGCTACCGTGAACTCCCGGTGGGATAAGTACGATCCGTCCAAGCCGAAGCAGCCAAACAACACTGCTGAGGAAGACACCGACAACTGGGATAACGCCACTAAAAAGGTCACCAAACCGACCCCTCCGGTAACCCCAGAACCCACCCCCACCCCCACAGTCGTGCCTACCCCGCACGCATCCCTACCTCCTGCACCGGAAACTAAAAACCCGGTAGCAACCGTCATTTCAGGTATCTCGACAACCCCATGGGCTGGCCTGATTATAGGAGCTATAGCTTTGGCGGGTGCAGCAGTACTTGGTTTCTTCGGGCTGAAGAAGCGGAAGACTGACTCCGAGTAAACGGGATTTAAAAGCGCGCAGATGGGAAAACCCATCACGACTGAGAGTATTCTCCATCTGCGCGCCTTGTTACTGTAAGGTTCAACGCTACAGTTTCGAGCCCCACAGAGCGCACATAGCAAAGCCCGTCGCATCCGGTATGGCTGTCGGATGCGGCGGGCTTTTCTGCACCGTCACCTGGCATTTTGCGAGTTATTTTGTATTGGGCGACTTAAATAACCGCCGGATGCAAAATAACGTACAAAATAGAAATCCAGGCTAACCGAAAGTATCACCCGCTCCGCAGCGGCACGGCAGACCCGCAGCGGCACAATTTCAGGGCGGGTAGACTAGAACTATGGCACACGCATCCCTGAAAGAACAGTCCTTAAACTATGTCCGCGCCGGGGCTCACCGCGTTCGGGCGGGATTTTTTCAGTCTATTCAGATCACGATCGCTTCGATGGGGGCGTATCTTTTTGCGGAGCGGGTGCTGGGGCATGAGGAACCTATTTTTGCGGCGGTCGCGGCGCTGGTGTCGCTCGGGTACGTGAGCGGCTCTACCCATTCGCGGCGCATCCTAGAGGTTTCGTTCGGGGTGAGCCTGGGCATTCTGATTGGCGATCTGTTTTTGCAGATGCTCGGGCGCGGCATCTGGCAGGCCACGCTTGCCCTGTTTATTTCGGTGCTTCTGGCCAGGTTCTTAGATAACGGCATTATTTTTACGATTCAGCTCAGTTTTCAGGCCTGCCTGGTGATTCTGTTGCCGCCAACCTCAGATCTGCCGTTTACCCGCAGCCTTGACGGCGTGATCGGCGGTGTTGCGGCGTTCCTTATGATGTTTTTGATGCCCAAAGACCCGCGAAATGGGTCGCGTCAGCGTGCTGAGGCTCTTATGAGCGCTTTCTCGGATGTCTTCTTTCTGGCGGCAAAGGCGATTCGCCGGTACAACTACGATCAGGCGTATCAGAGCCTGCAGGATTCGCGTAAACTTCAGCCGCTGTATGAGGCGAGTAAGAACGATTTGGTGACGGCGCGCGGTATGGCGCAGCTTTCGTGGGCGGGGAAGAAGACCCGAATCGAGCTTGATCGACTGGCGCAGACTCTCGGGGCTATCGATTTGGCGATTCGCAACACCCGCGTGTTTAACCGGCGCATGGCATCCACGATTGCGCATGTGCAGCTGCGCCCGAAGGCTCTTGAAACGCTTTCGGCGGCGCTCGAAGAACTGGCGCTTGCCGCCCAGAGCACGGGACTGGGCATGTATTCCAGTACCGAACATGAGCGCGAACACTATATGGAGGTTGCCCGCGAGCGCCTGATTTCTCTCGCCGAGACCCTGGAACCGAAGCATCTGGGGGTAGAGACCTTCGAGGGCGAGTCGTTGGTGCTTATGCTGAGGCTTATAACCGTGGATATGTTAGAGGCTACCGGTATGGATCATGAGGATGCGGTCGCCACGCTGGTACCGCTGGGCGAGGCCGTGACGGAGCATGCGCCGCGTACTTCCGAGATTCCGATTGTGCAGGCTGATGTTGCGGGCGCTCAGGAGGAGGATTTGCGCACCCGCACCGTTAATATCATGCTGCGCGATGAAGACCTCGAAGAGGGGCTGGGGTAGGTCTTTCCTGCTCGTATCGTGTGACTGATGGTGTGCGTCTAATCCCCGTGGATCCCGCCCATGAGCCCCACCGTAGGACCCGCAAGCGGATAGTATTTCGGCGAGCAGATAGCAATTCGTTATCTGCTCGCCGAAATATTATCTGCTCACGCATATGAGACACGTTTTATGATGATGTGCGTCCCCGTGCCGCAGGAGGCAGCGGTGTGTGGAGTTTGGCGAGTTCCGCCAGGCTTTCGGCTTCCTCCTGTGTGAATGTACATGCCAAGAGTTCTTGTATATCAGGGTCGGTCTTCATGACGTCGGTTAATCGCATCCCTAAAACCGTGTTGATGAGCATACCTTTTGCCAAGAATTTTTCGGTTGCTTTAGGGCTCATCCCTATTTCGTGGTGCAGTACTCGGTATATACGCATAAATTCGTCGCGGGCGAGCTGACCAAACCGCTCATAATGTCCATCGTGAAGAGATGCATCATGGTTAGCAGGATTCCCCGGTCAGCTACAAGTTTTACGTAGGCATGCCCCATCTCTCTTATGAGTTCCTGAGGGCTTTCTACACCTTGAGCGGCTGTGCGGAATACTTCAATGGTTTTATCAACAGCACGGCTGACTGTTTCTACGAAGAGGTTTTCTTTAGAACCGAAGGTGCGCACAATATATGCTTGGCTTACTCCAGCTGCTTTGGCAACGGCGTCTGTAGTAGCTCCGGTGTAGCCACGCTCACCAAAAACAATTCTGGCGGCGTTTAGCATCTGTTCACGGCGCTCGGCGGCGGGGAGCCGTTGCCCAGGTGAAGGTTTTTTCTCGGCCATATTGACATGTTATCACCCGATAACCTAGCTTTAAGTAATCAATTGATTACTTAAAGCTAGACGAAACGGACCTTCCCATGCAACAGACCCCACAGGTAGAAAACCATCGCACCCACCCCGCCTGGCTCATCATCATCTCACTGTCCATTCCTATGTTTATGGCTTCCCTCGATAACCTCGTCGTCACCAATGCCCTTCCAGTCATTCGGGCAGATCTGGGAGCCACACTGGAAGAGCTCACCTGGACAGTAAACGCCTACACCCTGACCTTTGCGTCCTGCATTCTCATGTCCTCGGCACTGGCCGACCGGTTTGGACGCCGCACCGTCTTCCTCCTTGGAGTCTTTATATTTACTGCCTCCTCTGCATGGTGCGGTATCAGTGATAATATCGGTGCCCTCATCACGGCCCGTACTCTTCAAGGAATCGGCGGCTCTGCCGTTATGCCTCTTTCCCTTGCGTTGCTGAGTACTTCCGTACCCGAGCGGCTGCGTGCTACTGCTATTGGCATCTGGGGAGGAGTCGCTGGACTCGGTGTAGCACTCGGTCCTCTTATCGGTGGTGCTGTGGTAGAAGGCATGAACTGGCACGCAATTTTCTGGATTAACGTACCATTCGGGTTGCTCTGTATCCCCCTGGTATGGATCACAATCCCGGAATCCCGTGGTCGCCCCGAACCACTCGATTTCCTTGGGCTGGCCCTCGTTGGAATAGGGCTGTTCGGAATAACTTACGGCATCGTGCGTGGAAACGATGCCGGATGGGCTAGCGTGGAAGTCCTCACCGCTCTGATTGGTGGAGTACTCATCCTAGCTTCTTTCATCTGGTGGGAATCACACGCCGCCTCGCCTCTGCTTCCGCTGCGCCTCTTTAGCAACCGCAGTTTCAGCATGGCGAATATTGTGGGTTTCCTCTTTTTCTTTCGGTATTTTTGGGGCTATTTTTATCTTGATACAGTTCTTGCAAGTGGTCCAAGGAGCAAACCCGCTCGAAGCCGGGCTGATGACCATGCCATGGACTCTCGCACCCTTCGTTGTTTCACCGCTTACAGGACTACTGACATCCAGGGTCGGCACCCGTCCGGTGATTGTGGTCGGCATGGCACTCATGAGTATTGGGCTGCTCTGGAGCGGCATAATCCTCGACCCCGGTGTTGAATACATCCATTTTGTACCTCCTTTTATGGCTGCCGGAGTGGGCATGAGCTTGGTTTTTGCCCCTATTGCCGCAGCAACCTTGCAAGGTATGGCCCCTGAAGACAGGGCAACCGCCTCGGGAACTAATATGACCGTGCGGCAAGTAGGAGTCGCACTGGGGGTTGCCACTCTCACCGCAATTTTTACGGCTCTCAACGGCGTCCTCAGTCCCACAGGGTTTACGGATGCAGCTTCCCCAGCCATTTTGACCGATGCGGCAGTAATGATGCTGGGAACTTTTGCTGCCTTTCCTCCCCAAACATGTACGTACGGAGGAGAAAGTGCAGAGTTAACCGCCTAGCCTGCGTGAGCAGATAGCATTCCGTTATCTGCTCGCCAAAATATTATCTGCTCGCGGTCACGTCACGATGTGCGGCAGTTATTTATCCTGCGGGAAGAGCAGGTTCAGCGCCTCGCCTAAGGTGGCAACCTCGCGCACGGTCACCCCATCGGGCACCTGCCCCACGCCCGTTGGGGATGCGGGCACCAGCACATGCGTGAACCCCAGCCTGCCAACCTCGGCGATACGCTGGCGAATACCCGGCACGGCACGCACCTCCCCCGCCAGGCCGACCTCGCCAAACACCGCGAGTTTACGCGGCAGAGGCTTATTCTGCGCGGCCGATGCCAGCGCCATCACGCACGCCAAATCGGCGGCGGGCTCAGAGATTTTGGCGCCTCCCACCGTGGAAACATAGCAGTCGAGTTTACCCACGTTCAGCCCTGCGCGGCGCTGCAAAACCGCCAAAAGCATCTGGATGCGCGCCGAATCCAACCCCGCCACCGTGCGCCTGGGCGCGGGTGCCACCGCCTGATCCAACAGCGCCTGGACTTCGGCCAGCAGCGGGCGGCGCCCCTCCATCGTCACGGTCACGCAGGTTCCCGCCACCGGATGCGGCGTGCGCGAAACGAACATGCCGGACGGGTCGAGCACGGGCGCAATCCCGTCCTCGTGCATATCGAAACAACCGACCTCGTCGGTGGGTCCGTATCGGTTTTTGATGGCGCGCAGCATACGAATATTGGAGTGTTTATCGCCCTCGAACTGGCACACCACATCGACCAGGTGTTCCAGCAGGCGCGGCCCGGCGATCGTGCCTTCCTTGGTCACATGCCCCACCAGCAGGGTACACATGTTGCGTGCTTTCGCGGCGGCAATCAGCGATGCGGCAACCTCCCTTACCTGCGTAACACCTCCGGCGCTGCCCTCAACATCTGCGGACGCAAGGGTCTGCACCGAGTCGATCACCAACAACGCCGGGTCCACCTGCTCAATATGCGCCAGCGCGGTTCCCAGGTCGGTTTCACTCGTCAAGTACAGGGTATCGGCGACGGCGTGGATGCGGTCCGCACGCAGCTTAACCTGCGCGGCGGATTCCTCACCGGTCACATACAGCACGTCGCGGGTTTTCGCGCGGGCACGCTCAGCGGCGGGGGTTCGCGGGGTGTATCCGCGCGCGAAGGTGGCGGCAACATCCAACAGCAGGGTAGATTTGCCCACACCGGGTTCGCCAGCCATCAGAATCACGGCACCGGGCACCAGTCCTCCGCCAAGCACCCGGTCGAATTCGGGGTTGCCGGTGCTCATATAGGCGGCGACGGTCGAGTCTACTTCGCCGATCACCTGCGCCGGTTTCTGCACGCTGGATGCGGTACGGGTGCGCGCCACGGTACCCCCGGCGGCTTCCTCAACAGACCCCCAGGTTTGGCATTCACCGCATCGACCCACCCATTTGGCGGTGGTCCAGCCGCATTCGGTGCAGCGGTAGGCGGGGGTTCCTTTAGTGGTTTGTGCGTGCAGCCATGGTTTTTATTGTACGGGCGACCCTGACGTTTTAAACACCTAGGTCGTCAAAAGCCGAAGAAGAGAATATCGGGGCGGGGCGCGCAAAAAGGCTGTAACACAGGCTAAAACGATACAATATATTCCGTGCAGACAGATTACAGTGAACTCCTCCTGAAGACCATTGCGCAGATCGCCCCCGGCACCGAGCTGCGTGAAGGGTTAGAACGCATCCTCCGCGGGCGCACAGGCGCACTCATCGTGCTCGGTTCAGACCGCACCGTCACGGGGCTCTCCTCCGGTGGGTTCACCATCGACACCGAATTTTCTGCCACCCGCCTGCGTGAGCTCGCCAAGATGGATGGCGCGATCATCTGTGACCGCGACGCCACCCGCCTGCTCATGGCGGCGGTACAGCTCATGCCGGATGCAACCATCGACACCAACGAATCCGGAACCCGCCACCGCACCGCCGAACGCATGGCAATCCAGACGGGTTTCCCGGTGATCTCGGTCAGCGCCTCCATGTCCGTCATTTCGGTGTATGTGGACGGCACCCGGTACACGGTCGAAGACACCCAATACCTGATGGCGCGCGCCAACCAGGCAATCCAAACCCTTGAGAGCTATAAGAAGCGCCTCAACAAGGTGCTTTCCACGCTGTCCGCACTCGAAATCGAATCACACGTTACGCTTAGCGATGTCGCTATCACCCTGCAGCGCATGGAGATGGTGCGGCGCATTATCTCCGAAGTCAGTCACTATGTGCTTGAACTCGGTGTGAACGGTCGCCTGGTGGCGCTTCAGCTTGAAGAGCTCCGCAGCCCCGATATGGCAGGTATCGACGTTATTCTGCATGACTATCTGCCGCGGCCCACCGCGCAAAGCATCTCCATCGCAACTCGGGCTCTGCGCGACCTTACCGACATGGATATTGTGGACCTCACTATGATCGCCCAGGCCGCAGGGTTCGGCGATTACGAACTCGACACTCCACTGCAGCCGCGCGGCTACCGCCTGCTTGACGGCATCGCCACTATTCCGAACACAATTGCCGAACGCCTCGTCGAACGGTTCGGCACTTTGCAGGCGCTCATGGCCGCATCCTTAGAAGATCTGCGTGATGTTGATGGTATAGGCGAGCATCGTGCCCGCACCGTGCGCGAATCGCTTTCCCGCATGGCGGAAAGCAGCCTCGAAAAATACCTCTAACATTAGCCGGGTACGGTCCGAAGAACACCAGCTACCCAATAAAAAAGAGCCTTTATTGAAATAAAGGCTCTTTTTATACGTCTTTTATATATTCCCGCAGGGAAATACTGTGGGCGCTATTTCAACAGGAAGTTCACTCGCTGCGAGGTCACCCCATTCACGGTAGCCGTCACCCAGTATGTACCCTTCGCCGTATTCTTCAGCGCATTACACCCGGAGGTATTGAGCTTACGATCCCACGCAACATCGCTGGCGGCTTCCTTGCCCGCAGGAATCTCGGTCTTCTTCGTGGGAGTGGGCGTGCACTTCGCAGACGAATACACCTGGGTGTCGCCCGACGTAATGTTGATCTCCACACCCTCGGCAACCTTCTCGCCGCCAATAAAGCAGGGATTACCCGCAGAATTCGTGTACACCACGTGGAACGACGGCATTTCACCGGGCGTATACTGCTTCTTTGAAGGCTCGACCGTCACCTTTAGATCCTTGGCATTGCACAGAGCCACGGCTGGCGTTGCGGATGCGCTCGCCGACCCAGACGGAGTTGCACTGCCGGATACCGCTGGGGTCCCAGAAATGGACGGGGTTGCCGATGCATTCGGGCTGCCGGATGCTGAACCGCTCACCGACCCCGAAGGCGCAACCGTAGAAGGTGTGGGGCGCGCGCTAAAATTCTGGAAAGGTTCGCCGGTGGCTGTCGCCTCTGCGGCGGCATCGTCTTGAGGCCCCTTATTAATCTGGTTCACTAGGGTGGTAATACCAACAATGCCAACCAGCAAAACAAGAATAAGCACTACCACGGCAACGATACGACGGCGGCGGTATACTTCGGGGGGTAATTCGGGACCAAGTTCAGACATACCGTTAAGAATAACGGTTTTTTGGGTGTCGTGCATGCAAAACCATATATATAAGCTACATGGAATAGATAAAAATACGTTGCCTGTATATTGTGGGTCAATTGGCACCCGATACCCAATATCACCTACCCTAGAAACAGTAATACATTACAACGCAAGCAATTATTGCCATGTTCAATTTAAAAAACTCACACGAACTACACCACCGCATAAATACTTGGTACCAGCACCATGCCCGCGACCTGCCCTGGCGCCGCGCCGACTGCACGGCCTGGGGTGTGATGGTGAGCGAATTCATGCTGCAGCAGACCCCCGTGAACCGCGTGCTTCCTGTTTGGGAAGAGTGGATGCGCCGCTGGCCCACGCCCGCATCCCTTGCCGCCGAAGACAGCGCGGAGGCGGTGCGCGCCTGGGGTCGTCTGGGCTACCCGCGCCGCGCCCAACGCCTGCACGGCGCGGCGGTCGCTATTACGAAGCATCATGACGGCGAGGTTCCGGCGGATTATGATGAACTTCTTGAGCTTCCCGGCGTGGGGGCATACACCGCGGCGGCGATTACGGTCTTTGCCTTCGGCAGACGCGCCACAGTTATCGACACTAATATTCGCCGGGTGCACGCCCGCGCCGTCATGGGCAAGGCACTGCCCCACAAGTATTTGAACACCGCCGAAACAACCCTTGCCGAAGAGCTGATGCCGCAGAATACCGCCGTATCCTGCGTGTGGAACGCCTCTGTTATGGAGCTGGGCGCGCTCGTGTGCGTCGCCAAGAATCCACGCTGCGAGCAGTGCCCCCTTGAGGATATCTGCGCGTGGGTGAAGGCGGGAAAGCCACAGGCCGAGTATACGCCTACGGGGCAGAGCTGGCACGGCACCGACCGGCAGCTGCGCGGTGCCATGATGGCGGTTCTGCGCGCTGCGCACGCACCGGTGCCGCGGGAGCTTCTGACGGACTTCTCCACCGATATTACTGTTCCCGATGCCCTGAAGGTTCCGGTGCAGGATTTACGCAAGCTCGACTCGTCCCAAGAACAAATCGACCGATGCTACAGCGGGCTTCTGAAAGATAAACTTGCGAAAGAGCGTAAGGACAGAGTTTCGCTTTAGATTTTGGCCTTTTATGCACTATTCCCCAACTCACGATAAACCCCGAAAAAATATTGTTTTCACCTGAAATCTTTGGAAGAATGGAGAAAACATTCTGGAAAGCTCATTTCTTCGTGAAGGAGGACTCCATGAAAATAGCGGTCATAGGGGCAACCGGCACCATCGGCTCGAAAATTGCCGCCGAACTGGAAAAACGCGGTCACGAGGTAGTACCGATCAGCCGATCACACGGGGTAGATGTTTCATCGCTCGCAGATTTAAGCGCGGCGCTGACCGGAGTGGATGTTGTGATCGATGCGATTAACAACATGATCATGAGCAGCAAAAAGGCGCAGACAGCCTTTATCAGCACCTCCAGCAATATCGCGCAGGCGGCGGCTGATAACGATGTGAAGCGCATCGTCTGCGTCTCGATCGCCGGAGTAGAAAACCCGGCGGTTAGCCGCGGATACGGCTACTATGCGGGCAAGGCGGCACAGGAGAAAACCTATCAGGATTCCGCCGTAGACACCGTTATTATCCGTTCGACGCAGTGGTTTGAACTTCTTGACCCCATTGTTCAGCAGGTTACGGTGGGGCCCGTCTCGGTGCTGCCGACCATGAAAATGGCGCCTATTCCCGCAGATGCGGCAGCACAGCTGGTATGCGATGTTGCCGACGGCTCCGAGAAGGTACCGGGCACGGGCATCGTCTCGATCCGCGGCGAAGAAGAAGGAACAACGGCGGAGTTCGTGAAGCGGCTTCTCACGGCACGCGGCGAGGTCGGCGGCAAAACGCCGAAGGTGGTGCGGCAGCTGCCGTATTTCGGTTCCGCTATTGCCAAGGGCGGGCTGATTCCCGATCCCGCAGATCACACCGTCTCCACCACGCTTGAGGAGTGGCTGGCAAGCCTGTAGCGGTTTCGATATTGCGCGAACCGATGCGGTCTTCGTATGTACGAAGGCCGCATCATTGCGTTAAGCGCTCGTATGCCTATGCGCCCTTATGCTCAAGAAAACCGATAAGCCTGTCGAGCAGGTCTTGCAGCTGTTCACGTTCCTGTGAGGTGAATTCGGCGCTCATGGCACGCTCGACGGCGCGAATCTTCTCGTCGGCCTGAACAACCAGCTCTTCGCCCGCATCGGTGAGGGTCACGATATTCACGCGGCTGTGAATTTCGGAGGGCACGCGGGTAATCAGGCTTTTCGCATCCAGACGGGCAAGAATGGTGGCCATCGTCTGCGGGGTTACCGCTGCGGCACGCGCCAACTGCGCCGCAGACTGCCCGGGCACATAGTAGAGCGAAGTCATGGCGGCATACTGTGCGACGCTCAGATCGTACTCGCGCAGAACCTTAGATTTGACCGCCATCATCGCCTGCTCGGCGCGTTTAATCGACGACCCTATGCGCGACCGGGTTTCGGCGAGATAGGCTTCTTGCCCCTGTCCCGGCTGCGGAGGGTATTTTACAGACTGCTTTGATTTTTCCGATGATGCGGGCATGTACTAAGCATACTATCCCCCAGCGCCGTCTCGCTTTGTTATTCACCGACATACACACTTATCAGAAGCGGAGTGATATTGCCGGGGGGTACAGCAATAATTATTCAGAAGCGCGGCAAAAACACCCTGAACAACTAAGGCTTGTCCCCGAATCTTTCGCGTGAGGATTCGGGGACAAGCCTTAGTTAGTGCCTTCCGCAGGATTGCCTACAGGGGAAAGCCGCTAGTCAGATGCCCCTCCGGTAATCTGCTCGGCTTCTTCCACGGCAGATTCCGCCATCTTATTGACGGTCTCCAGGGGTAAATCCCGCATCTGCTGCGAGGAGAAGACGAACTTCGCATCGTCGCCTTCACCCTCGACACCCACGGTAATCTTCTCGCCGGGCTTGATTTCGCCGAAGAGGATCTTCTCGGAGAGAGCATCCTCAATATTACGCTGCATTTCGCGGCGCAGCGGGCGGGCGCCCATCGCCGGGTCGTAACCCTTCGAGGCCATGAGAACCTTTGCGGCATCCGTAAGCTCGATCGACATTTCTTGATCTGCCAAGCGCTTTGCCAACCGGCCCACAAAGAGATCCACGATCTGCAGAATCTCGTTCTCGGAGAGCTGCGGGAACACGATAATATCGTCCACGCGGTTCAGGAACTCGGGGCGGAAGTGCTCCTTGAGGTTCTCCATCACGCGGGCCTGCATGCGCTCGTAATCGGCGTCGCCGTGATCCATCGCCTGGAAGCCCACGGGAACGCGACGGTTCACATCGCGCGAGCCGAGGTTCGTGGTCATGATGATCACGGTGTTCTTGAAGTCCACCACGCGACCCTGTGAGTCGGTCAGGCGGCCGTCTTCGAGAATCTGCAGCAGCGAGTTGAAGAGATCGGTGTGAGCCTTCTCGACCTCATCGAAGAGCACCACCGAGAACGGCTTGCGGCGCACCTTCTCGGTCAGCTGACCGCCCTCGTCGTAACCCACGTACCCGGGAGGCGCACCGAAGAGTCGAGACACGGTGTGCTTCTCCTGGTATTCGGACATATCCAGGGTAATCAGGGCGTCTTCATCGCCGAAGAGGAATTCTGCCAGAGCCTTCGCGAGCTCGGTCTTACCAACACCGGTTGGACCAGCGAAGATAAACGAGCCACCGGGGCGGCGCGGATCCTTCAGACCGGCACGGGTGCGGCGAATCGCACGGGAGAGAGCCTTGATAGCGTTGTCTTGACCGATCACGCGCTTGTGCAGCTCGTCCTCCATCTTGATCAGACGCGAGGACTCTTCCTCGGTGATCTTGTACACCGGAACACCGGTCGAGGATGCGAGCACCTCAGAGATAACCTCGGGGGTCACCTCGCCGAAAGCATCGCCGTTTTCGCGCCAAGCCTTCTCAGCCTCAGCCTTTTCGGCGAGTACCTTTTGCTCTTGATCGCGCAGCGCGGCGGCCTTCTCGTAATCCTGGCCCTTGATAGCGTCTTCCTTCTGCGTGCGCAGCTTCGACGCCTTCTCGTCAAGAATCTTAATCTCGGGCGGGGCGGTCATCCGCTTGATGCGCAGGCGAGCGCCCGCCTCATCAATCAGGTCAACGGCTTTATCCGGCAAGAAGCGGTCGGAAATATAGCGTGCCGCCAAGTTCACGGCAGCCTCGATCGACTCGTCGGTAATGGTTACGCGGTGGTGAGCCTCGTACTTATCGCGCACACCCTTAAGAATCTGCACGGCGAGCTCTTGGGAAGGCTCGTCCACCTGAATCGGCTGGAAGCGGCGTTCCAGTGCGGCGTCCTTCTCAATGTGCTTGCGGTACTCGTCCAAGGTGGTGGCACCGATGGTCTGCAACTCGCCGCGAGCCAGCATCGGCTTCAGGATGGAGGCGGCGTCGATAGCGCCCTCTGCGGCACCGGCACCGACGAGGGTGTGAATCTCGTCAATGAACAGGATAATGTCGCCGCGGGTGCGAATCTCCTTGAGCACCTTCTTGAGGCGTTCCTCAAAGTCACCGCGGTACCGGGAGCCCGCGACCAAGGATCCCAAATCCAGGGTGTACAGGTGCTTATCTTTGAGAGTTTCGGGAACATCGCCGTGTACGATGGCCTGCGCCAAGCCCTCAACGACGGCGGTTTTACCGACACCGGGTTCGCCGATAAGCACGGGGTTGTTCTTGGTGCGGCGTGAGAGAACCTGCATCACGCGTTCCATCTCGTGGTGACGACCAATCACAGGGTCAAGCTGACCTTCGCGTGCGGCGGCGGTGAGGTTACGCCCGAACTGATCGAGAATTGTCGAGCCCGCCGGGGTGCCCTCGCGGGAGTTGCCCGCGCCCACACCGGCGGTTTCCTTATTCTCGTTGTTGCCGGGGTATCCGGAAATAAGATCCATCACGGCCTGGCGAACCTCGGCACCCTGCACGCCTACTTTGGAGAGAACCTGGTTTGCCACGCCTTCGGAGGCGCGCACCATGCCCAGCAGGATATGTTCGGTGCCGATATAACCGTGGTTAAGCTGAATGGCCTCACGCATGGAAAGTTCAAGGACCTTCTTGGCGCGCGGGGTGAAGGGAATGTGACCGCTTGGCGCCTGGGGGCTGGGGCCCACAATGCTCTGCACCTGTTCGCGCACGGCATTCAGGGTAACCCCGAGGGACTCAAGGGCACGGGCACCGATGCCCTCGCCCTCGTGAATCAGCCCGAGCAGCAGATGCTCGGTGCCGATGTAATTGTGGTTGAGCATGCGTGCTTCTTCTTGGGCAAGCACCACAACGCGCCGAGCTCGGTCGGTAAAGCGTTCAAACATTGCGCACTCCTTGGAAATTTTGCTTGATACTAGATTACGTGGAAAAGCGCGGCTACGGTGCACTGTTCGCCATCAAGAGAACGTCTGTGTCGCTATTTTTCGAGGAGCCTTTTACCGAGCCAAAACCGGGATGGGCATCGGGCGTTTCTCGACGGTCATAAACATTTTCATGAAACTTTTATCGGGCTCTATCAGAAGACCTAATATTGCTTTAGCTTATAGCAATACTAATGTACCTCCGCGCCCTTTACTAAAACGTTATAATTCTGCTTCGGTATTTAGATTCTTAGGAGACATTCTTGAGGATTGCTCTCATAAGATAACGGGGATTCCATAAACACCAAGAAAAGACCCGGGGCGATACCCGCCACGTGATTACCTAAATACATATCACGGGGCTAATAAAAAAGCCGGAAGATGATAGCTCTTCTCATGAAGGGCTTTTTCTAAAAACCTCGTTATGCCGACGGCGGGATAACACTTGATGTGTCATCCCGCCGTCGGCAGATGAAATACCATCACAGAATTAGCGATGGTATCAATACTATTTACTTACCTTCTGCCTTCATAGCTGCGTAGTAAGCATCCTGAATTTCCTGATGGATGCGGCCGCGGTCAGAAACTTCGTGACCGTTTTCGCGTGCCCACTTACGAATTGCAGCGGTTTCAGGGTTACGCTTCACCGGAGCGGAAGAGCCACGGCCACCGCGGGAACCGCGCTGGGAGGCGCCTACCTGAACGCGACGACCCTTAGATGCGAACGGACGAATTGCATCACGAAGACGAGCGGCATTAGCACTGGATAGGTCAATCTCGTAATGAGCTCCGTCGAGGCCGAATCGTACAGTCTCTTCTGCGGGACCACCATCAAGGTCGTCCTCAAGAATAATGCGCACCTTCTGTGCCATAGGGGTTTTTCTCCTTAGTTTGGTTTATTGCTCCAACTATGAGTTTTTTTACACTGCACGTTGTCACACTCTCTAATTTATCTCCTTCATAATAACAGAAATAAATGACTAATGACTACCAACATAGAGAATTCTAAGGAATGACACAGAATAGTGTTGTCATTTTAACGGTTATATTTATTGACGCTCCGTTTTTATTACCCGTTTTATCAGTACCAAAAGGATTTACCGTTCCTTGTGAACCCTTTACCTTCTCGTACCACTGTTGAGCGTCTTTTTCGACATCACGCTGTGCTGAACGTTCGGCGCGATCCGCCCGGTTAATCCAACGCAAAATGAAATATAACGCAATCCCGGCAAAAATAGGAGGCAGCAGCGCAATCAAAATCTCCATGAAAATCCCTCACAACCTTTCGTGCTGATGACAGCATACCCGATAGCGCAAAATGCCGCCCGATAACGCATACACGTTACGAACGGCATCTACGGTTTAACGCGGTTTACAGACCTTTACGAAAGAAAAGCCTTGATCAAGCCCGAAATTACGACTCCGGTTTCATCAGCGGGAACAAAATAGTTTCACGAATACCCTGGCTGACGCACCACGGTTCCAGGGCGTTCAGGGTCCTGCTCACCCGCCAAAAGCATAATCAGACGGTCAACGCCCAGCCCGAGACCGCCCATCGGCGGTGCACCGTGCTCTAGGGCGCGCAAGAAGTCCTCATCAAGTTCCATCGCCTCATCGTCGCCCGCAGCAGCCTTATGGGACTGCTCAGTCAAACGCTCGCGCTGAATCACAGGGTCGATCAGCTCAGAGAACGCGGTACCGCGCTCCATACCGCCAATAATCAGATCCCACGCCTCAATCGTGCGGGAACCATCGCGGTTTGGCCGCGCCAGAGGCTGGGCGCTTGGCGGGTAGTTATATACAAAGGTCGGGTTCAGCAGATTTGGCTCCACGATTTCGCCGAAAAGCTCAATCACAAGTTTCTCAGCATCCCAGGCGGGATCCACCTCAACCTCATGCTTGGCGGCGATCTCGCGCAGCGTCTCAGCGGGGGTGTCCGGGGTTATCTCAACGCCCACGGCCTCAGACAGTCCGGGGTAGACGCTCAGCCACGCCCACTCACCGCCCAGGTCGATCGTGCCGTCCTCAGTCTCAATCGCGGTAACCCCGAGCTCCTGTGCGCACGCAACAATAATCTCCTGCATGCGCTCGGCCATCACATACTGATCGGCGTAGGCTTCGTAGCATTCCAGGGTTGTAAATTCGGGGCTGTGAGTCGAATCCACGCCCTCGTTGCGGAATACGCGACCAATTTCGTAGACGCGCTCAATACCGCCCACCACGGCACGCTTGAGCGGAAGTTCGGTGGCGATGCGCATCGTCATAGGCTGGTCGAAGGCATTCAGATGAGTGCGGAACGGACGAGCCGTCGCGCCGCCGTGCACCAGCTGCAGCACCGGGGTTTCCAGCTCAATATAGCCGTGATCTTCCAGCACGCGGCGCACAGTGCGGGTAATCAGAGCGCGCTTTTTCACCAGGTCACGAGCCTCAGGGCGAACCATCAAGTCCAGGTAGCGGCGGCGCACCCGAGTTTCCTCGTTCAAATCCTTGTGCAGCACGGGCATGGGGCGAATCGACTTCGCGGCCATCCTCCACTCACGCACCATAATCGACAGTTCGCCGCGGCGAGAGACCACCACGCGGCCGGTCACATACACGTGATCGCCCAAATCCACTAGGGATTTCCAGTCGGCAAGCGACTGTTCACCAACCTCATTGAGCGAGAGCATCGCCTGAATGCGGTCGCCATTCGTACCCGCCTGCAGAGACGCAAAGCAGAGTTTACCGGTATTGCGCACGAACACAACACGGCCCGGCACGTGCACCACATGGTCGGTTTCGTCCCCGGCGGTGAGCTCGCCGGACTCTAATTTCGGGTCGTATTGAGCGCGAATATCGGCGATATGATCCGGTTCGATGCGCTTACCTTCGGCATCCAGAAGCCCAACGGGATACGCTTCACCCGCGGTCTCCAGGAACTTAGCGCGCTTCTCCAAGCGAATCTTCATTTGCTCGGACATATCTGCAATGGCCGGTGTGGCGCTCTGCTCGTTGCTCAAAAGGTACCTATCTCGTGTTTAGGAGGTCAAATATGACGGTTTGCTACAGCAAATCCATGTTGTCGATCAAGCGTGTGGAACCCACATATGCCGCAACTAGTGCGAGCACCCGCTTGGAATCAGCGGTCGGCGGCTGGAAATTGCTCGGATCCACAAGCTCCAGGTAGTCCAGGCGCACACCCTCGGTTGAGTTAATACGTGCCCGTGCACTCTCTAGATCAATGCTCTCAAACCCGCGGTTCAGCGAGTTTTCGCGCATCAATGCAAGGGTTCGGGAAATCACCAGCGCAGCCTCGCGTTCCTGTTCGCTGAGGAATTCGTTCCGTGATGAGAGAGCCAAGCCGTCGTCGTCACGCACAATAGCGATAGGACGCAGGGTAATGTCGTGGTTGAAGTCGTGAATCATGCGCTGCACGAGCAAAACCTGCTGGGCATCCTTCTGCCCGAAGTATGCGTTAACCTCGTGCGAGCCGCGGCGGGGCGCACAATATTGAAGAGCTTGTTCACAACGGTGAGCACGCCGTCGAAGTGGCCGGGGCGGGTGATTCCCTCAAATTTGTTGCCCAGTTCGCCGCTGGAAATGCGAATAAGCGGCTCGCCTTCGGGATACATTTCATCCACGGAGGGCGCGAAGATAATATCAACGCCCGCATCGGCGGCGACCTGCGCATCCGTTTCCAGGGCGCGCGGGTATTTGTCATAGTCTTCGTTGGGGCCGAATTGAAGCGGGTTAACAAAGATCGACGCCACCACAACATCGTTCTGTTCACTCGCGCGGCGCAAAGCGTGGCGTGCCCTGCATGCAGAGCACCCATCGTAGGTACGTACCCGAGCGTAGCGCTGCGGTACTGCACCTCGCCTTCCTGTTCGGCGGCTTCGGCACGGGCGCGCTCATTCAGCCGTTCCTGGGCGGCGGCAAGCGCCTCCGCAATAGCGGAGCGAAGCTCGGTAATAGTCGTGACGATGCGGGGCATCGAGGTCTCAGTCATGACGAGAACTCCTTATCGTCAGGCATCGCACCGGATTGACGCGTGCCCGTGGTGTGGGTTCGCAGGGTAGATTCAATCCGAGCCTTCTGGTCGTCGTTTAATAAGTTTCTATTATGCGCCCTAGATGCGGTTGCGCGCACCATGGCGGCATATGAGTCAGCGATATCCTGGGTTTTTTCGTGGTCGGTGTACTCTATCAGCGCATTAAGATGCGCATCCAGGGTACCTGCATCGCCGCGTGCCACGGGACCGGTCAGCGCGCCTTCGCCACTCGCAAGCGCGTTATCGACGGTCGCACGAACCAGCGGACCGAGGTAACGCGCCGGGTCTTCAATACCGATACTAGCAAGCATTTGCTGGGACTGTCCCAAAAGTGTGACGAGATGGTTCGAGGCATGCGCCAGTGCGGCGTGATAAAGCGCACGATCGGCTTCGGCAACGTGGACGGGCTCACCGCCCATTTCAACGACGAGCGCCTGAGCTATAGGGATAAAAGGCGCCGGCCCGGTCACCGCAAAGCTCGTGCCGGTGAGTCGTTGTAAATCCAGGGATAAACCGGTGAAAGTCATGGCGGGGTGAATCGCCAAGCCGATAGCGCCCAATGTGGTTGCGGGAGCGAAAATATCGGTGCCGTGCCGCCCGGAGGTGTGCACAAGCAACTGCCCACTGGTTAGAGACCCGGAAGATGCCAAATACTCGATCAGACCAGCCAATTCATCGTCGGGGACAGCCAACAGCAGCAGCTCGCTGCGTTCGGCAATCTGTTCCACTTCAAGGAGCGGTACGCCGGGTAAGAGCACATCCGCCCGTTCTTGAGAAGCTTCAGAAACCGCATGCACACCCACCAGGGAATGCCCGGCAGCGCGCAGGGCGGCACCGAGCACAGCGCCAACTTTACCGGCGCTGATAACGCCAATGCCGAGGCGTGCGGGTTTCAGATGATTCGTGGTCACACTCTTAATTATATGAGGTACAGCAAAATCGGCGTGTTTTTCAGCGTTCACCAGGTGCGTCGAAGATCATGGCAGGCTTGGGTGCGGAATTATGCCGAAGGCGATGTGTAATAGGCCCGGGTGCCGTCAGTACGGGCGATGATCTCGGCGGCAATGCGTTCGGCATCGTGCGCCTCTAGGTTCTGGACGGCGGGTTTAACCGGCCCCGAGACGCTGCCCAAATGTATGCACGCGGTTTTGAGGATGCGATTGAGCGGACCCTGCGACCACTGCACCGCGAGCACCTGCCGTTCGGGGACTACCGAGAGGAACCGCAGCAGGCAGCCGCCACGCAGCAAGAGAAGGTTCCGATTGGGGTCGTGTCCCGGGGTATGCAGCTCACGGTTCTGCTGATCATCGCAACCCGCTTGTTCGGTATTCACCCGCGCGAAGCCGTCACGCCGGAAGGTGAGCGGGTTAAGCCAGCGTGTTCGGCGCGGTGCCGTCATTACACCTAACTCGCGGCTGTCGGCGGGGTTGTACCTTGATGATTCCATGACCGCCTGCACGATTTCGAGGCTGTGCGGTGAAACATTCGGCAGCAGCAGGTGAAGAAGCCGCTGCATTTCGCGGGCGGTACCCACGGGCAGGGCGGTGTTGCGGGTAAATAAGTCGTCGGATGAACCCTCCGTATTTACCGCCACACCCGCAATATTGACCACCACCCGGTACCACCCGAAGGGCTTCCACAGCAGGGGCTGTTCAATCTTGAGGGCTTGAATACGCTGCGGGAACAGGGTTTGCGTATGCGTTCCCGTGAATCCGTAGGTGATACGCAGGCTGTCGCCGCGCGCATCCGAAGTATTCTGGCGGATGCGCTCCACCGTGAAATTTGCTCCCTGATCGAAGCTGCTCCACAGCTGCCAGAGAAAACCGAGAATTGGAATCAGGGACGGAAAAATAAACTGCGATATCTGCCCCAGGTCCTTTTGGGGGTTCATCAGCCACCCCACGATCGTACCGCCCTACCCAGATAATCGCTACCGGGAGTGCCCACAACAATGCGCTGAGCACGATCGCGGCAAGAACCCGCAGATTGGGGACTTTGAAGAGCAACCGTTCCGGCTTGTGGCCTGCTTCTGTCTGCTGCTCCCCTGCGAGGTTTACCTCGTGATCCTTCTCAGCCGGAGCACTCACAGCATCGGCGAACTCTGACCTATTGGCGGCACGCAGGGTACTCACCCGCTGCAGCAGGCGTTCCTGCAAATTCTGCGCCTTCGCATGCGAGAGGTATTTGATATGCAGGGCTTCTTCGGCACCGTCCGCAGCCTCAAGCCGAAGCTCGGACAGCCCCAAAATACGGGCGACAAGTGAGCGTGAAATATCGACGCTTTGCACGCTTTCCAGGCGAATCTGCCGCTGTTTCTTGAAAAATATTCCGCTGTGGCGGTATACCGAATGCGCGCTCACGCTGTAGCGGGTAAACGTCCACGAAAGAATACTTCCGCCAAAAATAAGGACCGCCGCAGCACCGTAGCCATACAGCATTACCGGGTTATGTCCAACGTGGTTTAGCAGATATTCGGGCAGCTGCCGCAGAATATTCCAGTAATCATTCTCGGCATTATTTTTGAAGGAATTCTTAATATAATTTTTGAAGGAATTCTTAATATAATCCCACGCGAGATAAATAATAAACGCGACGAAAACCCATATGTTCATGATGAACGTGCGCACATCGGTACGCCACCACGTGAGGGTTTCCGCACCTTCATCCGGGGTTATATGGTGTTCAGAAGTGTTAGAAGACTCGACAGACCGCACGTCCTGGTTATTCGAGTTTCGAGGTTCCTGTGTCATTACAGCGCCGCCATGCGTTCATCGGCGCGGCGTATCAAAAGCTCGCGCAGCTGCTGCCCACGTTCAGTGGGAATACCGTACAGCGTCACCTTAGAAGCGGTCACCCCAGCGGTGCGGATCGTCAGACGCACCAGGTGATGAGCACGCTCCAAGGGACCGGAATCTACATCTACATACTGGATGCGCCCATACGGAATGGACGTCACATGCCGAAACAGCACCCCCTGGCGCGCCATCAGATGATTGGGGCGCAGGCTATAACCCAGCGCTCGGGTGCGGCGCGGCAGCAGCGCCGCCCACCAGATGCCCCACACCACCAGGACAGCGGCGATCGCCCCGGTAAGAGCGGACAGCCACGTGGTTTTGGGCAGGACGCCGGAGGAACGCATCATCTCAAACATCACAGTCAGCGCCGCAAAAACGACTACCAGCGTGATAAAAAACCCTACGACCTGTATCAGCCGAATCTTGGTATACGAAGGATGCGCGCGCACCCACTCGCCCTCGGTCGCAGTCACCGAGTCCTCACCCTCGTGCGTAAAAGAAGCATCCTCAGCATGTGAAAGTTGTGACATACATACCCTCTATCGTCGATCGCTCGTGCGGGAATATCCGTCAGCGGCGAGCTTACCCGAATTCGATCCGCCCGAAGACGAATTACCGTCCGGATCATCCGGCGGAATACGGCACAGATACTGCGCCCACAGCCCGCCCGCCAGCAGCAGCACGGCACCGACCAGATTCACCACAGTAGACCAGAAAAACCCGGGAATACCGCGAGCGCTCGCCAGCGCTACATCGTAGACGATAAGCCCGAGCATCCAGCCCGCCAACAGTGCCCCGGTCAAAATCGCGCCCTGCGCACACGCCAAAGTACGCGCAGCCATGAGAGAGTTCATGGATTTCGCTTTGCGCCGGGTCTCAACATTGCGAAAACGCGCCACCTGAAACGCAAACCAGAGCGTAATACCCGCTATTACCACGCAAATCAGTGCCACCACAGGCGACATTGCAAGCTCACCGCCGCCTGCGTTCACCACCAGATTATTCAGGATCGTTGCAGCAACAAGCCCCAGCGCCACGGCACACGCAATAACGGATATTCGGATGGGCTTCATACGCCCTCGCTTTCAGCACCACTATCAAATAGGTTCTTGGGCAAATTCATGTCTCGCATAAATCGTACCGCGTTAACCCCTGCGCGTTCATCGGCTGCGCGTACCCTGCGAGCTAAATCAGCAACGAGATGCCGTGTCTGTTCGCCCGTAGCGGCATCACGAGAGGGTATTACCGCCTGCGGGTTTGCCTGCTCCCACGGAACCAGCACGAAAGCGCGCTCATGCGCACGCGGATGCGGCAACGTCAGAGCCGGGTCGTCGCTGACGAGGTCGTCATAGGTAATAACGTCAATATCGAGAGTGCGCGGGCCCCATCGCACAAGCCGCACCCGGTGATGATGCGCCTCCACCTGCTGGCACAGCGTTAACAGCGCGTAGGGGTCAAGGCTTGTGTGTACTTCAAGGATGGCGTTGATATAGTCCGGTTGGTCGGCGGGGCCGCCTACCGGTTCCGTCACATACAGCCCGGAGGCGCCTACTAGCCGCACTGCACCCCCGCTAAGATGCACGAGGTCGGCGGCGGCCTGCTCTAAGGTGGTTTCGCTCTCGCCCAGGTTTGACCCCAGGGCCAGCACCGCCGTATGCGCTAACGCGTCCATGCCGGGCGCGGGGTGCGATTGGTTCGCGTTCGGTACATTACCCACGCGCGCATGCACCCTTTCCGCCCTGAATCTGCGTGCCTTCACGCTCCCGGAATACGGTCACTGCCACGTTCCCGAAGGTCACCTCAATTGGGGCCTTCGGTTTATTGACGGTCACCTCAAGGGCATGTACATACGCGCATTCGTCCAGAATGTTCTGGGCGATACGCACGGCAAGAGTCTCAATCAAATCGAGGGATTCCCCCACAATATGCGTGCGGATAATCTCGGCAACTTCCGCATAGTTCGTGGTTTGGGCGAGGTCGTCGGTTGCAGCAGCCTGCGTGAAGTCGGTGTATAAAACCGTATCTACCACGAAGGGCTGACCTTCACGTTTCTCAAAATCAAGCGCTCCGTGAAAACCCACGGCGGCAACACCGGTCAGGGTAATGCGGTCGCAGGAGGCGTAGGCGTGCGCTGGGTTTGGCATGGTGTTCCTTAGCTGATGTGAATACTGGTACATAATTTTAGGTCTGTTTGGTGCGGGTAACAGTGCGTAAAGTATTTGCCACGGTCACGGCATCCACCGTGGGGGGCACATTGTGCACGCGGAACCCCCCACACTCCCTGGGCCGCCACGAGTGCAGAGAGAGCGGCGGATGCGGCATCACGGTCTTCGGGGGTGCGTGCTGGCGGCATTTGGTCGGGCAGGGTATTCGCGCCCGCGGCGGGATTCTGGGTTTTGGTGTGCGCCGCATCCGCAGCGTTCAGCGCATTCGCCAGAAAACGTTTACGCGAACCGGCGATTAGTACCCGGTGCCCCAGCGCGTGCAGCTGCCCAAGGGCGGCGAGCAGTTCCCAATCCTGCATACCGCCCTTCGCAAACCCCAGCCCGGGGTCAAGAATAATGTTCTCGGCATGAACACCAGCGGTAACCAGGCGATCACGCAGGGCGGCGAGCTCGTCCAGCACCTCGGTGACGGTGCCGCGCGGGTAGGCGGCGAGCGCATCCATTGTGGTTGAGGTGCCGCGCGCGTGCATCAGAATATAGGGTACGCCCAGCTCGGCGACGGTCTGTATCATCTCATCGCTCACGCTCATGCCCGAAACGTCGTTAATGATGTGCGCCCCGGCGGCTACGGCGGCGCGGGCGGTCGCTGCGTTCATGGTGTCTACGCTGATGGTGATACCGGTTTCGGCAAGTCCCCTCGATCACGGGTAGAATGCGCCGAAGTTCCTCCTCAACGCTGATGCGCACCGCACCGGGCCGGGTGGATTCGCCGCCCACATCGATAATGTCTGCGCCCTTGCGCGATCATGCGTTGCGCGTGGGTGCGAGCGTCGTTCGCGGTGTAGTGTTCGCCGCCGTCACTGAAAGGAATCGGGGGTGACGTTCAGGATTCCCATCACCAGGGTTCGCTCTGCGGCTGCGGCGTCGCAGGGCAGGTGTGCGGGGGGCTGCGGGCTCATCATTGCGTGCATGATTTAATCCTAACGGATGCGCGCCTGACCCCTTCGTGCCGTGAGCAGGTGGTATTTGGCCCGAGCAGGTCGGAAAATCCTATCTTGTCGGCGAAAAACAACCTTCTCGCGACCGGTTTTAATATTGCATGGTTTATGCACATTTTTTCATGCAGGGCGTAGCGGGGGTATGCTGGATTTATGACTATAGAGTTCTGTACGGCTACGGTACCGGACGGAATGTAACGACGCATCGTAGAGACTGACGGTTTTGGAGGTTCAGATGAATCTGAAAGTTGGCGCCTGGATTCTTGGCTTTATCGCTCTTGCGGCGTTTATCACGGTTGTTCTGGCGAATGGACTTACCGCCGTGCGCTGGGTCGCGTTCGGTGTCGCAACCTGCGCAGGGTTCCTCTCCCTGGGTATGGTCGTAACCCTAGCCCTCGGCTGGGATGACCCCACGGGAACGAAAACCGAATCTCACTAGTTTTATATCGTGCAGAGGCGTTCCGCTAGGATTAAGCCATGCCGGATGCCCTCACGATTCGACCCGCCACCCCCAACGATGCGCAGGCAATAGCGCGCATCCGTGTTCAGGGGTGGCGGTTTGCATATCAGGGTTTAATATCTCAGGACTACCTCGATTCGCTCAGCGTCGCCAAAGACACCGAGCGGATGCGCGGGTACCTCAGCCAGTTTCCCCAGAACTCGCCACCCAGCAGGTCAGCATTCCGTGCAGGGTTCGGGCGACGGTAAAAAACGGTCATTTATGCTCGCGGTACGCGACGATGCGGTGCTGGGGTTCTGCCTTTTCAGCGCGGCACCGAACAATGCTGACCGCGTCGAAAGGGCTACTCCGGGCGGGACGATGGTCGGAAGACTCCACTCACTCTACATAGACCCGGATGCCCTCGGCCAGGGTATTGGGCACACCCTCATGAACCATGCGCTCAGCACCTTTGCCGCATGGGGATGTGAACGCGCGAATCTCTGGGTTTTAGAGGGAAATTCCCGCGCCATCAGCTTCTACGAACGGCAAGGCTGGCGGTGTACGGGCGCTACAAAGGTGGACCAGTCCTTTGGGACCGTGTCTGGTTGAGCACGAAATGGCGGTGCAGCTTTAAAAAAAGATATTCGCTCAAACCCTACCTATGTTGCGCCCACCGCCGCTATCGACGTTTCACCGTGAGCGGCTTACCTGTACCTTGTACACTGTAAATACCCCTGCGGCTATACCCCCGCGTCTCACGTTCCTATTGTTTAGTCGCGTGAGGGGTTTATAGCGGGAAGGGGGTGAGGGTCGGATGTCGAAGGACAAACGCGAAACCGCCCGGACGATCGTGCGACTTGTTGACGCAGGTTCACGATTCATCGAGGCGGTCGCTAAGTTAGTCGACGCTATTAGCCGCTGGCTAGTATAACGTCCTCACAGGGTGGGCACTCAGAGTTTTAGCGGACCTGGGTGCTCACTCGTATTGCTACTACCTTACCTTATATCGCGCGCATGCTCCACCCTCTGCAATTATCTACACTTCCAGATACGCGTATAGAAACAAACAAAACTGCTTTGTAAGAAGTTGGAGGCAGAATAAAATGTCTATTCCTCGGGAAGAACTATACACATACCGCGTCGAATGGTCTGAAGAAGACCAAGAATTTGTGGGAACCGTTGCAGAGTTTCCTAGCCTCTCTTGCTTAGCTGATAGCTCCTTGGAGGCGTTATCCGGAATTCAACAGGTGGTACTCCAGGCTATTGATATCTCGGAGGAATAAGGAAAACCGGTGCCAGAGCCCTATAACTTACGGCAGGAACCACCCATGCACACGCGGGGCAGATTATAGCTTTACCCAGGCAGGATGCCTCGCTTCAGACGGGTATACTCGTCAGCGCTCATGCGCTCGCCTTTCTGAAGGGACCCGTTAGCTTTGGGAGTGAGGCTCCTGAGATTCTGCGGAGTCATGATCGCCGAACGGCTAGAATGCTCATATGCATAGGTTGTGAAGATCCAGTCTGCGAGCTCACGCGCATCCTGGGAGTTAAACCTCAGCCCATAACGCGGTTCAGGATTCGTGAACACGGATTGAATTTGCCAATACCAAGCATCGCGGCTGCGCATCACAAGCCAAAATCCGGGCTCGCTTTCCTGCTCATCGCGCAGATAACGCGCCAGACGGTATAACACCAATCGGGCGCTAAAATCCGAATAGACATTGTGTAAATCTTCAACCCCGCTCACCCACGATGAACGAAACGGATACAACTCCACGTTGCAGGTACGCAGATTCTTAACAGTCTGATGCACATAATCGCCCAAAGTTCCCGCACGGTAGTGTCTAAGGAGCAGCTTGCGAAAGGCCTCATAATACTGGCTATCAACGTCATTGACCAGAAGCGCTGAATCATAATTACGCAGATAATAACGCTCTGTGCGGGTAAAAGATTCTTGATCGGTTATATCAGGTCCAATAATGTTTTTGAGTTCGCGGTACAGGATATTTTCAGGGCACATCACATGATTTAGTACGTCATCTGGCGTCAGGTCGTAACCCTGTGTCTTGGTGTTATAAAAAGCAGAAAAGTTGAGGGTGCGATCCGGGTGTTTGTTGTTCCGTTCGTGAAAATCGCGAACATTCTGTGCTAGGTCTAAAGAGCTGTCGATGCTTGGATTGAACAGGCAGTGCATCAGCCGGGCGTTCACCCAACGACCATGCACATGCTGCGGAATAGCGTAGGCCAGAGACTGTACAAGTCGCATCAGCCGTTCAGGCCTCACCCACGCAAAACCTTCCTCTGCTGCGCACGATTTCTCCCCCGCACCCATCGCGGCACAAAACTCTTCGATCTTCCGGTACCCGCTCCTCCCGGGTAACCACGGCGAGCCTAGTGCGGCCTCTAGATGGTTTTGATCGGAAATTCTGCCCGCATCATCAATCTCATCTGCCCATGCAAGGAATTCGGGCAGGATTCTAGGGGGTCTCATATACATCCTTGTAAAAACAAATATTTCTAGATTAGTAGCGCCGGAGTTTAATGCGAGCAGGCGGTTTTTGACCGAAAAGGTAGTATTTTCCTACCTTGTCAACCAAAAACCACCTGCTCGCGGATTAAGAAACTAGTGCTTCGAGAAGATCAGGCTCATCGCCTCGGCACGAGTTGCCGCGTTCTTGAGCTGCCCGCGCACCGCACTCGTAACGGTTTTCGCGCCGGGTTTGCGCACGCCGCGCATCGACATGCACATATGCTCGGCCTCAATAACAACGATCGCACCGCGCGGGTTTAGATGCTCCTCCAGTGCCTCCACCACCTGCGTGGTCAGCCGCTCCTGCACCTGGGGGCGGCGCGCATAAACCTCAAGCACCCGCGCCAGCTTGCTCAGCCCCGTCACCTTGCCGTCAGCCCCGGGAATGTACCCGACATGCGCCACCCCGTGGAAAGGCACCAGGTGGTGCTCACACGTGGAATAGAACGGGATATCCTTCACCAGCACCATCTCGGAATGGGCAATATCGAAGGTCGTGCCCAGCACATCGGCTGGGTCAGCGTGCAGACCCGAGAAAAACTCCTCGTAGGCGCGGGCCACTCTCGCCGGGGTGTTCTGTAAACCGTCACGGTCAGGGTCTTCACCGATTGCCAGCAGGATTTCCCGCACCGCCGCCTCAATGCGCGGCTTATCTACCCCCGAGCCGTTATCCTCGCTCATCCGACCCTCCATAGGGGTTCTGGTTCGGGTTGTTATACGGGTACGGGTTCTGCTGCTGCTCATTCTGCTGACCCGGATACTGGCCGGGGAACTGCCGCTGTTCGGGATACTGCTGCGGAGGCATCGCCACGGTCGGGTCGGTATCCTCAATATCCTGCGTGCCCGAATGCGGCATCTGCTGAGGCTGACCGCCCTGACCGGGCAGGTTCTGGCCCGGTTCCGTGTGCTCGGGCGCAGTCGGCATGGACGCAGTCGTAGGAGCCTTCATCGCCACGGTTGGATCGGAATCGCCCTCCAGACCATTCTTCTCTGCGGCAAGTTCGCTCGGAGCCTTCACCGGCGGAATATCGGTGCGTTCGCGGCCTTCCTTGGAATACCAGTGCTCGCGTTCGGGGCGCTTACGCACATCCTTGAAGATCTCCGCGATCTCATTCTCCAGCAGAGTCTCTTTCTCCAGCAGGGCGAACGCCAAGCGGTCAAGCACATCGCGGTTCTCCACGAGAATCTGGAAAGCCTCATCATGAGCTTCTTCCAGAAGTTTACGCACCTCGATATCGATCTTGTAGGCGGTCTTGTCAGAGTAGTTACGTGCCGCCGAAGGATCGCCGCCCATGAACGGTTCGGTGTCGTCGCTGCCAAGCTTTACCGAACCCAGCAGGGCGCTCATACCGTAGTCGGCTACCATTTTGCGTGCGGTATCGCTCGCCTTCTGAATATCGTTCGCGGCACCCGTGGAAGGATCGTGGAATACGATTTCCTCAGCTGCGCGGCCACCCATCGCATAGGCCATCTGATCCAGTAGCTCGTGGCGTGTGGTCGAGTACTTATCGTCCTGCGGCATGACCATCGTGTAACCCAGTGCACGGCCACGCGGCAGAATCGTAATCTTGGTAACCGGCGCGGAGTTGCGCAGGGCGGCAGCCACGAGAGCGTGACCGCCCTCATGGTACGCGGTTACCTTACGTTCATGCTCACTCATGATGCGCGAAGCACGCTGCGGGCCCGCCATTACACGGTCGATAGCTTCATCGATAGCACGGTCATCAATCACGTTGCCGTTATCGCGAGCGGTCAGCAGGGCTGCCTCGTTCATCACGTTCGCCAGGTCTGCACCCGTAAAACCGGGGGTACGCTTAGCGACCTGCCCCAAATCGACGCGACGGTCGATCGGCTTACCGGCGGCGTGCACCTCAAGGATGCGCTGGCGGCCCTTCATATCGGGCGCGTCCACACCGATCTGGCGGTCGAAACGACCCGGGCGCAGCAGGGCGGGGTCGAGCACATCCGGGCGGTTGGTCGCAGCAATCACGATCACGTTGGAGTTGCCGTCGAAACCGTCCATTTCGACAAGCAGCTGGTTAAGGGTCTGCTCACGCTCGTCGTTACCGCCGCCCATGCCGACGCCGCGGCGGCGACCGACCGCATCGATCTCGTCCACGAAGACGATTGCGGCGGGGTTAGATTTTGCTTCCTTGAACAGATCGCGCACGCGGGGATGCGCCCACACCCACGAACATCTCAACAAAGTCGGAACCGGAGATCGAGTAGAAAGGCGCGCCAGCCTCGCCCGCAACAGCTTTCGCGAGCAGGGTCTTACCGGTACCGGGAGGGCCGTACAGCAGCACGCCCTTAGGAATCTTAGCGCCTAGTCGGGTGAACTTTTCGGGCTCCGCAAGGAACTCGCGCACCTCTTCAAGCTCAGCCAGCGCCTCATCAACACCGGCGACATCGGAGAAACGCACGGTCGGGTTGTCTTTGTTGAACTTCTTCGCGCGCGACTTCGCGAAGCTCATGACCGAAGAGTTACCGCCCATGCGGCCCATAAGCAGCCAGAAAATTGCACCAAAAAGAAGCACCGGCAGCAACAGAGAAATCAGGGAGCCCAAGAAGCTGTTTTCCACCGGCTGATCGGTGTAGCTCTCCAGCTGGGCGCCGTTCATGGCCCGCACGACTTCTTCGGCACGCGGCTGCACATAGTAAAACTTCACGGAGGAACCGTAGTTGTTGCTGCCCTGCTTATAGTCTTCCTTCAGCTGCAGCTCAACACGCTGGTCACCATCATAGATTTTCGCGCTCTTCACCTGATGGTCGTTGAGCAGCTGCAAACCAACGTTGGTATCTACCTGGCGTGCGCCCTGCGCAAAAAGCGAGCTCAGCGAGAACGCCACGACAACAATTGCAATAACGATAGCCCACAGCCAGCGACCATTGATCAGCCTGCCTAAAAAGTTATCGGGGCCGTTCGGCGAGTTATTGGATTTGCGCCAATGCTTAATTCCTTACGTTTACGACGGCTACACGCCGGGTACGCGCCGCAGCGTGCCGGAGCACTCCGTGACGATAGAAAGATGCAACTTTAAATGTACCCTAACCCCGCCGGATTACGCCCGCATCGGCGGCATTTCACCTCAAGGCTAAAAGGAGTCAGTGCGGGCGTGCAGAAGTATGTCTAGGAGGTCCCCAGACCCTGTTCCCTACATACCTCCAAAAAGGTTTGCAGGCTTGTCGTACCTTCCCGGTGCAAATCGGCAACGTTATCTGCGTAAAAATCTGCACCACCATTCAAACCAATGAATTCGCCACGTAGCTGAATGACAGCCTTATGACCATCAATAATCATCACGTTATTCATAGATTTCACTCTGCAGCTCGTCAAGGGAAACCTTTACCCCTGGCTGCGGATTAGCTAGGCGATAGCGCACGGTTTCGAGAAACTCTGCGTGCAGGCATAAGCGTGCCCGCGCATCCAGAATTTTCATCAGGATGCGCGGGTACCAAAGTCTTGTGCGCACGCTGCGCACGACCGGGTTTTAGGAATATACGTGCGGGTGCAGCGTCGCCACGCAGTCGAGGTTGCGGTACTTCTCAGCGAAATCGAGCCCGTAACCAACCACGAACTCAGGTTCGATATCCCAGCCCACGTATTTGACCTGAACGTCGGTCTTGACGACCTTCGGCTTACGCAGCAGGGTGCAGATTTCCACAGATTCCGCGCCGCGCGATTTGAGGTTCTGCTGCAGCCACGCAAGAGTCAGCCCGGAATCAATAATGTCTTCAACGATCAGCACATTACGACCGGTCAGGTCGGTATCAAGGTCTTTGAGGATACGAACCACGCCCGAGGATTTCGTGCCGGATCCGTACGAAGAAACCGCCATCCAGTCCATCGTGTAATGCCCCTTGAGCGCGCGGGACAGGTCTGCCATCACCATAATGGCGCCCTTGAGAACCCCCACGAGGAGCACGTCTTTGCCTTCGTAATCTTCGTCGATGCGCGCCGCCAGCTCGGCAACTTTCGCATTAATCTCTTCCTTGGTGAAGAGTACGTTCTTCAGATCGTCCTGCACGTCTTGAGCCTGCACGGATTCTTCTTTCTTGCCGGGGCGTCTTCACGCCGAACCCGCCCAAACGTTCCGTCGAGTCGGGTATATTTTCTTGGTCCGTTTTAAGTATGACTTAAATTCTGATGCGCGGCTTACGTTTCACGGGTGTCTGCTGGGGTGCTTTGGAAGAATGCTCCCGAAAACACGAGTAAACCGCTACCGCGCCGCCTTCGCCGTCTGCTCGGCTAAGTAGGTTGCGGTTTTCAGATCAAGATTCAGCTCTGTGCGGCGCAGCTCGCGAATCAGCTGAACCTCATCCTTCGCGGGGTCAAAGCCCGCCTTGTCCGCTACGGAACGAGCCCAATCGATGGCGGCTTCCATCGGTTCGTCTGCCTTCGCGAAGAGAACGGCAAGTTCCGCCCTCGGATTCTTATCGCTGCCAAAAAGTCCCATGCTTTTTCCTTCCGTATACCACCGAATCCCTGTGATATATCGAGATTCAAGGATTTTCAGTACCTTGCTATCTTAACACGGCACTGTAGTCACTTTGAGAGCTGAAACACAATAACTGGCTTATGAAGTCGAAGGTTTTCTCTTACCGCTGGGAAATAAGTACCAGCGCATCCACGCGGGTGTCGGTGCGGGGGTCTTGTACCCTACGGCGGCGGTAGGCACTCACATGCCCGGGCAGCTGCACCGGCCCGGCGGTGGCGTGCTCGGCGACGAACTCGTCAAGCGCCTGCAGTCGTTCAAATCCGGGGTTCTCCCCCTGCGCGGCGCGGGTTGCCAGGGCGAGCACGCGCATCCGAAGGGCAGGGTGCAGCGCCGCCGTTTCCGCGCGGTTCAGGGCAATAACTGTGGGAGCAGGTTTCTCAGAGGCGGCCTCCGTGGAGTGGTTGCCGGGCACCGTATCAGCTCCGGGGATGTTAGGCAGATGAACCCCGGTAGGCAGCTTCAGGCGGGCGTACTCGGCGGCGGCGAGCGCATCCAAATATTCGGCATCAGGCCCGGCGACTGCGGCGGTTCGCGCCAGGGAGAGTGCCACATCCCCACCAAGATGCTCTTGCAGGAACGGCAGGACGGTGTGCCGAATGCGCGCGCGCATGAGCGTCTGGTCGGTGTTGGTGGGGTCGTTCCAGGGGGTGGCACCTTCGGCTTCGCAAATATTCAGCATATCGGCGCGGCGCAGCGCGAGGAAGGGGCGCAGGTAGGTTACTCCGTTTTCGATGCGCACTGGCGGCATTCCTGCGAGGGAGCGTGTGCCCGAACCGCGCCCAAGCCCCAGGAGCACGGTTTCCGCCTGATCGTCAAGGGTGTGACCCAGCAGAACAGCCCGTGCGCCGGTATGTTGCACCGCACGTTCAAAGGCGCTGTAACGGGCGGTTCGCGCCGCCATTTCGGGGCCCATGCTGCCCTGCGGAACCTGCACGCGCTCCGTGAGCACAGGGTGCAGCCCCAGATTCGTGAGGGTTTCTGCGGTGGCCGCGGCAACCTCAGCGGAGTCGGCTTGCAGTCCGTGATCGACCACGACGGCGCCCACACGCACATCGGAACGACGCGCAAAATGCGCAGCAATGCAGGCGAGCGCAAGCGAATCTGGCCCGCCGCTGCATGCAACCAGCACGAGGGGCTTCTCGGTTTCTGCACCCTGCTGCGATGCGACCGATTCTCGCCGCGCACGCCCGGTGCCCTTGATGGTGCCTTCACCCAGCAGATTCGTCAGCGCGCGCGCCAGTTCCCGGCGAGCCGTCCCTACCGCCGGATGCAGCCGCCCCTGCCGCCCATGTTGCATGTGTTGTCCTTCTCTGTTGTATATGCCGCTGTGACAAAATCTATTCGCAAATTCCTTCGGGCTCTGCGGCAGATGCAGCAGCGAATTACGCATTATTAAGTACGCTGGCGTATTGAAATGATGCTCGGTTTTGTCATATAACCCGTTCTGGGATTACGCGGTATTCTCTTCGTCCCTATTACCAGCCATGGCCACCTTGGCCTCCTCGTCCAGCACACGCTTAATCCAGGCATCCGGGTTGTGAATCTCCCGTTCGGTCGGCAGGTTCTCGGGTCGCTCCCACACGACGTTGAAGCGTTCCATGCCGACCGCATCCACAATATGTTGCACGAACTTCTGCCCGTCGCGGTACTGCGCCATCTTTTTGTTCATGCCCAGCAGCCGGTAAATGAGCTTTGTGAGGAACTTCTGGGTTGAGCTGCGGCGGTTGAACCTGCGGCGAATCGTCTTGACGGTCGGCACAATCTGGGCGTCCACGGCATCCATCACCACGTTTGCGTGCCCCTCAAGCAGGCTCATAATGGCTGTCAGCTCGCTCGCGATTTTGCGTGCCTTCGCGGTGGCTTCTTTCACAGGATGCGCCCGCCCCTCCCCGGGTTCTTCGGCGCGGGCCTGGGCTGCGGCACGGAGCGCATCTTTGAGGTCGAAGGTGCTGGCGGCGCTATCGCCCAGCTCCGTAATCTTGGCGAGAAAATAGTCGCGCAGCCACGGCGCGGCGGCAAACTGCACCCGATGCGTCTGCTCATGCAGGCACACCCACAGGCGAAATCTTCGGGTTCAACGTTGAGTTCACGCTCAACGGCGACCACGTTCGGGGCGAGCAGCATCAGACGACCGCCCGGCTGCCCGTACCCTGCCAGCGCCGCATAGGGTTCATATTGCCCAAGCACTTTGGTGGAGAGGAACGAGAGCACGGCACCGACCTCGAAGGCCAACCCTTCTTTGAGTTTGTTTAGGTCAGCATGCGGTTTTTTCTGTTGAATCTTCTCGAATGCAGGCTTGACGAAGGGTACGAGCATGATCGAGAACGCCTGCGCGTTCGCCTTCGCCCAGGTACTTCGATCGACCACCAAAACCTCGGAGTCGCGCAGGTCTTGTGCCGCATCAAGCCCGGTAATGCGGTGCACATGGTCAACGGATTCTTCCGCCGCTTTGCGCAAGGATGCGACCACGCCAGCCATCTCCTGGGGCTTCATGCGCGGCCCGGCAGGCGCCAGGCTACCCACGATTTTGGCGATGCGCTCAACATTTAGCAGGTTTTGTGTGTTGTTCTCGCTCATATGCACAGTGTATCGAACTGTGCTGAGGTGAAGCCTCATACTCAGGGGGTAAAAGTGGGAGCGGTTTCTTCATTTGGGAGCACTTTAAGTGCTCCCAAATGAAGAAACCGCTCCCGGAACACGCAGATGCACTAGCAGGTGCAGCGCAAGAAATAAGCGAGCTAGGAACGCCTCTCGTTATGATCAAGGGGCATACGGTAGCGATTATCCGGCAGGAACAGATCCTTGACCGCAGGGTCATCAACCTCAGCATTCTTCTGCATCGTCTCAGCACGCTCCTGCGCAGCCTCACCAAACATCTCACGAGTCATCTGCTTGGTCTGCTCAATCTTGCTGCGTATCTCCGCCCGGGTGAAACCAGGCTTCCAGGGCTTAAACCATGCCGCGTAGGCCAGATAGAAAACTAAGGCACAGACACCCACCATTACTGCTTTACCTATATCTTGAGTTACTGCCAGTGCGACCACTAAGTACACCAGTGGAGGAATTAAGAATTCGTATGCAGCAAACAGCACCCCTCCCGGAGAGGGGCGCTGTGCACGCACCACCAACGGACGCTGCACCAATGTGAGTATTAGCGGGAAAATGAGATAAGAAATCAGTACGGTCTTAGTCGCCTGATACAAAGAGAGAGACAGGGCAGAAAGCCCAAGGCGGAGACAACAGCACCAGCACCAAGAATCAGCAGAAATACGCAAAATACTTCGAGCAGACGCCATATAAAACTACCCATCAACGCAGCGCTCAGCGGTACATACTCTGGGTGATCCGGCGTGTACTGACTACTCTTCATGTACATACCCCTTCTCGCATTCTCCATGTGTTGGAGTGTTTTCACCGCTTACGCGGAAGTGCTCCTCGTTTTTCATAATCGAGGGGCATACGGTAGCGATTAGTCGGCAGAAATAGGTTCTTAATAGCTGGGTCATCAACATCAGCGTACTTCTGCATAATCTCAGCACGCTCCTGCATCATCCCGGCGTACTCCTGCGCGATATCGCCCACCAGTTCACGGGTCATCCGTTTAGTCTCTTGAATTTTGTGGCGCACTTGGGTACGGGTGAAACCAGGCTTCCAGGGCTTAAACCATGCCGCGTAAATCAGATAGAAAACTAAGGCACAGGAACCTACTGTTGCCGCCTTGCCTACCTCCTGAAACATCCCTAGTGTTACCACCAGGTACACCAGCGGCGGCACTAAGATATCGCATGCAGCGAATAGCAACCCTCCCGGAGAGGGATGCTGCGCACGCACCACCAACGGACGCTGCACCAATACGAGTACTAGCGGAAAGATGAGGTAGGAAATCCACACGATACCAGCGATCTGCACCCGCGGAAGAGACAGCGCAGAAAGCTTTAAAGCTGGTACAACAGCCCGGGCACCGAGAATCACGAAAAAGACACAGAACGATTCGAAAAAACCACTGAAATAACCACCCTTCAGTGCACTCGTCAGCGCTACATACTCTGGATGCTCCAGCGTGTACTGACACTTCTTCGTGCTCCCTCCACGCACCATGGATGCACTGCCCCAGACGAGCGATGCCATATAAAGTTGCGAAGATAGCCTCTGGAAGACAGGCTGAGGTAACTCCCTCAAGGGTGAGTATTGCTTCCCAAGGATTTGCGGCGCATTCACCGACCTCATTGACAAGGTCCGCTGACGGATAGCGTTCTCTATATCAGACGCACTATTCCACAGCCGCTTCGTTTTTTGGCTCCGCCCAATGGCTTTAATGTATTCCGTTATTGTCTCGGCTAGGGCTGAAGCGCGCGTTCGCAGGGCGACAACGGGCTTAGTTTTGCCGATAGTGCCGTGCGACGCATCATTTACATTTTCAGTACCAAGAACCTTGCGCATTACGTTCGGAGCAGTAGCCCGCGCAGCAGTATCAGCACCCGCGAAAATCGCAGAAACCCCTGCTGTGGCAGTTAAACGAATGGCATTTCGACATTCACATACCAAACCTTTCATTTATACTCCTCTCCACGGCATATCCATTTCAAGGACGTCATATGCTGCATATTTTGGTGCACAACAAACTCTTAATTAAGAAATACATAATGCTATATCGCGTACAGATACCCCAGACTATGGGCAAACAATCCGTCTCTGTATGTATAGAAGATTTAATGAACAGCGTATTATTTCCCACACTATACGTTCACGTAGCGCAGTGCAACGACAATAAAATTAATTTTTAATAAAGCTCTTCGGGGAAAATTGCGGCACTACACTATCACCTGTGAGAACCGCGTCCTGACCCCATACAAAAAAATAAACGGGAGCGGTTTCTTCATTCGGGAGCACTTTATTTGCTCCCGAATGAAGAAACCGCTCCCGATGTTAACAGGAACGCGAGTAAGGTCTAGTGACCTTCAGCGGCGAAGCGGTCGATCGCCTCCTGAACCATCTTCTCTGCCGCGGCGATGTCGTCCCAGCCTTCGCCCTTCACCCATTTGCCGGGTTCCAGATCCTTGTAGCGCTCGAAGAAGTGCTGAATCTCAGCCTTGAGCTGCTCGGGCACGTCCGCCAGCGACTTGATGTGATCGTAGCGCTTATCGGTGGGCACGCACAGCACCTTCGCATCGCCACCAGCCTCGTCGGTCATGTTAAAGACGGCAACCGGGCGAGCCTCTACGATCACACCGGGAACAATATCAACGTCTAGAACCAGCATGGCATCCAGCGGATCGCCATCCTCGCCGAGCGTGTTCTCAAAGTAGCCGTATGCGGTGGGGTACTGCATTGAGGTGAACAGCACGCGATCTAGATACAGACGACCGGTTTCGTGGTCTATCTCGTACTTCACACGGGAGCCGCGGGGGATTTCAATCGTGACGTCGAGTTCCATGGGAGCCTCTTTCTATGAATGTAAGCCTCTGCACCGCGCATCAAGGCGGCGAACAACTCCCCCATTGTACCCCCTGAACGCGTGCACAACACCCATTCAATGCCACAAAAATCGTGCTTTCACATACGTTGACGTGAACATCACCGCGCTATCTCCAGGCGGGCTGGTAGCGTGTAGTCCTCGCGATGCGCGTAACGGCTCGGTATTTCGCGGCGGAATTCGTTATGCTCTTAAGATGCGTTCACCCCAACCAATAAACACCCCGTTCACTCGCCGCGCCCTGCTCGGTGCAGCACCCGCGCTATTCCTTGCCGCATGCTCAAACCCAAGCGGCGGACAGTCGCAGAGCGGTACCGCATCCGTAACCCCGTCGGTCACACCCACGCCGACCCCCACTCCGGTACTGAATACTCAGCAGATTCAAGACCTGAAAACCCAGCTCGATAAGCTCTTTCAGGAGCGCCCCTACCCCGCCCATTCCATGCTTGTGACTGCCCTCGACGGCACACGTGAACTCTATGTGGATGCCCCGGACACCCCGCGCCTACCCGCATCGAATATGAAGATTCTGACCTATTTTACGCTCGTGCAGACCGCCCCGGAACGCACTTTCACAACCTCGGTGGCGCAGGGTAAAAATGGGCTGTTTCTGGTGGCAGGCGGCGACACTCTGCTCGTGGAAGGAGCCACGGAACCGGCCACCGCAGGCTCGCCGACGATGCGCGCCGGGCTGAGCACGCTCGCTGCGGATACCGTGCAGCAAATGAACGAACGCAAGGTCGCGCACGGCACCTTCCCCGTCTACCTCGACACCACGATCTACACGGGTTCCGCAACTACCCCGGCTGGGAGCCAGGCGACCTCGAATCCGGGCAAATCACCCCGATTAACCCGATCGCGCTTGCATCGCACACCGTACCCGGGCAGTCCACCCCCGATAAACCGGCGCGCCCGCAAGACGCCGGAATCGCCGCCCTAGAAGCGTTCGTGAAGGTGCTCAATAAGGCGAGTGAAGAGCATGCGGAGGTCAAATCCGGGTACGTGTTTACAGTCGCCGACCGCCGCCCCCGTGAGACCGATGCCGAGCAGATCGCTCAGATTCAGTCGGCATCCGCGCTCGATCAGGCCTTTGTGATGATGTTAGAGTCCGATAATGTGCTCGCCGAGGTGCTGGGGCGCAATATGGCGATCGCTGCGGGGCGTGAGGGCAGCGCATCCGAGGCGCAGAAACTTGTGCGCGAGAAACTGCAGGAGGCGAAGATTTCGGTTACCGGGCTGGTGCAGGCGGATGTGAGCGGCATATCCCTGCAGAACCGGGTGACGGCACGCACCCTGGCGCAGACCTTGGGGGCGTTGGCGGCGCATCCGAAGCACGAAGAGCTTGAGCGCAGATTCCCGGTTGCGGGTGTTTCGGGTACGCTCAAGGATCGTTTTAGCGGAGAAGCGAATAAGTATGCGCGCGGACATGTGGCGGCAAAGACCGGCACGCTGTTCACGGCCATTTCGTTATCGGGGTATGCGACCCGCCCAGACGGCACACGCCTGATTTTCGTGAGCCTGCTCAACGACGTCGGCGGTGCGGAGGCTCTGCCCGGTGCGAAGGATACGGTTGATAGCGCCGCGGCGATTGTGGCGGCGCGTACCGAACCTCCCGCGACTCCCGCGGGAACACCCGCACCTTCGGGATCGCAGGTACCGGGTTCATCTTCGTCTCCCGATGCGACAGGTTCGGGTTCTGCCCCGAATTCCTCGCAGGCCCCGGATGGTTCGTCTTCTGCTTCGCCCGCCGGTGGCAGCGTGCCGCAGGAGGATGCACCCTCCCAGGCGGCGGAACAAAACCCTGCCAAAGTTCCCAGCTCACAGTAAAGCATGAATATGCAAAATAATGTATATTTATCTGACTGCCGGGTACGTCCGCGGGCATACAGCAACCGCGCATCGCAAGCGCCCCTGCGGTTATTCGCGCATATTCACTCAACCCGTTCCGAAGGATAGTTTCATGTCTTCACCCTCTGCCGCATCCGCGCCCGACGATCTGCCGAGAGTCGCCGTCGCGGAGCTTTTGCGTGTTCACCACTGCGAGACGGCGCTCTACGCCGATTTTTCGCGGCATACGGCAGGCACCCGGGAGAACGAATACGACACCACCGCGAGCGGTCTCTCTCATGTCGTGCGTAGTGATAGCGGCGTGCCCCAGCTCGACCCCGAAGTCGTGGCACTTTTGCAGGCGGCACAGGCTTCATGCGGCACAGACACGGGGAATTCGGCGGCTGCCGAGGTGGAAGTACGCACCGCGCAGGGTATGGAACGCTACCCGCTCGCGCGGCTGATCCCGGTGTTGGAAACCCTCACGGAACGCTACGAATTTTTGCGCGCATCGTGGCGGGAGGGTGTGGCACTCACCGATATTCCCAACCTGCTGAGCTGCGGTGACTGCCCGGCGTGCGCGGCACGTGTGGAGGCCGAAGTCGGCGCATCCGAAACGCTTGACGAACCCGAGCTCGTCCCTCATAGCAGCGATGATTCAAACGAAGAATCCTGGGCGGATTCCGATGATTCCGCAGCGGAATCGACGTTTGAGGGCATTCCCGCGAAGGCACAGCATCCGTACCGGGTGCGTCCTGCCGCACCTGCCGACGATGATGAAGAGTACACTCAGCTTGAGCGCCTGCGGGAACGCCTTGCCGAGCTCGAAAAGCAGAACCAGAAGAATCGGGGTCTATCTTCCGAAAATTCCCGGTTGGCGATGCTCCTCTCCGGCGTCGATTTCTACCGCCGCGAAAAGGCGCCGTTTTGGCGGGATCATCTGCGCCGCCTGCACGAGCCCTACGAGAACTGGGCGAATACGCGCAATTGCGTGATTTTCGAGAGTGTTGAGACCGCAACCGATTGGGAGCGCGTGCGCGGGGCGAAAATGCGTACCCTGCGCGCGGTCGCCACCCTGGCGGATTCGCACACCCTCAAGGCCGACGATACCGGGCATTATTTGCTGTATAGTGCCGATGATGCGCCCGCGAAGGCATATGAAAGCATCGATTCCCAGGTGGAGGCGTTCCGCGCGACCAACCCGCAGGCCCGCGTGCCAGATACGCTGCATAGACTCGGGTTTTTCGGGGCAAAAATTATGTCTCTCGACCCGTATGAGGAACCGGGCGAACCCGCAGAGGGCGCTACTTTGGCAACAGGTGGCGGGCAGCGTGTTGTGATGGTAGTTGCCGAGCGCATCCGCGTGAACGATGAAGAACATGCGGCCTTCCCGCTGGGGCTTACCCCGGGCGCACCCGTGACGACGAAACAGCTAGAGGCAGCGCTTATGCGCGTAGCGGTCGAGGCTGAAGACTCATTCCCCAACGTTGCCGCGACCGGGACACTTGACCTTATCGAACGCCGTCCGCCGCGACTCAAAACCCGCGAGAGCCTGCCCCAAGAGACGGATTTTTCTCACGCCGAGCTGCCCACTGTTGAGGCGGTACTCGCGGCGGTTCGTGACCTTGACCGTTCCTATGTGGCGGTTCAAGGGCCGCCCGGGTCTGGCAAGACCTTCTTGGGGTCGCAGGTGATCGCCAGGTTGGTTGCGGAGGGCGCAAAAGTGGGTGTGGTGGCGCAGTCTCACGCCGTCGTGGAGAATATGCTGACCGCGTGCCTGGAACGTAACCTATTTCCCGCCGAGCGGGTGATGCGCGCCAAGGGCAAATCTCAACTCCCCGATTACCCCTGGGTTGAGGTCAGCGATAAAGATCTGACCGCTTTATTAGACAAATCCTGCGGGCTCGGCGGCGAAAAACCCGGCACCGGAACTTCGCCCGGCATTCTTTTTGGCGGGACCGCCTGGGATTTTGCAAACCCGAACCGTATTCCTGAGGGCTCGCTAGACCTGCTCGTTATCGACGAAGCTGGGCAGTTTTCGCTCGCCAATACCCTGGCGGTTGGAAGGGCCGCACGGAACCTGCTTCTGCTGGGTGATCCGCAGCAGCTGCCGCAGGTGGCGGTGGGTGAGCATCCGTACCCGCTGGATACCTCGGCGCTGGGTTGGCTGTCCAGCGGGCAGTCGGTACTGCCCGCTACATTCGGTTATTTTCTGCAAGTCACCTGGCGTATGCACCCGCAGCTGTGCGCACCAGTTTCCGCACTGTCCTACGGTGCGAAGCTGCACTCGGCTGCGGCGGCGAGCGAGCGCATCCTCAAGGTTCCTGAGCGTGAAGAATCTGTTATTCCTGCCGACCCCGGGCTGTACATGTACGGCGTTCATCACGAGCACTGCACCGTACGTTCCGAAGTAGAGGCGGCAGCCGTCACGCGCCTAGCGGGCGAGTTCGTGGGCGCTTTATGGACTCCCGGGGCGAATCAACCCGCACGCGAGCTCACCGGCGAAGATATTGTGGTGGTCGCCGCCTATAACGCACAGGTCGATACGATCGCGGAGCATCTGCGCCACGCCGGACTTCTGGATGCGGACGGTCACGGCGTGCGCGTGGGAACCGTTGATAAGTTTCAGGGTCAGCAGGCGCCGGTGACGATCGTGTCAATGGCCTCCTCAAATGCCGGAATATCGGGGCGAGGCGCAGAATTTCTGCTCTCCCCTAACCGCCTGAACGTGGCTCTCTCACGCGGGCAGTGGTGTTCCGTACTGGTCGCATCCGACAGCCTGCACCGGTTCGTGCCGCAGAGCATCCCCGAACTCTTGGCGTTGGGCGGATACCTGGGTTTGGTGCGCTCCGCCGCCACCTTGGGCTCACCCACATTCGAGGGCTGACAAGGCATATTAGACAGTTTTATGCGGCGCGCCCGGTCATCGGCGCCAAATCCGGCGCGATTGTGAGAAACAGCATCGCCCGGGTGTGCTTGCCCGTGCCAACCCGTGCTGCAAAACCCTATCAAAACCCGAGGCGCTCAGGCATAATGGAGGGGTGTTCGTGTTAACCTTCATTCAACGTTCCCCCCAGGTTTCATTGCCTGCGCTTCTCGACAAGCTCTCCAAGCTCAACCCCCGAGTTGAATTCGCACAAACCTATCCGGACGAAATTCAGGGTGCTTTCGAGAGTTCCGCAGACGCCCTGCAGGCGGCCCTGTATGCTTCGCGTGAGCAGGGATTCTGGGTTGGCATCGGAGTTGGTGAGCTGCGCATTCCCCGATTCGCCGGGGCACTGGGAACGGTCAGTACGAACGATTGCACCGGCGATGCCCTCGAATTCTCACGGCTTGCCGTGGAGGCGGCACGCACCGGCGCCCCCGCCCGCGGTATTGCGGTATCGGCACATGATCGCGCGGTCGCAGACATGGCTTCGGGGCTCACACGCCTGCTGTATCGGGTATGTTCCGACCGTACCGAGGCCGAATGGCGCGTGGTCGATCTGCTGGTTCCCAGGGTTCGCGGGCAGCAGCGGGCAGTTGCACAGGCGCTCGGCATTACCACCCAAGCGGTCAGCCGCACGCTCATGCGCTCGCTCTGGCACGAAGAACAGGCGGCACGCCCGGCGATACTCGACCTGCTCAACCGGTTGGATACGCCATCGCCTCCGGCCATATAAAAGTACTTCTCAAATGCTGACTACGGGAATACTCCGCGAAATATTCGCGTTTTAGGCCGGTTTTACCGCACACGAAGAGGTACACCCCAAGCGAGAGGTAAGGCGAGAAATCTCCGCCCGATGCCCCGCCACCAACCGGTACGCTCGGTGCGCGACGGGGCGCATCGGCGGGTTCAACAGGAGAACCCCGGCGGCACGCAGGAACTTGCCGCGCAGCGTCGCATCCGGGCACGTGCACAGGGTCAGGGCGATCGCATCCGAACCGTAGATGATCTGCCCGGCATCGTTAATGAACGGCAAAGCGTGGGCGAAACGGCGCGCATCCACGCGGTACTGCACGAGATTTTCGGGCGTTCCAGGCAAAATACGCGCACCCGGTTCGAGGCGACGCAACAGATTCGCGCTCGCGGTGCAGAAACCGCAGTCGGGGTCGTACAGAAGAACGCTCATGACCCCATCCTAACCGAGTACCCATCCACCCGCGAGCAGATAGTATTTCGACGAGCAGATAGCAATTCATTATCTTTTCGCCGAAATACTATCTGCTCGCGGTAAGAAAAGGCACACCCGAACCCGAACTTCGGTAAACTTATCCTTATGCCCTTGTCAGAACTATCTGTGAGCACCCAGAACTACCTCAAAGCCATCTGGTCACTTGAAGAGTGGACGGAAGCTCCTGCGACCGCATCCGCCCTAGCCGAACGCATGGGGCTGCGGGTTTCTTCGGTCTCAGACGGGCTTAAACGACTTGCGGCGGCCGATCTGATCGACCATCAGCGCTACGGCGCCATCGAACTCACCCCGCTGGGGCGCACCTATGCGGTCGCCATGATTCGCCGCCACCGCCTGATCGAAACTTTCCTGGTGGAAACTCTGGGCTACACCTGGGACCGTGTGCATGACGAAGCCGAGGTGCTCGAACATGCGGTATCTGATTTCATGATTGAGCGTATCGACGCGATTCTGGACCACCCTACGCGTGATCCGCACGGCGACCCTATCCCGGATGCGTCCGGGCGTATCTCATTCCCACACACCGTTCCGCTTACCCAGTGCGAGCCCGGCGAGCGCGTAATTTTGGAGCGGATCACCGATTCCGACCCGAAGCTGCTGCGCTATCTGCAGGATCACGGTTTTGTTCCCGGGGCGCGTTTACTTCTTGAAGAGGGCGCCCCCTTTTCGGAGGCGGTTAATGTGCGGGTTCTCGCGCACGCCAATCATTCCGAAGCTCCTGCCGCTCAAAACCCGAATTCGAGCGCTATACCCTTAGGAACCGCCGCGGCGGCTGGGCTTTTCGTCTCTCGCTCATCATAGCTTTGCCTCGGTAATTTTGCCTTGGGGCTCGGGTGTCGGATGCCTTATAAGGGTCAGTGGGCGGCGGCTTGCGCCCGGGAGAGCCTTGACCGCCGGGTGAACTCATGATCCCGCGCGAATCTGCCGCAAACCTAGGCTTCTGCCTGCTCTGCTGGGCGGCGTGCCGCGCGTATCCGCCCCAGAATTCCGTAGCGCGGTGCGAATATATACGCGGTCAAGAAAATGATGCCCTGGGTAACGACCACGGCACCACCGGGTGAAATATCCAGGTGGTAGCTACTATAAAGCCCCACGAGCGTACCCAGCATCGACACCCCGACCGAGACCGCGAGCATTGGCGTGAAACGGTCGGTGAGCAGACGTGCGGTCGATCCAGGAATCACAAGCATGGCGACTACGAGCACGACTCCCACGATCTGCAGCGCCACCACGCTCGTGAGCGCCAGCATCACCAGAAGCAGCGCGCCAAGAACCCTGGGGCGCAGCCCGATAGCGTGCGCGAACCCGCGGTCGAAGGCGTACAGAATAAAATCGCGGCGCTTAATAAGCAGGACACCCGCCACGATGACGGCGAGAATAGCTACCTGCCAGACATCCGGCCAGGATACGCCCAGCACGTTCCCGAAAAGAATATGGTTCAGGTCGGTGCTTGAGGGTGTCACTGAAACCAGTACGAGCCCGAGCGCAAAAAGAGTTGTGAAGACAATACCGATAGCGGCGTCCTCACGCACGCGCCCGCTGCGCTGTACCGCGCCGATCAGGGTGACGGCAACGAGCGCGGCAATCACCGCCCCCACGGCAAAGGGGATGCCCGCAATATAGGCGAGCACCACGCCGGGCAGTACCGCGTGCGAGATCGCATCGCCCATGAGCGACCAGCCGAGCATCACGAGCCAGCAGGAAAGCAGCGCACAGACCACGGCGGCAATCACGGTAACGACCATGGCGCGCGTCATGAAGGGAAGGGTGAACGGTTCCACCAGGTAATCCAGAATGCTCATGCTATTCTCCCTTCTCACGCCAGGTCTGCTCGTCGGATGCGCCGCTATCGGCGCCCGCCTGAACCTGCATACCAAACGCCTGCACCAAATTTTCGGGGGCTAACACCGTCTGCGGGGTGTCGTGCATCAAAATCGTTTGACGCAGCAGCAGAGCATCGTCGGCAAAGGCTCGTAGAGACGCCAAGTCATGGGTTGAAACCAGCACGGTGGCACCCTCGCTGCGCATCTGCTTCAACACCTGAATGAGCATGGATTCTGACCTTTTATCCACTCCGGCGAAGGGCTCATCAAGTAATAGAAGCCGCGCGCCCTGCGCTATCGCCCGCGCCACGAATGCCCGCTTGCGCTGCCCGCCCGAGAGTGCCCCGATTTGACGATGCGCAAGCTCGGTCAGCTCTACGCGCTCTAGGGCGTGCTCGACCGCCTGCTTATCGGTGGCACGCAGCCGACGGGTGATGCCCAGCCCGCGGTACCGCCCCATCGCCACGACCTCACGCACCGAGACGGGAAAGCTCCAGTCTATTTCTTCGCTCTGCGGCACATAGCTGACAATGCCGTTTTTACGAGCAAGGTATGGTTCTTTGCCCGCGATCTCCACGGTTCCGGTATGCGCGGGGATAACGCCCATAATGGCTTTGAAGAGGGTCGATTTTCCCGAACCGTTCATGCCGATCAGCCCGCAGATACTCCCGGTACCAAGCTCGAAAGTAGTCTCATACAGGGCGCGCACGGTTCCATAATGGACGCCCAAATTTTCGACTCTCAACAGTGTTTCCATAGGTTTTGTATCCGACAAAATTTCGTTCGCGTACTTCTTCTAAGCCCCGCTCGTCATCCGTGACGGTGGGATGCGCCCCTCACCACGAACCGGCGGGGGGGCGCAGTATGCGGCGGCCTACTCTCCCGCCGCCGACCGGCTAAGATTGCTTGCCCGTCAGCCCCGCGACAATGGTGCGCGCATCGTGACGAATCATATCAAGATAGGTAGGAACCGGACCATTCGCCTCAGAGAGGGAATCGACATAAAGCACACCGCCGAATTTGGCACCGGTCGCATCCACGACCTGGCGCATGGGGTCATCCGAAACGGTAGACTCACAGAATACGGCGGGCACCTGGTTCTCGCGCACAAAATCAATGGTCGAGCTCAGCTGCGAGGGGGTTGCCTGCTGTTCAGAGTTCACCGCCCAAATGTATTTTTCCTTGAGACCGGCATCCGCCGCCAAGTATGAGAAAGCACCTTCGCAGGTTACGAGCGCCCGCTGATTCTCAGGCAGAACGCTAACATCGCGCACCAGCTCATCCTGAACCTGCTGCAGCTGTTTCTTATAGTTTTCCCCATTGGTGCGGTAATCATCGGCATGGGCGGGGTCAAGCTTACTGAATTCGCGCACCATATTATCCACGTAAATCTGCACGTTCTTGGGGCTCATCCACGAATGCGGGTTGGGTTTGCCTGCATAAGCGTCCTCGGCAATATTGATCGGCTGTACCCCCTCGCTCACGGTGGCGTGCGGGGCGTTAGAATCCTGCACAAACTTGGTAAACCAGCTTTCCAGGTTCAGCCCGTTGTCGAGCACCAAATCAGCATCATGCGCCTTCTTAATATCGCTGGGAGTAGGTTCATACTCGTGAATCTCGGTGCCGGGCTTGGTCAGCGATTCGACATTCAGGTGATCACCCGCAACGTTTTTAGCGATGTCCGCCAGCACGGTGAAGGTGGTGAGCACAGTCTTCTTTTCGTCTTGCTTCCCCGCCGAAGTGCAGGCGCTGAGCAGAAGCACGAGGATACTGGCCAAGGCTATCCCCAGCATGAGAAAACGGCGCGGATGTGCGGTACTTACAGTGTTAGCGTTCGCACCGTGACGGTGCGCAGTGAATACGGTTGTCATGATTTCGCTTTCTTATGCTGCGGATGCATTACCCTGCTGACCTGTAGGAATCGCCTCCGACTCATTGAGGCTTCGTACCTAGATGTCGATCATCCTCGATAAACCGGTGCGAAACAGGATAATTTAACAATAGTTCGCCTAGCCGAACTTTTCAACTGAGGCTATACGTTTTTAATCACATGCCCAGGCGAACCTTATCTGATGTGTGGAGGTTCAGGCTACGATTTAGCGAGCCAAGATGCGAGTTTGCTGCCTGAATCTATGCGCATAAAAATACCCGCACGAAACGCGCCATCGTTGGCGGCCCGTGCGGGTATTCTGCTAAAAAACCTGTTAGATATGGAAGGTTTTGTAGAACCAGCGGCGTATTGGGTTCATCGCCTGAATGCGCTCTAACTCGGCAATACGAGCCTTCATACCTGCAATGGCTTCTTTGGCTTCATTAATCGTGTGCTGCTTCTTATCCAGGTAATCCTGGTGCTCCTCGGGAGTAAACGACTTAACGTCGCGGCGCTCACCACGATAAAAAACGGTCGTCAATTTTCTCCCTCAGTACTTTCAGTTTATGAAGAAGAGCGCAGACCTAAACGCCCAAGCAAACTATTCCAGAGACCCTTCTTGGGCTCAGCTTTAAGACGTTCGCGTTCCTTCACCTGACGTTCAATATCTCGATAATTTTGTGCGATATAACCACGAAGAATCTCGTCTTGGTTTTCGACAGGACGTATGACGTTCCCGCCGTCAGCCGCTTTACGAATACTTATGGCTGTCATAAGTAACTCCTTACATCCACTGCCCAGTAATATGCTACCTAGCATAAGGGTGTTCTAGCTATTATACTCTTGATCTGATTCATGCACTCCATCTGATGCAGGTGTATTTGGTGAAGTATCGTTGTATGCACGTGCTGGGATTACAATGCTGTCTTCCGGAACCTCTAGGGTCTTCTGAACCGCCTCTTGCAGGTCAGTGGCTATACCCCGATCGACTGAAGGAAGCCATTTAGGCGGCTGCTCTCCATATCGGTTAATAAGCAACATCGCAAAAAGTTGCTCATACGGTCTTTCTGCATTACCAACATGTTCTGCCGCCCACTGCATCTGGTCTCGAAAATCCGCACTCGCTGCTTCACGCATTCGGGCACGGTTAGTCCAGACTAAAATACCAGCAGTTACCAATGCGCCTATAAGAGTCAGAAAACCAGCACTGTCACGAATAGTTTCTCGAAAGCTTTTCCACCAAGGATCATCTGAAGCCAGGGCAACCAACAAGACGATCACGAGAAAAATACTGAGTAGTACCCCAAGTACCACAAAAATAGTTCTATACCTGAATGCTTGGTTCCTATCGAGCTGATTCATGTACCACTCCCTCACTAACAGTAACTTCACCATAGCAAGGAGCAGTCGATGCATGTCGGCCTCTTCGTCACGGCCTCACAGGAGCATACGGTTCGCCCGTCAAACAGTTTCGGTGCAGAATCGGGGGGGGGAGAGAGACGGGTTACCCGTCCAGCTCTTTCCGCAGGGCGTTCGCCACAAATTCGGGCTGATCTAGCTGGCTGAATGCGTAGCTTTCCGGCACGGGAACCACGTGCGCATCCGGCATGCGGGTGGCTAAACGACGTGCATTCTCGATCGGGAACAGCTTCGTGGTATCGGCCCACAAAAACAGGGTTGGATGCTCAAACCGCTCCAAATCCCGCGCGGACTGCACCGTATATTTCGTAGAAATACCCTTCAGCACTTTCGCCAAATCGCGGCGAACCCCGGCATCTTTCAATGGTGTAATAATGCTGTTCCACTCGGCGGCGTCAAGCTCGCGTTTCACTAGCCACCCGAAGGCAATCGGCAGGCGGCGCACCCACCCCAGATGCAGGGCTGCTCGGAGCGCCTGCATGGTTCCGGGAATGTACGCCACATACTGCAGGTAGCGTAACGGCAGGGGCAAGAAGTTTTTCTCAGTATCGCATGAGAGCAGCACTAGGCGCTTGAGTCCTGCGGGTTCCTGCACCGCCGCCAGCTGAGAAACCACTCCGCCGGTATCGCTGCCAATGAGGGTAAACCCGTGTGGGCATAGCTGTTCTGCCGCTTCGTTCACGGCCTGCGCCAGCTCGGCAACGTTGAGGGCTGCATCTTCTCGGGCGGGAATAGTGTGACTCCCCAGGGAATATCGAGGGTTATACACCGAAAATCTTGTGAGAGATTCTGTATCACTTCGCCCCAGACATCCGAATTTGTCAGCAGCCCGTGCACAAACAACAGGGTCCTCTCGCCTGCGGCTTCACGGGGACCACCGTATTCACGCCAGCGAAGCTGACCGATTCGGGTTTCTGCGCTGCCCGTCGCCACCAGTTCAGGGGTAAGATTCCGGCTCATACTATCTCCTCACATCACACACTGAGCTGCTAGTCAGCCAGCTCAATCACCACGGGGGTATGGTCGCTCGCGCCGTCCCCTTCGCGCTCTTCCCTATCGATCCAGGCGTTTTCCACGCGGGCGGCGAGCGCCGGGGAGCACAACTGAAAGTCGATGCGCATCCCCTCATTCTTCGAGAACCGCCCGGCCTGGTAGTCCCAGTAGGTGTACTCGCCCTGGGTGTAGGGGCGCACCGCATCGACGAGCCCTTCATCATTGAGCAGGGCATAGAACGCCTCGCGTTCGGGGGCGGAAACGTGGGTGAGGTCGTTCTCCCGGAAAAAGTCGATATCCCACACGTCGGTGTCTTCGGGCGCCACATTCCAGTCACCGACGAGCGCAAATTGTGCGGCGGGGTCGGCGTGCAGCCAGCCGTTGACGTTGGTGCGCAGCTGGCGCATCCACTCCATTTTGTATGCCATATGAGGGTCGGTGAGCCCGCGCCCATTCGGCACGTATAGGCTCCAGATACGCACGCCGTTGCAGGTGGCACCGATGGCTCGCGCCTCAATTTCGGCGGGGTCTCCAGGTTTTCCGAAGGCAGGCTGGTTCGGGAAGGCGCGTTCGACGCTGTCTAGCCCCACGCGGGATGCGATTGCTACCCCATTCCACTGGTTCAGCCCGTAATGCGCCACCTCGTACCCCAGGAATTCAAAGAGCTCGAAGGGGAAGGTTTCGTCCTTAGTTTTGGTTTCCTGCAGGGCGAGCACATCGACCTCGGTTTTATCGAGCCAGTCCTCGATGCGGTCGGCGCGGGCGCGAATGGAGTTCACGTTCCAGGTAGCAATCTTCATGTACTCCAGCTTACCGTGTGCGCCCTGCCAGGCAACGGTGAAAGTTTCGCCGGTAAATGACTCGGATCTGACGAGCCACGCACCGCCCTTCCGAAGCTGGAGCGGAGAGCACTCTTTAGACAGCATATTGGAAAAAACGGCTGTTTCTTCCAATATGCCCCTGCGCAAAGGCCTGTAAATGGAAAAATCCGCCGCTTTTTCCATTTACCTCAAACACGCATGACCTAAGGAACGCAGCTTCTTAAAGTATCGACTCTTTCCCCGAGCGAGTAACCGGGGGCAGTTTCTTATGTCTGTTCTACGCTCGCCCGACCCACCACATCCAAGGCGGCGTAGCGGGCGGAGAGCCACGTGCACATCATGAGCTGCACCTGGTGGAATACCATGAGCGGCAGCATCAGCAGCCCAAGCGAACCCGACCCGAAAATAATGATCGCCATGGGAAGACCCGCCGCCAGCGATTTTTTCGACCCGCAGAACTGAATTGTGATGCGGTCAGCCCTGTTGAACTTCAGCCGCGCCGCCAGCCAGTCGGTCAGCCACAGCATCAGAGCCACCATCAGAATTGTTACCACGATCAGCAGTACGATCTGCCACCAGGCAACGCGAGTCCAAATCCCCTGCACTACGGAGGCCGAAAACGCCGAGTACACAATCATCATGACCGAGAACTTATCGAGCCATTCGTGGTGGGTTTCTTCGCAAACTCACCCACCCAGCGGCGCGTGAGCTGCCCCAGCACGAACGGTAAAAACAGCTGAATCGCGATGTCGAGAAAGACGCTGCCCGAAATTTCGATGTGGTCGCTGTGCATCAGGAGCATCGCCAGCAGCGGGGTAGCCACCACCCCCACAATGCTTGACAGCGATGCGCTCACAATAGCGCCCGCCACGTTACCACCCGCTATAGAAGTAAACGCGATGGACGCCTGCACGGTAGAGGGCACGAGCGTGAGGAAAAGAATCCCCAGGTACAGCCCGTCGCCGAGCACAAACCTTAGGGGGAAAAGCGCCATCCCAAAGAGCGGAAAAATCACGAAAGTACAGGTCAGGATGAGGGCGTGCAGCCGCCAGTGTTTAAGCCCCGCGATCGCCTCAGATGTGGAAAGGCGCGCACCGTAGAGGTAGAACAGAAGCGCAACCGCGAACTTGGTGCCGGTGCTGAACCAGTCGGCGAAGGTACCGCGCGCGGGGATGAGGATCGCTAGAATGACCGCGCAGATGAGCATGACAATCAGCGCGTCGGGTCGTTTTTTCGTGAGTTTGGAGAGCACGTTCTTAATTAAAACGCGAGAAGCGGATTTTTACCGATAAGGTGAGAAAATCCAACCTTTTCGGTGAAAAATCCGCTTCTCGCAGGTGAGAGTCAGAGGCTAGTCAGAGGTGTTATTCCCCTGCTGATCCTGCTGTTCAGACCATTTTTGCTCGGGCTGCTGGTCATCAGCAGGTTTTATCGGATGATTCAGCGCCACGCCAGGTTCCGTTGCGTCCTCGGGAGGCTCGGGCGTCTGCTCAGGCTGCGGGGGTTGAGGCTGTCCCTGATTCGCTTGATCAGGCGCGGGCTGGTCAGCGTCAAATTGCCCCGAACCGGACTGCCACGGTGCCTGCTGATTCGGCATCGGCTGCCCATATCCCGGCTGGCCAGGCGCTGGCTGCATCGGATAACCGTACCCCGGCGCATATCCTGGCACACCTTGGCTGGCGGCATACTGTTCCCAGCGGGCGGCGTAGGCGGCACGGGCTGCGCGAGCCTGCGCATCCTCCCATCCGGCGAAGAGCGTTCCCTGAATCTTGGGGGCATCCTGCGGGGCTGGATATGTCTTAACGGTGTTAAGGTTGTAGTCCTCCCACGCCGGCTTCTGCTCGTCCATGAACCCGGTTGCCTGAATCGGGTCAGGCCACTGGGCTGGCGGTTCTTGCGAAGGTATCAGGGAAGGAGGCGCACTCGGCGGGTTAAACCGCGGCCGCCAGAATAGACGCCCCGGCTCGTGTCGGTTGCGCAGCGCATGGGCGCGCCAGGTCAGTACTGGGTGGGTTGAGATAAGGTTGATAAGCCAAATCGCAAAGCCCTGGTCGTTCACGGCACGGTCGGCAAATTCGTCGAAATTCACCTGCTGATTCAGGTATTTACCGGCTGTGAGAACCTTGATCGCGCCGGGTCCGCCTTCGGGGCAGTACCGGTACCCAAAGTTATCGGCGGTGTATTCCTGTGCGCGTGAAAGAGCCTGCCCCACCACGGGAATCCGCATGAAGGTTTGCGTGAAGAGAAGGCGGAAGTACCCCACGTGACCGGCAGCGATATGCCCGACCTCATGCCCAATAATAAAGCGAAGCGCCTGAGGGTCACGGCTCTGACCGCCAACCTCGAAGAGGTCAGAGTTGATGGCAATAAACCGGCGGAAACCATGCCCGGAGGCAAAGGCGTTCAGCACACCATTACCGCTCACCACATAGGCATCGGGAACACGGCGCAAACCCGCCGCATAGGCGGCCTCGGCAACCATGGCGTAAGCCTCAGGAAACTGCGTCGGCGAAATACGAATGCCGCGCACGCGCTGCTGTGCGTAGAAGAGGGCACGGGCGATCAGGATAACCAGGGGTGCCAGAATCAGTAGCGTAATCGCTTGTTCCGCATAGTCGTTAAAGACGCGCTCCGCGTAGCTCATCGTCGAGTATCGAGACGATGACGTCCATTCCAGTTCGTTATACCGGTCACGGCTTACGATTGTCTCAATAAAGAAGATGAGCAGCCCCAAGTACACGGCAAGGGTTACCGCATAGGCCGCCACCAGCCAGGGAATCTCGCCGGGGTGGCGCAGGGCGTTGAGCATCTTATGGGGTATTAACGATTGGTATCCCCAAAATTTCGGTTGGGGAAGCGGGCTCTGCGGGGTCTGCCGCTTATCCTCGGGCAGCCACCCCTGGCTCACGTCATTCGGCAGTGGAGGTTCAGCACCGGGCGTATGCTGACTCATGCGGTCTCCAAATCTCTCTAAGTACGTACTAGTTCAACTCTACCGCGTATACCCTTTAATGCGGTGAATACACGCGTACCACCCGGGAGCTTTAGGATGCGGGACTCGCCCCGTAATTCACCGTGCGTTTGGGCGTTTCGCCGTATATTTCCATGATGAGCGCACAGCATAATGTGTGTGAGCGGATCTCGAAATTTTTCGGTTGGAGAAAGACGACAAGCCTGGAATCCACGGCGACCTATGTTCAGGGTGTGTCTAGTGGTGGGTTTACAATCGCCGAGGGTAGTGTTCTGAGCGCGAGGCATCACAGAACGTTCCGAAGCGGGGAGGTTACGATCCAGAGGAACACGCTCCCGCGGCAAATCTTTACTCCCGGAATCCTCTAGTGTGTTTCTCACGAGTAATCCTGGCAAATATCTCATGGATACCCCGCCCTAGAATTCCTGTTTTGCATTCCTTGTACAAAATATCGGTGGTATTTTCGACATAAATAATTTACACACCGCAGGCAAAGAAAATATAAATACTACTGCACCTGGCAAGTATTTACCTTTCCACTATTTTTATCATAATGAAAAAAGGATGCCGCCATGAAAAATCATGACGGCATCCAAACTATACACATAAAACACCCTATACACATGTGTACAGTTCTAGCACGGATTTAGAAGGCACCAATCCCTATAAGATACCTTCGTGTGCAACGAGCACCTTCAGAGAGCCTGAAGGCTTACAGAAAACTCAAACCCCTGTTATTCCGCGGAATTATGCTCATGAAACATACAAGGTTTCATGGGAGGAACATACCGCGAGGGTTTTTCACACCGGAGGCCGCGAACATACATGCCCAAAGTCCTGCGACCCCAATTTTCTGCACCTCGTTGTATATGTCATCTAAGTGAGTGATAGATGTGATATACCTGTGCCAGTTTTGATACAAAGAATGCCAGCATTTCCCCACACAACCACGAATAGAGAATGCACACTATTCTTTGTATCTATTAGTTCATCTGCACAAAGCATTCTGAACCGAAACAACTATAGCAAATTTTATGCCGTTAAGTAATTTAAATAATGACTAAAATAATGTGTCAAATATTATTTAGATATAAAGTTCAACATTCCCTCGCCTTATGCTTATTCTTGATGCCCTGCCCCTAGGGTTCTTGTAGCCCAAAGCCGCGTCTGCGCCTTCGTGCCAGCCTTGTGCCCGGCGCCCTCCCTCCCATGCTAAAAAGGCTCTTGATCGCGAATAAAGCACGGAAAATTCCTCTTTATTCGCGATCAAGAGCCTTTAGCATCCCCGAAGGGAAGAAACAGAAGCTACGGTGCTACGCGACGAGCTCCTCGGTAGCCTCGGCGATCGCCTTCTCCTCGTTGGTGGGGATGACGAACACGGCGATGCTCGAATCCTCGGTCGAGATCAGGCGCGGTTCGGGGGAACGCTTCATATTCTCTTCCTCGTTGTAGCGAATACCCAACGGCGCCAGGCGATCCAGCACCAGCTTGCGGAAGTCGCCGGAGTTCTCGCCAATACCTGCGGTGAAAATAAGCGCCTGCGCGCCGCCAACCACCAGGTTGTAGCCGCCGATGTACTTCATCAGGCGGTATGCGGTCATATCCAGAGCCAACTGTGCACGCTCATCGCCCGACTGCGCAGACTCCACCACCTTACGCATATCGTTGGAACCCGCCAGCGCCAGCAGGCCGGACTCCTTGTTGAGAATGGTATCCAGGCGTTCCGCATCGATCTCGGGGTCGCGGGTGAGAATCGTGGTCAGCGCAGAGGGGTCAATATCGCCCGAACGGGTACCCATCACTAGACCAGCCAGAGGAGTGTAGCCCATCGACGTATCCACGGACTTTCCGCCCTTCACGGCAGTCACGGATGCGCCATTGCCCAAGTGCGCCACCACACCGTTAAATTCGTCGCGGTCAATACCGAGCATATCTGCGGCAACATGAGAGACGTATTCGTGGCTGGTGCCGTGGAAGCCGTAGCGACGAATACTGTACTTATCAGCCAGGTCATAAGGAATAGCGTAGCGCCAGGCGTGCTCGGGCATGGTCGAGTGGAACGCGGTATCGAACACGGCAACCTGCGGCAGATCTGGCCAGGTGTGGAAGGCAGCACGCATACCCTTCACGTGCGCGGGGTTGTGCAGAGGCGCAAGCGGTGAGAGCGCATCGATCTCGTCGATAACCTGCTCGTTGAGCAGCACGGGGTGGGTAAACTTCTCGGCACCCTGCACCACACGGTGGCCGATAGCCTGCAGCTGACGGCCGTGCAGAACGCCTTCGAGTTTCTCAGCCATCATGTGCAGAGCGACTTCGTGGTCGGGAACGTCAGTGCCGATATTTTCGATAAGCCCTGAGGTAATCATTTGCTCGGATTCAGGCGCAGAGGTGTCGCGCACCTGGTATTTGAGGGATGAGGAACCCGCGTTCACAACGAGGATAAGCATGAACTTCTCTTCTTTCTTGAAACAAACTTTCATCTCATTTTCGCACTAAAAAGGTGTTTAAAGCGAGATAACCGGTGAAGACACCACATCAAAGAAGGTTAAGCCACATAAACACAGGCGCTCGGGCGGGTCGAGGTTCTAGGCTGTGAGCGCATCCGGGTGCACATTCACGCTGAGAGCGCTCGGCACGATGCGCGCCTGCAGCCTGATCGCCGAGGGTGCTAAATCGCCGTCGACTTCAATAGGCTGGGCGCCCGAAAGCATGTCCAGTGAGACCCGATGCCCCACATAATGGCGCATGACCGGCAGAGAGGTGCGCGATGAACCGGGCAGGGCGCGGCGAACCACTTTGGCAGCCAGCTGTCCCCATTCCAGGACGGTGCGCGGCGATATGATGATCACTTCGAGGTTGCCGTCATTAACCTCGGTAATATCGGTCAGCTGCAGTCCGCCCTGCAGCCGCCCGCAATTGGCGATGAGCACCGAACGCACACGGGCTTCGAAAGGTTCATCATCGTCGAGCTGTATTCTAACCTTGTGGGAGTGCCCGAAGATATGGTTCAGCCCGCTATGCACATAGGCTAACCAGCCGATACGCGCTTTAAGGTCTTCGTTGGCATCGTTCATGACGAGCGCATCAAACCCCGCGCCGCTCATCACGTAGAACATGTGGTTGGTAACGTCGCCTTCCGCCGATTCGGCGCTCATGTCGATAGCATCGACCAGCTGGTGCGTTCCGTTGAGCGCAATGTTAATGCAGGCGGCTATATCGGTGATGGGCAAGCGCAGGTTGCGTGCCAGCAGGTTGCCTGTCCCCAGCGGAATAATACCGAGCGTGACGTCTTTGCCCCGACTCCTGGCTTCTTGAATGGCGGCGGCGACCGCGCGCACGGTTCCGTCCCCGCCGACCGCGAGCAGGGTATCGGCGCCCCGGTCGATCAGATCGCGAGCAGCCTGGGTGCCAGTTCGTCGATACGGGTGGTACTCGCGAGGGCGGGTTTCCAGCCGTTGGCGACCACGGTACGTTCCAGAATATTAACTACCGCGTGGGTGCTCAACTTGCTGGGGTTGTACACAATACCGACGTGCCGCTCTTGAGCGACGGGCAGGGTACTCCAGATTCCGAGGGGCGTAACGATGCGCTGCGCGTGCTTGCGAACACGCCGAGCAACCGCCGTGAGAGTCGCTGCCGCGGCGGATGCACCAACAAGGTTCCGAAAAAGGGACATATCTTTAGAGTACCGGGTGCAGCGGTATTGGGTTCGCCAACACTGACGAAAAGCTCAGGTTTTAGAGAATCACCCAAATATTTGTCGGGTAAAGGTAATACTGCCCTCTTCCCGGGGTACGCCACGGCTTAACCATAATGCAGAAATCCCTGCGCGTTGATTCTTGGGGCAGAGAGGTGGTGTGGTTAGGATGTCTTTCTATGAATTCATAGAAACGACCCAAGCAATCCTGGTAAGTCTTATCCTTACCAATGGATCAGCTCAGGCTGTTTCATACACCGTTGATGCGCTTAAGGTTATCGTTCGTAACCTGAAGTAACATCACCCCACAGGAAAGGTTCGGGTATTGAGAGCGCTCGAACCTCTCTGCACTTTAAGGTGAATTATCTACAGTGCTTTTCACCTTAGTAACACCCCCATGCTAGCACACCGTATTTTCGTCGTTGGTGGGTTCCCCCGCACGATTGAGAGGGCAGAAACTAGACCCTGTGCGTATCCTTACTCAAGCACCAGGCTGCACCCGCCACAAAAATCACCAGCCACGCCACCAGGTTCACCAAAGCCCAAGGATCCCATTCCACCCCCACAGGCAAACGAGCCAAAACACCTAACCCGTACGACGGCAACCAATGCGCAATATCCTGAAGCGCCTGAGGAAAATGGGACAACGGAAGAAACAACCCACCAAACAGAGAGAACGCAGAGATAATAAGATTAATAAGCGTTTGCGCACTATCAGCAGACATAAAATAGCCCACAAAAATACCAAACGCAGCAAAAGCAGAACTGCCAGCAATAATAATGAGTGACGACTGCGCCGCCTGCCACGCATCCAAAGGCATACCCGTCACAAGCCCCAGAACCATCATCACCACAACAGCGATAGCCCCCAGCAACATAGACGAGAGCACCTTCGTAATAACGTACCCCAAAGGCCGAAACGGCGTCAGCGCAAGAGCACGCGACCACCCCTGGACACGCTCAATCGGAATAGCAGCACCGACAGCCGAACTAGAAACAATAGCAGCATAGGCGCTAATCCCGATCATATAGTAGGTCCCGGTATTCACCGACCCTTCCAGGCTGTCCCGCTGCGGATAAGCGATCATAAAGAAGAACATAACAGGAAGCAAAATAGCCAGGAGAAAGATCCGCAAGTTACGGAATTTCCTGCGCAGCTCCAACAGAACAACAGTGCTATTAATCCACACAGGACGCACTTGAGGAAGACTCGCCGCCTGGGCACTAGTATTATTTGGCATTCTTGCGCTCTCCTTCAGAATCGGTCTCGGTCAGTAACACAAACGCATCATCTAAGGAAGACGATGCGATCTCCAGATTCTTAGCGAACCCATCAGCAAGCAGATGCGAAGCAACAGCGTCGGCATCAGCAGCAGAGATTTCCAAGCGAATACCGTGCAACGATACTGCACTCACACCGTCAAGAGCACGAAGCTCCGCAAGACGCTCCTCAACCTGCTCAGACGTCCACGCATCATTGACCGTCGCACGCAAAGTAGAACCCCGCGCATAAGACCTGATCTCGGCAGGAGTCCCATCCGCTACCACATGCCCCTGATTAATAACCACCACACGATCAGCAAACTCATCAACCTCAGCCAAATAATGAGTCGCAAACAAAACAGCACGCTGATGATCCCCCGACTGAGTCACCGACGCCCAAATCACGGCGACCCTGCACATCCATACCAGCCGTGGGCTCATCAAGAATCAAAAAATCCGGATCAGTCAACAACGCAATAGCAAAACGAAGACGCTGCTTCTGCCCACCAGAACATTTCTGCACAAGCGTCTTAGCATTACCCTCAAGCCCGGCCTGAGCCAGAACAGCAGAAACATTCTTAAGCTTGCCATACAAAGACGCCATATACTGCACAGTCTCTTTAACCGTCAAATCAGGAAGCAAACCACCATCCTGCTGCACAGCAGCAACATGCCCTGCTTTAACAGCATGCTGCGGAGTCGCCCCAAAAACCTCAACCGACCCAGCATACGGTTTAGTCAAACCCAAAATAATATCAACCGCAGTACTTTTCCCCGCACCATTCGGCCCTAAAAGAGCAACAATCTCACCAGGATTAACCGTCAGATCAAGACCATGCAAAACAGTAGTACTACCAAACTTCTGAACAACATCACGCATCACCACCGGAGGCGAAGAAGGCATCATCAGCAGTTCCTTTCAAGAGCTATAAAGGCTGAATACATCTGTGTCATCACATATGAATACACACAAAGGTAGTTACACCCATAAAAGAATAGTTTTATTACTTTTACTGCTGAAGAGGTGAATGAACAGAAATAGAAATAATGTGTAGAAGTCTCAGATGCGTACTTAAACACATATCAACAATACACCCAATATCATTCTATATGAACCCTGTTAAGTGAATGTGTAGACCGTATTTTCGAGCTTCTGCTTATATTTGTTGGGTAAAGTTAATACTGCCCTCTTCCCGGGGTACGCACGCGCCACGCATATCAAAGTGAAATCCCTGCGCGTTGATTCTTGGGGCAGAGAGGTGGTGTGGTTAGGATGTCTTTCTATGAATTCATAGAAACGACCCAGGCAATCCTCGTGAGCTTCATCCTCACGGACGGATCATCCTGGGTCGTGTCAGCCATCTATGATTACGTCAAGAACCTACTGGAAATCTTGAAGTAGTCCCCACCTGGGGCTCGGAAGTTCCCGCTTCTGAGCCCCTTCTTTGTGTGCGAAAAGATGACTTTGCATATCAAAGTAATATCATCATGCTATCACACCACCATAGCTGTTTTATCAGCCTCTTACACCCACCGATTTAGGCGAAATCCACCACATACTTTAGGTAAAGTTAATACTGCCCTCTTCCCGGGGTACGCCGCAGCACATCCATTTCAGTAAATCCCTGCGGTCGACTCTTGGGGCAGAGGGGAGGTGAGTAGAGCCATGACGTTCTTCGAACTCATGGAAACAGCCCAAGCAATCCTGGTAAGTCTCATCCTTACCGATGGATCAGCTCAGGCTGTTTTGCATGCTCTTGATGCTCTCAAGGTTGTTATCCGCAACCTGAAGTAGTATCAACTCACAAGGAGAGGTTCGGTCGTTGCAAGCCGCCGAGCCTCTCCGCTACATACATAAAGTATGTAGCTTTCCATTTCAGTAATATCTTCATGCTAACACACCGTACTTCCGCCGTCGGTAGGTTTCCCGCACGACAAAACAGCAGATTTAACAGCTCGGCGAAGCACACGTTTTACACCACAGGAATAACCTCAGCGCCGCCCATGATGGATGAGGAAACTGGGTGCGAGCGCGCGAGCACTTAAGAAGTTTCCGAATCAGGCGAGGTAACGAGCCTGGTGCCTCAGGAATACGCACCGAGCCGCCCGGATGCTGAGGGGACGGTGGGCCGCACCTTCCGAGCGCGCGAGGGAATCAAGGTGCGCCCGGAGTGGAGACCCACTCCAGCACCCCCTCAAACTATCTCAAATCTACGACGCGACCGGAATAACCTCAGAGCCACCCATATACGGGCGCAGTGCTTCAGGAATACACACCGAACCGTCGGGCTGCTGGTGTGTCTCCAGAATCGCCACAACCCAACGGGTAGTCGCTAATGTACCGTTGAGGGTTGCGACCGCACGGGTGCGGCCCTTGCGCACATTGCCCGCATCGTCCACGGTGTCTGCGGTACGTTCGCGTATGTTCAGGCGGCGTGCCTGGTAGGTGGTGCAGTTCGAGGTCGAGGTCAGCTCGCGGTAGGTGCCCTGGGTGGGACCCACGCCTCACAGTCGAATTTGCGTGCGGCAGAGGTGCCCAGATCCCCTGCGGCGGTATCAATCACGCGATACGCAAGGCCGCATTTTTGCAGCATTTCTTCTTCGAGGGCGCGCATCTGCTCGTGTATTTCTTCCGCCTGTTCCACCTGGCAGTAGACGAACATTTCGGCCTTGTTGAACTGGTGCACGCGAATGATACCGCGGGTGTCTTTACCTGCGGCACCGGCTTCGCGGCGATAGCAGGATGACCAGCCCAGGTATTTTTTGGGTCCGTCGCTAAGGTCGAGTATTTCGTCCATATGGTAGCCCGCAAGCGCCACCTCCGAGGTGCCGACCAGGTACAGGTCGTCACGTTCGAGGCGGTATATTTCGTCGTCGTGCTTGACGTTGAACCCGGTTCCGTTCATGATTTCGGGGCGCACGAGGGTGGGGGTTGTCATCATGGTGAAGCCGTTGGCTGTTGCCAGATCGAGCGCCATCCACATGAGCGCCTGCTCCAGGCGGGCAACCTGCCCTTTGAGGAAGTAAAAGCGCGAGCCGGAGACCTTGGCGCCACGTGCCATATCGATGCCGCCGATGAGTTCGCCTATTTCCAGGTGGTCGCGCGGTTCAAAACCTTCTGTGCTGAAATCGCGGGGGGGTGCCGACTTCTTTGAGCACCACGAAGTCGTCTTCGCCGCCGGTGGGTACGCCGTCGATAATCAGGTTTTCGATGGAGCTTAGCAGCTCTTCATATTCGGCGGTTTTCGCCTCAGATGCCGCTTTCGCATTTGCTACGTGGGCGGCGAGTTCTTTCGCCTGCGCTACGAGAGCGGGTTTCTCTTCCTTGGGTGCCTTCGCCACCTGTTTACCGAAGGCGTTCTGTTCGGCGCGCAGGTTCTCGTAGGTGCCGATCGAGGCGCGGCGTGCGGCATCCGCCTCAAGAATACGGTCTACGTGGGCTTCGTCTTTGCCGCGTGCTCGCTGGGAGGCGCGGAAAATCTCGGGGTTTTCGCGGAGGAGGTTAATATCAATCACATATCAATAGTACCCAGTCGCCCCCAGCCGTAAAAAGAGCCTTTATGCGAATAAAGCGGGATTCCCAACGCTTTATTCGCATAAAGGCTCTTTTTATACGGTCGCGGGGGGGCGGTTTAGCGTTTCAGATGCGCCGGTCGCCCACCCGGGAAGAGCGATTCCACCCATGCGTGGGCAGCATCGAACGAATTCTCGGAGTGGATGCGCGGCGCAACGGTGGGCTGCCGGTCGGCACGCGGATATGATCCCAGGTATTTAATGCCGGGCGCTATGCGGTGCAAGCCGCGCAGGGCATCGCGCATTCGAGCCTCATAAATATGCCCGTCTGCGTCCACGCTGAACATATAGGAGCCCATCTGCCTGCCGGTGGGGCGCGATTCAATGCGGGAAAGGTTCACACCGCGCGAGGCAAACTGTTCGAGCAGTTCCAGGAGCGCACCCGAACGGTTTTCGGGAGTGCCCTCTCGATTTTCGGGCAGAGGGATCGTGAGCGTTGTCTTATCGGCGCCGGTAGGCTCTGGAATATCCGCGGTGCTGCTGATAAGCACAAACCGGGTGACGGCGTTTTTGTTATCGCCAATGTCCTCGGCGAGCACATGCAGGTCGGGGTGGGTTGCCAATAGCGCTGGCGAACAAATCGCGGCATCATACGCACAGGAAGGGTCAAGCAGACCCACGGCTGCTGCCGCGGTGGAGGAACCGGGCAGGTACTCGGCGGTGGGGATGGTCGCATCCGCCCATTGCCGCACCTGGGCCCAGGCGTGCGAGTGGGTTGAAACGGTTTTAATATCTTCCAAAGCGAGTGGACGCGCCGCGACCAGCACGAACCTGATAGGTACCAGAACCTCGCGGATAATGCGCATTCCCTCGGAAGCCGCGATCGCATCAAGAGTAGCGCTCACCCCGCCTTCGACCGAGTTTTCAATGGGCACCATGGCGGCATCCACGTCGCCACTGCGAAGACGTTCGAGCGCGTTAGGCACGCTGGTGGCGGGAATGCGTTCGGCACCGACCACGCCGGGCACGGAAAGCAGGGCGGATTCGGTGAAGGTGCCTGAGGGTCCAAGGTAGGTGTATCGCATGGGTTCAATCTTAGCGCGAGGTGGGTTCGGCACCGCCACAAGCTCGCAGGATGAGACGTTATTTAACACAAGGTTGAGCTCTATGACGCATATCGTCTTCGTGCGCTGAGTGGTGTTCATGTCGTGCCATACTTGAGGATATGTCACCCAACTTCACGCTTCTTGATCAGCTTTATACCCAGGAAAGGCTGCTTAATTCCGGGTATACCCGCACCACGATGCGGCGTAAACTACGCACAAAAGAGCTGATCAGCGTGCTTCAAGGGGTGTATATTGCCGCATCGGTCTGGGATTCTTTTACGCCTTCTCTTCAGGTTTTGGCACGTCACACCGCGCTGGCGCTGCGTGATTCTACATGCGTGTTTTGCCTGTCTTCGGCGGCGTTTTTATACGGTCTGCCGCTTCTGCATGTGCCGCAGAATTTGCATGTGCTTGCCGGATATTCGGCGCGAGGGGCGGCGTCGGACGGCATTCTGGAGCATACAAACAATGAAGCCCCGGCGCAGGTGACGGTTTTACGCCCGAATTTTCGGGTTACCGAGCTCTCGCAGACCCTCCTGGATTGTGCCCGCACACTTCCCGTTCTTGAAGGATGCGCCCTTGTCGATGCCGCGCTGCATCGCCGAATGCTTGCCCCGGAAGAGATTTTGCCGCGTTTGCAGGCGAGCCAAAATTCGGCGGCCACCCATATTGCCACGCATGCGGATGCGCGCAGCGGCTCGCTCTTGGAAAGCGTTGCGCGTCTGCAGCTGGTTGAGATGGGTCTTCCCGCGCCCGTGCATCGGCTGGATTTTGAGGCATATCTGTTGGGGACTTCGGATGCGCATACTTCGAACCGAGCCTCGGACTATGTGGGTGTGTACCGCATGTTACGCACCCGGCAGGCGAGTTTCGTGTGGCTCGAACAGCGGGTGGGTCTTGCAATGGTGGCTTCCGATGCCGCGATTCCTCACGCGGATGCACCCACCCCCGAAGGTTGGCATATGGTTCAGGTTCGGTGGGAAGATTTTTATCCTTCGTCGCGGGTGCTTCGCGAGAAACTGCATCCTTATTTTCCGCAGCTTGGGTAAGTGCTTTTTGGGCACATAAAATATATTCCGATATAGGAATATAAGGTATTTGACTAGTATAAATAAAAATTTTTGCCGATATATGCCATATTCCCGATCAGGCATATAGCAGGTATCAGGGTTAGACAAATGCGATTTATGCACCCTTCCGGGCGAAGGCCCGAACCTTCTCAGTATCCCAATATTGGGCAGGTACTCCCCCACCCATGAGGACACGAGAAATAGACGCCGCCTCGGCGCTTCCAAGCTGCGGAAGCGGAACATGTGAACCCGCCAGAATAATATTTCCGCGCCGCCTTCCTTTGAGCATTGCGGAATCGGCCACAATGCTCACGTATTCAAATACCTCAAGCAAGGCGGCGGCTTCGGCGCGGGCGGCATTAAGCGCGCGGTCATCGCCGCAGTTGAGAATATACAGCCCACCGGGCCCCAGAGAGTTATCAACCGTCCGCACGAAATCCACACCCGTAAGTTCCACCGGAGTTTTATCTACCGCGAATACATCGCGAATAACTACATCGCGCGATGCCGGTGCAAACGAGCGAGTGACGGTGCCTGCATCGCCCACCCGAATTTTTACGCGCGGCGACTTAGGAATATCAAACCAGTCACGCACATGTTCGGCCAGCTTGGCATCAAGCTCCACAACGGTATTGCGTGAATTTGGGTATACGTCCACGCAATAGCGCGCTAGAGAACACGCCCCGCCGCCCAGATGGGTGATACGCAGTTTTTCGGGATTAAGATGAGTCTGAATATGCGAGTCGAGAACCGCAACAATCCAGCGCATGTACTCAAATCGAGCATGCGCGGCTGCCCCACTATTACATGCGAAGACTGCACACCGTTGATGAGCAGAAGCCAACCATCAGAGTGGTAACCATCGGGCACAAGCTCAGCCTCACCGGTCGAAATGGGGTACACACCGGCAACCGCACCTGTTTTGTTCGGATGCTCGGCGCGACGCGAGGCAGCGCTGCGGTTTTTCTTTTTCGCCATGCACATAAGCCTACGCTAGGTTCGGGCAGCAGGCAGGAATTCGAGCCTTAAACCGCGAACCTGCCTGTCGCTGCCCGAGCTACCGGGTCAGCCGTATATGCCGCATCTGGAATACAGTTGAGTGTTCCTGCGGCACACGTATTTCAACGGCTAGGAGTACCTTCACAGGGACTGTAAGCACCGCCCGTTACGCACGCATAGAGCATCGCCATGATAGCCGTTAATTCTATATGCCGCATACAACATATAGCCTTGTCGAGCCAGTATTCCGAGCTTATTTACCAGATTCCATCTGATCTATAGCCGCATTGAGACGCTGCACCTTACCCTCAATTTCGCCATCATCGTGACCGGGGCGAATATCGGCCTTGACCACCAGTGAGACGCGCGGGGCACGTTTCGTCACCGCCTCGGTAGCGCGTTTAATAACATCCATGCACTCATCCCAGTCGCCTTCAATCGTGGTGAACATGGGTCCGGTTTGATGCGGCAGACCGGAAGAACGAACGATAGATACGGCCTCGGCAACCGCATCGTGAACAGAACCGTCGGCGGAACCCCCGCCCGTGGGAGCTACAGAAAATGCAAACAACATATTTCAATCGTAGGTTCTCACACGAAAAATCTACAGGGGGCCGATACACACCCTGGGGACTTTCGCTGACAGTACAAGAATTTTGCATAATCCTGCATGAAAGCGACGTTTGATAGGGCAAGATATTTGATTGTGTGTTTAGTGCATGAAAGCATGCTTTTCGCCACAAAAAGTTTCTCAAACCCCACCTAAAACCATATTGACCGCGAAAATACGCACCAAAAACACACTATAGTGCAGTCTTCAATCCCCCTCGCACCGCAACGAAAGGTTTGCCCGACTCTCAACCCCGATAAGATAGAAAGGACAAGACAAACTCGACGAGAGTCGCCGCATCCGGCGCATCCAACGTACGTACCGGATTGTTAGCGCGCCCCCGCCGAACGTTCAACGCCAAAGGAGCACTATGACCACCGGCATTTATCTCTCGGCGATGACCCAGGACTCAGGCAAATCCCTGATCGCCCTGGGCCTCGCAGATTCCCTTGTGAAGCGCGCCGATCGAGTAGGCTTTTTCCGCCCCATTTTCAAGGGCGAAACTGCCAGCGATGACCCCATGATTCGCCTGATGAAAGAGCACTTTAACCTCTCTGATGAACAGGTGGGCGGCGCAGTATCGCTCACCGAGGCACTAGAGTTCATTGCGGAGGGCAACACCGAAGAAATTTCGGCCCGCGCGGTTTCCGCCTATGAAGAAATTGCCGCCCACAGCGATGTTGTGATCGTGGACGGCATATACCTGACCGCCCAGAACGCACTCGCCGTCGAGTTCGATCTCAACGCCCAGGTCTCCCGCGATTTAGGCCTGCCCGTGATCGCTATCGTGGGTGCGAACGAGGCATCCCTCGAAGAAGCAACCAACGCCGTAGAGGTTGCACGTTCCGAGCTTAAGGCAGCCAAGGTTGATCTGTTCTCGATTATCGTCAACCGTGCCGACCCCGAGCTGCGTGAGAGCATTGAGAAGAACGTTAAGCTGGGCGAGCATAAGTTCCCCGTCTACGTTCTGCCCGAAATCGCAGACTTGGGTAAGCCTACCATCGCGGAGGTCGTCTCCGCCCTCAAACTCGACGGTTCGCACCTGTCGCAGGAAGATCTTGGCCGTGACATTAACGAGATCAAGATTGCCGCTATGACCGTCTCAAACTTCCTCAACCAGTTTGCCGACGGCGACTTCGTGATCGTTCCCGGCGACCGCGCCGATGTTGTGGCCGCGACCCTCGCATCCGCGCTTTCGCCCACGTTCCCGGCACCTTCGGGTATGCTGCTCACAGGCGGACTCAACAACCTGCCCGGCAATAACACCGCTGTGGGCAGCCTGCTTGAAAGCGCGCCTTTCCCAGTACTATCGACTGACCGTGACACCTTTAAGTCGGCGCGCGCTGTTTCCCGCGTGCACGGCAGCGTGATTAACGGCCAGGCCCGCAAGCTTGCGAGCGCATTCGGTGGCTGGGATGAATACGTGAACCAGGAAGAGCTACTTTCACGCCTTGAGCTTGAGCGCCCGGCTTCGATGACTCCGCTGCGATTCCTGCACAACCTGATTGAGACCGCTCGCGCGAACCGCCGTTCCGTGGTTCTGCCTGAGGGCTATGATGTGCGTATTCTGCGTGCAGCCGAGATGATTGCGCGCCGCGATTTCTGTGACCTGATTCTGCTGGGCAACCCGGATAAGATTTCGGAAATCTGCCAGGCTGAGGGTATTAACTTGCCTGCCTCGATTCGTATTATCGACATTGCGAATAACGAATACAGTGAGGATTTTGCGGCGACTTATGCTGAGCTACGTGCGCACAAGGGCATGACTATTGAGGGTGCGCGTGAGCGTATGAGCGATCCCTCGTATTTCGGTACGATGCTGGTTTACAAGGGTCTTGCGGATGGCATGGTCTCGGGCGCTATCAATACGACCGCGAACACGATTCGCCCCTCGCTGGAATTCATTAAGACCCGCCCGGGCACCAAGATTGTGTCTTCGGTGTTCCTGATGCTCATGGAAGACCGCGTGCTGGTGTACGGCGACTGTGCCGTGAACCCGAACCCGAATGCCGAGCAGCTGGCGGATATTGCGAAGGCTTCCGCCGAGACTGCGCGTCAGTTCGGGGTTGATCCGAAGGTGGCTATGCTCTCGTACTCGACCGGTACCTCCGGCTCCGGTGCGGATGTGGATGTGGTGCGCGAGGCAACCGAGATTGTGCGCGCCTCTAACCCGGATTTCGCGGTGGAGGGGCCGATTCAGTACGATGCGGCCTCGAATATGTCGATTGCTTCAACCAAGATGCCCGACAGCCAGGTGGCGGGCCAGGCGACCGTGTTTATTTTCCCCGACCTGAACACCGGCAACAACACCTACAAGGCTGTGCAGCAGTCTTCGGGTGCCCCCGCCGTTGGTCCTGTGCTGCAGGGTCTGCGCAAGCCCGTGAACGACCTTTCACGCGGTACCACCGTTGAGGACATCATCAACACGGTGGCGATCACCGCTATCCAGGCGCAGGGGATGTAAGGGTGTAAAGCTCTTTATTGGCTAGGGACGCTCGGTATTGACCGGGCGTCCTTTTGCTTTGCGCTCACTAAGTCGTACACTTTGCTGCATATTCGTAGGGTTAAAGCGTACGACATGCAGGAAAGTGTACGGGTTTTAGATACGGAACAAGGATGTCTCGCAGACCTGCCGAGGTTGGGTAAAGGTCTTCCCAATGTGCACGCACCACATGCCATCCTTGGTTTTGGATAATCTTCTCGCGCTCACGCTCGGCAATAAGCGCCTCTTCGGTGGGAATCCCAAAGGTACCACGATATTTCATGCGTCCATCAATTTCGAGTACGAGTTTATATTCTTTCCACGCAAAATCGCTGTAGTAGTTTCTTCCACGGTGGGTAAATTTGTATTGCAGCTCAGGGACTGGAAAACCGTGAGCAGACAGGTGGAGGCGGGTAATAGTTTCGGCGACCGACCCGGAACGCTCATCTACAGCCGCAGCGACTTTCGGGCTTTAGCCGATCCTCGACGCGATACAGCTGTGAGGGATTCCTGAACCTCAGCGAATGTGACGAGTCCCCGATGAAGTATGCCATCGCCTATACAGCAGGCTTCATAAAAAGGAAGATTGCGAGCACAATCAACAAACGTATCCAGCGGATTAAGTGTTCTCAAAAACTCCTCAATCCAGACTGCACGTTCTTGAACCTCAGCGGTTGTGACATGGTACATCACCCGTGTGCGGGCACCACGCCTGACGGATTTTGAGGTTGCCGCATGTATTTTCTGAGGCATCTGCAAGAGGGGAATACCGTGTAAAAATGCCGCCGATTCGCGGGTAAAAGTTAGCTGAGGTGCACGGCGGGCAGCGGCTACATGGTACGCAAAGTTTTGTTCTTGAGTACTCCATGAGCTCCACTTCTGCAGGCTAACATAGACGCCTCTTACCAGCGGAAATATAGTATTCGATCTTTTGAGCTTTGCGAGATAGCGTTCCGAATAGCCTTCAGCAATGAGGTCGCTATATGTTTTGATGCTATCGATGATGTACTTCATTGTCGTCATATAGAAATCATGGCATGCAAATCATAAGTCGTACACTTTCCTGCATGTCGTACGCTTTAACCCTACGAATATGCAGCAAAGTGTACGACTTATGACGCGGGGGAAGATTTACAGCTTGCGAAACAATGTTGCATATATACCCCCAGGGGGTATAATCTAAAGACATGACAAACCGTGATTCCTCAGCACAGCCACACGGGTACACCCCAAACAAGGAGGCGCATTTGAAGCGCCTGCGCCGCATCGAAGGGCAAGTGCGCGGTATCGCCCGCATGGTCGAGGAAGACAAGTACTGTATTGATGTGCTTACTCAGGTCGCGGCGGTTTCCAAAGCGCTTCACGCAGTCTCACTCAACCTGCTCGAAGAACATATGGGGCATTGCGTCACCAACGCCGCAATTGAATCCGAACGTACAGGTGATGCGACAATAGTTGATGAGAAAATAAAAGAGGCAACCGCCGCCATATCCCGCATGATGCGCAGCTGACACGCGGGCGGCGCATCCACAAGTTTTGTAATTCCAAAAATTCTGGAAGGAAACATCATGGCAATCACCACCGTCAAAGCAACCGGCCTCACCTGCAACCACTGCGCCATGAGCGTGAGTGAAGAAGTCGGCGAAGTTCCGGGCGTCACCGGCGTGAACGTAGACGTGGTCAAAGACGGCGTTTCGACCGTCACCATCGAGCACGAAGGCACCCTCAATACGCAAGCCGTAGCAGACGCCATCGTTGAAGCTGGCTTCACTCCCGCCGTCTAATCATGGCGTATTCTCCGCAGTACCAGGCAATGGCGGTCGGGGCAGTGCGCGCACTCGTAGGCACCGAGAACATTCACCTGACCGAGGCGATTTCCCGCGTGGCACGGCAGATGGGACTCGACTCCGAGCTGCTGGATGCGTGGGTGCGCGACTCCACCCCCTATACGGCGCGCGAGGATCAGCGCGGGCTGAAACGGCGGGGCGCATCGCGTATACATTCCTCACAGGATCATGCGGCGAATACCCCCGCAGACGGCACCGGCGATAATCTGCATCCCGGTGTGCACGGCACCGCATACGACGCCCTCGCTCAACGCCGCACATTCAGGCGTGCTGCCGTCACGCGGGTTCGCGGGGTGAACGATCGAGGCTCGAAACTAACCGGGCAGCGACCGCGCAGCAACCGTGCCGATGGACTGCCGGACGAAGGCGAAGTATAGATCAGGGCGGACTGCGGCAGGCGCATCCACAGCAGGCAAAGCCCGAAGACAGCACAGCATCGTGAGCATTGAGAACCGAGGCGAAGAACATGGGTAACTCAACTCAAACAGCATCCACCACAGCTGAGAACGACCATTCTCTTTTCGATTCCTCGGCTGACGGCGGGCAGACGCGCATTATCCACCTGGATGTTCAGGGCATGACGTGCGCATCCTGCGTGGGCCGCGTGGAACGTAAACTCCGCAAAATTCCGGGGGTTGATCCCGCCGTGAACCTGCCGCTGGAGTCTGCGCGCGTGATCGTTCCCGCCGATATTACCGATGAGCAGATCATCGAAACGGTCAATAACGCCCGGGTATACGGCATCGCTCAAAACCGAGGTTCGCGATGCAGAGTCCGAAGAGACGACCAACGCGCGCAGTGGGGGCTTGGGGTGGCGCATCGTTGTGGCGTTATTGCTGGGTGTGCCGATTTTCTTGATTTCAATGTTCCCCACGTTCCAGTTCCCGCACTGGGGCTGGGTGCTTGCGCTTATCACGCTGCCGGTTGCGGTCTATAGCGCCGAGCCGTTTCACCGCGCCGCTCTCACGAACGCGCGCCACTTCAGCAGCACAATGGACACGCTGGTTTCTCTCGGCGTGATCGTCGCCTACCTGTATTCGCTCGCGCAGCTGTTCATGAACCCCGGGCTGACCGAGCATGTTCACCCCATGCAGGGGGGCATTCTCGGCATGTTCTTGAGCGGTCACCATGCGCCGCTGTATTTTGATTCGGCGTCGATGGTGACTTTATTCCTGCTGATCGGTCGGGCAATTGAGCACCGTACACGAACCCGCTCTTCCGAGGCTCTGCGCACCCTGCTGAGCCTGGGAGCACGCACCGCGACCCTGCTTCGCACCGACAAGCGGGGAACCACGCGCGAGGTGCAGATTCCGGTCGAGGATCTCCTTCCGGGAGACGAATTCTTGGTGCGCCCGGGTGAAAAAATCGCTACCGACGGCACGGTTATTGCGGGGTCTTCCGCCGTGGATGCCTCCCTGCTGACCGGCGAATCGGTGCCCGTCGAGGTTTCAGTGGGCGATGCGGTCACCGGCGCAACCCTGAACACCTCCGGGTCGCTGACGGTGCGCGCAACCCGCGTGGGCTCTGAGACGACGCTCGCGAAAATGGGCGAGCTGGTTGCCGCAGCCCAGGAAACGAAGGCGCCCATCGCGCGTCTTGCCGACCGTGTTTCTGCGATTTTCGTGCCAACGATTCTGGTGATTTCGCTCCTGACTCTCATCGGGTGGCTGGCTGTATCGCACGATGTGCCGCGTGCGTTCAACGCGGCGGTTTCGGTGCTGGTGATCGCCTGTCCCTGCGCGCTCGGTCTGGCAACCCCTACGGCGCTGCTGGCGGGTACCGGGCGCGGCTCGCAGCTGGGCATACTTATTCGCAACGCGCAGGTACTGGAAACTACGTATGCGGTGAACCGCATCGTGCTCGATAAAACCGGGACCGTCACCGAGGGCACAATGCGCGTGGCACGCTTCGGGACCTTCGATGATTTCACCGAAGTCACAGACGACAACGCCTCTTCAAAGAGCGAACGTTCTGTATCTATTCTGAGCGATGCAGCAGCCGTGGAGGCACTGAGCGAGCATCCAATAGCCCATGCTATTGCGCGTTTTGCGACAGAAAATTATGGAGCATTTCTCGGTACCGTCGAGAACTTTGAGGGCGTGCCCGGAGGCGTGCGCGGCGAGCTCGTGCGCACTCGGGACGAGGGGGAGTCCCGCCGCCTGGTGCTGGTGGGCACCCCCGAATACCTGCTGCAGGCGGGCGTTCCCCTCACCGAGAAGCAGCATCAGATGCTTGAGCAAGCGCGTTCGGAAGGGCTGACCACCGTGGCTGTGGCTCGCGCGATCGGCACAAAGGACCCCTTGCCTGTCGGGCTCATCGCGCTGGCAGACTCCCCCAAACCCGAGTCGGCGCAGGCTATAGCCGAGCTTCACGAACTGGGCTTAGAACCCACGCTGCTGACTGGTGACGCCCCCGAAGTTGCCCAGGCTATCGCATCCAGCGTGGGGATTAATCCTGAGAACGTCTTTGCGGGGGTCACGCCCGAACGTAAATCTGAGGTTATCGCGCAGCTTCAGGATGAAGGCTACCGGGTGGCGATGGTTGGCGACGGCGTGAACGATGCGCCTGCCCTGGCCCGCGCAGACCTGGGCATGGCGATGGGCTCGGGTACGGATGTTGCGGTGCAGGCTTCAGATATTGTGCTGATGCGCTCGGACATGCGCGCGATTCCCATGTCGCTGCGGCTTTCGCGAGCGACTTTGCACACCATCAAGTCGAATCTGTTCTGGGCGTTCGCATACAACACCATCGCGGTGCCGGTCGCAGCGGCAGGGTTGCTGAACCCGATGATTGCAGGCGCGGCCATGGCGTTCAGTTCGGTGTTTGTGGTGCTAAATTCGATGCGCCTCACCCGATTTGAGCGGTAGCTAGGTCACGGCGGCGAGCTTCGTCTTTTGTGCGTCTTCGCGCAAATCCCTGTACTCCCCCTGCTGACGCTGGCATGATAAGAAGAATCACATGACCGCACTATTTTCAGGGGTATACCTCTGAATTTTGTGGTGCAGGTAATACGCACCAAAGCACCCGGGAGATTCACATGCCCAAATTAACCCCGCAAATGTTCACATTCCTCAACGACCCACCGGTCGAAGACACACTCTATGACCTCTACGACGCCACGCTCAAGCAGGGCAAGCGCATGTTCATGCATTTTCTGCCAAAAATCCACCAGATTTTAGGCAAGGGGATTGACTGGGAGACCGAGAATGAAGATTTTTATACCGATAAATACATCCCCATAACCCCGCAGCAGGGAGAGTTTCTGTATATGCAGGCGCTGGCGAGCGACGCGCGGAATATCGTTGAGTTTGGTACATCCTACGGCATCTCGACGCTGTATCTTGCCGCCGCCGCAAAACGCAATGGCGGACGCGTAATCACCTGCGAATATGTGCCTCATAAGGCTGAGGCCGCGCGGAAAAATTTTGAGCGGGCGGGGCTTGCGGACTATATCGAGCTGCGCGAAGGCGATGCGCTGAAGACCCTGCAAAACCTGGATTTCAGCCCCGATTTTGTGCTTCTCGACGGGTGGCCTGACCTGGTGCTTCCCGTCTTTCAGCTGTTGGAGCCGCATCTTGCCGACCGCGCTGTGATTGCCGTAGACGATGTTGAAGGATTTGGTCCGTCTATGGAGGATTACCTCGACTATGTGCGCACCCCCGCCAACGGATACGTCTCAGTGACCATGCACCCGAGCAAGGCCCTGGAATACACCGTAAAAGTGGCGTAAACACTGGCGTGCCCACGCCCCATCTCATCACAACCAAATAGATTATAGTTTCAAAGGAAAGGTAGTCCCTGATGAAAACTCTACCCATTATCTGGCAGCACCTTGTCAATGCCGAAAAACAAACCTGCTCACGGTGCGGTACAACAGGTGAGGAGCTGCGCAAGGCTTTACAGGTATTGGAAGCTGAGCTCTTGCCTCAGGATATTCAGCCTCATCTGGAAATCCGTACAATGAGTGAAGAAGAATTCTTGACTCATCCTGAGGAATCCAATCGTATCTGGATTATGGGTGTACCCCTGGAAGATCTAGTGGGTGGGATACAGGGAAGCAGCACCTGCGACGATGTGTGCCACGGTGAACAGTGCCGAACCGTCGAGTCCCAGGGGAAAACATATGATGCAGTTCCAGCCTCTCTGATTGTGCAGGCCGCTCACCGGGCTCTTTCACCCGAAAAACCAGCTGAAGATCGGCGGCGGTTTGTCCAAACGATATGTTGTTAGCCGTAGGAGCACATCTAAAGCACGCTTTGGGCAACGCAGTAAGTCACGCTGTGCGAAAAAACCGGCGGGAGGCGCATCCCTGCTCGATATACTAAATTCCGTCATAAAACCCCAGCACAGAAAAGGAAAACCATGATTCTCACCCGTGAACAAGCACTCGAAATTTTCAAGCGCCGCGTTTCTACCCGCTCCTACGACCCTGCCCGTACAATCAGCGATGAAGACTTCAACACAATCCTTGAGTTTGGGCGCCTCTCCCCCAGCTCGGTTGGTTCCGAGCCGTGGAAATTCCTGGTGATACAGAATAAAGAGCTGCGCGAAAAGCTCAAGCCTATCGCCTGGGGTATGGCAAACGCGCTCGATGATGCCAGCCACGTGGTGATTATTGTGGCGAAGAAGAACGCCCGCTATGATTCCGATTTCCTGCTGCAGACGCTCGCGAAGCGTAATCTTCCCGAAGACCAGATGCAGATGGCGCTGGACAGGTACAAAAAGTTCCAGGTACACGATATGAAGATCGCCGACGACGAGCGTGCCCTTTTCGAGTGGACCCGGAAGAATACCTATATTGCGCTGGCGAATATGCTCACGGGCGCAGCGATGCTCGGCATCGATTCCTGCCCCGTTGAAGGCATGGACTACGATGCGGTCACCCAGCTCCTCACCGAGGAAGGGCTCCTCGATCCCCGAGGATTACGGCGTATCCGTTGCCGCAACCTTCGGCTACCGCTCGCGCGAGATCGACCCGAAGCCGCGCAAGCCGATCGATGAGCTCGTCGTGTGGGCCAAGTAATTTGCTCTCTTTGGGTTCCCGCGTGGGGCTCTTATCTGGGGCCGGGTATCAGGTACTTAGTAGCCTGCGGCCCTCTAATTTACCCGGTTTCTGCACTCACTGGGCGGACCTATGCGCTGGCGCTTCACTTGTGGAATGAGTCGGTGCTACGTTCCGTGCCGCTGGTGCGTGAACACGGAATTTCCCCGCTAACCCCACTTTTGGGGCAGGTTTTCGATGCGCACACGGTCACCGAGAACTGGTTCACCGGGTAGCTTCCCGCCCGGGTCTCTTCGTAGCGGTCAGCTATTCTTCGCGGTGTTCCCGGTATTTATCGTGTGCCGTGCGACCAAGATTCTTTCCGGTTTTTGTGGCGATTTTGCGTTCCGCTTTATGGGCGGCGCGTTGGGAGGTATCGCCCGAATCCCGCATAATACCCTTGAGAATAACGGCACCGATAGCCACGAACGCGATAACAACAACTGCAAGCACAACGGGGAGTATCCAGCCGGGCGCATCAGCCTGTTCGTTGAGGGTATCGTGGGCGAGAATGTTCAGAAGTATCACGGAGCCTCCTCGTTCTTATACTGCGCTTGCTTCTTTCCACTATAAAACCTGTGCTCACAAGGCGCTTTATACGGCATCGCGTTCGCTTAAATATCCAAAATTATGCGTGAATTCCACGCCCGCGAACGATAGTCTTAAAGGTGAGGGTAGTTTTATATGCCTTCGGAACGCCGCCGTGGAAAGGAGTCGCATAATGTCCCTGCTAGATTTGCTGAACCGCCGCCGTTCGGTGCGCCACTACGACGAGAACCAGCCCATTGATGCCGAAGTTGTCAAAGAGTGTTTGCGGGCGGCTCAGCTGGCGCCCACAAGTTCGAATATGCAGCTGTACGAGCTCTACCATGTGACTGATCCCGCCATCCTGAGTAAACTCGCTGCGGCGTGCATGAACCAGCAGGCCGCCAAGACCGCGCAGCAGATGGTGGTGTTCGTGACCCGCCAGGATTTGCACCGCCGCCGCGCGAAGCCGCGCTGGAGTTTGAGCGCGGCAATGTTGAGCGTAACAGCCCGCCTGAGAAGCAGAAAGACCGCATCAAGAATTGGGAAATGTACTACACCAAGGCTATGCCGCTCGTGTACGCGCGCTGCTTTGGTCTGCTGGGGGCATCCCGCGCGGCAATGGCGAATTGTGCGGGCCTATTCGTTCCGATGATGCGTGAGGTTTCGGAACACGATTATCGCGTGGTTGTGCACAAGAGCTGCGGCCTGGTGGCGCAGACGTTTATGCTCGCGATGACCGAGGCGGGGTACGATACCTGCCCAATGGAAGGCTTCGACAGCCACCGCGTGAAGAAACTCCTCAACCTGCCGCGCAATGTCGAGATTAACATGGTAGTCGCCTGCGGTATCCGCAAACCCGGCCACGGCATCTGGGGCGAGCGCTTCCGTCTGCCCTTCGACGAGGTTTACCGTAGGGTTTAGGGACTAGTGCGCTGAGGTTACGAGGAGTTCCCATGAAAACACTTGCTGTCGTCATTCTGGATAAATTCGCCGACTGGGAACCTGCCCTGCTTACCGCCGGGCTGCAGAGCATCATCGGCGGGTACACAGTGCGGTGGGCGTCCGTCGATCGAGAAGTGAAAACCTCTATGGGCGGGCTGCGGGTGGAACCCGATATGACAATTCCCGAGATTCCCTCAACTGCGGATGCGGTCATCGTCATCGGTGCGGAGGGCTCATGGCGTACTCTGTCCGCCGAAGATTCCCAGCAGCTCGCCTCAATCCTCGGTGATTTCAAGGATGCGGGCAAACCGGTTGGTGGTATCTGCGACGGCACGTATTTCTTGGCTTCTGCTGGCCTGCTCGATGGGCGCAGGCACACCGCCAATAGCTTTGAGGACATCAAGGATTTGTCTGCCTACACGAATCCGCATCAGTACGTGAACACCACGCGCGAGGCGGTGCGCGATAAGAACCTGGTGACCGCCAGCGGGGGTAGGATTCGTTGATTTCACCTTCGAAATGCTGCATGCTCTCGGTGATATTCCTGACGCCGTCATTGAGCAGTTTAACCAGATGCTGCGATAACTGCCGGGCTCATCTCAACTAGTATATTCACTCCATACAGAATACGGAGGGCGCATGAAACATTCACACGATTCCGCCCCTGACGACTGGTCTTGGCTTGATGAGTTGGGGGAGCTGGGACCCGAGTTTTATTGAGGCGATCCAGCAGCTACATGCCACTCCGATCTACTATCAGATCCCGGAACGAGCACACGGTGACATATAGCAGTTCCGATTATTTGCACGTCCTTCATTCAGTAAATAATGCGCCTTTGGGTATATTACGTATGTTTCGAGGGTACTTTATAAGGATTTTCATGGTCCCCTCAGGAAAGGTGAAGAATATGGATTTTCAGTTTGAGGCCCCGCCCCAGCTGGAGCTCGGACAGCCTATCGGTTACTACCACGAACAATTTAATAAAGAACTTCATGATTCGTCATTCCCCGGGTGTGAGCGTTTCATGGGTCGCGTTACTCTGGGTGGCGCCGAACGTGTGGTGGATCTTGGATTGGCTGATGGGAAGGTTGTTCTGTTCTCCCTGCAGATCCTGGATGGTGACACCCTCAACGGCGTGAGTCTGGGGCTTTCACCGCATGAATTTCACGAAAAAATGCGCATAGAGGGCCATGACAGTTCTATATTTTCCGAGCGCCTGATTTTCTTCGAGGATTTCCTCACCCTCGGATGCGAAGGTAAAAACATCGAATTTATCGAATGGTGGGATCGCGGATATTGGGATGACTATTCTTTCCTCGAAGAAGCATACCCGAACGAATAATTGACGGAAGTTTTAAGCTCGCTACGCTTTAATCCACACGTCCGAGGCAGCGCGGCGGTCGAAGATGAACGCCCACAGAAGACTCCGAGCTGAAATACTTCTGTAAGAATATGGTAAATTCCGAGGCGTGTAACGACGTCAAAGATGACGGGATCGGGTACGCGCTTCCTTTTATCTTCGAGCCTCAAGAGCCGGGCATCAAAAACCATCAGCAAATATGTGATGTAAAACACTTATAGAACGTGTGAGGATTTGCGCACTCATGGCGTCTTCATATCAGCGCCGTAGGCTTGAGAGACGACGACAGGCAATAACAGCCCCGTCGAATCACGCAATATGTGACAGGAAAGGCAGCTGAAATCCGGGCTGCTGCTGAACTTTCAGGCGGAACCTCACCGATCTGCGCACTTAAGACCCCATATCATCATCCGTTCAGGCGCGCCCGCGCTATGACGGATACTCACAAAGGAAGAACCATTATGCTTGGACTCATCGGAATGATCATTGCCGGCGCTATCATCGGCGCTCTGGCCCGCCTCATCATGCGAGGTCACCAGAACATCTCGGCACTGTGGACCGTTATCTTGGGTGCTGTTGGCGCATTCGTTGGCGGAGGGATCGCGAGCTTCTTCGGTGTTGCAGATACCGCTGGTATCGACTGGATTCGCTGGATCCTCTCCATTATCGCCGCCATTGTCGCAATCTCCATATACCTAAGCGTAACCGGCAAAAAGAACTAATAGCCCATATTCTTGCGTCGCTTCAGCATCGCAGAAATAAAGCAAAGCGGGTTATGCAGAAGCTATTCCCAGCTTCCGCATAGCCCGCTTTGGCGCATATGAGGACTACTCGCACGATAGGCAGCTGAGCCGAGCAAACATAGGGCAACAGTCGTGTTTGTGCGCACTCATCAACATAAAGTGATATATACCACCATTTTGATTCGTGAGGAATTCAGTGCCTCAAGCGTCTTTATAGTAGCGTCACCATCGACCGCAAGAACGGACAAAAGGGCGTGGGTAGCGACCAAACTCCCCAGCCGTCGATGCGTGCCGCAAATATCAAACATCATAATCCGCGCAGCGGAAAACACATGAAATGAGGCTCTCATGAGCGATAACTCCATTCCCCAAACCGGTCAGCAGCGCGAGCGCGAAAACAACAAGGAAACCCAGCAGGATAAGACTCCTCGCGGTCCCCTACAGACTTCGCATGGTGTAACCACCATTGAAGAGAACGTTGTTGCCAAAATCGCTGGCATGGCAACCCGCGAAGTTCCCGGTGTGTACGATATGGGCAATGCTGTACGCCGTGCCTTCAGCGCCGTGACCGACCGCATCCCCAACGCCCAGACCAATGTTGCTGGCGGTATTAGCGTCCAGAAGGGCGAGACCCAGGCAGCCGTAGATGTTACCGTCGTGGTCGAATATGGAGTCTCCATTGTGGAAGTAGCCAATGCTATCCGCCGCAACATTATCGAGCAGATTGAGGGGACCACGGGGCTAGAGGTAGTAGAGGTCAATATCGACGTCACCGACGTTCACCTGCCCGACGACGATTCCACTTCCGCTGACTCTGCCGATCTCAAGTAATCTACTCCGACGCCCCCGATCTGAGGATCTTTTATGAAGACAACACACCTGGCCCTTTTGGTGGGCCTATTCCTGGGAACAATTCTTGCTTTCGGTTCCTTCGCCGACTTCATCCTGGTGGCGCTATGCGGCTTGGTTGGAACGGTGGTGGGTCTTTTACCTGGAGGGCCGGGTCGATGTCCAAAGCATCCTTAATCGATGGAGGAAGTAATGACGGAGACCAATACACAGCCCGCTGCTGTCAGTGCCGAGGGCTCTCAGACTGAGGTCCCTCGGCAGGAGCAGCGCGGCGTCACCGTCATTCCCGCCCAGGTTGTTGCGCAGATCGCGGCTCAAGCTGCCTACGAGAGCGCAAATGTGGGCTCGAACGCCGGGGGACTGCTCGGGATCGGGGCACGTCGAAATTTCCATTCACGCCCCGAGGCAAAGTGTGATCTCTACGGTCAGGTTGCAGTCCTTCACCTAGATCTCGGCCTTACCTTCCCTACAGCACTGGTTTCAACCCTGCAACAGGTGCGTGAGCATGTGAGCCAGCGCGTCGAGCACTTCACCGGGCTGAGGGTTGAGAAGATCAACATTGAGATCTCCTGGCTCAATCCGAACAACCAGGTAAGGAGGGCTCTGCGATGAAAACCCCCGTACAAAATCTCATCCGGCGCCCGTCGCGGAGCTTTGCCCGTCATTGTCCTGGCGTTACTACTCCTCATCGCAGGAGGGCTGGGAATCTGGGCGCTGGGAAACCGGCTCCTGAACGGGGCGTGGCCGAATGGAACATCCTCAGCAGTCAGCGGGCTCGGCTCCACGATTATAGGGTCGCCAGCGGTACTCGCGGCAGCCTGCTTTGTGATCGTATGCAGTCTGTTCATGATTCTCCTGGCTCTGTGGCCGGGGGCACCTGAACGCACTGAAGTTCTTGCAGATAACATACCCGGTCAGACAGCTATTTCACGCCGTGACTAGCAAGGCTGGTACAAACCCATGTCGAGCGGGTCGATGGTGTTCACAGCGCTAGGGTTCGAGCCCGTCGAACGCGCGTGAATGTGACAGTGTTCAGCGTTCTGGATGACCTCGAACCTGTGCGACAGGCAGCACAGAAGGCAGCTGAGCAGGCTATACAGACCTTGAAACCCGTCGGAACCGCACACAGCCGAGTGCGTATCCAGCACACGAGCTGAAAGAGAGAAAACCATGCGTTCGGTATCTGGAATTCTCAATAGGATAGTCCTTGCGGTATGCGGTTTGCTCATCGCGGCGATAGCCCTCTGGCTTATGGCTTCCGGCATGGGTGTGGGTCAGTCATGGCCCGCGCTTAGCTCGGTCCTCGCCAAAGCTGATACCCGGGTCGATACCTGGGTCGGACCTCAGGCACACTGGCTGTTGCCAGCCGCCGTCCTCGGGTCGGTTCTTCTCGTCGCGTTTGGCTTGGTTCTGCTCATTAAGCAGGTACCCCGTAAGGCTGCCGCGTCTCCCTTGCGCCTGACAGGCTCCGACGGCACACTTCTGGCCACACTCAGCCCCGATGTCATAGCCCAAGCGCTGTCTGAGCGAGCCGAAAACGTTCCTGGGGTTCAGCGGTGCTCGGTATGGGTCACCGGTTCACCCAGCAACCTGTGGGTGCAGGCAACCGTCACCGTAGCAGAGAACAGCGAGGTTGCATGGACCGTGAGCGAGCTCAGGAACCGACTTGACCACGACGTTAGTTCCTCTCTGGGAAAGCATGCTCGTCAGATCGACGTACTGCTGCGTCTAGAACAAGCCACCAAACCCCAGAGTGCAGCCCACACTGTGGCTGGCAAACACTCATTAGAGAGCGGCGGTTCTGATAACCATGACCGATGAAAAGCGCAGCAATGCAGGGCAGTCCACCGGTCCGCCCACCGAGCATGTGCCTCATCCGAGCGCTGCGTCTCAGGGCAAAGACAGGTACCTGGTACTGCGAGCCCAGGATGGTGACATTGACGCTTTCGGAAAGCTCGTCGAACGTTATCAGGGGCGCCTGTTTCGCACAGCCTACATGATCGTGCGTAACCGCCATGACAGTGAGGACATCGTCCAAGAGACCCTTGTTCAGGCGTGGCGGAGTCTTCATCTGCTTCGGGATCCTGATGCCTTCCGGGGTTGGCTCATGCGTATCTGCACTAATAAGGCCACCAGCACTATTCGTCAACTTCAGCGCCGAGCCACTGACCCTTACGATTCAGAGGGTCTTGAGAGCGCGAGCGTCCTCCCTAACACAACGTCGACAGCGACCGACGATCCGGCGCAGTCCAGTGAGGTCAACGCCCAGATAGAAGCATTAGCCAAGCTGTTGGCATCCGCTCCTGAAGAGCTGCGTATCGTCTGGGTGCTTCGAGAGGTTGATGACATGTCCTACGAGGAGATATCCCAAACCCTAAACCTAACCGAATCCACAGTCCGGGGGAGGCTGGCACGCGCCCGCTCCCTCGTCATGCGCCATATGAAGGAGTGGGAATGAGTTCCACCACCCGCATCCCACACGCAGAACCGCAGCCCACACAGTCGGCTCAGTCTTATGAGCTTGACGAAGCCTCCACACGGGAGTACCTGCGTCTAATCGCTTCACTCCACAAGACCTGGGACACATTGGAAGCACAGTCGAGCGCATCGGTGATGCCTCAGCGCCATATGATGGATGCGGTACTCGCCGAAACGCGCCACGGTGCCCAGGTAGAGATGCCGCCGACCGACTTAGGGCCATATAGTATGTCCGAATTCTCCCTACGCGCCCTAGTGCGACGCAGTGTAGACTCCGTACCCGGAGCTCGCGCACTCAAGTCTTCCTTCAAACATGCCCCAGCCCCCGAAGGTCAGCGAGAGCTGGGGATACCGGATACGATCTTCTGCCGTATCTCTGCACACGTTACAACCAGTAGCCTCCCCCAACTTGCTCAACAGGTTCGTGATGCGGTGCGCCAAGCGTGTTATGAGAACCTAGAATTGTCCCCAACCGTCAATATCCACATTGAGGATCTGCACGATGACGATTAACCTCTCAGCAGCCGAATTGACTCATGTAGTCACGGCCGTTCCCGGTGTGCGCGGCATTGAACCGGGGATCGGCTCCACGCTGAAAGCCATCGGCAGCCGTATGAGCGGCGATCCCTGCGGCCGCCCGATTCGGAATCATCATCGAGTCGGGCGGGCAGAAGATCATTATCGAGATTGGAATCGACGGCTCCCGTGCGGTCAAAGAAATTGTCCGCGATGTTCAAGAGGCGGTTCTGCGCTCACTGTCGCAAGCAAACCGAGAGGGCGGCGCTTCGGAGTCAGACTCCAAGCCCACAGCCTCAGGTGAGGGTGCGAATACAGTCCCTTCTCTGAACACTGCGTATCGCAGAACCGTCTCCGTTTCAGGGAGCACACATACCGCTAAGGGTATAGTCCGTTCGCACATAGATGCCGTGGGGTCACCAGTCGATGCCTCAACGCGATGCGTAAGCTAGAAGACCGTGAAAAAACTCGTCTTCAACACCTAAATTCCGCGTACCCCCCCGGGGAAAAACTATGCTTTAATCCACACGTCCGAGGCGGCGCGGCGGCCGAAGATGAATGCACGCAAGCCCTGGTACCACAGGATGTACGCCGCCCACAGCCCCAGGTACCCCACCGTGGCACTCAGCAGACCGCCGGAAACCGCCCAGTAGATCCCGAAAATGACGGGCGCATAAACAACCAGCATCACAAATGAGCCAATTGCCAGGTATTTCACGTCCTGAGCACCCATGAGGATACCATCAAGAACGAATACATATGCGGCTATCGGCTGCCCCACGCCAATCACGAGGGTAGCCCACGCGAAGAGGGTGGCGACGGGCGCATCCTGCGTGAAAATCCAGTTTCCGAAGAAGCCAATCACGGGCGCAACAACGCCGGTGACAACCCCGTACACCAGGCTCATACGCACCAGGCGATTCTTGAGCTCACGCACTTTCGCACGCCCGGATTCAGCCGTCAGGTCGCGTTCTCCAAGTTCCTTGCCCAGCAGCGCCTGCGCCGCTATTGCAAGAGAATCTAGGGCAAAGAGCAGCAGGTTGAACACGCTCATGCCCAGCTGATATGCCGCCGTCTGCTCGTCGCCCAGGCGAGCCACCACAAATACGGTAGACAGCAGTGCCAGGCGCATCGAGAGGGTGCGCAGCATCAGCCAGGAACCGAGGGATAGCACGCCGCGCATCCCCGCAATATCGGGTCGCCACGTCACGCCCTGCGGGCGCATCTTAAGATGAATAAATATACCGAGTGCGAGCGCCATGCCCCACTGCGTGAGCGATGTGCCCGTCGCCGAACCGGCCACGCCCCAGCCGACCGGGTATATCAGCACCCAGTTCAGCGCCACATTCACCACGGTGCCCACACCCGCAACTTTGAGCGGGGTCACGGTGTCTTGCAGCCCGCGCAGGGTGCCCATGAGCGCCAGAATCATCATCATGGGCGGAATGCCCCACAGCGAATGGTGCAGGTAGTCGCGCGCATAGCCGATGGTTGCGTCGTTCGCGCCCATGCCGCGCAGCGCAGGATCGGCAAAGATATAACCCACACCCATAATGAGCAGACCGAGTCCAAGCGCAACCCACACGCCGTCCACGCCGATGCGGTAGGCGTGCGCCAGCCGATGCGCCCCGAACGCGCGCGCAACCGCCGGGGTCACCGAGTATGCGAGGAAGTTCATGAGCCCCACCACGGTTGTGATGAGGGTTGCCGCAATGCTCATGCCCGCCAGGGTTTCGGTGCCCAGCTGCCCCACGAGTGCGGAATCGGCGAGCACGAACAGCGGCTCGGCAATCAGCGCGCCGAAGGCGGGTACGGCGAGCGCCAGAATTCGCCTGTTGAGCGATTTTTCGGGTTGAGTTTTCCCAGAGTCCGCGCCGCCTTCCCCCAGGTGAAGGGGGATGCTGCCGGTGCGCGGGGTCGCATCCAGCAGGTTTTGGGGTTCGTGCGTGCTGGCGGTGCCGTCGGATGTGTTCGCGGCGCCTGATGTGTTGGGTTCTGAGGCCTTGTTGCTCATAGGTACAGCCTACTCCCGCAAGTATGGCACGTCAGCGATGCGTTTATCTGTCTCACGCTATGACCGCCTCTTATTCCGCGAGCAGGTGGTTTTTGGTTTGAGCAGGTAGGAAAAACTCACCTGTTCGGCCAAATCCTACCTGCTCGCGGTTCTTAACGACGATCGCGGGGTGAGAGAAAGCTGAACTGGGTTTAGCCTTTTCGCCCCCGCAGTTCGTCTAGGGCACGGCGTTCTTTCTTGGTGGGTCGCCCGGTGCCGCGTTCGCGTTTGGCGACCGGCGGCATCGACAGGTGCGCGGGGCGCGGCCCCGAGAGGTCTTCGTAACAGGTGACGGCGATCGGCGCGCCCACCCGTTTGGTGATGAGTTTTTCGACCTTAAACACGCGTTCCCAGCCGGGGTAGCGCACTCGCACGATGTCGCCTCGTTTGAGTTTTTGTGAGGGTTTTGCGGATGCATCGTTCACGCGCACGTGCCCGCCTTTGCATTCATCGGCTGCGAGTGCGCGGGTTTTGAAGATGCGCACCGACCACAGCCAGACGTCGATGCGGGCGCTGGTGATCTCTTCGCTCATACTTCCCATTCTAGGAATCTCCCCCATGCGGCGCGAGCAGATAGTATTTTGAAAATACTATCTGCTCGCGGATCTACTTGGGGGCGAGGTCGCTATATGTTTGCCGTTTTCCAGGGAATCTCAACGTTGTCCGGCACATCTGCGTTCGCCTCGGTTTTCGCGCGAACGCTCGCGGTATCATCCTCTGCGCTCATGTGAGTTGCTCGGCGTTCCTTCCACGCCCAGCCGATCGCCCCGGCGAGAAGGCCAAACCCTGCCCAACCCAACAGCACAGCCCATTGCAGGGAGTTTGAAGCATCCGGAAAAGTAGGCGATATTCCGCAGCAACGTGTTGGATGCACCCGGCACCATCAGCTGCCCGAGGGCACCCCAGGGTGCGGGGATGAACTGCCACGGCATGTTTGCCCCGGAGAGTGGGTTACCCACGAACATGGAGATCACGGCGCCAAGACCGATACCGACGGCGTCGGCAAACAGCGCGGACATTCCGATCATGAAGGAGGCCGTCGCGAAAACGGTCATGCCGAAGGTCGCCCAAAGTGCCCCGAAATCGCCGGGAACAAACCCGAACCAGGTTCCTAGAATAAGGGTCATGAAGAGTCCGCCAAGAATCCCGTAGAGTCCTGCAGTCGCGAAGCGTCGCACGGTTCCTTTGACAAGAGAGATACTGAGAACCCCGCCGATTATGCCGCCCATAACAAGCGGGAATGCGGCAACCGCCAGACCCATACCGTTGGGGTCACGGTCGCCGAGTGGTACGACTGCGGTGGTTTTGACCTGCGCCTGCTGCAGTTTTTTTCCTGCTCGGTTTTCAGCTGTTCGAGCTGCTGGGTGGCGATAGCGCCCTGCTGCCCGCCCGCCTGGGCGGCCTGCTGCAGTGCCTGAGTTTTGGCTGCGGTAGCTTGCTGCTGTACTTGAGCGTTCATCTTCTGGGCTACGCCAGTGAGCATCTGGTTTGCGGATGCGTTTGCGGCGGGCGCGGTCATGACCTCGGGCGCCGCACCTTCGGTGAAGACGATCGCGCCGTAGGTTTCACGTTCTTTGATCTGCCGTTCGGCGTCTTCGCGCGAGGATGCCTGTTTGAACTCGAAGGTTTCGATTCCTCGATCTTTGAGTCCCTGCTCGAATTGGCTGACGGCTGCTTCCGGTCCCGCGATGGAGACGGGTAGGTTCGTCTCCATGGCTTTAGTGGGCCACGTGAAGGCGAGAATCACGATGCTGACGATGACGGATGCCAGCGTGGCGATGGCGATAACTTTACGCCAAGATGAGGGCGTAATCGCCTCCGGTGTGCGTGCCATGAAACTCTCCAAACAAAATAGATGTTTTGTTTATTAACACCTAAGACTCTACTCTGCATAAAGACCAGATGCAAACACAATAATCATTTTGTTTATAATCTCACAACAGAGAATAAACATTCTATTTTTATCTAGCGCAAACTCCTCGGAAAGGTATAGTCTTAAGGCATGCCACGTCTGACCGAAGCCACTAAACAGGCACGTCGACGCCAAATTATCGACGCCGCCTTCACATGTTTTACCGCCAAGGGGTACACTCACACCTCCATGACGGACATCATCAAAGAATCCGGGCTCTCCTCGGGTTCCATCTACTCGCACTTCAGCGGCAAAGGCGACATTCTTTACGCCACTGTTCAACAGCGTATCGATATGATCGCCGCAGCTTACGGGGAACTCAAAGACCCCTCCCCACGCGACATTATGCGCATGATCTTCGCCACCTCAACCGTCGAAGCGAACTTCACCTCGATGCTGCGCATCCGTCTGGAATCGTTTACCGTTCCCGAGGTGCAAGAATCCACCAACACGCTTTTTACCACCCTGCACGATATCGTCGCTCAATCACTTATACCCTGGGGTCAGCGGTATCTTGAAGCAGAGAATAAACGCAAACCTTCTGCCGACGAGCTTCAAGCCTTCGTCAGCGACACAGCGGATGCGCTCATCCTCACCTTCCAGGGGTTTATGGTGCGCTCAACCCTGTCCCCCTCGACCGACCGTGAGCACCTCTTCCAGATTGCGCTGAGCCTGCTGCCCGAATAACCTCCCCACGAGCACCGGTAAGAAAATACAAAAAGCTAGAGGGGCGCATCCCGTATAACATACAGGATGCGCCCCTCAACTCACGCGCGACTCCTCCGGCGGACCGCACGCACGGTTTTATAGCTTACGGAATCTCGTAGACCTCAACGTTATCGAGGCGCGGGCGGGTATCGTAGCTGCCGTTCCAGGTCACCTTAACGCCGTAACGTTCCAGCGTGGGGATCACGGTGTCAAGCATCAACGCGAGTGATAGTTCCTCATGTTTGCGGGTAACGGCCGCGCGCTGTTCATCGCTGAGTTTCTTCCACGCCTCTTCATCGGAGGGGTACGCCTCAAACGAGCCGAAGCCAATGTAGGTGCTCCCGCTTTCCGCCAGGTTCTCGGCATCCTGCTGGTGATAGTAGATATAGCCCTTCCATCGGTCAGAGCCCTCACGCTCATCCCAGATTTCGGCGCTGGCGCAGGTTCCGCAGCACGAAAATTTACCGCGCGCAAGCACGCCGTGCGCCTCCAAATCAGCGAAAGCCGCAGCCAAGTTGCCAGAATCACCCGTAACACCCAAACGCTCGGCGAGCGCACGGCGCTCCCTCACGACTTTCTGCGCGTATTGTTCAATATCGTGGTAGAAGTCGCCTTTGACCTGCGATTCGCCTAGAAATTCTTCGAGGCAGTCGTTGAGGTAATCCGCATATTCGCTGGCGTCCTCGCCGGTGAGGAGCAGGAGCATGATTGCATCTTCAAAGTCTTCTCGTGCTTCTTCGGGCAGTTCCCAGGACGTGGGAACGGGTGGAGTGAGTTGCCATTTAAACCATGCGTCCCGAGCTTCGGGGCTCACAGTCGTTACAGCTTTTTTATCGGTGAATGAAGTTGTCATGCCCCTAGAGTAGCACCTAGATCACCATCGCCTTAACCCCGCCCGAATTGCTACGGTAACCTGTACCTGACGTCAAACAGTTTTTGTGCACTGCCCAACTTCTTCTTGGCGAACCCGCGGCGGCTTATACACACAATTTTCTCGGGTGGATAAGCCGCCCTGGCAGCCTGGTTCAAAGGCTTATGCCCATGACTCACGGGCAAGTGCGCGGGTGAGCACGAGCGGACCGCCGGTTGCATTGCCGTGATAGCGGCCGAAATGCACGTAGGGACCGCGGTAGGCGGCATCATGAATCTGCGCGGAATACTGGCCGTTAATCACAAAGTAGAAGTACTTGCCCTTCACCACAATTTTGCCTTCGATGCTCTCGTTGGGCTTGATAGGCTTTTTCAAACTCATGGTGTGCAGAACCTTACCTTCGCGAGACGCACCCGGCCCGCCGTCAAGACGAATCAGCTGTGCAAGATCGCCCGTCCGGTATTTGCCGTGCTCGTCCCGAACCTTCGCGCCGGGGCGAAGAGCGAGCACATAGCAGCCGTCCTCGGATGCACCCCGGAACTTCCCGGCGATACCGAGCGGACCGTCGTGGCTGCGACCGAACGCCATGTACCCGTAATTCCAGGTGGTTGTGGGCAGTTTCTTATCCCAGTGCATAGCGAATTCGAGGGTGTACTGTTCCCTGTCAGTGGCAGCAGCGAGCGGCCCCAACAGTAAGGATTCGTCGTAATTCTGTTGGTGCACGATTGCCCCGCGGGTGAAGTCGGGGTAATCCTGGGCGTTGGTGATGCTGGAGGGCAGCATGCCGTGCTCCCGACGGCCGCTTTCAACGTTGATCGTGGCCTGTTTTTTCCACCCGCACACCCAGGACGGGTCGGGGCTCATAAACCCGCGCACGCCCAGGCTCTTGTAGTGTTCGTAGGTGCTTCGGCGGTGCACCTCCCAAACAATCACGGGCTTGCCGAAGCCGACAATGGCACGCACCTTATCATCCGCCATGGAACCGTACCCGGGGCCGCGCACGGATTCAAAGTAGGGCACGCCGAGCGCATCCACGTTGTTGGATCCCGCCAGCTGACGGATTCCTTCAAGGCTGTCGTTGGCGTCGAAGTAGCACCAGGTCTGGCAGCCCGCGGCTTTCGCTTGGGCCAGATACTTTGAGTTGGGGTTGAAACCGCCGTGGCCGTCGCGGTACATCTTGATCACCACACGATGCGCCAGCCCGCGTTCTTTGATAGCTTTCAACAGATGGCCCTGTGCGCGCCAGTCTTTCGCTTCGATGAAGAGGGGGAAGGCGCTTGCCGGTGGGGGCATTGTTAATCGCATCCACGGCCTCTTCAAAGGTGGGAATCTGCTCCAGCGGTGTACCTTCACCGAGGGTCTTGCGCATATTGACGTAAACGCCGCGCAGTTTTTGCAGGGTAAGATCACGTACTTTGCGATTAAGTCCGGTAACGCGCATCAGCGATTCATCATGAATGCAAACGGGAATATTATCAGCCGTGGTTCGCAAAGAAATTTCGATAGCATCGGCATTTCTTGCAGTTTGAGTATATGCGTATGCGGTATGTTCGGGATTAATATCGCCCGAACCACGGTGTGCTACAAAGAATTCTTTTTGTCTAAGAAAGGTCCAGGCCGCACGTTCCGGGTCAAATTCAATATCTTCGTCGAGGATAGGCTGCTGTTCATCATTGACAGGCTGTTCCTTCTCACCGGGAAGACTTCCTTGAATTCTCGCCTCTGCTGCGGATGCACCCACCACGGGCATCATAGCGGCGGCAGCGCCAAGCGCGGTGGCGCCAAGAACGGTACGTCGGTTGAGTTTCTGCGAAGAAAGGCTCATGGGTATGAACTCCCAAATACTATATGTTGCTGAGTGAATGAATAGGCGGACACATCAAAAAACATTTTCTTGACGCGTCACATAAATAGCATAACTATTTTTTACCTGTAAATCACTTTTGCTTGAGCGAGAAAATTTATCTTTGTCAAATATTTTCCCACGCCTATTTCTTCGAGACAATATCTTTTGCCCGTTAAAAAGTTTTTGTTAAAAAATATGGTTCCACCGAAAATCGGTGAAACCATATGAGAAAACCTCTTTCGTGAGGTCTGCGCGTCGGCAGCTGCGGCACAAGACCTCACATAAGCGAGGCCTCGTAAAGCCAAAGCATCGTGCCAGGCAGAGCGAGAAAACCAGTGCCTTCTGCCCTGTCGAAGCATCACAAGGCTCTACGCGTCTTCTACTTCTTGGTCGCTTCCGCCACGTGATCGCCCGCGTTGACGGTGCGGCGCTCTTCGGAGTCCTTCACAATATTGAATTTGGGGGTGTTGGTAACCATCACCATCGTCTCCTTGGAGGGAATACGATCCTTAATAGCCTCCCAATCAACCTCAATAATGGGGGCGCCCGCCTCAACCTTATCGCCCACCTTAGCGTGCGAGGTAAAGCCTTCGCCATTGAGATCTACAGTATCGATACCGATATGCACCAGCACCTCGCCGCCGTTATCGGTGCGCAGCATAAAGGCATGCATGGTGTCTTGAATCAAGGCGATCGTACCTGCCGCAGGGGCAACAATCAGATTCGACGTAGGATTAACGGCGTAGCCATCCCCCATGACACCTGCGAAAATACGGGGTCAGAAACTTCAGACAGCGGAAGGTACTCCCCCGTCACCGGTGCCACATAAATATCAGCGGTTGCGGTCGATTCCGTCGGTGCCGCTGCTTTTTTCTTCCCGAAGCCAAACATAAGATCTCCTTTGATGTAGTAAACACCCGAAAGATGTCGTTTGTGTAACGACACAGGCAAATACATGTATTTGCCCTTTAGAATACCGTACTCGTCAGGTTTTTGTTACCGTGTACACCACAGGTCGAGGGATTTTGAAAAAATATTCCCAGCCTGCATAATATGCCGAATTTCTAGAGTATATTTCATGATGCAGCCGCTCAATCAGGCGGCAGACACAGCACCAGAGCGCCGGGGGATTTCGCCGATCGCTCAGTATTTTTGTAAGCCCTCCCTGCATCAGGTAAACACGAGTACACTTAGAGCATATTGAAGGCTTGAACCCTAACGACGAGAAAGTGTTCCCGCATGAGTGAGCAGACCGAAGAACTAACCGGCACCATCCTTGAGGTTTTCATTCCAGGCCCGGGCGAGAACCCTGAGGACCCTAACGATATGGAACGAACCCTCTTTTTGGGCGCCGCGCAGGAAGCACTCGATTCGGGGGTCGATATTGAGGTTTACTCAACCGATAGTTACCCGTCAGCATTTGAGGAATGCGAGCCCGTTGCCGAGCAAATTGCGATGAGCGGTGCCGACGTTCTGCCGATCATGCTCGTCAATGGCGAGGTCAAGGTCTCGTTTATGTACCCGACCGCCGAGCAGATTACGCGCTTCTCAAAAGCCCACAAGGTCAAAAAGCCGAAGGCGAATGCGGCTGCGGCGGCATGCGGCCCGAGCGGTTCCTCAGGCTTCACTCCCATTCCCGATTTGGCGCCCGGTGCTCTGCGCGAACCCGCCGGTTTCGCGGCGACCCTCGCCGGTAAAAAGCCCCAGGTTGTGGGTGGTCCCGATATTGGTAACCGCGTGAACCTCATGGGCGGCGACACCGGCGATGGCATTCCCTCTGAGGGTTCAGTCGCCACGAAATCCGGCGGATGCGGATGCGGTGGCTGCGGGTGCGGCGGCTAAAGCGCGCATTCCCGCACGGGTAGTTCCCGCCCTGAATGTTTATATGCGAGTGCCCCGGATTCCTTGAAGGCATCCGGGGCATTCATATGTTTTCACAACTGGCTACCGGCTACATCAGAGGATCCGGCGGATTCTGAGTCTGTGCATGCTGAGATTGTAAGGTTTGCGCTTGTGCTCCCTGAGTCCAAACCGTACTATTCGTCCGGCGGCGTGAATATTCTTGACTCGCCATGACGATAAAGACGATGCAGAGAGCTACGTCTATGAAATATAGAACCCAGTAGAGGTACGCCAAGCCATTGGCGTACTGGAAGAAGTCATCCATATGGGTGATCACATCAATTAGCGTTGCTATTTCTAGAGCTTGAAGGATCAGACCAATAATATTAATGCTCAGAATAAATCCCAGCGCTTTAGACCTGAGATAGAAGATACCGGCAAGTATTTGAAGGCCATAATATGCCAGAAATGCACATGTCAACGCTAAGTGCAGAAAATCTTCTGCATCCCAATACTCGAATCCATACTTAGCCATAAACTCCACGTAGTTATATAGACCCCACACGGAAATCCCCAGGCTCACCAGCATGAACGCGATACGTACCCCGTACAGCCAACGGAACGGGAATTTGGGATATGCCGTCGTCACGGCTATGGGTGCTTCCGTTTGGTCCGCGGCTCCCCAGGTGCGCATACTGCCCCGGTACCGTCGAAGCCTGATCGTCGGAAGACTGCGACGCCGCCCAGGGTTTTACCGCATCCTGTGGGTTCTGTTCGACAAAGTTTTCTCTCGATGATTGCTCACTCATAAATTCAAAACTATCACGCATATCGTTCACATCCCGCTATTTTTCTGCCTCTTCGTCACTGAGACTGTTGTTTGAACTTTCCTTACTATCGAGGTTTGCGATATTTAGGGGCCGGGCAGCAGGTTTAGTTTTTGCCGTCTCTGAACCCATCATTTTCACGAAAACAATGCTCACCCCAAGGTCAAAAAGAGCCATAAGACACCCAAAGGGGTTATCGTATGCGACGGTAATCATGGTCATCACGAAAGAGAATACAAGGCCATAGTTATTCACCTTTTCAACCCAGGGGTAATCTTTGTGCCGTATAAATTTTGCGCAGGCGCGGGTCTGTACAGCCGTAATATATACTGCATAAGGAATCATCAGAAACCCAAGAATTGCTATATGGGATAATGGCCGTTCAACCGATAACAGATTTACAGAAGTTTCTTCGCGATATGAAGTTGAATACCGCGCCATAGAGTTTATCCACGAATAAGCTATAACTACTATCGGAATATACGCCAGAGCTATACGAAGAACATAGAATATCTTGAGATTCTCAAGCCCTAGGGGTTTTGCCGCAGAGACTTCCACTGAATCGTGCGCCTTCTCTGGCGATTTTACGGGACTTCCTGAACTTGTGGGATTTTCCGGCTTTTCGGCATCATTTTCCGGCTCTCCACTAGGGCGGATCACGAGTTCCTCATCTCCCAGCTGGCCGTAAAGTGCCGTATACGCAGGAAGTTCATTATCTGCCGAGGCGCTATCGACCATACCCGACCAAGGAACCTTGCGGCTGCTTTGAGCTGCAGGCGCATCGTGAGCGGAATTATGAGGTGGAAAACTGTGGTCAGTACTCATATTTTCACCCTAGGATTACACCCTGGATATTCTATGAAAACCCCCTGAACATTCTCAATGAATATACTCCTTACATATTTCCTCATATTAAAAAGGCTCTTTATTCCAATAAAGTATTAGAAAATCTGCCCGACATAAGTAAGTGCGGCTGCTAGAGCGCGCATTTCCACACGGGTAGCGTCCGTTCCCAAATGTTTATATGAGAGTGCCCCGGACTCCTTGAAAAAGTTCGGGGCACTCATGTATTTCACAACTTGCAGAGTATCGGCTACATTAGAGGATCCGGCGGATTCTGAGGCTGTGCATGCTGAGATTGTGAGGTTTGCGCTTGTGTTCCCTGCGTTTGTGCTGGCGCGGCAGGGTTGTGCGGCACGACGGTCGGCGGTACAGAAGCATGTGGAGTCGCCGCGTAAGCAGGCTGAGTCTGATTCGTCTTCATTCTCTGGCGGCGAGAATATTCGCGAATTGTAATGACGATAAAGAATATGCACAGGGCTACGTCAATAATGTACAGTCCCCAGTCTAAGTACGTTGAAGCTTTGGCATATTCAAAGAAAATATCTAAGCGCAGAAGATTCTCAATAAGTTTAGGCAGCGAGGGCAACTGGACGATTAAACCGAGGATATTCACGCCCAGAATATAGCCAAGCCCTTTGGACCGCAGGTATAGTACTACCGCGATAATCTGCATGATTTCGTAGACCGGATATCCAATAACCTGCGCCACTTCGATAAAATTTTTGAAAGCAAACCACATATAATCATCAAGCATTATGGTAATAAGGATGTAGAAACTCCGTACACTAAACCATAAACTCGCCGCCATGATTATGATGCGCACCCCATACAGCCAACGGAACGGGAATTTAGGGTATGCCGTCGTCACGGCTATGGAAGCCTCCGTTTGATTCACGGCTCCCGGATGCGCATACTGACCGGTATCGTCGAAGCCTGATCGTCGGAAGGCTGCGACGCCGCCCAGGGTTTTACCGCATCCCGCGGATTCTGTTCGACAAAGTTTTCTCTCGATGATTGCTCACTCATAAATATAAAACTATCATGCACACCGTTCACGACGGCGACTATTTTCGCCGGATTCGCCCGGCAGACCTCTCACACACATACTAAAAAGGCTCTCTGTTCCAATAAAGCGTATTATTCGCCACTTTATTGGAACAAAGAGCCTTCTGATGCCGGGGCAAACCGGCTAAGAATTACCTACTTGTTCAGCGAGGTGCCTGCCGAGCCGAGCTGCTGGCAAGCCTCAACCACGCGAGCTGCCATGCCCTCTTCAGCCTTAGCGCCCCACACGCGGGGGGTCGTATGCCTTCTTGTTGCCGACCTCGCCGTCAACCTTGAGCACGCCGTCATAGTTGGTGAACATGTGACCGGCGACCGGGCGGGTGAAAGCGTACTGGGTATCGGTATCAATGTTCATCTTGATCACACCGTAGGAAACCGCATCCGCGATCTCCTGAGCGGTCGAACCGGAACCACCGTGGAACACGAGCGAGAACGGCTTCTCCTTACCGTACTTAGCACCGATCTCGTCCTGAATCTGCTTGAGCAGTTCGGGGCGCAGGTGAACGTTACCGGGCTTATACACGCCGTGCACGTTACCGAAGGTCAGCGCCGCAATGTAGCGGCCCTTCTCGCCCAAGCCCAGAGCCTCAACGGTCTTCACCGCGTCATCAACGGTGGTGTACAGAGAGTCGTCAATAGCACCTTCAACGCCGTCTTCCTCGCCGCCAACGGCGCCGATCTCAACCTCAAGCACAATCTTTGCCTTGTTGGTGCGCTCCAGAAGCTCAGCCGCAATCTTGAGGTTCTCATCAAGATCAATAGCGGAACCATCCCACATATGGGAGTTAAAGATGGGGTCTTCGCCGCGCGCCACAGCCTTTTCAGACTCGGCGAGCAGGGGAAGAACAAAGCCATCCAGCTTGTCCTTGGGGCAGTGGTCAGTGTGCAGTGCGATGTTCACGTCGTACTGTTTGGCGATCTCACGAGCGTATGCCGCGAATGCCAGGGAACCAGCGACCATATCTTTCTTCGATGCTCCCGACCAGTACGCTGCGCCACCAGTGGATGCCTGAACAATACCGTCAGAACCAGCCTCAGCGAAACCGCGAAGAGCGGCGTTGAGGGTCTGCGAGGAGGTGACGTTTACTGCCGGGTAGGCGAAGCCTTTTGCTTTCGCGTTCTCCAGCATCTCTGCGTAGACTTCGGGGGTTGCAATAGCCATGCTGACTCCTTGACTAGGGTGCGGGAAAACGTAAATTCCCGTGGTTTTGTTGGCGTGTCTGAACGCCATCTACAGAGACTATTTTACCAAGGGGGTTAGGGTTTTCTGTAGACTGAAAGCGCCGGTTTTTCGGCTTATTTCGGGCTTTGATGAGGCATTTTAGCCCGTATTTGAGAGTCATTGTCATCATAATGAGGGGAACGCCGAATGGGTGAAAATAACCCTAAGAACGCACGGCTGGCACGCCTGCAAGAACGCCGCGCGGCGATTCAAGCCCGCATGGATGCGCACGTCATTGGAGGTGGACCCGTCGCCAAATCCCTCGCTCTCATTGAACGGATGCGCGCCGAAGGTGCCACCGACCTTGAGATAGATACCGCTCTAGCCAAAAAGAAGCTCCCCTCCGTCATCGAGGTGGGGCGCAAATCCGCGCTTCACGTACCCGGCTGGTGGCTGCTGACCCGCCGCAAGAAGCGCCTCGACCGAAAGATTCACGCACTGGGCGGCAGCTAAACCCACGAAAAGCGAGCGCCGTCTCCTCGCATCCTGTACACCCTGCCTGTATAAATACACACATATTTTTCTGTGAGCCAGGGATAATTTATGTTCCCTGCTATAGCAAGGAATAAACTGTATTTATTAAATTTCAATAACAATTCTCGGAATATTCCCGGCATCACAGTAGTACGTGCATTATGCATTGACGCGCATATTATCGGGGTGTGCTCCCCGTAACATTCTTATACTTGGTCTGCTATAGTCTTAAAAAACTCCATGCGGCTTCCGGAATTTACTATATATCCGCGTGGAACAACACCGTATTGTGGCGCTCTAAGAAGGTACACCATCGTTCCCACTGGGCGCTGCAGGTCATAAGGAAAAATATGAGTCTCGATTCACCTAAAAAACCTATGACGCGACCAGACCACGAAGACGCCTTCGCTCATGAGCAGGAAGGTCTGCACAAGGGGCTAGGCGCTCGACAACTTCAAATGATTGCGATCGGTTCCGCTATCGGTACCGGTCTATTCTTGGGGACAGGCGGGCGCCTCGAAAAGGCCGGCCCTATGCTTGCGATCATTTTCGCCGTCTGCGGGTTCTTCGGCTATCTGATCCTGCGCGCACTGGGCGAGCTGATCCTGCACCGCCCCTCCTCTGGCTCGTTCGTCTCGTACACCCGCGAATTCTACGGCGAAAAGGCGGCGTTCGTCTCCGGCTGGCTATATTGGCTCAACTGGGCCATGACGGCGGTAGCGGATGCGACCGCAATTGCTATCTATATCTCCTGGTTTGGGCGATATAACCAATTCTTTGCCGACCTACCGCAATGGCTAACCGCCTTCATCGTGGTGATTGTGACCGTGTCCCTAAACCTGGTCTCGGTTAAGCTCTTCGGCGAGCTGGAGTTCTGGTTTGCACTCATCAAGATTCTGGCACTGCTGACCTTCATGGCGGTTGGTATTTGGTACCTCATCTTCGGACAGCCCATCAACGGCGTGCAACCCGGTATTCCGCTGATTATGTCACATGAGGGGCTCTTCCCGCAGGGTATTCTTCCGGCATTAATCGTCGTACAGGGCGTTGTGTTCGCATACGCCGGTATCGAACTGGTGGGCACCACCTCCGGCGAAACAAAGGACGTCAAGAAGATTATTCCGCGCGCTATCAACGCTGTGGTGTGGCGCATTGCCATCTTCTACGTGGGCACCGTAGTGCTGCTGTGCCTGCTCATGCCGTACACCGTCTACAGCGATGACGAGTCGCCCTTCGTGACCTTCTTCGACAATATTGGCGTGACCGCGAGCGCCCCGATCATGCAGCTGGTCGTGATTACCGCCGCCGCATCGTCGCTGAACGCGGGGCTGTATTCGACCGGTCGTATTCTGCATTCGATGGGTGTTGCCGGGTCTGCGCCGAAGTTCGCGACCAAAGTTTCTAAGTCGGGCGTTCCGGTGGCGGGTATTCTGCTGACCGGCGTGGTGGGGCTTTTCGGTGTGGTTCTGAATTTCATTGTTCCCGAACAGGCGTTTGAGGTCGTCCTCAATATTGCGGCCTTCGGTACGATGGCATCCTGGGTTGCTATTTCGCTCTCGCATCAGAAGTTCCTCAAGCTGGCTAAGGAAGGAAAGTACACACGCCCCGAGTACCGTGCTCCCGGCGGGCGCTTTGCCGACTGGTCGGTTCTGACCTTCATGGCTATTGTTATTGTGCTGATGGCGCTCGACTACCCCGTAGGCACATGGACTCTTATCTCGCTTCTTTTCGTGATTCCACTGCTCATCATTCCAC